>Ga0207831_100018_pt1 | contig 419437 bp, 368 predicted proteins | sample TtanPargueraPR_7_FD_187741 | JGI IMG/M metagenome (GOLD analysis project Ga0207831, IMG submission 187741) | Aerobic enrichment media microbial communities from Bioluminiscent Bay, La Parguera, Puerto Rico - Tt and M1 (2) (SPAdes) | ecosystem: Environmental > Aquatic > Marine > Unclassified ...
GATCCAGTCCTTGGCCGTACAGGTGGTGGTGACGGCCGGTTCGTGCAGCCCCTCTTTGACCTGCACCGCACCGTCGGCCACGCACACGGTCCATTCGCCGCCGCCCGAGCCGGTGATGATATAGCCGTAGTTGGCCGTGATGCCGGCCACGCCATCCGGATTGACCCGGCTCTCCATGGTCCCGAAGATATCCGCCACCGTCACTTCCGGTCCCTTGGCGGCCGTGGCCGGCCCGTCCAGACCCCACTGGCGCATTTCTTTTTTCAGGACCTTGCCGATGGGACTGCGGGGGAAATCGTCTTCCAGGATCTGCACGTATTTGGGCACCTTGAAGCCGGCCAGGTTCTCCCGGCAATAGTCCACGACCTCGTCCTCGGTCAGGCTGTCATCCAGCGCGATGATGTAGACCTTGACCTCTTCGCCCATGGTGTCGTCCGGGACGCCCAGCGTGGCCGCCTCCTGGATTTTGGGATGGGTGGCCAAAAGATTGTCGATTTCCTTGGGGTAGATGTTTTCACCGCCCCGGATAATCATGTCCTTGATACGGTCCACGATGAAGATATAGCCGTCATCGTCCATGACGCCCACGTCACCGGTGTGCAGGAACCCGTCGGCCAGGGTTTCGGCGGTCTCTTCCGGACGGTTGAAATACCCCTTCATGACCACGTCGCCCCGGATGCAGATCTCGCCGGGGGTGTTGCGGGGCACCTCCTGGCCGTCTTCATCCAGAAGTCGGACCTCCTGACCGGGCAGGGGCAGGCCGATGGAGCCCACCTTGCGCTGGCCGTCGCGCGGATTCAGGGTGCTCACACAGGTGGCCTCGGTCAGGCCGTAGCCCTCGACGATGGGAATGTCGAATATCTCCTGAAAACGGTTGGCCGTCTCTTCGGTCAACGGAGCCGCCCCGCAGATGCCGAACTGCAGGGAGCTCAAATCGTATTTCTGGCGGGTGGGATCCGTCAGGAGAATCTGGTAGACCGCCGGCACGGCCGACCAGAAATTGACCTTGTACTGGTCCACCACTTCCCAGAATTCGCTGGCCGAGAACTGCCGCCGCAAGACGATCTGAAGACCGATGCCCAGGGCAAAGGTGCACGACAGCATGGCGTTGACATGAAACAGCGGCAGGAAAATTAGGGCGGTCATCTTTTCTTCCAACCCCAGGGATTCGGTCACCCCGGCCACATCCGCCAGCACATTGCGGTGGGAGAGGAGCACCCCCTTGGGATTGCCCGTGGTCCCGGAGGTGTAGAAGATATAGGCCGTATCCTCTTCGCTGCTTTCGCAGACCACCGGCTGATCGTTCCCGCCCTGCAAGAGATCATCGAAGGCGATGTGGCCTTCCCGGGGGGAGGCGCCGACCTCGATGACGGTTTCCAGATGGGGACAGTTCGGCCGGATCTCATCCAGGATGGGCAGGTACTGGTCTTCGATGATCAGCCCGCGCCCCTGGGAATCGTTGAGCAGGTATTCCACTTCCGGCGCCTTCCACCAGCCGTTGATGGGCCCGGCCACCGCACCGATCTTCTGGATGGCAAAATAGGCAATGAGGGTTTCCGGGCTGTTCTGCACCAGCACGTGAATGAAATCACCCTTATTGAACCCCTGCGCCTTCAGGGCATTGGCCAGGATATTGACCCGACGGCTGAAATCGCCGAAGGTAACGGTTTGGTCGTAAAACTGGAGATAGGGGGCATCTTTATACGTTTCGGCACTGCGATCGAGATAGGTCCCGATGTTCATCTTGTCCTCCCGCGTTTCCGTTACGGGTTAGCATACGGTCCAAGGGGCGCCGGCACTCAGCTCGGCACCTCCCGGGTGAGCAAAAACAGAACCGTCCACATGGTGCCGCCGAACCCCGAGGCCAGGGCCTGGTTGACCGTCTTGGGCACCTGGTGGTCGCCCGCCCGCCCCATGACCTGCAGGGCCGCTTCGGCCACGCGCACCATGGCGGTGGCACCGATGGGATTCGAAGCGATGACCCCGCCGGACGGGTTGACCGGGAAGGCGCCATCGATGGCGATTTCATCGTTTTCGATCATCTTCAGGTGCGCGTCACCCTCCAGCAGGAGAAATTCCCGCAGCCAGTCCGACCCCCACCAACTGGAAGGATCGTACATTTCGAAAAGATCGATCTCTTCGCGCGGATTTGTGATGCCGCAGCGCCCGAACAATTTCCGGGCCGCATAGCGGTGGGTGCTGAGCACCGGCGCGTCGCCGAAGATGCAGAACATCTCCTCGCGATGGGCCGTAATGTGGTCCTTGATCCAGGCGGGCTGGTCGCACAGCGCCTTGGCTTTTTCCTCCGAGGCGAAAACCATGGCACAGGCCCCGTCGCTCTGGGAACACATGTGAATCATGCGCAGCTCGCCCACCAGTTGCGGCGAGTTCTCCGCCAGTTCCTCGGCCTGGTCGGGCGACAAGCCCAGGCGGCGATGGGCCTTGTTGTTCTTCATGGCATGCTGGTCCATCTGGATGCGGTATTTCATGGCCACTTTTTTGGCCCGCTCCTCACCGAACTCGTCGATCATCTGGGCCGCCGTCATCCCGGTGAGGGCACCGGTCTGGAGCTGGCGCCCCCACAGGGGATCGGCCATATTGGTAATGCCGCCGGTGGTGTGGCCTTCCTGCAGTTTTTCGAAACCAATGGCCAGCACCACATCGTGCAGCCCGGACGCCACCAGATGATCGGCCGCCGCCACCAGGGTCGCCCCCGTGGTGCCGCCGGTGGTCACCCGCAGGGTCTCCTTGCCGTAAGCCCCGGTCCCCAGCACGTGCCAGAGGTCCGGCTGGTGGATCATTTCAAAAAGTTCCATATTGCCGTGCACGATGCATTCCACATCGTCGATGGTCACACCGGCACTTTCGAGGGCTTCCACCACCGCCTCATTGATCATCTCCGGCTGGTTGACCTCTTCCCGGTGGCTCGAATAGACCGACTGGCCCACACCGATAATGCCGACATTTCTATTCTTCTTCATCAGTTGCCTCCCTGAGATGAACCTTTAGTCCCGTTCCAGAATCGCCACGGAGTGAAATTGCCCGGCCGGCCCCATGACGCCATGGGCCAAGCCGCGACGGGCATCCGCCACCTGGCGTTCGCCGGCCAGCCCCATGAGCTGCAGGGCAACCTCGGCCGCCCGCACCAGCCCGCCCAGGATGAGCGGGTTGCCGGCCAGCATGCCGCCGGATCGGTTGACGTTCATGGCATCCGGCCCGCCGCCGGCAATCCAGGCGCCGCCGCAGCCTTCGTCCACCAGCCCCAAGCCTTCCATCCACATGGGCTGCTGGTAGGCGAACTGGTCCGAGACTTCCACGACATCGAACCTGTCGCGGGGCTGATCGATGCCGGCCCGCTGATAGGCCCGGGCAGCAGCCTGCTTGAGCGCAAAATTGGATGCCAGATCGCGGTCGCCCAGGAAAAAACTGTCCATGCAGTTGCCGACACCCGTGATCCAGACCGGATGATCGCATATGGCGAGGGCCGTCTCTTCGGCCGCCAGAATCATCCCCACGGCCCCATCCGAAACCGGATAGGCATGGTGGGCACGGATCGGGTCCGCCAGCATGGGGGACGCCAGAACCTCCTCCCGGGTCAACACCGGTGCCTCCGGTGTGGCGGGGTTCAATTGCGCCATCCGGCCGGCCCGGGCCACGATGTCCGCCAGGTGCGTGTCGCCGACGTCCGAACGATCGGCATAGGCCTGGGCCTGGAGACCGGCGGCGGCCGTGAAATCAAGCCCCACCGGACGGGTGTAGAACGGATCGAAGGCCATGTGCGTCACCATGTTGCGGCTTTGCCCCTGGGATTCCTTGCAGTGTCCCAGCACCAGGGCGGTATCCACATGGCCGCCCTGAATGGCCGCCAGACCGTAATAAAGCGCCTGAATCCCCTCCTGGGCGATTTTCTCCTCACAGCGCATGTGCGCGCCCAGAACGTCCGTCATGCCGTTGTCGGAAATGGTGCGGGCATCGAATATATCGTCGGAAACGCTGATGCTCATGCCGATGCCCTTGTCCTCGGAAAAATCCAAACCCGTCTGCGCCAAAAGCGGCTCCAGAACTTCGAGCGCCATCCCCTGGAAACGCTCGTGCCATTTATCCCGCTGGTACGTCGTCTGGGCAACGGCGCAAATGCCAACTCTTCGTGCCATAGATACGGCCCTCCCTGTCCTAGTGCGAATGATGGTCAACCGCGCGGCTTCCCCGGCGGCTGCCGGTCAAGCATCGCATGGTTTGAAATGATCGATATCCCGGATGGTATTCGTGGTGGTTTCGGCAAATACGGCTTCCACCGCCATGTCGACGGCCACCTGCTCGGGCGGGATGCCTTCCAGCAGGTGCACGATGGGGGTGTCAGCCCCCTCCAGCAGGATCATGGCCAGTACGAACGGTACCGGCCGCGGCAGATGACGATCCGGGTAGCGCACCACGGTGAAGTTCACCACCCGGCCGCGGGATCCCACCTCGCACCAACTGTCCGTGAGGTCGCCGAGGCAGCGCTCGCAGGTCTGGCGGGGCGGTACGAATACCGTGTCGCAGGCAGCGCAGCGCACCCCCATGATCTTGTGCTGGTCCCGGAGCGTGGTGATAAACCGGCTGCCCACCCGCCCCGCGAAATAGGTGTAGGGCAGCGCCAGCTTTCCCTCGATCGTGTAGCAGTCGCTGGTATCGAAATCGCTTTGCATGGGTTGTCCCCCTGGTGTGGAATCCGAGCCGGGCATGACCGGGTCGGCCGGGTTGAGGCAGCAGCGCCCCACCGGGCGGGCGGCGTCCTGTCCGCCTCCGCCGCCGCGCGGCCCGACCTCAGTCATCCAGCTCGAAGTATTGAATGTCGTCGATGCTGCCGGTGCGGTTTTCCGCCCAGACCGGCCGCAGCCGCGATCCGTGACGGACCTGGCCGTCGATCACACTGCCCATTTGCACCCGATCCAGCTGGGCCGGGTTCAACAGGTGCCAGAAGACTTCCTCGTCCCGGCAGCCGTCCAGGAGCACCCCGATCGCCCCGTAGGGCGTCTCCCGGGTTTCACCGGTCAGGGGATCCGGGCTGGCGTAGTAGACATACTCCAGCATGCGCATCTCGCCCTTGGGCCCGATCTCGACCCATTCGGTGTTGCGCACCCGGCAGACCGCACAAATCTCCCGGGGCGGCGACTGGAGGCGGCCGCAGACCGGGCAGCGCATGGCCAGTATTTTCTTTTCCTTGAGGCCTTTGAGAAAACGGCCCATCACCGGGCCGGTGGCAAAAGTCTGGTCGACACTGATGGTCTGCTTGAGGACCACCAGCTCCGTCTCCGGCAGGGCCTCTTCCCCCGGCGGGAGGTATTTCTGAAACAGGCGGGTGATGGACCCGAAGGCGCCCCGGTCGCCCGCCACGGTCAGCTTCTGCAGGGCCATGGCCTCGGTCGCATCGATCTTGCCCAGCTGGATCCCCACAAAGGTCTGCGGGTCCGTGGCCACCACCGCCAGGCAATCGTCGAGATCCTCGGCCGGCGCCAGGGCCGCATCGCCGTCCCGGACCGCCAGGCGCCAGCGCCCGGCCTCGCCCAGGTCATAGCCGAAGCTGCCGGCAATGCCGGCCGCGGCTTCCTTGCGGAAACGCGACGGCATGGTTTCAATGACATCCGCTACATCTACGCCGAAATAGGTCGTCATGGCATTCCCCATCCGTTGAGTTCATCTTCCAGCATCAGCAAAACGGTCCACATGGTGCCGCCGAAGGATGACGCCAGCGCGTGGCGCACGGTGCGGGGCACCTGGTGGGGACCGGCATCCCCGCGTATCTGTTTGGCGGCCTCCGCCACCCGGACCATGGCCGTGGCCCCGATGGGATTGGCCGCAATCACCCCGCCGGAGGGGTTGATGGGCATCCGGCCGCCGATGGCGATCTCCCGGTCTTCCACCAGCTTCAGGTGGGCGTCCCCTTCGAGTAAAAAGAAATCCCGGAGCCAGTCCACGCCCCACCAGGCCGAGGGGTCGTACATCTCGAAAACATCGAAGTAGTCGAGGGGGGCATCGATCCCGTTGCGGGCGAAAAGCTGCTCCGCGGCGAAACGGTGGGTCGGGTTGTTGGGGTAGTAATTGGTGCACAGATTGAGGGTCTCTTCCCGGTGCACGGTGATGTGGTCCCGCAGCCAGACCGGCTTCTTCGCGATCTGGCGGGCCCGCTCCTCGGAAGCGAAGATCAGGGCACAGGCGCCGTCCGACTGGGAGCACATGTGGATCAGGCGCAGGTTGCCGATCAGGGGCGGGGAGTCGGCCATGAGGTCGTCCATCTGATCCCAGTCCAGACCGAAGGCCCGGTGGGAATTGGGATTCAGGCAGGCGTGCTGGTCCATGATGATACGGTAGGTCATGGCCGCCCGCTTGGCCCGCTCCGGACCGAATTCTTCGATCAGCTTGACCGCGGCGGAATCCGTGAGAGCGCCCGACTGGAGCTTGCGGGCCCACAGGGGATCGGCCATATTGGTGATGCCGCCGGTGGTGTGGCCCTCCTGGAGCTTTTCAAACCCGATGGCCAGGACCACGTCGTACATGCCGGAGGCCACCAGGTTGTCCGCCGCGCACACCAGGGTGCCGCCGGTGGTGCCCCCCGTGGTGATGCGGAAGCTGTCCTTGCCGTAGGCCCCGGAGCCCAGCACATGCCACAAGTCCGGCTGGTGGACCATTTCGAACAATTCCATGTTGCCGTGCACGACACAGTCCACCTCCTGGATGCCGATCCCGGCATCGTCCAGGGCCTGGCGCACCGCCTCGTGAATCATTTCGGGCTGGTTGACATCTTCCCGGTGGCTCGAGAACTTGGTCTCGCCGATGCCCACGATACCCACATGCCGATTTTTGGTTCCCCTTGCCATGCGCCCTCCCCTAATTTTCCATGATCAAGACGGCGTGATGCTGACCGGCCGGCCCGGTGGTGCCATGGGCCAGGGCGCGCTCCAGGCCGTCCACCTGTCGATCGCCCGCTTCGCCGCGCAGTTGGTAAAAGGCTTCCAGCGCCCGGGCCAACCCACCCAGCATCAGGGGATTGCCGTTCAGCATACCGCCCGAGCGGTTGACCTGGTGACGATCCGGCCCGTCCGCATCCAGCCAGCGGGCCCCGTCACCGGGCGGCACCAGCCCGACCCCCTCCGCCCACAGGGGCATCTGGTAGGCGGCGGCATCGTTCAGTTCGAAGAGACCGACATCCCGGGCATCGACACCGCCCGCCATCTTGAACGCACGTTGGGAGGCCTGCTGCAGGGCCGTGCTGAACGCCAGGTCCCGTTCGCCCAGATAATAGCTGTCCATGGAGCTGCCGAACCCGGTCAGCCAGACCGGCTTGTCGGTGAACTCGTGGGCGCGCTCTTCACAACACAGCAGCATGCCCACGGCCCAGTCGGTCACCGGGTAGTAATGGAGCTCCCGCAGGGGGTCGGCCAGCAGCGGCGAGGCCGCCACCGCCTGGTGGGTCACCGCCGCGTTCTCCCGGGCAAAGGGATTGGCCGCGGCCAGGCGCCGGGAACGGACCACCACCTCGGCCAGATGATCTTCGGTAAGGCCGGCCCGGGTCATATAGGCCCGCGCCTGCAAACCGCCGGCACTCAGGAAGTCCAATCCCAGGGGCCGGGTAAAAAACGGTTCAAAGGCCAGGTTGGTGCACATGTGCCGGCTTTCGGACTGGGATTCCTTGCAGTGCCCCAGAAGAAGCACCAGATCGTCGTGCCCGGACATGATGGCGGCCATGGCGTAGCCCAGGCCGTTCAAGCCATCCTGGGCCATTTTCTCTTCGCCGCGATAATGGGCGCCGACCACGTCGGTCATGCCGTTGTCGGAAATCGTGCGGGCGTCGAACACGTCATCCGAACAGGTCACCACATTCCGGACGCCCGTTTCCATGTCAAAGGTGAGTCCGGTTTGATCCACCAGGGACTCGAAGCATTCCAGCAGCATCCCCTGGAAGCGCTGGTACCAGATATTGGCTTCATTTCGAATCTGCGCCGCCGCGCAGATGGCCACCCGCCTCGCCATATCCTGTCCTTTCCTGTTGTACGGTTTCCGAAAACTCCAAAGGGTGCCGAATTTAAAATTACCGTTTCGACGGTTTTGTAAAAAGTTCGAGATCAAGGCTTGCGGCTCCCGAGGAGCGAGGCGTACATTCGGTACGCCGCAGCAACGAGGGTGGCGCGTAACGCCGATATCGGGCTTTTTACAAAACCGTCAGAGGTAGCAGTTCCAGAAATCATTGTGCTTCACCGCCTGCAAAATCGCATCCTTGCTGCGGCCCGCATCCATTTCGATCCAGGCCCGGCCGATGCCCAGCCGCGTGTGGGAGTCGTCCGATGCGATCTTGGGGTAGGCAATCTCAGGGATTTCATACTCCGGGTTGCGAAACCCCCGGGTGGTAATCTCCACGGCGTCCAGGGGGTATTCCCTGGCAACCGCTTTCAGGCGTTCGATCAACTTGACCACCGGGAGATCATATTCGCCCAGGTGATTCAGGACGTGCAGCACTTCCCGGTCGCCGTCGATTTTGTTGACGTGCAGGTAGCCCTTTTCGAACACCGTCAGCTCGATGCCCGTAAAAAGGATCATTTCCGAACGCACGGTCGCATAGGCCTCGAGGCATCGCTTGCGGGGAAAGTAATCGTGATCCGTAAAGGCGATAAAATCATACCCTTTGGCCTGGTAGGCATCGACCACCGCCTGGGGGGTCAGATCCCCGTCCGAGCAAGTGGTATGGCAATGAAGGCATCCCTTCAGCAGCATAAGGCATTCACCTGCATATCCCCAGTCCCGCAGCCGGCCGGCGCCAGTGCCGTCAAGACTTCTCCGCTTTGAGACAATTTTGCACCCCGCCGACGATGAATCGCACGGCGTCCTCACCCACTTCCTCCAGGGCGTCCTTGCGGTCCTGCCAGATCATGTACTGGTAGGCCAGGCGCTCGAACATCCCCATGATGCTGGCGGCCATGACTTCGGCGGCCAGCGGGCTGTGGAAAGGTCCCAGCTTGTCGGACACGCTTTGGAGGGCGACTTCCAAATCACTGATCAGTTTGTCGAAGATTTTTTTGCGGCGGGCTTCCACCAACTCGCCCTGTCCGGCCGACTCCCGGAATATCAGGGCAATTTTCTCCGGATGATTGGGACAAAAATCCTCGAAGAAAACCTTGCCGGCCCGACTGAGGCCTTCCAGGGTGCCGTCGGCGTTCTTGAAGGCCGTGCCCAGGAGATTGCGCAGTTCATACCCGGTCTGATCGAGCAGCTTGACCAGCAGGTCTTCCTTGTTTTTAAAATAGAAGTAGACCGTCCCCACCGACACCTCGGCCTCGTCGGCGATCCGCTCCATGCCGGTCTGGTGATACCCCTCCCGGGCAAACAGCGTTCCGGCCGCCTCCAAAATCGTCTGCAGGCGCAGTTCGCGTTCCCGCTGGCGGCGCAGGGCACTGCGGGTCGGTGTCGGCGCGGTTGTCTTGGCGGCCGGGCGAGGCTTTTTATCGCGTTTTGCGGTCATGGATCTGATCTGTCTCCCCTATCGCAATTTCAATGACGTCGAAACGCGAATCGCGGCGTTTCGCGTCCCCTTTAATTTACAGCCATCGACGCTTCATCGCCCGGGGGCATAGCCCAGGGCCTGATCGCCGATGCGGACCCGCGCAATCTCGGTGGAGATGCCGCCGATCTGGGTCCATTTGGCGGCCCGGTAGGCCGACTCGGAAGCGCTTCCGGCGCGATACCCCTGTCCCGCGAGAATACGCAGGGCGTCTCCGGCCACGCGCTCCGCCGCTTCCGTGGCGAACACCTTGGCGCACCAGATCAACGCGGCGCCCTCCTTGGGCTGGTCTTTAAGGGTCCAGACCGCCCGGTAGGCCAACAGTTGGGCCGTCTGGTACAAGGTCAGCATTTCCGAGAGTTTGAACCCGACCTCCTGATAGGCGATGACGGGTTTACCGCCGGAGCGATGGGACTTGGCGAAATCCCGGGCCTCGGCAAACGCGGCCTGCATCATGCCCAGGGCGGCCGCCATCAGAACTTCGTTCTCCCACTGGCGCAGAAGATCCAGAACAGGGGTCCCCTCGGGGGGAAGCAAAACGTTTTCTTCGGGGAGGACACACGCGTCAAGCGTGACATCGGCCATCCGGATGCCATCATAGCCCATGGTGGGCACGGGTTCCGATATGCTCAGGCCCTCCGTCCCGGCGTCCAGCATGAAAATGGCCGGGCGATCATCCAACAGGCCCACGACCCCGATCTTGTCCGCCAGGGGCGCGTTGATGACATAGTGTTTGCCGCCGCTGACAACGACGCGGCCGTCTTTGCGGCTGCCCACGGTGGCCAGGGGATCGTTCTGGACGTTCATGGCTTCTTCGGACAATGCCAGGGCGCCGATCCACTGCCCCTGCAAGAGCCCCTCCCGCCACTGTTCCTGGGTGGCACCGGTTCCCCACCGGGCCAGCGCACGGCCCAGCACGCGGGTGCTCATCTCCACCGCCAGGAAAAGGGAACGGGCCTGGCCCGCCAGTGTTTCCATGGCCGCCATCTGGTTCACGGCACTTTCCGAAGCGTCGCCGGCCAGACCATCCTGGAGATAACCGGCCCCGGCCAGGGTCTTGAGCATCTCCCGCAGCGCGGCGGAAATCGTATCGACCGTCGCCCCGGCCAGGTCTTCCTCGGCGGGTGCGGTCGCGGCAATGGACCGAATCGCTTCGAACAGTTTTTCCGCTTCTTCCGAAAAATCATAGTTCATATGCTGTCCCCCTGCATGCTAATTTGCTGTCTGCCGCCTCACAAAGCCGATCTACATCAGGCGCGAAATGATCATCTTCTGCACTTCCGAAGTACCGCCGCCGATGGGTGCCAGACGGGTATCGCGGAAAATGCGCTCCACATCGAATTCATGGGTATAGCCGTAGCCGCCGTGCAGGGTCACCGCATCGTTGGTTACCGGCAAGCTCCAGTCGCCGATGAAAAGTTTGGCCACGGCCGCTTCCAGATGGTTCAGCGGACGCCCCTGATCCTTGCACCAGGCAATGCGGTAGACCAGGGCCCGGGCCGCTTCACCGAAAATGCGCATATCGGCCAGTTTGCGTTTGATGGCCTGGTAGTGCCCGATGGGTTTGCCGAACTGCACGCGCCCTTTGGCATAGTCGGCGCACTTTTTGACCAGGTAGGTGGTGGACCCCACGAAGGGCGCCAGCAGGGCGCTGCGATCCCACTCCACGGTCTGCATGGCCATCAGGAACCCCTCGCCTTCGTTGCCGAGGAGGTTTTCCGCCGGTATGACGCAATTGTTCAACACCAGCTCCGACGTCTTGGATGTGCGCACCCCCATTTTGAGCAGGGGCGGCCCGGCGCTGAAGCCCGGGGTGCCCTTGTCGATGATGAACGCGGAAATGCCCGCATGCTGCTGGTCCGGATCGGTTTTGGCATAAACCACGGCCACGTCCGCGATGGGGCCGTTGGTGATCCACATTTTCGTACCGTTGAGAACGTAGGTATCACCCTGGCGGGTGGCCGTGGTCGACATGGAGGCCACATCCGAGCCGGCATCCGGCTCCGAGAGGCCCATGCAGCCGATCCACTCGCCGCTGGCCAGCTTGGGGATGTAGTGCTGCCGCTGGGCATCCGTGCCATGCCGGAAAATGGTGTCGGCACACAAAAAGGAGTGGGCCCCGTAAGCCAGTGTCAGCCCCCCGTCCACACCGGCTTCGCCCAGGGCTTCCCCGGCCAGCACGGTGGTGACCACATCGGCGCCGCCGCCGCCCAGTTCCTCCGGGAAATGCAGCCCCAGAATGCCGAAATCCCCCATCTTGCGAAACGACTGGAAATCAAACTCACCATTGAGATCGTGCTCCTGGACACGGGGCACGATCTCCTTTTTGGCGAACCGGATCACTTCCTTCTTGAACATCACTTGTTCCCGGGAAAAAGAAAAATCCATAAGGTTCCTCCGTCTGATTCAGGCCAACCGCCCACCATCTTGGCTTACATTCGAATTTTGAACTTAATTCAAATTTATAATTGAATTCTAATTACGCTTCGCCGGAAGGGTTGTCAAGCGTTTTCGAATTAATTTTTTATTTTGAATCTAATTCAAATCTTGAATACAGCCACCCTAATTTTTTGCTTTGACAACCAGCGCATGATTTGCCTATGGTAAAATCTGATCGCTCAACAGCACCCTGAGACCGCATTGCCACGCACCGAAAAGCACGTTTCACGCGACTTCGCTCCCCACCCACCGATAAGCCCAAGCTGATTCCCCGGCGCGATCACAACTGGAGGCCACCCGAGTTTCGGCGGGCGTCTCCCGGAAGAGCGTGCATCTTTTCCGATGGGGATCCTACTTCCACAAGGCTTTCACCGGGATGAAAACAACGACTTCCCGAGAGCGCCTGCCGAACCCTCACCCGTGCTGGCGCGCTTGCGGCGTCGCTCCCAAGGCATCGCCATCTGCTCCCGAACCGTCTGCCTGCTCCGGAAGCCATTATCCACATTCGCCAACGATTCTTGACAAACCACCGTTATCCTTTTTAATATGCCTTCCGCCGCTTCGGGGAGCGTGATCCCCGACGGCCTGGCCGCCGCCCGGGGGATCCCCGGAAACAAGCGGCGCCTCTCCAATTGCAGGGCTGGTCTTACTTATGGATTACAGGAAATCGCTCGCGCGCCCGCCTGGATAGACCATTGTCTGGACGGCGTTGCCCAACACTACCCCACCCACGAACCGAGGAGCAGCCACATGGCCCAACAGATTGCCGACCGCCGGGACATCGATTTCGTTCTGCATGAACAGTTGCAGATTGAATCGCTTTTCAAACACGCGCGCTATCAGGACCTCAACCGCAAGTCCGCCGACATGGTGGTGACCGAGGCCCGCCGCTTCGGCCTCAAGGAAATTTTACCCACCTATGGGGAAGGCGACCGCGAAGGCGTCGGCTATGAAGATGGGCAGGTCAAAGTGCCCTCCTGCTTCTACGGCCCCTATAAGCATTATGTGGACGGCGAATGGATCGCCATGGAAGAAGACCCCGAGGTCGGGGGCCAGGGCCTGCCCCAGGTGATTGCCCAGGCCGCCCGGGAGTATATTGTCGGGGCCAATTTCGCCTTCGCCGCCTTCGGCATCCTGAGTCACGGCACCGGCAAGATGATCGAACTGTTCGGGACCGACCTACAGAAAAAACTCTTCCTGAAAAAAGTCTATTCGGGCGAGTGGGCCGGCACCATGCTGCTGACCGAGCCCGAAGCCGGCTCCGACGTGGGCGCCCTGACCACCACGGCCCGCAAAAACGATGACGGCACCTACAGCCTCACCGGCAACAAGATTTTCATCACCTGCGGGGACCACGACGTGACCGAAAACATCATTCACCCCGTCCTGGCCCGCATTGAAGGCGCCCCGGCCGGCACCAAGGGCATCTCCATTTTCCTGGTGCCCAAATTCTGGGTGCATGACGACGGCTCCCTCGGGGAGCGCAACGACATCGTGTGCACCGGCATCGAGGAAAAAATGGGCATCCATGGCAGCCCCACCTGCAGCATGGCAATGGGCTCCCGGGGCACCTGCCGGGGCATGCTCCTGGGAGAGGCCAACCGGGGCATGGCCATCATGTTCCACATGATGAACGAAGCCCGCCTGGGCGTTGGCCAGCAGGGCTACCTGCATGGATCGTCCGCCTACCTGCATGCGGCCGAATATGCCAAACAGCGCGTCCAGGGGCGTGATATCGCCGCGGCCCGCACCCCCGATGCCACCGGGGTGCCCATCATCCGCCACCCGGACGTGCGCCGGCAGCTCATGCGCATGAAAGCCCTGGTGGATGGCATGCGCAGCTTCACCTTTTACGTGGCCTACCTTTTCGACCTGGAGGCCACCGCCACGGATGCCACCGAAAAGGATCGATTCCAGGGGCTCATCGAATACCTCACCCCGGTGGTGAAAGCCTACTGCTCGGATCGCGGCATGGAGATCTGCGACCTGGCCATGAACGTCTTCGGCGGCTACGGCTACACCCGCGAATACCCGGTGGAGCAGCTCATGCGGGATTGCAAGATCGCCACCATCTACGAGGGGACCAACAGCATCCAGGCCATGGACCTGCTGGGCCGCAAGCTGGGGCTCAAAAAAGGCGAAGTCTTCATGCAGTTGCTGCGGGAAATCCGCCAGACCATTCAGACCGCCGAAAAGATCCCCGGCCTGCAACCCCTGTGCGGCCGCCTGGACCAACTTCTCAACCGCTACGGCGAAACCGCCGTCTTCCTGGGCAAACGCGCCATGAGCCCGAATGTCAAAGCCGCCTTTGTCCAGGCCTACCCCTTCCTGGACGTCACCGGCGACATCGTGATGGCCTGGATGCTTCTCTGGCGGGCGGCCGTGGCCCAGCCGAAACTGGCCGCCCTGCTGGACGGCGCCGAAGATCCCGCGGCCCGGATCGCCGCCAACAAAGATGCCGCTTTCTACGACGGCCAGATCAAGGCGGCCACCTACTTCATCCATAGCCAGCTGCCGGTCACCGAGGGCAAAATCAACGGCATCCTGGAAGGCGAAGCCGCTGCCGTCCTGGACGCTGCCGAGAAATCCTTCGGAGGATGAAGCCTATTCCCGTTTTGTTGGGATGATCGTAAAAATTCTAATATACGAGGATTGCCCTTGCAGTTATATGCGAAGTCAGAAGCCAGGCGTCAGAAGTCAGAATAACGAATAGCCTTCAGCGCAGTCTATTTTGGAATCGATGGAGCGAAGCGACTTCAACACAATTCTGAATCCTGTCTTCTGTCTACTGACTTCTGGCGAATATATTCAGTGGCGAAACCAACTGTCTCTGACCTTGGCCTGAGGGGCAGGCTTGCAAACAATGAAATAAGCCGGCCGGCATCAAACAGGGTTGCCGGCCCTTTCATACCCTGTCGGACCTCTCCCTCAAAGCGGAAGACCCAGGGTCGTCCTCTCGAAGGGAACTTAAAAAAGGAATAAGGCAATTCATTCCCACGCTTCGGTGGAGCCTCCCAGGGTCCTCCACCGGAGGTGGAGATTGTGGATCAAAATTAACGTGGACGGATTCCCAAAAGGAGTAGAACTGATGAAAGATGTCGTTATCGTATCGGCCTGCCGCACCGCCATCGGCACGTTCGGAGGAAGCCTCAAGGATGTCAACGGCGCCGTCATCGGCGCCGCCACCATGAAAGAAGCCGTTAACCGGGCCGGTATCGATCCCGCCCTGATCGACGATGTGCGCTACGGCTGCTGCATGGAGCCCACCGACAGCCTGAACGTAACGCGCACGTCGGCCCTGCTGGCCGGTATTCCCGACAGCGTGCCCGCCGTCACCATCAACCGGGTCTGCATTTCCGGTATGGAAGCCGCGCTCTCGGGTATGGCCATGATCCAGGCCGGCCTGGTGGATGTGGTGCTGGCCGGCGGCGTGGAGCACATGTCGGGCGCGCCCTATACCGTGGAAAACGCGCGCTGGGGCTGCCGGCTCCAGGACCATGTCTTCGTGGACCGGATGATCCGGGCCCTGCACTGCGGCTCCCACATCATTCCCCACCCGGAAGACGGGCCCGTGGATGCCGAGAAGCCCCCGCTGAGCATGTTCAAGGGGAAACCCTACATTATGGGGCATACGGCCGAATTCATCGCCCAGCATCACGACATCAGCCGGGAAGCCATGGACGAAGTCGCCCTGCGCAGCCACAACAACGCCGAGCGGGCCACCCGGGACGGCGACTTCGCCGAAGAAATCGTCGCCCTGGAAGTTCCCCGGCGCAAAAAGGATCCGCTGGTCTTCGATCGCGACGAACATTTCCGGCCGGGCATGACCATGGCGGATCTCCAGAAACTGCCGCCGGCCTTCGTTCCCAAGATCGGCAAGGTCACGGCCGGCAATTCCAGCGGCCTCAACGACGGCTCGGCCGGCATGATCATCATGAGCGCCGACAAGGCCAAGGAACTGGGGCTCACCCCGCTGGCCCGCATCAAGGCCGTGGGCATGGGGGCCTGCCACCCCTCGGTGATGGGCCTGTCGCCAGTGCCGGCCGTGCGCAACCTGCTCGAGCGCTCCGGCCTGAAGCTGGAGGACTTCGAACTGATCGAAGTCAACGAGGCCTTTGCCGCCCAATACCTGGGATGCGAAATCGAACTGGGCCTGAACCGCGAGGTGACCAATGTGAACGGTTCCGGCATCGGCCTGGGCCATCCGGTGGGCGCCACCGGCGCCCGCATCATGGTCACCCTGCTCCACGCCCTCAAACACCAGGGCAAAACAATGGGCATGGCCACCCTCTGCGGCGGCGGCGGGATATCCATGGCGTGTGTGCTGGAGATGATGTAAATCCAGGGGCCGAGGATCCGAGGGGGATAGGGTTCAAGGGAGTCAGGAGTCAGGAGTCAGGAGTCAGGAGTCAGGAGTCAGGAGTCAGAATAAAACGGCTATCCTTCGTTATTGCAAGCAAGTAATTTTCCACCCGTTGGGCTTGAGACACGGGCGAAAAGGGTCCCAATGCCTTCTGACTCCTGATTTCTGTTTCCCTATTTTCTATTTTCTTAATTCCCTATTTCCTGTTTCCCTTTCAGCTTGGCGCTTTTTTCATTCAAGCTTCGAGCTCAGCCGCAGGCGGCCTCCCTGGGATCCTTGAATCCTCTCCTTAAAACTTCTCGGGCAACGGTCCAAGACCGCGCTTGCATTAAATGGGAAAAACGGTCATGGAATTTCCGAACATCTGGGCTGAAATCGACCTTGGCGCCATCGCGCACAACGTCCGGGAATTGAAAAACATCACCCGTGACGGGGCGCGTTTCATCGCCGTGGTGAAGGCGGACGGGTACGGCCACGGCGCGGCCGAAGTCGCCCGTACCGCCCTGGCGGCCGGCGCTGATATGCTGGCCGTCGCCCGCATCGACGAAGGCATCGCCCTGCGCCAGGCCGGCTTCGAAGAGCCTATCCTGGTGCTGGGCCCCACCTTTCCCGCGCATGCCGAAGGCCTGGTGACCCACCACCTGACCCAGAGCGTCACCGGCCTGGCCGCCGCCCGGGCCCTGGATGAAGTGGCCCGGCGCTGCGGCGGGACCCTCCCGGTTCATCTCAAGGTGGATTCCGGCATGGGCCGACTGGGCCTGATTCCGGATGAACGGCGTCAGGATACGTCTCGGCCGCCGGTAGAAGAAGTCGCGGCCATCACCCGCTTGCCGGGCCTTCAGCTCAAAGGGGTCTTCACCCATTTTGCCACGGCCGACGAGCAGGACAAACGCTATGCCCACCGGCAGTTCAGTATTTTCTCGTCTTTTCTGGAAACCCTCGCAAAAGCCGGCATCGACTGCGGCCTGCGCCATGCCGCCAACAGCGCCGCCCTCATCGATCTGCCCGAAACCCACCTGGACGCCGTGCGGCCGGGCATCGCCCTTTACGGTCTCTACCCGTCCCGGGAGGTCGATCACGCGCGGGCCAATCTCCAACCGGCCCTGGCGTTGAAGACACGCCTGCTGCAGGTCAAAGCCGTGCCGGCCGGGTTTCAGGTCAGCTACGGCCTGACCTGGGAAGCCCCCCGGGCAACCATTATCGGCACGGTGGCCGCCGGCTATGCCGACGGCATCCAGCGCCGGCTTTCCAACCGGGGCGTCATGCTGGTCAACGGTCGCCGGGCCTCCATCGTCGGGCGGGTCTGCATGGACCTGATCATGCTGGACCTGGGGCCGGATGCCACGGCCGCCGCCGGCGACGAGGTGGTCATCATCGGCCGCCAGGGCACGGAGACCATCAGCGCCGAGGACGTGGCCGACCTGCTGGGCACCATCAACTACGAGGTGGTCTTCACCAATGCCACCCGGGTGCCGCGCAAATACCTGCCATAGGGATTCGCCAAACATCGCCGATTATTTTAGATTTCTTCCTGCTGCCAAAAACCTTTTTCAGCTGGATAAAGAGGCGGGTTTGTGCAGGATTCAGCCGATACCGATCATGTCCGGAATGGTAAAGGTGAGACTTTTGGGGAGAGAATCAAAATTTGAACACCCAACGCATTTACTTTTCCCTGTTTCCCTGTTTCCCTGATTTCCTAATTCTCTATTCTCTGATTCTCGCTTTCCCACTCGTCCTGGCGCTTTCAGCGTCTGCCTTCCCCTCCCGCATCAAATGAATATCTTCCGGCGCGATGGCCAAATAGACCGTCTCGCCTTCGGCCACGCCCGAGCGGCTTAGACGACGGCGGCTGTCGATGGCGCGAAAAGACAGGCCGTCCACATCCACCCAGACATCGGCGTAAAACCCGCGATTGAGCATACGCCTCAGCTTGCCCGCCAGTTGGTTTGCGGTCCCTGCATCAAAGGGGTCTTTGCGGATGCGGACATTTTCCGGCCGGACGGCCACCGCGTGAAAATCCCCGCCCCGGGCCTTGCAGCGCAACCGGATGTTCCCGATGACAGCGTCATTTCCCGCGATCACCGCCGGGAAAAAATTCTTCATCCCCACGAAGTCGGCCACGAAAGGGGTTTCCGGGCGCTCGAAAATCGCGTCCACCGGCCCCACCTGTTCGATGCGCCCCCGGTTCATCACTGCCGTGCGCTGGGCCATGAAATGGGCCTCCGCAAAATCGTGGGTCACCATCAACAGGGTAATCCCCGTATCCTGGTGGAGGGTCTTGAGCAATCCCCGGATGTCTTCCCGGAAATTGGGATCCAGGGCGGTCAAGGGTTCGTCCAGCAACAGAACCGAGGGGGCCACGGCCAGGGACCGGGCCAGGGCCACACGCTGTTTTTCACCGCCGCTCAGGGAGTGGATCCGGCGCGATAGGAGCCGCTGCAGCCCCAGGCGTTCGATCAGGGGTTCCAGATTTGGCAGGGCGGATGTGCAGTACCGCTGGCCGTAGGCAATGTTCTCCGCCACGCTCAGGTGGGGGAAAAGGGCATGGTCCTGGTAAAGGATCCCGATGCGGCGCCGTTCCGGCGGCAGGCCGGTCATGTCGCGACCGTCGATGAGAATGCGGCCCCGGGTCACCGGCACCACGCCGATAATCGCCTCCAGCAGGAGCGTCTTGCCGGCCCCGGTGGGGCCTAAGAGGGCAAAGGCCTCGCCCGGGTTGACTTGCAGATCGATATCCTCCAGCGCAAACCCCGGCAGGACGATGGCGAGATCTTCCACCCGTATCATGCGGTGCCATCCTTGCGGGGCGAGGCCCAGCGCAACAGCAGAAAAAGCACCAGACAGACCATGATCAGCCCCACGGCCACGGGCTGGGAGTATTTCAGCCCATAGGCGGTGAATCGTTCGTAAATCATCACCGGCGCCACCATGGGGTGGTAGGCCACGATCACCACGGCGCCGAATTCGCTCACTGCCCGGGCCATGCACATGATCAACCCCACCAGCATGCTGCGCCAGGCCAGGGGCAGGGTGATCCGGAAGAAGGTGCTCCAGGGCGAGGCCCCCAGGCTGCGGGAGACGGTCTCCAGACGCGCAGGCACGGCCTCGAAACCGGTCTTGACGGCATTGATGTAAAAGGGCAATCCCACAAAGGTCAGCACGCAGACGATGCCGGTGACCGTCCCCATGATCTGGATGTTCAGCTGGTCCAGGATCCGCCCGAACCAGTGGTGGCGGCCGGCCATGCTCAGAAGGGCAATGCCCACCACCGGGTGGGGGATCATGATGGGCAGGTCCACCACGCTTTCCACCAGCCGTTTGCCGGGAAAGTGTTTACGGGCCAGCAGGTAGGCAAAGGGCGTGCCAAAGACGAACGCAATCAGAGCGGCGGATCCCGACGTGTAGAGGCTCATCCCGATGGCCCGGATGACATCGGGATCGCTCCAGGTCTCCCGCAAATCTTCCACTGAGGGCTGGACCACCATTTCCACCAGCGGCAGCAGGACGAAGGCCATAATGATGGCGCTGGCGGCCAGCGCGATCCCCAGAAACGGATCGACCCGGCGGCGGTCCGATCCGGGGGGCGGCAGGGGCAATGCGTCGTCGGTGTGTTTGTTCATGTCGAAAATGAATGCGGCTGGAAAACGGCAAGCCCGCTTACGCCGTGCACGGCGCGCGGGCTTGCCGTGTTGCCCTTATCAGGGATTGACGGTTGCCAACTTCTGCAGGGGGGCGGGCAGGGTTTGCAGCTCCGCCTCGGAGGCCACCCGGCAGGGGATGAAAGGCGGCTGGCCCATGGCTTCCAGGACCTTCATGCCGCCCTGCGGATCCAGCAGGTAGGTCATGAAACGCTCCGCGCCCTTGGGATTGGGGCTGTCTTTGACCATGGTGACGCCGTAGGTGCAGCTCTTGCCGGTGCGGGTGATCCAGGTGCCGGGCTTCTTCCCGGTAACCTTGACGTTGGCCTGCTTGTAGAAATCGTCGTAGGCATAGTTGCCCAGGTTGATATGATCGTCCAACTCCACGAATTTCAGCTCATGCTGAACGGCCACGGAGCGGTATTCCCAGGCGTAGTCCATGTGGCCGGTCTTGAGCAGCGACACCAGTTCCACCGATTTGGGCCGCACATTGGCTTCCGGACGGTTGGCGATCAGGCGGTCGTAGAGGCCCTTCTGGTTGTAGAAAATTTCCGCCAGCTGAAGGACCATCAGGCTGCGGTAGCCGCAGGGGTCCAGATTCGGGTCCGAATGCCCCCAGACCACTTTCTCCCGACCCAGGATGTCGAACCAGTTGTCCTTGGTAATCTCGTCGGCAAATCGGCTCTTGTCCGTATAGCAGAGCACCAGCCGGTTGGTGGCAAAGCGGATGTTCCAGTCGGCGTACGTGGGCATCAGGGTCTTTTCGATTACTTTGTAATCCGCCGAGGCCATGATATCGGCAGGTTTGTGGAGTTCCGAAATCATGCGGGCCATCTTGGTGCTGCCCCCGGCCTCGCGCTGGATATCGATATCCGGATTCTGGGCTTCAAAGTCTTTTTCGATCTGCGCCAGGGGCACCGTCAGGCTGCCGGCATGAAAAATAATGACGGCCTCTTTGGCCACCGCCAGCCCGGCGGTCAGCAATACCGCCATCAACACCAAAACTGCCATTCGAAGCGATTGCGTCATCTTTCGGGTCATGATCTTCTCCATTCTATTCCTCCCGTGGTCGATCCTCTTTGGGATAGACCATTTTACCGCTGGCCGAGACGTCATAGCCTTCCAGCGCATCCGCCAATTGCCGGAATTCCTCATCCGGCAAGAGGCCCAGAAACAACTGAACACCGGGATCGAAAAAGCGGTCCTTGGTGATCAACAAATCATAGCGTTCCCAGCGCAAGGGGATAAAATCCAGCCCCAGCATGCCGGCCACGGCCCGGATGCCCGGTCCCACGTCGGCCCGCCCGGCCAGGATTTCCAGCCCCACGTCCAGGTGGCGCGTTACCGTATTGTGGTAGCCGTCGACGGTTTCGCCGTCGATGCCCGCCTTGTCGAGCTCGTGATCCAGCAGCAGCCGCGTGCCTGTGGTATTGGGCCGGTTGACCAGGGAAAGCCCGGGCTTGGCCAGGTCGGCCACCGCCGCAATGCCATGCGGATTTCCCTTGGCCACCAGCAGCCCCTGCTCCCGGCGGCAGAAATTGACCACCGCCGGCTGGCGATCCAGTTCACGATCGGCATACTCGAAATTGTAATCCGCCTCGTCATCCTGGATCAGATGGCTGGTGGCCATGTGACACAGGCTGCGGCGCAGCGCCCGCAACCCCCCGAGGCTGCCGAGATTGCCCAGAACGCCGACATGGTCGGGATATTGCCGGTTGAAAAGGGCCAGGGTCTTGTCCAACAGGGGGTCGTTGCTGCCGGCAATGATCAGAAGCCCTTCATAGGGCGGCAGCCGGTGGGGCGGATCAGGATAATTGATCGTATGGGCTTCGACCCACTGGTCCACCAGCTGCTTGGGGAACAGCCATTTGCCGGTAATTTTGGTTGCCGGGAGCCCCTTTTCAGCCACCAGGGTGTAGACCATCTTTTCATTGACGCCCAGGAACTGGGCCACTTCTTTGGTCGACAGTAAATGGTTCATAGCGACCTTTCCCTTTCCATTTGCCGGAATATCCGCTACAGACCCCGGGATCTCCTGGCAAATCGGCACATAGTGAGATATGTACCATAAGAGGTGTTTTCTATAGGTTTTGGTTTGTCAATGTCAATACTGTTTTTTTTAAACGACAAAATACACCAAAACAAACGAATCGCAACCCAAAGTTCCCATGCCGGTGGCGAATTTATGACCCGTTGAACACCCCCGGTCGGCCGCGGGCAAGCCCGCAACGGTCGTGATAAAGCCCGGCGTTTCTATGGCCGCGCTTTGCAAAATGAAATCTAATAATGGATGACCGGAGGGTTCAGAGTTCCTTGAGGTTGCGGTTGCCCGGTGACTGGCGCAGGGCGTCGCGGAGCTGCTCGAGGGCGCTCGCGAGACGGACGTTTTGCGGGCCTTCCGGAAGGGGGAGTTCGTTTACCCCGCGGGCTTCCAGGGCTTCGAGAATGAAGCTGATGGTAAACTGGTCCACGTCCCGGGCCGGGACATAGGTGGGGGCCGCGGTTTTGTCGATGCGGACTTCGTTGAAGACACCGCTCTCCACCAGTTCCCCCAGCACGCGCCGGGTCAACCGGGTGGGTTGTTCCAATTCGGCGGCAATGGTGGCGGCGGTCAGGGGGGAGTCCCCCTCCCCGAACTTGTGCACCACCAGGCGGGCGATCTGCAGGGCCACCAGCTTGCGCAGCCCGGGACTGGCCCGGGAAGTATCAGCCTCGAACTCGTACTCCTGGGCATGCTGTTTGGCGAAGGAAATCTCGGCTCCGAAGAGGACGATAATCCAGCTGACCTGCAGCCAGGCCAGGAATAGCGGCAACGCGGCAAAGCTTCCGTAGATGGCGTTGTAGCGGGCGGCGCCGACCTGGAGCGCGATGTAACCCCATTGGAACAGTTGATAGCTGGTCCCGGCAATGATGCCGGCGGTGAGTCCCGATGTGAACTTGACCCGCGTATTGGGCATAATCATGTAAATCATGGTGAACAGAACCCACACGATGACATAAGGGATCAATTTCAAGGCCAGGGCGATGAGCGAGCTGAAATAACCCACCAGGGCGATCTTCTGGGCAATCAGGTTGACGTGGGTCGTAATGAAAACCGTCGCGCTGCTCTGCATCAATATCAGCAGAGGACTGATCAGCATGATGGAAAGGTAGTCGCTGAACTTGCGGGCCAACGTACGGGGCTGGCGAACACGCCAGATGTGATTGAAGGAATCTTCGATATTGCTCAGGACTTTGATGACCGCCCAAAACAGCAGCACCAGTCCGATGCCGGCGATCACGCCCCCCTGGGTTGTCTCCAGCAGCGATTGCGCGAATTCGACCACCTTGCCGACAACTTCTTCCTGTCCGGGAAAATTTTCGTAGAGTTGTTTTTCCAGGACCTTTTGAAATCCGAACCCCTTGGCAATGCCAAACGCCATGGCCGCCACCGGCACGATGGACAGCATGGTGAAAAAAGTCAGGGCCGAGGCCCGCAGCATGCAAAAATCGTCTTTGAAGCCGCGCATCGCCAGGAGCAGGACCCGCAGCATGCGAACAAACATGCGTTTCCAGGGGGGCAGGTTCGCCAGGCGGGTTCGCCAGATATCCCCGGAAACAAACCGAACGGTTCCGGAGATCCGGGCCTTGGCATTTTCAATCGCGGGGGCAGGTTTGGGCATCCTATCTTCCTTGTTTTAGAGAGGGAAACAGGCGACTCCGGCCGAAGCCGCCGGAGAAAAGATAGCAAGTTTCCCCGGGCAGCGCAAGCCGCGTCAGGCGGTCAGCAACACCGGCCGCAGGCGAATCGGGTGTTTCTTTTTGGCCCGCAATCCTTTATGGGTAGAGAATCGCCCCCAAGCATAGCGACCCCCGGCAGGCAACCCGTGCGGCTGCCGGCGTTTAGCCCGAATATTTCACGTACTCGCGAGGTTCATGGGCAAGGCATCAAGGGCGCCGCTGTACTTCTGCTACCGCAAGCCCCTGATAACGCCGCCAAGGGACATCTCGGGCGCGCCCGCAGGGTGAAATTTTATCGATGAGTTTGGAAATCGACGAAGGGGACAACGTGTCACCTGAAAATTATATCCCGAATAGCGTTGATACCCCTGAATCGTTGCATAAAATTTAGGGTGTAGAAAAAATTTCATGAAATGTTCGGGTTAGCCCTCAACGCCCATCACAGGAAAGGCCATTGCCATGAACACCTCATCGATCAGCAGCGCTTTCACCCTGGGACTTTTGATCTGCATCGGACTCATCGGGTTCGCTTTCCAGGCCGGCAAAAGCCTGGTCGCCTTCAAAGCCCTGGAACGAACCGTCACCGTCAAAGGCCTGTCGGAACGCGAAGTGAATGCCGACACGGCGATCTGGCCCATCACCTTCAACGAAGCCGGCAACGACCTCAATGCGCTCTTTTCAGACATGCAGAAGAAAAACAGCATTATTACGACCTTTTTAGCGGAACAGGGATTCCCTGCGGAAGCGGTTTCTATTGCACCTCCCGGCATCGTCGACAAACAGGCCCAGGGCTACAGTGGATCGGCCAACATCAAATTCCGCTACTCGGGCCGTTCCACCATCACGGTCTACACCGAAGACGTCGAACGTGTGCTTCAAACCCGCAAACGCCTGGTGGAGCTGGGCAAAAAGGGAATCGCATTTTCCGGACAAGGTTATCAGAGCCAGACCGAATTCCTGTTCACCGGGCTCAATCGCATCAAACCGGATATGATTCAGGAAGCCACGCAAAATGCCCGCGAGGTCGCGGAAAAATTTGCCACGGATTCCCAGAGTCTTCTGGGCAAAATCAAACAGGCCCGCCAGGGGCAGTTTTCCATCAACAACCGCGACAGCAACACCCCGCACATCAAAAAAGTCCGGGTGGTGTCCACCATCACCTATTATCTGAGAGATTAGGCCGGAGGCGACGGGTCAAGGACCTTCCGCAGGCTGGCGACATCATCGCCGGTGGGGGCCTGGTGCACCTGCAGGTCGAAAGCCGGCAGGATGGCCAGCAGGTGGTCGAAGATATCCGCCTGAACGCCCTCGTAGGCGACCCAGGCCTTGTCCCTGCAAAAGGCGTAGATTTCCAGGGGCAGGCCCTGGGGGGTGGGCGCCAGCTGGCGCACCATGAGGGTCATGTCCGGATTGATCATGGGATGCTGCCGGAGATAGGCCGTGACGTAGGCCCGGAAGGTTCCGATATTCGTCAGGCGGCGCCCATTGAGCGTGTCTCCCGCTTCGAGGCCCAGGCCGGCGTTGTGGGCCTCGATAGCCAGGCGCTTTTCTTCCAGATAGGCGGCGATCAGGCGCATCCGGCTGAAGCGGGCCAGCATATCATCGGAGCAGAAGCGTACGGAGCGCATGTCGATATGGAGCGCCCGCTTGATGCGGCGGCCGGCGGCGTCCTGCATGCCGCGCCAGTTCTTGAAGGATGTGGTGATCAGCGCATAGGTCGGAATGGCCGTGATGGACTTGTCCCAGTTCTGGACCTTGACCGTCGTCAGGGTGATGTCGGTGACATCGCCGTCCGCCCCGTAACCCGGCATTTCGATCCAGTCGCCCTGTTTGAGCATGCGGTTGGAGATCAGTTGGACCCCCGCCACGAATCCCAGGATGGCATCTTTGAAGACCAGCATCAGGACGGCCGTCATGGCCCCCAGGCCGCTGAAGAGGTAAAGGGGCGTCTTGCCCAGGAGAATGGCAATGATGGACAGCAGACCGGAGAAATAGAGCAGGAGCTTGAGCACCTGGACAAATCCGGTCACCGGGATGTCCCGCGACACCCGGAAGGTCTTGTAGATGTCCAGGAACGCGTTGAGCAGGGCGTCGACGACCAGCACCGCCACGGCGATGATGTAGATGGTCACGGCGCTGCGGGCCGCTCCCTCGGCCCGGTCGAATCCGCCGAAGATCATGGGGATGCTGACATGCACGATGAGGGCCGGCACGAGCAGGGCGAGGTGGGAGAAGACATTGCGCCCCACCAGATAGTTATCCCAGTGGGTCTGGGTACGGCCTGCCAGTCGGTGCAGCAGGTTGTTGATAAGGCCCCGGGTGATTTTCAACGCCGCCAGGCAAACCAGCAGTACGACGACGGCCACCGCCAGCCGGGTCAGCAGGCCGCTGGCGTCGGCGCCGACACCCCATTTCGCCATCCATTCCGTGATGATTTCAGGCATGCTCATGGCTTATCCTTCGCGCATAAGGGTTGGAAAAAAGAAGGGCCGGCGTCAGAAGTCAGAAGTCAGAAGTCAGAAGTCAGAAGTCAGAAGTCAGAAGTCAGAATAAAACCGCTACCCTTATTTATTGCAAGCAAGAAATTTTCCACCCGTTGCGCTTGAGACACGGGCGAAAAGAGTCCCAACGCCATTTGACGCCTGGCTTTTGATTTCTGTTTCCCCATTTTGTGTTTTCTTAATTCCCTATTTCCTGTTTCCCTTTCATCTTGGCCCTTTCAGCTTGACGCTTTGAGCTTGGCCCTTCTTTCATACAAGCTTCGCGCTTCTTTTTTTTTCGGTCTCAGCTCAAGTGTTCGCCCCGGGCCACGAACTGCTGGAAGCCTTCCGCATCGCGGCCGGCAGCGTCCAGGCGCCGAACACCCTCCCCGAGGGTTTCCAGGTCGGCGGCAATGGAAATACGCAGAAAGTGGAGATCCTCGGCCCCGATGACCCCAAAGGATCGTCGGTCCATCACGGCCACATGGTGATGATACAGGGCGAACATCTGAAACAGCGTGGCCGGCGACGTGGCCGCCCGGGTCTCCGGCGACAGGCGGCCAAAAGCCTCGAACGCACCGATCCGTTCACATAAACCGCCGATATTGGGAAACAGGTAAAAGGCTCCGCCCGGCCGCTGGCAGGTCACGCCCTCAATGGCATTCAACCGGGCCAGGATGGCATCGCGGCGCGCCTCGAAGGTCCGTGTCATATCCGCCATCCAGGGGCCCGACTGTTCATTCTCCAGTGCTTCGCGGGCGCCTTCCTGGTTGTAGGGCGGCACGCAGGAAAAGTAATTGATGTTCATGTTCTTGAAGGCATCGGCTTCCGCGACGCTCGGCATGACCGCATAACCGACACGCCCGCCGGTCCAGGCGAAAGACTTGGAAAGCCCGCTGCTGATGATGGTCTTGTCCGCCATGCCGGGCATCGACGCAATGGACAAATGCGTCCGGCCGTCAAAAATGATGTTCTCGTAGATTTCGTCCGAATAGACCCGCACCTCGGGTCGACACCGGGTCTGAATGACATCCGCCAGGGCACCCAGCTGGTCCCGGGTGGCCACCCCGCCGGTGGGATTGGAGGGAAAGTTCAGGATGATCAGTTTGGTCCGGGGGGTAATGAGGGCTGCCAGCTGGTCGGCCGTGCAGCTGAAGCCCTGATCTTCATCGAGATGGAGGGGCACCGGCACCGCACCGATATAACGGATAAAGGATTCGTAAATGGGAAACCCCGGGCTGGGATAGATGATTTCATCGCCGGGATCGCAATAGATCTGCTGGGTGAACCCAATGGAAGGTTTGCCCCCCGGGAAGACGCAAACATGGTCCGGTGTCACCGACAGCCCCCGGGTGGCGTTGACCTGCCGGGCAATGGCCTGGCGCAGGGAAGGAATGCCCTTGGGATCACAGTAATGGGAATTGTCCCGGGCCACCTGCCGGCAAATCTCGTCCTTTACCCAGGGCGGCGCACTGAAATCCGGCTCACCCAGGTTCAGTTTGACCACCGGGGTACCCCGGGATTCCACCGCGACGATGTGCGGTCCGATTTTGAAAGCGTTTTCCGTTCCAATGCGCCCCTGGCGTTCCGCGTAAACTGGCATGCGATGCGTTCTCCATCCGATTGATTATATTTGGTCGTGCGGCGGTTATGCCACAATCGCCCGCAACATTCAAACCAGGGATTAGACATTTCCGGCGGTTTCCACTATACCCGTGGGGACCGACCATCCGCAAAAAACAAAACACCAATGATCCGCGAACGACGGTTCGCCCGTTTATGACGAACAACGCCCAAAAACACCTGCCGGAATTCCTAACCGGCCCCCTGGGGTTCCTTTTCACCCTGCGACATCACATCCTTTTCGCGGCGGCCGTGTTTGGGGCCGGCGCGGTGATCGGCACGATCATGACCGACTTGCCGGATGCCGTCATCCAGTCCTTTTTCGACCTCGCCCAGCGACTGAAAACTAAAAACTGGGCCGAATTGACCGCATTCATTCTAACGAAAAATGCCCTGGCAGCGATGATTGGCATTTATGGCGGATTCCTGCTGGGTCTCTTTCCTTTTTTCGCGGCCTTCCTCAACGGCATGGTGATGGGCCGTGTCGTCGCCATACAACCGGAATCCATCTGGATGGTTCTGCCCCACGGCATCTTCGAGCTAACGGCCATATTCATCGCCTGGGGGGTGGGATTCTGGTGCGCCGGCTGGTGGCGCGACCCGCCCCGGCTCGAACGGCTGCAGGAACGCGCCCAGGCCAGCCTGCTGCTCTTCGGACTGATCGTCATGCCCCTGCTGGCCGTTGCCGCTGTCATCGAGGCGACGGGCATCAAACTATTGACCGGCACGTGAGACCACGTTATCAAAGGCCTCAACCATCGGGGGCGCCCAAGGCGCACCATGGCCCCATCCCCACCGCCACAGGAGACGAACCGTGTTAGACTTCCAAATGTTATACTGGCACTGGCTGGTCATCGGCATGCTGCTGATCATCGGTGAAATCTTTGTCACCAGCTTCACCATGTTCTGGTTCGGCCTGGGCGGCCTGGTGGTGGCCCTGATGCTCGTATTGGTGCCGGGCACCTCCCTGACCGGCCAGCTGTTGGTCTGGGCCCTGTCTTCGGCCTTGTTTACGCTGCTGTGGTTCAAGCTGATTCGCCCCCGCATGAAAGACCGCACCAGTGCCGGCATCGCCCGGGAAGCCATCATCGGCGAAAGCGGCCAGGTCATCAAGGCACCGGCCGAAGGACGCCGCGGCGTGGTGCGCTTTACCACCCCGCTGCTGGGATCGGACGAATGGCCCTTCATCTGTGAGGACGCGGTGACGCCCGGAAGCCGCGTGTTCGTCAAAGACATCTCGGGCAACACCCTCATCGTGGAATGCCGGGAATAGGCACCGGTGTGCCGCCGCGCCCACGCAACCACCCCGGGACACCCCGGCCCCCACAGGGTTTAAGCACAGGAGGTAGCTTTCCATGGACGGTTTGATCGTTATTTCGGTTTTTTTCATCCTCGTACTGGTGACCATCACCATGGGGGTCCGCATCGTCCCCCAGGGCAGCAAGCATGTGGTCCAGCGGCTGGGCAAGTATCACCGCACCCTGCCCCCCGGCCTGAATATCATCATCCCCTATATCGATATCGTGGCCTACAAGGTCACCACCAAAGACATTGTCCTGGACATTCCCTCCCAGGAAGTCATCACCCGCGACAATGCGGTCATCATCGCCAATGCCGTGGCCTACATCAACATCATTTCCCCGGAGAAATCCGTCTACGGGGTGGAAGACTACCGCTTGGCCATTCAGAATCTGGTGCAGACCTCCCTGCGTTCCATCGTGGGTGAGATGGACCTGGATGACGCCCTGTCCTCCCGGGACCAGATCAAGGCCAAATTGAAAGCGGCCATTTCGGACGACATCGCCGATTGGGGCATTACGCTCAAAACCGTGGAAATCCAGGATATCAACCCGTCCGAAACCATGCAGAAGGCCATGGAAGAGCAGGCCGCCGCCGAACGGGAGCGCCGGGCCACCGTGACCCGGGCCGACGGTGAAAAGGAAGCCGCCGTGCTCGAAGCCGACGGCCGTCTGGAAGCATCCAAACGCGATGCCCAGGCCAAAGTGGTCCTGGCCGAGGCCAGCCAGCGCGCCATTCAGAAGGTCACGGAAGCCATCCAAAACCGCGAGTTGCCGGCCATGTTCATCCTGGGCGAGCGCTATGTGGAGGCCATGCGCCAGATGGCCGGATCGGAGAATGCCAAAATCGTCGTGGTCCCCGCCGATATTCCCACGGCCATCCGCGGTATCATGGGGAACCCCGAAAAATAAGAACGATAGACGCCTGCCGGGAAAAGTGAATCGGTATGCGGCCGGCCGAACCCAACCCCAACCGATGGGAGGACAGATGACGCCCCTAACGCGCACCCAATGGATCGCCGCCATCATGTTGCTGCTGGCCCTGGCAGGACTGCCCGGATGCACCACGCCCGGCCCGACGGCGCCCCCGGCCGTTTCCCCGGCAGCGCCGGCAGCGGTAAAAACCTCCACCTCCCCTTTGAAAGTCGGGGTCTCCACCAATATGCCCCCGCTCATTTACAAGCAGAGCAATCGCATCACCGGCCTGGAAGCCGATCTTGCCAAGGGCCTGGCGGATTATCTGGGCCGACCGCTGCAGTTTGTCGAGGTGGCCTGGAAGGACCAGATCCCCTATCTGCTGGACGGCCGAACGGACATCATCATGTCAGGGCTGTCCGTTACGGAGCTGCGCAAGGTGCGCATCGCCTTCTGCGACCCCTATTCCCGCAGCGGCCTGATGGCCATCTTGAGGCGGGGCGACATCCAGCGGTTCAAGGCCGGCTATTTTTCCCTCGTGGAAACCCCGGGCATCGGGGCGGTGGAAGGCACCACCGGAGCAGGCTTCGTGCGCAGCCGGTATGAAAAAGCCCGGAAACGGTTTTTCAAAACGTCGGAAGACGGGATCACGGCCCTGCGGGACAAAACCATCGACCTGTTCATCCACGATGCGCCGGTGGTTTTGGTGATGGCGGCCACCTACGAAAGTGAGCTGGCTCCGATCTACTCCCTGCTGACCGAAGAATACCTGGCCTGGGGCGTTCGCCGGGACAATACGGCCTTGCAGAAGGCTGCCAATGCCTACATTGCCGACCTTAAAAACAACGGCCGGTTGAAATCCATCGTCCAACGCTGGATGCCCATGTCCGGCAAATAGAGCGAAAAGGGCCACCTGCAATCGAGGCCGGCAACCTTTCAGCGCGATCCGTCCGTCAAACTGTCAGCGCTCATTTTTTATGAAGATGGAGCTGTGATGAAATCTATTCTTTGGACGGTTTCGTAAAATGTCTGAGATACGGCTTGCGAATCCCGAGGAGGAAGGCGTACATACAGTACGCCGCAGTGACGAGGGATTCGCGTAACGCCGATCTTTAGTCCCCCCCCCACCAGGGGAATCGGACATTTTACGGAACCGTCTTTTGAAACAACAGAAAGGATTGCAAGACATGCAGGCAGCACAGGTCATTGAACACATCGTCGACTGGTTGACACGCTACTGCGACCAGTCAGGATTGAAAGGCTTCGTGGTCGGAGTTTCCGGCGGCATCGACTCGGCGGTGACCTCCACCCTGTGCGCCCGCACCGGCAAAACCGTCCTGCTCCTGAACATGCCCATCCGCCAGGCCCCGGCCCAGATCGATCTGGGCCGGACGCATATCCAGTGGGTCGCGCAAAACTACCCGAACGCCCAGGGGGTGGACGTCAACCTGACCCCGGCCTTCCAGTCCCTGGAAGACACCTTGCCCCCCGGCATCCAGGACGGGCTGACCATGGCCAACACCCGCTCGCGCCTGCGCATGGCGGCCCTCTATGCCTTTGCCACCCACCACCGTCTCCTGGTGGCCGGCACCGGCAACAAGGTGGAAGATTTCGGAGTCGGTTTCTACACCAAGTACGGGGACGGCGGCGTGGATCTGTCCCCCATCGCGGACTTGATGAAATCCGAAGTTTACGCCCTGGGGGGTGAATTGGGGATTATCGAAGGGATCATGCAGGCCCCGCCCACGGATGGCTTATGGGAGGACAACCGCACGGATGAAGGCCAGATCGGGGCCAGTTATGCGGAACTGGAATGGGCCATGCGGTTTGCCGACGCCGGCGGGGATGAAGCCGCCCTGGACGCCCGCCAGAAAGAAGTCCTGACCATTTTCCGCCGATTCAACCAGGCCAACCGACACAAAATGGAACCGATTCCCGTCTGCCACATCCCGGAAATGCTCAGAAAATAAAAACCGGGCGCCAACCTGTCGAGGGTTGACGCCCGGATGCCGAGCGATTCAGGCTTGTATGAAAAAAGCGCCAAGCTCAAAGCGTCAAGCTGAAAGGGCGACGCTTCGCGTCGACATCGAAATGCCGAACGTGACCAGGGCGGCAGACATTTTCATGCATGATCAAACTGGCACCAGCCGGCGGCTTCGCATGGTTTGCCATCATTCGGGCATGACCGGCCATTGGGTCAGCTTGCCCTGGTAATTGCGCAGCGTGTATTCCTTCTCGTCTTTGCCCATGATGTAGTAATCCGGCATCAAGGGTATCTTGCCGATATTCGTGGCGATAACGTACATGGGCTGGGCCAGTCCCGTTGTATGGCCGCGGATGGCGTCGCGAATCAACTCGGCGCCCTTTTCCACCGGCGTGCGGAAATGGTCGATCCCCGGCGCCGGTTCGCAATAGAACACATAGTAGGGACGAATCCGTACGGTCAGCAGTTTCTGGTGCAGTTCCCGGAACGTCTCCACGTCGTCGTTGATGCCCTTCAGCAGGACGGCCTGGTTACCGACGTTCACGCCGCAGCGCAGCAGGTCGAAAACCGCGTTGGCGGTCTGGTCGGTGATTTCTTTGGGGTGGTTGCATTGGGTGTTGATCCAGATGGGCACCCGGTGAAACCCGTCCAGTATTTTCTTCAGTCCATCGGTAATCCGCTGGGGCAGGACGATGGGCGTACGGGTCCCGAAGCGGATCATCTGGAGATGCGGAATCTCCCGCAACTTCCGGATCAGGTATTCAATCTTGTCATCGGCCAGGATGAAAGGATCCCCGCCGGTAATGAGAACGTCGCGAATCTCCTCGTGGGACTGAATCCATGCCAGGCCCTCATCCACATCCATGCGCAGTTTGAGTTCGCGGTCCACCACGGCCTCTTTGCGGAAACAGTGCCGGCAATAGTTGGCACAGACATCCGTCACCGTGAAGGCTACGCGGTCGCGATACTGGCGGGCGATGCTGTCCGGCCGCACTTCATCGGTATCGCGGTTTTCTTTCCAGATCAGATAGTTTTCAACTCCGAACTTGTTCTGCCGCTCCTTCAGTGAGGGAATCACCTGCCGGCGGATCGGGCAGGCGGGATCATCGGGGTCCATCAGGCTGGCAAAGTAGGGCGTCGTTCCCCACTTGGTCTTCATCGAGGTGATGGCCTCTTCTTCTTCCGGGGTGACATGGATATGCTGCTTGAGCCTGTCCAGCGTATCCACGAAGTTATGCAGTTGGTCCTGCCATTTTTCCATGAATCGATGCCTCCTGTAAGCAGTGTCGGTATAATGCGCCGGGGATATTCCCAGGCGTTTAATTCCCCAAGTATCTTTTGTGCTCCCGGGGCGTCACGTGGGTGCGGTGCTCCTCCCATTCAGCCATTTTGAGGGCCATGTAATTCTCGTAGATCCGGTCCCCGAGAATTTCCGGCAGCAGTTTGCTGCGCTCGGCCTCCACAAGGGCCTCGAAAAGGGATTTGGGCAGCAGGCGCCGGTCCCAAACCCGGCGGGTCTGTTTACGATCATAGGTACTGCCGCGATCCGGTTTGCCGCAATCAAGCTTTTCCTCGATACCCCGCAGCCCCGTGGCAATCAGCGTGGCCATCTGCAGATAGGGATTGCCGGAAGGATCCGGGTTGCGCAGTTCGATGCGGGTGGCCTGGGGGCTGGTGGAATAGGGCACGCGGACCATCGAGCTGCGGTTGCGCAGCCCCCAGCCCCGGATGACGGGGGCTTCCCGCTCCAGCACATAGGCTTTGTAGGAATTGAGCGTCGAGGCCATGATCAGCGACGTCTCCCGTCCGTATTTCAGGATCCCGCCGATAAAATGCCGGGCTGTCGTGCTCAAATGGTGGTCCTGGTCGGCGTCATAGAACAAATTGGTGCCCTCCCGGTCGGTCATGGACAAATGGATGTGGAAGGCACTGCGGTTGTAATGATCGAAAGGTTTGGGCATGAACGTGGCATAATAGCCAAATTCCCGTGCCACCTGATGGGTCACGTGGTTGAAAATAACGGTACGGTCGGCCGCATCGAGGGGCGTTGCCGGCACCAGGTTGATTTCATGCTGGGACGGCGTGACTTCGTGATGGGCTTTTTCAAATTCGATGCCGCTTTCCGCCAGAATGTTAATGATGCGATTACGGACCATCTCCCCTTTATCATGGGGGGTGGCCACAAAATAGCCCGCCTGGTCGGAATGGCCTTTATCGCCGAATTCTTCACCGGTCAGCAGGAAAAATTCATGCTCGGGGCCCAGGAGAAACCGGAACCCATAGTCGGATTCGGCCCGGTCAACCACCTTTTCCAAAACCGCCCGGGGGTCGGCGGCGGCACGCACGCCGCGTTCATTGTAGATCCGACCGATAAAGCAGCCCAGGCTCTCGTCCTCAAACGTCAGCATCCGAAGCGTCTCCGGATCCGGAAACAACTGGCGATCGCTGCTGTCCACCCGTGCCATCCCGGCAATGGATGAGCCGTCAAAGCCGATGCCGTCGCGGATGATGCGGTGAATGTGGTCCGGGTTCACGGGCAGGCTCATGAGCCGGCCGTTTAAATCCGTAAAAAAAATCTTGGTGGCGTCCCGTGTTTTGAGCTGATCTTGAATGGCCTCAACATCCATACTCACAATCCATTCCTTTCCACTTTCGTTGTCCGATCCTCATTTCAGTGGTCCCATCTCTCCCAGGGCGAGCAATCGTCGTTCCGCCCCGGCAAATGAAAGCCTCTGTTCAGCAAACACCGTTAGTTTGACTAACATCCCGCCATACCAACCACCTTGGTAAATTGCAACTTGAAACCCCCGTTATTTTCTCCTTTCCATCGGCGACCGTGCAAACAAGGGGACGATTGACATCGCGGACCAGATCCGTTAGGGTCTTTTCCGCGATGGATGGTGGCAGATCACTAGCCGCCGGCGCCGATCGCGCTCATCACCCCTCAACCTTCGGGATGTTGCCATGATCATTGGACTTGATGTCGGTGGCACCCACGCCGACGTTGTGCTGCTGGGAAACGAAGGCGTCATCAACGAAATCAAGGTCCCGACGGATCCTGAGAATCTCTTCCAGACCGTTTTATCGGCCCTCGACCAGATCACCGCCGACATCGATGCGGCTAAAATTCTCCGCATGGTCATGAGTACGACCCTGACCACCAACGCCATTATCCAGAACAAGCTCCCGGCGGTGGGCATGGTCGTCTCGAGCGGACCGGGTATCGATCCCCGTTTTTATCGTACGAATGACCACTTCGAATGCCTTTCGGGATCCATCGATCACCGGGGCCGGGAAGTCGATCCGGTTCAGTTTGACGAGATTGAACGCATCATAGCGAAATTCAAGGCCGCCGGCATCCGCCACGTGGGGGTCGTGACCAAATTCTCCGTTCGCAACGCCGAACAGGAGATGACCATCGCGGAACAGCTCAAGGGCCACTTTGAAAAAGTTTTTCTCGGTCATCGCATTTCCGGTAATTTGAGCTTTCCGCGCCGGATTGCCACCACCTACCTAAACGCAGCGGTCTACCCCATTCACCGGGAGTTTTTCGAGGCGGTCAATAATTCCCTGACCCGCAAGGGGTTGAAGGTGCCCATCCGCATCCTGAAAGCGGATGGCGGCAATATGAATTTCGAGGCCTCTATCGACTACCCGGCCCAGACCATATTTTCCGGTCCGGCCGCCAGCGTAATGGGCTCCATTGCCTTCGGGCCCGAAAACGGCGACACCCTGGTACTGGATATCGGCGGAACGACCACCGATATGGCCGTGCTGGTGGATCAGGTCCCCCTGCTCGATCCCCAGGGCGTGGAACTGGGCGGCTACAAGACCCTCATCCGATCGCTTAAAACCCATTCCATCGGGATTGGGGGAGACAGCGCCGTGCGGATCGCAAACGGCCGCATTCAGGTTGGTCCCGATCGCAATGGTCCGGCCCTGGCCCACGGCGGTCCGTCACCGACCCCCACCGATGCGCTGGTCATCATGGGCAAAACGCGCATGGGCTCCCGCGAAAGGGCTGAAAAGGGGTTTGCCCCAATTGCCGCGCAGTTGGGCCTTTCGCTGGAGGAAGCCGCCTTCCGCGTTTTCGACCACACCTGCCGGCAGATTCTGGATGAAGCCGAACGCATGGTCACCCGTATCAACCAGCAGCCGGTGTACACCGTGCATGAGATGCAGGAAGGCTACCAGGTCCGGCCGGAAACGATTTTGGTTCTGGGAGGGCCAGCACCCCTGTTTGCCGAACACCTGGAGGCCTTGTCACACCACAAGGTGGGCGTGGTGCCGCGCTGGACCGTGGCCAATGCCATCGGCGCCGCCCTGGCCCGCACCACCTGCGAAGTGAATTTGTATGCCGATACGGAGCAGCAAGTCGCCTCCGCACCAGAGGAAGATTTCTCGGAACGCGTCGACCGCTCCTTTGATCGGGCCAAGGCCCGCCAAATGGCGCTGGACCTGTTGAAAAACAAAGCGCTGGCACGCGGGGCCAATGCCGAGTATCTTGAGATGGAGGTCACCGAAGATCTCCAGTTCAACATGGTCAGGGGGTTCCACACCACCGGTCGCAACATCCGCATCCGGGCGCAAGTCCAGCCCGGACTGATTCATGGCTACGATCCGGTGGCCGGCCGACTGATGTAGCCGGGCTCCCGGGATGATTGCAGGGCCCGCTTTCGTTTTAGCCGCTTGCCAAACCCTGTTCCTGTGCCCATACTGGGATGTCGCCGGAAATCCGGCCGGTCGCCTCTTCACACGAATCCGACACCATCCGGGCAACAGGCCCGGGGTGACGGCCCACGATAGGAAACCACATGCTGAAGGCCAAACATAAAACCGGGTTGGTTTTTTTCCCCGCTTTTGACTGGGCGATCGATCCCACTCATCCGGAACGGGAGGAACGCCTGCTCTACACCCAGGACCAGGTGATCGAAGAGGGGCTGCTGGACATCGATGGCATCGTGGAACTGAAGCCGGACCTGGTGAACGTCCCCGACGTCCAGCGGGTGCATTTTTGCGTGCCCAACCCCCTGACCGTCATGACGGAATCCCACTTCATCAGTGCCGGCGGAGCCAAAACCATCGGCTGTGCGGTCATGGAGAAACAGATCGAAAAAGGGTTTGCCCTGGTCCGCCCCCCCGGCCACCATGCCATGCGGGTGGTCCACGGCGCGCGCGGGTTCTGCAATGTCAACATCGAAGCCATCATGATCGAGCACCTGCGACAGACTTACGGGGTCAACCGGGTGGCCATCGTGGACACGGATTGCCATCACGGCGACGGGACCCAGGATGTCTACTGGCACGATCCCGACACCCTGTTTATTTCGATTCACCAGGACGGCCGGACCCTCTATCCGGGTACCGGTTTTCCCAATGAACTCGGCGGTCCCAACGCCATCGGGACCACCCTGAACATCCCCCTGCCCCCCAACACCTCGGAGGAGGGCTTTCTTTACACCATCCGCAACGTCGTGCTGCCGATCCTGGAAGATTTCCAACCGGATCTCATCGTCAACTCCGCCGGGCAGGACAATCATTTTTCCGACCCCATTACCAATATGAATTTCACCGCCCGCGGCTATGCCGAACTGACGGAACTGCTGAATGCCGATATCGCCGTCCTGGAAGGGGGCTACGCCATCGAGGGCGCCCTGCCCTATGTGAACCTGGGAATCATTCTGGCCATGGCCGGCATCGACTACAGCCAGGTGCGCGAGCCCACCTACAACCCGGACCGCCTGCGCCAATCCAAGGATGTCACAGGCATCATCGAACGCGTCGGCGAACTGGTGCTGACCTATTGGCAGCAGCGCGGCGCCATCCAGGACCAGGTCCGCCAGAAACGCAACTGCGGCCAGCGCTCCCGTCAGTTGTTCTACGACACCGACGGCATCACCGAAAGCCAGAAGGAAACGATCCAGATTTGCGATGAATGCGGCGGCGCCTGGCGCATCGATTCGACGTCCGACCGCGGCCGGCATATCCTCGCCATCCACATTCCCCGCCGCGCCTGTCCGAAGTGTCAGAAAAAGGGGCAGGAATGGTTCACGGAGGCGGATGGCAAGGTCTTTGACCTGATTGCCCTGCAGGATCAAAGTACGGACACCTACAGCGTGCGTCCGGCTTGACCGCCCCGTCAGGACACCCGCCCCGGCCTGTGAAATCCCCCATGCCCATGCGCCAACGCCATATCAACATCCAGCTGTTGCTCCGTTCCCGCCTTATGGGGGCCTTGCGCGCCTTTTTCGCGGCCGCCGACTATCTCGAAGTCGAAACCCCGATTCGCATCCCCGCCCCGGCGCCGGAGGCCCATATCGACCCGGAACCGGCCGGGGACCAGTTCCTGCAGACCTCTCCCGAACTGTGCATGAAGCGTCTCCTGGCCGCCGGGTACCCCCGCCTGTACCAGATCTGCCGCTGTTTCCGCCGGGGGGAACGCGGCCGCCGCCACCTGCCGGAGTTCACCCTGCTGGAATGGTATACGGCCCGGCGGGATTACCGTGACATGATGGCCCAGACCGAGGCCCTTATAAAGCATGCGGCGCATGCCCTGGCATACGGCAACACTCTGGCCTACCAGGGGAAAGCCATCGACCTCGAAAAGCCCTTCCAGCGCATGACGGTGGACGAGGCTTTCCAGACCTATGCGGACACCACCGCCGAGGAAGCCCTGGCCCGGGGACGTTTCGACGAGATCATCGGCATCACCATCGAACCCCATCTCGGCTGGGAGCGGCCCCTCTTCCTCTTTGACTACCCGGCCGAATGCGCGGCCCTGGCGCGGTTGAAGCCGGACCGACCTGACCGGGCGGAGCGTTTTGAGCTCTATATCGGGGGCATCGAATTGTGCAACGGGTTCAGTGAATTGAACGACGCGGAGGAGCAGCGCCATCGTTTCAAAACTGAGTTGGAGACGCGCCAGAAGGCCGGACGTCCAACCACCCCTCTGCCGGAACGCTTTCTGGAGGCGCTGGACCAAATGCCTCCCGCCACCGGCAACGCCCTGGGCGTCGATCGCCTGGTCATGCTCTTCGCCGACACCCTGGCCATCGACGACGTCACCGCCTTTGTCCCCGAGGAACTCTGACGGGTTCGCAAATCAATTCCTCCAGTTTTTGCGTTTTCAAGAAGGCCATTTAACGCCGTATGGAAACGTATCCGTCAGGCAAAATAAGTACCTATGATGGTTTGAGGCGTGGGAAGGAAGAACTTCAAGAGGCGTCGACGGCAATCGATTTTCACTTCTCCAGGGATGGAGGCATCAAACGATTGTCTGGGTCAGAAATGAGGATTTTTAGTTCTGGTCAAGGCCGCACAAGGGGTTGCAGTGAGGCGTATTCATATACGCCGCAGCCGCTAAACCCGCGGAGAACGCTGACCAGGACAGAAAAGACCATTTCTGACGCAGACAATTTAGCCCACGAATGAACGGCGCAAGATCGTATCCTTCAGCCAGCGTTTATCGTCGCGTTCGGGATAGCGGATGTTGTAGTGCAACCCCCGGCTTTCCTTGCGGTGGGTGGCACTGCGGATGATCAGCTCCGCCACCATGGCGAGATTGCGCAGTTCGATCAGGTCGCCGGTCACCTTGAAATTCCAGTAGTAGTCCCTGATTTCCTGCTGAATCATTTCGATGCGCCGCCGGGCGCGCTCCAGGCGCTTGTCGGAACGCACAATGCCCACGTAGCTCCACATGAAGCGCCGGATCTCGTCCCAGTTCTGGGAGACCATGATTCGTTCGTCGCTGTCCGTAGTGCCCACCTCGTCCCAGGCCGGCGGCGCCGGCACCTCCGGCAGGGAGCCGGCAGTGACCTCTTCCAGGGCCTGCTGGGCGGCCCGATGGGCATAGACCAGCGCCTCCAGCAGGGAATTGCTGGCCAGCCGGTTGGCACCATGCAGGCCCGTGCAGGCCGTCTCCCCCACGGCATAAAGCTGGCGGATATCCGTGCGTCCTTCGGTGTCCGTCACCACCCCGCCGCACATGTAGTGGGCAGCGGGGACCACCGGAATCGGCTCCCGGGTCATGTCGATGCCAAAGCGCAGGCAATTCTCGTAAAGATTGGGAAAGCGTTCACGAATGAAATCGGGATCCTTCCCTGAAATGTCCAGGAAAACGGCGTCGTCGCCGCTTTTTTTGAGCTCGGTGTCGATAGCCCGGGCCACCACGTCCCGGCAGGCCAGTTCCCGGGCCGGATCGTAGCGTTCCATGAACCGGTCGCCCCGGGCGTCGAGCAGGATAGCGCCTTCCCCGCGTACCGCCTCGGAAATCAGGAAGTTCTTGGCTTCGGGGTGGTAGAGGCAGGTGGGATGAAACTGGACAAACTCCAGATTGGCCAGAGTGGCGCCAGCCCGGTAGGCCATGGCCAAGCCGTCCCCGGTGGCAATGTCGGGATTACTGGTATACAGATAGACTTTTCCGGCCCCGCCCGTTGCCAGCAGGACGATCCGGGACACGAAAGGTACCACCTGGCGGGTCTGGCGATCCAGCACATAGGCCCCGCAGCAGTGTTCTTCGTGGGTGGTCGTCACCAACCCGCGCTTCATGCGGGTGGAGTGGGTGATGAGGTCGATGGCGATGTGGTTTTCAAAAAGCTCGATATTGGGGTGTTCGCGAACCTGGGCCAGCAGGGCTCGCTCCACTTCACGGCCGGTCATGTCCTGGGTATGCACGATGCGGTTGCGGGAGTGGCCGCCTTCCCGACCCAGATCGAATTCTCCGGGAGACGCATTCAGCCGGCGGTTGAACGACACGCCGCGTTCGACCAGTTCCGCAATGCGCTGGGGGCCTTCTTCGACAACGAGGCGCACCACTTCGGGATGGCAGAGGCCGGCGCCTGAAGACAGGGTGTCCTCGATATGGAGATCGAAAGAGTCGTTGCCGCCGAGAACGGCCGCAATACCGCCCTGGGCCTGATTGGTATTGCTCTCCATGGCCTCTTTTTTGGTCACCAGGGCCACCCGGCCGGCGTGGGCGGTGTTCAGCGCAAACAGCAGGCCGGCAACCCCGCTGCCAATAATCAGGAAATCGGATTGATATGCATTCATTGTTTACCCATATAGCATGTCAGGGGGGTGCAGGACGGAGCGGGCTCAGCACGCATGCCGGGGCCCCCCGGAAACCGGCAAAAAGGTGCACGGGCTGACGGCCGTAAGCCGCGATTAGATCATATACATGGATTTACGCCGCTGGCGTTTCATCACCAACCCCAGCAAAATGCCGATAAAAAGGATACCGGCACCGCTGAAGAAAAAGATCAGATACTTGCGCATCTGGAAGGTGCTGGCATCCGCATCCTGCTTAAGGTCGTCATAGCTGCGGGTGAGGTCTTCGAGGGCTTTGGTCTTTTCCTGGAGGGACGCCTGGATTTTCGAATTGGCGGCCTTGAGATCTTCATTGGATTGGGTCAGTTCGTCGGAGGTCGTGCTGAGACGGCTGTGCTTTCTTTGCAGTTCTTCAAGGATAAGCCGGCTGGGTTTCGCTTTGGACAGATAGCGTTTCAGCACCCAGCCTTCCTTGCCGTTCGACAGGCGCACATGGACCCACTCTTCCCCATCCTCGAGAATGTCCATCTTGGCACCCGTTGAAACGATTTCCAGAATTTTGCGGTCCGTCCCCGGGCCGGAGCGCAACGTCAGCTTGATTTCATCACCGACATAAACCGTTTCAGCCCCGGCCACAGTTACTGAAAAGCACAACACCACCCCCACCCATAGCACCAGTTCCCAAAACCGGTCCGCAGGCGTCCGTGTTGTACATCGCATTGGCTTACCGCTTCGCATGATAACCCCTTCTTCGTGTTGCTTGTCATTCCCATTGCGGCCGTCGGGAAAAGGCCGTTGGGTGATGGTATGAGCAGATACTAAATATCTTCTTATATTGATTAGAAATTGTCCCGCATGTCAATAATTTCTTTAATTTTTTCCACCCTTATGATAATTTGAAACAGTCTTAAAGGAAGAGATAATCATGATTGCCTACGATTTAGTTTGCCAAAACGGCCACACCTTCGAAGGATGGTTCGAAGATGCCAGGACCTATGAAAAGCAGAAAAAGAAGGGGCTCTTGACCTGCCCGGTCTGCAATGGCCCCGGCGTCACCCGTCGCCCCTCGACCTTTGCCATCAAATCCCGTCCCGCCGCCAAAGCGCCACAGCCGGACAGCGCCGATTTGCAGGCACTGGGCCGCCAGATCTACGACTTCGTGGATAAAAATTTCGACAATGTCGGCTCTGATTTTGCCAAAGAAGCCCTCAAAATCCACTACGGCGCCGCCGAACCGCGCAATATCCGCGGTGTCAGCACAAAGCAGGAAGAAAAAACCCTCAAGGAAGAGGGCGTGGATTTCGTGAAACTGCCGCTGCCCGCTTCCCCGGAAAAAGAATAAACCTCGCCCTTATTGGTCCCATGATCCCCCGAAACCTGAAACGGCCAAACGCCGACGCAGGCCGGACAACCGTTGCTTGGGCCGATCGTTCTTCAAGGCAATGTCCATCGCCCGGCGGCTGCCCACGATGACCACCAGCTTCTGCCCCCTGGTCATGGCCGTATAAAGAAGGTTGCGCTGCAGCATGACAAAATGCTGGGTCAGCAGCGGCAGCACCACCGCCGGATATTCCGAACCCTGTGACTTGTGGACGGATATGGCATACGCCAGGGTCAATTCATCCAGATCGGCGAAATCGTACCCCACCTCCCGCCCGTCAAAATCGACGGTCAGCCGCTCCCGCTCATCCATGACCGTCGTAACCCGGCCGATGTCACCATTGAAGACATCTTTGCTGTAGTTGTTGCGCAGGTGCATCACCTTGTCGCCGGGCTGAAAACCGGCCGGCCCCTGCCGCGGCCCCGGATTCAGCAGCGCCTGCAGTTTCCGGTTGAGGTTGATGGTGCCGGCCTCGCCCTTGTGCACGGGGGTCAGCACCTGGATGTCGCTGACGGCATCCAGGCCGTACTGATCCGGTATCCAATGGGCACATAAATCCATGATCGTGCGCACCGCATCCCCGGTGCGTCGCACTTCGATAAAGTGAAACGGGGACAGGATATCCTTCGCGAAGTCCGTCGACAGATCAGGCCGTTGGCCGTCGCGCACACGATGGGCATTGTGAACGATCGGGCTTTCGTCGGCCTGGCGGAAAACTTCCCGGAGGTGGAAGACGGCCGGCCTTTCAGAAGCGATAATGTCCTGAAGGACATTGCCGGGGCCCACCGAGGGCAGTTGGAAGACATCGCCCACCAGGATCAGGACGGATGTCAGGGGCACCGCCTTCAGGTAATGGGCCATCAGCAGGGTGTCCACCATGGAGGCCTCGTCGATGATGAAAACGTCCGCGTCGATGGGGTTGTCCTGGTCTTTTTCAAAACCGCCCGCCACGGGGTTGTAGCCCAGAAGTTTATGCAGGGTGGCAGCGGGCCGGCGGGTCACTTCGGACAGGCGGCGGGCGGCGCGGCCGGTGGGCGCGGCCAGGCATACGGTCTGGCCCGTGGCGTGAAACACCGTGTGCAGCGCCCGGATCAGGGTGGTTTTGCCGGTGCCGGGCCCACCGGTGATGACGGCCACACGGTGGCTCAAAGCCCCCTGGATCACCGCCTGCTGGGCCGGCGACAACTGGATGGCCAGACGCCGGATCACGGTTGCGGTGATATCCTCGGGGGATACTTCCGGCGGCGGCAGCGGCAGGGTCAGCATGGCGTTCAGGCGATCGGCCAGTCCGCGCTCGGCGTCATAAAGCGCCATGCGGTAGAGCCTGCGCCCGTCCGCATCGTTCGCAGGGCTGACATGGATATCGTAATCCCGCGCCATGCCGTCCACAACCCCGGCCAGCGCTTCCGCATCGATGCCAAAAAGGTCGTGGCTTTGCGCCAGCAGCTGTTTTTCCGGCAGGAACACATGCCCCTCGTTAGCGGCCTGGTCCAGCAAATGGCCGATGCAGGCCCGTATGCGGCGGGGATCCTCGGCGGGTAATCCCTGGTTGCGGGCAATGGTATCGGCAATCACGAACCCGATGCCGGGCAACTCGTCCACAGCGCAGTAAGGATCCTCCTGGAGCAGGGCGACAGCGTCCTCCCCCAGCGTTTTGAGAATTCGTCCGCAATAGGCCGCCTTCAGGCCGTTATCCTGCAGAAACTGCATCAGCTGCCGGGCACCATGGTGGGCTTTCCAGCCCTCCGCGATCAGCGCTGCGGTCTGGGCGCCGATCCCGTGGACGTCGGCCAACTGCTGGGGCTGCTGCTCGATCACCTTCAGCAGATCGGCCCCGAAATGCCGCACCAGGCGTTCCACCAGTTTCGGTCCGATTCCACGAATGACGCCCGAGGCCAGGTAGCGCCGGACACCGTCCACGGTATCCGGCAGCAGAACCTGATAATGGGAGACTTTCAGCTGGGCGCCGTAACGGGGATGCCGTTCCCAATGCCCGGTGACTTCCAGCGACTCGCCGGGACCGGAAATCAGGAGATGACCCAGAACCGACACCCGGTGCCCCTCGGGCTCCGTATGCAGGCGGGCAATGGTGAAATGATTGTCGGGATTCTGATAGGTAATGCGCTCGACACGCCCCCGCAGGGTCACCGCCCCATCATCATGGGGGGGGGACTGATCCTCGTCCGGGAAAGGACTCACGGTGTTTTCCCCATCGTGCCGAGCAGCCAGTCGACGGCGGCCGCCAGGTCGGCCGCGACCCGATCAGGGTGAAGTCCTTTGGTCGTCAGCTGGGCCTGGGCGTCGTGCAAGCCGGTCCGCACCAGGATGGTCCGGCCGCAGCCGGCCCGGATACCGCACTCGATGTCGCGCGCACTGTCACCGATCATGGTGCTGGCCGCAAGATCCAGGTTGTACTGGCGCCGGGCCTCCAGGATCAGGCCGGGTTTGGGTTTGCGGCAGTCGCACCCTTCGTCGGGGTGGTGGGGGCAGTAGAACACGGCATCGATGCGCCCCCCCTGACGTTCCACGGCCTGCCGGAGATTGCGATGCATGTCCTCCAGGGTAGCGACATCCATCATGCCGCGTCCCACGGCCGACTGGTTGGTGATCAACATGACCGCCATGCCGGCCCGGGTAAGCCGGACGATGGCCTCCAGGCTGCCGGGCAGAAAAACGAACTGGTCCCAGGAGGTGACATAATCCGGTGAATCCCGGTTGATCACGCCGTCCCGATCCAGGAAAACGGTATATCCGGCCCCGTCCGCTCCCATGTTACTCTGCCACTATAATGACATCGAAGCCTTGGCGCATCAGGACCTGTTCGTACTCGTCAGCTTCCGCCAAGGTCGTTGCCCGCCCTACGCGCACCCGGTGGAACATGCCGTCGCCCCGATCAAAAGAAACGACATGGACATGTTTGTATTTTTTCCTTTTGAGTTCGGCGGCCCGGCGCTCGGCATTGTTGCGGTCCAGAAAGGCGCCGACCTGGAAGGTGAAGTTGCCGCGGGTCAGATCGACGGCCACCAGGCGCTCCTGTCCCCCGGGCTGGCGCACCCGGCGCGCCGGGGCAGCCAGGGCCACGATCTCCACCGGGGCCGTGCCCGGCCCGACCACCCCCAGTTTTTCGGCCGCGCCATAGGACAGATCGATAATGCGCCCCTTCACGAAGGGACCGCGATCATTGATGCGCACATCCAGCTGTCGCCCGTTGCGGAGGTTATGCACCCGCACCACCGTGTCGAAGGGAAGTGTTTTGTGAGCCGCCGATACCCCGTACATGTCGTAGCGTTCACCGTTGGAGGTCTTACGGCCGTGGAATTTCTGGCCGTACCAGGAAGCCGTTCCCCGCTGCCGGAAACCATCGGCGTCCGGTATGGGCTGGTACCATTGTTTCCCCACCCGATAGGGTTGGGGATAGCCCTGGGGTGCGGCGGGGGCCTGGCGGGGGGGAGCGGTCGTCACCGAGTGACAGGCGTTCAGCCAGAAAAAAAGGCCGCACAGGCACAGGACCCAACGCCATGAGGGACACGAAGCATGGAAAAACGGTGGCTTCATGGGCAGCCGCTCCCAACAGTTGTTGCGGCCGGATCTGCGGGGCCGCAAAAAACCGGCCGGCCGGGCCTCCGTCCGCGGGCCCCGGCGGGCCGGTGATGGTTGGATTCAGGCACCAATCGCAATGCGCAGCACGTCCTTCATTTTGGACACGAAGTGGAACTGAATGGCATCCCGCACCTTTTCCGGCACATCGATCAGGTCTTTCTCGTTGGCCGCCGGAAGAATCAGGGTCCTGATGCCGGCCCGATGAGCACCGAGCACCTTTTCCTTGATGCCCCCCACGGGCAGCACCTGGCCGCGCAAGGTGATCTCGCCGGTCATGGCCAGATCTTTTTTAATGCGCCGGTTCGTGAGCAAGGACACCAGGGCCGTCAGCATGGTGACCCCGGCAGACGGTCCGTCCTTGGGAATCGCCCCGGCCGGCACGTGGATGTGGAGATCATGCTTGCTGAAGAAATCCTCGTCGATCTTGAGGGCTTTGGCATGGGAGCGGATGAAACTCAGGGCCGCGGTGGCCGATTCCTTCATCACATCCCCCAGCTGCCCGGTCAGGGTCAGCCCCTTCTGCCCCTTCATGGCAGTGGCCTCGATAAACAGGATCTCACCGCCGGTGGGCGTCCAGGCCAGGCCCATGGCAACCCCCGGCGTGGCCGTGCGAGCCTTGGTTTCGGAGGTCAGTTTGACCGGCCCGAGGTATTCGGCCACATCATCCATCGACACGGAAACGGCCTCGGCATCGCCCTGGGCGACTTTGGCCGCCACGCCCCGACAAACCGAGGCGATTTGCCGCTCCAGGTTGCGCAACCCGGCCTCGCGGGTATAACCGCTGATGATGCGCTTGACCGCTCCGGCCGTGATTTTGATCTGGCGCGCCTTGAGACCGTGGGCCTCCCGCTGCCGCGGGATCAGGTAGCGGTTGGCGATCTTGACCTTTTCCTCCATCGTATACCCGACCATTTCCAGCACTTCCATACGGTCCAGCAGGGGCGGCGGAATCGTGTCGAGCACATTGGCGGTCGTGATAAACATGACCCGGCTAAGGTCGAAAGGCACATCCAGGTAATGGTCCGAAAAGGTAAAGTTCTGCTCGGGGTCGAGCACTTCCAGCAGGGCCGACGAGGGATCGCCCCGGAAGTCGCTGCCCAGTTTGTCGATCTCATCCAGCATGAAGACGGGATTGTTCGAATCACAGCGGCGCAGGGCCTGGATGATGCGACCGGGCATGGCCCCGACATAGGTGCGCCGGTGGCCGCGGATCTCGGCTTCATCGCGCACGCCCCCCAAGGAAATCCGCCAGAAGGCGCGGCCCATGGCGCGGGCCACCGACCGGCCCAGGGAGGTTTTGCCGGTCCCCGGGGGGCCCACGAAGCACAGGATGGGTCCCTTGGTTTCCGGGTTGAGCTTGCGCACGGCCAGGTGCTCAACAATGCGCTTCTTGGCTTTTTCCAGCCCGAAATGGTCCTCGTCCAGAATGGCGCGGGCCGCCTTGATATCCAGGTTGTCGTCGGTCCCCTTGTGCCAGGGAAGCGCCGTCACCCAGTCCAAATAAGTCGTGGCCACGGTGTATTCGGCTGAAGAGGGGTGCATGCGGGCCAGCCGGTCCAGCTCCCGTTCGGCCTCTTTGCGGGCCTCTTCCGGCAGATCGCCTTCGAGGATCTTGGTGCGGTATTCCTCCAATTCCACATTGGCATCGTCGGTCTCGCCCAGCTCCTCCCGGATGGCCTTGAGCTGCTGGCGCAGGTAATACTCCCGCTGGCTTTTTTCCATGTCGCCCTTGACCTGGGACTGGATCTTGTTCCCCAGTTCCAGAATCTCGAGCTGTTCGGTCACCATGCGGGTCACCGCCCGCAGCCGTTTTTTGACATCGTCGATTTCCAGAATCGTCTGCTTTTTGGCGGCATCGACGTTGAGGGTCGAGGCCACCATATTGGCCAGGGTGCCCGGCTCATTGATGGCCTTGGCCATGGCGGCGACTTCCGACGGCATGCCCGGCGAGAATTCGACCACCCGGTTGAACAGGTTGACCAGGTTGGTCATCATGGCTTCGACTTCTTTGCCTTCGGCCTCCTCCTCCTTGACGTGCTCCACCCGGGCAATCAAATAGGGTTTTTCCTGGTCAAAACCCTTCACCCGGAACCGGCTGATGCCCTGGACCAGCATCTGGGTCTGGTTGTCCTGGGTTTTGGCCATCTTCAGGATCATGGCGCTGGTCCCGACCTGGGCGAGATTCTCCATGGGGTCGAACACCTGGCCGTCGGCCGGGGACGTACCATCGCTGCCGATGGCACCGGATTTAGCCTCGTCCTCGGATGTTGCCTCGGGTTTGGCCACCAGCAGACCGACGATGCGGTCCTTCTGCATGGCTTCATCCACCAGTTTGATGGAATCCCCCTGCATGACCACCAGGGGCAACACCATTTTGGGGTAAAGGGCGGTTTCGTTCAGCGGTAATATGGGAAGGCGTGCGGGGAGTTTTTCGGTTGTGAATTCCTCCGGCGACCTTTGATCTGTCATAATCTCCTCCCAATGGAATCAAGCGATTGCGGGATAATGATTTCCAATGATGGCGTCCGGTTGCTCCAAGGGATCATTCTTCCGAGATGGGAATCCGGCGGGGCCGCGTGGACAACGCCTTGGTGAGGCGCAGCTGCAGAAAGCCGTTGGTGTACGTCGCCGCCGCCACTTCGGGATCGATCGTCGTGGGCAGATAAATCACCCGTTCGAAATCACCGTATTGGATTTCCGCCAGGCGAAAAGATGCCTCGGCCGCACGGGGCAGGGGCAGGCGGCGCCCGCTGATCTTAACGGCCTTGTTGTTAATCTCGACATCCAGATCCTTCTTGTCCACCCCGGCAATTTCAGCCGTGATGAAAAACTCTTCGGGGGTTTCATAGACATCCATTTGGGGATTCCAAGGCTGGTCGCAATCGGCAAACATCGGGTTGACCGAGCGGAAAATGGTGTCCAGCGTACGCTCGAAACCCGATTCCAGCCTGCCCCAATCGTCGCCGAATCGAATCTTGATATATTCCATGGCCGACTCCTGGTTGCTAAGACAGGTACATTATTATAAATCAAGCTGTTAAAACGGTGCCGGCAAATTAGCATTTCGACCGTTGTTTGTAAAGCGGGGAACCGCCCGCTCCCGGCCGACACCCACCCTTAGCCCCGGACTCACGATGCCGTCATCTCCGATCATCCTGCGCTCCCAGTATTTCATCTACTTCGGCATACTGGGGCTTTACCTGCCCTATTTCAATCTCTACTGCTATCATCTGGGCTTCAACGGCTCGCAAATCGGGCTGCTGTCCGGAATACGCTCGGCCACCCTGGTGCTCTTCCCCTTCGTTTGGGGTGCCCTGGCCGACCGATTCCACCGCCGGAAATCCATCTTCCTGCTCTGCAACATCATGGCCTGCGCGGCCTGGGCCGGTTACCTGGTCACCACGGCTTTCGTTCCCATGCTGGTGATTGCCGCCATTTACGGCCTGTTTTACGCCCCGTTGATTTCTTTCCTGGAGGCCTACGCCATGGACCTCCTGGGCAAAGACAAAAAAGCTTACGGCCGCGTACGCGTCTGGGGCTCCGTGAGCTTCATCATGATCGTCACCGTACTCGGCCCCCTGATCGAGCGCTACGGCATCGCCCTGATCGTCCCCCTGATCCTGGCCGGGTCCCTGCTGCAGGCCCTTTTTGCCACGGCCCTGCCGACAGCCGCCGCCCCGGCACCGACAGACGCCGAAGCCGGTCCCATCGAGGTAAACTGGCCGCGCGCCCTGGTTTTCCTGCTCTGCGGTTTTCTCATGCTGGCCAGCCATGGCACCTACTACGGCTTCTTCTCCATCCACCTGGAAAACCTGGACCTGCCCCCCACCTATATCGGTATCTCCTGGGCCGTGGCTGTGCTGGCCGAAATCATCGTGATGATCAATTCCCAGCGCCTTTTCGCCCGGGCCAGCTTCGAAAAAGTCCTGCTGGCCTCTTTCTTTATCGCCGCCCTGCGCTGGCTGCTGCTGGCTGTTTTTCAGTCGCCGGTGATCATCCTGGGCTCCCAGGTGCTGCATGCCTTTTCCTACGGCACCTTTCACATGGCCAGCATCCTCTACATGGACCGGCTCACCCCCGGCCCGGCCAAAACCCTGGGGCAGGCGGCCAACAATGCCATCACTTACGGGCTGGGGCTGATGGTCGGTTTTATGGTCAACGGGGTCCTGTTCGATCACCTGGGGGCCGGCAAGCTCTTCCTCTTCAGCGCCGGCCTGGCCCTGGCCGGCGGCGTCCTTTTCCGATGGCACCAGCGCAGCCTGGCAGGCGCCAGCCATCCGCCGGAATGAACCCGCAGCAAATCATTGCCGGTTTCAGGCCCAAGGTGCCCCCGCTGAGGGAAGCCCCCATCGGTCCGCGGCAAGCCTTCTCCGCAAGGCGAGGAACTTAAGGTAACGCTCGCAAGTTGAAAATTTCGATCGGAATCTATCCCCAATATTTCACGCGTTCGCGATGTTCATTGGCAGGGCATCGAGGGCGTCGCTGTATGCCTGCTACCGCAAGTGCCGGATAACGCCGCCAATGGGCATCTCGGGCGCGCCCGCAGGGTGAAATGTTCGGGCTGGCAGGCCGGGCGGCCTCTTGCAGACGTCAATCCTCCCGGTTCGGCCGCCAGAGGTAGCGAAACCAATGCCCCAGGGTGTTGCCTTGCAGGAGGGCCTGGTCCCAGACCTGGAAGTCCTGGGACAGCTGGGCCGGATCGGCAAACCAGTCCCGGCGGGTTGTCAGAGGGTGATCCTTGTCGAGTTGTTTCACCACCCGGGCCGGATTGCCGGCCGCTACGACATCGGCCGGCACATCGTCCACGACAACGGCCCCGGCACCGATGATGCTGTTCTCCCCGATGGACACCCCCTTGCAGACGATGGCGCTGTCCCCGAGCCAGACATTGTCGCCGATAGCGATGGGCGCCCCCTGCCCCGGCGCGGTGCGGTCGTAGATATCGTGCCAGTCGGAATCGGTCAGATAGACCCGGTTGGCCATCATGACACTGTGGCCGATGGTAATCCGGCAGGCCGAACTGATGCGTACCCCCGGACAGATCAGGCTGTAGTCGCCAATGCGAATCAGCCCCTCGCCGTCCCGGTACGGCCAGACACAAAGACGCACCCGGGCGTCGGCACAGGCAATCACCGTGGCATAGCGGCCCAGCTCGATTGGAGATCCGAAAAGTTCGACGTGCCAGGGACGCATGAAATGGTGTCCCCGCCCCAGGGCATCGAACTGGGGGCGCAGAAACCGTCGCACGTAAAACTGCTGCCAGCGCAGAAACAGTTTTTTGACGGCATAGGGGCGGTGGTCGCGTCTCAACCTGTCATTCCTTCTTGGGCGGATGGGAAAAGAACCCCACGGCGGTCCCTCATTCACTCAGGATGGTAATTGCGGCTTCAATCCGAAACCGGCTCATCCCAGGAGGCGTGATTGAACATCTGGCTGGCGGGGGTCAGGTGATAGAGCGCATCAAGGGCCATGAGGACCACGGCGTTCGTCCAGGTGATTTTGTCTTCCGGCCAGATGACCATATCCGGAAAGGTAAAACCGCACCAGTAGGTATCATCATCAAAACGCTTGCTGCTGATCCAGCTGAAGACAATGCGGGCCTGTTCCTCATTGCCCATGGCCACCAGGGCCAGGATGAATTCGCAGGTCTCGGCCACCGTGACCCAGGGTTCATCGTAAACACAGCGCACACCCTGGCCTTCCACCACGAACTTCTTCCAATATTTATCGATCCGCTTGCGCGCGTCTTCACCGGTAAGGGCGCCGGAGAGAATGGGGTAGAACCAGTCCATGGAGAAACGGGACTTGGTCATATTGAACAGATGGCGTTTATGGCGCAGGGCCGTTTGCAGGCGCTGGAGCGCCGGTGTCCAGTGGGGCTGGTCCTGCCCCAGAAGAGTTGCCAGCTGGAGGGCGCATTTGAGACTCATGTAGACGGAGCTCGACCCGGTCAGAAGCGCCATGGTGTCCGCCCGCCCTTCCGGACTGACAGCCCAGCGGATCGGCCCTTCGGGCATCTGCAGGGCCAGGGCGAAATCCATGGCCTTTCGGACCGTCGGCCACATGTCGGCGGCAAAAGCGGTATCCCCCGTCACCAGGTAATAATGATAAACCCCCACCGCGATATAGGTGGACAGGTTGGCATCGCGGGTACGGTCTTCAGGTCGGCCGTCCTGGTAGGCGGCATACCAGCTGCCGTCGTCGAGCTGCTCCCGGCGCATCCATTCGTAAGCCCGGCGCGCCGCTTCATAGTGTCCGCCGATGGTCAATCCGATGGCGGATTCCACATGGTCCCAGGGATCGGTCTTTTGTCCCTCGCACCAGGGAATTTCGCCATTATCACGCTGATTGGCGAGAATAAGGCGGGTCAGGGCGTCGATGTCGACGGATAGGTCCTGCCGGACCCAGATCACCGATGACTGCATGGCATGTCCATTTTGCTTTTGAGTAATTCTTAAAGGATTGATTCATAATGGCAACGCCTGGTTTTTGCAAGGGTAATTTTACCGCACCGGCCGCGTTGATCCCTCGTCACAATTGATTTCATTAGATTTTTCATCTATACTGAACAAAGCTTTAACACTTCGGGAACGCACCCCCGAGGTCATGCCCCACCCAATGCCGGTCAGCCCGAACCAAAGCCGGGGCTCGGCGCGAACGGCCATCGGTACCTATGCCGAAAAGGTGCGCCAGCGTGTTTCCTCCCAATGACGCCGGCTATGGAGACAGCGCATGGACAATCTTGCTGAACTGGAAGCCCGGGCCGAACAGTATGCCACCGACGGCGACACCCAGGCCGCCGTCAAATGCTTTGCGGACCTCGTGGCCCAGCACGCGCACGCCAAAAATTTCCCCAAGGCCGAAGCCATGCGCGAACGGCTGATGGCCGTGGACGATATGGCCCTCACCGAAATCATCAAAACCGCGGAAATCATCGAAGCGGAGAAATCCGAAGCCGTCGATACCGATCAAATCAAGGTTTTCGCCGCCCTTTACGATACCCTCACCGAAGAGGAAACCAACGCCCTTTTTTTTTCCCAACAGGCGCTGACCCTGGAAGCAGGAGAAGTACTCTATCGCCAGGGGGACATGAGCACGCGCCTCTTCTTCATCCAGCGCGGCCTGTTGAAACTTTACTTTACCCGGGAGGGCAAAGATACCCTTATCACCACTCTCGAAGCCGGCGACATTGCCGGCCAGGATTCGTTTTTCGCCACCACCACCTGCACCACCGCCCTGGCCGTGCAATCTCGCGCCGATCTCACGGTCATCGAACGGGACCGTTTTAACGAATGGAAAGACGCCCTGCCGGCGCTCGCGGCTAAGTTGGAAAACTTCTGCCGCAAACAAAATGTGGGCGAAATCGTTACCACCAAAGGGCTGGAACGACGCCAAAGCCGCCGCATCAAAGTGGAAGGCCCCATCATTACCCAGGTGATGGACCAGAGCAACCGCCTGATGGGCAAGCCCTTCCGGGGCGACATGGCCGATATTTCCAATACCGGCCTCTCCTTTTATATCAAAGCCACCGACAAGGCCGCCCGCATGCTCCTGGGGCGCCGCCTCAGGGTCAACGCCACCCTGGCCCTGGGCGCCAAACAGCAGAAAGTGGAACGCTCCGGCACCACGGTGGCCGTGACACCGCTCTACTTCGGCGATTTCTCCATCCACGTCAAATTCGACCGGCCATTGAAATCGAAATAGTGTTTTTGCGCCGGCTACGCGCCGCAAAAACGATAGGTCACCACACGCAAACCAACGCCAGGAGGCACAAAATGCTGTCCGCTGAAACTTTGATAACCTTTTTTACGGCCTCCGTTCTTCTGGCCCTTGCTCCGGGCCCCGACAATATTTTCGTACTGACCCAATCCGCCTTGCGGGGTAAGGGCCCGGGGCTGATTATCATGCTGGGTTTATGTACAGGCTTGATGGTTCACACAACAGCCGTAGCTTTGGGGGTGGCGATTATTTTCCAAACATCCGCCCTTGCCTTTTCAGCCCTCAAATTCATCGGCGCCGGCTATCTCCTCTACCTTGCATGGCGGGCCTTCCGTGCCCCTGCGGAAATCATTCAGGGTGAAACCAATGGGCGTGTTCGTTATTGGAAACTGTATTGCCGTGGCATCATCATGAATATTACCAATCCAAAGGTATCCATATTTTTCCTGGCCTTCCTGCCGCAATTTGCCGACCCCCACAGAGGTCCCGTCGTTTATCAGCTACTGCTGCTTGGCGGCCTGTTTATCATGGCGACGATATTGGTGTTCGGGAGCATCGCGTTCCTGGCCGGTATGCTCGGCCGATGGCTGAACCGGTCCAACCGCACCCAGAATGTCTTGAATAAATTGGCGGGCACGGTTTTCTTGGGGTTGGCTCTAAAGTTGGCTGCGGCTGAGCGATAAAAAGGCCACCTCGCATGCAGATCGAAATTATCGGCGCGGAATCACTCGGCGTTCGCGGACTGTGTTGTTTGGTTACGGTTGCCGATCGAAAAATTCTCATCGACCCCGGCATCGCGCTGGGGTTTCTTCGGAATGGCCGGATGCCGCATCCGGCCCAGGTGGCGGTGGGCGAGACCATCAGGGAAAAAATCATACAAGCCTGGGGACTTGCCACCGACATCGTCATCAGCCATTTTCATGGCGACCATGTCCCTCTGGCAGATGCCAACCCTTATCAACTGGATGCGGACCGGATTGAGGATTTGAATCCCGGTGTTCGAATCTGGACCAAATCTCCCGGGTCTTTATCCGACAAAGAACAAAAACGATTCATAGCCCTCCAAGAACGCCTGGATGCCCGATGGCCGGAAGGCACAGCCGGAATCCATCCACTTTGTTTTTCCGTTCCCGTGCCCCATGGCGAAGCAACCAGCCGCAACGAAACCGTGATGATGACCCGGATCGAGGACGACACGGTATTTGTGCACGCCGCGGACATTCAGCTTCTGGATGACGACACCGTTGATGTTGTTTTGGAATGGCAGCCCGACATATTGCTGGCCGGCGGTCCGCCGCTCTATCTTGAATACCTGAATCCCGAATTGCGCCACCGGGCCTGGCTAAATGCGCTGCGGCTGGCAAATTCGGTGGACATCCTGGTTCTCGACCATCACCTGATGCGCAGCCATGAAGGCCTTCAGTGGCTTGACCGGCTTTCATCCCAATCCGGCCGCAAGGTCCTTTGTGCGGCTGATTTCATGGCGGCACCGCGCCGCCTTCTTGAGGCTGAAAGAAAAATGCTTTATGACCAAATGCCGGTCCCTTTGGAATGGCACCAGGATTATGCCAAGGGGAGAATCTCCACGCGCGACTTCCAGGCATCAGAAAAGGGGCAGCCTGCTATAAGGCGTCAGCATTTATGATATCTGGCAAACCAATCACCCCCCAATATAGTATAGGGTTACCCTGGAAATCACGCGCAGCCAAGGGGATCTGGCCTGCGGCGTTCTATTATCGAACCACGGTACACAAAGGCGCACTACATGAATATTTCACCGAAACTGTTTAAGCGCATCATCAATCTCTACCCCCCTTATCTCGGCGCCGGCGTCAAAATTGAATATGTCAGTGAAGACTGGAGAGAGCTGCATGTATCCATGGCATTGCGCTGGTACAACCGCAATGCGGTCGGCACCCACTTCGGGGGCAGCCTCTATTCCATGGTGGATCCCCACCTGATGCTCCTTCTGATACAGCTCCTTGGAAAAGACTATCTGGTTTGGGACAAATCCGCCGACATCGATTTCGTCAAAGCCAGCAAAAAGAAGGTAAGGTCCGTCATCAAGATCACGGATGATGATCTGGAAACGATAAAACGCAACACGACGAATGGGGACAAGTATTTCGCACAATTCCTGATCGAAATAAAAGATGCGACGGACGATGTGATCGCCAGGATAGAAAAAGTGATCTACGTGCGCAAAAAGCTGCGTCAGACATAACAGAATATACCACACTGTTAGTAAAGCGCTTCCCGCATAGCGGAAATTTTCCGATCGTGTCTCCAAAGGGGAGGGTATAAAATGCAGCGGTCCCACCTCCCTGCCGCCCATCTTCCATTCCCTGCCAAACCAGGCGCCGGGCGTTAACCCCCGCGGCTATCACCCCGAACATCTCATGAAATGCCCGGATAGCCCCTGCCCCGAATCCGCCCCTCCTTGTCTGGTTGTGTTGACTCCGGCGGCAACGTGATAACGATCTGAAAAGGCTTTTCTCGAACCGTATGGGCATTTACGAGACAGACGCCAACGCTTCGTTCCCAATGACTCCGAAAACAGACCGGCACCATGCGGGTACGGGATCTATGAAGTCAGACCGACTCTTCAGCAAAAGGAGGAACGCAATGCGCAACTATTCTCATATATTGGCAGGTTTCGCCGTCGTTATTTTTGCAGTTGGAATGGTCGTTTTGCCGCAATCATTTGCAACCGCAAACAAGGACTGGCATTTTAACGGCACCGTTATTGAAGCTTGCAGTTGTCCGATGTTCTGTCCCTGCTACTTCAACACCGAACCGGCCTTGAGGCATACCGAACACGGTGCCGAACACTTCTGCCGGTTCAGCATGGCATACAAGATTAACAAGGGCCATCACGGCGACACTGATCTGACAGGCGTCAAGTTCTGGGTGGCTGGCGATCTGGGCGCCGACTGGAAGGATGGAACCACCGACTGGGCCGTCGTTACCTTTCAAACCGGCACCACCGCGGCACAGAAAGCCGGCGTCACCACGGCGTTGCGCCACATCTTTCCCGTGAAATGGAATTCGTTCGAGGTGGCTGAGGAAGATGCCGAAATATCGTGGGAGGCCAGCGAAGACCGCGCCGAGGCCAAGCTCGCCGATGGTGTAAAAGCCCATATCATCCTGAACAAGTGGCAGGGCATGGATGGGAAGCCCGGGATGTTCCAGAACATCGCCTACTTTGGAGCGCCACGCAATACCGGTTTCAAGATGATGCCCAATGAAATCGAGGCCTGGCGGGTGGGCGACAAGGCATTCGAATATCGCGGCTCGACCGGCTTCATGACAACCGTCGACATGAGATCCGAAGATCTGGCCATGTAGGCGGCAACAACTCTCGCCCGCATTTACGGATGGCGAACCACACCGAAAGACCGGCGGCGATCCCCGTTCGGCCGGCGAAGGCCAACCTCAGCATTCGGAGGTTGGCCTTTTTTGTGGGGTGGCCGTGGCTAAAATCCATTGGCACCTGTCATTATCCCGAACCTTTTCAGCACAACCGGGATATGATTGATGCTCGGGGCGTGGAGGATGGTGTCCTATGAACGGTTAGGCCGCCAATGGCCGCGCTTAGACGTTCCGCGTCAACCCCAGGCTGGCATCGATCATTTCCGTGGATTCCCGGGCCTCCCGGGCGGAACCCCGCCAGACCACCGCCCCGCTTTCCAGCACCGTGACGTCATCCGCCACCTCGAGGGCCCGCTGGGTGGACTGCTCCACCAGAATGATGGTCATGCCCTTGGCCTTCAAATCGGCAATGACGGCATAGCAGATATCGATCGCTTTGGGCATCAGCCCCAGGCTCAGTTCGTCGATCAGGAGCAGTTCGGGCTGACTCATCAACGCCCGGCCGATGGCCAGCATTTGCTGTTCGCCCCCCGAGAGCGAGCCGGCCCGCTGGTGGAATCTTTCGCCCAAACGGGGAAACATCTGCACCACCTGGTCGATCCCGTCGGCGGTGTCGTCCTTGGCACGGCAGAAGCCGCCGATCACGAGGTTTTCGCGCACCGACAGGGAGCTGAAAAGGCGCCGCCCCTCGGGCACCAGGCCGATGCCGGCCCTGACGCGCTGCATCGGGTTCCAGCCCGTGATGGCGGCCTCCTTGTAGAACACGCGGCCCTCAAAAACATTCACGTGACCGGCAATGCACATGATGGTGGAACTCTTGCCGGCCCCGTTGGCGCCCAAAAGAGCGGTAATGCGGCCGGTGCGGGCCTCCAGGTCCAGGGCGTGCACGGCCCGCATCTGTCCGTAACCGCAACTCAACGACTCAAGCCGCAGCATCGTTTGCCTCCTTGCCCACATAGGCCGCCCTCACATTGGGCATCTGCATGACGTCCCGGGGCAGCCCCTCGGCGATTTTCCGGCCGTTGTCCAGGACCACCAGGCGGTGGCCCACCCGCAGGACTTCACCGAGGTTGTGCTCGATCATGACAATGGTAAGCCCCTCCTGGTTGATCCGAACGATGGTGTCGGCCAAACGGGTTGCTTCCACGTGGTTCAAACCGGCCAGGGGCTCATCCAGGAGCAGCAGGCGGGGCTTCAGGGCCAGGGCCCGGGCCACCTCCAGACGTTTCAAAACCCCCAGGGGCTGACCGGTCACCTCCTGGTCGGCATGGTTGTGGATGCCGACCATCTCCAGCAATTTGAGGGCTTCGGCGCGCTCTTTGTCCCGATCCAAGCCGGCCAGGGCGGTCCAGACCCGCCGGATGCGGCGGTGCCCCACAGCCAGGGCCACGTTGTCCGTCAGGGTCATGGAGCGGAAAGGCCGCACGATCTGGTGGGTCAAAGCCAGCCCCAAACCAATCCGGCGGTGGGTGGGCAAGCCGCTGATTTCCCGGCCGTCCAGCAGGATTCGGGCTTCCTGGGGGCTGATGGCGCCCACGATGGCCTTGAGCATGGTGGTCTTCCCGGCCCCGTTAGGGCCGATCAGGCATAGAAATTCGCCATCCTGCACCTCGAAGGACACGTCGGTAAGGGCGTGCACGCCGCCAAAATGCATGGTCACATCCTGCACATTCAGCAATACGCTCATACCGCACCGCCTTTCCGCTGGATCCGCCTGAACGCCAACCGCGTCAATCCGGCCAGGCCGTCCGGTGCAAACCGCATGACCCCGAACAGCAGCGCCCCGTAAACCAACAGCTTGTAGTCGCTGATGAAGCGGAAGAACTCCGGGATGAGGGTCAAAAGCGCAGTGCCGACGATCACCCCGTAAACACTGCCGATGCCGCCCACGGCCACCATCGATAAAACACTGATGGAGGTGATGAATCCGAAATCATCCGGGACGATAAAGCGGGCGAAATAGCAGTACAGGCCGCCGGCCAGGCCGGCCAGGGCCGTTCCCAGGGCAAAGGCGGCCAGTTTGTAGGCGGGTACATCCACCGAAATCACCCGGGCCGTATCCTCGTCATCGGCCACGGCTTCGAAAGCAAAGCCCATCCAGGAGCGTTTGATGTAAAGGCTGAAAGCGACGGACAGGGCCGCCAGGACCAGGACCAGTACGAAAAACCCCATTTTGCCCACACCGAAGGTGGGAATGGAGCTGATGCCCAGTTCGCCCCCCAGCAGGCTTTCCTGCTGGCGAACGATGCCCAGGAACAGAAAACCGACGCCCATGGTGGTAATCGCCAGAAAATCCTCGCGCACCCGCAGGCTGGTCATGCCCACCACCACGCCCACGGCACCGGCCATGGCCATGGCTGCCGCGAGGTTGACGGGCCCCGGCATCCCCGCCTTGGCCATGAGGGCGGCTGTGTAGGCGCCGATCCCGTAAAAAGCGGCGTGCCCCAGGCTGATCTGGCCGCAGAACCCTGTGATCAGGTTCAGGCCCACCGCCAGGATAATGTTGATCCCCACCACCGTGGCCAGGGAAAGTTCATAGATACCCATGGACTACCTCCGTGCGAAAAGACCCTCGGGGCGGATCATCAAAACGATTATTAAAAAGGCAAACGCAATGGCGTCGCGGTCCAGAATGTCGCCAATGTAAATGGTGCCGAAGGCCTCCACCACGCCCAGGACCAGCGAGGCAATCAGGGTGCCGGCGACATTGCCCAGCCCCCCCAGGACGATGATGGCCAGGGCCTTGTAGCTGGGGACGCCCCCCATGGTCGGCTCCACCAGGTTGGACAGCAGCGAGATGAAAACACCGGCCACGGCTGCCAGGGCCGAACCGATGAAAAAATTCAGATACCGGACGTTGAGGACACTGATCCCGAAACTTTCGGCAATCTGCGGATCGTCCACGGTGGCGCGCCAGGCCAGCCCGATGCGGGTTTTCTGGGACAGCCAGGAAAGGGCACCGAGCAGCGACAGGCTGCCCACCACGATGGCCAGGTCCACGGCTCTAAGGTAAATGCCGGCAAACTGGACCACGGACTGCAGGGGCGCATTGGTGTAGGTCAATCCAAAGGGGCCGAAGATCAACCGAAACATCTCCTCCATGGCGATAAACAGCCCGATGGAAGCGATGAGGGCCACATAGGGCGGTTGGTCCAGGATGGGCTGGTAGCAAAGGCGATAGATGGCCATGCCCACCACCCCCACAATGGCGGCGGCCAGGGGCATGCCCAGGATGAGGCTGCCGGTGCTGTTGGTGATCAGCAGTCCCATGTAGCCGCCCAGCGCAAACAGGCCGGCATGGGCCACGTGCAGAATGCGCAAGAGCCCGTAGACGAGAGTCAGCCCCACGGCAATGATCGCGTACATGCTGCCGTAGATCAGGCCTTGGATGAGGAGTTCGAAATATAGCATCGTCAATCTTTCACAAGCGGCCCGGAACACCGGCGACAATAGCCGGTGTTCCAGGTTTTCATTAATGCAATTGCATACGCGTCTATCCGTTTACCGGGTGCCCTTCCAGAAATGGTAGATTTTGGTTCCGGGCAAGGCCTGAGCGATTCTGGAACCGCAGGAATAGCTGAGCTATTTCGAGGATTTCAGAAGAGCGAAAACGCCGCCCGGGGCCAAAAGATGCCGTTTCTGGATGGGCACTATTCTGCCGGGGGTGCAAGCAATGCGGCATCGTCGATGACGTCATAGTGATGCCAGTTGCCGTCCTTGACCACCTGCACCTGGACGGCCTTCATGACTTCGCCCAGGGCGTTGAACTTGATGGTGCCGGTGGACACCTTGAGATTCGTGGTCTGGATCGCAGCCAGCACCTTGGCAGGATCGGTGCTGCCGGCCCGCTTGATCGCGTCGGCCGCGACCATCACGGCCGTATGACCGCTGGCGGCCACCATATCCGATTTGAAACCGGCCTGTTTTTCAAACGCCGTGATGAAATCGGCGGTTTCCGGCACCTTGGAATCGCGGTCCAGGCTGGTGGTGATGATAACCCCTTCCGCCGCCGGGCCGGCAATTTCGATGAATTTCTGGCTGTCATAGCCTTCCTGGCCGATGACGGGGCAGGTCACGCCGGCGGCCCGCAGCTGGCTGACCAGGGGGCCGGCGGTGAAGTAATAACCGGAGGCGTAGATGGCATCCGGGTTGTCCGCCTTGACCTTGGCCACGATGGAACCGAACTGGCGATCCTTGATGGAATACTGGTATTCATTGACGATGCTGATCCCGTAATCGGCGGCCTTATCCTTGAAACCGGCGGCCAGGGACTTGCCGAAGTCGTTCTGCAGGGTGATGATGACCACCTTTTTCTTGCCCATCATGTCGCCGAGCAGCTTGGCCCCGGCATGGCCCTGGATCTCGCCCAGGAAGCTGGTCCGGAAGACATACTCGCCCGCGCGGGTAATGTCGGGATGGATGCCATAGGCACTGATGTACGGAATCTTGGCTTCCTGGAAAACACCGGCCGCCGATCGGGTGGCCCCGGAGTAGGAACCGGAAATCCCCACCACGACTTTATCCTGGCCAATGAGTTTGTTGGCGATGGGAATGGACTGGGCCGGCTTGGCCTGGTCGTCGTAAACCACCAGTTCCAGCTGTTTCCCCAGCACGCCGCCGGCGGCGTTGACCTGGTTGACCGCCAGTTTGGCGCCTTCGGTGGATGATTTGCCGTCGCTGGCCGCAAAACCGGTCAGCGGAGCATGGAAGCCGATCTTGATGGTGTCCGCGGCGTTTGCCATACCGGACAATCCGGCCACCAGACAAACCGCCAATGCAAAAATACTGATTTTCTTCACCATGATAATCCCTCCTTTAACGTTTCCAGGGGTTCGTGTAGCAATTCGCTATCGTTTAACGACGATTTCGCCGGCCTTGATGACGCTGCGACAGGGATTGCCGCCCAGCCGATAGGCCAGTTCAGCCGGTACCTGGATATCCCAGACGGCCAGGTCGGCCTGTTTTCCCGCTTCCAGCGTACCGAAGTCCTCGGCAATGCCGAGGGCCCGGGCGGCATTCGCCGTGAAACCGGCCAGGGCCTCGGCGGGGGTCAGCCCGAAATTCACGCAAGCCATGTTCATCATGAGCAGGGGCGACGTACAGGGACTGGTGCCCGGATTGCAATCCGTGGCCAGTGCCATGGGCACCCCGGCCTGACGGAAGGCCTCCACCGGCGGCTTTTGGGTTTCGTGGATAAAGTAGAACGCGCCGGGCAGCAGGACGGCCACCGTGCCCCGGTCGGCCAGGGCCGCCACACCGTCCGGCTGGATATATTCCACGTGATCCACGCTGAGGGCATCGTAGCGGGCGGCCAGGATGGCGCCTTTCTGGTCGCTGAGCTGTTCGGCGTGCAGCTTGACCGGCAGCCCGCAATCGACCGCCGCTTTAAAGACGCGCTCGGTCTGGGCCACCGAAAACGCGATATTTTCACAGAAGACATCCACCGCACTGGCCAGGTTCTCCGCCGCCACCGCCGGCAGCATCCCTTCGACCACCAGATCGATGTAGGCATCGGCACGGCCCTGGAACTCGGGCGGCAGGGCATGGGCCCCCAGGAAAGTGGGGTGTACCGTCACCGCATAATCCTGCCCCAGGCGGCGGGCCACCCGGAGCATCTTGAGCTCGGCGGCGGTGTCCAGGCCGTAGCCGGATTTGATCTCCACCGTGGTTACGCCTTCAGTCTGCAGGGCCTGCAAGCGGGGGGTGGATTGCGCGGCCAATTCTTCTTGGCTGGCCGCCCGCACCGCCTTGACCGTGCTGACAATCCCGCCACCGGCCCGGGCAATTTCTTCGTAGGTGGCGCCATTGAGCCGCAGTTCAAACTCGTGAGCGCGATTGCCGGCATAGACCAGATGGGTGTGGCAGTCGATGAGACCGGGGGTGACCCAGGCGTTGTTCAAGCGGTGGACCACGCCGGCCCGTTCGGCGGCGCCCGCAGGCAGCGCGGCCGCCGGACCGATCCAGGCAATCCGGCCGTCTTTCACCGCCAGCGCCCCATCCGCGATGATGCCGTAGGGCTCCGGCCCGGCCATGGTGGCCAGATGGCAGTCCAGCCAGAGGGCATCCCATTCGTCTGTCAGGGCTTTATGTTTTAATTCTGCTGACCTTTGCATTTGGCATCAACCCAAAATAGCTTACGCCTCCCTAAAAAGGCTTTGTAAAATGTTCGAGATCAAGGCTTGCGGATCCTGAGGCGTGAGGCGTACGGATAGTACGCCACAGCAACGAAGGATGCGCATAACGCGGATCTTTAGTCCCCCCAGGGGAATCGGGCGTTTTCCGAAGCCGTCGCCATTAAAACCTCAGAATCTTACAAAATACGCTTGAGCTATCGACTTCATAAATCTCCGCTTCTACCCCCAGCCGCTCTGCCAGCCCCGCAAAATCCTCCGGGCTGAAGGTGGTGGCCCGGAAACCATCCTGGCCCACAATGACCCCGTCCCCGGTGGCGTCTTCATCGATGGCACCCAGCAGCCCTTCAGCAGCCTGGTCCCGGAACCAGTCCAGCCGATGGGGCCAGAAGGCTTCGGTATAGCTGGAAAGCAAAACCCGTCCCCCGGGTCGTGTCACCCGCAGGCTCTCCCGCACGAGATCTTCGGGCGGCACCTTGCAGGCGCTGATAAAATTCTGAACGCCAAGCACCAGATCGAAGCAATCGGACGGGAACCCGAGCCGGGCCGCATCCATCACCGCCCACCCGAGGTCGGAATACCGCGAATGGGCCGAGGCGACACTTGCCGGCGCGAAATCCACACCCCAGGCCATTTGGGCATCCCGGGCCACGTGGCCCAACACCCGTCCAGTGCCGCAGCCCAGTTCCAGGACCCGATCCCCGGGTCGGATAGCCGCCCGGGCATGATCCATCTCCGCCTGGAGATATTGCCGCACCCGGGGGCCGGCAATGGCATACACCCGATCCAACCGATCGGCGCTGAGCTTCTGCGCGTAATAGGCTTTCGACATTGACGTTCCCGCCACGCATAAGAACTGTGTCGCTGTGGAAATGGTAGATTTTGGTTCAGGGCAAGGCCGTTGCCATTTTGAAACCACAGGCGCAGCCGCGCTACGTCGAGGATTTTAAAATGGCAAAAACGCCGCCCTGGGCCGAAAGATGCCGTTTCCGCAGCGGCACTATCTAACGTTTACCTAAGATCGCCAACACTTCAGCACACTTTGCCTTCGCTCTATCCATCATGGCCTCGGCCTCAGCCAGAATTTCCGTTTTGAAGGCCTCGTCCCGGATGCCGCCCATGTTGATCAATACGTTCTGATAGGCGCCCCAGATACCGGTTTCCAGCGCCCGCGCCCCCACCTGCACATCCGATTTGGAGGCCGGATTGCCGTAGCGGGCCACTTCGCACATGGCGTCCCAGGCCTCATCGCCCAGCTGCATGGTTTTAAGGGGCACACGGATGGCCGTCTTCAGGCCCGCCTGCATTTTGGCGCTGCGGGCGGCCCGCTGTTCTTCGGTATCCCGCGGCATACGCAGGCCTTCCATGTATTCGGTAAAGGCATTGGTGTCCGCATCGATCATGGGGATGAGGTCTTTCGACAGGGTGTGAAGGGGCGGTATGACCTTCCGCATCCTGGCATCCAGGTCCTCGAACTTGCGCACCCCGAAGGTCAGTTTGCCCACCATGGAGCCCAAACCCGTGCCCAAAGCCGCCAGCAGGGCGGACACCGATCCGCCCCCCGGAGCGGAGGATCGGGAAGCCACCTCTTCGACAAAGCCCCGCACCGAAAGACGCGCCAGGGGTTCGTCGGGCGGCTCGGCCACGATGTACTCGATGATTTTCTCCTGGGGATGAAAAGGCGCTACCGAATTGAGGCCCAGACGCTCCACCGCCAGGCGAACCTTCTGGTCCTCGTCCAGGATGAAGAGGTTTTCTTTCTCGATATAGTAGTCGGCCGCCATGAGAATGGCTTCCAGGGGAACGACCCCTACGATCTCCGAACCCGCCACGCCCACATTCAGCTCGGCCGCATCCTTTTTGGCTTCTTCGTAAAGCACGTGGATCGGGGTGACCGTGTAGTCGTTGAGATTGACGGTCACCTGGGCCAGGTTGTATTCGTCGACGAACCACCCCATGCCCTTGACGTCCTTCAGTCGGCCGGGCTCATCCTCACCCCGGCCCGCCTCCCGCAGGTTGAGGGCAATGCGATGAGCCTGGTGAGAGGTCCCCAGAATGTTGACGTTGTAGGCGATAAGAAACTTACGGGCGCCGGTGGCCGTGGCCCCCCAGGACGGCACGAACTCGGCCGGCCCGAAGTCCGGGGCCCAGCGGGAATCCTTGAGCTTGGCAGGCAGCCCCTCGTATTCCCCCTCCCTTACATCCGGGAGTTTGCGACGGTAGTCGTGTTCCGCCGCTTCCTCGTAAAGGAAAAAGGGGACCTGCAATTCTTCGGCGGCCCGGCGGCCGAATTCCCTGGCAATCGCCACGCATTCTTCCATGGTCACCCCGATCACGGGGATGAACGGACAAACGTCCATGGCCCCGAAGCGCGGATGCTCGCCTTTGTGGGTGCGCATGTCGATCCGCTCCCGGGCCACGCGGGCCGCGGCCAGGGCGCCTTCCACAACGGCCTCGGGGCTACCGACAAAGGTGTATACGCTGCGATTAGTGGACGCCCCGGGATCCACATCCAGCAGCCGGCAGCCCGACGTCTCGCGGATGGCCTGGGCGATGGCCTCGATGGTTTCCGGGTCGCGCCCTTCGGAAAAATTGGGCACGCATTCCACGATCTTCTTCATGACTAGTCTCCAGACGTCTTCATCATCGGAATCTTCACGTCCCGCTCTTTGGCAGTCTTCCGCGCCAGTTCATAGCCGGCATCCACATGCCGCATGACGCCGATGGCCGGATCGTTGCGCAGGACGGTGGTGACCCGCTGCTCGGCCTCGGGCGTGCCGTCAACCACACAGACCTGGCCGGCATGCATGGCATAGCCGATGCCCACGCCGCCGCCGTCGTGAAACGAGGTCCAGGCCGATCCCGAGGCCACCGAGGCCATACAATTGAGCAGGGCCCAGTCCGCCACCGCGTCCGAGCCGTCCTTCATGGCTTCGGTTTCCCGGTAAGGCGACGCCACGGAACCGCAATCCAGATGGTCGCGGCCGATGACAATGGGCGCCTTGACCCGTCCGTCCCGCACCAGATCGTTGAAGATTTTGCCGGCCTTGTCGCGCTCGCCGTATCCCAGCCAGCAGATCCGGGCCGGGAGCCCCATGTGCTGGACCCGCTCGCCGGCCATCTTGAGCCAGCGTACCATTCTTTCCTTGTAGGGGAACGCGTCCATGAGCGCCTGGTCGGTGACCTCGATATCGGCGGGGTCGCCGGAAAGGGCGGCCCAGCGAAACGGGCCCTCCCCTTCGCAAAACAGGGGCCGGATGAACGCCGGCGTAAACCCGGGGTAGTCCATGGCGTTGGTCACCCCCACCTTGAGGGCCTGGCCGCGCAGGTTGTTGCCATAATCAAAGGCCACCGCCCCTTTGGCCTGCATTTCCAGAATGGCCCGGCAGTGGGTGCCCATGGAATCCAACGCCATCTCAATGTATTTGTCCGGATCGGAGAAACGCAGTTTCCAGGCGTCTTCCATGGGGATGCCGGCCGGGACGTAACCGTTCAGTTCGTCATGGGCGCTGGTCTGGTCGGTCACCACATCCGGAATAAACCCCTTGGCGATCATGTCCGGCAGCACCTCGGCGCAGTTGCCGCAAAGCCCGATGGACAGGGCCCGTTTTTCTTCGGCCGCTTTCCGGGCCATGGCGATGGCCTCGTCCGTGTCCTCGGTGGTGACGTCCAGATAACGCGTATCCAGGCGGCGCTGGATGCGGTTGCAGTCCACATCCACCACGATGGCCACGCCGCCGTTCATGGTAATGGACAGGGGTTGGGCCCCGCCCATGCCGCCGAGTCCCCCGCTCAGGGAAATCCGGCCGGCCAGCGACCCGTTGAAGTGCTGGTCGGCCAGGGCCGCGAAGGTTTCGTAGGTGCCCTGCAAAATGCCCTGGGTGCCGATATAGATCCATGAGCCGGCCGTCATCTGGCCGTACATCATCAGTCCCTTTTTATCCAGTTCGTTGAAATGGGTCCAGTTGTCCCAATGGCCCACCAGATTGGAATTGGCGATGAATACCCGGGGCGCGTGGGCGTGGGTCTTGATAACCCCCACGGGTTTGCCGGACTGGACCAGCATGGTCTCGTCGTTTTCCAGGTCCACCAGGGTCCGGACAATGGCATCGAAGCAGTCCCAGTTGCGGGCCGCTTTGCCGATGCCGCCGTAGACGATCAGTTCGTCGGGATTTTCCCCGTTGGCCGGGTCCAGATTGTTGCACAACATGCGCAGGGCGGCCTCCTGAAGCCAGCCTTTGCAATGGAGCTGTGTTCCGGTGGGGGCTTTCACCGGGCGCGGCTGCCCCGATCCGATCTGCAGTTCTTTGAAAAGGGTTTCTTTCACCGATGGGCTCATGGTGATCCTCCTGACCCGATACAGGTCTGATGGTATGGGTTGCGGCGTGATGCGAAACGCGTGGGGCGCAAAGTCGCGCCAGTGGTGCTCCGCCCCCGCCTTCTATGAAAATATTGTCTTGACCAACGTAAGATATATATGCTTGTATATATAAGCATTCAGGCCTGTCAAGAATTTTCATCCCAAAAGACCGTCGCATAAACTATATGGCAAAACCAATTCACACGTCCGCCCACTTGTCGCGCCGCCGGCCCACCGCGCTTTATCAGCAGGTCAAGAATTATATTATCGAAAAGATACGAACCGGCCAGTGGCCGCCCGAAACCCGCGTGCCGTCCGAGAACACCCTCATTCAACAACTGGGGGCCTCCAAAATGACGGTGAACCGGGCCCTGCGGGAGTTGACCGCCGAGGGCGTACTCCACCGCCTCCAGGGGGTGGGCACCTTTGTGGCCCAATCCAAATCACCGTCCACCCTGCTGGACGTCAAACCCATTGCCGAAGAAATTGCCCAGCGCGGCGGCGTCCATTCCTGCGAAATACATCGACAGACCGCTGAACCGGCGTCGCCGGACCTGGCCCAGGCCCTCAATGTGCCGGCCGGCGCCCAGGTGTTCCACGTCGTCCTGATCCACTCGGATGAAACCGGCCCCATCCAATTGGAAGACCGCTACGTCAATCCGGCCGTGGCCCCCAAATTCCTGGAACAGGATTTTACCGCCATCACGCCCAGCCGCTACCTGTTGGATGAAATACCCGTTTCCGAGGCCGAGCATGTTATCGAAGCCATTATGCCCGACAAGGCCACCCGCGAACTCCTTGCCATGGGCCCCAGCGAACCCTGCCTGGTGCTTTATCGCCGGACCTGGTCGGACAACCTCGTGGTCACCCGCAGCCGCTTTGTCCACCCGGCATCCCGCTACCGCATGGACGGACGCTTTGTCCCGGCTTCCCCGTTTCATGCCATGGAAAGCTAACCCGAACACCCTACGGGCACGCCCGAGATGCCCATTGGCTGCGTTATCAGGGGCTTGCGGTAGCAGACGTACAGCGGCGCCCCGGATGCCTTACCCATGAGCATCTCGAGCGCGTGAAATATCCGGGTCAGCCCGAGTATTTCCTGCATTTGCGCCTTCCATTGACAGAGCATTCCGGAACACCGCGGGTGGCATACTACCGCAACCTCCTGATAACAAATGGAATGGATTCATCGGACGCGCCCGCAGCGTGAAAATCGTGATGCCATGTTCGGGATAGACCTTCCGGGAAAATCGGCGACCGGGCATGCCGGCGCATCCGCTGATGTGCACGATGTGTCGCCAGCCTGTACATGCCATGCGCATTGGTGCCGCGACGCCCATTCCCATCCCACCGTAAAACTATATTTTAAAACATATTTTCAGATAGTTATCTGCATATTTCCAAGTGGCACCGGAATTGCTTTGGCCCTATTCCTTTTGCGGGGCCACCTTCAATCGACAGCACGAGCGTAGAAACCGATTCCCCATAGGGGAGCGCCACCCCGCCCTTAAATCCATTTGAACCAACAACACGCGCCGGTCCACGCCGCCGCAAAAACCGAATGCCCGGGGCCTTCCGCCATCAGCGGCACCGCACCCGGGCAACGAAAAACCGCATGACCAGGAGAGACCATATGATCACGCGACGCATCAGTTCCCGACTGCCCGTCTTGGCTTATCACCCCCCCAAAGTTTTCGACCGGGATTATTTCCGCCATCTGCATGCGGCCGGGGCCCTGCCCGTTCTGGATACGGAATTTTTTACGAACACCGACATCATCCCGATGATCGAAAAGCTGGGACAGACCGATCTGCTTTTCGGACTGCGCCTGGATGCCGCCAACCAGGGGCTGCGGGACTACCTGGAGACCAACAGTATCGCCAACCTGGACCTGATCGTCTTCACCTATCGCACCCCGGCGGACCTGTCCGGTTTTGAATTCCGCAACCCGGACTACCGCTTTTTCATCGAAGTCACCGACATCAAACTCCAGGAGCATCTGGACCGCATCGACCCCCATGGCATCATTGCCAAAGGCCAGGAAGGTCCGGGCAAAATATCGCGCTATTCATCCTTCGTCCTCCTGCAGTGGTATCTCAAAAACAGCGACCTGCCGGTCTTCGTTCACGGCGGAGTGGGCCGGCATACCGCCGCCGGGCTGCTGGCCATGGGGGCGGAAGGCCTGGTCCTGGACAACCAGCTCTACCTGGCCGAAGAAACGCCGCTGGATCCGGTTTACAAAAACGTCATCCGGCAGTTGGAAGAAAAAGACGCCACCATCATCGGCCAGTCCCTGGGGGCCCGCTATCATTTCTTCGCCAAACTGGGCACCCGCATCGTCAAGACCTTGCGGGACCGGGAAATCCAACTGGCGGATGATGAAAACGCCGATGCCATCCTGTACCGCGAAATCGAAACCCATATAGCCGATCTCGGCGCTTCCAGCGACACGCCCCTGCAAAGCCTGTTCTACCTGGGGCAGGATGCCGTTTTCGCCCGCCATTTCGAGCGCCATGGCAAAACCGTGAAAGACATGCTGCACGGCCTCTTCGCCCACATCGGGGAACAGCTTCAGGCCGTGGACGCCAACGATCCCATGCGGGCCGACAGCCCCCTGGCCCGGGAACACGGCACCCGCTACCCGATCATTCAGGGTCCCATGGCCAATGTCAGCGACAACGCCGATTTCGCCGCTGCTGTTTATGCCGAAGGCGGATTGCCCTTTTTTGCCCTGGGCAACCTGCCGGCCGATCTGGCGGACAACATGCTGGCCGCCGGCAAAGATAAAGTCGAACGCTTCGGCGCCGGCATGATCGGCATCGAAGCCTTCAATCCCACCATCACCCACCACCTGGCCTCGGTCAAAAAATACGCAGCGCCCTTTGCCCTGTTCGCCGGCGGCATCCCGTCCCAGGTGAAGGAACTGGAGGCCGCCGGCACCAAGGCCTACCTGCACACCCCCAGCCTGACGATGCTGGAAAACGCCCTGCAAAAGGACTGCCGGCGGTTCATTTTCGAAGGCACCGAAGCCGGCGGCCATGTGGGCACACTGGCCAGCCTGGTGCTCTGGGAACTGGCCATGGAAAAGATGAGCGGCTTGCCGGACGATCAGCTGGCCGCCACAACCATGGTGTTTGCCGGCGGGATCGGCACCGACCTGGCGCCCCATTTCGTTTCCGGCATGACCGCCCGGCTGGCCGGCCGGGGCGTTAAAATCGGCATCCAGGTGGGCACCGCCTACCTGTTTTCCTGTGAAATCATCGAAACCGGCGCCATTAAAAAAATCTACCAGGACGTCATTTGCGAACGCGATGAAACCATCGTCATGGGACAGACCGTGGGACTGGCGTCCCGCACGGTGGCCACGCCTTTTTCCCAACGCATGATCGAAAACGAACACCACCGCATGCGCGATGGGCTCCCGCTGGAAGATCGCAAGAAAGCGTTTGAAAAAGACAATATCGGCTCTCTTCTGATCGGCGCCAAGGCCTTCTGCCCGAACTTCGACGACGCTACCGGCGAAGTCTGCTTCCTGCACTACGACGAAAAAGAGCAGTTTGAAAAAGGCAATTTCATGGTGGGCGACGGCCTGGCCTTCCATCCCTGCAGCACGACCATCGCCGACATCCACGCCACGTTCTTCGAGCGCAAGGAAAATCTTTACCGGCAGCTCAATGCCCTGGAAATCTTCAGCAGCCCCCGTCATGAAATCGAAGACGAGGTTGCCGTGATCGGCATGGGCTGCATCTACCCGGACGCCGACAGCCCCGCCAAGCTGTGGGACAATGTCCTCGACAAGACCTATTCCATCGTCGACATGCCGGCGGACCGGATGGATCCCGCCCTCTATTTCGACGAAAACCGCAAGGCCACCGACAAGAGCTACACCAAGATCGCCGGAGTGGTCCGCGATTTCACCTTCGATCATGAACGCTACGGCTACACGGCCGAGAAGGCGGCCCGTCTCTCCCGCAGTCAGCAGATGATTCTGGAAGCGGCCTACCGGGCGGTGGCGGATGCCGGCTACCTCGGGGACGACCAGACCATGGATGCCGCCTATCAGGCCTCCACGGCGGTTATCGTGGCCACCTGCCTGGGCAACGAACTGGGCAACGATCTTCACCTGAAATACTGGTACCCCGAACTGCGCCACTACCTGGAGCAGATCGAAGAGTTCAACACCCTGGACGAGGCCACCCGCAAGCAGATGCTGGACAGCCTGCGCGACGGCATGGCCAACGGGATGGATTACGAGCCGGTCCACGGTCAGCTGCTCAATATCGAAGCCTCCCGCATCGCCCACCACCTGGGCCTGACCGGCATCAACTACGTCGTGGATGCCGCCTGCGCCACCTCGTTCGCCGCCCTGGACTGCGCGGTCAAGGAATTGCTCAGCGGCGAATACGACATGGTCATCAGCGGCGGCGTCAACACCAACCTGGCGCCGGAGTCCTTCGTGGGCTTCTGCAAGATGGGGGCGCTTTCGGCCGAGGGGTCCTACCCCTTCGACGGCCGGGCGAACGGGTTCGTGCTGGGCGAGGGCGCCGGAGTGGTGGTGCTGAAACGCATGAAAGACGCCCTCCGGGACGGCGACCGCATCCATGCCGTCATCAAAGGCATCGGCGCCAGCTCGGACGGCAAAGGCAAAGCCATTGCGGCGCCCAATCCCGCCGGTCAGGCCCTGGCCCTCGAGCGCTGCTATGACAGCATGCGCCGCCCGGTGGATTTTTCCGACATCGACTACATCGAAGCCCACGGGACCTCGACCATCGCCGGCGACCAGGCCGAGATCGAAACCCTCAAAAAGGTCTACCAGAGCGACAAGCCCATCGGTATCAGCTCCGTCAAGTCCCAGATCGGTCATCTCCTGGGCGGCGCCGGTTATGCCGGCATGATCAAAGCCATCCTGGCCATCAACCACCAGACCCTGCCGCCCAACGGCCGCTTTGAAAAACTGGCGCCGGCCCATGTTATCACGGACAGCCCGCTTTACATCATCGAAGAGGCGCGTGATTGGCGTGTCGAGGGCGACCGTCCCCGTTTGGCGGCCGTGAGCTCCTACGGGTTCGGCGGGATCAACTACCACTGCGTGGTCTCCGAACACACCCCCGCCTACCAGCCGCTGCCGCGGCAGATATTCGCCGACCTGGACTACGACTTCAACGACGACCGGATCGTGTTTGCCGGTATGGGCGTGGTGCTGCCTGAATCCCCCGATGTCGACACTTTCTGGAACAACCTCTCCGAGGGGCGTTCGGTGCTCTCCACCATCCCTGAAGACCGCTTCCACAACAGCGCCTATGCCGCAGAGTCGGAAGACTCCCTCTACCACATTCCGCCCGTCAAGGCCGGCGTGGTGCAGGACTACAAGTTCAACAATGTCAAATTCCGCATACCGCCGACCACGGCACGCGCCCTTGACCGCGCCCAGCTGTTCGCGCTCGACGCCGCCAACCAGGCCATCTCCAACGCCGCGCTGGAGCCCCAACTGGTGCATGGCAACCGCATCGGTGTGGTGCTGGGCACCCTGCCCGGCGAGCGCCAGGTCAAAAATATCCTGCGGGTCCGCCTGGGTGTCATTCGCGGCATCATCGACCGCCTGGAGGGTGTTGCCGACGATACCAAACAGCGCATTGCCGCCCGTCTGACCGCGCAGGTCCAGGACCGTATCCCGGAGAACAACGAAGACACCATCCCCGGCCTGCTGTCCAACATCGTCTCCGGCCGGGTTGCCAATACCTTCGGCTGCAACGGCGCCAATTTCGTGGTGGATGCCTCCTGCGCCTCGGCCACGGTGGCCACCCGCCTGGCGGTCAAGGGGCTGCGCAACGGCGAATATGCAAGTGTTCTCACCGGGGGAGTGGATGCCAATTTCTACCCCGCCGTGATGCTGGCCTTCAAGCGCCTGACCCTGCTTTCCGACGGCGACTGCCGGTTCTTCGACAAGCAGTCCAACGGGTACGTCATGAGCGAAGGCGCGGCCGTGCTGGCCATGACCACCTACGGCCATGCCAAAAAGCACAAAATGCCCATCCTCGGCGAATTCATCCACTCCGAATTCACCTCTTCCGTGCCCGAGCATCTGCTGGCGCCTTCGGAAAAGGTCTATCGGGAGGCCATCACCGACTGCTACCGCCGCCTGCCCGTCAACACCCGCCAGATCGATCACCTGGATGTCTTCGGCGTGTCCAATGTCCTGCTGGATCAGATGGAAAAACAGGCGATCACGAAAACCTTTACCCACCCCGTCTATTTCGGCAACATCAAACCGGAGTTCGGCTATTTCAAATCGGCCAACCCGGCCGTGGCCATGAGCAAACTGCTGTTGATGAACCGCTCCCAAACCTTGTTGCCCAATTACAGCTACACGGCCGATACGTCCATCGTGAAACCGAATGCCACGCTGACGGCCAATTCGCGCCTTCAGGATATGACCCCACGGAAGACCCTTTATTTTGCCGCCAATGTGAACGGTGTGGGCGGCAATCACGGGCACACGGTTGTCGGCACCCTCCCCCCGTGGCTTGACCGGGCGGCGGCCCAGCCGGCGGCGGCCGACGCCATCGCCGCCGAGAGTCGCGCGGTCCGAACCGAAGCCGCCATCCCCATGAAGCCCAATGGGGTCGTGGCCCTGGTTTCCGGACAGGGGGCGCAGTACAGCGGCATGATGCAGGATCTGTATCGGGACAACCGCCGCATCCGGGGCATCATGGACCAGGGCAACCGCATTTTCCAGGACATGCGGGGCTACGGCCTGCTGGACATCATGTTCGGCCAGGACAAACGCCTGAACCTGACCGAGAATACCCAGCCCGCCATCTTCCTGAGCTCGGCGGCGATTTATACCGACCTGGCCGACCTGGGATTTACACCCGATCGCTTCATCGGCCACAGCGTGGGCGAATATACATCCCTCTACTGCGCCGGCCTGCTCGATTTCGAGCCGGCCATGCGGCTGCTCGTCAAACGCGCCGACTTCATGAAAGCCGCCACCGAAATCCAGCCCGGACGCATCATGGTGGTGTTCAAGGATGCCGACAACGTTCTGCAGCTGATTCGCGAATCCCGCATCCGCAACATCTACGTGGCCAACAAAAACAGTGATAACCAGACGGCCGTTTCCGGTGCCCGGGAATCCATCGAAGCCTTCGGGGCCTACCTGAAAAAGGCTAAAGTCATGTTCAAGGCCCTGGCCCTGTCCGGCGCTTTCCACACCCCGCTTTTCCAGAGTGCGGCGGAAAAGATGGCTGCCTACCTCGAGGGGGTCGCTTTCCGGGGGGTGGACACCCGCCGCATCATCTCCAACGTTACGGCCGCCCCGTACCCGGAGGATCACAATGCGATCAAAGCCCTGCTGGTACGCCAAATCGTTTCGCCCGTAGAATTCATCCAATCGGTGAAACAGGTGCACCGCTCCGGACACGACCGGTTCTATGAAATCGGCCCCGGGCGCATCCTGGTCAACCTGCTGAAAAACATCCCTATCGACGACTACCAGGCCCTGCCGTCCGTGAATGCCAAGGTTGGCGAGGTCGCATCCCTGCAGGAATTCAAGGCCCACCTGGAGGAGCAGAAGCTGCTGAAGCGCGATGGGGTTGTCGACCATCCCGAACCGGCCGTTCCGGCAACGCCGGCGGCGCCCCCTGCCGCCCCCCAGCCGTCCCTGGCCGATGCCGATGATTTCGACAGCTTCCTGGCCCGCAACGAAGAAGCCCTGCGCGGCGTGCTGTACCAGGAATTCCTTAAGCAAAAGCGGGAGCAGGCCCTGAAAGAAGTCGAGCGCTTCAACTTCTTCACCGGCAGGATGGTCATTGCCGGAACGTCCATCGGCCTGCCGGGAACCGGCAACAAGGTGTTCAACGCAAACAATTTCGACAAGATCCTGGACGGCAACAATTTCATCGAGCCGCTCTCCGCCCAGGAAAAAGAGAAGATCGTCGACATGAACATCACCCGGGTGTTCAAACAGCCTGACGGCAACGCCCGTTTCCTGGAAATCACGGACACCCAGGACGTCATCCAGCTGGCCGGCAAGCTGGGCTACTTCAACCTGAAGAGCGAGTACGGGGTGGATTTCGATTATGACATCACCATCTCCCTATCCATCGCAGCCGGCATCGAGGCCCTGAAGGACGCCAACATCCCCCTGGTGCTGCAGCACAAAAAAACCTCCACCGGCCAAAATATCCCGGCCGGCTATGCCCTGCCCCGCGAGCTGCAGGGCGGCACCGGCGTCATCATGACGTCTCTCTTCCCGGGGTTTGAAACCCTGATCGAACAGCTGAACAAATACTACTACAACAAGTTCTATGTCCGGCCCTACAAAGAGCTGGAGAATATCTACTACCACCTGATGGAGTCGGTCCGCGACCCGGAGATCAAGGAGCAGATCACCGACTGGTTCTTCAAGATCAAGGAGCGGCGCAAGAAATACGGCACCTACAAGTTCGAGCGCAACCTGCTCTTCGATGTGGTGCCGCTGGGTTCCGCCCATTTCGCCCAATTGATCAAGGCCAAGGGCCCCAACATGCTCATGAGCGGCGCCTGCGCCTCCACCACCCAGGCCATCGGGGTAGCCGAGGACTGGATCCGCACCGGACGCTGCGACCGGGTCATCATCATCGGCGGAGAGGCGTCCACCACTGAAACCCAGAGCCCCTGGATCGCCTCCGGCTTCCTGGCCCTGGGGGCCGCCAGCATCAAGAACGTGGTGGCCGACGCGGCCAAGCCCTTCGATGCCGAACGCAACGGCACCATCTTAGGCGCCGGCGCCGTGTCCATGGTGGTGGAGCGTGATGACCGGGTTCGGGAACGGGGTTTGAACGGCCAGGCCGAAATCCTGGGAACCTACATCGGCAACAGCGCCTTCCACGCCACCCAGATCGATCTCGACCACCTGACCGAAGAGATGGCGGGCTTTGTCCGGCGGGTCGAAAAACGCCACGACCTCGAGCGGAACGATTACACCGGCAAAATGGTGTTCATGTCCCACGAAACCTTCACGCCGGCCCGCGGCGGCAGTGCCTCGGCCGAAGTCGCCTCCCTCAAGCGAACCTTCCCGGACCACTACCGCGACATCACCATTACCAATACAAAGGGCTATACCGGGCACACATTGGGGGCGGCCATCGAGGACGCCGTCATGGTGAAGGCCCTCCAGCATCGCCAGGTGCCGCCCATTGCCAACCTGACCCGGGTCCCGGAGGAGTTCAGCGATTTAAGGTTTGGCCGCGACACCGCCAAGGGACCGTTCGAGTACGGCCTGCACTATGCCGCCGGATTCGGATCCCACTTCGCCTTCCTCATGATCCGGCGCCTGGAAGAAAACCAGGCGGCCGACAACCCGCAATACCAGACCTGGCTTCAGCAGATCAGCGGTCTCAAGCGCCCGCGCCTGACCACGATCAACAACACGCTGTGTATCGACCCGAACGTGATTTCACCGGTCGTCGACACACCGACCCAGCCCGCGACGGCCCCCGTGCCCGCCGCGGAAACGCCTCCGGCCGCCGGTTTGCCGGTCCAAACGGCCACGCCGGCAGCACCGGCGGCCGATGTCCTGGCCACGGTCAAGACCATCATCGCCGAGCAGACCGGCTACACCATCGACATGCTCGAAGACGGGCTCGACCTGGAAGCCGATCTCGGCATCGACACGGTCAAGCAGGTGGAGATCTTCGGCAAGGTCTCCGAAAACTTCGGCCTCGACGTACCCGAAGATCTCAAACTGCGCGACCTCAACACCATCGCCAAACTGGCCGACTACCTCGCACAGAAAATGCCCGCGGCAGCCGGTACGGCCGCCACCCGGGAAACCGCACCGGTTGCGGCAACCGCCGGCCCCGACGTCCTGGCCACGGTCAAAACCATTATCGCCGAGCAGACCGGCTACACCATCGACATGCTCGAAGACGGGCTCGACCTGGAAGCCGATCTCGGCATCGACACGGTCAAGCAGGTGGAAATCTTCGGCAAGGTCTCCGAAAACTTCGGCCTCGACGTACCTGAAGACCTCAAACTGCGCGATCTCAACACCATCGCCAAACTGGCCGACTACCTCGCACAGAAGGTGCCCGCGGCAGCCGGTAAGGCCGCCCCCCGGGAAACCGCACCCACCGCGGCAGCCGCCGGCCCTGACGTCCTGGCCACGGTCAAGACCATCATCGCCGAGCAGACCGGCTACACCATCGACATGCTCGAAGACGAGCTCGACCTGGAAGCCGATCTCGGCATCGACACGGTCAAGCAGGTGGAAATCTTCGGCAAGGTCTCCGAAAACTTCGGCCTCGACGTACCCGAAGATCTCAAACTGCGCGACCTCAACACCATCGCCAAACTGGCCGACTACCTCGGGCAGAAGGTGCCGCCAGCGGCCAGCGTCCCTGCCCGGGAAAGCGCACCGGCCGCCGGGCCGGCCGCAATAGCGCAGGCGGCCGCCCATGATCCGTCCGACGGGCCCGTGAAACGTCTGGTGGTCAACGCAATCCCGGCCGCACGGCCATCCGCCATTGGGGATATGACCGGTCAACGTCTTCTGGTCACCACCAACGGCGGCCCGGCCGCAGCCGTCATGGTGGAGCAGATTGCATTACGGGGCGGCCAGGCCATCACCATCGGAACCGGTGACGGAGTCGCGATTCCCTGCGACTGGGACGATGCCGACAGTGTGGGAAATGCCCTGGACCGGCTGGCGGATAGCGATGATCGCTTCGACGGCATCATCCATATGGTGCCGCTGGAAGATTACGACCCGGCAGGGGCAGTGACACCCGCCCGTGTCGACCGACAACTCAAGTCCTTCTTCCGGCTGATCCAAAGGCTGTACGACCCGCTCGACCGGGAAGGCACCTTGATTGCCATGCCTGCGGTGAATTCAACCGTATTCCCCTACCGGGGAGACGGTGGGCCCATCGATCCGGTCATGGCCGGACTGGCCGGCATGTTCAAGACCCTTAACAAGGAACTGCCCCGCACGCGTGTCAAGGTGGTGGATTTCGCCGCGGACGATCCGGCGGCGGAGATGAACGCGCTTATGACAACCTTTATGGATGAACTGCTCTCGGACGATCCGCGCGTGGAATGCGGGTATGATGGGGGAGACAAATGGGTGCTGCAACTGTCACCCCGGGCGCCCCACGACGGGGAACGCCTGGTGCGCGAAGGCGAGACCCTCCTGGTCACCGGCGGGGCCCGCGGCATCACTTTTGAAATCCTGAAGACGCTGGTATCGAAAGTGGCCGTCAAACTGGTTATCCTGGGCCGCAGCGACCTGGCCGACCTCGATCCGGCCCTGGCCGATCCCACCCTCGAAGCACCGGCCATCATGGCCCTGCTGAAAGAAAAGATGCCGGAGGCCAAGCCCCTGGCCGTCAAACAGGCCCTTGATCGAATGTTGCGCCTGCGCGCCACGGCGATCAATCTCGAGCACCTGCGCACGTTGGGTGCACGTGTGACCTACCACCCCGTGGACGTGACCGATGCCGCTGCCGTTGCCGCCGTTCTGGCCGAGGCCGAACCGGTGGATGTTGTCCTGCATGCCGCCGGCATCGAAGAGAGCCAGGTCATCCCCAAAAAGGCCATGGCCTCCTTCGACCGGGTGTTCGACACCAAGGTCTACGGCCTTCAAAACCTGATCACGGCCCTGGGCGACCACCCGCCCCGCGGCCTGATGACTTTTTCCTCGGTCACCGCCCGCCTGGGCAACGAGGGCCAGGTGGATTATACCGCGGCTAACGACATGATCGGCAAAATGCTCCAGCAATACCGGGTGCTGCATCCCGAAACCATCGTCAAGGTCCTGGACTGGACGGCCTGGGAAGGCGCCGGCATGGCCACCAACGAAACGGTCAACAAGGTCCTCAGGGAGCGCGGCCTGACCTTCCTGCCCCTGCCGGACGGGGTGGCTCATTTCATGCGCGAATTGGCGGATGCCCCCACCACCGAAGTGGTGTTCTCGGGCATCGATCATGCGTTTGACACCGACGGCCTGCTGACTGTAAAGGAAACGACGCCACCGGCACCCAAGGCCCCGTTTATCGATGCGGTGGTAGAGTCTTCCGAAGGCACCCGGGTGTACCGCCGGGTGCTCGACCTGCAGCGCGATCTGTTCCTGCTGGATCACAGCCGGGAGGAGATTCCCATTTTCCTGGGCGCCACCGGCATCGAAGCCATGGCCGAAGCGGCCGCCACCCTGGCGCCGGCGGGCAGCGTGCTGCAGGAGCTGCGCCGGTTCAACATTCCCTACGGCATCAAGATCCTCAAGCAGCGGCCCAAGGAAATCATGGTGGCAGCCGCCCGCCGGGATGCCTCCGCGACGACCCTGGACTGCCGGATCACCTCCCAGTTCCGCAACGCCAAAGGCATTGTCATGGGAGAACCCACCCTGCACTACCAGGGGACCTATCAATTCGGCCCGGAATCGCTGCCGGAGGAGCGCATCGACCTGCCGCCGTTTATACCGGTCGGTTATGACGGCAATGTCCAGGATCTGCTTTACCACCCCTCCCGCCTGTTCATGGACGGTTTGTTCCGCACGGTGGAAGACATCCTCTCCTTCGAACCCCACCGGCTGGTCTCCCGCATTGTCAACGGCAGCGACAAACCGTTCTTTGCAGACGATCCCCGGCCGGATTTTCTCACGGACGTGGCCATCGTGGATGCCATGTTCCAGACCGGCGGTATGCTCGAGGTGATGTCCACCAACGTTATTGTCCTGCCCTATGCCATCGGCCGCATGCGGTTCTACCGGCCGATGGAAAGAAACAGGCCGTATCTGTGCATCACCGAGAAAACCACCCAGGGCAAGGAAACCAACACCTATCAACTGCGCCTGGTGGACGCCGACGGTCGGCTCTATCTGGCCATTGACGACTTTGAAATGGTCCAGGTGGACCGCTTGGCCGAGGAGAACCAGATATTGAATGAACTGCAAACCAGGGAGGCCGCCCGACGTGCTTCCTGACCAACACCCGGCACCGCCGGCAGCCGGAGGAGCAACCGGCCTGCCGGCGGCCGCCGCGGGGAACACCATACCCATGTCCAACACCCATTGCGACCGGAAGGCCATTCCGTTCAGCCTTCGGCGTCCGGGTCCGGGCTATCGCCTGGCCTTCGTCTCGATACCCGTCTTTCTGCAGACCTGTCTGGTCGTGCGCCTGGCGGCGTCCTTTCGAACGGCCCCGCCAGTGGTTTTCCACCGCCGCGACTTTGCCGTCGATATTTTCAGTCCGGACGAACTCGAACGCATCAACCGGTTCAAAGCGCTGAAAAAACAGGTGGAATGGATGACGGGGCGTTATGCCGCCAAACAACTGGCCCGACACTTCCTGAGCGGCCAGCCGCCCCTTCCGGACACCCGGGTGGCCTACCGCGACAAAGGCGCGCCCTATTTCACCAGCGCACCGGCCTTGCCCCTGTCCATTTCCCATTCCTGGGACTACGCCGTGGCCGGCCTGGGCCTTCTGCCGGCATGTGTGCTTGGCCTGGACCTGGAAAAAATCCGACCGGAAAGCCGGGCCACCCTGCTGCGCACCGCCTTTTCGGAGCGCGAAGCCCGCGCGCTGCAATCCAAAGGCGATGACGCGCTCTACCTCAACTGGACCGCCAAGGAAGCCTATCTGAAATACATTGGACAGGGATTCCATGAGAGCCTCAAAAAGGTCGAAATCATCGATGATACCATCCTGCACGACACCCGCCCCGTGCCGTCCCTGACCCTCACCCGCCACCTGCTCCTGCCCGGATACGCTTTTTCCATGGTGTGTTAGTAGCCGGCTGGAAAGGACTCTTTGGTCCTGTCATGCCGGTCCTATGGATTTCCGAAGGCAATGAGGCACTGCCTAATCAGGAGTCAGGAGGCAAAAAAAGTCAATTGACGCCTGTAGACAAAGGGGGACGCCGACGGTTGCGGCAACAGCCATGCCCGGCTCCTGGATTCTGAATTCTGACCCCAGACCTCTCACCCGGCACAATCCGATTTCGAAATCTATGCGGCAACCTCACCCGGGAGGCCAAGCAGCCCGGCCACAATAAAGTATTCACTTAAATTTTATATTGACAGCCACTTTGTCTGTGGTATGCGTCATGCCCATGGTTTTTGACCGAGACGCGCTGTTGGGGAACACCGTCTCCTGAAAACGCCCGTATAAACCGATGATCGGAAAGGACATTGCCGTCCGGCACCGTCCACTGGCCGGCGAGCAGGCTCAGCCGGTCGTCGGCACCCTTAGGGCAAGGAGGATTGTAATGGAAAACCGCCATTTAGCGACCATGATCGCGCAAAGTTGCCAAAAATACGGCAACCGTATCGCCATGCGCTATAAATCCGGGGACGACTGGCAGGAAATCAGCTACCATGAACTTGGCGATCGCATTCAACACCTCACCGCCGCTTTGATCCAAATGGGCGTTCGGGCCGGGGACCGGGTCGGCATCTTCTCCCAGAACTGCGCCGAATGGGCCATTGCGGATTTCGCCATCCTTTCGGTGGACGCTGTTACCGTGCCGATCTATGCCACCAACACCGCTTCCCAGGCTGAATACATCGTGCGGGACGCCGGTCTCGAGGTCATCTTCGTAGGCGATGCGGAACAATACCAAAAAGTGCGAACGTTTGCCGACCAGGATCATCTTATCCGCCACATCATCCCGTTCGAAACGCCGGCCGCGCCTATGCCGGACGGTGATCGTACCGTTGCGTTCGAAGCGCTCCTTAAACAGCGTTTTTCACCGGAAGAAACAAACGCACAGGCGGACAAGCACCCGTCTGACACTTCCCGGCACCTGGCCAGCATCATCTATACGTCCGGCACCACCGGCGACCCCAAGGGGGTCATGCTCAGCCACGGCAATTTCTTTCACCAGATCGACGCCGTCAACGCCAATTTCAAGGTCACCCCGGAAGACCGGTCCATGTGTTTTCTGCCCCTCAGCCATGTCTATGAACGCATCTGGTCGTATATTGTCTTCCACCAGGGCGCCCAGAACAACTACATCAAAAACCCCCGGGAGGTCCTGCCTTATTTTGGCGAAGTCCGACCAACAGCCATGGTCAGCGTGCCACGTCTTTACGAAAAAATCTATGCGGCCATCATGGATCGCATCGAAAAAGCGCCTGTCATCCGCAAGCGGCTTTTCGGATGGGCCATCGGTATCGGGCGCCAATGGGCGGACGCCCGCCGCGCGGGCCGCGCCCCCGGCATGGGGTTGACCCTCCAGCACAAACTGGCCGATGGTCTGGTGCTCCGCAAGATCCGCGACATCGTCGGCGGCACAAAAAACTTCTTCTCCGCCGGCGGAGCCCCCCTGGCCAAGGAGATCGAAGAATTCTTCCTGGATGTGGGGCTCCTGGTCTGCCAGGGCTATGGCCTCACTGAAACGGCCCCCATGATCAGCTACAATACCCCCCAGAACTTCAAATTCGGCACGGTGGGCCGCCCGGCGCCCGGCGTCCGGGTCCGCATCGGTACTGAAGGCGAAATTCAGGTCAAAGGCGCCAACGTCATGGTTGGGTACTATAACAATCCCGAAGCGACCGAAGCGGTCTTGGATGAAGGCTGGTTCCGTACCGGCGATGTGGGCATGATCGATGAAGAAGGTTTTCTCGTCATCACCGACCGGATCAAGGACCTGATCATTACCTCCGGCGGCAAGAACATCGCGCCCCAACGCATCGAAACCGCTGTGGGCAAGGATCACTATATCGAACAGATCACCACCATTGGCGATCGCCGCAAGTTCGTCAGCGCCCTGATCGTGCCGTCCTTTGAGGCGATCGAGAACGTTGCCGCGGAAAAAGGCATTGCCTACCAATCCCGCGAAGATCTGGTCCGGCACCCGGACATCATCGCCTTCTTCCGGGAGCGCATCGATCAGCAGTCCAACGATCTGGCACGCTATGAGACCATCAAGGCCTTTACCCTGCTGCCCCGGGAATTCTCCCAGGACAGCGGCGAGATCACCCCCACCCAGAAAATTCGCCGCAAGGTGATCGAGAAGCATTTCAGCCCGGAAATCGAGGCCATGTATCCCCATGAATGATGATTCCCCCGCGGAGCGGGAGGCATCAGGAAGCCCCCTCGAAGGGGGCTTAAAATGATTTGCAGCTTTTGGTTTTGAAGTTCCCATTGTCCCGCGCCGAGCATCGGCGGGGCGGACGGAAAAAAGCGCGCGGACTGTCTGAACCCGCCGTAGCTAAAGCGTAGGCGGGTGAGTTTCCGCGTGCTCCGGCCGCCACGACGACGCGCAGGGTTAAGCGGGGCACGGGCGTGCTCTTTTGCTTCGGTTTCTGTCACGGAACAGAAAATGAAGAAATCCGTTCATAAAAACTCCCCGGATCGGTCGAACCTCTCCGGGTCCGCCACCAGTGATGGAGGGTTTAGATCAATACTAAATTCCGTTGACACACCCCGAATCCATCTTAGAATTGATTTGAGGACCGACAACGATCCAAATGTCCTCCTTAACGACCTAACCTGAAGGGCGGTTTCCCTGGAAACCGCCCTTTTTGATTTGGGCCTTTCCCGTTAGACAGCGCCCCGCTCATCCTGAAATCCCATCCTTTGTCGACTAAAACAGCCCCTGCCCCGTCTTACCAGTCAAAACCAACCCAAAGCGGAGGGGATACCATGAAAAAGCATCTGATCATCGCAACAGTTATCGTCACCGGGCTCCTGGTATTTTCACAGACGGCCAGCGCCGGCAATCTGAAAAAACGCCTGCATCGGCAGGATCACCGCATCCAGCAGGGCATCCACAGTGGTGAAATCACACCCCGTGAAGCCCGCAAGCTGGACCGGGATCAACGCCAGGTCCGTCAGTTGCGGCGGCACTATCTGTCGGACGGTCATCTTTCCATGCGGGAACGCATAATTCTCAATAGCCGTTTGGATCAATCCAGCAAGCACATCTATCGGTACAAGCACAATCAACGCCATGTTCCGAAAACCCCTTATTATAGGGACTTTTTCGGCTTTTTCGCCTGGCATTGAAGCATCGCGGAGCATGCCGCCGTTGATGGCGGGCGGCGGTATGCGCTCAGGATGCCCCTATAGTGCCCATCCATAAAAGGCATCTTTCGGCCCCTGGCTGCGTTCTCGCTCGTTTTCAATCCTCGCAATAGCCGGCTATTCCTCCGGTTGACACCCACCGACCGGAATCGATTAGATGGGAAGTCCCGTCTAGCGGGATCATATCCCGTCAAGCGGGATTATATCCCGCGGAAAGGGAAAACGCGCTCGGGCCTTGCCAGGAACCAAAATCTACCATTTATGGACGGACACTATTCTAACCGGGACCGCTTGCCTATGCTGTTGGATGCAACGGGCTGGCCGCCAATCACTCCCATTGTGGACAGGAATGACGGGAACCGCTAAGATGCGCCATGGTCGCAACTTCATCCAACCATAATCCTGATCGCGACGGCGAGGTCGGCCGACTTGCCGCCGAGGCCCGTGACGGCAGCCGCTTGGCCTTTCAGCAACTGGCGGCCCAACTGGAGCCCAGGGTGTTTCGGATGATCTATTACCGTACCCGGTCGCGTGAAGATGCCGAGGATATCTGCCAGGACGTATTCCTGACCGCCTTTCGCAGCATCAAAAAGCTCAAGCAGCCGGAACGGTTTGAAAGCTGGTTGTTCCGCATCGCCGTCAACCGCGTTAAAGATTATCACCGCCGGCAAAAGTTCCGCTCGCTCTTCAGTGTGCTGCACGATACGGACAGCGAAGACAACGGGGAACCACCGGCGGATCGAAGCACGGATACCATGGACGCCATCGTTCGCAAGCAATTCTGGCAGAAAGTGCAGACCATGCTGGGGCAGCTTTCCAAGATGGAGCGCGAGGTCTTCTTATTGCGCTTTCTTGACGACCTCGGTATAAAAGAAATTGCCGAAGTCCTCAACAAAAGTGAAAGCACCGTCAAGACTCACCTGTACCGGGCGCTGGGAAAATTCAAGAACGATGCCGCTTTCCGTGCCTTTATCAAGGAGGCCCGACCGTGAGTACGGACGCTGTTCATCATATCCCGGAAAACCGGATCATTCAGATCGTCGCCGACGGCACAGGGCTGACGCCCGAGGAAAACGCGCATCTGGAAGGGTGCGGTTCTTGTCGGAATATGCTGACCGCGCTCGAAGGGGATCTCGACCGGTTGCGCCGACAGGCCGCCCAAGTCGCACCGGCACCGGAGCGCCGCTTCGTTCTGCCGGTCGATCAGTCGGAACACCATCCATGGCGCCGCTGGCGGTTGGGTTGGGCCGCTCTCGGGACCGCGATCTCGGTCGCCCTGCTGGTCCTGTTTTTTAGGGTGGGGGGAGAAAACCGCCTGCCCGGGCTGCCCCCCACAGGACCCACCGTGGCCGCCTGGGTGGATCCGGAAATGGAAGAAGTCAACCGACTGGCGGAAAATGCCCTGCCTGAAGCCTATCTGGCCTTGTCAGAGAGCCTGGAAGGGGGCTATGATGAGGAATTCATTGATTTTCTGATCTCTCCGCTGGACAGCGATCCTGTTTCCTGAGCGGCACGACGAAAGGAGTGAAGGCATGCTGAAGCGCTACATTCCGGGACTCACCCTTATCATCCTGCTGACCCTGGCAGCGCTGGCCATGGGGCAGACCATGCCCGGCGGCAAATGGTGGAAGGACCCCGACATCGCCCGCAAACTCGATCTGACGGCCACGGATGTCAAAAAACTCGACAAGCTCCTTGTCAAAAGCCGGCGGCAATGGATCAATTTGAAAAACCGTGTCGAAAAAGAACAGTTTGAATACGAGAACCTGATGGAATCCGATACTTTGGACGAAGCGGCCATCGATCGGCAACTGGCGAAACTGGAAAAAGCCCGCAGCGATCTCAGCGAAGCGCGCTCGCATTTCGTGGTGGGCGTCCGGAAAATTTTAGGCCGCGACCGTTTTCAAAGACTCCAGCGCATTTATTCCGAATCCCGGTAGACCCAAGGGGAAATGATCCCAGGCCCGGCACCCGGCCGGGTAGGGCTGTTGGCTTGACAACATACCCGATCCCCGCTATGGGTGGTGACTGACGATAATTGGTTTGCCGCCCCTCTCACAGCTTCTCCCTCATCCGCAACGATACCGGTCAACCACTTCCGGCCCTGACTGCTCATCCGCTTTCACTGTCACCCCCTTTGCCAGACAACTTATCCATGTTTTTTGCCGTCATCAGTTGGGTTTCATCATCCATCCCATAACCAAAGGAGGCGCAACATGGCAGACAGCATCTACAAAGTTATCGAACTGGTGGGGACGAGTGCCAATTCATGGGAAGACGCGGCCCGCAGCGCCGTGGAAACGGCCGGTTCCAACCTGCGCGACCTGCGTGTGGCGGAAATCACCAAAATGGACATGAAAATCGAAAACGGGAAGGTGGCCGCCTTTCGGGCCCGGGTCAGCTTGAGCTTTAAATACGAATCCTGAGGTCACAAAACGACCGGCTTGGGCACATGATGCCCAAGCCGGCTGTCAATTTAGGCGTCCTTAGACGCCAACGCCGCCCCCATCATCTCGCCGATGAGCTTGCCGAAGCGGGAGGGGTTTTCCAGTTTGCCCCCCTCGCCGATCACCGCCAGGTCAAATAAGAGCCGGCTATAGTCTTCCAGGCGCGCATCATCCGAATTCTTTTCATAAATCTGCTTGAAATTTTCCATTACCGGATGGGTGGTGTTCAACTCCAGCACCCGTTTGGTGGCGGGAACATCCTGGCCGGAGGATTTCAGGATTTTTTCCATATAGCCGCTCATGTCGTGGTCATCCCCTGAAAGACAGGCCACCGAGTCCAGCAGGCGGGTGGAAGGTTTGACGTCTTTGACATGATCCTGCAGCGTCTTGCGAATATAGCCGAACAAATCCTTGAACTGCTCTTCCTTGTCCTTGGCATCATCCGCATCGATATCCAGATCGCCTTTTTCGGCACTCTTGAGGGATTTACCGTCGTATTCCGTCAGGGACTGCACCACCCACTCATCCACCGGGTCGGTCATAAGAAGCACTTCGTAATTCTGGGCCTTGAGCCGCTCCAGATGAGGGCTGTTCAACAGGGTGGCGGGATTGTCGCCGGTCAGGTAGTAAATGGCGTCCTGGGATTCCGGCATGCGGTCCACGTAGTCTTTAAGCGATACCCAGGTACCATCTGAAGTCGTGGTCTTGAAGCGGGCCAGATCCGCCAGCTTGGTCTTGTTGGCAGGATCCGTGTAGATACCGATTTTGAGGATCGCGCCGAATTCATCGTAGAACTTGTCGTAATCCTCTTTTTCCATACCGTTGAGCAGGTCGAACAGTTTTTTGACCAGGTTTTTGCGGATATTGAGCACCAGGCGGTCCTGTTGCAGGATTTCGCGGCTGATATTCAGGTTGAGATCAGGCGCATCCACGACCCCCTTGACGAAACCGAAGTACTCCGGCAGGAGTTCCTTACAGTCGTCCATGATGAAAACCCGGCGACTGTAGAGGTGAACGCCGTGCTTGTGCTCAGGCTGAAACAGGTCAAAGGGGGCCTTGGACGGCAGGTAGAGCAGGGCCGTGTATTCAGTGGTACCCTCCAGTTTGACATGCAGGTGTTTGAGGGGGGGATTCCAGTCGTGACTGATGTGGGTATAGAATTGTTTGTACTCGTCCTCGCTCACTTCCGCTTTGTTGCGGGCCCAGATGGCCTTCATGGAATTGAGGGTTTCCTCGCGCTCCACCGTCCGGGTGGTTTCACCCACCGGTTTGCCGTCCCCGTCCAGAATCTGTTCATCCTCGGGAATCGGTTCCTGTTTTTCAACGTCCATCACCACGGGGTAGGACACGAAATCCGAATGTTTCTTGATAATCTGCCGAACGGTCCACTCGTCGGTGTAATCCGGCTCGTCCTTACCGGGGGTGCGCAGTTCGAGCAGAATGCTGGTCCCCCGGCCGGGCTTGGTGGTTTCTTCGATGGTGTATTCGCCGTCGCCGGTGGACACCCACCGGGTGGCGGTCGTTTCTCCCGCCGCCCGGGTGGTCAGGGTGACTTTGTCGGCCACGATGAAAGCGCTGTAAAACCCCACGCCGAACTGCCCGATCAGTTCGGGGGTCAGCACCGCATCCTTGTGGTTGAGCGATTCCATGGCTTCCAGGAATGCCGCCGTTCCGCTGCGGGCGATGGTGCCAATGTTTTCGTTGACCTCGTCATAGGTCATCCCGATGCCGTTGTCGGCAATTTCCAGGGTGCGTTTGATGCCGTCCCGGGTGATCTTGATCTTGAATTCCGTGTCATCCCCCAGGAGGTCCGTCTCGGTCTGGGCCTTGAAGCGAAGCTTGTCGATGGCATCGGAAGCATTGGAAACCAGTTCCCGCAGGAATATGTCGCTGTTGGAGTATAGCGAATTGATAATCAGCTTGAGAACCTGCCGGACCTCGGTTTCAAATTGTCGGGTTTCTTTGCGCGCCGTCATGATATCTTTTATTCTCCTTGCCTGTTGATGTTTCGACACACTGCCAAAAAAGACGCCTCCCCGGAAGCAGGAGACGTCATGGCCGGACAACTCATTAAATTTCATCAATAAAATACGTTTTAATCGGCGTTTGTCAACCCCCCCGAACGCTTATAAGGCAGGCTTTCAGGTCGATTTTAAACCGTTTGAGAACGACCTGTAACAGGGCGCTCTGGGAAATGACAGGTGAAACCACCGGGAGGGTGTGAGCGGGAATTTCAACCTGGCAGCTACAGGCACACCCGGAACTCACCAAAACCGGGTGCGCCTCCAGCCGGGAAGGTCATCAGGATCGCATAGCGGGCGCAAAAGCCCATCTATTTTATGTCGCGTACGGCCAGCGCACGATAAGCGCGATAGTGCACCATGCGGTCCGTATAATGGTAGCCGCGATGGAAATTGAAGGCCGCGGCGGTGACGGCGGAAGCCGTATCGGACGTCCATACCCAGCCACAGGTCAGGCGGATGACGGCGGGCACCCGGACAACCTGGCCGCAGTCGGTTTCATACCCGGCATAAGACCGGTCTTCCACGTGCAGGGATTTCAGCTCTTCCAGCGTGGGCAGGCGCCAGTCGTCATAGGACGCCTGAATGGTGTGGGGAAAGGTGAAACGCACCCAGCGTTCGGCCTGCTTCCAACTGATGTCGCCATGATTATCGGTCTGGGACCACATGATGTTGAGCTGATGATCGGTGACGGTGCCGTCGCCGTTGTCGGTGAAACGCTCGCCGGCATCAGCGGGGGTAATTCCGGCCACGAGGCAGAAAAGGACTGTGGCGACCAGCCTGGCGATGAGGCATCTTGCCATAGCGTCCTCCTTTCAGGTGTGGCGGTTGGTTAAGTGTTCATCCATAAATGGCATCTTTCGGCCCCTGGCGGCGTTCTCGCTCGTCTTCAATCCTCGAAATAGTGGGCTTTTCCTCCGGTTGAGAAAACGCGCTCGGGCCTTGCCAGGAACCAAAATCTACCTTTTATGGACGGACACTATATAGCTATCTCGATGACGTTTATGCCGCGGTAGTGCGGGATCCTTCTACTGCAGGCAGGGAATCCGTCAATCAGGGTCGGGCTTGGCGAAACCGTTTGCGCAGGCGTTTGGCGATGGTCTCGTCGCGGTACGAGATAACGGTCGCCGGCGAACGGCGGAATATTTTTTCGGCCACCGAGCCGACTAGAACCTGTTCCAGATCGGTACGGCCCTTGGGCCCCATCACGACCACGTCGACACCTTCCTCGACGATCAGCTTGAGCAATTCTTCCAGGGGGTTGCCCACCAGGTAAATGGTGCGGATACGCTCCCGCGGCAAATCACTGCTAGCGGTAATGCTTTCCAGGATTTTCTCACGCTCCGCCTTGATGCTCTTGACATAGTGTTCGCCGTCGACCTCGTAGCCCATGGCGGAAATCGTACGCACGGATTCCACGTCACGCTCGTTGATGACACTGGTAACGATGAGCTCCGCATCGGAACAATGGGCGAAATCGGCAGCGAACTCAAATGTGCCCTGGGCGTAGTCGGAAAATGCGAGGGCCACAAGCACTTTGCGGACATTTTTCATGGTATGTTCCTCTGGTAAAAAAATCACCCGCCGCCGTCAACCGACGGCGGGTTATGGATTGATTCGGTCACCTGGCATCAAGCCGCCGCAGGCGTCTGCTCCACTTTGGGAATACGGGGCCGCTGCATCAGATAGATCACGCCATAGAGCGCCAGCCCGAGGAGGTACGTATAGTAGCGTTGCTCATGCGGCATGCCGATCAGGGATGCAATCAAGTCGGGCCGCATGAGCGACAAGGTCACCGCCAGCAACAGCGGCAGCTCCCAGATTTTATTTTTGGCCACGAACCAGCCTTGGGTGGCCGACGCAAACGCAAAATTTCCGAAACAAGCCATGATGAATATCAAAATTCCCTGGGGCCAGGAATTGACATTGTGCAAAATGAGATCGGCATTGAAAATGAACATGAACGGCAAAATCGCCGTGCGGATATCGTACATGAACCCCTGGATACCCGTGGGGATGGGCGGCGACTTGGCAATTGCCGCCGCTGCGTAGGCCGCCAGCCCCACCGGTGGCGTATCGTCCGCCAGGATGCCGAAATAGAAGCAGAACAGGTGCGCGGACATCAGGGGCACGATAAAATCGTTCATGGCACCAATTTCCACGATGGCCGGAGCCGTCAGGGAGGCCATAACGATGTAGGTTGCCGTCGTGGGCAGCCCCATTCCGATGACAAGGCTGGTGATCGCCGTGATGACCAGCATAAGGAAGATGTTGCCCCCGGACAGGGTGTCGATGATGGCCGTAATAAGCTGACCCAACCCAAGGGCCACCACGCCAACGATGATCCCGGCCGCGGCCGTGGCCAGGGCCACGGAAACCATGTTGCGCGCTCCGCTGGCCAGGGCCCCGAAAATGTCCTCGAAACTCTGCCTGAGGGCCGGTCCGATCGGCTCTTTACGTGCCATGGCCTGAACGGGTCGCTGGAACAGCATGATCAGGGCCATCACCCAGATGGCATTGAAGGCTGCCAGCTCAGGTGAATGCCGTACCACGATCAATTCCCAGAGCAGCATGCAAATCGGGACAAGAAAATGTGCGCCGGCAAAAAGTGTCTTAAAAAACGGGGGCAGTTCCTTGCGCGGAATGCCACGCAGCCCCAGCTTGGAGGCCTCGATATGGGTGATGAAAAAGAGTGCCGCATAGGAGGCAAAGGCCGGCACGGCCGCCGCCTTGATGACCTCCACGTAGGGCACGTTCACGTACTCGGCAATGATAAAAGCCGCCGCCCCCATGATGGGCGGTGCCAACTGGCCGTCCGTACTGGCGGCCACCTCGACCGCGGCCGCCTTCTTGGCGGGATAACCCACTTTTTTCATCAGTGGAATCGTAAAGGTCCCCGTGGTGACGATGTTGGCGATACTGGAGCCGGACACCAGTCCGGTCAGGCCGCTGCCCATGATGGCCGCCTTGGCCGGGCCGCCCTTGAAACCTCCCAGCAGACTCAGGGCCAGGCGGATGAAGTACTGGCCGGCGCCGGCCTTGTCCAGCATGGCGCCGAAGAGAACAAATAGGAAAACAATGGTGGCGGACACGTCCAGCGGAATGCCGTAAATCCCTTCGGTGGACATGGTCATCTGGCCTACGAACCGGTTCAGGGAAACCCCTTTGAAAGCGATCAGGTCCGGCATGTAGGGGCCCATGAAGGCATAGAAAATAAAGAGACCGGCAATCACGGAAAGCGCCGGGCCGATCACCCGTCGGGCCGCTTCCAGCAGCAGGATCGTCAATATCAGGCCCATGACGATATCGCGCAGGTTGGGCGCCCCGTAACGCTGGGTGATACCAGTGTAATCGATGGCAATGTAGAGGGCGGCCACTCCGGCCACGATGGCCATAATGAAATCAGCAATTGGGATCCGGTCGGTGGCGGACAGAAATTTGAGGCCAAAGCGTGTCTTTTTGAGCAGGGGATAGTTGAGGAAAACGATTACCATGGCAAAACCCAAGTGAATGGCCCGGATATATGTAGAATCGAGTACCATCCAACTGGCAATAGAAAGCTGGAAGAGGCTCCACATCACCCCCACCGTGGGAATAATGTACCGGACCCACCCTTTCGGTCGGCGTCCGACACCTTCCTCTTCTTCAGCCATTCTTTTAGCAAGTTCCAGGCCCTCGTCATTATCCGTCACTTCAAACTTGCTCATGTGCACCACCTAACGTCTGGACAACCGGAGATGGACAATCACCGGGTCTGTTTATAAACAATAGATGATTAAGTTGTCGTTTACTACCTTACACGATGATCATGCTATTGCTGAGTAGAAAAGGAACTGGCGAATTTAATGCTATGCAAATACTATTGTGGCGGACGGCCAATACGAAGGCCGTCTGCCATAATCGCGATACACTCTACTTCATCAAACCAACTTCCTTGTAGTATTTGATGGCACCTGGATGAAGAGGAGCCGAGAGGCCTTCCAGCATGCCCTCTTTGGTCAGGACGGCATAGGCCGGATGGAGTTTCTTGAACTTGTCGAAGTTGTCGAAAACTTCCTTGACGATGGCATAAACCTCTTCGTCCGGCCGGACGGCGGAAGTAACAAAGGTCGCCTTGACACCAAAAGTGGGGACGTCGGCATCGTTGACCGCGCCCGGATAATTTTTCACCGGCACGACAGACTTGGCATAGTAAGTTTTCTTGGCAAACAGCGCTTCCAGCCCAGCACCTTCAACAGGTACAAACATGACTTTGGTCTTGCCGGCGGTAGCTTCTTTTATCGCGCCGTTAGGATGACCCACCGTGTAGAAAAAGGCATCAATACGGCCGTCCTGCAGCAGGCCGGGGGCTTCCGCAGCCTTGACAAATTCGGCTTTAAGATCTTTCTCATAGTCAATACCAACGGCCTCCAGGGCATCTTTCGAGTTACCGAGCTGGCCGGATCCGGGGTTACCGATGTTTACCCTTTTACCTTTCAGATCCATAATGGTTTTGATCCCGGACTCTACGGAGGCGATCAAGGTAACCGATTCGGGATGGATGCTGAAGACGGCCCGCAGGTCTTTTTGAGGTTTGCCGGCCCATTCGGAGCCCTCCTCGCCGTTATAAGCCTGGTACTGGCGGTCGGACTGCACCACGCCGAATTCCAGATCGCCGGACATGATGGCGTTGACATTAAACACCGAACCGCCGGTGGATTCCACCGTGGCACGGATGCCGTACTCTTTGCGTTTGGCATTGACCATCTTGGCGATAGCGCCGCCGGTGGGATAGTAAACACCGGTAATACCGCCGGTGCCGATGGTCACGAAGGTGGTTTTGGCCTGGACATCGGCCGGCGCGCCGCCCATCAGCAGGGCAAGGCCAAATACAACGGCTACAGTCAACATCAGTACTTTTTTCATGGGTCCCTCCTTGGAATTCTTAGCGTTAATGGCCAGTGAAAACTGTGTCGCCAGGTTGGTGTAAGGGGAATGCCTCCTTTCTGGTGATAACCTATGGATAATCAATGCAAAATGAAAGTCGTAAAGAGAGGATCTAACTTTTCTAACAAAACTGTATCCCGAGTGCAACCCCCCTGTTCCGCCCATCGCCAGCGCCATCGGACGTCAACGCCTGTTATAATTGATGTCGCGGAGGTAGCCCATTATTTCAAAATCACGCCAGGGATGGTATTGGAAGGCCAACGCAATCGGACAGGGGAATCGCTCGAACGGAAATAGACGGCTAAGTACGTCAATTCGCCATCCACCATTAAAAATGACAATCGTTATGAACCCGTCAACCCACAACATCCGGGTAACCGTTATCATTCCCACCTACAACCGGGCTTGGTGCCTGCCGGAGGCCATCGATGCCGTCCTGGCCCAGACCTACCGGGATTATGAACTGATCGTCGTGGATGACGGGTCGACGGACGAAACGGCTTCGATCCTGACGGGCTATGACGACAAGATCCGCAGGATCCGCCAGGCCAACCGGGGCGTCAGCGCGGCCCGGAACCTGGGTGTGCAAAAATCCCGTGGTGCACTGATCGCCTTCCTCGATTCGGATGACCTCTGGCAGCCGGGAAAACTGGCCCGGCAGGTAGCGTTTTTCGATCGGCAACCCGAGGCCATGATCTGTCAGACCGAGGAAATCTGGATTCGCCGGGGGAGGCGGGTCAACCCCAAGCAGCGCCACCGCAAACCCTCCGGCTGGATTTTCGAGCCCTCCCTGGCCCTCTGCCTGGTCAGCCCTTCGGCGGTCATGATGCGGCGGGAACTGCTGGAAGAAATGGGAGGCTTCGACGAAACCCTGCCGGCCTGCGAAGACTACGATCTCTGGCTGCGGGTAAGCCTGCGCCACCCCATCCATCTGATCGAAGATCCTCTGGTGGTCAAACGGGGCGGACACGCGGATCAACTGTCCGGCGCCGCCGGCCTGGACCGCTTTCGCATCCGGTCCCTGGATAAAATCCTGGCCCGGGAAAACCTCACGCCGTCCCAAAGACAGGCCGCGGCGGCCATGCTGCGTGAAAAATGCCGCATCTATGCCGCCGGATGCCGCAAACGCGGAAAGACGGGGGAGGCCGATCGATACGATAGGCTAGCGGCGCAATATGATCTTCACGATCAATCCGGATGATCAGCCCCCAAACGGCACAACAGTTAGATCTTGCTTTTTGCCCTAAAGTGTCATTAGACTGTCTACCGTTTTTAGGGCCTTCCCGTCAGACATTCTAAATCCACTATTCATTGATCCAGATCTGTTTCCAGCATACGATGCGCCTGCAGCCTATGTAATACGCCTGTCATTGGCAGCTTTTGGTACTTGAACAGCTATACCAAGCGGAAAACATGAGATCATCTATCGGCCGCAAAAAAGAAACGCCTGTCTCACGATTGTCTTTCAGACTCCTGGTTTTGATGCTCATCCTGCTCTGCGGCTGCACCGCCGTAGGTCCCAACACCATCGAAAGAGACCGCTTCGATTACGTCGCGGCGATTTCGGAATCCTGGAAGCGGCAGACCCTGCTGAACCTGATCAAAACACGCTATATCGATGCCCCCGTCTTTCTGGATATCGCCTCCGTAATCAACCAGTATTCCATGGAGCACGAGTTGAACCTGGGGGTCGAGGGCGAGTTTTACAACCGCAGTGACCCCTCCTTTGTCTCACCGCGCATCGGCACCAGCGGGCGATACGCGGACCGCCCCACAATTACCTACAATCCTCTGATGGGGCAAAAGTTCGCCCGGAGCCTCATGCGGCCGATTCCCCTGGCAGCCATCTTCACGCTCCTCGAATCCGGCTACCCGGCCGATACCGTCATGCGGATTTGTATCCAGAACATCCAGGGGCTTCAAAATTGCCGCAATAGCTTCATTGGAGCTCAAAAAGCCGATCCGGCGTTCTATGAACTGTTGGATTTGCTTCGAAAACTGAAGGATAGCGACGCATTCACCCTGCGAACCCAAAGAACGGGTGGAAGGGCTAACATATCTCTATTTTTCAAGCCACAGGCGGATGCGGCCACTGCGGGTCATTCAAGACGGGTCAGGCAATTGCTCGATCTGGATGAAATGCGCCAGGAATTCCGGATTGTCCGGGGAAGTGTTGCACTCAACAACCAGGAGATCGCCATTCTCAGCCGATCGATCATGCAGGTCATGTTGGAATATGCCGCGTTTATCGATGTGCCGCCAGCGGATATCAGCGAGGGCCGCGTATATGCCATCGATCAAGAGATAGCGCAAACGGATCGCCAGTTACCGCCCCTGATCAGAGTACGTAACAGTGTTGACGAACCGGAGAGGCCATATGTGGCGGTACCCTACCGTGACAGATGGTTCTGGATCGATGACCGGGACATCCACTCCAAGGCCTTGTTCTACTTCTTGATGGTACTGTTCTCTTTTACCGAAAGAGACGACAGCAACCAGGCGACACCGATCATTTCGGTCCCCACGAATTGATGTGGCTTTCAAATGTAAAAGGGCATAACCGGTTGAACACCAAGGGGGGACAGCCATTTCACGACAATCTCGATCACTTCGACGGCCGCAGTTGCCTGGCTTCATCAGGAGGATCGATATGCCCCGTGATGTATCGAAGATGTTCAAGGCCGGTACCGCAACACCCTCCCAGAACCTTCACCCCATAATTCCGATTCAGGTCAATCATCCGTTCGCCCCAATCCTCCAGAGCGTCCATTTGCAGGCCGTCGGAACCGTCCAGCTCGGCATGATCCTGTGACGAGGCGTTGGCCTGGTAGCCCACCAGGCGGTGCATCACCGTGGCGGGTTGGTCGGCCGCATTGAGAAAGGACGGGTAGGCACAATTGATCATGAAGCCCAGTGGAGGGCGTTGGCAAGCGGCGTCGATGGTCCCGATGGCCGTTTCCAGCGATGTGCCGTCCAGAATCAACCCCCGGCGGTCGATAACGAAGCTGATGATGTAGGGAAGACCGGTGCCTTCCATGGCCCGCGCCATGCCGGCGGCTTCCGGCACGGCCGGCAGGGTGGCAGCCATAAGGAAATCCGCCCCGGCGGCGGCCAGTCGGTCCACCTGCCAGGTATGAAAGGCCGTTGCGTCCGCCGTCGAAAGACCTTCTTCCGGCCGGTAGCAATCGTTTCGGCAGCCGATCAGCCCACCGACACCGATCCAGCCCAGCTGCTCAGGCCATTGGGCCTGAACCGCCTTAAGAAACCGGACGGCATCGCCGTTGACGTCGTGCGCGACCTGCGCCTCCGCCAAACGCTGTCGATTGGCCCGCCAGGTAGGCGTTGTGATCAAAATAGGCACGTTGGCCTCTGCGGCCACGCCAATGAACCCGCCGTAGACCTCTGCCATAATGTTGCGCGTCGTGGGGCTGTAGATCAGAAGGGCATTTTCCAAACGGGGGTGCAATGCCACCTGGGGGGAATGCCGGAGGGTTTCGATAACCGCGGCCTCCATCAGCAGGTAATCATTTTCTCGAATAATCGCTTCGGTATCCATTTAAACAAAACCTAGTTTTTGACTTCCTGATCGTAAACAAATAGGGCCAGACCGGCGAAAACCAGAACAACACCGGCCACGGCCATGGCGGTTGGCATCGGCGCCTGCAGCAAAAGGATTTCACCAATCAGGGCGAAAACGACCTCGCTGGACTGGGTAGCATCGACGGCCGCCAGTTCGCTGGCCCGCCGGGATCGGCTACGGGCGTAAAGAAAAAGACTCGTGGCGCAAATGCCTGAGAAAATGGCCACCAGGGCGGTATTCACAACCTGCCCCGTGGACGGAAGGGCAGGAGCCGCCAATCCCACCAGAAGGCACCAAAACGGCAGCGATCCCAGTGACAGTAACAGGACTTTATTGAACGGGTTCTCAAGGTACGGGCTCTGGATACGCGGCAGGTAACGGTTGCCGTTCTGGGCTTCCCAGACCAGTTGGTTGCCGATGGGATAACAAAAGGCCGCCATCAGGACCGGTAACGCCCCCCCCAGGAGGCCTTGCAGATGCCCGGTTTTAAAATGGCTCCAATTGACCATCAAAACACCGGCAAAAACGATCAGCGAAAAAAGCCAGACGCGTTTCGGAAACGAGCGGCCGAAACAGACCAGAACCACAAGGGAGGCAATAATGGTAAGCTGCCAGGTCGTTGCCACGATCCACCCGGGGGCATGATCGGCACTGAAGCACAACAGGGAATAGAACCCGCCGAATCCGATGCTGCCGGAAATCGTCCAAAACAACCAATGGCGGCCGAAGAGGGCCAGAATATTCCTGACCGCGCCCTTGCCCTGGAATAATGGTACCGCCCCCAGGAGCAGAAGAATCATATAGGCGTAGCGCAGGGAAGCCGACCACACCCAGTGACCGCCCTCCAGACTCATCAGCCGATTCAGGATGAAGGTCGTGCTGAAGAACAGACCTGAAAGCAGCCCGATGGCGATCAGTTTAATCATGGGTTACGTCCGATTCCAAATCCTTCTGTATTCTGACTACTGACGCCCGGCACCTGTCTTCTGCCCCCTGACTCCTGAATTCTGACTTCTGACTCCTGACAAATACGATCCTTCTTCGGCTAATCAATAATCGCCAAGGTACTCTGGCGCGTACGATTCACTTCCAGCTTGGTCACGTCCGGGCGGGCATAATGGCCGGCCGGATCGAAGTTCTGCCGCTCTTCCCGCACACGCCGGTGATCGATGGTGGCGATGATCAGTTTTTCTTCGCCGACACAGGGTTCGACCACCCATTCCCCGTCCGGGCCGGCCAGGCAGGATCCGCCGTTGGCCATCACTTCCGGGCAATTGGCCACAATCGTCTGGTAATGCGGGACACCGGGGTCCACATTGCGGTTGCGCATCACGCCGGAGACGGAAAGCACGTAAGATCGCGCTTCCCGGGCAATAAAACGGGTAATCTCGCCGGTGTTGTGAAGGCCTCCGGGCCACACGGCCACGTGCAGGTCCTCGCCCTGGGCATACATGGCGGCACGTGCCAGGGGCATCCAGTTCTCCCAGCAGTTGAGCCCTCCGACGGTAAACGGCGGCAACGGGTGTACCCGCAGGCCGTGCCCGTCGCCGGTCGCCCAGGCAAGCCGTTCCTCGTAGGTGGGTATTAACTTGCGGTGGACGGACCGGATGACGCCTCCGGCATCGATATAGACCAGGGCGCAGTACAAGCTGTGTCCGCCGCGATCATGGGCTCGCTCGATGCAGCCGAGGTAAACGGCCACCCGGGCCTCCGCGGCCGCACGGCACAGGGGATCGAGATCCCCGGCCTCGATCTGGACGGCCTGGGTCATGTAGTGGCTGTGAATCTCTTTTTGAATATCGGAATTGAAGCGGGCGCCATCCGTGTTTTCAATCCAGAAAGGATAGCCCGGCAGCAGGGCCTCGCCAAAGGCCACCAGCCGGCAGCCCTCTTTGCCGGCCTGCTGCACATAGTGGACGATCTTCTCCAACGTCTTGTCACGATGAAGCCAGACCGGTGCGATCTGGGCGATACCGACAGTCAATTGATCGGTTGTTTGATTCGATGTCATTTACAATATTTCCTTATCGTTGTCGGTCAGTCAGGTTGGCCCGGCCAACGAAACCAGGGCTTCGGCATCCAGATCACGGCCAGTCCGGCCGCCAGGATCCAGATCCAGTATCCCATCATCGAGCCGGGATAGCGCAAATTGAACGCAATCGCATTGGCGCTCTCATGAAAAAGAATGGCCGGCAGGATGCTGCCGCGGCATCGGTTGACCAGCACCCCGATGATCAGGGACCAGGCCGTCAGGAGAAGAACGAACAGCATAATCGAATCGCCGTATTGAAAAGACCCCTTCAGCCAGAACAGGGGCAAATGCCAGAGGGCCCAGAGGACACCCAGAACCATATTGCCCCCTGCGGATCCGAAGTGCCGCTGCAGCACAGGCAAGGCCAGGCCCCGCCACCCGATCTCCTCGCCGAACCCGTTGAAAAGCAGGAAGAAAATCAGAAAGCCCGGCCCGAAAGCCGGCACAAACCAGTCGGCGGGTGCCGTGGCCCCCATAAAGACCACGGCCACCGCGCTATTCACGGCATTGACGGCAAATGGAATCAAAATCGCCGCCAGATACCAAAACGGCGAAAATCGCCAGGCCAGGGCGCGCCGCAGCAACACCCCAAGCCCCCTGCGTTTCTCATGGAACGAGATCGCCAGGAAAGCGCTGATGGAAGGCCAGGCCGCTCCGATCAAAAAGAATTTTCCGCCCGGCACCCCCGGGTCCATGGCAAACGGAATCGCCAACCACCGCCCCACACCAAAGAGAAGCCACAGCCCGGCATAGGCCAGCAGCAGAAAAAGGATGAATGATGCGGTCCGGTGGTGTTCTTTTGACAAGAGCGTCTACCCTTTCCCCGATATAGGCGGATATTTCTATGCCGCAGGATTGTCAGGCATCTGGTGCGGCCAAATAGTGCGTCTTTTCTTTCTGCTCAGGATACAAAATATGCTTGTAACTGCCTCACACCAGGAGCAGAGCATCTATTTTGACAAGTGTCCATCCAGAAATGGTAGATTTTGGTTCCGAGCAAGGCCTGAGCAATTATTCCCGCTCCTCGGGACTTCCCGTCTGAACTATTCTCTGCGGTGGGTGTAAACCGGAGATATAGTGGACTATTTCGAGGATTTAAAAATTGCGAAAACGCAGCTCGGGGCCAAAAGATGCCGTTTCTGGGTGGACATCTACTATACCATCCGGCTGATCTCGCCGATGAGCTTCTCCAACCGCTTGGCCGAAACCGGCACGGCGGTCTTGAGTTCCTGGGCGAAAAGGGACACCTTGTATTCCTCGATCAGCCAGAACAAATCTTCCAGGGCGGCCCGCTTGCGACCCGATGTCCGCGGCGTCAACCCGTCCAGGAAGCGCTGCAGGGTTTGGGTGAAACGGGCGACGTCTTCCGCCTTGAGGCGATCGCGGTCGAACTGCTGCAGCGCCCGCTGCGCCCGGAGCCCCACGGCCCGCAGATAGCGGGCCAGGTGCGGTAGGCGCTCCCGGGCATATAGGGCCACGAAGTTTTCCGGGACCAGTTTGTGGACCTCTGCCCGTCGCTGCTGCAAAAATTCCGCCACGGCCCCTTTTCCCCCGGCCTGACGCTCCAACCCGTAAAGAACCTCCCGCACCTCGTCCAGAGCCTTCAGCACGGGAGCAATGGCTTCGAGCAGTTGCTGTCCATCACGGATAAGCGTCTTACCGACTTTAGCGGCATGCGCGTTAAAGGCATCCGCCGTTCGCAGGTTGCAGTGCAGGCGGTCCCTGATCACGCGGTCGTACAACAGGGTTTCCATCTTTTTAGCCCCGCCTGGAAAACGCACCCGGCGGGCCAGGTCCGCCGGCAGGCGCAGTTGCCGCTTGAGATGACGCAAATCGCCGGCCAGGGCGATCGCCAGCAGTGCGGCCACCCCGTCACAATGGTGCTTCAATGCCTCCTGGTGGGTGTTAAAGAGTTGCAGGGCCACGCCGGGCGGACCTTCCTTAGGACGCACCAGGGCCGGGAACAAGGCCAGCCCAGCCGCCTTGTCCGCATCCGCGGCAATGCTTTCCGGCAGATCCCCGAAATCCCAGGCGGTGATCCCTTCCCGTTCCCATTGCCGGCGGACCGCCTCCTGAGCGGCCTCTTGCGGCAGGGCCGGCGCCGCCTGGCGGAGTATCGCCGCATCGCGACCCGTGGCCACCGCCTTGCCGTCCGGACCGGCCACCACAAACCGCATCCTGAGGTGTCCCGGCAAAGCGTCCGTCTGCCAGGCCGTGGCCGGGATATCCACCTTGAAGCGCCGATGAATAAAATCGCCCATGGCCGTGGCCAGGTCTTCTTTGGTGCGCGGCATCTCCCGGGCGAGGATGTCGGCCGTATCGCTCACCGGCACCAGCTTGCGCCGGTAGGCTTTCGGCAGTGCTTTGAGCATGGCCACGATTTTCTCCCGCAGCAGACCGGGCACCAGCCAGTCGGCGTCGGCCGGGTCCACCCGATGGGCGCTGGCCGCCGGCACGGCCACGGTGATGCCGTCGTCATCGGCACCCGGGTCGAATTGGTAGTCGGCTTTGAGCCGGGCCGAACCGAGCCTGATTTCTTCCGGATAAAGGGCCAGTTCGTCGGCATCCGGCTCGACCTGTAAAAGGTCTTCGGGGGCCAGGCGCAAAAAGGCATCGTTGCCCGTCTTTTTCAGCAGGTACGTCAGGGACCGAATATCGGCAATGTCGCCCAACCGGTCGCGGTAAAACTGGTAGAGCACCTCTTCGTCCACCAGCAGGTCGCGACGCCGCAAGCGGTTTTCCATATCGGCCACGTCATCGATCAGCGCCTGGTTGTGCGCCATGAAGTCAAATGGTTTGCGCACGTCGCCGGCGATCAAAGCGCTGCGGACAAAAATCTCCGCCGCCTCATCGGGATCGATCTTGCCGTAGGACACAGGGCGGCGTTCGACAATGGTGAGGCCGAACAGGCTGACCTGTTCGTCGGCCACCACCTCCCCGCGTTTGCGTGACCAGTGGGGCTCCAGATAGGTATAGCGGCATTGCCCCCCGGCCATGGACTCCAGCCAGGCGCTGTCGATATTGGCCGCCATACGGGCAAACAGGCGGGAGGTGAGAACCATTTCAGCCGCCACGATCCACTCGCCGGCACGGTTGAACAAGCCTGACCCCGGGAACAGCATGCATTCCCGCCCCCGGGCGGCCCGGTAGATGTTCTTCTCCTTGCGGTGGCCGATATTGGTCAGAAACCCGCTCAGCACCGACAGATGGATGGCCTTGTAGAGGGCGCCGAAAGTTTCATCACGACCCTCGGCGGCAGCGGCCGGCACCATTGTCTCCGCTTTCGCGCCGGTTTGATCCAGCCCGGCCTCAGCGGCGATGGCGGCCAGCTGGCGATGAATGTCGCGCCATTCCCGCATCCGCCGGAAAGACAAAAAATGCTCCCGGCAGAAACGCTTGAGCGGACCGGTACGCACCGCAGCTCGGGAGCGTTCCCAGATGTTCAGCAGGGTCACGAAATCCGATGCCGGGTCTTTGAAAACAGCATGGGCCTGGTCGGCGGCCTGTTCCTTGTCCACCGGACGCTCCCGGGGATCGTGGATGCTGAGGGCGGCGGCGATGACCAGCATCTGCGGCAGGCACTGCTGCTGGCGGGCTTCGATGAGCATCCGCCCAAGACGCGGGTCGATGGGCATGCGCGCCATAATGCGCCCCTTGTCCGTCAATCGAAACCGCGCGGTGCCTTTGCGCCGGGCATGGTTGTCGGACTTGGCGATGGCCTCCAGTTCCATCAGGAGATTGAGCCCGTCGGTGATGCTGCGGGAATCCGGCCGATCAATAAAGGGAAAGGCGGCAATGTCCCCGAGTTTCAGGCTGATCATGCGCAGGATGACTTCAGCCAGATTGGCGCGCAGGATCTCCGGCGGCGTGAAACGGGGGCGACTTTGATAGTTCTCTTCTTCGTAGAGGCGGATGCAGATCCCATTTTCCACCCGCCCGCAGCGGCCCATGCGCTGGTCGGCACTGCTGCGGGCAATGGGGCTTACCGGCAGGGCCGTGGTACGTGTGCGCGGCGAATAGCGGGGGATGCGGGCCAGGCCCGTGTCCACCACATAGCGGATGCCCGGAATGGTAATCGAGGTTTCGGCTACATTGGTGGCCACAATGATTTTGCACGCCCCGGTGGCGGCAAAAACCCGGCGCTGGTCGGCCGCCGACAGCCGGGCGTAGAGGGGCATGATCGCCGTCTTGGTATGGCCCCGGCCGGCCAGGAGGTCGCAGGTTTCGCGAATGTCCTGCTCGGTGGGCATGAAGACCAGCACGTCACCGCGGGCGCTCTCCCGCGCCAGCGTGTCCACCGCCGCCACGGCCGCTTCGACGTAGGTTTCCTCTTCCCCCGCACCTCCGTCATCATCCACCGGCCGATAGCGCACATCGACGGGATACATGCGCCCCGACACCTCGATGATGGGGGCATCATCGAAGGCCCGGGCGAATTTCTCCGTATCGATGGTGGCCGACGTAATGATGAGCTTGAGGTCCTGTCGGCGCTGGACGAGCTTTTTGAGAATGCCCAGCACGAAATCGATGTTCAGACTACGCTCGTGGGCCTCGTCCACGATCAGGGTGTCGTAGGCGGTCAGGGCCGGATCCCCCTGGGTTTCCGCCAGCAGAATGCCGTCGGTCATGACCTTGATAAAACTGTCCGGGTTGGTGCGGTCCTGAAAACGGATTTTATAGCCCACCGACTGCCCCAGGGGCTGGTTCAGTTCGTCGGCAATCCGCTGGGCCACGGTGGTGGCCGCAATGCGCCGGGGCTGGGTACAGCCGATCAGCCCGCCCAGGCCCCGTCCGGCCGCCAGGCAGAACTTGGGCAGCTGCGTTGTCTTGCCCGAACCGGTCTCACCGGCCACCACGACCACCGGGTGTTCCCGGATGGCCGCAACGATCTCCGCCTGCCAGGCCGTAATCGGCAGGGTCTCGATGGCGTCCCATGGGGGGATCGCCTCCCGGCGCCGAAGACGCGCGGTGGTCGACCGTTCGAGACAGCGATCCATATCCTTCAGGCGCGCCTCCAGCCGCTTCACCTTGCGGCGCTTGCGAATCTGGTGGCGGATGTGACCGATCTCCCGCCCCACGTTATAACGATCCCGTGCCAGGGCGTCCGGCAAGCGGGCCTCCAACCCGCGCAGGCGAACGCCCACGGACGGCGGCCGGTCTTCAGGTCTCTTGATTTTAGAGAGGTTGTCGGCAGTCATGTGTCGAATCGATTTGGATCATGGCCAATAAAATGTTATGGAATAGGGTGCTGACAGGTTGTACCATCACACACGGCAAGATGCCGGCATCCCGGATTCTCGCAAGGGTTCTTTTCGCGGCATATGCCCGCCATAGCCGCCGGCGATTCCGATCTTGACCTTGGTCGGGGCAAACCCTTCGCCGAGACGCCCCTTGAAGGGTTGCTGCCCGGAGCATTCATCCTGTTTGCGACTGCCTATAGCCGTTTGGATCAACGGTTTCAAGGGCTTTATCCGCATGCAACCATCAGCGTTACGCCTTTAACCGACGGGAGGGTTCCATGAAATTCGTCATCATCGGGGGAGATGCGGCCGGCATGAGTGCCGCCAGCCGGGCCAAGCGCCACCAGCCGGACCTCGACGTTACCGTTCTCGAAAAAACCGCTGACGTATCCTACAGCGCCTGCGGCATGCCTTACAACATCGCCGATCCCGACCGGTCCATCGAAGACCTGGTGGTACGCCGGGCCGAAGTATTCCGGGAAAAACAGGGCATCAATCTCTTGACCGGCATGGAAGCGACTGCCATCGATCCGGAGACCCGCACCGTCGACACCCGGGACAGTGAAAGCCAGACCCGTCAATTTGAATACGACAACCTGCTGATTGCCACCGGTGCCGCGCCGATACGTCCCGCTGTTCCCGGTATCGACCTGCCCGGGGTCATGGTTCTCAAAAGCCTGGCCCACGGCCGCGCCATCAAACACTTCATCGACCAGTGGGACGTTAAAAAAACGGTGATCATCGGCATGGGCTACATTGCTCTCGAAATGTGCGAAGCCCTCCGAGAGCGGGGTATTGACGTCGATATGGTCAAACCCCGGGAGACGTTTCTGCCCTGGATGGAAGACCATATGGCCGAACAGGTCAGGACCGAAGTGACATCCAAGGGGGTCGGCCTTTATCCCGGCCATGCGGTCGAAAAAATCGAAAAGGCCAACGGCCGGCTCGCGGTTGTCTGCCCGGACCTCACGCTGGAGGCCGATCTGGTGCTGGTGGCCATCGGCGTCGCGCCGGCCAGCGGTCTGGCTGCCGTCGCCGGGCTGCAAACCTCGGTGGCGGACGCCATCGCCGTGGATGCCCGCCAGCGCACATCGGTGAAAAACATTTTTGCGGCCGGGGACTGTGCCGATGCCTTTCACGTGGTCACCGGCCAACGGACCTGGATCCCGCTGGCCCTGCGGGCCAACCGGGCTGGCTGGGCCGTGGCCGACAATGTCTGCGGCATCGATCGCCGGCTCGCCGGCGTGGCCGGATCGGCGGTTTTCAAGGTTTTCGACTTTCAGGTGGCCCGCACCGGCCTCAATGAAGCCGAAGCACGGGAAGCCGGCCTGGAGCCGGCATCCGTGGTCATCAAGTCCCGCTCCCGGGCCCATGCCCACCCGGGCGCGTCCGATATCTGGGTTCACATGGTGGGGGATCGGGGTTCGGGACGCCTGCTGGGCGTCCAGATGGTCGGTCACGACGGCGTGGCCCACCGCCTGCACGCCCCGGCCGTGGCCCTGCACGCCCACATGACCGTGGAGCAGTTCAGCCTGAGCGATCTGGCCTACGCGCCACCCTTCGGCCCCACCTGGGACCCGATGCTGACGGCGGCCAATCAGTTGCTGAAAAAGCTATAGCCATTTGCGGCGTTTGAAATAAACGAGCATGCCGGCGGTGATGGCACCAAAAAGGCCCCAAACCGCAAAATAGCCCCAGCGCCACTTCAGCTCCGGGATGACCTCGAAGTTCATGCCGTAGATGCCGGCCACGAAGGTAATCGGGATAAAGATCGTGGCAATGATGGTGAGGACCTTCATGACTTCGTTCATACGCTGACCGGTCATGGAGATATAAAGGTCCTGGAGACTCGAGAGGACATCGCGCAGGGAATCGACCACCTCGCTTCCCTGAAGCAAATGATCGTAGACGTCCGCAAAGAACACACGGTTTTTGTCCTGCACCAGGGAATTCTCGCTTTTGTGGAAGCGGCTCAGGGTTTCGCGCAGGGGCCGAATCTGTTTGTGCAGATAGATCATTTCCTGCTTCAGGCGGAAAATGGCCTGCAGCGGATCGGGATCACCAGCGGCGTCGTAGAGTTGCATCTCAAGCGCCTCGATCCTTTCACCCAACTGCTCCAGGACAATGAAATAGTGATCGACGATGCAGTCGATCAGGGCATAGGCAAGGTAGTCGCTGCCGCTGCGCCGGATCCGCCCCCTTCCCTTGCGAATGCGTTCGCGCACGGCATCGAAGACGTCGCCTTCGGCCTCCTGGAATGAAATCAGGAAGTGGTGCCCCAGCACCATGCTGACCTGTTCCGCGACAACCCGATCGGCGGTCTGGTCGTAGCGCAGCATCTTCAGGACCACATAGATGTAATCGTCGAATTCCTCGATCTTGGGACGCTGGGCGGTGTTGACCGCATCCTCCAGCGTCAGGGGATGGATCAGAAAATGCTGGCCCAGTTTTTCGATCACCTCCATGTCATGCACACCATCGATATTGATCCAGGAGGTGGTGGGCGCGTCACGTAATGGGAAAACCGATTCCACGTCATCCGGCACCTGCTCCGCAAATCGCTCGCCTTCGTAGTCCATTACCGTAATGCTTACTTTCTCCTGCTTCTGTTCTCCGATATGGACCAAGCTGCCGGGAGCCATTCCGGCCTTTTTCGACGTCTTTTTGATAAATCGCGGCATATCGACATCCCCCCTGCGGATGCACAACCTATTGGATCGCCAATCGGTCTTAGAAAAGCTTTATACCGATTTTGCCATAATCTTCAATCACCCGATGGGCTTTTCTCCGCGTCCTCCGCTTTTCCTGGTGGGAGAACACCGGCCAGACCGGCCTCCTGCTGGGCCTGCTCCAACTTGGCTTCCAGCTTGAGCGCCCGGCGGCGGCTTTTTTCGGCCTGCCGTTCGGCCTGGCCGACTTCCCGTTCCAGCGTTCTCTTGGCCTGGAGGTCGATGAAACCGGTTTCGGCATTGAGCATATCTGACAAGCGCTCCTGGCAGCGAGCCGCCGCCTCAGCCGTTTTGAGCGACTCCCTGCGCGCTTTCTCCAACCTGCCATGCAAATCTTCCAGGGCGTCACGCATGCCGGCGAGCTCGGCGGCGCGCCCTTCTTCGGGTTCCGCTTCCAGATCAAGATCGCGAGCGGCGGTAATCAACAGGGTGGTGGGAAGGCGATCGAGAAGTTCTTCGATAGGGCTATCCCATTCCAGTTGGATCAGATTGTCGCGAAAATGGAAGGGGAGCAGCAAGAGGGCCGCATCCGCCGTCTGCTGAACCAATTCTTCCTTGTCGCCGTTTGATAAAATCAGGGGATCTCCCTGGATGCGGTAAGCCGCCAGCAAATCCTTCAAAAGACGATTGTCTTCGTCGGGTGTTCCGGGAAGCATTTCGTCGGTGGCGATAACGCGAATGACCCCATCGGACCAATCGCTATGCCGGGTGATGAGATAAGCCAGCAGAAGCATCAGCCGCCCGGTGGCGTCGTCGCGCCACCACACGTCAATGCGGGGAGAATCCGTCATCCGCTGCCCGGTAGCCGGCCATTTGGCTTCTTCGGTCGCCAGAATGACCGTATGACACCCCTGACGAAAGGCTTGCCGCAAATGCCGCCCGAAAAGAATCCCTTGGAATCCCTGGGTATCCGGCAGGCTGGTGCCCTGCCAGTTCACCAGGACGGTATTGGCTTTAAGAGGCCCTATGCCGGCCGCCTGGGCCAGATGGTGGATCCCGACTTCGGTGTCTTCCGAGGTTACCGCCAGCGGGAAGACATTGAAGCCCCCTTCGATAACAGCCGCGCGAAGTTCCTGGAGCGCCGTTTCACGCCGGGCCCGCATTTTCACCCCATCGCCCTCGACAATCTGCACCAGGGTGGTCAGGCCGCTGCCGCCCTCGAGCCAGGCGGCCAGCATCAAGAGACGCTGACGACGTTCGGGCCGGTTGGAAAACGCCAATATGTATGGCCGCCAGTCCCGATCGTGCTCGGGCTCGGCCGCCGCCTTGATTAAATTCTCCCGCACGCGCTGAAGATGGTAGCTGCGGCGGCTGTCGGCCCAGCGGGCCGGGCCGGCGGTGCGCTTGACATACTGATAAATGGCGAAAAGGATGGCAAGCGCCATGACACTGGCCCGCCAGTTCACCGCCACCATGACCGCCAGGCACCCCACCGCGCCGGCCAGGCTGAGCCAGGGGTTGAAAAAGCGAAAGCTGGGCCGGAACGAGGGGCTGGCCGTACGGGCTTCGAAATAGGTGGCGTAGTTCAGCAGGCCGTACGAAATCAGGAAAAACATGGACACCACCGGGGCGATCAGGTTGAGGTTGCCGAGGGCCACGGTGCCATAGGCAATGGCGCAGGAAAGCAGCACGGCCCGGCGCGGGTTGTTGGTGGGTCCGGCGCCCTTGGCAAAATAATTCAGGAACCCGAAAATGCGGTCGCCCGCCAGGGATTGCAGGATGCGCGGCCCTCCCAGGAAAGAGGCCATGGCCGAAGACAGGGTGGCGGCGATCACCCCGGCATCCACCAGAACGCCAAACCGCGCCACGCGTTTCATGGCCGTATTGTCGCCCCGCAACATCTCCTCGGGCAAGACGCCAGCAAACAGGATCGCTACCGAAAAGTAAACCAGGATGGAAATGCCCACCGCCAGGAAGGTTCCCCTGGGGATGCTGCGCCCCGGGTCTTTGAGATCGCCGGACATGCTGACCCCCTGAGTAAAACCGGTGACGGCCGGGAAGAAAATGGCAAACACCATCCAGAAGGGCTGTGCGCCGGCCGGCGCCGACCAGTCCAGGACCAACTGGCCCGCATCCCACTGGCTGAAAGCGCCCGCGTAAAAGGATATCAGGGCCGCAATAAGCAGGGCCATCACCCCGTATTGAAACCGGGTGGCCCAATCGGCCCCCAGCCAGGCCAGGATGAAAAGGGCCGAGACGGCCAGGGCTGCCGCCAGGCGGGGACTCAAGTCCCATTCGGCCGGTACGATAACGCCCAGGGCTTCGCCAAAACCGATGCAGTAGAACGCAATGGACACGGATTGCGCCATGAAGAGGACCAACCCCAGGGCGCCGCCAAATTCCGGTCCCAGCGTGCGCGAAATGACATAGTAGTCGCCGCCGCCTTTGACTTTCAGATTGGTCGCAATGGCCGACAGAGACAGGCTGGTCAGAATGGAAATGGTATTGGCAAAAACAATGATGACCAGGGCCCGCGCCAGGCCGGCTTCGCCCACCACGTAGCCCAGCCGCAGGAAGAGAATGATACCCAGAATCGTCAAGACACTGGGGGTAAAGACACCGGCAAAGGTGCCCAATGTACCCGCTGCCGGAGTTGCGTTCCGACCGGTTCCGCTGTCGCTGTTCATAAAAGCCTGTCCGTTAGAATGTTGAAGACCGGATCTGCTGTCAAAAGGTAGATCACATCTCTTATCAGAATCCAAAAACGCGTCTGGCAATCACAGCATACTTCACCGCAGGGCAAGGGGCAACCGCCTGGTCGGCCGGTCCGTTTCTTCCGTAAAGGGACGCTACAGAGGGGATTTACAGGTGTGGCCGTTCCCTCCAATACCTTTGCAGCCTCAGCCGCCATTTCGGGCGGTTTCAGGTGCTTCAGCCGGAGGGTTCGGGCGGTCTCATCTTTTCCGGCAGCGTGCGGATGTGCAGATCCCGCTGGGGGAAAGCGATCTCGATACCCAGTTCGCGGAAGCGCCGGTCGATATCGAAGCGGATCCGGCTCGGAATGGACCAGTAATCGTCCACGTGGACCCAGATGCGCAGACGAAAGATGAGGGCACTGTCGGCATGATCGATAAACAGGACTTCCGGCTTCGGGTATTTCAAAACCCGGCGCCTGTCTTTCACGATTTCCAGCAGGGTGTTTTCCACCAGGTCGATGTCCGATCCGTAGGCCACGCCGACCTCGATATTGCGGCGCATACGCTTGTCCTTGAAGCTCCAGTTGGTGACCTGCTGACTGATGAAATCCGAATTGGGGATGATGACCGAAGCGTTGTCGAAGGTCTGCACCACCGTGGAACGCACATTGATCTTCTTGACCTCGGCCCAGAGACCGCCCACTTCAACGTAATCTCCCACCTGAATAGGTCGTTCGAACAGCAGGATCAGGCCGCTGATGAAATTGTTGAAAATGTTCTGCAGCCCGAATCCGATCCCGATGCTCAAGGCACCGAAGACTACGGCCAAAGAGGTGGCGTTGACGCCGAGAAGGCCGAGGGCAAGCAAAAGCCCAAACCCCCATCCGAGATAACTCGTGATGGTCAGGATGGAATCTTTGAGGCCCCGCTCCATGGTTTGCTGCTGGAGGATTTTTTCGTCCAATAATGCCCGGCCGAGACGCACGGCCCCGTAGGTGATGAAAAGAATAACGGCCGCCAGCACGACGCCTTTGATGCTGAGATTCAAGCTGCCGACCGTTAAGGTCCAATTGAAAAATTGCCCCAACTGCTCTCTTAAGAAACCCGTGCGGTCCCACGCCCAGAGGAGACCTGCAGCCAGGCCGAGCAGCCAGCCGCCCTTGACCAATTGGATCAGCATCCAGCGCCTCTGGTGGGTGATGGTAAGGGCATGATCGGTGTCGGCGGCCACGGCCAGGGCGCGATGCTCGCTGCGCCATTCCTGGATCCCCCTCAGGCTGATCCAGGCCCAGAAAAGAAGGACCAGCGTCTCGGTCCAGGCGGTGGCCCACTGCCCTGCCAAGGCCCCATAACCGGCCACGGAAAGCACCAGAGTGCCGCCAACGAAAAGATAAAAACCGCCCTTGAGGATACCCATCCACGTCGGGTTGGGTGCGGGTTGGCCTTCACGCCGCCCCGCCTGCAGAGCTGCATTCATATGCTGCCAAAATACCCCGGCCCAGGCCAGAAAAACAGCCGACACAAGAATTCTCACCAGCCAATAGAGCAGGCTGTCACGCCCCAAAATCCATATCAAAAGGATCGAAATGAGGGCTACGATTCGAAAGACCCGAAAAAAGCGGGTCAGGTGCCGTGTGACGACCACGCGCAGAGCGGTATCCGGTCCGCGGAAGCCATGGGCCAGATAATCCAGCCCCCAGCGGGTGATCGCCAGGACCAGAAACGTCCAGGACAGTAAGCGGCCCAGCCCGATATTGAAAAGCGGCATCTGCTGAGAAGTGTAGATACCAAACAGCAAGGCCATGCTGACAAACAACAGCGAATGCCGCAGTAGATAAATTGTCAGTCGGCGGTAATAGCGCTCCGGTGCTTCGCACATGGCTTCAAGGCGCCTTAAAAAGCGCCGCAACCGGCCTTGCAGGGCCAGGACCACGGTGAAAATAGCCAGGAAAAACGTCCAGCGGGCAAAGCCCCCCATTCGAATCTGGGTCCACTGAGTTTGCCAGGTGGCGGCGCTGAAAATCGCTTTGACACGGCTCCAGGCAAGCTGCAGTTCTTCCTTGAAGGCCTTGGCACTCAGGGCGCGAAGGGGGGTGGAGCGCTCTAAAAGAGACTCTTTTTGCCGGCTTTCCAGCTGGGCCGCCAGTTTTGCACCAATAGCCGTTTTTTCCGCCTGGGCGGCCTTCATCTGATCCAGCAAGCCACCGCAGATTTTCAGATAACGTTCACCCAGCTTCTGTTTTTCCTGAAGGACCCCAAGCAGTTTGCGGGTGGTGGCCTCCAGCCTCTTCTGCTGGTCACCCGGGAACTCGGCCTGACGGACATCGGCGACCTGCTTTTGGGCAACATCGATGCGCTCGACAACCTGCTCCAGCTGAATCGATACCGAATCCCAGCGCCCCTGAAAGCTTTTGATCCGCTCCTCCAGCGTTCTCAGGGCCAGGCGATTGTTTTTAAGGGCGTTTTCTAAATCCTCGATGCGCAGCTGCGGCACCAGCAGCAACTGGCCATGGGCCGCATTCTGGGATTCGTAGGCATTGATTTCCGACTGGATCGCATTCTGGAGGGTACCCAACTGCTGCAACTGCGATTGCAGGTCGGCCAGGTCGGCTTTCTGACCTTCCAGGGCATTCTCGAGCGAAACCAGCATGCGCTCGGGCGCGACCATGGCCTCGCTCGTGCCATTAGTGTCCTGCGATCGCAGTGTTTCAGGGAATATCACTCCCGCCCAGACCAGCACCAATGCCAGCACGATGACAAACCGCCTCTTGGGGGGATTCCATTTGCCACAAAGACTGAGAAACAATTGCATGATAAACGAGGCCTCGCCTGATAAACGGAAAATAGACATGTTGACAGGAACTGTGAACAGGTGCCGTGAACACGGTAACGTTCTAAGGAATATTGAATAACGTGGTGAGGATGTCAACTGCCACCATCGCAATGGGGAATGCAATAACCTAAAATCAAATAAGGCGTCCTAACCCGGAAATTTCACGTGTTCGCGATGTTTATTGGACGGCATCTGGGGGGCCGCTGTATGCTTGTTCCGCAAGCCCCGATAACGCGGCCAAGGGCAATTCTCTTTTTTTGGCAGCCATTATGTCTAACAGCCCGGTCACTAGCAAAAGGGCCGTCAGCGTTCGGTGTGTTGGTCATGATGCCGCATGAGATGTGCCAGTTTCTGCAGAGCGCATGTGATCATGCTTTTTTCCCAATCCGGCAATCCGTTGTTGAAATGAGCGACCAGCGGTTCGGGTAGCGGGGACAAATCGGATGCAAGGACGCTGCGCCCTTTGTCGGTCAGGTGGATCAATATCTGCCGCCGGTCATCGGCATTTTTACCCCGGGTGATCAAACCGCCGGCCTCCAGCCGAACCATCGTTCCACTGAGGGTTGCCGCACTGAGATGAATCTTTTGGGATATCTTCGAAGCCGGCAGCGGCGACTCATCCGCCAGCGCCAACAAAACGGAAAGCTGTGTCGCTGTAATGCCGATCTTTTTCTGCAGATATCGCGAGTGGATATCCATGTGCTGCGTAATGGATCGCAGGGCGTCGCTGAGCACCAATAGATCTGTTGAGGCCACGCTTTCACCTCCTATGTTATGTTCAACCGTAACCAACCGCCCTGCACAGCGAAAACCATGCCATTCAAAATTTGCTGCAAATATCTAATGGTTTATGAAATGCAGCATGAAGGCCGGCCCATAACCGGAAACCTCAGTTCCGATTTTTGGTTTCAACTAAAACGATCCGGTCGGGGGAAAAATGCCTGGACACAAGCGCCGGGGCTTGTCCGCGACACGCTTGGCAAAGGGCAGGGAAAACAAACTTGGAAAGCTGGCGCCAGCACGGTGCGAAACATCTTCGGAGAAAGGCATAAGGCGGGCAATCTCACAGAGCGAAAGAGGGAGGCGCACCTCCCCCTTCCCGGTTACGTGTACTCTGATGGCAAGATTAGTACATATCCGCGTCCATTTCATCTGCGGCTGGCACCGTCCCGCTTTTCTTTCTCGGCTTCTCGGCGATCATGGCTTCGGTGGTTATCATCAAACCGGCCACCGAAGCGGCATTCTGCAGCGCAAAGCGTACGACCTTGGTTGGATCGATAACCCCTGAGGCCAACAAGTTCTCATAGGTTTCGCTCTGGGCGTTGAAGCCGTAATCCCCCTTGCCTTCAAGCACCTTGTTGAGCACCACGAAGCCGTCATGATCGGCGTTGCAGGCAATCTGCCGCAGGGGAGCGCTCAGCGCGCGCTTCAAAATGGCAATACCGTGGCGTTCTTCCCCTTTGATGTTTGCCTTGTCCAGCGCATCAATACAGCGAACCAGCGCCACACCGCCACCGGGAACGATACCTTCTTCCACAGCGGCCCGGGTGGCGTTCAAGGCATCTTCCACCCGCGCCTTTTTCTCTTTCATCTCGGTTTCGGTCGCCGCGCCGATATTGATGACCGCCACCCCGCCGATAATCTTGGCCAGACGCTCCTGCAACTTCTCGCGATCGTAGTTCGACGTGGTTTCTTCGATTTGGGCGCGAATCTGCTTGACCCGGCCCTCGATGGCAGCCTTTGTTCCGGCGCCGTCAACAATGGTGGTGTTGTCCTTGTCAATCCGCACGGACTTGCATTTGCCCAGATCCTTGACCGCAATGTTTTTCAGCTTGATACCCAGCTCCTCGGATATGACCTGGCCACCCGTCAGGACGGCGATATCCTGGAGGATGGCCTTGCGGCGGTCGCCAAATCCGGGCGCTTTGACCGCAGCGACGTGCAGGGTGCCCCGCAGCTTGTTGACGATCAGGGTGGCCAGCGCGTCACCCTCCACATCTTCCGCAATGATAAGCAACGGGTTGCCGGATCGGGAAATTTGCTCGAGAAGGGGCAGCAGATCTTTCATTATGCCGATCTTTTTCTCATGGATGAGGATGACGGGTTCTTCCAGAATGACCTCCATCCTCTCGGCGTTGGTGACAAAATAAGGGGACAGATAGCCGCGATCGAACTGCATACCCTCCACAACCTCCAGGGAGGTGTCCATGCTTTTGGCCTCTTCCACCGTAATGACCCCCTCTTGGCCCACTTTCTCCATAGCTTCCGAGATCAGCTTGCCGATGGCTTCGTCGTTGTTTGCGGAGATGGTGCCGACCTGTTCGATTTCTGTTTTGTTCTTGGTCGGCTTGGAAAGGTTTTTCAGCTCCGCCACCACCGCCTTGACGCCTTCATCGATGCCGCGTTTCAACGGCATGGGATTCAAGCCGGCGGCCACGAGTTTCTGGCCTTCGCCGTATATCGCCTGGGCCAGTACAGTGGCGGTGGTGGTGCCGTCTCCGGCCGTATCACTTGTTTTACTGGCCACCTCACGAACCATCTGGGCGCCCATATTCTGGAATTTGTCGCGCAGGTCGATTTCCTTGGCGACAGTCACGCCGTCCTTGGTAACCGTGGGGGATCCCCATGACTTTTCCAGAACCACGTTGTTGCCTTTGGGCCCTAAGGTGACTTTTACAGCATTGGCCAGGGTGTTCACGCCCTGAAGCATGGCTTCGCGGGCTTTGGCCCCATAACAGATCATCTTGGCAGGCATGGTGCATTCCTCCCTATTTAGCTCAGGATAGCCAGGATATCGTCTTCGCGCATGAAGATGCGCTCCTGGCCGTCAATTTTGACCTCGGTGCCGGCGTACTTGGAAAACAGGACACGGTCACCCGCCTTGACTTCCAGTGGGACTCTGTTGCCGTTGTCATCCCGTTTGCCGGGGCCCGCCGCCACGACAATACCCTCCTGCGGCTTTTCCTTGACCGTATCCGGGATAATGATCCCGCCGGCGGTTTTCTGCTCTTCGCTCATGCGGGTGACAAGCACCCGGTCGTTCATCGGCTTGATCTTCATTTTTGATCTCCTCTATCGCTGACGGCGACATCCATGGCAATAAACCCTTAGCAAAGTAAATGCCATGAACCACTCAAAGTGGTGCCAGGTTCAACGACATGCTAATACGCTGAATTGTTATGGAATCCTTGAGTAACAACCTGATTTTAGGCGCCACTGGTTGGCCAGCCCAAATTGAATTCAACGGCAACCCAAGCACCGCCGGTTCTAATTATTACAGAATCGGAACCCCTAATTCCATTTTCATGGCCCCGTTGGCATCTTTACCTCTAGTCGTCATGTGAAAAGGGACATACCCGCCGTCCTGGTTGCCGATCTCAGATGCGTCGATCACAACAATAAACATCGCGCAGCAGGCACCGCATTTCCGGCAGCGATTCTCTTCAACCATGTATCTTGCCTTTGGTAGAGAAGCTAGATGGACGTTTGGTCGAGCCCCCAACCCGGCAAAAAACAAAACGGGGCGCCACCAATTTGGCTGCGCCCCGTACGTCAAGCTGCCGGCATTTGCTGAACGCCTATGATCAATTGACGGCTTTCTTCAACTGGACTCCCGGTGAAAACCGGACCGCACGACGTGCTTTGATTTTGATTTTCTCGCCGGTGCGGGGATTGACGCCCTGGCGCGCCTTGCGCTGCACGCATTTGAATGTCCCCAGACCTCTCAGGGATATGGTCTCCCCCTTTTTGAGGGACTGGGCAATGCCTTCCAGAAGCGAATCCACTGCCACTTTGGCCTGGTCTCGATTGCCGAGCGTTTTTTCAACCAATTCGATAATGTCTGCTTTATTCATGCTTACGCTGCCTTTTCTGTTGTTTTTTCAATAAGTTCTATTTTATGTGTTTTGGTGTTGAACCAGCCTTCAAACAAGATCAGGTCGGCGGCGTCATCAAATGATGCGAAATTTCGCACCGCCACACCAAGGGTATCGGCTCTGCCGGGGCTGAAAATGCGAATATCCTTGATATCCCTGTTTTCTTCCCGGCGGCGCATGACGGCCTTGAGGGTCCAGACCCAGTCCGGGTCCTTCTGCAAATCGACCACCAGATAACGACCGACCGTTTCAGGCAAATCCTTGGGTTTCGTCATACCTCTGGCGTCCTGTGACGCATTGCTCTTCTTCCAAAATTTCCAGTTCATGGCGGTATCCTTTCCCAAAAGGCCCTAAAACCCACTGACAATCTTTTCCCTGCTTTCCAGCTTGGTTTTACAGCGGATACAAAACGTCGTTACCGGTCGGGCGCGAAGGCGGGCCAGGTTGATGTCTTCGCCGCACATCTCACATTCCCCGAACTCCCCATCTTCGATGCGTCGGAGCGCAGCCTTGATTTTACGGATCAGTCTGCTTTCACGATCGCGAATTCGCAGGGTGAAACTGCGATCGGCATCAAGCGCGGAACGATCGATCGGATCGGCACATTGCGCCGAGAATTGCCGCAGTTCACTGACCGTGCCGTCGGCCATCCGCTGAAGCTCCTCCAACTGGCCGATCAGAAGCGCCTTGAAGTATGCCTGATCTTCCGTGCTCAACATGGGGAGTTTCTCCTCGTGCAGCATGGGGTTCGGTGAAATGAATGCAATCACGGCACCACGGGCGCATCGACTGCTTGCGAAACACCTCCGCACATACGCTTCGCTGGTAGAAATGACGCGGGTCGCGGGGACAGCGGATCAAATCATCTTCCATGGATAAGCTTCTCCTGGCGCCCCGCGGCCGGCCCGCTAATGCCGGCAAATGTCCGTTGACCGGCCACCTCACTGATGTCGTTCACCACCAGCAGCGCCTTCGCGTCCACACCCAGAGCGCAGGCTTTGAAGCGGGGCACGTCCGTCAACCGGACCACCGAACAAATGATTTTTTTCTCCCGGCGGGCGAATCCGCCCTCGCCCTGCAGGAAAGTCACCCCACATCTCATTTGCTGCATCAGGGCCAGGGCTATTGCTTCCGAATGGTCGGAAATCACCATAACAATTTTCTGCGGATTGACGCCCACCAGGACGACATCCACAACCCGGGCACAAATGAATATAAAGACAGCCGAATAAAGCGCCGTTTGGAGATCATGAAACCAGGCCCCGGCCAGCAGAATGGCGCCGTTCATGGCGAACCCCAGCGATCCCAGCGAAAAGCCGAATTTCTTCCGCAGGTAGATTGAGATGATGTCCAGGCCGCCGGCCGATCCCTGTGAGCGCAGGATCAAACCGGCCCCCAGGCCGCAGAGCACCCCGGCCCCGATCGCCACCATGATAGGATCGTAGACCGGAAAGGGGCTCGGCGAAATCCATACGGCCGCCAGCGAGAAGAACGTCATGCCAAAGGCCGTGAGCATCATGAAGCGCCGGCCGATATGCCGCCATCCCAGCCATATCAAGGGAATGTTGAGCAGAAAGTACCACCACCCGACATCGAAAAGGGGAAGCGCGTAGTGAAGCAAAAGCGCTGCTCCGGTCAGGCCTCCGGCGATCAATTGATGGGGGATCAGCAGGCCGTTCATGCCGATGGCGAACACAATGCACCCCGCCACGATGTAGGCCGCGTCCACCAGCCAGGCTTCCATTCTTGTGTGCAATGGCCAGCGGGCCGACACGCGGGTCGCAGGGAGCGCAACGGCAACGGCGCCGCCCGCGTTTCCGTTTTTAGAAACCATTTTTCTGGAAACGATCATCCCCATCTTCATTCATCCTCAATCACGCGGAAGGAGTCCACGACGATACTTTTATAGTCGATCTCGTCTTTGACCGTGCCGGTCACTTCCACTTTATAGCCAATGTATTGCAGCACGAGTTCGTTGCCTTTATCCGTATCTTCCACCTCATAGGGATACCCGTCTTCGCTCACAATCCGGAAGCCATCCATCACGGTTCCCACAATCGTTACGTTCTCGGCGGCTATCGCCAAACCGACCGAACCGCTGGATATCAATACGAACGCAGTGACGGACAGAACCAGTTGTTTGATGGTGATGGACATGCCAGCCCCCTTTTTCCGTTTAGCGTTACCCGGTTATCTCCTCGGGACGGGAAATGCCCCCCCCTTTAGCAACAGTTGTGCCTAAACATATATTATTGTTATTGTTAAAGATTTTATTGTTCTATCGTAAAATCGGAATTAAGCGTTCCTCTTTTGCGGAGAACGGGGAGATGAAATGGCCTTAAACGCTTATGAACCTGAGGTAATATTCTGCTATTTTTAGATAAATCCATCAGGAAGTTCCGGTTCCGATTTTTACGAAAAGGGAACAGCGCTTCCGGTTTTGACCTTACAGCCATCCCCAATATCCAATGTCCGTGACGGATCCCGCCAGCCACTGCCGGCGCACTGCTATCCAGCATGCCCATTACCCTCCGATATAACGGCAATAAGAAGCAATCGAGCCCTCATCAAGGAAGGAGAAACCCGCCAGTACGCTTGCGACGGCCTTTGCTCATTTTGGCATTGTCTTTGCTGGTATAGACGGTTTTTGAAGATATCGGAGCATCAAGCCAAAAGAACCTATCTGATGCGGAGAAAAACGATGAAGGACCTGATGCTGTTTTGCGTTCAATGCGACGAACCATTTATATATTCCACCAAGGAACAGATCCGCCACAGTCGACAGGGGTTCGACCCTCCCCGCCGTTGTCCGGCGTGCCGGCAGCACAAGGTGCGCATGGATGAATCCGAGGCCAGCCGTAAAAATCGCCGCAAGCCAATTAATGCGCGGCACCGCTCAACCCACATCGACGAACTGTAGTATGGTGAGTTCGTCTTGCCTGACGGACCTTCACGGATATTTTGCGTATCCAACGGCTAAAGCGTATCTGCGGTCGTACGCGATAGCCGGCCATGTTATCCGCTTTCGACAGGGCGCATGTCTGGCAACTTCCGCAGGGAGCTGACACGAAACATTGGCTGTTGGGGAAAATACCCCAAAAAGAAACGTCAAAAAAACGATGGGGCGACATCAATGGCAGGGTCTGTTTATCGTGAAGGGACCCAGAGGCAAAATTCTACATTCATCATGACAAAGTGATGCTCAATGGCGTGTTTTAAATTCTTCTTTGCGGAATCCATACTTCTTCATGAGCTTGTGCAGCTGGCGGGTGGTGATCCCGGCCTCTTCGGCCGACCGGTTGATGCGCCCCTGGTGGCGTGTCAGCAAATCCTTCAAATAACGCCGCTCGATCTCCTCGACGCCTTCCGACCGCACCTGGGCTAACGTCTGGGAGGTGTCGATGGGCACTTCCGCGGTCAACCATTCCGCCTCGAAAAAATCAGGCGGAAGGCTTTCGGGGGTGAGGGTATCCGACTGCTCCAGAATATAGGCCCGCTCGATCAGGTTCTCGAGTTCACGGATATTGCCGGGCCAGTTGTACCGCTGCAGGGCCTTGGTGACCGTGGGGTGCACCTGACGGATCGTTTTGAGGCCGTAATCGTTGAGCCTGGACAAAAAGCCTTCCACCAGATGGAAAATATCCCGGGAGCGATCCCGCAGGGGCGGCAGATCGATGGGGAAGACGTTCAGGCGGTAAAACAGATCTTTGCGGAAGAGGCCCTCGTCGGCCATAGCCTTCAAATCGGCGTTTGTTGCGGCCACAACACGCACGTCGGTCTTAAGGGTGCTCTCGCCGCCAACCCGTTCGAACAGCCCCTCCTGCAAAACCATTAGGAGCTTGACCTGGGCCGAGGGGGTCAGCGTGCCGACCTCGTCCAGAAAAATCGTCCCGCCGTTGGCAATCTCGAATTTACCCAATTTGCGGCGCACCGCCCCGGTAAACGCCCCCTTTTCATGGCCGAAGAGTTCACTCTCCAATAGGGTATCGGGAATGGCCCCGCAGTGCACGCTGATGAACTGGGCCTCGCGGCGGTTGCTGTGGCGATGGATCAGTTTAGCCAGCAGGCTCTTGCCGGTGCCGGTCTCTCCGGTCAGCATGACGGTGGTGCGTGTCGGCGCCACCGAGCGAACCAGGTCATAGACTTTCTTCATATTGGCGCAGCGGGTACGGACGAACTCGCGCACATCCGCCTCCCAGAACTGTTCCCGCAGGTAGTCGCGTTCCGATTCCAGGATCTGATCTTCATGGATTTCGCGCGAAATCAGGCCAATTTCTTCCGAAGCAAGCGGAAGCTTGAGATAGCTGCGGGCACCTGCTTTTACGGCCAGAACGGCTTCCGGGATGCGCTCCGGAGGGGTGATGATGAAAATGTCGATGGAAGGACGCACCCGCCAAACAGCTTTAAAAAAGGTGTCGAAATCATATTCCGTCACGGGCGCCTTGTCCGTCTTCGGAAAGACGTCCAGGTCGATAAAAAGATAATCCAAAGGCCCTTTTTCGATCCTTTGGATGATGCCCGCGGATCCGACCCGCTCCAGACTGTTGTTCGGATCCATGCCGGCTTGGATCACGGCAACGGCCTCGGCATTTTCACTGCTCACAAGATATTTTTTCTTGGGCATCATGGTATTGCCCCCTGGGAACGGACCACTGCCATCGCCTGCATGGCCCGATCCGAACGCCTTTATCTTGCAGGGATGAACAGGGGAACATCAGTTACCCTGATTTAGGCAAATTAGGCATCAATCTTCAGCGAAAGAAGGGTAGCGAAAATTTATCGCATCAGCATATTGGATCGACGATTTCTAATCTGGCGCTTTCTAAATGATGAATCATGCAATGTCAATTCGTTATGACTGTGGTCGACACGTCCCATATCAATGATGGGACCAGATGGGATCAGCGGTATCCGTTAGTGTTCGTCCAAAGATGGTAGATTTTGGTTCCGAGCCAGGCCTGAGCGATTTTTCCCGCTTCGCGGGATATTATCCCGATAGACGGGACTTCCCGTCTGACCTATTCTCTGCGGTGGGTGGAAACCGCAGGAATAGTTGACGATTTCGAGGATCTCGAAATTGCGCAAACGCGGCTCGGGGCCCAAAGATGCCAGTTATGGATGGACACCAGTTAACCAATGCAGAGGTTGGGGGGGGATGAATCGGGAAGGGATGGAAGCCACCCTAAAAATCGTTTTCGTGGGTGGCTTCCAGGATTGTTTCGTATTCTGTTAGGCGACAGAAAACGGAAAAACCATTTCGATATGAAACCGACTGACTAGCGCTGCGTATCCGTCATGCGACATGCTTCCATCGTGCCGGCCGGTCGGGAATCCCCGAACAGGAGAATCCGGATCCGCTCGCAGGTGTAACCGTAGACATTGCGAACAATGTTCGAAGGCCGCAGCATGCCCCCTTTCTTAAACATTTTCATGTTTTTAAAAGGTGTTGTCGTTTTCAGGGTGCCCACCTGCATGATGTCGTCCCCGCCCGGATAATCGAGACGGGCCAGGCAATAGTCATTGAAGAAGGCTTTGCGGTGCTTGGGAACGGTCTCGGTCGTATCCGGAAACAGGGTGGTGCCGTCGGCCATCAGGCGAAACCCTTTGATGATGAACCGCTCGTCCACCTCGGGGGGCACGCGCATCTGGAATTCTTTCATATAGGAGGCCATCAGCATATCGCGGGCAGCCAGATGAAAGGGCTCCGGTTGGGCGTCGGGGTCGCCGTTGGGGAAAACGTTCTCGTAGGCTTCCGCCACGGCCCCGAAAATTTTGGGCGTATGGGTCAAGCTCGTAATGTAGATCTTCCGGAAACCGGCATGATATTGCATGTAGAGGCTGGACCAATAGTAGAGCAGCTGCATCTGTCCTTTGTTGCCTTCGAGGGAATAGACCGACCCCAGATGGACCACCGGGCGTTTTTTGTACCGGCCGATATACACCATGGCGTTGAAGCAGCGGTCTTCACCATTCAGGGAACAAATCGTAATCAGTTTGTTGTTGAACGATTCCAGATCCGCAAAAAAACCATAATTGGGGCGTGATCCCAGGCGGGCCTCGGCAACGGCGACCAGCCGGCTCTGCAGCGCCTCCAGGGCCTCGGGTGTCATCCACTCGCCGGGACGGTGGTAGAGTTCGTAGGTAAAACTTTTAAACCGAAACTTCAGGTATTTCATGGTATGGCTCCCATCTACATAATTGAACGACAACCGGAATACGGCCTGCACTCGATTTGAGTCGCAGCACCTTTTCCCGGTCATCTTTTAGCCAAAACCATGCCACCCGCGCTATAAATTCAATAACTTATTGATATTATATTATTATTATATAAATAAGTCTCGTTTAAACAAAAAACTGGATGCGGCATTTTCGCCGCATCCAGTTTTGAATGTGATTCTTTTTAGTATAAATTTCAATAATTTATAAATAAGTACGCAAACTGCGACATAATTGCCGCAACCAGTGCCGCTTCCAACACAGTCAACGGGTTCGGCCCGAATTTTTCATGAAATGTTCGGGTTAGCGCCGCAGAAAGGACGCAATGATATTATTCCAGCCGCAAGCGCGCTGGGGATACCCTTTCAGGATGCCGCCGGCGCATTCCCTTCCATACCCGACCACATTTCGGGCGATATTGGAAAGCCGCAGCATCCCTCCTTTCTTGAACAACCTCACGTTCTTGAAGAGCGTGGTCGGCTTCAGGATGCCCACCTGCATGATGTCGTCGCCGCCGGGATAATCGATGGTGTCCAGACAATGGCGATTGTACTGCGGTTTGCGATGTTTGGGTACACTTTCAGTCGTGTCGGGATAAAGGGTCGTTCCGTCTGCCATGAGACGAAAGCCCTTGATGATAAACCGCTCGTCCACCTTGGGGGGAACGCGCATTCGGAATTCCTGCAGGTAGGTTTCCATCAGCATGTCGCGTATCGCCACGTGAAAGGGCTCCGGCCTGGCATTGGCATCCCCGTTGGGAAAAACCTTTTCGTAGGCCTCGGCCACCGCGCCGAATATCTTGGGCGTGTGGGTCAGGCTGGTGATATAGACCCGCCGGAAGCGGGCGTGGTACAATACATACAGACAACTCCAGTAGTATAGCAGCTGCATCTCGCCCTTGTTGCCCTCGAGGGAATAGACCGCCCCCAGGTGAACCACCGGACGTTTTTTGTACCGGCCGATATACGCCATGGCGTTGAAGCAGCGATCCTCCCCGTTGAGGGAACAAATCGTGACCAACTTATTGTTGAACGATTGCCGGTCCACGAAGAAGCCGAAATTCGGACGTGATCCCAGGCGCGCCTCGGCAACGGCGATCAGCCGATGCTGAAGGACCTCGAGGGCTTCAGGTGTCATCCACTCTCCGGGACGGTGGAATATTTCATAGGTATACCGTTTGAATCGGAACTTTACATAATGCATGGTGCGCCTCCTTCGATCTTTGCCCTCTGCATGAAACATGGTTTCTTGGTTATACATGACGTTCCGTGCTGCAAAGACCACCAAAGGTAAGACCGAACCGGTAAATACCAAGGTTAAAATTATGTTACCGCTGCCAAAACGGTTTCATCACCTGACCGCCCCGCGTCCGAGGGCCTGTGCGAGCTAAAACGCCAAGGTTCCTTCTTTTTCGGTTGACAGCCAATGCCGCATGATTAATTAATGAGTAATATTATATAATGATTCTATTATGTTCCATTTCATTTGGACCCTTTTACGACAGAACCACAGGAGGAACCAATGGCCATCATCAAATGGAGTCCGGCACGCGAGATCGCCAGCCTTCAGCAGGGCATCAACCGCCTTTTCGAAGATGTTTTTACACAGCCGGGCAGTTACGACGCCGATACCATGGGTGCCTGGCGCCCCCCCGTGGATATCGTGGACACCCCCGAAGCCATTATAATTTTTTTCGAAATACCCGGTGTAGACAAAAACGAGGTCGATATCGAAGTCAAAGACAATGTCCTGACGATCCAGGGCGAGCGGGTGGTGGACAGCAGCATCGGCAACGGCAGCTATTACCGCAGCGAACGGGTTTTCGGCAAATTCGGACGGTCCTTTGCCCTCCCGGCCATGATCCGCACGGAAAACATTTCCGCCGTTTTCAAAAATGGTGTTCTCAAAATTGCCATCCCCAAGCCCGAAGAGGAAAAACCCCGGCAGGTCAACATCAAAGTTGAATAGCCATCGTCTGCCGTTTCGATTATCGGCTATACCGCACCCAGGAGGGGCAACCGCCAACCGGCAGGTCATGGCGCCGTGCCGCTCAAATTACCTTAGGCGTCATGAGGATCGTTTATGAAAGCACGCGTCACCACCGGCATTCGGGATTTGGACAACCTTTTCGGCGGCCTTTTCGTCGGGGATAACGTCATCTGGTATGACGATGCCGGCAGCCTGGCCGATGTGTTCTACCTCAACCTGATCCGTTCCTCCCTCCAGGATGAGGCCCCCCTGATTTATGTCAGTTTCGACCGCTCCCTGAAAAACCTGATCGAGAAACTGGGGCCCCTTGCCCAGTCACCGGCCCTGACCATTATCGATTGCTTCACCTATGGCAAAGGCAACGGAGCCGATATCTTTGCGGACTACCACAAGCAGATACCCGAAAACTGGCCCGGCACCCTGTTGACGGTCAAACAGCCCCATCACATGGAAGCGGTCGCGAAAACGTTCTATGAACACCATGGCCGCCTGGACGGAACCGTGCGCTTCATTTTCGAGAGCCTCACCGGCATGCAGGAACTCTGGGGCGGCGAAGAGCAGCTGGTCAATTTCTATGTGCGCACCTGCCCGCGCCTGTACGACCTCAACACCATCGCCTACTGGCTGATCGAAAAGGAGGCCCATTCCGGCAAACTGCGGGCCCGGATCAACCAGATCGCCCAGGTGGTGGTGGACCTTGCGGTGCAGCGGGGCAAAACATCCCTGAGGATCATCAAAGCTGAAAACCGGACACCGGACCGGCTCAACCAGCCCCTGCCCTATTTCAGCAAGGAGACATCCATCCGCTTCAGCCCGGAGGATCAATCCACCGGCAAGACCGATCTGGGAACACGCCTGCGGTCCCTGCGCACCCAGGCCCAGCTCTCCCAGACCGAACTGGCCAAACGCGTGGGGGTCACACCCAGCAGCATCTCGCAGATCGAAAGCGGATTGATCTACCCGTCCTTACCCGCCCTCTTCCGTATGGCGGAAGTCTTTTCCGTAAACATGGGCACCTTCTTCCAGACGCCTGACGACCCGCCGCCCGTCGTTTTCCGGCAGACGGATATGCAGGCCGCCGCCCCCCCCGAAATGGCCGCTTCCGGCACTCACTACTGGCGCCTGCCGCAGATGGAAACCCGGGGCCGCCACACCCCCGGCATCATCGAGATCCCGCCGCGAACAACCCTGTCCACGCATTTCTATCAGGGCAAAGGAGATGAAATCGGCTACCTCATCGAAGGGGAACTGGTGATGACCTACCAGGGGAAATCCCATGATGTCGCTGCCGGGGATTTCGTCTTCTTTGACGACGGCTGGCCCTCCGCCTGGGAAAACCCCGGCGAGAAAACAGCCCGCCTCTTGTGGCTGGTAACCGCCCGCCCCTGAATCACTGAGCGCCACATCAAAAACAATGCCGGGCAGCCCATCATGGGCTGCCCGGCATCTGAAGTACTTCGCGTCGCTATCAATCCCCGAAGATATGCATCCTCAGGGGGTCAGGGTCGTCGTCATCCAGTGATCCGTGCGGGTATAGGCGGTCGGCGGTTCCCCCAGGCCATAGGCCGCCGGCGAACCGATCCCGCTGGAGTTGCTGCTGTATTCGCTGACCAGGATGCGCCAGTCGCCGGCCGGAAACGGCACCGGGTAAGAGGGATCGTCCCAATCCGGCCTGAGGTCGTAGTTAAACACGCATCCATTGGCGTTGCCGGCGTAATACTCCGAACTGACCAGGGTGCCGTGGGGATCATATAGGGACACGGTCACCCGTTTGCCGGACGCCAAGCCCGCGTTGGCAACATCGATGCGCACGTTCTTCGGTTCATTGATGCGGATCTTGTAGTAGTCGTTGAAACCCACGTGGGCGCCACTGCTGTTGATGACGTTGCCGAGAAAGGCTCTGCCGGTGCTGAATGTCTTGGCCTGGGCAAAGCTGTCGTTGGCCTCGTAGGCATCATTCAGCTGCCGTTTGGAAATGCGGACCCGGTAGGCGCTGCTTGTGGACCCGGTGGGCCGGACCTCGAAGTAGAAAGGCGTGCTGGGCGCCAGGGCGATCCATACCTTGCGACGGCCCCCGTCCAGATAGGTCCGGGTGGGGCCGTAGAGGTAGAGTTCCGCACTGCCGGAGACCACCTCCACCTGCACCAGGGTGCCGGTGCCGGCAGCCAGGGCCGTCACCCGGCCGAAATCAGCGGCATCGTCGCCGCCCACTTCGCCGTTGACATAGCCGAAGTCCAGCCGGGCCGCGCCGCCGATGGCATTGTTGCCGGGTTCGCTGTCGGCCATGGCGTGGTCGTCCACCGGGACAATCCGCTCATGCATAAGACCGGCGTACCGCGCAAGATTGCAGGGGATGCGGTCCCGCGGGTCCCAACGCATGGGCACGGCCGTGGGGCCCGGTTGGGGCGTAATGCCGAGATAGATGGTGCCCCCGTTGGTCTTGCGAAGGCTCGCGGTGACATCGAACTGCCGGCCGCGGCCGAATGTCTGCAGGACCTTGCCCTTGCTGTCGTATACAACAACCCCCGGCACCGTGCCGGCAAAGGTCATCAAAAGCTTCTTGTTGCCGGACTGGAATCGGGGTTTAGGTTGTTCCCGGGTTCCGGCCGCCTGCCCGGGCCGCTGTAACGCCACGCTGCCCGATGCCATGACCCAGATATTCACCGCACTGCCTTTGGCGGCCGGCGTTTTGGCAGCGGGGCTCTGCTTGATCACCGTCCCCGGACGACCCTTGCCGGCCAGGCTTTGCTGGACCATCCCGATCCGGAAACCGGCCTTCACCAACACTTGCTCGGCATCCGCCCTGGTCTTTCCGATCACCCCCGGCACCGTTACCTTGACTGCCAGGGCCCGGGTCGGATTCACCCGGGGTTGCATCGACGGGACGCTCCTGGCAGGGGCTTCCTGTAAATCGACGACCGGCACTTGTTTCGGCTGGCCAAACGCACTTGCGGAGAGGCTCAAGAGAAACACCAGCGTCAACCCAACCACCTTGTTCGGAACCATCTGAAAACGTGCCATGGGACAACCTCCTTTAGAGTTTCTTTAACCGTTGGTGGTGGAGGCCGCCCAAAAGGTTCAAAAAGATTTTGCCGCTGACGTCCGACGATTGGCGAGACCAAGCATGCCGGCGATGACAGCGTACAGAACGCCCAGAACCAGAAAGCCCATTTTATCATGTCCCGCATCACCGATTATGCCCATGACCATGGGCCCAAAGAAATAGCCCACGCCCCAGAAAAGATAGTAGGCTCCCGAAATGGTTCCCCGGAGATGCACGTCAACCTGATCGTTTAAAAAAGCCAGGGATGCCACGAGAAAAACACCCAGACCGAAAGCGGCAAGAAACAGTGCCGCGAGGGCGTATACGAGCGGCAAGCAGGGAAATACCATCATGCCGAAAGCCATCACCGCAAGGCCGCTGATCATGGGCATGACGCGGCCGGCGCGATCCGCGATCGGACCGGCGATGATTTGGGCCAGGCTGATGGCGACATAGAACACCACAAACGACAGGCCGACCGCAGAGGCCCCGGCCCCTTTGTGCATTAGCAGGAAAGCCGGAATGACGGTGAGAAAAATGCCGTACCCCAGACCGTACAGCATGATGCCGGCACATACAAATAACACGGTTCGGTTCTTGAGAAGCCGGCCGATGTCAGCTGAAGCACCTCCCGGACCAGCCCCGCTCACCGCGCCCCCCGTATCACGCAGGGCCAGCAGGGTCCAGATCCCACCCATCGCACTGACGCCGGCAAACAGTAGAAATGGTTCCGAGCCGGTCCAGACCGCTGACACCAGAACGCCGGCCAGACTGCCGGCCGTCAGCCCCAGGTGGATCGAAGCATTGTACCACCCCATCGCCCGGGCTTTGTTAGAGGGGTACAGAACGGACAGCAGCGCCGGTGCCAAAGCCCATAGCGGCGCCTCACCAAGGCCCTGGATCATGCGGCCGATCATCATCGCCGCCGCCGTTTCGGCCTGGTAATACACCAGCCCCACGATGGCACAGATAAAATAACCGGCGGTCAGAAACCATTGGGTGCCGAAACGATCCGCCAGTTTGCCCAACGGTATTTGGGCCAGGATATAGGAAACCGCAAACGCCGATGCCAGGCCGCCGACCAGGGTGACCGAACCCGAGATCGTCAGGACCTTCTGCGGAAGCAGCGCAACAATCATCCCAACCCCGAACATGAGTAAAAACACGGAGCCATTCAAGGCAACAATCCATTTGACCTTCGCCATTGGAAACACCTTTTCTATGTCATGCGGGTTGAAAGTCGATGAAAGCCTCTGGTTGGGCGCACCCCGCCGGTAAAAACGGGAGATGCAAAAAATTTCCCGATACGCAGGAGTCCCCAAAGGCTTCCTACCTCATTCGTCAATACAGCTTAGCCCGGATATTTCACGCGTTCGAGATGTTCATGGGCAAGGCATCAGGGGCGCCGCTGTACTTCTGCTACCGCAAGCCCCTGATAACGCCGCCAAGGGACATCTCGAACGCGCCTGTAGGGTGAAATTTTATCGATGATTTTGGAAATCGATCAAGGGTACAAAGGGTCACCTAAAAATTATACCCCGAATAGCTTTTAGGCCCCTGAATATTTACATGAAATTTATGGTGTAGAAAAAATTTCATGAAATGTTCGGGCTAGAATGAGGGGGGGGGGGAGGAGGGAGAATGCTATGAATGGTATGTGTCATTAGAATAAATGGTCTGGCAGCTCGAGTTGATGTTCCTGTTAGGGGTAGCGCCTCGCCATTTTTTTTGCAAGCCTTTTCCAGCGATGACCGTCGCTGGACGCTGTGCCGCTTCAGGCAGGCGCCAAATGTCTTTCCAGGATGGCACTGATCTCTCGGCGGCAATCCGGGATTGTGGCATAGCTGTAGCCGGCGATCAGGCGGCCCCGGTCGTAGACATCCACCGCAGGGGTGTGGGGCGGGTGGGCGAAGAGAACGTTGACGATGGTCTGGAAATCATTCCTCCGGCAGGCCAGGAGGATGCCGGCATCCGGGGCGTCCTCCGGCCGCTGCCCGGTGGGCTCCGTTTCGTTCGCCGGGGGACCGCCCATCATCTGCTGGCGTACGCTCGGGGAAATGAAAAGGGCGGTTGCATTGGAGGGCACATCGACTTCCGGATAGAGGGCCTCGAAGAAGGTTTTTTCTTCGGGGGTCAGCGTATGGAACGTGACCAGCCGGCCGGCCGTGAGGTGAGGCGCCATCTTTTCCAGAAGCTCGGCCAGCATCTGCTGCCAGCCGGCCACCAGGTCATTCGCCCCCGCACCGACCCGCTTATCGATGATATCCGCCACCCGGCGGTCGTTTTCCCCGCTTCGATCCGACATGGAATTCCCCCGAATTCTATTGAAGGTTTCAAGATTAACCCACGGACTGTGTTAGGGTAGCGCCTTCTCTGGCGATGTCAAATCCATCCTGACGCTTTTGATCCCATCATCGACACTGCGCAGATGCAGATCCCTTTGCGGAAAGGCGATCTCGATATTTGCTTCCCGAAAACGTCGGTCTATTGCCTGGTGAAGCTCGCTTTGTACTTTTACGCGTTGCTCCGCATCCAACACCCAGACGCGAAGTTCGAAATTTAGTGAGCTTTCCCCGAAACTTAGAAACAGCACTTGCGGAGCAGGTGTTTTCGCCACCGTTGAGCTTGCCTCGGCGCACGCCATCAGCGTCTCCATCACCAGGGTTACGTCCGAACCATAGGCCACGCCCACCGGAATAATAAGCCGTACGCGGCGATTGCTCAGGGTCCAATTGGTCACTTGATTGGTGATCAGATCGGCGTTGGGGATGATGACGTCGGCCTGGTCAAACGTTTGAACGGTAGTGGCCCGCAGCCCTATTTTTTCGATTTCAGCCCAGTTTCCGCCGATTTCGATATAGTCCCCCGTCCTGACCGGGCGTTCAAAAAGCAGAATGAGTCCGCTGACAAAATTATTGACGACCGCTTGCAGACCAAAACCGATGCCGACCCCGAGCGCACTCAATATGATGGTGAGTTTGGTAAACTCGAATCCGAGTGCCAGAAGTGCCAACACGAAGCCGACAAAAATGAGAACATAGTGAACCAGTTTGGCAATTGAAACACGAACCCCCGCTTCCACGCGACGCCTGGCAAGCACTTCATCGACGAGCAATTTTTGAATAATCCAGGATAAGAAAAACGACCCGTAAAGGATACCGGCAGATATAATCACCAGGCCGACACTAATTCGTTGGGACCCCAGGTTGACCCCAAGTGTCAGCAATCCTTTTGTTGCTGCTTCCAGGCTGTTGTATACGCCCCAGATCATCAGAACAGACGGCAGTAAAACAAGCCCGCATATAGCGACGTCGATGAAGCGTGCCACCCGGCGAATGATGGCATCGGGATCCTTATACAGCACTGTCGTTCTCCGCAGAGGCGAGCTGCGGAAGGCCCATTCTAAAGCCCCATTAATCATATAAAGTAACAGCATGAAGACCAGCGCCGTTGCGATCGAATCGATCAAAGACATGAAGATATCCTGGGCCAGCGCGGCTTTGCCCCAAAGCTCCGCAATGATGATGGCAACAAAAATGAGCGCGCCTAATCGAAGCGACCAGGTGTAAAAACCCGAATCCTTTTGACGAATGCTTTCTCCGGCCCACCGAATGCAAAGGATTAGAAAGACCAGTGCTGCTAAAACCGTGTACAATCGGAAAAGGGGGAGCGGAAAGTCGAGCACATCCAAAAGTTCGGTGATGATGTAAACGACCATCAACCCATATAAGCATTGCCGCTTCCATGACGCCTCGACGATGCCTCCGGCAAGCCGGGCAAAGGAGAGACCGGCAATGGTATCAATCAATAGTTTCCATATGGCTGAAGCCCCTCCAAAATAATAAAACCAGATGGTCGTTATCGCGCCATAAAACAATCCCGCCGACAAAGGCCGTGCCGCAAGAAACCGCCAACGCTTGGATTCGTTTAAGGCCCGCCTGTTTCGAAAAACGGTAATGATCACAACAAGCGTGAGGAAACCCTGGAGAAGGAAAATCCCGCCATGACGGGCAAAAAACCGGCCGCCTGACCATGAGATCTCATCCAGTCCCTCTCGAATTGTGTATGACAACTCGCTCGAGACTTGATGAAAATATATAGCGGATAACATTGGAGGCGATGCGTAGAGCAAAGCGTCACGCTGGTCATCCATTATGAGGTTGTCTAATCCGATGGTAAGGGCATCTATTTTGGCCTGAGTAGTGGCCGCTTTTTCCTGTAGAGACAGCAACGCCTCCAGCTCTGGTATGAGGAGACTAAGGGCTGATTCGATGGTGGCATTCGCCTTTGCGAAGGTCGATTTGAGTTGATCGAAGTCCGCATCTTCGAGCACGGCAGATTGCCATTTGTTCCACCGTTGCTTCTCGGTTAGCCACTCCGTTCTCCACGCCCCGAGCTGACGGATGGACTGGTTAAGAGGTTTGCCGGTTTGCTCGAACAATTTATTTTCTTTCCCGACTGCCTCCCTGAGGTCCACAAGATGACGGTACCGGTACTCTCTCGTTTCCTTAAGCCGTTGTACTTTGCCTGTTAGATCTTTCAAACTGGACTCGACTTCGGTATAGCCCTCCTGAACTGCAGAAACATCCCGTAGATCGGCAATCTGATTTTCGAGGACGGCCAGACGGCCGGACAGTTTTGTCCCTAAGGGTATAATGTCTGCCAAATCCGGGACTACTAAGGCTGATTCTTCTCTAACCTCGGGGCCTTGATCGCTCGGGGATGGTTCCTGGGCCAGTAGATGACTTGATGCCAGGAATACGCCCATCAGCTGCACGACACAAAGGGTTTTGGTTATAGAAAGTTTCACAAGCCATCTCCAATCAGGAAAAATGTGTAACTTCTGAATATTTTTTTGATGTCAGCCTATATGGACTTTCTATTTCGATTTTTGCGAGACGTGCATACCCACCAGCCAGGCGACGACGACCACCAGGTAAATTTGCCCAACGAGGGACTCCAGCGTGCTCAATGCGGTGGCCATCTCCGTTATCGGGGTGATGTCGCCATAGCCCAGAGTCGTAATCGTAACCAGACTGAAATACAAAAAAACCTGCGTGTGACCCTCGACCAGACGATCCGGAATATTGAACGCGCCCGGTTGTAAAAGTTCTAAAAGCAGGTAAACCAGTTCCCACATAACGGCCATCAGCAGATAGACAACAATGGCGGCAAAGATAACGTCCTTGGTGACGGCCTCCGATCGATAAATAAACTTTGAAACTTGAACGATGACAAAACCCAAAAAGGCGATCCCGAAGAACTTGCCCAGAACAACGATGCCTTCGCTGACCAGAAAATACTTGGACCACAGCGATAAAAGCATGGGCAATGCCAGGATAACGGCCAGCGCAATGTGATGCTTTTTACGGCTGGCCGCAAACATGGCTATGATGATGGTGATGGATGACAGAATGTCTAATAAAATACGAAGTCGGATGTATGGCTGTAGAAGAGGCGCCACCATAATCTGCAATAAGATGGCAGCAATCAGGTAAAGGTAAACACTTCTAAACCATGGTTGGCTATGGCTTATGCTGGTGTTTTGTTCCAATTCCAGACCACCCTTCATGATTCGGGCTTCGCATGTCGGCACCACTCGGTTCGTCTCTAAAACGACAATCGCGCTCGCAGGCCGTAGACCCAAATATGATCTTCTTCCGGGTTGAGTGCCGGATCGACCAGGAATTGAATATCCGGTGTAATCGAAAATTCCTTTGAGACCTGCACGCGGTAATAGGCTTCCAGCGTGTACTGATCATCCAGATCGGAGCCGAAAAGGGCATCGTTGGGTCGACCCCAGTTGACGCCAAAACCCAGTTGATGGCCGAAACCGGGCGCCCCGATGCCGCCTGGAGCAAACCCACCACCGATGCTGACGGACCGCTCCAGGAGACTGCCGCCGTCTTCCGCGAACCCGCCTCTGGCAAATATCAACCATTTTTCGGCGAAGGTATGCGAAAAAGACAAAAATGCTCCCCAGCCGTCTTCCACGTCGATTTCATCCCGTTCGTCTGCATGCCACAGGGTGAGATGAATGTTGTCGAGATAATACTGATCCCTGGTGGAGGTGACCCAGCCGATCTCGATGTGCTTGAAGTACTCGTGATCGCTGAAAAAGGTTTCAAATCCCTCAAAGGGATCGGTGGGATCCGAGTTCAGGTCCTCAAAACCGGCGATTAGGTAGACGGTCTCTGCCAACCACCCGCCGACCCCAAGTCCCAAAGCGGCATCGTCCGGCAAGTCCATGGTCGCCGCCCCGATACTGAATACGAAGTTATAAAAATCCGTCCAGGGGCTGGTGAGTGCCCAGACATCGACCCAGTCGGTTACGTCGAGAAATCCGGCCGCAAATCCGAAACCATTCTGCCACTCCTGATTCCAGTAAAGGTTGGTCAGATGCCAGCCGTCGTCGGTGAACGGAATTCCAATGAAACCTGTGTAACCAAAGCTTTCCAGAGCAAATTCCCCCGGCAGGTTATCCGTGTATCGATGACGATGCTCGGCCAGGTAGACCAGCGTGCCGCTTGATTTTGAATCTTCAGCGCGCCCCATAAGCTGCCAAAATCCGGAAAAACGCATTACGGCGCTGGCGGCATCATCATCTGTTCCCGGCAGGCTGTCACTGGCTTTGAGATAGATCGGATAGTAATCCAGGGCATAGGTGTAACCATACTTTTCTAAAATTTCGTCTTTCCATTCATAGTAGGGTTTCAGAAACGCGAACTCATAGAGTGTATCCTTATCAACGCGTTCCGATTCGATCCGGTTGGGAACCGTATCCGGCCCCCCGAACTTGGCATGTTGCGACTCCGTTAGCTGTCCGGATGATTGAGCGAATCCGGGGTATACCGACACCAGGACAAGCAGCATAACAAGCAAGCAACCGGACCATTTTCTTGAATCGTATCTGATGGTTTTAACTCTATTCATAGCGTCTTCCATATAGCCTGCGTTTTAAAAAGCAGTGCTGGTTGCCTTGCTTCAGCAACACGGGGTGGGCTTGCAAGAAGCAGGGCGGGCGAGAGCCGCCGGAGCCAGGGCTTCCTCGGCTCGAACCACTGCCCATTTTTCAACGGCAAAGCCAACACCCGGTTGTGCAACGGTCAACCCAGCCGGACGCTTAGGCTTCTTTTACATTTGCTCGCACGTCGTAGCTTTCAGAACCAAACCAGTCCAGCATCCGTACGTTGACGTCGTCCGGGTGATCCAGCATGGACCAATGGCCGCCTTGAATGAATTCAATACGGCACTCAGCATCCACACGTGAAGGCGTATCAATGGCCTGGGTCGGCCACAAGAACATGTCTTGCTCAGGGTAAATCACCATGACCGGCACCTTGACGTTCGGATAGACGTTCGGATCTTTGGCCGTTGCCAGGTAGTCCATGACCATTGGGTTGGCTATGTCATAGTTCAGCCATTCGATACGGCCGGTTTCTTTGATTGCGTTCTTGACCGCTTCTTTTTCAGGATGGGAACAGAAAAAAAGATCGAAGTATTTGAAGTCGTTCGCCATATAGAGTTCTTCCATACCAGCCTGAGTATGATGGTAGGTAAACCAGTTGGTCTTAACGGATTCAAGCATGCGCTCGGGGGTGCCTCGTTCCTGAGTCATGTCGTGGGCCTGGCCAAACACACAGCCCAAGTGGCCAACTGACAAGGAGCAGTATTTTCTGAACAGCTCCGGTTTCTGCATGATCATGGGCCATGTAATGGCAGAGCCCCAGTCATGGCCCACTAAGTTGATATCTTTAAGACCCAGTTTTTCGATAATCTCGAACATATGATCAATGATTTTTTCAACTTTGTAATGCTCAACTTCAACTGGACGGTCAGTGCGACCGTAACCCAGCGTATCTGGGACAATACAGCGGTACCCTGCGTTTAATAATGCCGGTACCTGGTATTTCCAACAGCTGCCGTCATCGGGCATGCCGTGCACCAGCATTACTACTCCTTTGTCGCCGCTTCCTTGATCGCTTACATGATAGTTCCAACCGCCAATTTTCATGGTTTTTCCGGGTAAACTCATTGTTTTCTCCTTTTTCTGTGTTGATGATGGTTTATTCAGACCCTAACCAGTACCTGCGACAATGGTCTCAAGAACATATTCAGACAGCGACAGATTTCACCCCCTCTCACCATATGATCTTGTAGCCACACTCAAGGGATCCATCCACAGGCCGATCTGCACCGATCTGAAAACCGGGGCGCAGGTAGATGCTGTGGCCTTTCGTTCCGAAATACTTGTCGATCATGGTCCCGACTTCAACATCGATATTGAGGAATTCCGTGTTGTTCTCGTAGTCTAGCACACCCGTCGGGTTGAGCAGGACCCAGCGCTGTTTGTCGGACGACATCTTGAGGAAGTAAATGTCGATCAGCCCCTGATGGATGTCGCTGCGGCCGTCATCTTCCTCGATGCTGAACTTGTGCTGGTAGGCCGGTGAGATCAGATCAAACAGGCCCCCGAAAGGCTTGAAGAAAACGGCAAACACTTGCGGGCCCAGGGAGGTGGCGCCGGAACCTAGGCTGTCTTCTTCCGCCGTGTCCAGAAACGCTTCCAGGCCGGTTGCGATCGCGAACTTCTTCTCCATGTTCATGTAAGGCACAATGAGGAAGCGGATGTCCGTGTCCCCGAAACCCGAATCGTCAAGATCGTCGGTTCCGTCGTCATCCAGGTCGGCGCTGATATCGAGATATCGTGCCTTGACGCGGAACTGCAGTTTGCCGTCTAGCAAAGGCGCCCTGAACTCAAACGTAGTGATGTTCTGGTTGCCGTCGCCATCCGTGTTCAGCCACTGGTACTCGTTGTAGATCCTGGCATCGAATGTAAAATTGATAGGATTGGTACCGGTCTTGTCCGCTTTCATGTCCAATTGCGGATCCTCTTCGGCCGCAGCATCGAAAGTTATTGCCACTATCGACAAGATCGCCGCCAAGACGATGCCGCAGCACCTTTGCAGTGGTTTCATTCCGGTCACCTCCAATGCGTGATCATGTCTGCCCACGACGATGAGTGCTCAGCCGGAACTCCGTTTCAACGCCACCCCCTCATAGGTTCCGGGTTCCGGATTCACCGTTCGAAGGGTTGGGTTTCAGCCTTTGAAGCGCTGAACCTGAACGCTTTATCCTTATTCTATTTCACCAACTCTATTTCCCCCGGCCGCCAGGTCAGGTCGATCCAGGGCTGAAGCGGGCCGTACATGCGCAGGGCCAGCCACCAGCTCTTGCCGGGGATGGTCTGCAGCCAGTTTCCTTCCTTGCCTTTGGGCGGTTGCGGTGCGAAGTAGATGTCGTACGAGCCATCGGCGTTTTTCTTCACGCCCTCGGTCTGGCTGCCCAGCGTCGGGAACTGCTGGTCGGTCTGCAGCTGGGAGCGGGTCTGGGTGTCATACAGGGTTAACGCCCAGAAGTCCTTCACCGGGGGATCCGGGGGCAGGTGAAGCTTGTAGGTCTTGGAACCGTTCAGCGGTCGTCTCTCGGAATCCAGCGCGATGAGGCCATAGTCGGAGCCCTTGCCGGCAACGGTCACCGCCATGGCCGGCGACACGCAGATGTAACCGAAGTGGAAGAGCGCCCGCGCGTCGAGATTGTAAGCGCCGTTCTTCTCAAAGGCGGTGTTTTTGCTGGCATAGGCCATCATCCAGGCGCTGTCGTCGCCATAGATCAGGTTTCCCGCCTCGCGCGGAAAGAAGCTGATGGCGCGAGTGGCCGCATTGCCGATGGCGGCGGCATCGGTGAGGATCTTCTGCATGCGCGCATCTGGATTGAAGGGCTTGCCCTTCTCGATACCGATGGCCGCCATCATCCCCTTGGCTTCCGACCCCAGGTAATCGTCGGGTTCGCCCTGAATGAGGTCATGCAGTTTTTCGAAAAAGCTGTCGTCGTTTGGCAAAATCGTGTTCATCTCCTTGCCCGAAACGTTGAAAAATTCCATTGGAGGAGGATTGGTCTTCGCGGTGAACGCGTAGACCTTGAGGTTGTTGCGGATGTTGGCGGATGCCGCCGGGATCGCCTTTTCCAGCGGCAGCGTCTTGTCGAGGTATCCACGCATGAACACCCACACGCCACTGGTTTTCGACGGGACGACAAAATATCCTTGCGGCACATCGCCTTTGTATCCGGGAGGCAGCACCAGATACTTGCCGCCCTTGCCCTTGTCAGGGCCGGCAACGCCCAGGTCGGTCATGTAGCGAAAGGCCATGTCATCCAGAATACCGAGCATCCCGGGTGGCAGATCGATGACCGTGGGACCGTCCTTCAGCAGGTCGAGAAAGCCCACGGCATACATGGTCGAGGTGTTGCCGGTCAGAAGCAGGGTCGTGGAATCCATAAGGTTGTCCCAGATGCAGATCTTGTGACTGGCATCGGCACCAACGCTCGCCTGCCCCTCCCGCAAGGTGTACATCGACATCATCGGGATGGAATTGATAAAAACGTTCACCGCACGCGAGCGATCGAGGTACTCGTACACGGTCGCCACCGTTTTATCGGTTGGTACGCCATCAAAGAAATCGAGGGTGCCGATCGATGTCGACACCGTGTCCGGGGCTGTAATCGAGGCCGGAATATCGGTGGACATCTTCATCTTGGGCGGCTGCGCCGCAAGCGTTGCCATAATGCTGGTTGCTATTAATCCGGCCGTCAGGATGATGATTGATTTCGCATTCATTTTTTTCATTCCTATCTTTCTTCTCCGGAGCTAACGTCAGGGCTTCGATCCCGGAGGCATTTATCAAGATTTGCGTTTCGCGGCCCCCTGAATACCAATGTGCTATTTCACCAACGTCGGGTCCCCCGGCCGCCATGTCTTCTCAAACCAGGGATCAAGGGGACCGTAGAGCCGGAACAGCATGTTCCAGCCCTTTCCGGGAACTGTCTGGATCCAGTTGCTGGCCTTCCCGGCCGGGGCCTCGGGAGCGAAGTAGACATCAAACGAACCATCGGCGTTCTGCTGCATGCCTTCGTCCAGGCTGCTGACACCCGGGAACTGCTGATCAGTCTGAAGCTCGGCGCGCGTCTGATTGTCGTACAGGGTGAAGGACCAGAAATCCTTAGCAGGCACATTGGGCGGCAAATGAACCGTGTAGGTCTTGCCGCCATCTAGGGTGTTGCCCTTGGCATCGGTGTAGGCCATCGCATATTGCGATCCCTTGCCGACCATCTTCGAAGTCATCGCCGGGGTGATGCCGGTCGCATAGAAGTGGAAGTAGGCGCGGCCGTCGAGCACGACGGCGCCGTCTTCAATGAATTCATGACTGCCGCCGGGAAACGGCGTCGCCCAGACGCCCTCGCCGGGATAGTAGTAGAACCTTTCCTCACGCGGGCGTGCCGCGAGGGTGCGCACCGTGGCGGCGCCGACATCGGCGGCCTCGGTCAGGATTTTCTTCATCCGGGCGTCGGGCTTGAATGGCTGGCCCTTCTTGATGCCTATCGATGCCAAAAGGCCGAGAAGTTCCGGGCTCTGGCCCTCGGTAGGTTCGGCCTGCACAACCTCGTTGATCTCCTCGTAGATCCCGTAGTCCATTCGATGAATCGTATTGTGGAACTTGCCGGATACATTAATAAAGTTCATCTTCGGCGGATTGGCCTTCTGAGACAGCGAATACACGCGAAATATCTTCTTGGTTGTATTGACGGCTGGAGCGGTGTCACCGTCCACCTGGAATCCGCGCCAAATGACCCAGTTCCCGTAGGTGTTCGTAGGTGCCACATGGTATCCCTGCAGGACTTCACCCGCATAACCTGGAGGAATAATCAAAAACTTGCCGCCCTTGCCTTTGTCCGGTCCGGCGTTGCCGAAGTCAGCCACATAGTGAAACCAGTGATCGTCAATAATACCAAGCACGTTGGGCGGCGTCTCGATGACCATCGGCTCATCACTCAATTCAAGCCACATCGCCATGTAGATGCTCACCGTGTTCGGTGTCAGCCACAGCGCCTTGGAATCCATGAGGTCTTCAAATAGAAGGACCGTCGTATTCGCCGGCCCAAAGTTTAGAAGACCCTTACGCATACCAGCCATGGATGCGATCGGGATGCTGCTCAAATAAGCCTGTACACCTCGCTGAAAATCCAGGTTGTCATAGACCTTCTGCGCGGTTTTCTCGTCGGGAACGCCATCGAAGAGATTCAGGGTGCCAATGCGTGTCTGCAGTTTGTCCGGTGTGGCGATCCCCGGCGGGATGTCGGTGGTCATCTTCATTTGGGGCGGCGGGGTGGCCACATGGGAGCACGCCATGCCGGCGCTCATGACGAGGACCGCGATCAGAATAAACAAACGTTTGGTTTTCATAATATCTCCTTGGGAGCATAGGTTTCAGACTAAAAGGCGACCACCAGACCGAGAATGGGGCCGTGCAGGGTCACGTCCCACTCGAATTGGTTCACCCCGCTGCCGTCTTCGTAATCCCAGGAAAGGGCGCGGTAACCGCCGATGAATTTGGCATCTTTTTCCCCGAACAGATCAAACCGGAAGCCCACCAACCCGCCGGCGTGCCAGGTGACGTCGGAAGCCACGCCGAACCCACCGATACTGCCTTCCAGAGAGAGGGTCCAGCGCTCCGAGAGATCGAAGAGCGCCCGCAGGCCGACAACCGGATCGAGCCAATCCTGATCGCCGCTGACCTTACTGAAGCCCTTGAAATCGAGCTCGAGGTCGAGATAGGTGTAGCGACCGCCGGCCGTGCCATCGATGCTCACCGAGGGTCCGCCCCGGGCCGGTCCATCGGTAAGCGCCCAGTTGCCGAACCGGTAAAACCCGCCCAGCGACATCACGATCAAATCCATAGAGGGTTCGATCTTGATGCCCTTGGTGTTGGTATCCTGGCCCAGGTTGGCATAGATAACGTTGGAGAGAATCCCCCAGCGATCGTTGCCGGCCTCGAAGGCGATCATGGCGCCGATGTTCATCTCGTCCCAGATATCGCTGAAGTCCATGTCGATGTCCGATGTCCGGCCTTTCATAGTCACATCCCCTTCTAGGGAGACAAACCAGGCATAGGGGGCCACCGCGTAGGTCCATTCGGTGTCACCGATAGCGTCTCCGGCCCAAACGGTCGACGGCCCAAACAGAAGTACAAGGCCAATTGTCATCCGCACGACCATCGTCCCGCCGGATCTCCTTCGGAGTGCCTTCAACACAACACCTTCCTGAAAAAAGCGAGAGCACGCACGGGCATTGCGTTCCCGTATCGAAAAAAGGCCAACACGCCGGGTAGGGGCATCATTTCCGTTATTGGCTCCCACCGTGAACATTGTCGAAAAAGGTTCGAATCCTTTCTGCCCAAAACTTGAACGCCTCTTCCGCAGACCCCCATGCGCTGAAGCGCTCGGTAAAGCCGGCACTGCGCTTGTCTTTGGCCACCGCAATAACCTCCTTGGTCGAGGTGTCCAGAACCATCAGTTCAACACCGGTCTCTCCTGAACCGGCCCAGGCATCGGTGGCGCCTTTCTTAATGATACTGACCCCCAGTCCGACCGGAATGACACTGGAGACGGCACTGATGCCCGGATTGCTCTGCTCGATATCCGTGATGGCAATACGGATGCGGGCAACGCCCGGGCCCGGATCGGACACAACCGGGTAGCGGTCCCTGAGGGCGTTGATCATCTCCAGGTTGAAGGCATCGGTCAGTTCTTTCATTGCGTTGCCGTCGATACCCTTGTTCTCCGATTCCTCGGACAGGTAGAAAACAACGCTGTCCAGCATGAATTTGTCGTAGGTTTTAAAATCGACACCCGGCTTGAGCCAGCGCAGTTTGGCGCCATCGTCGGGACCCGCCTCGAGCTTTTCATAGTAGCCCGCCAGAAAACCAGGCCTGGACGACATCGCTTCGTCTGCCACGTTTTTTCCCGAAGCAGCACACCCCGCCAATGTGAACATCAATCCAATTGCCAGAATGGTCATTCGTTGCATTCCCGTCTCCTTCTCGTTGAGGTTCCGATTCCATGTATTATTCATCGTTTGGCGATTCCGACGAAATGCAGCTCACCGACAAAATCGGCAGATGCAGGTCGTAAAGATGGTTCAACACGCCGGTCAGCTCGCTCTGATCGCGCAACCGTCCGATCAAGGTTGTCACAACGGTATGATCTTTTCGGATTCGACGGGTAATGCGCATACCACCGAGACTGTCCGACCAGGATTCCTGCAGTCTTCCATCGACTTCGATCCGGTAGATTGCCGGCGTCCAAAGCTTTAGACGGGGAGCATTATTCGAAGTTGTCATATGGGATAATCCTTGCCAGGGTTGACCGGTTGATAGCCCATGGGGACGGTGGTGCTAGTGTTGTCTCTATCAGGCTCGGGGGGTGGGATTCATCCCCCGAAAAGGGGGAAAAACGGGGGATGAGGGGATGACGGGCAGAAAAAAATCGAAAAAAACGAGGACGCCGCCGGTCGGTCAGGCGGAGGGGCTCTTCTTCAGCGGTGGGAGAGAATCCCCAGCGCGGTTGCCTTTTCAACCGCCGTCCGGCGGCTGTTGGCGTCAAGCTTCTGGTAGATATTCTTTAAATGAGTTTTAACGGTCGATGGCGACACACCCAATCTGGCCGCAATCTCTTTGTTCTGCAGCCTTTGGGCCAGCAATTCGAGAACATCGAGTTCGCGGTGGGAGAGCGGCTCCACCAGGGGCTGCGATAACGTAGATACGGTGGGGCCCCGCTTGACGTCTGCCGGTGGCCCATTCTCGCCTTGGACGATGGCCATCTTTGCGTGCGCTTCAAGGGCCCCCAGGAGTATATCGACCGGGTTCGCCAACCCTTTCCGGGTCCGCAGCTGCATCAGAAGGTTCTCCATCGACGGGCCCGCTTCGATAAACGGACGGATCCATCCCAGGGGCACGGCCACGGCCACCACTTTTCCCAGCGCTGTCAGGGCCTTCTCAGTAAGGCCCTGTCGTTCCAGAAGCAGGGCTTCTATTAGAGTCACCTCGATGGTTTGGCAGGTAAACCGGCAAGTCTCGCTCTGGTGCCGGATGTCACCCAGCAGACGAACCGCGCTTTCCAGACTCTCGGGGGACCCGTGCGCAACCAGAACCCGAGCCTTCGTGATCGGCGGCGATTCCAACCACATGAACAAATTGCCCGGCATCGGTGTGTCATGGATCATCTGCGTTATTTGGATGGCGGACGTCACGTCCCCCCGCAGCAGAGCGATGCGGGCTTCGCAGGAATGAACCATGGATACGTATTGCGGCGCTTTCAACCCATGGGTGAACGTCGCCAGGCGACCGACCGTCGCCCTTGCGTCATGGCCCAACCCCCTGAGCTGTTGGGTCAGGGCCAACCCCGCCAGCGCATCGAGGGCGGCCATGGGTTCCAGGGCATACCGTTTCGTCTCCGCATCTGCGAAGTATCCCAAGGCAGCCTCGAATGCGCCGGCATGCAGGTGGGCGCATCCGCTCATATAGGCGGCCCACGCCAGGGTGAGCCGCATATTAAAAGCCTCGGCAACTTGCTGGAGGCGCCGGGCTTCCAGGCGGGCTTGGGGCAAATCGCCGCAAATCAGGTGAATGAACGCCAAACCTGCGACCAGGCGCGAAATCAACTGCCCCTCCGACGCATCGGTCGCCTGGATTTTTCGCTTCACATCCCGGACCGTTCGCTCCGTTTGCCCGGCCATGCATCGGGCAAGGCCCAACATGAGCTCGGCTTCCCCTATAAAGGGGCTTTTCTTGCCCGCTAGCTTGGCAATGGCCGCTTCATTGTATTGGATGCAACGTTCGGCCTGCCCCTCCCAGTAAACGACATAGCCGTTGAAAAAAGCCAGTTCGCCCGCCAGCGACGGATCCGCTGTTTGGTGGTTCATAAGCGCTTCCGCTTTCTGAAGGAGCAGCGGGACGCGTTCCATCTGGTGTTGCAGGTTGGCGATCCAGGCTTCGGTCAAAAGCAGCTTCGGGCGTTGTTGTTTGATATCACCCGGCAGCATGGCCATCCAGCGATGAACAGCAAACCACCGGTCCGCGATGAACGCCCCATCACGATGGGTTTCGACGGCCTGGGCGGCCTGCTCCGCATCCCCGGCCGCGAGGGCATGCTCGATCGCCTCGGTGATCAGCCCCTGCGAAGCAAACCAATCTCCGGCAGCGCTATGCAGCGCGATAACGTCATCGGACTTTCTTTGGGCGCGCAGCTGCCGCTCCAGGAGATCCCCGAAAAGATGATGATATCGGAACCAGCGATCTTCCGTATCCAGAGGGATTACAAAGAGGTTGTTCTCGCGCAAAAACTGGATAAAGGCCTGACCGGTCATGCCATTCTTTTCTGTCGTGCCGGGGGTTGAACCTAGCGCCTCACACAGGGGCGCGCAGAAGCGGTGGAGGATGGCCGTATTCAAAAGCAGGCTGCGGATGCCGGGCGGCTGGTTGTCCAAAACCTCGCTGACCAGGTAATCCATCACATATCGCGTGTTGCCCTTCAATTGCAGCAATTGCTGGCTGGAAAGATTTCGCCCGCGCATGGCAAGGGCCGCCAGACGCAAGCCCGTCACCCATCCCTCGGTCTTCTGCGCCCATTCGACCGCCATGGCCTGAGTCCCTTGATGCCCCAGCATCCGCTGCAGGAGTTCAAACGTCTCCTCCGGCGTAAAAAGCAAATCCCGCATGCGAAACTCGCTCAGCAACCCTTTGGCACGCAAGGCGGCAATCGGCAACAGGGGATCGCGCCGGCCCACCAGTACAAGCTGCATGGAGCGTGGTGGATGCTGCAGCAGGCCATTGAGGAATTCGTATATCAATGGGTTTTGAATACAGTGAATATCATCCAGGACGATGATAAACGGGGACGGGATTCGATCCAACTCGTTCAGGAAAGTCACTAACAGCGTCGGTGTTGGCGGAAGCGTCGGTGCGTCGATCAGGTCGGCGGTTTCGTTTAAGGCCTCGGGATATATCGAATGAACGGCGGCGACAACATAGGAAAGAAACAGATGCAGGTCGTTATCTGCTTCGTCCAGGGAAAGCCAGGTGCTTGGTCGGGCGGAGTCTTCCAGCCAGTAACTGACCAGGGTACTTTTGCCATATCCGGCTGGTGCGGTGACCAACGCCACCGGGCGATCGAGATTTTTCTCCAAGCGCGCCTTGAGACGCGTGCGACTCACATGGTCTGCCGGTATCGGCGGCCTGTAGAGCTTCGTTTGCAATAGGGGCATAGAGGGCGCTCATTTCCAATCATGCCAGTCCACGAATGCCATAATGAATGATCGCGCAACCAACTAAATCACGACTAAATTGATCTTTTCATCTTGGCCGTGGATTGGTTTTCCGTTTTTTGGCAAAATAGCGCAAATGTGATTGGCCCACACACAAAAACGGCAGGTAGTCCTTGTCTACAATAAAACCTCCATGCAATTCAAGTTTCGCGTGTTTGGGTGAAATAACGACGTGACCGGATGGTCAGATAAAAAACGCCGGTCGTGCCCGCAGGCATCGACCGGCGCTTGGTGATTTACGCGTGGTGCTTTTTGGCCGCTCCAGATGAACACGGCGGCCGGGGCTTCCTCTTAGACGACTCCCTGGTCCAGCATGGCGTTGACCACCTTCACGAACCCGGCGATGTTGGCGCCCACCATGTAGTTGCCGGCATGGCCGTATTCGGCGGCCGCATCCAGGCAGGTGGAATGGATGCTCTTCATGATGATCTGCAGGCGGCTGTCCACCTCCTCCCGGGGCCAGCTCAGGCGCATGCTGTTCTGGGCCATCTCGAGGCCGGAAACCGCTACCCCGCCGGCATTGGAGGCCTTGCCGGGCGCATAGAGCAGCTTTTTGTCGAGGAACACGTCAATGGCCTCCGGGGTGGAGGGCATGTTGGCCCCTTCACAGACCAGCTTCACCCCGTTTTTCACCAGGTTGGCAGCGTCTTTGCCGTTGATTTCGTTCTGGGTGGCGCTGGGGAAGGCGCAGTCGGCCTTGTGGTCCCACAGGGGATTGTGGTCAAGGGTGCTATCCGCCTCCACGTAGGTGGCCTCGGAGTATTTGTCGAGGTATTCCTTGATGCGGCCCCGGCGGAAATTTTTGAGGCGCATCACGAAATCCAGCTTGCCCCGGTCGATGCCTTCTTCGTCGTAGATGTAGCCGGAGGAATCCGACAGGGTTACCACCTTGCCCCCCAGCTCGATGATCTTCTCGGCCGTGTACTGGGCCACGTTGCCGGAGCCGGACACCAGGCAGACTTTGCCTTCCAGGCTGTCGTTCTGGGTGGCCAGCATTTCCCGGGCGAAATACACCGAGCCGTAGCCGGTGGCTTCCGGCCGGATCAGGCTGCCGCCCCACCCCAGGCTCTTGCCCGTGAGCACGCCCGTGAATTCGTTGCGCAGGCGTTTGTACTGCCCGAAAAGGTACCCGATCTCACGGGCGCCCACCCCGATGTCGCCCGCCGGGATATCCGTGTTGGGGCCGATGTGCCGGGCCAGCTCGGTCATGAAGCTCTGGCAAAACCGCATTACTTCCGCATCCGACTTGCCCTTGGGGTCGAAATCGGATCCGCCTTTGCCGCCGCCCATGGCCAGGGTGGTCAGGGCGTTCTTGAAGACCTGTTCGAAGGCCAGAAATTTAAGGATGCTGAGGTTGACCGACGGGTGAAACCGCAGCCCGCCTTTGTAAGGACCGATAGCGCTGTTCATCTCGATGCGGAAACCGCGGTTGACGTGCACCTGGCCCTGGTCATCCATCCAGGGGACACGAAACAAAATCACCCGTTCGGGCTCGGTGATTCGGTCCATGACTGCGGCTTTGCGGTATTCGGGGCTGCGGTCCAGAACGGGCTTGACCGACTCGACCACTTCATAGACGGCCTGATGGAATTCCCGTTCTCCCGGATCCCGATTCTTGACCAACTGTAAAACGTCCGTCATGTCTGCCTCCTTTTTCGTGTGATGCCGCGCCGGGCGCATCTTTCTGGAAAGAGAGTTGGAATATGGTGCCGGCGGCACCTGCCGCCGCATTAAGCTGGACTAATAAAACCAATTGTCCTGGGGCTACCTACCATGATGAAGGCCGGCCTTCAAGACATAATACCGCCTGCCGTACACGCAACCATTTTTATAAATGACAGCGAGTTAGCCTGGGTCAGGGAATGAAAACCGTCGTCTGGAACCCAATGGAAAAAACATCGCAAGTCCGGTTGGACAGCGACGGGCTCTCCGGGCGGAGCACCCCGCGGCAGCGGGGGCGGCACAGGGCCGCCCCGCTGCCGGGCATTACGGGTGAAACCGAAAATCAGCCGTCGATAACCGCCAGGGCTTCTTCCCGGTAAGCGTCCATGACATAGGGGATTTGGGTGACTTTGGCGCACTCCTCGGTGAGGGAGAAGATATCCTGCCGGCTGATGTAGGGCACCTGCCAGTTGCGGGAGCCCGCCATGATCTGCTGCAGGCCGACCTTGATCTTGTCCACCGCGCTGTAGATGCCGATGGCGCCCAGGGGCAGGTCGTCCACTTCGGAACCGATTTTTTCCTTCAGGACCTCATAGTTCATGAAAATTTCTTCCTTGGTGTCGCCGAAACGGGAGACCGTGGACGGCAGGCCGCCTTCTTCACCGCGCAGCCAGCGCTCGCAGTTTTTTCCCACCATGCCCGGAATCATCAGCGCCCGGCCCATGCAGACGGCTTTGCAATAGGGCGCTCCCAGGGCCAGGGCCTTGAAGACGTGATCTTCCGCGGAAAACCCGCCGGCAAAGGCGATATCCGGCACCGGCCGGCCTTTTTCCCGCAGGCGATCGCACAGCTCGTAGGCCATGGAATGGAGATAAATGGAGGGGATGCCCCATTCGCACATCATGCGCCAGGGGCTCATACCGGTGCCGCCCGGGGCGCCGTCGATGGTCAGCAGATCGATGCCGGCATCCGAGGACCAGCGGATGGCCATGGCCAGCTCGCGCATGGGGTAGGCGCCGGTCTTGAGGGTGATGCGCTTGGCCCCCAGGGCCCGGATGCGCTCCACTTCCTTCATGAAGCCTTCCTGGTCGATGAACCCCAGGCGGGAATGGCGTTCGAACTGTTTCAGGGGGCCGGCCTTGAAGGCCGCCTGATAGGCCGGCATTTCCGGATCCGGGGTGACGATGTAGCCGCGGCTTTTCAAATCCAGGGCGCGTTGGAGGGAGTTGACCTTGATCTCGCCGCCGATGCATTTGGCCCCCTGGCCCCATTTGAGTTCGATGGTCTCGACCCCCAGCTGGTCCAGGACGTACTCGGCCACGCCGTTGCGGGTGTCCTCCACATTCATCTGCACCAGGATATCCCCGTAGCCGTCATGGTAGCGGCGATAGGTCTCCACCCGGCGCTTCATCTCCGGCGATTTCTTGACCAGGCCGTTCCCGTTGAACTCGAGCTCCGGATCGATACCGCAGACGTTCTCGCCGCACACCAGGCAGATGCCGCTGATGGCGGCCCCCACGGCGAAATGCTCCCAGTTCCGGCGGGCGATGTCCGTGCTGCCCAGGGCCCCCGTAAAAATCGGCACCCGCATCTTGATCTTGTCTTTGGTGCCGAATTCGGTCTCCGTGTTCACGGCCGGAAAGGTGGCCTTGTCCGGATCGGCATCGATGCCCTTGGCCCCCAGGGCATACCCCATGATGTTGAGGTGGGAGTAGTCCACCGGATAATCCTTGTCCGCACCGGCGGTCACATAGCCGAAGGGCTCGGGGTAGAGCAGCTCCCGGCCGCGGAAAGTGGCCCGGAAGGTATCGCAGTTGCCTTTGCACCCGTCGATACAGCGGCTGCACAGGCCCGATTGGGGGGCGACATTGCGGGATCGGTTTTTGGTCTGGAGAACATCGTTGGCGTTCGGTCGCTGCAGGTTCATAAACTCCACTCCTTGGCTGTTGGTTGACTTTCTTAACGGGCCAAAGCATCGCATGCACCCCGGCCGGTTTACATTTTATTCTTCCACCCTATTTAGAGGTACGGCTTCGTAAAATGTTCAAGATCAAGGCGTGCAAGTTCCGAGGAGAGAGGCGTACATCGGTACGCCGCAACGACGAGGAACGCCGCACAACGCAGCTATTGGGCATTTTACGAAGCCGTACCCCCAATAAAAAAAGGCGCCCCTTCCCTCAGGAAGCAGACGCCATTGTCTTGCCGATCACCAAATTGTCGTTGCCGGAAAACCGCCCCGGCGGATGTCTAATGCAAACACGTCGTTGTGTTAAGAGGCACTATTAGCAATACTAACAAAACTTGTCAAATCCGGATTTGATCGTCAGCGAAACTTATTTGCGGGGCAGCTTGTCCAGGAGATCCAGGGCGTGGGGAATGCTGGTGTAATGACCGGTTTCAGAGGATAAAATGATGGTTTCCGCCACATCGCGCATGCTCCGGCGGGTGTCCATGCTGCGTTTCTGGATCCAGCGGTAGGCTTCCTCGGCGTTCATGCCGCGCTCGTCCATGAGAATCTCTTTGGCCCGATCGACCCGCTTGCGGGTGTGCAATTCCGCCTTGGCGCGCCGGGTGGCGCCTTGCAAGGCCGTCAGGTGCCAGACCATACCGGCCTGCCGGGCCAGGGCCTCGGCCACCTGAACGTCCAGATCGGAGAAGGCATGCCGATCAGCGGTAAAACCCATCAGGACGCCGGCCGCGGTTGACCCCTGGGCGGCCACCGGCATGCACAACAGGGAAACCAGACCACCCTGGGCGGCAAGGTCGCGTTCCGCGGACGGGGGTGCCGCGGCCAGGTCCGGGACGGTGTGGCAGGTGCCACTCGCCAGGGCCTGCCGGCTGACGCTTCCGGAAAGATTCAGGGTCTGGGGGAAAAAGCGCCGGTCTTTCGCGTCGCCAACCGCGGCCAGCCGGAGCCGGTCCACGGGCGAGGATGTCTCCCGGCGCCACAGGCTGCAGACCGCCAGGGGCAACAGCTTGGTGGCCGCCTTGGCAATCTCCGGCAACAGGGTCTCCGGGTCGTCCCGGGACACGATCTCCCGGTCCAGGTCGTTGAGGGTTTGGAGAATGCGGCGGAAGGCATCGGAGGGTTCGGGGTTCGGCATGGGAAGACGTATTCACCCGTTCGTTGAAGAAGCATTCACGATTAGAACGGCTAATACCACTAGCCATGTCCAGCGTCAAACCGGCCGGCAGGCCCCGGCCCGGGGCCGGAACATTGCGGCCCGGGGAGGATTGTGTTAGAGGCAGACGTCTGCTGCCCATACCGACCGCCCAACATTTGTTCATAAATAGTGTTCGTCCAGAGATGGTAGAGGACACTAACTGACGATAGAGGACCCTATGGCCAATTGCGCTGATGTTTTTGTCGACCGCCTCCGGGACCACGGTGTTCGTTATGCCTTCGGCATACCGGGCGGCCCCTGGATCCCTTACATGGAAGCCATGCGCCGCCGAGAGATGCCCTTCATCCTGGTGGCCCACGAAGCCGCGGCCGGCTTCATGGCCGATGTATGCTATCGCCTCACCGGGGCGCCGGCCCTCTGCCACGGCACCTTCGGCCCCGGCGCCACCAACCTGGCCACCGGTGTGGGCGGCGCCCTTCTGGATCGGTCGGCCCTGATCGCGGCCACCTCCGAGCAGAGCGATGCCATGCGCTACAGGGTCACCCAGATGAATATCGACCACCAGGCCCTTTTTCGTCCCATTACCAAATGGACCACCCGGGCGGAGGCCGGCACCCTGACCGACACCATCGACCGGGCCATGGCCACCGCCTGTGCCGAAGTGCCCGGCCCGGTGCACATCGGCCTGCCGGTGGACCTGGCGGACAAGGCCTGTGCAAGCGACGGCCCGCCACCCAAAACCGGTGCCGAAGCCGAGCTGCCAACCCCCGACGCCATCCAGACCGTCATCGACCGGATCCGGCAGGCCCGACGCCCGCTCATCGCCGTGGGCCTGACCGCCGCGCGCCTGAAATGCCACCACCTCCTGGCCCGCCTGCTGGAAGCCGTCCCGGCCCCGGTGGTGTTGACGCCCATGGCCAAGGGCCTCCTGCCCGAAACCCATCCCTGGTATGCGGGGGTCGTCTTTCACGCCGGCAGCGGCCGGCTGGCCGACATCGCCCGCCAGGCCGATCTCGTCGTCGGATTGGGGTACGATCCGGTGGAGTTCGATTATGAAGCCTGGCTGCCCCAAGCCCCCCTGGTGCATATCGACACCGCCCCGGCAACCTTGTCCGCGCCCTGCGAACTGGCCGCCGAATGCATCAGCGACCTGGGAGCGGCCCTGGAAACCCTTGCCGCCATGGCGCCGCTTGCCACCGAATGGGACCCGGCAATGCTGGCGCAGCACCGGGAAGACCTCTACCGCGCGGTGCGTCCCGGCTCCGGGAATTTCGGGCCGGCCGAAGCCCTGGACATCCTGCGGGATGTCCTGCCCCCCGAGGGCATCCTCACCTGCGACGTGGGGGCCCACACCCACCTGCTCGGACAGCTCTGGCCCACGCCGGCCCCCGGCCGTTTCCTCATGACCAACGGCTGGTCTTCCATGGGATACGGCATCCCGGCCGCCCTGGGGGCTTCGCTGTGCCGCCCGGACACGCCCGTGGTCTGCGTCACCGGGGACGGGGGTTTCAGCATGATGGCCGGCGAACTCGTCACGGCCCGCCGGCTGGGGCTGAATACCGTCATCATGGTCCTGGCCGACCGCATGCTGAGCCTGATCGAGGTCAAGCAGGGCTGGAAGGACTGCCCGGCCGACACGTCACGCCTTTTCTCGGGCGCCTTCCTGGATGCGGACCGCATCTTCGGCGTGCCCGTGCTCAAGGCCGACACCCCGGAAAGCCTGCGCCGGTCTCTGAACCAGGCATTCGCAACCCAAGGCCCGGTGGTCGTGGAGGCCGACATCGACGGCCGCGACTACCACCAACTGATTGCAAGGAGCTATAAATGACCCCCATCCGGATTATCGTCTGCGGTTACGGCAATGTCGGCCGCGCCTTTGTCAACCTGGTCGCCACCAAACAGGCCGATCTTGCAACCCGCTATGGCCTCGCCCCCAAGATTGTCGCCGTGGTGGATATCGGCGGTGCGGCCGTGGACGCAACGGACGGGCTGCCCCTGGATCAGCTGCAGGCCGCTGTCGAAAACGGCCAGGCCATCGAGACCGTGGCCGATTTTGGCCGCCCCGGCCTCTCGGGCAAGGACGTGCTTCAGTCAATGCAGGCCGATGTGCTGGTGGAGGCCACCCCCACCAACCTGACGGACGGGGAGCCGGCCCGCACCCACATCACCGCCGCCCTCACCAACGGCATGGACGTCATCACCGCCAACAAAGGGCCGGTCGTCCTCTTTTATGACGAACTCCGGACACTTGCCCAGTCAAAGGGCGGGCGCCTGTTCATGAGTGCGGCCACGGCGGCCGCCCTGCCCACGCTCGATGTGGGCCGCCTTTGCACGGCCGGCGCCCAAATAACGGCCGTGGAAGGCATTCTCAACGGCACCACCAATTACATCCTGACCCGCATGGGCCAGGAGGGCTGCGACTACGCCACGGCCCTGCAGGCGGCCCAGGACCTGGGCATTGCCGAGACCGACCCGACCCTGGATGTGGAGGGCCTCGACACCCGCAACAAGATCATCCTGATCGCCAACCAATTGTTTGATCAATCCCTGGGGCTTGCGGATGTGGACACCACCGGGATCACCGGCGTCAGCCCGGAGGACATGGACCGCGCCAAGGCAGACGGCAAGGTGATGAAACTGATCGGATCGGCCCGCTGGCAGGACGGGAAACTGGTGGTCAAAGTCGCCCCGGAGGCGCTGGAGGCCAGCCACCCCCTGGCCGGCGTCCATCTTTCCGAAAAAGGCATCAGCTTCGACACCGATTCCATGGGACGCATCACGGTAACCGGCGGCCACAGCTCCCCCACCGGCGCTGCTGCGGCCCTGTTGAAGGATTTAATCCACACACAAATTTTTAGCTCATTCTCGAAAACAAGGAAAAACAAAAAATAATACCGGGGGCAGGTGGTTAAATAGAATAAAAAAAGGCAAGGCCTTGGGGACCTTGCCTGGCAAGTTTAAAGAAATCGGGGATAAGTTATTTATTTCGTCTCCGAAAAACAGCGAGGCCCAGCAAACCGGTGCCCATAAGCAGTAGGGTGGTGGGCTCTGGAACAGGTGTTGTGCCGCCCTCATTGGAGGGAAATTCAACATTCTCTGGATATTCAAAAGGGTTATCAAATGTCGTGAAACCAATTCGCCCCACGTATCGCTTCCGGTCGTTTTTGAAGACCAGCTTGAAGAGTTGATCTTCCAGCCGCCCGGCTACCCAATCGTCCATCCATTCCTGCCGATCCTCTTCAGCCAACAACCCCTTCTGGATCAGCTTGCGGGACCTTTTTTTGGCTTTCCTATCTAATTTTTTGAATTTTCGTGACTTATCGGTATCTATTTGACGGAAAGTTATGCCCTCATTTCCCATTTGATTCGTCAATTGGAAAAAGTCACGTTCCACAGATTGTTTTTTAAATTTGATGCCTTTCAGTTTGATCCTTTTAAGATCAGCTTCTTTGACAACAAGAAAATATTCATCCGTGGCCTGGTTATTTTCAATGTGCTGGGCTACCCAGGCATCCCCGGAAAACTTCAACGCATAAGCGTTACCTGTTAAAACAAATGCCAGCGTAACGAGCAAGGTGGCCAATATTCTTATGATATGAGGCATAGCAACCCCCAGTTTATCTAAGGCGAGTAATTGAAAATACTTAGAAAATGTTGTTTTGCAAAATTCATACCAATATCTGGTAAAAGGTTTACCCCCAAATCGATAAGTTATAATTTTGAATCTTTTCAATGAGTTTTCATACAATTACTTAAAACCGCGACTCTTTTTTTCATTATAGCGCCACTAAATATAGGAAACAGAAGTTCTAACATACAATATATTGTATGTAATTAATTACCCATTTCGAGTGGCGCAATTTTCGTGGCCGCCTTTGCACAACCCTTCAGACGCCCGGCGGATCGGAAGCCCTCAATGGACCGAAGCATCAAAAAATGCTATCAGGACCAACATGACAACACATTTTCACCCGGTCGTCTAAGACACAAAGTTAACGCGATTGAGAGGAGGGCCAGCATGTCCGCAACCATGCCCGCATCGGAACTGCGCCGCCAAATTCGCAGCGGCGAATGGACCACCCCCACCTCCGGGGCCGCCACCGGCTTTCTGCAGGCCAACCTGGTGATGCTGCCGGAGGCCCAGGCTTTTCATTTCCTGCTCTTCTGCACGCGCAACCCCAAGCCCTGCCCGGTGCTGGACGTGTTGGAAGCAGGCGTCAGCGCCCCTTCGATTGCCGCCAAAGCCGACCTGCGGGACGACCTGCCGCGCTACCGGATTTTCGAAAAGGGAGAAATGGCGGAAGAGGTCACCAGCGTGAAAGACCGCTTTCAGCCGGACATGGTCAGCTTTCTGCTGGGGTGCAGCTTTTCTTTTGAAAACGCCATGCTGGCGGCCGGCCTGCCCATCCGCAATATCGAAGAAGACAAAAACGTCTCCATGTACATCACCAACCGCCAATGCCGCCCGGCAGGCCCGTTTACCGCCCCCCTGGTGGTAACCATGCGCCCCATGACGCCGGAGCAGGCCGTGCGGGCCGTCCAGGTGACCACCCGCTTTCACCTGACCCACGGCGCCCCCATTCACATCGGCGATCCGGCGGACCTGGGCATCCGGGATCTGGACCGCCCGGACTTCGGCGATCCTGTCACCATCCGCCCAGGTGAGGTCCCGGTCTTCTGGGCCTGCGGCGTCACGTCGACCCTGGCCGCCATCTCGGCCCGCCTCGACCTGACCATTACCCACGCCCCGGGCCACATGTTCGTCTCGGATCTTAAGGATGAGCACCTGGCTATTTTATAATTCAACAGGGCGGCCTCTTTTCCATATTGAATCTTAGCGGAATTCAGGGCCGCCTAATTAGGTCCCCTGGCACGTTGACCAGCGCAATCCCTCTGTACCCATTGACAAAAACCTGCCCCAGGATATATGAGCATTAGATCAGAACGGGCGCTACCCGCTTCCGCATCAAGCATCACCAGCATTATTCCCCAAGCCGGCATTACGACAATTTGAACGACCAGGGCATTATCCTTCAGGAGGTTGCGCATGGGTTGTATTGGTCCGCAGTATCGGTACATTCGATAGCGTTCAATACTTGCTGACTATTCTGATGAGTTGCACTCATCGGGTGATCAACGGCGATAAGATCGCCTCCAGTTTTCTCAAAAAATGGTTGTTAAATGTTGAGACCTGACCATACCGGTTGATCCTAACGTCGGTTGCCGGTGAATTCCACGTTAGATGCCAAAGGAATGCTTGTATGAAGATTAAATCGGTTACCATCAGTTGCTTTCGCTGTTATGCAGAAACGGTTCAAGTCGACATTGCTGACCTGTGTGTTCTGGTTGGAAAGAATGATATTGGCAAGTCAACTTTTCTTGAGGCCTTGGATATCTTTTTTAATGAAGGTAAGGGATGCATAAAAATAGATAAAGAAGACATTAACAAGAAGGCCCTATCTGAGGGGAATAATTGCGTTGAAATCTCAGTCGAGTTTGAATCCTTACCATCGTCAATAATCATAGATGCAACCAACCAGACGACCTTAGCGGATGAACACCTTCTTACCGATTCCGGTACACTTCATATAGTGAAACGTTATCCAAATGCTGGAAAGGAAAAAGTGTTTATTAAAGCGTTGCATCCAACTAATCCCTTGTGCAAAGATTTGCTTCTGAAGAAAAACACTGAACTAAAGAAGATTCTGCAGGACCAAGGACTTGAATGCGAAGATAAAACAAAGAACGCTGAACTTCGTAAGGCCATATGGCTAGGGCAAAATGAGCTTAAACTTGAGGAATATGAAATCGAGGTCGCGAAAATTGATGCCAAGAGCATTTGGGATCAATTGAAGTCATACATGCCCCTATACACACTATTTCAGTCTGATCGGAAGAATAGCGATGGTGACAGTGAAGTTCAGGATCCAATGCGTTTGGCTGTTAAGGAGATATTAGGGGATGCGCAGATACAGGAAGATCTGGCACAAGTGGCCGAGACTGTAAAAAATCGGTTAGATGAGGTAGCGCATAGAACCCTAGAAAAGCTTAGTGAAATGAATCCGGCTATCGCAAGTTCTCTTGATCCAAAACTACCAGACACAGCAAGCTTGAAATGGGCTGATGTATTCAAGAATGTATCAATTGCAGGTGATGAAGATATTCCAGTAAATAAACGTGGTAGCGGAGTTAAAAGACTCATCCTAATAAACTTCTTTAGAGCAGAAGCCGAACGTCGTCAGCAAGACGAGAATCTCCCCAATATTGTATACGCCATCGAAGAACCTGAAACCTCACAGCACCCTGAACATCAACGATCCCTTGTTGATGCTCTGGTTGCGTTATCAGACACAGAAAATGCACAGGTTCTCATGACAACTCACAGTCCAGAAATTGTAAAAAGGCTTAAATTTGAAAATATTCTCCTTATTGCTGGTCAAGAGCCGGGGCAAATTAATCATGTTCAAGAACATGAATTGCCATACCCGAGCCTCAACGAAGTCAATTATGCGGCCTTTGATGAATTGTCCCTTGAGTATCACAACGAGTTGTATGGTTATATTGAAGCAGAAGGTGCCCTCGGCACCTATAAAGCTGGCAAAACTGTTAGAGATTACAACAGATTAAACCGAGATGGCAGCACATCACAGCAATCCATAGTTCTTACCGAGTATATCCGGCATCAAATCCACCATCCTGAAAATGATAAGAACGTGCGTTTCACTGGCCAGGAACTTAGAGAGTCAATTGAGGCTATGAGGAACTTTATTTCAGGTGGTTCGCGAACATGACAAAATATCTAACCAGTCGCTTCTAATGACCTCGGACACGCCCTCGGCCCCAGAGCTTGTCGTTATCTATAATAAATTTCTATGAACCAGGCCTTACCTCACAATTTTCCACGATCTTTTTGTGGGGTTTGTACATTTCAGTTTTTATTCTGCGATAGAATTCTTTTCTGAATCCCGGGATTCGCGTCAGAAGCCTCACCACGAAATTGGTCAATCGGGATTTGTAGCGTTTGTGGGGAAAATTGAAAGCCCCGTTTTTTTTGTAGTACCGATAGTCAGCCTGGAAGACATGGCGAAGCTTGCCCCAGATATCATCCCGGAAAATTTTTGAGCCACCAACGCCTAAAAAGGTTTGCGGTTGGCAATAGTCGTTTGTTGAAAATGCGATCACTTGCTCGGCCAGTTTTTGAATGCTGGTGTCAATTTCATTGGAATCGCCGATTTCATCGCAAACCATACCGGCGAAATTGGCTTGCTGCGATTCAACAATACCCTGGCAGAAATCGTGCAGATATGGCATTTGACTCACTCGGCCGGAAATAAGATACCCGACCTGTTTAGCCTTTAAATCCGGGACGTGATTCATAAAAAACCGCCTATCGAAATATTCTTTGAATTTTGAAGAGAGGTTTCTGCCCGTCAGCGCCATGGCAAAAATAACAATATCGGCTGGCAGAATTCTGGAATGATAAAAAGAGGAAAATTCGTCTTTGTACATGCAGTTATTGTCATAGCCGCACTTGATGCATCCGGTACACCCACCCTGGATATTAAGCTCCCACAGGTTTACGATGTCGATGCCTTCGGTATAAGCATTCGAGAATCTCTTGATCATTGCCTGAATATTGGCGTCATGCGGTTTGTGGTCTGTAACCAGGACGATTTTCTTGTTCCCGGCATCCATTTTTTTCGCGACGATGGCCGGTTCGTAAGCGTATTCGCTTTGGGTGACGGGTTGATATCTTTTCAGGTGATGGCATTTTTCCCCTGATGATTCAAAATAGTATTGGGCAAACTTGAGGAGTGTTTCCCTGCCGCGGCTTTTTCTGAGATCATCCATTTCAGCTGAAAAATAACCGATATAATTCATCTCGAGATCGTCACAGACGGCATGCATATAGCGGTGCGCGGTGTGGTCATAGAAATGAATCGACGTTGTCATGACAATGGTGGACTTGTTTTTGAACGCCCGGGCAGCGTTTCGTTCATGGATAAGCTCAATGAAGCGCATATATTGGGCCGGCACGAATAATGTGTATACGGGTGTGGACCATATGATGCTGTCACAAGATTCTATGTCGGCAATGATGTCATTAAAGAGATCATCATTCTTTTCGATTTTTTTTATCCGGCTTGAAATGTTGTGAAACAGGTATTCGTGCTGAGGATAATGTTTCTGAATATATTTTACATACTGCATGGTAACGCTGGGTTCACCCTTAGGGCTTCCATTTAAAATGACGATCTTCATAGCGGCCTCCTGTGATAGACATTCTAAAGTTGACAACGTCAACATTTCATATAAACCGCAAAATTGACAGTGTCAACATCAAATGTTAATGAATGGCAATAAGTGAAGATGGTGACGTCTGATTAACCGGGGGACAACATTGGCAACAAAGAAAAGCTACCACCATGGTGATTTGCGTAAAAAACTGCTGGAAACAGCACTTGAAATTATATCCGAGGATGGGCTTGAAAAAGTTTCTATGCGTAAGCTTGGGCAGCGGATAGGGGTGTCTAGGACAGCACCCTACAGGCACTTTGCCGATAAAAGTATGCTGCTATGTGCAATTGCCGAACAAGGGCATATAAAATTAACGACCGTGCTGAAAAACGCCAATCGGCAGCTTATTGATGATCCGTTGACAAGAATTAGGAATACCGGGATTGGCTATGTAGAATTCGCTGTTCGCAACCCGGTACATTACAGGATCATGTTCGGTAATGAGATCCTGGAAAATCAAAGAACCCCCGAACTTGTCCAGGCCGCTGAAACGTCATTTAATGAATTATTATATGCCGTAAAGGCGTGCCAGGAAGAAAAGCTTATCAAGCCAATTAACCCCTATATTATTGCAAACACGTTGTGGTCATTGACCCATGGCACCTCCATGCTCTTGATCGATGGACAGATCCAGTCTGCAAATGCGTTCCGAGGAATGCCGGCAATGCTTCAAACGGATATTGAAGCCGGCGAGATCGATGTGCGAAAGATCTTTGAATATAAAAGCGATATTTTATTCTCCGGTCTTGCTGCAGAATCCTGATGACGCAATATTAACCTGGCAACAAAATATACAAGCGCCCGTCATCCCGGCGCAAGCCGGGATCTCCATGCAAACCGCCCATTTGCCAATAGATTCCGGCTTTCGCCGGAATGACAACCCTGGTGTGATTAATCGCCGGGTTAATAATATAGCCGGCCGCCGTAGCATCGCGAAATAAGATAACCTTAATAAGAAAAGACATTAAGGCCTCAACACTTGACAACTTTATCCTTGTCTTCTGCTCCCTAAAAACTTTGGGTCTTCTCCCGAATAGTTGGTGCAAATGAGCAATTGGGTCACAGGGTATTACCGCTTGGGCATCTCGGGAGCATAAGGGTTCCAGGCGTCAAGGGGTCAAGGATCCAGGTGAAATACTAAAAAATTACAAAGAATGGCAAGTGTGGCAAAAAGCATATGCCCTTTGTTTGCATCTATATAGTGTATCGAAACGTTTTCCAAAATTAGCAGGGAAAATTGGGCCAATCGAGCGAATGCTGAAAGCACTGATTAAATCTCCAGAGAACAAACCCTTGGCCACTTGAATCATAGACCCCTCAGACCCTTTCTCCCAACTAATTGGGAGAAGAACCAAAAATGTTAACTGTTGAGACCTGTCCGTTCCGTTTATATTCTTACCCGGTAGCGTCTGCAAACCTTGCATCCACACTTCCCGCCAAAACAGCCATTACAATTGATTGGGCCGCACCGATTTCCTGATCGGTGACCTGATTTTCCTTAGCATCGCTAAGGCAGTGGTTCATTCATGGATAACACCCGACGGCCATGGAAACGGCAAGGTAGATCAGACGGGTGGTTTTTGGATCCAAAATGTCATTTTGCCGGACAATGCCGGAAAAAGTTTGAAATGCCTGCTTTTGCGGTTCGGGAAGCATGGTGTTTCCTTTCATTTTTGGTTCTTGCGGTTTTGGGTTGACCCTCAAGGCAAATCGTGTTTTTCGATTATTATAGATCTTTAATCGCGTCTAACGATTTATTTCGATGCACTGCATCGCCTTGGCCGATGGAAGGAAACCATGGAAATCCGGCAATTGAAAACGTTTGTCACGGTAGCGGACGTGTTGAGTTTTACCAAGGCGTCGAACCGGCTGAATATGGCCCAGTCGTCGGTATCGGCACAGATCAAGGCGCTGGAGGAGGAACTGGACTTGAAGCTGTTCGACCGCATCGGCCGGCGAGTCGTGCTGACAGAGGCCGGCCGCAGACTGTATGCCTACGCGCGCCGGATGGATGAGATGACCCGCGAAATCAAGTCCGAATTCTCGACCGCCCAGTATGCCCAGGGAGCCCTGACGGTCCGGGTGCCCGAGACCATTGCCAGTGTATACATGCCGTCCGTGGTTGAGCGGTTCCATACGGATCACCCCAAGGTCAAACTGGAACTCATCAACTGTTCGGACGAGCAGCTCAGGGAAGAGCTCAATACCGGACGGATCGATCTGGCCTTTTTGCTCACGGATTCCATCCACTTTAAAGAAGTCAATGTCGTTCCGCTGAAAACAGAAAAGATGGTCTTGGTTTCCGGCCCGTCCCACCCCCTCGCACAGCAGCCTCAGGTTGAATGGGACAACCTGACGGAACAGACCCTGCTTTTACCGAAAACCGATTGAAATTACCCCAAGGCATTCGAGCGGTCGCTCGAAGAAAACAACATCCGGCCGAGAATCCTGAAATTTTCAAGCATCCGGGGGATGAAAGCCTGTCTGAAAAGGGGCATCGGGGTCACCCTCTGCCCCGAAGTCTCCGTTGAAGACGAGCTGAAGCAAAAAAGCCTGGTACGTCTGACGTCCAGGTGGGATGATGATGAAGCCGCGCTCATCATGATCTGGCATTCGGAAAAGTGGTGCTCGCCCCTTTTGAAGCACTTTATGGAATTATCGAAAGCGGTTCTCTGCAAAGCGCCAGTCAAAAATGAATAACCACGAAGGGCACGAAGAAAGACCGACCAGAGCAGATAAATCCCTTTCGTGAATCAAGCTGTTGCACTTTACCAAACTTGGCCTTTTGGGATATCCGCATTATCGGGAGATGTCATTTCATGATTAAAAAGAAAATGATTATTATGATATGCATCTTTATTTCAGGTGCTTGTTTTGCAAGCTGCGGCATCAATAGACTGCAGGTCTTTAAGCATAATTTTCTTGTTTATCCGAACGAAATAAATGAACAAGATATTGATAAAAATAATCCCAGGGAAATCCTTTTTGGCCGTGGATACCTTATCCTTATGATTGAAAATAAGGATGGGGAAATAGTCCCTGTTCAACACTACTGGCCCGAGCATACATTTGGCTTTAGAGTATGGCCGGAAGAAGTCTCCTGGAGCGACCCGTTACGCATATCCAGCAATATTATTGTAGATAATATTTCGGCGCAAAAAAATGGCCTCGCCATAAAAAGAGATGGTAAAGAGCCATGGCGAGTTTATTGGTTTACGGAAGAATCGATTAAAACAATTAAAGGTAACGGAAGGCTCTTTTTACCGCCATACCAGAGCTTTTCGTTGTTAAACGCAAGACATTAGGATCATTAGATGCCTCCAGGCCCCTCAAAAGGAGGCTGTTAATTTTTGGGAAAAGAAACATATGAAAATATCGTTGATCATTGCCCATCCAAATAGAGATAGTTTCAACGCTGCAATTGCAGAACGTTGCCGTGAGACTCTAATTAACAACGGTCATACGGTTCATTTTCATGATCTTTATGAAGAAAAGTTTGATGCCTTACTTCCGGCGCATGAAATTCAACGGTCTGCCCCATTGTCAGGTGAATTAAAAAAACACTGTGATGAAATTTCCAACGTAGACGGGATTATTATCGTTCATCCTAATTGGTGGGGGCAACCGCCTGCAATTTTGAAAGGCTGGATAGATCGCGTTTTGAGGCCTGGCGTTGCCTATGAATTTATAGAAGGTGACGCGGGAGAAGGTGTCCCCGTTGGGCTGCTTAAAGCAAAATCCGCATTGGTTTTTAACACATCGAACACGGAGACGAATCGTGAGATAGGGGTTTTCAAAGATCCTCTTGAAACCATATGGAAGAACTGCATTTTTAATCTTTGCGGCGTCCATGATTTTTATAGAAGAATGTTCAACATTATTGTCACCAGCAGTGAAGAGCAACGTATTCGCTGGCTTTCCGAAGTCTCGGAAACTGTCAATACATATTATCCCAATGGGAAAGTCGCAAAACCCGTGCATTAGCCCGAACAATTCATGATTTTTTTCTACACCATAAATTTTATGCAACTATTCGGTTTAAGAGAATAGCATGATAGCATTTTCAGCCATTTGGTTTCTACTAATCGCTGCCGCAGCACTCTATCCCACGATTGCGCTGCGGAGATACCAACGCATCACCTGGTGGGATTACGTCTACCCATTAACAGGGGTTATCGCATGGTTTCCGCTGTCAGGCGTCGGCTCAACCGTATCCCTCTCCAATTTTGTTGTTGAATTGTTCTGGATTGCCGTCCTTTCGGCTCTGCTTCCGTGGGGGCGCTGGTTGTTGTCCAGAATTGAAAAAGATCAGATCAAAACATTGTCTTTCTTGCTGACCTTCGTGCCAATTCTCGCAGCAGTCGTCATGCGGCTGACAATGCCGACATTGCCGGAATGAAAGAAAACCAACCCAGCTTTTGCACTTTTCAGCACCTGTCGCGCCGAAGGTAACGACAGGCGACCTGTGTGTGAAAAACATGATGTTGACACAGCGTAAAAAATGAAGACAACAACGAACAAAATTTCACATGAGGCCTATGACAAAGGAATTCGCCTGGAAAAAGAGGCGCAATTCGACAAGGCCAGAGTGATTTATGAAGACCTCTTGCGCCATGTTGCCGACGAGACGCTTCTGAAAAAAGTTCGCTGTCGGATGGCGGATATCGACGATCTGATCGCCGAGAAGGCGATTTACCGGCGCATTGACGAAAACGCGAAACGAGTGCTTACGGAAATCGGCATCAACATCACGGAGAATCAAATCCTTATGGATCTTCTTGTTGAAGCCGGTGGCATCGATTTCGACAACGAAACCGCGCTGTTCATCCCCTTGAAGCGGGATTATATCGATCGTTGTCTGGAGATGGTGCCGCGTGAATTCCCCGGCGACCCGGGAATGAACACATTCGGCACCGGGGCGACATCCCCCTTTCTCAAACGAACCGGCGACGATGATCTGCGGCCGGCCAACCGTGAGGAGTATAAGGAAATAGTTCGCACGGCGGGCGAACAGCAAGATATTGTCGGCATTTTCAGTCTGCCGGTTGCCTGCGACAAGAGCACGTCGCTCTTCGAGATCGCCCAGTTGATGGAGAAACATTTTCAGGGGCTCAAGATGACGACAACCAATACCATGGGCGCAAACGAGGCCGCCTTTTTAAAAGGCAAAGATGACTGGGTCGACGGGACCTGTCTGGTTTCCTCCCTGGCGCCGATGAACAACATGGTTGTCCCTTTTTTGAGCAGCGCCCGCATCGGCAACAACCTTTTGATGATCGACCAGAGCCTTGCCGGCATATCGGCTCCCGCGAGCCCGGAGGCTTTCCTGACGCAGGTCCATGCCCAGGTCCTTTTCATGATGGTTGTCGCCCAGACCGTCAACCCGGGTGTATCCTGCATCCACTGCGGCATACCCTGTGTTGTCGACGCCGGCGGCAATCTCGCTTACAGTTCGCCCCGGCAAACATTCATCAATGCCGCCATGGCGCGCGTCAACACCTGGATCACCCATTTTCCCTCCGCCCAGACCGGGGGCAGTACAAGCCTGCCCGATGCCACCCCCCAGGCGCTCTTGGATTCGGAATTGAGCCGCAACACGCTGCGCAAGTACGGCGTGCATATTGTGCGGCACGCCATGGGGGCGTTGGGCAACCTCAACTTCTTCAGCCTGGAAAAATTTTTAGAGGACTGCGAGCGTGAAAGGCGCTCCAAAAAAATCTTCGATGCCATGCCAAAGGATTTGGGCGTCATACCGATGCTCTTCCCCGCTGACGACCTGGCCCTTGAGGGCATCCGGGAGATTGCCGAAAAGGGCAACCCCAAAAATGCGGATCACACCCTGATAAACGTGGATTCATTCCGCCAGTGGGAGGACAGGATCCGGCAGGCAGCTCAAAAGAAGCTATATTATCCACACCTCAACGACACGGTTATCGATCAAAACGCTACGTCTTCTCAATGCTTCCATAAATAGTGCCCATCCATAGATGGTAGATTTTGGTTCCTGGCAAGGCCCGAGCGCGTTTTCCCTCTTCGCGGGATATTATCCCGCTATAAGGGACTTCCCGTCTAATCGATTCCGATCGGTGGGTGTCAACCGGAGGAATAGTCCGCTATTTCGAGGATTGAAAACGAGCGAGAACGCCGCCAGGGGCCAAAAGATGCCATCTATGGATGGGCACTAAATAACATTTTCGTCCTTGCCTTCCGCCTGATATTTTGAGATTACAATAGGTATCCTATCAAAATAGTTGGCCTTTTTGTACTCATTGGGTCTGACACCTGACCAGGAGCATCAAAAATGACCACCCAACCAAGATCGGGGAAGTCGGCAGATGAGATTAAAACGTTAACATCAGCGAATGCCGAACTTACGCGCAAGGTCAAATCGCTTGCCGAGGAAAACCAGCGTTATCGCAACTTTTTCGAGCAGGCCATCGCAAAGGAGACCACCGAGCTCAATTCCGCCCGGAAAGCCCTGCGCGAACGCGATGAGGAGTACCTCACCCTTTTTGACATGGTTTCGGATGCGCTCGCCTTGATCGACATCGAAACCGGGCAAATGCTCGACGTCAACAAAGCGTTTATCGAGCTTTACGGCTACAGCAAACCGCAAGTGCTTCGGATGAAAAACACCGATTTTTCGGCCGAGCCGGAAAAAACCAGGCATGTTACCCATTCGCGCGGCATCTATGTGCCCGTGCGATGGCACAAAAAGAAAGATGGGACGGTCTTCCCCACGGAAATTACCGCCCGAATCCTTAAATACAAAGGCCGCGATGCCCACATGGCCGCCATCCGGGATATTACCGAGCGCCATCGCTACGAAGCCCGGCACCGACGCTCCCAGAAGATGGAATCGCTGGGCCTCCTGGCGGGAGGCGTTGCCCACGACCTCAACAATGTCCTCTCCGGCCTGGTAAGTTATCCGGAATTGCTGCTGCTGGACCTGCCCGACGACAGCCCTCTCCGGCGCCCGATCGAAACCATCCAGAAATCCGGGAAACGCGCGTCGGCCATCGTGGAGGACTTGCTGACCATTGCCAGGGGGGTTGCCATCACCAAGGGGCCCCTTCGCCTGAACGACACTGTAAAAGAGTATTTGGCCTCCCCTGAATTTGAAAAGCTCCGGCATTTCCATCCGGGTGTTGCCGTTGAAACCACTTTGCATGCCGGGCTCAAGAATATTTCCGGCTCCCAGGTTCATATCCGCAAAGCCCTGATGAACCTGGTGTCCAACGCCGCGGAAGCGATCGACGGCAAGGGTACCATCACGATTTCGACGGCCCGTCGCCACGTCGACAAGGATTTAAAAGACGATGAACGTCTGAAGGAAAACACCTATGTGATTTTATCGGTCACCGATGACGGCCCGGGGATCTCGGCCGAAGAATTGGAGCGTATATTCGAACCGTTCTACACCAAAAAAATAATGGGGCGCAGCGGTACCGGATTGGGGCTGGCCGTTGTCTGGAACGTAATGCAGGACCATGGCGGGACCATCGAAGTGACGTCCGGCAGTGCCGGAACGACTTTTCAGCTATACTTCCCGATAACGAAGGAAACCATTCCGGACAGCGACGCGACCGTGCCCTTTGCCGCTTATCAGGGCAAGGGGGAAGCCATACTGGTTGTGGACGACGTGGAACACCAAAGGGAAATCGCCTGCAAGCTGTTAAATCGATTGGGCTATAAAGCCACGGCCGTTGCAAGCGGCGAGGAAGCCGTCGAATTCCTGAAGCACGGTGCGGCGGATCTGGTCCTGCTGGACATGATCATGGAACCCGGCATGAACGGGCATGAAACCTACGAGGCAATCACCGCCTTGCATCCCGCCCAAAAAGCCATTTTGGTGAGTGGTTTTGCCAAAACGGAAGAGGTCCTGAAAGCCCAGCAAATCGGGGCGGGTCGTTTTATAAAGAAACCGTATACGTTAGAGAAAATAGGGGTGGCCATCCGGGATGAATTGCGCACTTGAGATTGCGCGGCCCAACAAGGGTAGCGGATAACCCCACACAATCCATTTACCATGCGGCTCTATCTTGACAGCCGGACCGACATCCAGTAAGTTCCAGCAAATGAACCGCATTCATTTATTTCTTGAATTTTCATACCATCACATCGAAACGAGGGCGCTGAACTGTAGGCGCCCTCGTGCTGCTTCAACCGATGGGGCAGGCGCCCACCGGCAACCCCAACGTTAGACAGGGAGGATCATCATGAAACGATTGCTCCAAGGGACAGCGTTCCTGGCTGCTTTGGCCATCCTCTGCGGCTTGATGGTACCCACTGCGGCATTGGCCGCCAAGGAAATAAAGATCGGCGTCATCTATCCGCTGACCGGCGGCGCTGCGGCGGCGGGCCGGGAACTGCGGGCCGGGGCCGAACTGGCCGCCCAGCTCTGCAACGAAGTCCACGCCGACATCGACATGGCCATGGCCAAAAACGGCGGCATCCAGAGCATGGACGGGGCCAAAATCACCCTGATTTTCAAGGATCATGAGGGCAACCCCACCCTGGGCGCCGACCTGGCCAAGAAATTGATACTGGACGACAAGGTGGACGGCATCCTGGGGTGCTATTTCAGCTCGGTGACCAAAACGGTCAGCGCGGTGTGCGAGCAGTACGGCGTGCCCATGATCAACGGGTCCTCCACCTCGCCCGGCCTGACCGAACGGGGCTTCAAATGGTTCTGGCGCACCACGCCCCACGACCGCTGGTTCACCAAGGACCTCTTCGAACTCCTGGTAGGCCTGACCGAAGGCAAGGTCCGGGGGGTTCCGGCCGTGGACCGCAAGGAACTCAACGCCATATCCTCGGCCTGTGAAAACAGCGAGTGGGGATCTTTTGTCACCCAGGTGATCAAGGAGCTCGCGCCGGAATACAAGTTCAAACTGCGCAAGGCCCTCCTGTATTCGGACAAATCCCCCGACCTGTCCAGCGAGGTCCGCTCCCTGAAGGCGTCCAAGGCCGGCGTGCTGCTGTTCGCCTCCTACACCTCGGATGCCATCCTGATGGTGAAAACCCTCAAGACCCAGCAGGTGCAGCCCAAGATCATCTGGGGCCAGGACGCCGGTTTCGACAAGCCCGAGTTCCGCAGCACCCTGGGGGATGCCATCGAGGGCATCCTGACCCGTTCGGTTTTCCTGCCCCAGGTGGTCCAGATCAAACCGCTGGCCGGCCAGGTGAACGGTCTCTACAAAACCAAGACCGGCAACGACCTGGGGGGGGCTTCCGCCCGGGCCTTCACCGGTTTGCAGACCTGGGTGCACGTGCTGGAAATGGCCGGCTCCACCGACCCGGGGGCCATTCAAAAAGCGGCCAATGCCATCGAAATTCCCGGCAAGGAACTGGTGGTGCCCTGGAAAGGGGTTAAATTCGCCAGCACGGGCAGTGAAATGGGGCAGAACATCTGGGGCTCCGGCCTGATCGGCCAATACCAGAAGGGCGCCGACGGCCAGATGGGGCTGGAAATCGTCTACCCGTTCGACGTGGCGTCGGGGGATATGATTTATCCTTTCCCCAAATGGTAGTCGTGTCCACGCCGAAACGGCATCTTGCGGCCCAGGCCGGCGTTCTCGCGATTTTGCATTCCTCGACGTAGCGCAAGCTACGCCTGCGGGTGCAAAATCGCTGCGGCCTTGGCCTGAACCACAATCCACCCTTTCTGCATGGACACGCGTGCGGCGGCTCACGCAGCAGAAGGAGGACCAAAGCCTGCCAAGGTGATTTAAACGGTTTTTAAGATTTTGGTTTTGATTTTCCCATTGTCCCGCGCCGAGCATCGGCGGAATTGATGGAAAAAAGCTCTTTATTTGTCATTCCGGCGGAAGCCGGAATCTGTTGCATCATCATGTCATTCACTTGAAAAGATGCCGGCTTTCACCGGCATGACAGTTAGACGGAATTTACGACCTTTACGGTATCTTAATTTCTTCACCCAAGGGTATCCATGGAAATATTAGCCAGTTCCATTGTCGCCGGCCTGCTCTTCGGAATGGTGCTTGCCCTGGTGGCGCTGGGGCTCACCATTATCTTCGGCGTCATGGACATTATCAATTTCGCCCACGGCGAATTTTTGATGTTCGGCATGTACACGGCTTTGCTGACCTCCCAGGCACTGGGCATCGATCCCCTGCTCACCCTGCCCCTGGCCGCCCTGGTGGGATTTCTGCTGGGGATCGTCTGCTATCGCGGATTCATCACTTACATCCTGAGGGGCCCCATGATCGCCCAACTGCTGGGGACTTTCGGACTGATGCTGCTGCTGCGCAACATCGCCTTGCTCGTCTTCGGCTCCGAAGACCGGGCGGTTCATCAGGGGCTCCTGGTGGATAAAAGCTTCGAGATGGGCCTGGGCATCATCGTCCCGGCCACCAAACTGGCCGGGGCCGGACTGTCCGTGGTGGCCTTTATCGGTGTCTGGCTGCTCATGACCAAAACCCGCATGGGCAAGGCCCTGACCGCCACCGCTTTGAATCCCCAGGGCGCCCGCTACATGGGGATTTCCACCGAAAAGATGAATGCCTTGGCCTGGGGCATCGGCGGGGCCTCGGTCACCGTGGCCGGCGCCCTGATCGTCAACTTCTGGCCGGTCAACCCCTACGTGGGGCTGCTGTTTACCATGATCGCCTTTGCCATCGTGGCCCTGGGCGGTTTCGGCAGTGTGCCCGGCGCCTTTGCCGCCGCCCTGGTGGTGGGGCTGATCACCGAAATCCCCGGCTTCTGGGACTTTTTGACGTATACACTGGAAATGGACTGGATGTACGACGTGCCCATGACGTCTTTTAAATACATGTGGATCTACGTGGCCTACTTCATCATCATGGTGGTGCGGCCCAGGGGGTTGTTCGGATGGAAGCACTGAAAAACGCTTTCGATTTTTCGGATCAGCCGCGCCTGGACCTGACCATCGCCGCAGGGGTGGCGCTGTTTCTGTTGACCTTCCCGCTGTTGCCCGTTTCGGCCTTCGCCCTGGCCACCATGATCCAGTTTTTTATCTTTTCTCTCTACGGCATGGGCTGGAACACCATCGGCGGCTACGGCGGGCAGGTGGACCTCGGCAAAGCCCAGTATGTCGGCATCGGGGCCTATACCACCACCATTCTGCTCATTCGCTGGGATATCCCCTTCTGGTTTTCCATGCCCATCGGTGTGGTGCTGGCGGTCACCTGGTCCTTTATCATCGGCTATCCCCTCTTCCGCCTGAAGGGCCACTACTTCGCCATCGCCACCATTGCCACCTCGCTGGTGTTGAAAGATATCTTCGAAGTATGGGAATTTGTCGGGGCGGCGCGCGGCCTGGAAATCTCTCCCATCGAATACACACCGCCCGATTTCCTGCGGCTGATCTTCAAGGAAGACATCTACTATTATTATGTGCTTTTCGTCTTCTTCCTCGTGGGCATCCTGTACCTGAACTGGTTCCGCAAATCCCGCCTGGGCTACCAGCTCCGCGCCATCAAGGACAACGAGGACGTGGCCCGCTCCCTGGGCATCAATGTCCACTGGGCCAAAATCAAAACCTATGCCATTGCCACCGCCTATGTCAGCGTGGTGGGCTCCTTCCACGCCTGCTACATCAAGGCCATCGAGCCGGAAGACACCATGAGCCTGGACATCTCCATCCTGATCGCGCTCATGGCCATGCTGGGCGGGGCCGGGAGCCTCTGGGGGCCCATCATCGGCGCGGGCATCCTGATCCCGCTCAAGAGCTACCTCAAGGAGTGGCTGGGGGGCGTGGCCGGGCTGACGGGCATGGACCTCATTCTCTACGCCGTCATCATCATGGTGATATCCGCCAAGGAGCCCCGGGGGGTCTGGGGCATCGTGGAACGTGTGCGGCGAAGGAAACAGACCTGATGGCCTTACTGGAAGTCGATAACCTCTCCAAGGATTTCGGGGGCCTGCGCGCCAACGACAGCATCTCCTTCCGGCTGGCGCCGGGCGAACTGCTGGGACTCATCGGCCCCAACGGGGCCGGGAAAACCACCCTCTTCAACTGTATCGCCGGCAAGTACCCGGTCACCAGCGGCCGCATCGTTTTCGACGGTGAAGACATCACGGCCCTGCGCGCCCACGAAGTGGCCCGCCGCGGCCTGGCCCGCACCTTTCAGGTCTACACCGCCGCCGGCGACCTGACCGTGCGGGAAAACGTCATGGTGGGCTGTTTCATGCGCACCCCTTCCCGCCGCAAGGCCCGGGAGCAGGCCGACGCCATCCTGACGGACCTGAAGCTGGCCGACACCGCGGATTTATTCGTCAGCGAACTGCCGGTGGCCGCCCAGAAAAAGGTCACCATGGCCACGGCCCTGGGAACGCGCCCCAAACTGCTGCTGCTGGACGAAGTGGCGGCCGGGCTCAATCCCGGCGAAATCGAAGACATCATGGCCAGCATCCGCCATATCAACGATCAAATGGGGATTGCGGTCATCCTGATCGAGCACGTCATGGAACTCGTCATGCGCACCAGCGAGCGCCTGATTGTCCTGGACTCCGGCCGCAAAATCGCCGAAGGCCTGCCCGAGGAAATCGCCCGCAACGAGCAGGTGATCAAGGCTTATCTGGGGGAACGCTATGTGCAGGAACACGGCGGGGAGGGCATGTAAGCGATGAGCGCCCGCATTCTCGAAATCGAAGACATCAAGGTGCGCTACTCCGGCATGCCGGTCCTGCAGGGGATCTCCCTGCACGTAGACGCCGGGGAAACCGTGAGCGTACTGGGGGCCAACGGCGCGGGCAAATCCACCCTGCTTCGCGCGGTGATGGGCGCCCAGCCGGCCTTTGCGGGTCGTATCCTGTTCGAGGGACGCGAGATCCAGAAACTGAACACCCCGGACATCGTCAACCTCGGCATCGTCTACGTCCCCGAAGAGAAAATGCTCTTCAGCCCCATCACCGTGGAAGAAAATCTTTTGCTGGGGGCCTACGTGCTGAAAGACGACGAGCGTATCCGCGCCAACCTGGCCTTTGTCTACCGGCTCTTTCCCCGCCTGGAAGAACGCCGGCGGCAGCCCGCCTCCACCCTTTCCGGCGGCGAACAGCAGATGGTGGCCATCGGCCGGGGCCTCATGTCCAACCCCCGCATCCTCATGCTGGACGAGCCCTCGCTGGGCCTGGCGCCGGTCCTGGTGGACGAAGTGCTCGACACGGTGCGCAAACTCAAGGACGAAGGCATGACCATCCTGCTGGTGGAGCAGAACGTGCGCGAAGCCCTCGATCTGGCCGACCGGGGCTATATCCTCCAGACCGGCCGCATTGTCGGCGAAGGCACCGGCGCCGAACTCATGGCCAGCGACGAGGTCAAATCCGCCTTCCTGGGGCTTTAACCCGCAAAATGCCCCCGCACCCAGTCCACGGCCGCTTCCACCCCTTGTAAAAGCTTCCGGGCCTCCGCCAAAACCGTCTTCCGGAAACGCACGGTATCGCCGGGGGCCACCTGCCCCAGCAGCGGCAGGTCGGCCGCGATGACCACGGCGATTTTGCGGTAGCCGCCGGTGACGGTCTCGTTCATCAAAATGATGGGCTTGCCGTCCCCCGGGACCTGGATGGCGCCGCACAGGATGCCTTCGGACAGGATGGAATCGGGCGCCCCGGGCGCCTTGGCGATGGGCGGACCTTCCAGGCGCACCCCGGTGCGGTCCGACGAGCCGCTGACCGTATAGGTGGTCTCGTAGAATTGTTCCCGGCTGGCGACGGGGAACTGGTCTTCCTGGGGGCCGGGAAGCACCCGCAGCACCCCATCGGAGGTCGGCACGGCTTTGAGCGTGTCCGGCAGCGACCGCCCGTCCCGATGCAGATAGTCCTGGGGATCATGGCCCTGCAAGATGTCCCCGGCCTGCAGGGCACGCCCCTCGTAGCCGCCGAACCCGGACCCGATATTGGTGGCCCGGCTGCCCATGACGGCCGGGCAATGGAACCCGCCGCCCACCGCCAGGTAGGCCCGGCAGCCGCTTGCCGGCGCGGGCAGGTCGAGAACATCGCCCGGCGCCGCCCGCCAAACCGTCCACAGGTGGAGCGGCTGACCATTCAGGGTCGCCTGCAAATCCGCCCCGGTCAGGACAAAAGCGGCTTCGGAACGAAAGCGGGCCTGGAACCCCATGAGAGTAATTTCAATGCTGGCGGCATTTTCCAGATTGCCCGCCAGCAGGTTGCCGACGCGGCAGGCATAGCTGTCCGCCGCCCCGCTGGGGGCGACCCCGATCCGGCCGAACCCAAGGCGCCCCGTATCCTGCAGCGAGGCCAGGATTCCGGGCGACAGGAGTTCCAGAACGTCTATCCTGGCCATTGCGCCGCCTCCTCGGCCGTCATCGGAATAAACCGGACTTCGTCGCCCATGCCCAGGAGGGATGGCTTGTCCTGGCGGGGATCGAAGAGTTCCACGGGAGTGCGGCCGATGATCTGCCATCCGCCGGGGCTGACCACCGGGTAGATGCCTGTCTGGCGCTGGGCAATGGCCACCGATCCTTTGGGAATACGGGTGCGGGGGGTTTCCCGCCGGGGGGTATCCAGGGCTTGCGGCAGTTCGCCCATGTAGGGGAATCCGGGGGTAAATCCGATCATGTACACCCGGTAGACCGTGCCGCTGTGCAGGCGAACCACATCGCCGCGGGTCAGCCCGTGGAAAGCGGCCACATCATCGAGGTCCGGGCCGGATTCGCCGCCATAAACCACAGGGATTTCGACAACGCCCGGCGGCTGCTCAGGGTGGCCTATATCGTCGAAATGACACAGCCCCCTGATCTGCCGCTCCAGGGCCTCCGGTGCGGCCCGCAACGGATCGTAGACCACCAGGAGGGAGTTGTAGGCCGGGACGGTTTCCACCACCCCGAAGAGGTTTTCGCGTGCCAGGATCTGATGAAGCTGCTGCACCCGCCGGTTGACGGCCGGATCGATACCGGCCCCCAGTTCCACCAGCAGACCGCGGTCCCCCATGTGTCGAATCTCAGGCTGCATCCCCACTAGTCCTTGAGAAAGGTGCCCACGGGCTGGATGGCGACGCCTTCTTCTTCAAGGGTTTCCCGTATACGCCGCACCAGGGCCAGGGCCGACGGGTTGTCGCCGTGGACACAGACCGTATCGCCGGAAAGGGGAATTTCTTCGCCATTGATGCAAACCACGCGCCCCTCGGTCACCATCTTGAGCACCCGGGCGGCCGCCACATCGTGGTCCTTGATCACCGCGCCGGCCTCCCGCCGCGACACCAGGGAGCCGTCCGTATTGTAGGCCCGGTCGGCAAAAAATTCGCACGCCACCCGGATGCCGACACGCCGGCCCATGGCTTTGAGGTCGTCCCGGTTGCTGCCGCCCAACACGAACAAAATCAGATCCTGGTCGATGGCCGCGATGGCCTCGGCCACGGTCTGCCAGATCCAGGGCGCACCGACGGCCATGGTGTACAGGGCCCCGTGGGGTTTGACATGCTGCAGCTTCCCCCCCTGGGCGTTCACGAAGGCGGTCAGAGCCCCCACCTGGTAAGTGACATAATCGTGAATCTCCTCGGCGGTGACATCCATGTTGCGCCGGCCGAATCCCATGAGGTCCGGGAAGCCGGGGTGGGCGCCGGGGCCGACCCCGCTATCCAGCGCCAGGCGCACCGTCCGCCGCATCACCTGGGGATCGCCGGCGTGAAAGCCGCAGGCGATGTTGGCCGAACTGATCAACGGGATCACGTCTTCGTCCATACCGAGCACGTAATTTCCAAAACTCTCCCCGACATCGGAATTCAGATCGATAACGTTGCGGGCCTGTGGCATGTTGACTCCTTATACGGTGTGCGTTTCGGGCAGAGGCCGGGGCGACGCTGCATTTTTCCGGCCGCGCCGGCAATCCGATTTCAGTGCGCGACCTCACACCCAAAGACCTCCTTAGAGGAAGTCGGGGGGGCTGCAGGGACGCCCTTCCCCGTCAACCCATCGAAAATCTTGCGCAGGGTATGCTTGGGCAGTTCCTCGGCGCGCGCCTGCAAAATGGCATTGAAAATGGCAACCACATCCTCGCTATGCAGCACCTTGACATGGTCTTCATCGAAGCCATACAGCTCCCGGGCCTGCCGCTGGACACGGTAATCCAACTGGCTTTCCAATGTTACCGCACCGTCGTTGTTCTCGTCCATCATGCCCGAGCGGCCGCTGTAGCTGAAAAACAGGTAATGGGGAATCGCGTCGGGCAGTTCGCGGCTGTAGAGGTCGGCGATAAAGTCACTGTCCGGCACCATGTCGCGCCAGGAGGGCACGACGGCCGGGGCGTATCGGACCCCCTTGGCGGCGGCCCGGTGGCCGCCCCAGGGGGTGGAAATGGTAATATAGAGTTTGATGTAATCGTGGTGGTCTTTGTAGACATTGTTTAAAATGGCGTAACGGGACACCAGCCCCCCCATACTGTGGGCCACGATAAACAGCGCATCGAAATCGTACTGCTCGTGAAGCCAGTCCATCGCGCCGTTCAGGGAATTGCCGATAAAGTTGAGGTCGAGACCGGAAGGATAATTGAAAAACCAGGGCTGGAAACGATCCCGGTCGATGTTTTCAAACAGGATCCGCCAGTTCCGGGCATGCCCGGAAGCGCCGTAGACGAACAACACCGGGATCTTGTCCGGATCGTATTCCTCCAGGAAAAACAGCCCGATGCCGACTTCCTTCAAGGTGGCGTAAGGCTGCCAGAGCCCCTTTTCCGCATATTGCGGTGAAAAATAGGGGTGATCGAGGTCGGCCAGCAGCCCCGCCCCGCGGATATAGGCGCTGGCGGAGGATTCCTCCAGGATTTTACGGGACCAGAAATCCGCGTCGATATCCGCTTCGCTGATGTGACGATCCAAGACCAGGTCGAGCCCTTTGATCGTCCCCGCCTCATCAACGGTCACGGGGTCCGGCGCGCCGTAGAGGCCATAAGTTTCCCCCCCATCCGGACGCATATTGCGGTTCTGATCGATAAACGCCGCCACATAGTAGGTTCCCCGGGGCACCATGAAGGCGTAAAGGCCGGGGCCCGCCATTACGGTAAAATCAGCGATATCCTTCCCGCCGTCGTTGGTAAAGAGCATCACCAGGACAGGGGCATCGTCCGTTGGCGTATAGACAACCCGTCCCCTGATCAGGGCAACCTTGGATTCCGCCTGTTTCAGATCTTCGCTCAGCCGCATGAACATGCAGCCCGACAGCCCCATGGTCATCCAGATACATAGCAGCAGACCGGCGACAATCTTACGGTTCTCCATAGCAATGTCTCTCTCCGGGTAGGTTTTAGCCCGAACATTTCATGAAATATCCGGGTTAGATCGCATCCGTCTGCGGGTACATGGGCCCGACGACAAGCATAAAACAATTGAATGAATGCTGCAGGTGGCTTAAAAAGGGTTGAATTTCCAGAACCCCGTCATTTTAAACAAGCGAGGAATTTCGTGCAAGACCAAGTTTCCAACCGCCCTGAACCGCCGTTGACGCTGGCAGACTATCAAACGATGATCGACGACTGGGTCAATACCGTGGGGGTCCGCTATTTTTCCGAACTCACCAACACCGCCATCCTGATGGAAGAAGTGGGCGAGGTGGCCCGAATCATGGCCCGGACCTACGGCGATCAGAGCTTTAAAAAATCCGAGGAACGGATCGACCTGGCCGACGAGCTGGCCGACGTCCTGTTCGTTGTGGGTTGCCTCGCCAACCAGACCGGCATCGATCTGACGGCGGCCGTAAAGAAGAACCTGGCCAAAAAAACCCGCCGGGATTTCGACCGCCACCGCAACAACCCCAAACTGAAGTTTTAAGCCGCTTCCGACAACCACCGCAACCCGGAAGGGACACAGGGGTGGCATTCCATCACGAAGCGCTAGTCCCCAGGCCGCCCCATAGAAAAGAACCCTTAAAAGATTTTGGGTTTTGGTTTCCCATTATCCCGCGCCGAGCATCGGCTGTTTCGACATCATTCCGGCGAAAGCCGGAATCTAATGGTGTCAGTATGTTAGAGATTCCGGATCAAGTCCGGAATGACTGATAAACCACTTTTACCTGACCGTCTTTTCTTTTCCGGAAAAGAAAAGGAATAATAAAATCAATCCCTCTGGATCAGCAAGACCTCTCCGGGCTCCCCACCCGAAATGAAAACCTCAAAGATAGACACAGGCTTACAAGGTCCGGGCGATCTCTTCCCCTTCGGCAATGGCCAGCATCAGGTTGCGGGGCTCCTTGGCATCGCCGATCATATGCACGACGGTCGGGCGATCATTGAATAGCCGGCGATCCGGCCGGATGGGCGTCATGCCTTCCGAGACCACGAGCGCATCCATATCGTCCAGGACGTCGCTCTTCTCCCCCGCCCGGATTCTGGCCCCCCGGGGCAGGAAGGCCTCCACCACGACATTCTTATAGAGGGTGACCTTGTTTCGGTTCAGCCGCTCCCGCAGATAAAAACGGTCGTTGCTGGACATTTCTTCGGCAAAATGCCGGCCGCGGTTCAGAACCGTCACTTCCTTGCCCGCTTCGGCCAGGAAATCCGCCAGCATGAGAGCACTCTGACCGCCCCCCAGCACCAGGACCCGCGCGCCCTCGGGCATGTCCCCTTCCATCACCTCCACCACGGAATAGACCGCCATCCGTGTTTTGGAAAACCCTTTGATAATGGGGGTGTCCGGCAGGCTGCCGGTGGCCAGGATTGCAACGTCCGGAGCCAGCACGTCGATCAGATCCGCCGAGAGCGGCGTTTTCAACCGAATGTCCACCTGCAGCCGCGCGAGTTCCTTTTCGAAGTAGGCGAGGATATCCCCGGCCTCCTGACGCCCCGGCGCCCGGGCGGCCAGCCGGAACAACCCGCCCAGCGCCGGCCCTTCCTCGACCAGGACCACCTCATGACCCCGCAGGGCCGCCATGCGGGCGGCCGCCAGGCCGGCCGGTCCGCCCCCCGCCACCAAAACCCTGCGGCGGACATCGGGAGGGGTTTCATCCTTTAGCAGATACTCCCGCCCCACATCGGGGTTCACCACACAGCCGCCGGGCTCCAGCTGCAGCACGGCGTGAATGCACCCCAGGCAGCAGCCGACACAGGGCCGGATGGCGGCCCCGTTGCTGCGGGCCTTGTTGGGCAGTTCGGGATCGGCCAGAAGGGCCCGGCCCATGGCCACGGCATCGGCCCGGCCTTCCGCGATAATCCGGTCGGCCATGTCGGCATGCTTGATCCGGCCCACAGCCACCACCGGAACGGAAACCACCTTTTTTACGGCTTCGGCCAGGTGAACGAAACAGCCCTGGGGGGCATACAGGGACGGGATGGTCAACTCCCGCGAACCATAGACGCCCGCCGACACATGGAGGTAGGCCGCACCGGCATCTTCCAGGATGGGCGCCAGGCGCAGGGTGTCCTCCAGGGTCCAGCCGTCCCGGATAAAATCATTCCCGTTGATACGGATACCCACCGGGTAATCCGCACCGGCTTTGGCCCGGACATCTTCCAGCAGTTCCATCAAAAACCGGATGCGGTTGTCGAACCCGCCCCCGTAACGATCGTCGCGCTTGTTGCTGTTGAGGGCCATGAACTGGTTGACCAGGTAGCCATGGGCCCCATGGATTTCAATAAAATCGAACCCGGCCTCGCGGCAGCGCCGGGCCGCATCCCCGAAGGCCGCCACCAGTTCGTCGATTTCCGCCGGCTCCAGGGCTTTAGGCGTGCCCTTCACCACCGCCGGGGCTGGAATGGCAGAGGGAGCGACCTTCTGGTCGTGGTAGGACTGACGGCCGCCATGCATGAGCTGGACACCGAAGCAGGTGTCGAAAGGGCGTACGGCCGCCACCATCCGCTCGAGGGAGGGGATGCAGGCATCATTCCAGAGTTTGGGAAGATCGGGCAGTTCCACCCCCGTCGGGTGGACCGCACCGCCGCCCACCAGCAGCATCCCGGCCCCGCCGCGGGCCCGGGCCACGAAATAGTCCGTGAGCTGCTCGGTGACGAAACCCTGGGCATCGACACCGAAGTTGATGCTCATGGCCGGCATGAGCAGGCGGTTTTTGGCTGTCATGGTACCGATCGTGATGGGGCTGAAAAGATGGGCGAGATCCGTCATGGGTAGCCGCCTCCTTTACCGTGGTCGCGCGTCAGAATCCGGATACAGGTGAAATGGTTATACGCGGGAAGGCCCCCGCCGTCAAACATCCGCCCGCCGGCAAGGACATATTCGTCGTCGGCCATAGCGTTGGAGGCACCGATCATGCCGGCGGCATGTCCCGGCGCCCCAATGCGCAGGGCCAAACCAGCCGCGCCAAGCCCCTAATTATCCCTTGACCGCCACCCGGTTTATGGTCATAGTAACGCCATCCCGAACGAACTGATTATTTAGGGCAAAATGGCCTTAATTCATCCGTGACCCTGAACTTCAGGCAACACCGCAGGCTATTGCAGGATCAGCGCATGTCTCATCCCCTGATCGAATTTCGTGACGTCCACAAAACACTGGGTTCCACCCCTGTGCTGCGCGGCACCAACCTCAAGATTCCCAAGGGGCAAATCACCACCATCATCGGCAAAAGCGGCACCGGCAAGAGCGTTTTTTTCAAACATATCATTGGATTGCTCAAACCGGATGCCGGCGACATCATTTGCGACGGCACCCCCATGTCCGCCATGACGCGGTCCGAACTCTGGAAATGGCGCGGCAAATTCAGCTACATGTTCCAGAACATGGCCCTGTTCGACTCCATGACCGTTTACGCCAACGTGGCCCTGCCCCTGGAGCAGGGGACAACCCTTGCCCGCCGCGAGATTCGCAAACGGGTACACGAACGCCTGCGGCAACTGGATCTCGAAGGCATCGACCATAAATACCCCTCGGAGTTGTCGGGCGGCATGCAAAAGCGGGTCGCCATGGCGCGGGCGCTGGTAACCGACCCGGAGATCATTCTGTTTGACGAGCCCACCACCGGGCTGGACCCCATCCGTAAAAATGCGGTCCACAGCATGATTTCCGAATACCAGAGCCGGTACGGTTTTACCGTCATGCTCATCAGCCACGAGATTCCGGACGTCTTCCTGATTACCCAGCAACTGGCCATGTTGGATGAGGGCAAGATTATCTTCCAGGGACCGCCGGAAGATATCCACAATGTCGACGATCCCATGATCCACGCGTTCATCACCGGGCTCCATCATCCCCAGGACGAACTGACCGGCATGGACACGGTCACCCATGGCAAGCAGCACTATCAGGATGCCATGGACCGCCTCCAAAATGAACGCGCCGCTTTTTCCATCATTCTGCTGACCCTGGAAAGCCTGGACACCATCAATGCCCAACTGGGCCACGTCAAAGGCCAGGTGATTCTGAAAAATTTCTCCACCGAAGTCAAAAAACATATTCGTGCGGAAGATTCCTGTTCGCGTCACGGCCTGAGCAAACTGATGATCGTACGGCAAAATGCCGGTGCCCAAAACGCCCGCGACTTCTGTTTCCGGCTTGCCAAAGATCTCAAAGCCGATCATATTGTGAACCACACACTTCCGGAGCTGCCCAGCCTGAACGTCAGCGCCGGATTTGCCCAGGCCGACCAGGGCGCTTCGTTTGAAAACGTGCTGGCCCAGGCCGAATCACGGGAATCCACCTTTTTGGAGTTTAAGATTCACTGATGGCAATGAATGCGCGGCCATGGCCGCCGGCGCTTTTCGGGCGCAACATGCTGACAGGCGAGGGATCATGTCCCGGAAAATGACCGTCATTCTGGAAAACAAACTTGAAGAGCTGAGCGTGCTGACCCAGATGCTGCAGATCTTTTTGCGCCCCTACCGGATGCCCTCGCGCACCCTTTACGCCCTGGAACTCAGCCTGGAAGAAATTCTCGTCAACATCGTTTCCTATGCCTACGAAGACAATGCGCGCCACGAGATCCAGTTCAATGTCAAGGTGGACGACGATATGATCGCCATGAAATTCATCGACGACGGCCGCCCGTTCAACCCCCTGGCCGCCGAAAAAATGACAGCCCATCAGCCCGCCATGGATCACGCGCTGGGAGGGCTGGGGATCAATTTCGTTCGCCAGATGCGCGATATGATGGAATACCAGCGTCAGGACGACAAAAACATCCTGCGCATATGGTTTCAACGCAAAGCCGGCAAGGAGGGCTAAAGGGAACATCCGGATGGCGCAAATGACAACCAACGGTGCGAAACTCCCCAAACCGGCGCATCAGCCGCCGGAGGCGCTCATGAACCGCCTGTTCGACCCCTTTGGCCGACGGGTCATGCGCGTGGTGGACAACCTGGGAGCCGCTGCAATTTTCCTGGCCAAAGCGCTGGTCCTGATATTCGGCCGCAAACAGTTTCCCGCCATTGTCCAACAGGTCAATATCATCGGGGCCCGAACCGTCAACATCGTCGCTCTGGTGGGGCTCTTTACCGGCATGGTCATGGGGCTGCAACTGTATTACACCCTGGTCCAATACGGATCGGTCGGTGTATTGGGCTCGGCTGTCGCCCTCTCCATCATCCGGGAGTTGGGTCCGGTGCTGACCGCCATCATGATCACGGCCCGGGCGGGATCCGCCATGACGGCTGAAATCGGCATCCAGCGAAATTCGGAACAGATCGACGCGCTTTTCACCATGCGGATCGATCCCGTGGGGTATTTGATCAGCCCCAAGATTGCCGCCGCCATCGTGAGCTTCCCCATCCTGACCGCCTTATTTGATTTGATCGGCATCCTGGGCGGGTATATCAGCGGGGTCGTTCTGATGGGGGTCAATGAAGGCGCCTATTTCTATCGCGTCCAGAGCAGTGTCGACATCGCCGATATCAACGGCGGCTTTATCAAATCCCTGGTTTTCGCCCTCATCGTCTCGACCATCTGCTGCTACCAGGGCTATTTCACCCACATGCGTGAAGACAGCTACGGGGCCCGCAGCGTCAGCCGTTCGACGACATCGGCGGTGGTGCTCTGCTGCGTATCCATTCTGGTGGCGGATTACATCGTTACCTCCTTTTTGCTTTAGGGGTATGCCATGAAAAAATATTCCAATGAAACCATCGTCGGCATTTTTGTCGTTCTGGGTCTGGCGGCCATCAGCTTCATGGCCGTACGGCTTGGCAACGTCTCCTTTCTGGGAGACAACACCTACGCGCTGTATGCCCCCTTCAACAGCGTGAGCGGACTGCGGGTCGGCAATTCCATCGAAATGCTGGGAATGGAGGTCGGTCGCGTGGCCGCCTTTAAAATGGATCAGGACAAACAGCAGGCCATCGTGGAACTGCGCATCCAAAAAGGGATCGAGGTCTTTGACGATGCGATCGCCTCTATTAAAACCGCCGGCCTGATCGGCGATAAATACGTCGAAATCGACCCCGGCGGGGGAGGGGACCTCCTGGGCAGCGGCGACACCATTATCGAAACCGAATCCCCGGTGGACATCATGGAACTGGTCAGCAAATACGCATTTGGTGATGTGGGTGAAAACTAAACCGAAGCATAGGAGTGGAGAGCATAAGATGAAGATACTGCGGGGACTGGTTTTGGCGGTTGTTTGGCTGGGGATGGGGACACCGGTATGGAGCGCTGCGACGGTGCCGCTGCCGATCGCCACGGTCCACCCTCCGGAAACCGAATCGATCTACCTTGCCCAGCAGAAAGGCGTCATCCGGGACACTGCGGAGAGAGACCAAAAAAAAGCGGAAGAAAATCTCTGGGATGATGAGGAGGACCTATGGGAAGATGAAGAGGAAGAACTGACCATTGCCGACCCGCTCTACTACTTCAATAAAAGCATCTGGCACTTCAACGACGTTGTCTTCCTCTACATTGGTGAACCGGCGGCCAAGGGCTACAATAAGATCTTCCCTGAAACCATTCGAACCGGGGTGACCAATTTCTTCTCCAACTGGTACACACCCGTGCGGCTTGTCAGCTGCCTGTTGCAGGCCAAATGGGAAGAGGCCGGCACCGAAACCGGACGATTCTTCATCAATACGAGTTTCGGCATCCTGGGGTTTGCCGATCTGGCCAAAGAAGAGGAATGGACGGGCTGGGATGTGGCCGATGAGGATGTGGGACAGGTCTTCGGGGCCTGGGGCATCGGCCATGGCTTCTATCTGGTGCTGCCGCTGGTGGGCCCCTCCTCGGCGCGGGATGGTGTCGGGCGCATCGGCAACGGGTTTCTGGACCCCCTGACCTATCTCGACATCAAATTCTGGGAATATGCAGCCATATGGAGCTATCGTGAATTCGCCAACTATGCTCCCTATGCCGTCGAATACCGAAAATTCCGGGACATGAGCCTGGACCCCTATACCGCCATGCGCGATGCCTATATCCAGCTCCGCGCCCGGCAGGTCCGGGAATAGCGTAACAGAACTTATGCCAGGAGTTTTTGCTGCCCTTCCGCTATAGTGTCCGTGATGGGAAAAATGGATGCAAAGCCGCTCATGTCCAGGATATGGCGGACATCGGAGGTGGGGGCACACATGACAAAACGACCGCCGGTGTGCTGAATCTTCTTCGTGGTGGCCAGCAGGACACGTAAGCCGGCGCTGCTGATATATTCCAAAGATGCCAGATTATAAAGATAGCGGCCCTTCTCTTCAATAGCCGCCATCATGTCCGTTTCAGCCTCATCGGAAGTGACCGCATCCAGACGCCCTTCCATGATGAAAGTGGTAATCCCATCCTTTGGGTTGATTTCAATTTTCATCGATTTTTCTCAGCTCCCTGGACTGACCCCGCCAATCATCACCATGCGACCGCCCAATTTTCTTCTCATCCATATAATGATGATCCCATAAAAAGTAATTTATCTGTCATTCCGGATCCCGGATCGGCGTCCGGGACAGGCGTTGATCCGGAATCTCTAACGTCTTGGTACCAATAGATTCCGGCTTTCGCCGGAATGACGTCTAAACGGGGAATTCGACTTTTTTCGGTTCCATCAAATAAAGAACCCAATGCCCCCCCAGGCCGGTTTGCCGATGTTGCCCACGCGCCCGCTAACAATTGTTTTGTCATTTCTTAATGCCATCCTAATGCCACCATGATGTTCTGATCATCAGATTTTAAATCGGTGCCATGTTCACCAAGCAACCCACAGGATCTTCTGTACCGAAATGACGCTGAATAATCAATCGTTCGATCCGCCTGAGATCTGCAACCGATTAGCGGTGCCTGCCCATCAGGCGCCGTCCGACATCGAACCGCCCTGGCCGGGATTCCTGAACCGGCTACCGGGATATGGCGATTTGCACGCCAATTACACCCGGGCGGCGGCCACATTGGCAGGTGGTGCGTGCCCCTATACCCATTATCTTCATCAATTGAAAGTTCGGGTGGATGTTTCCGAGATCGACCTCCGCCGCCTGCCGCGCCAGGGGCCCCTCCTCGTTATCGCCAACCATCCCTTCGGCGGTTTGGATGGCCTTATGCTGGGCAGTATCCTGGCCCGGGTACGACCGGACGTCAAACTGCTGGGGAACCATTTTTTATCACGGATCGACGGCATGGACGATGCCATCATCCCCGTCGACGTTCTCGGAGGACGGGCCGCCACAGGCGCCAACAGCGGCGCCCTGCGCAAAGCCGTCGCCTGGCTGCGTTCCGGTGGTTGTCTCGGTGTTTTCCCGGCCGGAGAAGTCAGCCGGTTTCGCTGGAAGGAGCTGAACGTCACCGACCGGGAATGGCAGCGGCATGTCGGCGCGATTGTCCGCCTCAGTCAAGCGACTGTGGTCCCGGTGTACTTTCCGGGGCGCAACAGTGCCTTGTTCACCATGGCCAGCCTTTTACACCCTTTTCTGGGCACCGCCCTTTTGCCGTTGGAACTGGCCCGTCGAAAAGGGCAATCTTTTCGGGCCGTCATTGGTGAAGCCCGCACGGCATCACGGCTGCCGTCCATGGGCGACGACCAGGCCCTAATGAACCATCTCCAGCGGCAGACCTATTTCCTGTCCCATCGCATGGCCACCCGTGGCCTGGCCCGAATTCCCATCCCCAAAAAACCGCGGCAATCGCCGGCCCTGAAGAAAATCATCGCGCCCATTCCCCAAAAACGCCTCGAAAACGAAATCCAGTCGCTGCCGCCGGACCAGCAACTGGCTCGTCAGGGCCGCTTTGGGGTCTATTATGCGGAAGCCATCCAGGCCCCCCACCTGGTGAATGAAATCGGACGCTTGCGGGAAACCACCTTTCGCGAAGTCGGTGAAGGTACGGGCCAGCCGGTGGATCTCGATCGGTTCGACCCGCACTACCTGCATTTATTCCTCTGGAACCATGAACACGGCGAGTTGGCTGGCGCCTATCGCCTCGGCCTTACCGATCGGCTTCTCCAAACCTGCGGTCTGGCCGGGCTGTATACGACAACGCTGTTTCGCTTTAAACCGGAACTGCTGCAGGAGCTGACCCCCGCCGTCGAGTTGGGGCGCGCCTTTGTGCGATCCGCCTATCAGCGTCATCATGCCTGCCTTTTTCTCCTGTGGCGCGGCATCGGCCAGTTCATTGTACGGCATCCCCAGTACCACAAGCTGTTCGGCCCGGTGAGCATCAGTCAGGACTACCAGAAACTTTCCCGGGACCTTATGATTCGCTACCTGCGGGCCAACAAAATGGATCAGCGCCTGGCCCGCCTGGTGACGCCGCGCCAACCCGTGCGGATTCGCTCCCGCAGGATTCTCAAAGATCCGACGATCGACAACCGGTGCCACAATCCGGAAGATATCGCCATTCTCGTCTCCGAGCTGGAAGAAGACGGCAAGGGCCTGCCGGTGCTTTTGCGGCAGTACCTCAAACTGGATGCCACCCTGCTCAGCTTCAACCTCGACAAAGCCTTTTCCAATGTGGTCGATGGCCTTGTCTTCCTGGATTTGACCCGAACCGCATCCCCGATGGTCAAACGGGTCATGGGCAAGGAAGGTTACCGGCAATTCTGCGCCTTCCACCGATTAGGCCAGGGCGATCGATTCCGCCAAGCAAGCTGAAGGCGTCTCGGCTCCCCCACCATTTGAATACCTGACAGGTTGAAGGACGACCACCACCGGGGTCTCAATCCGCAACCATCTTCTCCATCACCCGCCAGACCAACATCCGCCGTCTTCTATGAACAATTGACAAACCGAGGATCCGCCTTACCAGTAATTGAAATAATCCGGGCGGCCATCAAGTACGGCCTCGCCCGACTGACGATCAGACAATCCACTCAGCAATACGGAGGTTTCCCATGGCATATACCTGTAAACGCTGTGGCGCAGTGGCCAAAGAACCCGGGCACCTGTGCAACCCCTGCGGCGATCGGCAAAAATGCTCCTTCTGCGGTGAACCGGAAGTCAATCAGGCCCACATGTGCAAAGGCAAACTGACAGTCATGAAATTTGTCTGCGACGGTTGCGGCCGCGTCGCCATGGAAAGCGAACATCTCTGCAAACCTTCGCCCATCGGTTAGCCCGAACATTTCACCCTGCGGGCGCGCCTGAGATGCCGGAATAGAGCCCGTCCCGGACGACGATCCGGGATCCGGCAGGACGGGCCAAAACCCGTTGCCGGCATCTCGACCCGCCAGAAACGGTCGGGAAAATGACAGGTCCATCCATGCCACCCCGAATCGGGTGGTGAGAGGTCAAATCACCCCTTGACAATGCGATGCACGCCCAATAAACTAAATATTATTCATTTTGTTGGGTCGATTCATGCCGGGTTGGGCGCGGATGGGAGCTCATGCGGCTCTTATCCTCCGATCCCCATGCAGCCGTACACGACACACAGGTCCTCGAAACCAGCAACAGAAGGCCGAGCCCTATCGGCCCAGGGAGGACAAGATGAAGCGTGTCATTCCAATCCTGTTGGGATTTTTCTTGCTGGCGGGCAACAGCATGCTTCTGGCGGAGGACCTGGTCGACGTGACCGAACGCATGACCCAGATCCCATCACGTCCCGGCATCCAGAACAAAGTCCTCATCTACCGGCCGGATGCGCCTTTGGCCACGGTCATTCTTTTTCCCGACGGCAATGGCCGCCTGGACATGTCCAACATTTTCAACACACCCTACCTTGGCCGAACAGACGACATCCCCTCGGACCTTATCCATCACCTGCTGCGCCAGAATCTGGCCGTGGTTCTGGTGGATGCCCCCAGCGACCACCGGTCCATGCTCGGGATCAACGGCTGGCACGGCCCGGGCATTTTTCGACTGAGCAACGATCATGCCCGTGACATCGGTGCCGTGGTCGATTACCTCAAACAACAAGATCCCCTGCCCGTCTGGCTGGCGGGCATTCGCATGGGCGCGTTTTCAGCCGCAACAGCCGCCATTCATCTCCAGGACGAAATAACCGGTCTGGTCATTGCCGGCGGTATCACCCAGTGTCCCGAACAGAAAATTTTATTGCAGCTTTGCCCGGAAGGCCTGTTGGGGATGCCGCTTTATGCGATTACCGTTCCCACCTTGATTTTATCGGACGGCAATGCTTTTCCGGAACCCTTGCTTGCCGCGGCCCTGAGCCAGTCCCCTACCATTCGCTATCAGATGTTTCCGGAATTTGTCGGTTTTGAATCCGTGGGCGGGAGGGAAACCGGCAGTGCCGCCATCCCGGGGGTCTCGAATACCCACCTTTGTCGGCAGATAACGGATTTCATTCGCTGGCAGAAGATGACCGATCCGGTATTGCTCTGCGACAACGCCCCCGGCACCCTGTCATCCCTCGAAGTCTATCTGGTGGGCTGCTACTACTAGCCCGAACATTCTATGAAATTTTCAGGCTAAGTGTTGCACCACCGTTGAATAATGGATCAGATGAGAAGAGAAGGGGTCAAGGATTCCGGGATCCAAGGGTCCAGGTGACCAGCATTTCGCTTGAGGAGATGCCGGCTTTCGCCGGCATGACGGGCAAAAACAGGATATCCCGCTGAATTGCGACACGGCCTCGAAAGCCGGGATCTACTGATATCAAAATTACGCATCCCCCTGACGGCCATCATCAAACAAGTACCCCACGGAACGAACACTTTTGAAAAAAACCGGCTTCTTTGGGTTTTTCTCAAAATACTTGCGGAACCGCACGATAAAATTATCGACGGTGCGGGTGGTCATGTCCCCGGTATAGCCCCAGCCGATCTCAAGAATTTTGATGCGTGACAGTGGTCGGCCGCGGTGTCTGATAAAAAGCTTCAGCAATTTGAGTTCCTGTTCGGTGAGGTGTACATCCCCGCTTTGACAGCGGGCCTTTCCGGTATCGAATGATACGGTGTTGGGGCCAAAAGTGAATACGGTCCCGATGGAATTCATTTCCTCCGAATCATTACCATTTTCAGCCCGGCTCCAGGTCGCCCGCTTAATCAGGCGCTCCACACGCAGCTGAAACTCCTCGAGATTGAACGGTTTGGCCAAATAGTCATCCACCCCGTGGGTCAGCCCCCGAATACGGTCATCCGGTGTGGCCTTGGCGGAAAGGATCAGAATCGGCAGTTTTTCGTCTTCCAGCCGTATGCTCTGCAAAACCGAAAAGCCGTCGATACCCGGCAGCATGATGTCCAGAACGATCAGGTCCGGCCGCCAGCTTTTCCACAGCTGCAAAGCGGCCACACCGTCGCCGGCAATCGTGACGTCATAGCCCAGCAGGGAAAGGTTCAGGCGAATACCTTCGGCGATATGCTTCTCATCTTCGACGACCAGAATGCGGGGTTTGGGATCAGTTTTAGCGTTCATATTTTTCCCCTGTTCGAAATTACATTTTCCGTTTGGGTAAAATCAAAGTAAACACCGAACCGGCCGCACCCTCACGGCTTTCGGCTTCCACGCGGCCCTTGTGAAGCCGGGCGATGCTCTGCACCAGGTTCAGCCCCAGCCCGCTGCCCTTGGCCAGTGACCGCCCGGGGCGCCCGGCCTGATAAAACCGCCGGAAAATTTTGCGCGCTTCCCCCTTGCCGATGCCGATGCCGTTGTCTTCGAAAAAAAGCCGCAGATTGCGCCGGTCGCTTTGAAAGCGGATGTCGATGCGGGGCCGATCGGATTTATTGTATTTGACGGCATTGGTCAGCAAGTTCATGACCAGCATGTCGAACAACTGCCGATCCACAGGGTGCCGCCAGTCCCCTCCGGCCGGGGGATGCATGCGGATATCGCATCCCTCGAAAAGCGGTGCATGGATCCTTAAAAGGTCTTCGATGGACTGCACAAGATCGGTAATCCTGAAATCCCCCTGGTAACTTTTGCTTTCAAGCCGGGCCAGGTTCAGGATGCGATTGATATTGTCCGACAGGCGTCCCACGTCCGATAGCATGTAGTGGATATACTTCTCCTGCTCGTCGCGGCCTAAATCGTATTTCAAGAACGTTTCCAGGAAAAGCTTCAGGGACGTTACCGGCGTTTTGAGTTCGTGAGTGAAGTTATTGATAAAATTATGCTGCAGGCGGAAAAGCTGGAGGGTTTTCTGGTTGTAGACGAAAATCGTAAAAATCCCCATCAGGATGATACCCACGAGCATCGACAGCACCAGCACCACCACCCAGGTCTGGGGCGCCAGCACCTGGTCCGGCTCCAGATTGAGTTTGCGGACCATGGCCTCGAGCCCTGTGCTGACCTCTACATACCAATAAATATAGAGAAACAAGGAGAGGACCAGGGCCAACGTCGAAAACGCAAAAATCGATATAGGATGAAAAAACCAGGCTGCACGTCTCATAGCAGGCACCATGTTAGGGTGTTTACCGTCGCCAAGTCAACGGCCCCCTGTCGACTGCCCCCGGGGTCCAGTTGACGGCGTGTAAAATTTTTGTAAAAGCGGGGCCTCGACTGTCATGCCCAGAAAATATCAGCTAATGAATACCACAACTAGCGTTGCTTTTACCATGCGGTCATATGCCATCATCGCGACCCTTTAACAAGGAGCCGTTCCGCACTATGTTGAATATGATTCCCGGACCGATCCGCGGTCTCGTCTCATTGACCGGTTATACCCTGAACACCTTGTTCTGGTGCTTTTTTCTTTTTCTTGCCGCCCTCTTGAAATTCATCGTGCCACTGGCCGGCTGGCGCCGGCAATGCAACCGCGTCCTCAACCTGATCGCCACCCGATGGATTGCGGTCAACAACCTGAACCTGCGGGTCATGAGCAACATCCATTGGGACATTCGCGGGGTCGAAGCCCTGCGGGCCGGCAACTGGTATCTGGTCCTGTCCAACCATCAGTCATGGGTGGACATCCTCGTCTTGCAGCGCATTTTCCACCGCCGCATTCCTTTCTTGAAATTTTTTATCAAGCAGGAACTCATCTGGATGCCGGTTTTAGGATTGGCATGGTGGGCGCTGGATTTCCCCTTTGTGAAACGCTATTCCCGGTCGGTACTGGCGCAAAAACCGCATCTCAAAGGCAAAGACCTCGAGATCACCCGCAAGGCCTGCCGCAAATTCCGCGATATTCCGGTATCCATCATGAATTTTACCGAAGGGACCCGTTTTACCCGGGCCAAGCACCGTCGCCAGAAATCCCCCTACGCCCACCTGCTGCGCCCCCGTTCCGGCGGCATCGCCTTTGTCCTGGGCGCCATGGGGGAGCAGATGACCAGTATCCTGGATGTCACCATCGTCTATCCTCAGGGTGCCATGTCCTTCTGGGATATGCTGTGCGGACGTTTGAAGGAGGTGATCGTGCGGGTACGGGAAATCCCGGTGACGGAGAAATTCCAGGGGGACTATTTCAATGATGAGGCCTATCGCACCTGGTTTCAGGATTGGTTAAACCAGCTGTGGGTTGAAAAAGATGCCCGCATCAAGGCCATAAAAGCCAAAAAAAAGGCCGGGAAAGCCCCGCGCTCGGATATGCTGCGGAAAGCCGCCTGACCAGCCCGGTCGCAACGGTTCCCCGACAATCCACCCGGCCCCGGCTTCCTCAGCCGTGCAGCCGCCCGGAAGGCTGCCGCCGGCGACAACAACGATGACCAAACCCACCCCTTATCGTATCGGCATTGATCTGGGCGGCACCAAGATCGAAGTGGTGCTGCTCGATGGGGACCATCATACCATACTGCGCGAACGCACACCCACGCCCCGCCAGGGCGCAAACCTATACGCCGCCATTCTCGATGCCACGGTTGGACTGGCAAAGCATGCCCTGGCCCAAGTTCCCGGCGGTGAGAGCACCATCGGCATCGGCATCCCGGGCATCATCGATCCGGTCCGTGGTCGGGTCATCAATGCCAATGCCACCAGCCTGATCGACAAGGCCTTTCGAGCGGATATTGCCCAAAGGCTCGACCGCCCCGTGGCCATGGAAAACGATGCCGACTGCTTCACACTGGCCGAAAGCCTGGCAGGCGCCGGGAAAGGTTATGCCATGGTGTTCGGAATCATCATGGGTACCGGCGTCGGGGGAGGGCTGTGCTTCAACAACCAAATCTTTCGGGGGCGACATGGCATTGCCGGCGAATGGGGGCATATCGCCGTCGTCCCGGACGGGCGGCCCTGTTTTTGCGGCAACCGGGGCTGCGTGGAAACACTCCTCAGCGGCACCGGCATGGCGGCCGCCTATCAGCGGGCCCATGGCCGGCCACTCGCCGCCGAAGCCATCGTCGCCGGGGCCCGTCAGGGGGATGCCGACTGCCGGATCATTTTCGACAACTTCCTGGAGGACTTCGGCCGCTGCGTGGGGGGCATCATCTCCCTGCTGGATCCCCATGTCATCATCCTGGGAGGAGGCCTTTCCAACATCGACGAACTCTATGACACAGGGGCGGAGCGGGCCCGCCGTTATGCCTTTCATCCCGACCCCCAAACACCGATCGTGAAGAACCAACTCGGCGATTCCGCCGGGGTATATGGCGCGGCCTGGATCGGAATCTGAATAGAAGCCATCTCAGAAAAGCCTTTTCGCCCGATATCGGCGTTGTGCCCTCGTCTCAGGTCCTCGACATACTCAAGTATGCCTGCGGACTGCACCCACCGCTGAGGAATAGATCAGATGGGAAGTCCCGCTTTACGGGAACACTCGGCCACGCCTTGATCTCGAACGAAAATCCAAATTTTGAAATGGCTTCCAGTGTTCCATCACGGTCTTTCTCCAATCGATTCGAAGAAAAGGGACCAAGGATTCAAGTGGCCGGCATTTCACTTGCTTCTTGGAATCCTCACCCCATTGCCCCGCGCGAGCATCGGCGGGCGGTTAGATTAACACTACATCCAAAATGGTTGGGCCAGGCGGGCGGTTTCTTCGGGGGCGTGGAACGTGGCCATATCTCCCAGCATGGTCTCGAAGCTGGTGTGGTCGTTGCGCACCCAGGGGGCGTAGTTGGAGCGGACCATCAGGACCACCCGCAGTTCCAGGCGGCTATCGTCTTTCTCCACCGCAAGCAGACCCAGATTGTACCCGTTGCGGCAGCAGCTGCGATAAAAACGCTGGGCGTTGAGTACCCCCCGGGCCAGATCTTCCCAGGTCGTGGGGTCCAGCGTCAGCATGGACGTCCGGCCCGGCAGCAGGCCCCAGATTTCGTAAAATCCCTCCGGCGCATAAGCCGCCAGCCATTCCCAGGCACCGGTGCGGCCGATCATCCGGGTGCCGCGGTTTTTCTCATGCTCCAGGTAGTCGGTAAAAAGCCCTTGCCCAGCCGCATTCCAATAGTCCCGGGCGCGCCGGGCCAGGAACCGGTGGTAATTGGGCGCCACGCGGTCGGCATGCACCTGCAGATGCGGATGCAGCAGGGAACCGCCGGCCGACGGCAGGTGGTTCTGGGCAATCCCCATAAAAACCGCCTCGGCATCCGTTTCCCGGACGCGCTGCAAATAGGCGACACAATTCAGGAAACAATCCGTATAAGACGAAACCGACGCCGTGCCGATCGCCACGAAATGCTGATCATCGAACAGGCTGACCGCAGAGTGGGTGGCATAGGGGAAAAGATTGGGGAACAAAACCGAGCGGCCTCGTATCATGCGGCCTGCCGGATAAAAAGCGCCGGGGAAACGTGGGGTCCGGGACGCCCTTTGCCCGGGACAGAAGGGGCATTGTCCGGTCTGCTCGGCATGCGGGGGCGGCGCGGGCAACGCTGCGGCACCGGCCTCCTTCTCGCCCGAACGGCTGAAGGTGATGCGACAGCGCCGGCCGGTCACCGGATGGGTCCGGATTTCAATGGGGCGATCCGTTTCAACCCCATCCGGCGTAATGATCCGTGCCGTGACACGCTCCCGCTGAAACCTCAGCCCTTGCAAAGCCCCCACGGTCCGTCCTCCTTGCGGTTCGGATGGATAGGGATGGCACGTTTTGGGAAAGCCCCGCCGGTTTAAGTAGTGTGCGTCCAGAAATGGTAGATTTTGGTTCCGAGCAAGGCCTGAGCGATTTTGAAACCGCAGGAATAGTTGGCTATTTCGAGGATTTCAAAAAAGCGAAAACGCAGCTCGGGGACAAAAGATGCCATTTATGGATGGACACTAAGAAGCAGCCATCACGTACTTCCGCGCCAGGTCGGTATAGGCTTGAACCTGGGCATCCTGCCAGTTGGCGTCATGCCCCAGTTCGGCCGCCATCACTTCGGCGACGCGCGGGGCCATCGCCATGCTGGTCCGGGCATCCAGCAACAGGGAGCGGGTGCGCCGGGATAGAAAATCTTCGACGGTGCGCGCCATTTCATGCCGCACAGCCCAGACCACTTCGGCCACCGTGGGCTTCAGGCGGGGGTGCAGCTGTTCCGCCAAAACCGGATCGCGGCGTTGAATCTCCCGAATAGCCAGGGCATCCGACCCGTAAACCGCCAGATCTCCGAATTGTTTGGCATTGCGGTGGTAGCCGTGAATATTGAGGTCCTGGGTGGCGCAGGGGCGCTCGTCGAGTTGGGCCACCACGGCTGCCTGGTCCACCGTATCTTCGGCCATCTTGCGGTAGGTGGTCCATTTGCCGCCGGTAACCGTCACCAGACCGGAACTCGAGATGTGAATGGTATGGTCGCGGCTGATGGCCGCCGTGTTCTCACTGTCACCCATGCTGACCAGGGGGCGCAGGCCGGCAAACATACTGAGGACATCCTCCGGCGTTGGATCCTTGGTCAGGTACTGGGCGGCGTGGGTCAACAGGAAGTCGAGTTCTTCTTCCAGGGGAAGCGGTTCCAGGGGCGTGTCGCTGACCGGGGTGTCGGTGGTGCCGACGATGACCCGGTCATGCCACGGGGTGGCAAAAAGCACCCGCCCGTCCTGAGTGTGCGGCACCATGATGGCCCCTTTGCCGGGCAGGAAGGAGCGGTCCAGCACGATGTGCACCCCCTGACTGGGGGCGATCATGGGGGCGGCCTCGGGGGTATCCATGCGCCGGATTTTGTCGGCGAAAACACCGGTGGCATTGACGACAGCCCGGCCCGTGAGCGTGTATTCCCGCTCGTTTTCCCGGTCCACGGCAATGACACCGCGGGTGAAATCATCGGATTTGACCAGATCGGTCACCGCCATGTAATTCAGCACGGCAGCGCCCTGGTCCACGGCGGTCTGGGCCATGTTGACCGCCAGGCGCGCGTCGTCGAACTGGCCGTCGTAATAAATGACGCCCCCGCGCAAGCCCTTGGTCTCAATGGTGGGAATGTAATGGAGCGTCTTCTCGAGGGAAATATTCTTGGATGGTCCGAAGCCGTGCTTGCCGGCCAGAATGTCGTAGAGCCGCAGGCCCACCCCGTAGAAGGGCCCTTCCCACCAGTCGTAGTTGGGCACTACAAAAGCCAGGTTGTGCACCAGGTGCGGCGCGTTGCGCCGCAGCAGGCCGCGCTCCTTCAGGGCTTCCAGCACCAGGGAAACGTTGCCCTGCTGGAGGTAACGCACCCCGCCGTGGACCAGCTTGGTGCTGCGGCTGGAGGTGCCCTGGGCAAAATCACTTTGCTCCAACAAAAGGGTGCTGTAACCCCGAGAAGCGGCATCGATGGCCACGCCAAGGCCGGTGGCCCCGCCCCCGATCACGATAAGGTCCCAGATTCGGCGCTCGGATTCGATCCGGCGCAGCATATCGTCACGATTCATGGCGTATTCCTTATGACACAATCTCTTCTGTCAGAATGAGGTTCAGACAAAATCTATAACCGTTTATGGTTTGATCAATTGTTTCTGCGAATGGTTATTTTGAACGCGTCTGCATCACGGCCAGGGTGACCATCGCTTTGGCCACCAGGCGGCTGTGGTCCGGGGAGCCATCGAAAACCTCGGATTCAGCCACGATCAGGCGCCGGCCGGGCTTCAAAACAGTGCCGACGCAGTGCAGGCACTCGCCCCGGGCCGCCCGCAACAGGTTGATCTTGAACTCGGCTGTCAGCACATAGGCGCCGGCTTCAATCTGGGACGCCCCGGCCGTGCCCGCCGTGTGATCGGCCACGGTGGCCAGCACCCCCGCATGCACCACGCCGTCCTGCTGCAAGTGGCGCTCAGCCAACAGCAGCTTCGTTTCACTACGCCCCGGCGCAATGGAAACCAACGCCATCCCCAGGTCACGGATAAACGGCGCCGTATCAAACAGGCGGCGAATCTCGTCCATATTTTCAACAGGGGAAGAAGGCATCGTCTTCATGCGTGATTGGGATGTGCTGTCAGCCACGGTGACATATCCAATTGGTTGGAAAAAGATGGATTGACCAGTGGGCAAAGCCAACGCCTAAACCATACGATAGGGCCATCGGAATTTCAACTGTCCGCTGATGAAACAAGCGCTGCGAGGACTCGGATTTGGCTTTTGGCCCTATTGCGCTTTGCATCTTGATCTTATCCATGGCCGGCAGATTACCCCTCCAAACATGTAGCCCTGTTTTATTTTGATTGGGCATTTCACCCCCCCACTAATTGGTAATTTTTTCCACAACAACATGGACAATATATTTCATGCTTCAAACAAGGTAACGCCGTTTCTGCCTTCAACTATTCAATAAATCTGCAATTACAAACATTGGCCTGAATATTGCTTTGTCAAAACGTGCCCACAATTGATGTTTCGTTGAATCTCATCCACATTGCAAAAGCCAAACCTGCTGTGAAGCAGGGACGGAAAACCACGGATCTCTCGTCAGACAGCCGGGTTGCTCAGCGGAGTTGCCCGGTTTTTTTATCGGCAGAGGCGGCAATCAAGAACCTTTAGGCACGATGGAGGAATGCTTATGAAAAACAAAAAGTTCGTTTTAACGGTTTTGTTATGCTGTGGGCTTTTGCTTTTAAGCCCTGCGCAAAGCGCATTAGCACTAACCAACTCCGGTACTTGGCTGGGGACATTTAGTGGTAACGACAACGACTTGGAATCGGTCTACAATAATATCATTGCATCAACCTCTTATACAGGAGAGGCCTTTTTATTATCGGATTTTGATTTCTATGCAAAAGTCGATGAGCCTTCGACCACCACCACGGAGGGTAGCGGCAGCCTTACGATCGGGTATGAACCAGACGGATTGTCTGGCACCTGGGAAGCTGGCGTGGCGATTGATTTCTATACCGTAAAAGGCGGCACATCTTACGCTTTATATTGGGAAAATCCGGCAAGCAGTGCAGGGACGTGGAGCACAGAGCACCTGGCTCTGGTCGGTTCGGGAAATATCCCTCAAATTTCTCATTTTAGCGCATTCGTAAAATCATCAACTCCCGTGCCCGAACCCTCCACGATCCTCCTGCTCGGATTGGGCCTGGTTGGTCTGGCCGGTATCGGGCGTAAGAAAATAAAGTCGTAACACCCACATTTAAAAGCTCTCACAACAAAGCGGGTCGATTTGGCCCGCTTTTTTTTCAGCCACAGCATAGATTGGGGAAAACCCACCTCCGGCGGGAGCCGGAATGGATTGCCCAAAAATTCACCATAGATTCCGGATCAAGTCCGGAATGACATCTGCTGGAATGCTTAATACCCTCCGCACCTACTCCCCAGCTTTCCCCTCCGCCAGCCTCTCCCACACCGGCTACCCAAGGAAAGGCCCTTCTATGTTGCCTTCCATTTCTTTGAACATTTTCAGAGGTACAGCAAATGTCATGAGGTGATCACCCGACTGCTGGCGGGATGCAGGTGCGCGGCGAAAGGTCCGTCAGGCCCACAACAGCCAGGATGACCAGGGCCGAGAGATAGTCCGAGCTGGCAAAATTTAATGGAATTGTTCCGCGTTATAGGCCTGGGACGCACGGGCCATGTAATCTTCCATGGAATCGAATACGAAATATTGCTGGACCGTATCCCAGGCCAGGGCCGTGCGCACCCCGGCCACCCAGTCGTTGGCCGAGGCGCCTTCGGCAAAATCGCCGATGATAAAAGGCCGGCCGCCCTGGATTTCAAATCCGGCATGCTGCAGCAGAACGCCATCGTCCGGCGGACGCCCCATGAGATAGACAAGGACGATTTTGTTGGAAAAGTCAGGAAACTGCATCATTGAGGCCATGGGCGCTCCTGGGAATCAAGTTCAGGTTGAGATTACTGTAGCGGAAAAACGCATGTCCGAAAAGGCCAAACTGGTTTCGGCAAAGGCCGCGGACGCCCCCCCCTTTATTCGAAAGCGGTCCGTATCCGTTCCGTGTCCAACCATATTCGATCCGTTTCGGCATAGAGTTCCTGCATACGCTGTTCGACAAATAGCCGTTTCTGTTCGAAAGCGTCGCCATCCAGTTCCGCCGGGATCTCGATGGGTTCCCCGAAACGGATGACTACCCGGGAGAAGGGTTTGGGCACCATGAAGCGGTCCCAGCTGTTGAAGACCCATTTCTTCTCGGCCGAAGTGAGCGTGGGGACAATCGGCTTGCGCTGGGAAAAAAACGTGATTCCGGGAAAGAACCGTTGGTGCCACGAGGCATAGACGAGGCTGCCGCGACGATCAAGGACGCCCTGCTCATTCTCCGGATCGAGAATCCGGATGCGATAGGTTACCGAAAGCGCCTTGACCAACAGCAAACCGCCATAGGGAATGACATAGCGATAGATAAAAATAAGAAATGCCCGTCGCATAGCACTGTCCCGGCAATATAAGATGGAGCAGTGACAGGCAGTCGGACCGCCTTAAAAATTATGCGGGTTCTGCGGAATCCGTGCTCTGGGCCGCCAGTTCTTCCTGAATGATCAGCAACTTTTCGATGTCTCGGGATAACTGCGAACACCAGTCGATAGAGTCGAGCCAGTACTGTCGCAATGCCATGATTTCAAGGGTAAGTTCGCCGGCGGCCATCGCCTTGTCGGCAGCGGCCTGAAGCGCTCGCAGCCGGACCAGCGTCTGCGCTTCGACGTGGCCCGAAGGTGCCAGATTACCTTCCAGCCTGGTGATCAGGGAATGAATTTCCTCTCGAAGACTTTCCATGGAAACGTCGCTTTGCAAAGATCTGGGATTTTGCCCGCCATCGGCAGCCGCTGCTATTTTTGGCCCTTGAGCAGGGATTCGAGGTCGGCAAAAGGCCGGAAACCCGTCGATGCCGGGCCTGATTCCCCGGACGGGGAGTCACCATAGGCCTCGGCCGTCTTATAGCGGGAATGTTCATTGTCATGACAATAGATGCACAATAATTCCCAGTTGCTGCCATCCGGGGGATTGTTGTCATGATTGTGATCTTTATGGTGGACGGTAAGTTCACGCAGCTTTTTCCCGCTGAATTCCCGCCCACAGCGGGCACATATCCAGGGGAATAGCTTCAGCGCCTGTTCGCGATAGGTGTGCTCACGCTGCTCTCTGATCTTCCGGGCTTCCGCAACCACACGATTCCGGCCGTCCTGGCCGGAAGTCGGTTTGTTCGATGTCATACGGCCCTCCTGCCATGTGGAATGCCTGTGGTCTTCAGTATAACACACCGCATCGCTTTTGGTGAAATGATTTAACGCCTAATCGCCAATACAAAATTTTGCCGGGCTTCAACCAAAAGGGCGGTGTGGAAACCCCACACCGCCCTTTTGGTTCGCGTTTTCTTTCGAAATCAGTTTACGGCATCTTTCAAAGCCTTGCCGGGAACAAACTTGGGCACCATGCGCGCGGCAATCTGAATTTCTTCTCCGGTCTGGGGGTTGCGGCCTTTGCGGGCATCCCGTTTGCTGACCTTGAAGCTGCCGAAACCGACAACCTGGACGTTTTCATTTTTCTTCAAAGCCGCCTTGATGGTATCAAAAACACAATCCACTGCTTCCTGTGCTTCTTTCTTGGTTGAAAGTACTTCTGCCACAGCATTGACCAAATCACCTTTATTCATGTCTACGCTCCTTTTCTTCTTTGCATATTATGGGTTGGCCCCTTTGTCTTAACTTGTGCAGAGGGGAGAGATATCCTCGATACGTTCGGTGTCCGTTTCGCATTATAGGTTGAAACGGTTAACAGGACGCGCAGGATATAGGGTTTTTGCCCATTTATGTCAAGAAGTATTCCTTTTTCAAACCTGGAAGAATTTACTACAGGGTGGCCACAATGGAATTGTCATTTTATATACAGGCACCCTGTCGCATAAGATACGAAAAACAATACGCATCCAGCAGGAAGAAAACTGAAACCCGCATTCAATACAACCAACCGATTCCTTTAGGTAATTTCATATTGGCTTCAATCTCTGGCAGGATCATCGGCATCTGATCCAATCCACGGGTAGTGTCAACACGCTTACCACGCCCAACCAGAACCCCTCAATTAATTTAATTGGCCCAATCCCATGGCCAATATCAACGGCGGCTGCGGGCCGGCTTAATATTACGACAAAGACCGCAGCGTTCAAACCGTCCACAGCCTTACGCACACAACCGGAATCGCAAAGCATGATTTCCGCAGGCCCAGCATCCTCGGCTGGAATCACCGAAGGAGAAGTAAAAAACTTTTCCGGCCGAAGACAATCCGCAACCATAATGATGTCGCGCGGCATGATCCGTTTTAAACAGAGTTTCGAAGATTTCTTCTCCCGGCTCCAACCCCATGTCCGTCTTGCACTTAAAACAAAATAGCAATTTAAGGTTGTTTCTAAACGTCTGGAAATTGGCTTTGACACACCACGCAAGCTTGGCTATCCTTAAATGAGCATATGCCAGATATTTATATTGCAGGAGGTTGCCATGCGCTTGCAGGCCCGAACGCTTTTGATCCTTGTCCTATCCTTGCTGCTGCTGGTTGCGGTTTCCAATGCTGACACCCAGAGCGGGGCCATCACCGGCCGGGTTTCCCTGACGACCCCCTCGGGGGATGTGATCTATGGCGACTGGGTGCGGGTATTTCTGACCACCGCCCCCCTCGACATCCCCACCGTAGATCTCGAGTCCGTTGACGTATCCATCGAACGCCGGTCCAGGATCAACACCGGCCACCTGGAATTTTTCCGCCATTTCAGCCGCCAACAGCGCGAAACCGGATATATTTATGACAGCAAATTGACCCGCCCCGATGGCACCTTCGCCTTCCATGGCGTCCCGGTGGGCCAATATTATGTCGTGGTCACATTTCCCACCATGATCGCCGGCTTCAAATGTGCCTGGCAGGCCGGGGTCGCGGTGACCGGCAAACAAGACGTCGTTGTGGAATTGAACAATGAGAATATGGCCCTGCCGGCCTATTGACAGTTTCCGGAACCGAAACCGTTGCGGGGATAAAAAATGGGACGCAGGTCGGTGGCATCATCAAGCCGTCTGTCAAACACCTCTCCGCGTTTGCAAATCCAGTCGTCCCGGCCCATCGGTTGGGGCCCGTGGTGTCCTCCAATGAACACCGGCCGAAATAACCAGTTGCCCGTTGACGGCACATCGCTTTCGCAAGTCGACCCAACGATCCTGCGCCCCATCTCTTAAGCGTTCATACACCGGGCGCAAAGGGCCCGTCCAGCGCTTTTTTCTCCTCCTCCGCCATGTCGACCACCGCTTTCATGCTGACCGCATCCACCGGGCACTCCAACGCACAAAACCGGCAGGCAATACACGCCGTGCGGTTTGCCAACCAGGGATAGGCCTTGCGGTTTTCCGTATCTTCGGTGTAGGCGACGGCCAGGCAGGCCGCCGGGCAGGCATCGATGCAGGCCGCGCACGACATACAGCGGTCATAGTCAAAAAGGGGCTTTTCCCAATTCAGGTTGCGACGCCGGATACGCTCACAGCGTCGGCCCATGTCGTCCAGAACCGCATCATGGGGACAAATCCGGCCGCAGGCGCCGCAGTCGATGCAGCGATCGCGATCCACCGCGTGAAGCTTGCGGGGTTTTCCGGCAATACAGGCCACGGGACAAATTTTGCGGCACATGCCGCAGCCAACACATTTATCGGTGATCCGGTAGGTCATGGCTGCCTCAAACGCCCGGTTTGGTCTTGATGCCCCATCGGTTCAAAACGGCTTCCCCGGGTTTGCCCGTGTCCGGATCCCAGCCGAAATGGCGCCAGTAGGCCCGCATCAGATCTTCGATGGCCACGCTGCGCCCGGCATTCGCACCGGCCGTCTGGGGCGGGCGGCCAAACGTGCGCGGGTTGGCCTGGAAAGATTTCGGTTCGACACCATGCTTGATGTTAAAGGCCTGCTTGAAATTCTGGATGCGCTCGCCCATCGCCATATAATCGGCCGGCGACCGGTTCCAGCCGGTGGCGGCATCGAGCCACTCGAACAGGGGCAGCCGCTCGACCCCCAAAAGGGCGCCGAAAAGACAGGTGCCGGTCCCGTTCAGGACATTCATGAACCGGCTGCAAGCCGCCGCGGCGGCAATCTTCTCATCATCGACATCGTACTTGCTGCCCTTGGTGTACAGCAACCCGACATCCGGCAAATCCGGCATTTTCTCCCAGAGGCGAAACATCTCGTAATACAGCTGGGAACCGATCGTGTGCCGTCCCGGGGTGGGTTCGACACTGTAGTGCAGGGCGAATCCGGGATCATAGCGGCCGTCATGCATGCCCAGCTCCTGTCCGCCGGCGTGCATGGCCAGCCGATCGGCATCGCCCCCGATCTTCCGGGCGGCCGTCCGGGAGCCATCCGCCAGAAGGTCGCCGATTCCCTCGCGCCGGATCATTTTGTCCACCAGGGCCAAAATCGCCGCGCTGTTGCCCCAGGTGAGTTCCAGGCCATCGGTTTCCGCACGCGTCAGGATCCCCTTTTCGTAACACTCCATGGCGAAGGCAACCGTACCCCCGGCGGAAATGGTATCCATGCCGGCCCGGTTCAGCATGTCATTCAATTGATAAATGCTGTCGGCATCATCGTTCATCAAAAGCCCACCCAGGGCCATGACCGATTCATACTCGGGCTTATGGGCCCCGGGCCAGGGGCTCTTTTTGGCCATCAGACCGCCGCACCCCAGGGGGCAGCTGTAGCAATGGTATTTGACCACCATGGGGTCTGTAAATACTTCGGGACTCAGGTTGACGGAACGGTCCCGGTCAAAATCCTCATTGCTGCCGCGCCAGTTCTTGATCGGCGTGTCGCCCACCTCCACCATGATCTGGTTCAAACTGGCGGTGCCGTATTTATCCAGCATGAGCTTGTAGAGCATGCCGTCAAAAGCCATCTGCACCGGCAGCATGCGCATGAGGGAACCGGCATACGCCATCATCATGCCGTTCATGAATGGGGGAGCAAACTGCACGGTTTCGTTGCATTGCCGGCTCAGGGTTTTGACGGCCTCCCGATCGTGGACCGGGATGCGCTGCCCCCCTCCCAAAACGACCGCTTTTAAACGTTTGGCCCCCATGACCGCGCCCAGTCCCGCCCGGGCGGCCATGCGGCCTCCATCGTTGGCAACCCCCGCTATCAGGGAACGGTTTTCACCGGCCGGACCGATGCAGGCCACGCGCATGTGGCGGCCATCTTTCTGCTGCAGGCGCTTTTCCGTCTCGAGGGTATCGCAGCCCCATAAATCACCCGCATCCCGCAATTCGACCTGCCCTTTGTCGGCCCAGAAATACACCGGACGCGGGCTGACACCCGTAAAAAAAATACCGTCGACGCCGCATCGTTTGATGGCCGGCGAAAAATTGCCGCCGCAGTTTGCATCGCCCCAGCCACCGGTCAGGGGGGATTTCCCGGTGACCATCCAACGCCCGGTAAACAAACTGCCGGTACCGGTCAGCAGGCCGGATACGAAGCCAAGGATGTTATCGGGACCGAGGGGATCGGCCCCGGCAGGTATGCGGTCGTATAAAAGATGGGCAGCCAGCCCCACGCCGGACAGAACCTGTTCATATAAGCGATCGGGAATCGGTTCGATGGCGATCGTACCCCGGCCGAGATCGACCCACATGATTTTGCCCATGGTGGCGTGGCCCATGCCGCCTCTCCATCGTGCCTGCAGGGAATATTGGATAGAGGATAGAAAACAATAGCCGACCAGGACGGCCACAACAGGATGTCAGCGGAACAACCCGGTTGATCAACGATGAACAGATGTGAGGTCGCTGGGTCGCCTGGTCGGCTATCGAAATTATGAGCATTAACCCGAATTCAACCGTAGCGGTTTGGTACCGATTTGTCAATCCAATTTCGTTCAAGCCGCTGCCGATATCGTGGTGGTGGGATAAAGAAAAAGAACCGGCATCCATTGCACCGGCTCTTTAGGGGGCCCTTCACGGGGGCGGTGTGTACTTATTACAAAACGTTGGTCGGTCCCTTGGCCTCGCATCGGTTTCCCGGACAAAATACCGCCAACCAGGCGCTCTCTTGTTCGACCCGACGGGCCCTTTTCAATGGAACCGCCAACGATTCTGCCTCAGTCAGACAAGCGCCGCCGGGGCAGAACACCTTAAGCCAGGGATCACGCAGCTTATCATATTTCTCCGTCGTCATGATGTGCCTCCTTTCACATCATAATTCCAGGCTCGATGCCCGGTTATAAGTAGAGGGTAGCCATTCTTAGGGAAGATGCAAGACGGTGGCGCTGTAGCGCAACGACATCCCGATGCACCGTGCCCGGGTGGTGAAAACCACCGGCATGACAATGGAGGAGAATCGATTTCAGAGAAATGCACACCTAGAAGACAAGCAGCGGCATCGCTTCCGGCTTTTTATCGCGTTCGATGGGCAAAAACTGCAGGGACTTTTGCTGATGGGTTTCCGCTTCCTTCTCGTTTACCTTGCTGGCAATGGGCATGTAGTAAAACGCCAACTTCATACGACGATCTTTCTGGTAGAATTTCAACTTCATGCGTATCGTCTTATATTGCCATTTGTATATCGTCTGGTCGCCGGCCACCGACCACGTTATTTTGGGGAAGCCATAACGGCTTTCCATGTAAGTTTTAATGGCGTCAAACGTTTCCATGGAATCAATCAGCAGAAAAGCAGAAAAAAAGTGATCACCATGAGTGCCGTAGATCACCCGGGCGATGTCAAACCCTTTGACGGTCCTGACCGTGTCCGGTTGAATGTAGTAGCGCAAATCCCCCTTCTCATAAAGCAGCTCATAACCGCGCTGGTCACGGATGTCCGCCCCCCAGGGAATTCCCAGGAATTCGCGCTCCAGTGCTTGCCCGCAGGCCGGACCTGCCAAAAGGCTCGCCATAAAAAAAACGACCATTCCAGAAAATATCCGCATGGTTGTTACTCCTTTATCCGGTCTATGACAATGGCAGGAGAAAGGGCGCCGGGACATCACGCGAGGTGGGGGTATTAGGTCAGCCCGGAAACGATTTTCGGAAACAAATTCTCCAGTTGAACTTTCATGTAGAACCAGTTGCCATCGGTCTTGGTAACCCCCATCAAGCGAAGACCGGCAGCCGCTTCGAGTTCCGAGGTGACCAGAAGAATGACACCGCTGCGGGTGTGAAGCGTCAGCGCCTGGCTGCGGTCGAATCCGATCTGACCTGTTGTTTCCTCACTCACCGAATAAATACTGCTGATGCCGATGGCAAGCCGTTCCAGATCGATGTGTTCGTCAAGGATATCCGCCGCCAGGATATCGCCGTCGGCATCCAGTATGGCAACCGCCTGATAGCCTTTAATAGACTTGAACTCACCGATGGAGTGGGACAGGATGGCGCGGCTGGTTTCCTCGTCCAGGAGGGTTTGGCTGGTCGATGTTTCCAGAACCACCCCTTCGCCGGTGGATTCTTCTTCCCGCAGGGCTTCGGTTTCTTCCCGCATCCAGGTGGCACCGGCCATATCCATGAGATGTGTTTTGACACGTGTCCGGGTGCGCCGGCGGGGAAGCTCTGAAAATTTAATGGCAATACGGTCCCATTCGGAAATCGCCAGCGCGGCCTTTTCACCGGTTTTGCCTTTGAGATGGGCGTCGATCAGCACGCCTTCGTCAAAATAGAGATAACCTTTGCCCTTGCCGGCGGATTTGATTTCCATGCGGCAGGTTTTCTGCTCGATCTCGATCAGCGGCAGGATGCTGGCCATGGTCATGCCCTTGTAGTTCATCCCCTCGTCCCGCAGGTTGAGCCCCACAAAAATAGCCGACGCCAGCGCGCCGATTTCGAACGGTTTCTCAAGATGGTAGAGAACCTCCTGCTGGTCCATGCGCTTACGGAACCAGGGCTTGCCGTAATCGGTCATGACGATGCAGGGCGTGTTGGGATGTTCCTGGGTCATGAAGGCCAAAAGCTCCAGGCCGTCAAAGGTGGGCGTGTTGATATCCGTGACGAATACCGCCACTTTTTCATTCGTGAGAAGTTTGATGGCTTCCTCGCCGTCGCTGGCGACCAACACTTCGAACTGGTGCATCTTGTCAAGGCCGTCTTTGAGCGATTTCAGAAAATCGGCACTGCTATCGACGATCAAAACCTTATCCATAGAACCCGTCCTGTGAAAATGCGTTGTCTTTGGTCGCTCCGGAAAGCTGAATTCCCCTTTGCCCAACAACAGTATCGGCCGATACCGCTGTTAAATTTAGCACAGAGTTGCACCAGCACCCGGCAGGAAGTACCCAACACAGCGTAATTTATTGAAACTATATGACATAATTTAAACAAAGGGTCAATAGACCCCTCCGCCGGAAGGGCCCATCGGCAAAGGACCATCAAATAGAATTAAAGCCGCGCTAAAAAAAGCCCGATACCCCCCTTTAAGGCCCGGCATCTCCATCCCGCAAGCCGGCAGCTGTTCGGGATGGTCTTGCAGGTGAAATGGTTCGTTCGACGAACGGACAGACAATATTCGCGGGGAGGCAACCAAATGCTTAACAAGTTCAAACTTTCGACAAGGATTCTTTTGCTCGGCGTGGTTATCGTTATGGCGTTCAGCGGGATTTTCGCCTGGCTGTACCCGAAAATCAAAGGCAATATGTACGACGCCAAATATCTTAAAACACGGCACCTGGTGGAGGCGGCCCACAGCATGGTGGGCTATTATGCCGAACTGGCCGACAAGGGAACCCTCTCGACCGAGGAGGCCCGGGAGCATGCCAAAACCGCCTTGCAGGCCATGCGCTACGAGGGCAATGAATACTTCTGGGTCAACGACATGACGCCGCGCATGATCATGCACCCCATGAAGCCCCAGTTGAATGGCAAAGATGTCTCCGGCTCAAAAGACCCGAACGGCAAACACCTGTTCATGGAAATGGTCAAAGTCTGCAAGCAAAACGGAGCTGGCTTCGTGGATTATATGTGGCCCAAGCCGGGCGTGGACGAACCGCAGCCCAAAATTTCCTATGTAAAACTGTTCCCCCAATGGAATTGGGTGATCGGATCCGGGATTTACGTCGATGACGTCCAAAAAGAAATCGCCGGACTGTTCACCATCATCTTTATCGTGTTGGGCGTCATCATGGTCGCCGCGCTGACCATTTCCTGGCTCATGGCCCGCTCCATCGCCAAGCCCATCGACAACATCATCAAGTCCCTGAACACGGGATCGGACGAGATCGCCTCGGCCTCCAGCCAGGTGTCCTCGGCCAGCCAGTCCCTGGCCGAAGGCGCTTCCGAACAGGCCGCCAGCATCGAAGAAACATCGGCCTCCCTGGAGGAAATGGCCTCCATGACCCAGCAAAACGCCGACAATGCCGGCCAGGCGAACCACCTCATGAAGGATGCCAATGCCGTGGTGGAACACGCTACCGGGGAAATGGCCCAACTGACCCATTCGATGGGGGAAATATCCAAATCCAGCGAAGAAACCCAGAAGATCGTCAAGACCATCGACGAAATCGCCTTCCAGACCAACCTGCTGGCCTTGAATGCAGCGGTGGAGGCCGCCCGGGCCGGTGAGGCCGGCGCCGGATTCGCTGTGGTGGCCGACGAAGTCCGCAATCTGGCCATCCGCGCGGCCGAAGCCGCCCGGAATACATCCGTGCTGATCGAGGACACGTCCAAACGCGTGAAAGACGGATCCCAACTCGTCACCAAGACGAATACGGCCTTCACCGAAGTGGCCGAATCCTCCACCAAGGTGGGGGATCTGGTGGGTGAAATCGCCGCAGCCTCGACCGAACAGGCCCAGGGGGTCGAACAAATCAACAAGGCCGTCACCGAAATGGACAAAGTGGTCCAGCAAAACGCCGCCACGGCAGAAGAATCGGCCTCCGCCTCCGAGGAGATGAACGCCCAGGCCGAGCAGATGAAACACATGGTGCAGGAACTGGTAGTGCTCGTCGAGGGGCAGCGCTCCCGCACCCAAACAACGGCCGCTCCTAAAAAAGTAAGCCGCCCGACCCACAGGAATCCGGCGCCGAAAAACGCAGCCTCCTTGCCTGCGGCCAAAGGGGCTGCTCCGGAGCAGGTCATCCCGTTCGACGACAACGCCGGCGACGCCTTCCAGGATTTTTAATCCCGGGGAAAACACGGCCCATCTGAAACCCTATCGGGGAGGTCGCGCGCATGCGACCTCCCCCAGCCCCTTCTCCTTTGATCCGTTGGGCCGGACGGGGAAAGGGCCCCCCCACGTCCCTTTCCCCCAGTCCCGTTGTGTGCTATAGTGTTTGAAATTAAACTCTTTTTCACATCGGTTGCGATTGTGTAATGCCACTCGCTATATGGTTCGGGGAGCCTATCTGATCGCAAGTCACTGCAGGCCAAAGAACCCCAAACCATAACCAGGTCACCGGTAGTAATCCGGCGATTTTCCGTCGCCTGCATGCCGGCACAACCACGGCGAAAGATCGTCGGCAACCCTAACGGGCCAACCCTCGGGGGAAATGGTGCCATGAGCTTCCAACGACTACGTTCCCACTTGAAGTCCATCCAGATCAAAGAACACATCATTGCGGACCGCAAAGGCAACAAGGAAAACATCAAAAGTAAAATCATCGTCCCCATCTTGCAGACCATGGGGTGGCACCTGTTGCGGGATATGGATTTCGATCACCAGGGCCTCGATATCGTCCTCTTTAAAGACGGCAACCCCACGGTGATCGTGGAAGTCAAATCCTGGGGCGATCCCCTGGAAGAAGACATCAACCAGTATCTGGAATACAGTTTTCGACTGAATTGCCCCTGGATATTCCTCTCCACCGGACAACACATGGCCCTCTATTGCACACTGCTCAACCAGCAGGATCTTTCCGAGGCAGAACCGATCCTTGCGTTTTCCTTTGACGACCTGGTTGGCAAGGAAGGCAACAAAGTCCTGAGCCAATTCGACCTGATGATGGGCAAAAAAAACTTTTTCAAGAAAAACGGCACGCTTTATCTGCACGTCGCCGAACGGCTATCCGGCCAAAGCATTGAAGAGGCCCAGATCGATTTCGTCAAATCCGCCTCCCAGCATGTGCGTGACGACCGTACCCGGCAATTGACCGTGGAAAGCTTTTTATCCCAGCTCCGCCACCATTCCCGACAGGTCTCAGGTGCCCTGGTCTATCTGCATTCCAAAATTGTGAATGCCCAGCAACTTAACAACCGCCTGAGTCTCCGCTACCGCAACAAGGGCGTGGGACTTGAATACGAAAGTGTGGGCAACCCCGGGAACGAAACCCTCAATCTCTTTGACATCTATCCCGAAAGCGCCCGGATCACCTTCGGCCAGGATGGATGGAAAAAATTGAACATCACGGCCGCCACTTTCGATGAAATGAAAACCGTTCCCCGCAAAGCCCAGTCGTTCACATGGGCCCGTGAGGTGGGCAACCTGCTGGAGCGCGCCATCCGGGAAATCAATATCTTCGGATAGGGAGCGCGGCCGGCAGACCTCCGAAGCTCCCCCCCAAGACCGCGCATCAATAGTTAGTGCCCCGTTGGATCCGCACGCGCCTAACCCGAACATTTCATGAAATTTTTCCTACACCATAAATTTTATGCAAATCTTCAAGGGTATAAACGCTATTCGGGGTATGGTTCTCAGGTGACACTTTGTACCCTTTGCCGATTTCCAGAACCATAGAAAAAGTTTCACCCTGCGGACGCGCCCGAGATGCCCATTGACCGCGTTATCAGCCGCTTGCGGTACAGGCGTACAGCGGCGCCCCGGATGTCTTGCCAATGAACATCGCGAACACGTGAAATATCCGGTCTAATGCGCCGTGGCCTTCATGCCCGCCCCGGATGAATCGCCTTCATTTATTTGAAATTATTCACTTATCTATTTAAAATTGAGATTGCAAAAGTGCCCCGGATCTCCTATGAAAAGGCGGTTCTATTGAGAAGCTTCGCAATGTTTACTCAATTTTCAATTCTCTACGGCGGGATGACTTATGTGGCAATATGAGAAACCGGACAACCTGGTCGAATGGTGGGAAAAAAGTGTAAGTAAATTCAGAAGCAATACGCTGTTCTGGGTCAGGAACGAGAAGCAGGGGCTCGATCCGATAACCTATGGCGAAATCGACGACCGTATCAACAATACCCGTGGCGGACTGGCCGCGGCCGGGATCCGGGAGGGGGATTTCGTTGGCATTATTGCCAACAATCGCCCTGAATGGTGCATTTTGTGCTATGCGACCTACGGTCGCAATGCCCGGTTTGTTCCCATGTACGAAAAAGAACGGCCCGAGACTTGGAAATATATTATCACCGACAGCCGGGTCAAAGTTCTGGTGGTCTCCAGTCAGGCCATCTATGACAAAGTTAAAAAGTTCCTGGACGAGATACCAACCCTCGAGGAAATATATATCATCGATACGGATGGCGACAACAGCCTGAAAGCCCTTGAGACGTCAGGGGCTGAAAACCCCGTTGAACCCATCATCCCCAGCCCCGAAGATACCGCTATTCTTATCTATACATCCGGCACAACGGGTGACCCCAAAGGCGTTCTGCTCTCTCACGGCAACCTCACCTATACCCCAAGGGCAGGGTATAAAATTTATCCGGAACTGAATGAATCCCACGTAGGCCTGTCCATTCTTCCCTGGGCGCACTCATACGCTCTTAGCGGGGAATTGAACAACTGGATCCAGTTCGGCGGATCCCTGGGTTTCATGCGCGAGGTGGCAACCCTTGCTGAAGACATGCAATTGGTGCGGCCGACGTATCTGGTCTGCGTCCCCCGGCTGTTCAACAAAATCTATGACGGCATCATGGCCCGCATGGAAGAAGAAGGCGGATTGAAAAAAGCGCTTTTCGATGCGGCCCGTAAAACCGCCAGGAAAAAAAGGAAGCTGAAGGAGCAGGGGCAGTCCAGCCTCATGACCAATCTTCAATTCATGCTTTTCGACAAACTGGTTTTCAGCAAAATACGGGCGGGTTTTGGCGGAAGGCTGCAGGGCGCTCTTACGGCAAGCGCTGTCATGAACCGCGAAATCGGCGAGTTCTTTTTCGACATTGGCGTGCCCGCCTACGATTGTTACGGCTTGAGTGAAACATCTCCGGCCGTCGCCATGAACTGCCGCAATGCCTATCGTCTTGGCAGTGTTGGGAAAGTCCTCGAAGGACAAACAGTGGTTATCGACAAGTCTGTTGTAGAAGACGGTGCCGACGACGGTGAAATCGTCATTTACGGGCCAAACGTCATGAAGGGCTACCATAATAAACCCGAAGAGACTCAGAAGGTCATGACGGAGGATGGTGGATTCCGGAGCGGTGACCGGGGACGGTTTGACCAGGACGGGTTTCTCTACATCACCGGCCGCATCAAAGAGCAGTATAAACTTGAAAACGGCAAGTATGTTTTCCCCCATTCCATCGAAGAGGATATCAAACTGCTACCCAATGTAGCCAATGCGATGGTGTACGGCGAAGGGAGACCCTACAATATCTGTCTTGTTTTTCCGGACTTTGATGTATTGGGTAAATATGCGAAGAAAAATACCCTCCCCTCTGACCCGGAATCCCTTTTGAAAGACAACGCCGTCACGGAAATGCTGGAAGAAGAAATCGTTGGTTACTTAAGAAAAAAATACGGCGGGTATGAGATCCCCAAAAAATTTATCTTTCTTGACGACGATTTTACCCTTGAAAACGGTATGATGACGCAGACCCTGAAACTCAAACGCCGGAATGTTGTCCAGGGGTATCAGGAACTGATTGACGCTGCCTATGGCGAACCGGGTCGGTCTCTTTAACCTTGAAAGAGCATGACAGTGAAAAGGCTGCCGGCAGGAAACGAGAAAGCCGCGTTTCCTGCCGGAGGGCCTGATCATTCTGACACACGCGCTCCGAAACGCGGCACGCTTATGCCGACACCACCTTATTCACCGATAATTTTCACCAGCACCCGCTTTTTTCGCCGACCATCGAACTCACCGTAAAAAATGCGCTCCCAGGTGCCGAAATCCAGCCGTCCATCGGTTATGGCAACCACCACCTCCCGCCCCATGATCTGGCGTTTCATGTGGGCATCGGCATTATCTTCACCCACATTATGGCGGTACTGGTCCACCGGCGCATGAGGGGCCAGTTTCTCCAGCCATACGTCATAATCGTGATGCAGGCCGGACTCATCGTCGTTAATAAAAACGGATGCGGTAATATGCATCGCGTTGACGAGGACAAGTCCTTCGGAAACACCACTATCGTCGATGCACTTTTGAACATCGGGGGTGATGTTGATGAAGGCCCGGCGGGTGGGGACATTGAACCAGAGTTCCTTGCGGTAGCTTTTCATTTCTGACTCCATATCAAACGTTTTTTATATCTTTCTTTAACTTAACCGAGGCCGAAATTAAAGAAAGCCGATTAAGTTTAACTTAGAGAAGGTCGAAAGCATTGCCTATTTCGACAGAAAACAAATATCATCCACCCAAATCTTTCCGGCACGGCTATCGCCCTCTCCCCCGTTGAAGGCCAAAGCCAGCCCCATGGCGCGGCTGGGGTCGAATTTGGCATTGCCGTCTCCTTCCCATTCCGGCTGGATGAATTTTTCCCAGGGAATATCCACGCGCTGCCAGCCGGCCGCCGTTTCCGCCGATGTAAGCACTTTATATTCGAAATGGGACAGGCTGTCCGTCGAAGCCCCCTGGTAAGCCACGATGTGCACCTCCTGCTCCGGTCGTTCCGCCCGCAAATAGAGGGATATCCCCCTTTTCGACCGCCAATCTTGGGGCGCCGGCAAAACCAGGCTGCACGTGGCCCAGCTTTCGGGTGCCACTGAGTAGATGATGCACAGACCGGCCTGCCCCCGAAAGCCTTCGGATACCTCCCGGCGGCAGCTTAATTGGGTAGCGGCATTACCTTCATCGGCAAATACGATCCACTCATTGACGGCCTGCTCGAAATCATCGATCAGGTTCCGTGTGGTTGCGGGTGTTGCCCGCTGGATGGATGGAGAGGCCGGACCGGGTTTAGACAGCGGTGGTTGGGCTTGGGTGATCGATTGCTCCGGAGCCGAAGGCACTCCCGCCGGTTGCGCAGGTTCCTGCCCGGCCAGCCAGCGGTGATAATAGACATTGATCAACGGGACAATTTCCTCAGTGGCTTTCTGATTGCCTCTTGGGGAGGGGTGATCATCCCCGTTGGAGGGATAGTAAAGCGTATCGCGCTTATCGGCGACCACGTGTTCGACACGGCCATTACATAACCTGTGGTGATTGCCCGGACCGGTGAGGACGTTATAAAAGTCGAACACAGCCACGTTGTTTCCCGCATAGCCCTTGAGCCAATCGTTGACAAGCCATCGATTGAAAGCGCGGGCATTGGCGGCGTGGGTTCGGTCCTGGACAGGCGGCGCCGTAATGGCGATGAAGAGCTTGTCCGGGCGGCTGCCGAAATATGTCAAAAGATCGTTGTAGACGGTCTTGGCATTGGCCACCGTGAGCCCGCTCCCTCTGCGCGGCGCATCGCCCGGCCGCCCCTCAAGATTGGAATTGGGAAAACAGGACTTGAACATGACGACCTTGTTCTCACCGCCGGGATCCCTTCTTGTCCGGGTGTAGCCAGAATGCCGGCCGCTCTCGCGGTAGAGCGCTTGGAGATAGACGTCGCGCGCGCTTCCTGTGAACCAGCGGGGCCAGTCCGTAATGTCGGTGCTGTCGCCAATGCCGTGGGGTCCCCAGCCGTAATTGGTGTCGCTGACAAAATAATTGTTTTTGTCAAGGACGCGCCCCAGATTGCCATTATCGTCTGACAACCAGTTCTCCCCACAGGAATGGTGGATAAACACCAGTTTGACGATTTCGGCAGGCGGATTGGCCGTGTCGGCGGCGGCAGGCCAGGCCGACAGCACCAAATATAAGCCGAAGATGAACAGGATCATGCTGGTGTTCCGAATGGTCTGATAACGCCAAACGCGACTTTTCATTTCCGCAACCTCCCCTGGCAATGTCCTGCCCGTTGCAAAACCACCGCGAAATGCTTTCGCCGATTTCCAGAATCATAGAAAAAGTTTCACCCTGCGGGCGCGCCCGTGTAGGCTTCGGTCACGAAATAGTAGATCATGGGTTCGTCGAAGGGGGGCGCCGGCGCCAGGATTTCGAATACCACCTTGTGAAGGCCGGTTCCGTATGTTGGAAGACCCGGAACCGGGGGGCTGGGGATGGTCACTTCGCGCAGGCCCCGGTTGAGCTGGCGGGTGACAATGCCCAGGATCTGGCCGTCCACCTTCCACTGGCCCCGCAGGGTGCCCCCGCCGTTGTAAGCCAGGGTGGCAAAGGCTTGCAGCTCTTTGCTGAAACGCGGCACCGTTATTCGGCCGCCGCTGCTGGGACGGGTGCCGGCCGCCTCCGGCGGCTGATTGAACTGGAGTTCCATCCGGACCAGGCTAAACGTTCCTGCGGAAGCCGGTACAACCGTCAGCATGACATCGACCGTCTCTTCATAGCCCGTCGCATATCCGGAAAAAATACGCCGATACATGATACGGCTCTGTTCGAGTTTGAGGGCTTTGGTAACGACCCCGGCGGGAATGACCAAAGATTCTGCCACCGATCCCCGGGAATTCACGATGGGCATGGTAAGGCTTCGTTTCACGGTCCCCAGCAGACGACCGGCCGGGGTAAAAAATTGTCCTTGCAGGGAAGAACTGGTGAAATCCGGAAACGTCGTTTCAACCCCCGAATAACGAAGCTGTGCTGTAGTGTTTGTCCCGGGTACGATATTTACGCTCGGCGGTGCCGCACTGACCTCAAGGGCATGTCCCGTTTTCGGAAACCCCATGAGAATGGATACCGCGCATGCCAGGAAAAGGGCAAATGCCAGGACGTTTGTCGCATGACCATGTGAGGATCTGATATAAGCCATATTCTTCTCCCGAGTTCGTTTTGCAGGATTGCAATTGGCCCCTTAATCCGCCGCACAAATGGGAACATCCATCAAGTGCTCCAGCCACCGGCAGGTGCTGCCTTCGAAAGGCGGAAGATCTTCGAGCTTCAAATCGGGAGATCGTTCGGCCGCCAGGGCGAGCATGCCGGCCACAATGGCCGAAGACATGGAGGTGCCCGTAAGAAAATTGAACCGCCCATGGGGAATCGTGGTGAAGATATTCTCCGCCGGGGCACACACCCGCGTAAAAGAATCGGCATGGGCATCCGGGTAGGGCCGGCCCTTGGCATCCCGGCCGCCGACCGCGACAACCCATGGGCTCGATGCGGGAAACCAGGCCGTTTTCATGCCCCGTTCATTTCCCACCGGCGCCACGAACAGCACACCGTCGGCAGCGCCTTTTTCCAACAGCATCTCCACCAACCCGTCCGGACGGAGCGCCCCGAAACTCATGTTGACGACTTTGGCCTGCTTGACAAGCGCCCGGTCCAGGGCCTTGACCAGGGCCACGGTATCCCCCCGGCCGCCGGGGTGGTTGGGGGACACTTGCCGGCAGGCCCTCAAGGCCAAAAGTTCCGCCTCGGGGGCAATGCCCTCGATGCCGAACCCGTTGATGGCGGCGCCGATGATCCCTGCCACGGCCGTGCCGTGAATTTCGGGTTGGAACGGGCTGTCGGCCACCATATTTTCACTGACCTGGACACGCGTTTCCAAATCCCGATGAGTGGCGTCAACGCCCGTATCGATGACCGCGACCAGGACGCCACGCCCGCGGCTCCGGGCATGCAGGCCTTCAAAATTGAAACGGCCGGCGATCTGCTGAAAACCGCGTTTCGGGTCACTGAAAGTTCTATAAATCTGGTTGGGATCCGCCTGGAGCACATCGGGATCCCGGCGAATGGATGCCACCAGGTCCTGGATATCGCCATCACTTTCCAGGACATAGGTCCGGAAACCAAGGACACGCACATCGAAGGATTCCACCTGTCGCAACGCAAACTGTTTACACAAGCGATCGATGATCCGGGGGCCCTTCGTCGGCATGACCGTCACCATGATCTGGCGATGGGTTGAATCGTCCAGGGCCATTGACCCGGCTATAACACGGTAGCTGGCCAAGCTCTCCGGCATTGCGGTATTCGCGTTGGTGATCACCAGGCGAACATCATGGCGGCCCGGCTCCGTGGTGGGCAGTTGGGCCTTTTCGGGAAAAGCAATGGAAGCGACCGGTCCCTGGAGGCGTTGGGTAAACAGATGCCGGCGGCCGGTATCCACCTGCCAGTAGCCCCGCACGACCCCCTCGCCCCGCAACCGCACCTGCGCGATCAGCCCGGGGAGGATGGCATTTTGCGCCACAACAATGGAGGCGCCCCGGTTTTCGAAAAAAAGGTGCACACCTTCAAGGGCGAACGTCGCTTGGCGGTGATCGGGAATCGGCCGGTGAAGCGTCGCGTTGTGATTTGGCTGTGCGGCGGGCAAGGCGTTCAAAATGGTCAGATTAAACACATTCTCCCGGGACTGTACTCCTGCAGGGCAGCGGTCATAGGCCAGGATACCAAAACGGTACGGGCCCGCTTCCACGGGCGTCCCGCTGATGATCCCCCTGGAAGTCAGCTGAAGCCCGGGGGGCAGCACAGCGCCTTTCGTCAGCGCATAACTCACGGGTGGGAAACCGCCGGAAGCCGTAATCGTAGCGGTATAAGGCCTGCCGACGGTTCCGGATGGCAGCGTCAGGGGCGTTGCCGATCTCAAGGCGCTGCACGGAGCGGTGGTTTGTCCGGCGGACTGGATTTGGTGGGTCAACGGCGGTGCCGGCTGAGACGATGTCGCGTTTTTGTTGGATATCTCCGGAAGCCCCGCCACCGGCCGGACGGTGGACGCCGAATGCGTCGTGATTGTTTCGGCGGCCCCGGCCAGGTGAGCCGGCGCCCAGAGGGCAAGCGCCCCCAAGAGCAGAAAACCCCAGTGGCGGCATATGATCGTTGTCAGGCGCATGGTCATGCCCTAGTAACTGGGCTCCGCCAGCCGGACCAGCTTCGAGTCGAGCAATACTTTCAGAACGTCCTCGCCCGACCGTTCGGCCGTACGAACCTCGATCACATAAAGTCCATTGGCCATTGGGCCGGCAATGATGTCGGCATCGATTTTTTCTAGCAGCCCACGCATTTCCTTTTCCAGGGCATTTTCGTCAAACACGACGTTGAGTCTCTGGGATGCTGCATTGGTGGACTGACCGGACGACAGGGTCTGGTAGTCCTGCTTGTCCGGCAGCGTTCCCACCAGTGTAATCAGCAGCACCAGTTGGACCCCCGCCACGGCCCAGGCCACCCGGGGGGAGAAAAAAGTGGTCCGGAAAAAATCGGCCAGCTTTGCGAATAGCATGGGCGGATCGGCAGGCGCGGTCTTTTTTTCCTGAGCCTCGATATTGTCCATGATGCGCGCAAATACCTTATCGTCGGAGGGAAAAGGAACCGCTTCCTCCACTTCGGGATAGAGGGCTGCGATCTCTTCAAACTCCGCCAACTCCTGTTTTAGCGCCGCATTATTCGCCAGGGCCTCCTCGAAGGCCGTCTCTTCGCTCTCGGACAAACGGCCGTTGATATAGAGCGGTATCATCTCGCGCAATGTTTCGGTGTCATATTTCATCGTACGCTACCCCAAGCTTTCCGATCGCTTTCCTTAACGCCGATTTGGCATAAAACACGCGGGTTTTAACCGTGTTGACCGATATCGCCAAAATCTCAGCGATCTCCTGGTAGTTCATCTGCTGGAAAAACACCAAATCCAGAACCTCCCGGTGCTTGTCGGACACCATGCCCATGGCCTTTTGCAGCAACCACCTCCGGTCGGCATCGTCCGGATTCGGCTGGTTCTCATCGGCGATATGCTGGTAATCGTCGATGTTGGCATGGTGCCGGTTTTTGCGCAACGCGTTCATGGCCAGGTTCCGGGCAATCCCGAAAACCCATGTCTTCACTTTGGATCGACCGCGGAACCGGGCGGCGCCCTTCCAGACCTGAGTGAAAACTTCCACCTGGACGTCTTCCGCCAGGCTTTCATCACGGAGTATCCGGTAAAGATAAAAATAAACACTCCGAGACATGGATTCGTACAATTCTCTGAAGGCCGCATGGTCGCCCTGGGCCACTTTGGCGAGCAGGCGGGTTTCCGGTGCAGCAGCGATCCCTTTATTCATGTGTCGTTTCCGGTTGTCAAAAGGTTCAAATAATTCCCGGGTTGCCGAAACAAGAAACCCTAGCGGGCAATGGGGAGATGCTGGAACAACCCCGGTTTCTCCCGGGGCCTTGCCCTCTTTCCAATATCCAATGGTGGTCTTTCAGGCGGGCGTCCGCGCTTCAGGGGAATTGGCAAAAGAAAACAGAGGGCATCTTTCCCCAGGCTTTCAGCCCGAACATTGCATGAAGTTTTTTCAACGCAAGAAATTTTAGGCAACGATTCGGGTTAGACAGCGCGCACCAACGCTTCTGAGAGTATGCCAAGAAGACCCGGGAGTGTCAATTGACAGGCGGGCGGCCGGAAAGGAACCCGCCACCGGAGCAGGGCAGGTTATGGTGCGGAACGGGAAAATTGGCGCCACTTGTGGCGGTTGAATGAAGACATAAACGCATCCTATACAGCAGCGACAACCTGGTCAGCGCTAAATGCAGGACACTGCAAACGGATGAGAGGATTCCGCGCCATAACGCGTGAAACCCTCTCCGAGATCGATGGCCTCCGGCCGGCAGTGTCAGTCCGGGCGGAGTCCTTTGGCCATATCATCGCCGCAGGTAGGTAAAGTCCGGATCGGGACGCCCCACGAAGCAGGATCGGGTAAACCCATGTTTGCGGATAATGTGCAGGGTTTGGCGGGCCTCGGCTTCGTTCTGGTCAAAATCGAACAGCCAGTGAGAACCGTCGACAATTTTCCAGTTTCCGTCCTGCCGTCGGACGTCGGCCGGACCACTTCATGGCGGCCTGACGGTAAGCAGCGGGTTGTTGCCCCCATGGCCGGCAAGGTCATGGCAGCCAAAGCGAGAAGGAAAAATACCATCATTTCGATCCATGGTTTGCAGATGTTCATGTCGCCCCCTTGCCTTGCCATCAGGTGAATTGACGTTTTCGATCAGGCTTTAGCAATGGGTAACGCGCAGCGGCCAAATGGTTCAAAAAAAGAAACCATGGCATTTTTTTTGTAACCCATCCTACCGATATGCCTCTCTGATTCCATATGGGGCATTTTTACCCGGTTGCGCTTCATTACCAACCGTCAACTGTTTACAAATGCCCCACAACCCCTAATTTCAAATGCACATATCAATCGTCAGCGGGAACGGCGCCATGCTTAAATCCGATAACCCCGAACGCTTCAAATTTTTCCCATCGCCCTGGATCGTCGTCGCTACGGCATCCATTCTGCTGCTGGTGGTCGTGGCCCTGGCCGTGCGCAATATCAACCGTGAAGCCCAGCACATGTCCCGCATTTTGAATGAAAAGGGCGCGGCGTTGATCAAGGCCTTCGAGGCCGGCGCCCGAACCGGCATGATGGGCATGATGTGGGGGGGGAACCAGGTCCAGCGCCTGCTGGAGGAGACGGCGCGACAGCCGGATATCGTATACCTGATGGTCGTTGACCGCGACGGCCGAATCCTGGCCCACAATGACCGTGCCAAAATCGGGCGCGTGCTGGCCGATCTCCCGGCAGCAGGAGAGGGAGAACGCTGGCGCCTTACAAAACAGGCAAACGGCCCGCAGACCTTTGAGGTCTACCGCCTGTTCAAGCCCCTGCAGGGTGCTGGGCGGGGGAACCGCCGCGGCATGGGGGGACGTCACCAGGACCGGTTCTGCCCCCCCGGCATGTCCGGGCAGGGAAACACGGACTGGTGCTTCCCCGGCGATCCTGCAAATAGTGACCAGATCATCCTGGCCGGCTTTGACATGGCGCCCTTCGAAGACGCCCGCCGGGAGGATATCCGCAACACGATCACCATTTCGGGGGTATTGGTACTGCTGGGGGTTGCGGGATTCATCTCCATCTTCTGGGCGCATCACTACCGTAGCGCCGCGCGATCGCTGCAGGATGCCAGTGCCTTTGCCCGGGAAGTGGTCACCAGCCTGCCGGTGGGACTGATTGCCACCGACCACCAGGGAAAAATCGCCTTTTTCAATGCTGCGGCGGCGAACATCACCGGCATCGGGTTCGACCAGGCGCGGGGCCGCCGTCCGGAAGACGTACTGCCGGCCCACTGGAGCCATCTGCAGGATGCCCTGACCCGGGGCCAAAAAATCATCGAGCAGGAGATGGAATGCCCCTTTGCGCCCGACCGGACCGTCCCTGTGAGTGTCAGCGCCAGCTGCATCGTCAATGAAGACGGACATTTCGTTGGCCACGTCATCATCCTGCGCGATCTGGCTGAAATCAGGCAACTGCAGGCGACCCTGCGGCGCACGGAGAAAATGGCCGCCCTGGGAGGACTGGCCGCCGGTGTGGCCCACGAAATCCGCAACCCCCTGAGCTCCATTAAAGGCATGGCCACTTATTTCGGCAACAAGTTTCCGGAAGGCAGCGAAGACCGGGAAGCCGCCCGGGTGATGACCGGTGAGGTCGACCGGCTGAACCGCGCCATCAGCGCGCTGCTGGATTTCGCTCGTCCATCCGAACTGAACCGGCGGCCGACCGATATCCCGCAACTGCTGTCCCATTGCCTGAAACTGATCGCCCCGGATGCGGCGGCTAAAAGCATTGTTGTCCGGCAGGACATCGACCTCCCCCCCGACTACCGGCCGCTTATGGATAGTGATCGTTTTTCCCAGTGCATCCTGAACCTTTATCTCAACGCCATCCAGGCTATGCCGGCGGGGGGGCGGATCATCATCCGAGCGCGAGTTGACGAAGACGCCGCCCTTCATCTGGATATCCGTGACACCGGGCCGGGCATTGCAGACGAAATGCAGTCCCAGATCTTCGATCCCTATTTCACCACCAAACCCAAGGGAACGGGGCTCGGTCTGGCCATCGTCCACAAGATCGTCGAAGCGCACGGCGGGCGTATTGATGTGCAGAGCCGGCAAGGCGAGGGCGCGCGCTTCCATATTACCCTGCCCCCCTTGCCGGCCGCCAACGCCATCCCCACCAACAGCGAGGTTACCCGTGCCGAATAAAACCCACCTACTGGTCGTCGATGACGACATCGGCCACCTGACGACCCTGAAAACCCTTGTTCGCAGCTGGGGCTATCGTGTGACCGTGGCGGAAGACGGATCGGCTGCGGTCGATGAAGTCAAGACCCAGCCCTTCGACCTGATTCTCATGGATGTCCGCATGACACAGATGGACGGGATCGCGGCGCTCAAGCGGATTAAGGCCCACAATCCCGCCATCCCCGTCCTGATCATGACGGCATATTCATCCGTTCAGACAGCGGTGGACGCCCTGAAAACCGGGGCCTATGATTATCTCACCAAACCCCTGGATTTCGACACGCTTCGTCTTACCGTTGAGCGGGCCATGGAGCACACCCGGCTGAAAAATGAAAACCGCCGGCTCAAGCAAAAACTTCGGGAGGAATTCGACTGGCAGAACATCATCGGCAGCAGCCCGCCCATGCGCGCCCTTATCGATATGGTGGCCATGGTGGCGCCGTCCGAAGCAACGGTTCTGATTACCGGTGAAAGCGGGACCGGGAAAGAACTGATTGCCCGCTCCATTCACTTCAACAGCCCCCGCCGATCCAAACCGTTTGTGGTGGTCAACTGCGCAGCCCTGGCGGACACCCTCCTGGAATCCGAGCTTTTCGGCCACGAAAAAGGCGCTTTTACCGGAGCGGACAAACGCCGGGAGGGGCGTTTCCGCCAGGCCGATGGGGGCACCTTGTTTCTCGACGAAATCGGCGAGACGTCACCCGCCATGCAGGCCAAACTTCTGCGTGTGATCCAGGAGCGCGAATTGCAGCGGGTCGGCGGCGACGAAACCCTGCACGTCGATGTGCGCATCCTGGCCGCCACCAACCGGGATCTGTCCGGGGAAGTCAAGCAGGGAAAATTTCGGGAAGACCTTTTCTACCGGTTGAACGTCGTGACCGTGGACATGCCGCCCCTCAGGGCCCGCCACGCGGATATCCCGTTGCTGGCCCAGCATTTCATGAAACAATTTGCTTCACGCAACCGGAAAGAGATCAAGGGCTTCACCCCTCGGGCCATGGACCTTTTGATCAGGCACGACTGGCCGGGCAATGTACGCGAACTGGAGAATGCCGTCGAACGGGCCGTGATCCTGATCACCGGCGACTATATCACTGAACGCGAACTGCCGTTGAGCATATCGCCCGACCGCGACAGCGCTTCGTCCGAACCAGCGGTGACCGGAGATAGGATGCTCGCCCTGGATGGCATGCAGTCGCTGGAGTCCATCGAAAAAAAAGCGATTAAGGCCACGCTTGCGGAAACCGGCGGCAACAAGAGTGAAACCGCCCGCCGGTTGGGAATCAACCGCAAAACGCTGCATCTCAAACTGAAGCGCTATGGGCTGGCCTGAAGCGTGAAGTCTCCGACGGCCTGCTGTTAACCCGAACATTTCATGAAATTTTTTCTACACAATGAATTTTGGAAAGCGCATGGCATTTTTCGGCCATGCGCCTTTGCGATGATATTCGGGTTGAACCCGGCTGGGCTTACCAGCAGCGGGCGCCACCACCAGCTCCGGGGCAGTTCCCGTAGCCGGGCCCCTTTCCGCCCCTTCCGTAACGGCCACGCCCGGCCTCCGGGTTGATCTTGCGCATGGCCATCATATGGTCGATACGCTTTTCGTCCAATTGCGCTTCCAGTTGGGACAATGCTTTTTGCAAACCTTTCGCCTTGGCGGCATCCGGGGTTTCCTTGGCCAGTTCCCGACGCAAGTCCAGATCTTTCTGGTAAATTTCCTGGCGGAGATCGGCCGTGTCGTCAAAAAACGCCTGGCGCTGGGATTCCATTTGTTTGGTTTGTTCGGGACTCAGGGTGGCCGCACCGTAGCCGCCGCCCCAGCGCCCGCCGGGTCCCCCGCAGCCACCGTAGCCACTGCCGCGGCCCCAACCGGCAAAGGCATTGGCACCGTATCCCAGAATGAACACAACCGCTGCCACGACGATTCCATTGATCAGTGTTTGCTTCTTCATGCTATCCTCCGTTGTAGGGTTAATAAATTTCGCATCATCTTGCGACCCTACACATTTCAAGTGCTGTGCCAACCGTCTTGAAAATTCGCCAAAAACATATAACGCTTTGTTAATTCAGCTAAATTTAGGTCCCCAACCGTCAAACCCGACAACCGGCAACGGTTTTAGCAACACCGATGGGGTATTTTGCCCCACATATAGCGGTATTCCAACCCCACACGGTGCATTTTTACCCATCGCACTCCCTATTGCGGATATTTATGAATACCATTCATCCTTTGGCTCATATTCAAAATGTTACATTTTTTTCAGATAGATATTGTCACTGATCTTCTCTTCATCGCCTTGACACTGGACTGGCGATTGTGCCATATTCGCGAAATTCTAAATGGCAGCGATAGAGAAATGTAATGACCGCGAATGCCTTGAAAACCACAAACACTGTCGAGGAATCTACCGGATCGCACTGGCAACAGAGGACAAATCTATGAGCGAAAGCAATCTTGCCAAAATTCTCAAAGCAGGGCACTTCGCCTTTACCGGCGAACTGGGGCCCCCGCGAGGCGCAAATGTCGAACATGTCCGCGAGAAAGCCGCTCCACTCAAAGGAATGGTGGATTCGGTCAATATCACCGACAACCAGACCGCAATGGTGCGCATGTCCAGTTGGGCCGCCGCGCTGATTGCCATCCAGGAGGGCCTGGAGCCCAACTACCAGATGGTCTGCCGTGACCGGAACCGCCTGGCCATGCAGGCCGACATCCTCGGCGCCTATGCCCACGGCATCCGCAACATGCTCTGCCTTTCCGGCGACCACCAGCAATTCGGCGATCATCCGAATGCCAAGGGCGTGTATGACATCGATTCGATTCAGTTGATCGGTATGACCAAACGCATGCGCGACGAAGGGCTTTTCCTGAGCGGCGCCAAGATGGACGGGTCCCCCCAGATGTTCATCGGCGCGGCCGCCAACCCCTTTGCAGAGCCCTTCGAATGGCGCGTCCACCGCCTGGCCAAGAAGATCGAAGCCGGGGCGGATTTCATCCAGACCCAGTGCATCTATAATATGGACAAAATGCGCGAGTGGGTACGGCAGGCCAACGACATGGGGCTGACTGAAAAAACCTATATCCTGGCCGGCGTAACCCCCATGAAGAGCCTCGGTATGGCCCGCTACATGAAGAGCAAGGTGCCGGGTATGGATGTACCCGATGAGGTCATCAAACGGCTTCAGGGCGTCGACAAGAAAAAACAAGCCGACGAAGGCATCAAGATGGCCTGCGAACAGATCGAAGAATTCAAGGAAATGAAAGGCGTGGCCGGTATCCACCTCATGGCCATCGAATGGGAGCACAAGGTTCCGGAAATTGCGGAACGGGCCGGTGTCCTCCCCCGGCCGGAGGTATAACCGACAGCGCACCGCACCGGCGCCCGGTGCGCCACAGTGTGCGCACTTCATTGCCCGTTCTTGAGGGCGGAATGTTTGGGGAGATGTCCATGTACGATTTTATCAGGGGTCCACTGGTGTGGATCGCTTTCCTGGTTTTCATCCTCGGCACCATTTACCAGGTGGTCCGATTCTATCGCTTGAGCCGACCCAAAGAACGCTACCAGGTGCGCGTACCGTTCGGCAAACCGCCCAAAGAACCTGACGAGTCGCCCGCCGAGCCTGAGCTTACCTGGTGGCAGTGCGTGAAGTTGAGCGTAGTGGGCGTCAACCCGGTGATGGTCTCCGTTACAACGGTGTTCCACCTGGCCCTGGTGCTGACGCCGCTTTTCGTTCTGGGGCACAACGTCCTGCTGGACCTGGCCTGGCACGCGAGTCTGCCCAGCCTGCCGGAAGCGGTGGCCGATGGTCTCACTATGATTGTCATTGCCGGCGGAATTTTCTTCCTGCTGCGCCGGATCTTTGTGGACCGCGTGCGCGCCATCTCAACGGCCTATGATTATGTGGTGCTGCTCATTGCAACGGCGCCATTTATCACCGGGTTTCTGGCCTACCATCATCTTTTCGATTATGACACGGTCATCCTCCTGCATATGCTGGCCGGCGAAATCATGTTGATGGCCGTACCGTTCACCAAACTGGTCCACATGCCCTATTTTTTCATCAACCGGTTCGTGCTGGTACACGAAAACACTCTGGGTACCGGCGGAAGCCGTATCTGGCGCTAAGCGCCGCCATCCAGCGGAGACAGGAATGAGCTCGAACAGTCAAGCGCCCATCAATCATGAAGAAGTCCGGCAAATGCTGGATCACCATCAGGACAAAATGAAAACGGCCCTGCGGGTCTGTGCCCATTGCAGCCTGTGCGCCGACAGCTGTTTTCTGTATCACGTCCATGACAAAGATCCCCGTTACATGCCGTCCCACAAGGTCATCAATTCTCTGGGGAAACTCTATAAGAAAAAGGGCAAGATCGACCGGGCCGGTTTCGAGGAAATCAGCGAAATCGTCTGGCGACGATGCGTTCTGTGCACCCGATGCTATTGCCCCCTGGGCATCGACATCCCGGAAATGATCGCCTTTGCCCGCAGCATCTGCCGCTCCCAGGATGTATACTTCCAGTGGAGCGACCTTGAGCAGCCGGCCGAGTAGGCACCTGTTGCCCCCCGGCTCCGGAACGCCATTGAAGTTGATCAGAAAGGTACTGCGACGGAAATGATTTCAAACAAACGACCCATGGTATTGGCAACGGCCATTTGTCTGGCCTTTATCGGATTAGGCCTGTCAACCATCTCTTTCGCCCAGGACGAAGAAATGCGCCTGAACACGGGCGAAGACATCACGGTTCAGCGGACAGCGGTCCCATTTTCCCACGATTTGCACATGGGGCTCTATGAATGCCTGGATTGCCATCACGACTACAAGGACGGCGCCAACGTCCTGGACGAGGATACGCTCGAAGAAGGCAACCCCGATGTCCGCTGCGCCACCTGCCATAATGACCAGGCCGACCTGGATCGACAAAAAGCGTATCACCGCCAGTGCATGGGGTGTCATATCGATACACGCAAAGCCGGCGAAGCTTCCGGCCCTGAAATGTGCGGGGCCTGCCATTTACCGGAAGATTGAGCGAACATTCGTAATTCATCCACCTTGGAGGTCGCAAGTGGTTAAAGCCAAGAGAAAACCCCTGGAAGAAATCAAGCAGGCGATTCAAGACTATACCCGCGTTCTGAACATCGGCTGCGGCGGCTGTGTATCCGTCTGCCTGGCCGGCGGCCAAAAAGAAGTCAATCTCCTGAATGCCAAACTGAACCTCGTGTTGAAAAATGACAACAAGGCCACCCGCGTAGACGGATTCACCGTCGAGCGCCAGTGCAACGAAGCCTTTCTGGTGGCGTTGGATGCCCGCGTGGCGCGCTACGACTGCCTCATGTCCATGGCCTGTGGCGCGGGCGTGCAGCTTCTGGCCGAACGCTACCCGGACAAACCGGTCTTCCCGGCGGTCAATACCATCGCCATCGGGGTCGATCGTGAAATCGGGGTTTCCGAAGAACGCTGCCGGGCCTGCGGCGAGTGTGTTCTGGGCTACACGGCCGGCATCTGCCCCATCACACGCTGCGCCAAGGGTCTATTCAACGGCCCCTGCGGCGGCACCAACAACGGCAATTGCGAAGTCAGCAACGATATCCCCTGTGCCTGGCAGGATATCTACAACCGTCTGAAAGCCCAAAACCGTTTGGACGACATCAAAAAAATCAAGCCGGCCATGCAATGGCAGAACCAGACCCGCCGGATGATCGTTCAGGACGAATACGCCGCCCGCTACAAGGACAAATAGCCCCAATCCTAATAGCGCCGCATCGATTCCAACAAGAAAGCCCCCGCCCTTTGACAGGCCGGGGGCTTTTCAGTTGAATCGCGGGCGGGAAACGATGACGGTTCAGGATCCGGGCATCAGCTTCACCGCACACACCTTGTATTCGGGAATGCCGGATACGGGATCCAGGGCCGCATTGGTCAGCTTGTTGGCGGCCCCCTGGGCATAATGGAAGGGGATGAAAACCGTTCCGGTGACGGCCTTGCGGGACACCTTCACCTGGGCATCGATCTGTCCCCGGCGGGATGCAATGCTGATGCGATCGCCATCGGCCACACCATAGGTGGCCGCATCCTGGGGCGAAATTTCCACGAAGCTTTCCGGCGCCCGCTCCATCAGGTCCTTCGACCGCATGGTCATTGTGCCGGTATGGTAGTGGTACAGGATACGCCCGGTGGTGAGGTACAGCGGGTAGTCCTGGTCCGTCACCTCGGCCGGCGGCTGCCACTCGATGGCGTGGAACAGCCCCTTGCCCCGGGTAAACTGGGCGCTGTGCAGGACGGGCGTTCCGGGGTGCTCCTCGTTCAGGCAGGGCCAATGCAACCCCTCCCGGTCGATGCGCTGGTAGGTAATCCCGGCGTAGCTCGGCGTCACCTGGCGGATTTCCTCGAAAATGGCCTCGCTGTCGGCATAGTCCATGGGATACCCCAGGCGGTCGGACAGTTCGGTCAAGATTTTCCAGTCGTCCCAGGCCTCCCCCGGGGCCTCCACGGCCCTGCGAACCCGCTGGACACGCCGCTCGGTATTGGAGAAGGTGCCGTCCTTTTCGGCAAAACACCGGCTGGGCAGCACCACGTCGGCCATGCGGGCGGTTTCGGTCATGAAAAGGTCCTGGACCACCATCAGCTCGAGGTGTCCCAGGCAGTCTTCGGCATGGTTGAGATCCGGATCGGACACCAACGGGTTTTCCCCGATGACGTAGAGGGCTTTCAAACGCCCGTCATGGGCGGCCGGGATCATCTCGGTGGCTTTCATGCCGATGCTGGTGGACAATCCGTCCAGGCCCCAGGCCGCTCCCATTTTACGGCTGGCATCCTCGTTGTTCACCGGCTGGTAGGCCGTAAAGACGTTGGGCAGCCCCCCCATGTCGCAAGCGCCCTGGACGTTGTTCTGGCCCCGCAGGGGATTCACCCCGCCGCCCGGCATGCCGAGATTGCCGCAGAGCATGGATAGGTTGGCCAGGGATTTGACATTGTCCGTACCGCAGGTGTGCTGGGTGATCCCCATGCAGTAAAGGATGCTGCCCACACCGGCCTGGGCATAGAGTCGGGCCGCTTCCACGAGTTGCTGGGCCGGGATGCCCGAAATTTCCTCCACATATTCCGGCGTATATTTGGCCACCATGGCCTTCAGCTCTTCGAAGCCCTCGGTGCGCTCGGCCACAAAGGCTTTGTCATGCAGGTCTTCCGCGATGATGACGTGCATCATCCCGTTGATCCAGGCCACATCCGTACCGAGATTGGGACGGAGGTAGTGATCGGCGAATTCCTTGATCTTGATGCGGCGGGGGTCCACCACGATGAGACGGGTCCGGCCGGAGGACACCGCCCGTTTGACGCCGGCGGAAATGACCGGATGGTTCTCCGTTGTATTGGAGCCGGTGATGAGGATGACATCGGCTTTCTCGACACAGGCGATGGTATTCGTCATTGCCCCGCTACCGAATGCTGCGGCCAGACCGGCCACGGTGGAGCTATGTCAGAGACGGGCGCAATGGTCCACGTTGTTGGTCTTGAGCACCGCCCGGGCAAACTTCTGGGCCACGTAGTTTTCTTCGTTGCTGATACGGGCGGATGTCAGCACCCCGATGCTGTCCGGCCCGTGGGCTTCTTTGATGGCGGTCAGCTTGCCGGCAATGAAATCCAGGGCTTCATTCCACTCGACTTCCTGGAATTCGCCCTCCTTCTTAACAAGGGGCCGGGTCAACCGGTCCGGTGCGCCAACGAAATTGTAGCCGAAGCGCCCCTTGACGCACAGGCTGCCATAGTTGGGCGCGACATCTTCCACCCCGGTCACTTTGACCACGCGATTGTCCCGGACGTGCAAATGAATCTGGCAGCCGACACCGCAGTAAGTGCAGGTGGTCCGCACACGCTCGGTTTCCCAGGGTCTGACCGCGTAGCGAACATTCTTTTCCACCAATGCGCCCACCGGGCAAACCTGGACACACTCGCCGCAGAAGACGCAGTCGGAATCCTTCAGCGGCTTGTCGCCGGCGGCAATGATTTTGGTTTCCGATCCCCGGAATCCGAAACTGATAGCCTTGTTGACCTGGACCTCGTTGCAGGCCTGCACGCAGCGGCCGCATAAAATACAGCGGGAAAAATCCCGCACGATAAACGGGTTAACATCCTCCAGGGGATAGTTGACCACCGTGCCGGGCAGACCCTCGCCGGTCACCTGGTAGCGGTAGGCCAGGTCCTGGAGCTGGCAATCCCCCCAGACCGGGCAGAGTTGATCGCTGCGGTCGTCTTCGGCCACGCCCAGCTGGAAGGCGGTCCAGTCCTGTTCGTCCGATCCCCGGGCGGCGCAATTGTGGTTCCCCGAAGCCAGGAGAAGCTTGATGATGGTTCGGCGGGCTTCCACCACTTTGGGCGATTCCGTCTGGATCACCATATTCTTGCCCGCCGGTGTGGCGCAGGCCGGCAACAGCGTCCGGGCCCCTTCCACTTCCACCACGCAGACACGGCAGGCGCCGGTGGGGGTCGTGCCTTTCAGATGGCACAAGGTGGGAATGTCGATGCTGTTGCGCCGGGCCACGTCGAGAATCGTTTCGCCCGGTTCAAAGGTGAATTCGTTCCCGTTCATCACCAACAGGTTCTGATCTGCCATGGTTTTCCCCTTTTCGGTACGGAATCGCTTGAAGCTGCGCTATCCTCGGCCGTGGCCGGTCATATGAGCTTAACCTGGGCACCCCCTCCCCATGGGGCATGCCACGCATGAACCCAATTTTTTATAGAAAACAAGGGGGCTTGTCAACGAGGGAAATCGTCGCTATTGGAGAGCGAGAGACCTGATTTCACCATTTGTCCTTGGCAACTGCCGACAGCCATTGAGATCAATGTGCCGGGCCAATATGACCATCTGCCGGCAAAAGACATAGGGTTAAACCAGGTTTCTCCATAAGTCGTATTGGCTTTGTAAAAGAATACGCTCTGGTAAGCAGGCCCCAGAAAAAGGATCCCACCCTATCCCTGCCTGCTGTTCGATTGGGGCCGCACGGTTAAAAAACAACGCCCCCCTTCCTTTGCGATATTTCACAATAACTTTTGCGCTATTTCGCGATTCCTTCACTCCAGAATCGAAAACTTCAATATTTACAGACATCTTCAAACTGGCACGCATACTGCTTGGAAACAATTCATAAGGTTGCGATGTCATTCGGCCCTTCAGATCAAGGCCGAGTGGATCGATAGGGGTTAGGTATAAGTGTATGGTTTGATCGTTACCCATTAACACCCAAGGAGGAATACGAATGAAGAAGTTTTCGATTCTGGCACTGGCCGCTGTTCTGGTCATTGCCCTGACTGTTCCGGCCGCCGCGTTGGAGAACGAATTCGGTGGTTACTGGCGTACCCGTTTTATGAACCAGGGACACTTCAACGGTGAAGACGACGACGCCACCAACCTGCGCCGGACCGACACCCGGACCCGTCTCTACTACACTGCCAAGCTTAACGACAACCTGAAGTTCGTCAACAAATTCGAGATGGACGCGGTCTGGGGCGACCCAACGGGTTATGGCCGTGTCGGCGCCGACGCGATCGCGGTCGAAGTCAAGAACAGCTATGCGGATTTCAACCTGGGCCCGGTCAACGTCACCGTGGGTGTGCAGCCCTACGCCCTGTTCCGTGAATTCTACATTTCCGACGATGCCTCCGGCATCATCGCCCGCTGGAAAGTGCTGGACAACGTGGTTCTGGCCGGTTCCTGGCTGAAAAACTTCGAAGGCGGCGCCGGCACGGGCAACAACGAAGACATCGACGCCTACACCCTGAGCTCGGCGATCTACTTCAGCGAAAACATCTCCATCAAACCCAGCATTTCCTACTCGCGTTCTTCCGAGCTGAACACCCTCGCCGGTCTCGGCCTCTTTGCCAATGTCCCGGGCACGGCTGTCATCACACCCGGCTTCTGGGGCGAAGTGGAACTGTTCACCTACGGGTTTGATTTCGATGCGTCCTTCGACAACTTCGGCGTCTGGGCCACCCTCGTGGGCCAGAGCGGTGACGTCGAGCAGAATGTCGCCGGTGTCAGCGACCTGGATCTCAAGGGCTGGCTGGCCGCCGTCGGCGGCAGCGTCGGCTTCGACATGTTCGACATCCACGGCCAGGTCATGTACACGCCGGGCGACGACGATGCGCTTGACAGCGACATCGACACGTTCTTCTGCCCCAGCGGCTCCTACTACTGGTCGGAAATCATGGGTCTGGGGATCTTCGACAACAACAACCCCGTCAACACCCCGGGCGACCATGTCCAGAACGTAATGGCCGTCAACCTGGGTACCACCATCAAACCCATGGACAAACTGAAAGTGACCGTGGATCTGTGGTATGCCGAACTGGAAGAAGACGTCGTTTTCGCTCCTGGTGTTGAAGAAGACGAACTGGGGACCGAGCTGGACGTCAAGGTCACCTATGAACTCGTGGAAGGCCTGAACCTGGATCTGGTCGGCGCTTACCTGTGGGCCGGCGATGCCATTTCCGCTGATGGCGACAACGACGACGATCCATATGAGTTCGGCGCTCGCCTGAGCCTCAGCTTCTAACGCTCCCGTATCGCCATCACTGCAGCCTCAGCCCCTGTTACGGCCGGGAGAGAACCTTTAACTCTTTCCCGGCCTTTTTTAGGGCGTTGCTTGAACAAATATCGGAGCAATATCCCCTTGTACAGTTTTAAGTGGCCACAAGACTATCGCCGCTACATTATCACCGACAATGGAAAAGGCGTGCCTACATAACCCGGAAACCAGCTTAAGGCGCTGTCTTCCTCACCGTAGATCCATGTGGCGATGACTTCCCGCCACCTCTTCGCAAAGGGCCTTGTCTCATCATGGCGGTCGCCAAAATCCTGGATTGAGAATCAGCTATCATCACGCGGAATTTTTCTGTCTGAAGGGAATACCCAGTTTGATCATACGGCTGCGCAGGGTACTGGGGTTGATGCCCAAGAAATTTGCCGCCCCGTTCGGCCCGTGGATGCGGCCGTTGGTCAGTCGCAGGGCATTGCGTATGTGGTTTGCCATCACGCCCTCCAGGGAGCCGGGCAGGGAATCATCCGGCCCGGGTTCCAACGCCGAGACGGCCCGGTGCTGGGGCTGGGGTAACAGGCCCTGAAATGACAGCCGGGCTCCCCGGGCCAGCAGCAAAGCCCGTTCGACCGCGTTCTCCAACTCCCGCACATTGCCGGGCCAGTCATAGCAAGTGAGGCGGTCAATTTCCTTTTGCGCCACCACAGGGATAGGATGCAGACCCAAATCCCGGCATTTGCGCTCCAGGAAATGCGTGACCAACTGAGGGACGTCGTCAATCCGCTGCCGCAACGGCGGGATGTGGATTGGGAAAACGTTAATCCGAAACCACAGGTCCTGCCGAAAAGTTCCGGCTGTGACCATTTCCGCCAGATCCCGGTGGGTGGCGGCAATCATACGAATATCGATGGGCATGCTTTCCGTACCGCCGACCCGTTCAATCTCACCGGACTCGAGCACCCGCAGCAGTTTGACTTGAGCCTCCGGGGGCAATTCGCCGATTTCATCCAGAAAGATCGTCCCGCCGTGGGCCCGTTCGAACCAGCCCGGCCGACGGCGCAGAGCACCGGTAAAGGCTCCTTTTTCGTGACCGAAGAGCTCGCTGTCGATCAACGAGGCGGGAATTGCCCCGCAGTTGACTTTCTTCATGGGGCCGGCCGCCCGGGGCGATAGCCCGTGGATCGCATCGGCAATGACTTCCTTGCCCACGCCGGTTTCTCCCAGCAGGAGCACCGGCGTGCGGACTCTGGCGACACTGCGGGCCAGCGTCATGACATCCTGAAGGCCGCTATCGGCCCCGACGATCTTATTTCCACCAGAGGCCGGCAGTTGCTCATCGCAGGAGACCAGCGGGGATTCGGACGCCGTATTGTTGATATCGCCCCTATTTTTCATGGCACTGGCCAGAGCTATCTCGAAAGGCTTGCGCAGAAGCGCTAGACGCTCGGCATGAACGGGCTGAAAGATTTCGCTCAAGCCCGCCTCCACGGCCAGCACCCCGAAACCGCCATCTTCCAGTCGTAGCGTCATGCCCAAATAGCCTGCCGGCTGTTTTTCATGGTAGCGGGACCAATCCTGTGCCATCGGATCCCTATCGGGGGCGTTGATAATCCTCTCCCGCAGGTCCAACAGCTCGGTGACCATTTTTCGCCGCGACGCTGCCGAAAGCGGCACACTGTAGGTACAGCGCACACCGCCACCGTTGCCGTCCGCCCGGGCAATCACGTTAATTCGTCCGCGAGAACTATCCAGTGCACTCAGATACAATGATTCTGCCGGCATGTACTGGCGGAGATACTGGAGCGTCTGAAAAAGCGCCTGCTCGATGCGGAAACTGCCGCAAATCAGCAGGGTCGCTTCATGGAAAAAGGCGTCCTGGTCGCTCATCCTTCATTCCTTATTGCGGGTGCGGTCCGTGGTGGGCCGCCTCCAATTTCAACAATCCGGACGGGGGTTGTCCGGGATCATCGATGTAGTTTCCAGATCTTCAAAAAGCCGGTCGAGGCTTTGTTCAACCAGCGGCAAAATCTCCTCCAGACAAACCTGACGCTGGCCAGCCTTGCCGAATAAAATGGGCGCCCCTTCTATGAAGAAGCCAATCATGACAACACACTTTTCCAAATCATGACGCGCGGCCCCTGGAAAGACCCGGGCCAACAAATCCGCCAGCAACTCCCCGGTCGCCGTCCTGGTTTTTGACAGGGCATCGGCGATCAAAGCATCATGACATGCCATGGCCTGTATCTCACGTTTTAAATGCTGGTCGTCCGGTTGCAACTTGTGCCGAATCCCCCGGGTGACAGACGCCATGACCCCCTCCCGGGTGGACTCTGAACCAGCGATGAACGGATCATCCGTGGTTTTGAATTTCTCCAGCAGATCATCAAAAAACGCGTAAACCAGCTCTTCTTTGTTGGAGAAATGGTAGGTGAGGTTGCCGACGCTGATACCGCACTTATCCGCCAGCGTCCGCATGGTCAGACCGCCGTACCCAGATTCGATCAGGATTTCCCGCAATCCGTCCAGAATCCTTTGACGGGTTTTTTCAGAACGTTGCTGCTTAGGATTTTTACCCCTACTTTCAGGTGTCGATATCCTGGCCATCAGAATTTCCTTAATGTGATTAACACCATTAAATAAAGTGCAGTATTATTTTAGTACATTTGTACTATTTTTCAAGATGAATTTCATCTCTCCTCAAGACGCTGACGGTCAGTCTTTTCCTATTCCGGAAAGGAACGCACCGACGGTAAAGAAGGACAGGGCTAAATGACGTGCAAGAAAATCCGATTACCGATTCGTATCAAGTGGAGGAAGGGTTGTATGGAAGGGGTTATTTAACGGGGGGATCCGACCGCCGGCAGCGCCAGGCATAAAACCCGGCCCCGACGAGCGCGCCGAGGGCGTCCGCCACCAGGTCCCACCCGTCGGCCATTCGTTCCGGCACGAAGGACTGGTGCCATTCATCGCTCAGGCCAAACAGGACGGCAAACAGGAAACCGGCCAGGAAAACGGCCGAAGCCCCCTGCAAAACCCGCAGAGTCGCCCCGGCGCGGCAGGCCAGAAACCCCATGACGGCATAGGCCGCCAGATGGGCGAATTTATCCTGCAGGGGCAGATCCGGCCCCATGTCCGGTGACGGCAGGGACGATTGGATGAACATCAGCAGGCAATAACCCGCCAGAAGGGACCAGGCGATGACCGGATGACGCAGGGAGAGGTTCACTTTATTCTTCTTCAAGGGGGCCACAGGCTTCAGGCCCCCTTGCCGTTATCGACAGCCATCAGCGCTAGTCGCCAAAAATGGTGAGATCCAGCTTCCGGTTCCGTATGTGAGCCAGAACAGTATCCAGGAACGCGTCCCGGCTGACGCCGTAGCGCACCTTGCCGTCAAGGGTTCGCACCGCAAGTGTATCGGCCGCCTGTTCCTTGGCACCAATGGTCAGGATCAGCGGAATCTGGCGCAATTGCGACTCCCGCACCTTCTTGTTCAGGCTCTCGGCCCGGTCGTCCAGCTCGACCCGCAGACCGGCGGCGGCCAGGTCGTCCCGCACCGACCCCGCGTAGGGGGCCAGGTCGTCGTTGATGGGCAGCACCACCGCCTGCACCGGAGTCATCCAAAGCGGATACTTGCCGGCAAAATGCTCGATGAGGATGCCAAAAAAGCGTTCGAGGGACCCCAGCACGGTCCGGTGGATCATGATGGGACGCTGGCGCTGGTTGTCACGGTCCACGTAATTCAGGTCGAACCGCTCAGGGAGCGACATGTCCAGTTGGATCGTGCCGCATTGCCAGGTGCGGCCCAGGGCGTCTTTGATATGAATGTCGATTTTAGGGCCGTAGAAGGCGCCGTCCCCTTCGTTCAACTGATAGTCGGCATGGTAGCTCTCCAAAGCCGACCGTAAACCATTGGTGGCGATCTCCCACTGTTCGTCGGTGCCGATGCTTTTTTCCGGGCGGGTGGACAACTCAAGGTGAAACCCGAGCCCGAAGGCGCCGTAAATGATCTCCACCAGACGCAGTACGCCCAGAATTTCCGCTTCGATCTGATCAGGGGTCATGAAAATGTGGGCATCGTCCTGGTGGAAGGCCCGCACCCGGAAAAGTCCGGACAGAACCCCGCTCATTTCATGGCGGTGAACCAGGCCGATCTCTGCGGCCCGCAGCGGCAGTTCCCGGTAAGAGTGGGGGCGGTTTTTATAAAGGAGCATGCCCCCCGGGCAATTCATGGGCTTGATGGCATACTCGATGTCGTCCACCACGGTGGTATACATGTTTTCCCGATAATTTTCCCAGTGACCGCTGCGCTCCCATAATTTCCGCTGGAGCATGATGGGGGTCTTGGTCTCGACATAGCCGGCGGCCTGGTGCGCTTCACGCCAGAAGTCCAGCAAGAGGTTCCACATCACCATGCCTTTGGGGTGGAAAAAAGGCATCCCGGGGGCTTCGTCGTGAAAGCTGAAAAGCTCCTGGGCCTCGCCGATTTTGCGATGGTTGCGCTTGCGGGCTTCTTCCAGAAAGGTCAGATAGGCTTTCAGAGCCTTTTTGTCGAAATAGGCCGTGCCATAGACCCGCTGCAGCTGGGCCTTGCTCTGATCGGCCCGCCAGTAGGCGCCGGACACTTTCATCAGCTTGAAGGCTTTGACAAAACCGGTGTGAGGCACATGCGGCCCCCGGCAAAGGTCGACAAATTCGCCCTGCCGGTAAAGGGAAATGGTCCTATCCGGAAGGTCTTCAATCATTTCCAGCTTGTAGGGCTCGTCTTTGTAGAGTACCAGGGCATCCGTTTTGCTGATGTCTTCCCGGCGGATGGGCAATTTTTCCTTGACGATCTTGCGCATCTCAGCTTCGATTTTCGCAAAATCATCTTCCGAAATCGGCTCCATATCGATATCGTAATAAAATCCGTCATCGATAACCGGACCAATGGTCAGCTTCGCCTTGTCGTTCAGGCGCAATATGGCCTGGGCCATGACATGGGCCGCACTGTGCCGCATGATATCCAGCGCCTCTTCATCCCGGGTGGTGATCAGCCGCAGGGCCGCGTCCGCATCGATGGGCCGGTAGATATCCTGCAATTGCCCGTCAAGCTCCATGGCCACACAATCACGCGCCAGCCCCTCAGAGATGGACCGGGCAACCTCCAGCCCGGTGGGTGCCGTTTCAAACTTCTTTATGCTCCCGTCAGGAAGTGTTATATTAACCATTGTGTCCTCGCTTCATTGGGAATCGTAGATTGCCGCAGTTACCGCTGGCGATAGCAAATTTAGAAATTTAAGTGAAAGCACAGAGTGGGTCAAGCAAAATCATGGTTAAATCAACACCGGATGGCTATCAACTGATCGAACAACCCAAGGAACTGGCCACCGCCGCCCGGCAACTGGCCGCTGCAAAGGCGATCGCCTTCGATCTTGAAGCGGACTCCATGTATCATTTCCAGGAAAAAGTGTGCCTGATTCAAATCGCCACCCATAAAGAAACCCTGGTCATCGACCCGCTTAAAATTAACGACCTCGCGCCCCTGAAACCGGTAATGGCCAACCACCGCATTCGCAAGGTACTCCATGGCGCCGATTACGACATTCGTTCGCTGTATCGTGATTTCGGCATCGAGGTTAACAACCTTTTCGACACGGAACTTGCGTCGCGTTTTTTAGGCATCCACGAAACCGGACTGGATGCGGTTCTTCAGAATCGATTCGGCATTCAGCTGGACAAGAAGTTTCAACGCAAGGACTGGTCCAAACGCCCCCTGCCCGAAGCCATGATGAATTATGCGGCCGGGGACGTCCATCACCTTCTTCCGCTATCAGCCGTTATTGAAAAGGAACTGCGTGAAAAAGGGCGCCTCACGTGGGTGCGGGAAGAATGCGACCTGTTGAGCCAGGTCCGGCCGGCCGAGCCGAACCATACGCCGCTGTTTCTCAACTTCAAAGGCGCCGGCCGGCTGAAGCCCCGCAACCTGGCCACACTGGAGTCCCTGCTGCAGTGCCGACGCCGGCTGGCCAAAGCCAAGGACCGTCCTCTGTTCAAAGTCTTTTCCAACAAATCCCTGATGGCGCTCGCAACGGCCATGCCTACGACGCCCGCGGCGTTGGAACGCTCGGAGGCCCTCAGTCCGAAACAGGTCAAAATCCACGGGCAGGCCCTTCTGAAAGCCATCCGTGTGGCCCAGGACCTCCCCGCCCCAAAACTGCCGGTCTATCCGCGTCAGCGGTCGCCTCGCCTGCCGGCAAGGGTGCCGGAGCGTGTGGCCGCGCTGAAAGAATGGCGTGATAAAAAAGCGGAAGACCTGGGACTCGACCCCGGTTTAATGCTCAACAAAGCCCTGATGCAGGCCATCGCCATCCAGCATCCCCAGCGCATTGCGGACCTGAAGGCCATCTCTGATCTGCATCGATGGCGACAGGAGGTTTTCGGCCGGGATATTGTGGGCATCATGAAAGGCGTCCGATAGACGCCCCGAAGAGGTTCCATGGAAACCGACATTCATTTTACGTCGTCCAACTGCCGTCTGGAAGGCCGCCTGCACGCGGGCCGGTCTCAGGCGGTCGTCATCACCCACCCCCATTCCTTGTATGGCGGCAACATGCACAACCCGGTGGTCGAAGCCATTGCCCACGTTTTCCAGCAGCAGGGCTATACGACGCTGCGCTTTAATTTCCGGGGGGTCGAAGGCAGCCAGGGACGCTACGACGAGGGTATCGGGGAGCAGGAAGATGTGCGGCAGGCCGTGGCCTATCTGGAACAACGCGGTTACGGCCCGGTGGAATTATCCGGGTATTCCTTTGGCACCTGGGTCAACGCCCATTGCGCCACCGGCCGCCTTGCGGATATCCGCATGACCATGGTGTCTCCGCCCACAGCCTTTATGGACTTTCGCGGGGTCCGGCACTTGACCGGTCTGGCCCTGGCTTTGACCGGCAGTCGAGACGATATCGCCCCGCCGGACATGCTGCAACGGATAATCCCCCTCTGGAATCCGGGGGCCAAACTTGAGGTGTTGCCAGGGGCCGATCATTTCTTTTCGCAGCATTTGGAGGCATTGAGCGCAGCACTTGAAAGTGCGCTCGTTTGCCTTGGCGCGGCCCTATCGGATTAGTCAGAAAGCCTTCAATCCATCGATAAAATGATCCACGGCAAAACCGTACATGGCCAGATGATCATCGCCGGCCAGGAGGGTGTCCTGCATTTTTCGGAAGGGCACTAGTCCGTGTAAAATCACCCAGAAGAGCAGGGCGTGACGCCGGGTATCCATCGCCTTGAAATGCCCCTGCTGAATTCCGTCCCGCAGGGCCTGTTCCACGACCATGAGGATGCGGTTGCCGTGCTGGTCGATCTGCTGCTTGATCTCCGGGGCAAACATGACATCGGCCGCGGAAAGAAAGTAATTGATCACATCGAAGTAATTTTTCTGATCCCGGCTGAAATTGAGGTAGGCCTGGGCGATGAGGTGCAGGCTCTCCTTGGCGTCGGTTCCCTTTTCGAGGGCCTGGTGAACATCGTTCAGCAGCAGTTCAAGGCCTTCTTCCTGAAGAACGGCAAAAATTTCTTCCTTGCTGCGGAAATAAAAATAGATCGTCCCCACGGCAAGCTCTGCCTGGCGTGCGATCTGGTTGACCGAGATGGCATTCAGGCCTTTGCTGAAGAGCAGTTCCCGGGCCGCGTCCAGAATCTGCCGCCGCCGATGTTCTTTTTCTCTTCTGCGTCGTTGTTTAATCCCCATCATTGCAACCTAATGTCTGGCAGCACCCAAGTGGTGGCATGGGCTTTCGTTCAAATACCCCGCGATGCACTTTCACCATCCGTTTCCACCAGCACTTTGATGGCCTGCCCGGTGTCGATCCGCTTCCGGAATACGCCCGGCAACTGTTCCAGAGCGATGACATCCGTAATCAGCGGCCGGCCATCCAGGCGCCCTTCGGCCATCCACTGGAGGCATTTTCGGTTTTCCGCATGCGTATTGCTGTAGCAACCGGTCAGCCGCGCTTCCTTGAAATTGAGCATCATGGGAACAATGGGCGCCGGGGCAAACATCATGCTGACGACACAAATATCGCCTCCCCGGGCCACCCATTCCAGGGCTTTCGGGATGTTGTCCGGCACCCCGGAACATTCCAGGATCGCAGTAAACCCCACCCCGCCGGTCATCTCGAAAACTTTTTGGCCCATCTCGTCCTTGAAAGGATCAAGGGTATGATCGGCACCCAAATCACGCGCCAGGAAACGCTTTTCCGCCACCGGCTCGGAAAGGACGATGGGTGCAATACCCATGATCCTCAGGAGGCCAACCGTCGCCAGGCCGATCGGGCCGCCCCCGATCACCAGAACCGGTCCCTCGTTGACGGTGAGACAGTTGATACCGTGCAGAGCCGCGGCAAAGGCTTCGGCCAAAGCGGCATTCCGGGAATCTACGGCATCCGGCACCGGAATGAGCATGTCCGGATAAACCTTGACGTACGCGGCAAAAGCACCCGGCATGTCGCCTATGCCGATGGAGCGGCGGCCGGTCTGGCAAAAATAAGGCCGGCCGGCCCGGCAATCGCGGCAGTTGCCGCAGAATGTGGGCCGCACGATAAAACGGGCGCCCATGGCCACATCCCGGACTTCGGCGCCACATGCCACCACCTGCCCGCAGACCTCGTGCCCCAGAATGGTGTCCTCGGCCAGGCCGCCTGACTTGACAAGCGAATGGTCAGAACCGCAAAACCCGACATCGAGCACCTTGAGAAGTACGCCATCCGGCTCGATCGCCGGCACCGGAACGGAAGCCAGCGCCAGTTGACCGTCGCGGTAGACGACCGCCTGCATTTCTTTGGGAATCGGCATGGTTTGTCCTTCCTTTGGCCTTCGACACCCCATGGTGCCATGCGGATCAGATACCGGTGCAACTGTCCATGGCGGCTTCATGCTCCGGCAGTTGACGGCGCGTAAAGATAAACGCTGCTGACAACCCCGCAATGATGTGCCAGATGCCCCACCAGGCCACCAGAATCGCCATCCCGCCCAGACCGTCGAAAAAATTAAACACCAGCACCAGGCCCAGGGCAGAATTCTGGATCCCGACTTCGATGGATACCGCCCGGCAGTCGCGCTCGGGCAGGCGAAAGATCCTGCCGGACCAGTAGCCGATATTGAGTGCCAGAAGATTATGTAAAAAGACCGCAAAAACCACCAGACCGACATAGGCCAAAAAGTATTTCCAGTTGGCGGCCAGGGCGCCACACACAATCAGGATGAAAAAACACAAGGAGAAGATTTTAAACGGTTTTCTCACCTTATCGGCCAGGCTTGGAACGTATCGCGAAACGATTAACCCGGCTGCCAGAGGAATGCCCAAGATGACGAAAATGGTAATAAAAACATCCTTGGGACTCAGGCTGACTTGCCGTAAAATTTCCGCTGTGGCCGGATTAAAGCTCCCCCACAGGGCCAGATTGAACGGTGTCATAAAAATGGCCGCTGCCGAAGAAACCGCCGTCATGCTGATGGAAACCGCACAATTGCCTTTTGCCAGGTAGGTGATGATATTGGACAGATTCCCCCCCGGGCAGGCCGCCACCAATATCATGCCCAACGCCATGGAAGGGTAGGGCTTGATGGCCAGCGTCAACAAAAAGGTGAAGGCCGGCAGCAAAAGAAACTGAGCGACCAGGCCGATGCCGGGCGCCTTGGGTGCGACCACCACCCGCTTGAAATCCTCCAGTTTCAAATCCAGCGCCACACCAAACATCATCAGCCCGATGGCGCCATTGATAATGAGCAACCCCTGGGGATTGAAGTTGAGTCTCACCTGGTCGATAGCGGCAATATCCATATGGCGTCTCCCTGTTGGCGCACCCCGTCATTGGGATGGCATGATCGTTCGAATCAGGTGGCCTTGTAGCCCCCAAGATTGGCCAGCGCTATACTGCCCGGGCTGACGGTGGTGGGGTCCGTCATCACGTTGATACAACAGGTTTTCCCCGAAGCAAAGGCCGCCTCCAGGGCGGGCCGGATATCCTCCGCCTTTTCAACCAGGAAACCCTGACCGCCAATGGCTTCGACCAATTTGTGGTAATCCACCCGGCCGATCAGCGTGCCCTCTTCGATGGCGTGCCCGATACGCAGTTCCTGGCTGTGCCGGATCATGCCCCACCCCAGGTCGTTGCTGATCACCACCACCAGGGGCAGTCCTTTGCGGATCATATTCTCAAATTCCATGAAATTAAAGCCCACGGAGCCATCCCCCGTCAGCAGGCAAACCCGTTTGTCAGGATACCGTAATTTGGCGGCCATGGCATAAGGCAGCCCCACGCCCAGGGATCCGTAAATGCCGTAATCCAGATACAAACCGGGTTTGCGGATGGTGCGGGTCATGCCGATCCAGGTGGTGGTGTCCCCCCCGTCGGCCACGACCACGTCATCTTCCCGATCCATGAAGGCGTCGATTTCCCGGGCCAGACGCAGGGGATGAATCGGGCTGGCGTCACTTTCCCAGTTGGGCCGGGCCTGGTCTTTGCCGGTGGCATCGGCGGCATTGAGGGTTGTGATCCATTCCTGAAACTGCTCGCGCAGACCTTTGCCACCGTCCTCCGCCGCCATAATGCGGTTGCATTCCTCCAGAAAGGCGCGGGCATCACTGACAATGGGCAGATCAACACTGCGATTGCGGCCGATTTCCTCGGGCATGATATCCACCTGCACCATGCGGGCCTCGGGATTGAAGACATCGCCAAATATATAATAGAGCCCCACCCGGGTTCCCAGCAGAATCACCAGATCGGTTTCAATATAGGCTGCAAACGCGCCCCCCGGCCGAATCGCCAGCGCTGACTCGAAACACAAAGGATGCTCGTCCGATATGGTCCCGCGCCCGGAAAGCGAGGTAAACACCGGCACGCCGGCTTTTTCGGCAAATTCGACCAGCGCTTCCTCGGCATGGGCATGCCACACCCCGCTGCCGGCAATGACCACTGGTTTGCGGGCCTCTGCCAGCCATGTCATCATTTTGCGGGCGTTCACGGGATCCGCCGGCTGGGAGTTGATTTCGGTCACCGGTTTGCGCACCTCGACCGGGCTGATCTGGGCATTCAGCACGTCAACGGGGAATTCCAGATACACGGGGCCGGGCCGGCCGCTGGTGGCCGTCCGGAAGGCCAGGTCCACGTACTCAGCCGCCCGTTCGGGTTTCTGACAGACAAAGGTGCGCTTCACCATGGGTTCGATCACCGGGGCCTGGGCCATGTCCTGCAAGTCGAGCTTCTCTTTGTGATCCAATCCCACGCATCCGGCAATCACCACCATGGGGGTGTTGGAAAAATAGGCGCTGGCCACGCCGGTCAGCGCATTGGTAAACCCCGGGCCGGCCGTAACCATCGCCACGCCAGGCTGGCGCGTCATTTTACCCCAGGCCTCGGCCATAAAAAGGGCAGCCTGTTCATGACGCGTATCAAAGAGGGTGATCTCGGTCCCCTCCAGGTATTGATAAATCGGGGTGATATGCCCGCCGCTGAGGGTAAATATTTTTTCAACACCGCGCGCCACCAGCGCGTCCGCCACCAGTTTGGCACCTGCCACCGTTTCCGTTGTCATGGTCATCTCCTTATAGTGATTCACCCGCAAGCAACACCACTTGTTAACGGGCTGTCGTGTTAAAGTTCCATCAATTGGCCGCCGGTCACGTTGATGGCCTGGCCGGTGATGTAGGAAGAGGCTTCGGAAGCGAGAAACGCCACCAGCCGTCCGACCTCGTCCGGCGACCCCACCCGGTTGAGCGGTATGGTCTGGCGCATGGCCTCGTTGCGCTCTTCCACCGTCTTGTCCAGGAAGCCGGCTTCCAGCGGTGCGCGCCAATCCTCCAGGTCGGTATGAATTTGCCCGGGGCAAATGGCGTTCACCCGAAATCCGGCGCCTGCCAGTTCCTTGGCCATTACCTTGGTGAGCATAATGACGCCGGCTTTGGCCACGGCATAGGCCCCGTTGAACAGAGGGGGAACCTTGCCACCCCGGGAGGCGGTATTGATGATACTCCCCGGCTGCCCGAACATGAGCGGCAGGACCGCCCGTGTGACCCGGAATACGCTGTGCAGATTGACATCGATGGTTTTCAGCCAGTCCTTTTCATCATAGGTGTGAATGGCATTGGGCACCCCGAAAACGGCACCGGCATTGTTGCATAAAATATCCACCCGCGGAAAATCAGCCGACACGGTGGCCACCATTTTCTGCAGGGAGTCATTGGATGTGACATCCACACTGACCGCCATGGTTTGCACCTCGAACCGCCGGCGTAATTCGGCGGCCACCGTCTCCATTTCCTGAACCGATCCGGACGAAACAACACCGCCGTCACTTCCTTCCGCCCCCAGATCGGCCACGATCACATGACAGCCGTTGGCCGCCAGGTTTTCAGCAATCGCAAAGCCGATGCCGGTTTTTTTGCCGGCCCCGGTAACCAGGGCTGTTTTACCTTCCAAATCAGCATACATTGCCACCTCCCATCCATCTCTGACAAAGATGAAAACCTTATTGAGTACCATTCGAATAGTGACTCATAAAATGTTTTCGAACAGTAGTCAATAAAAATGCGCCCAGCCGGCAGAAGGCGCAGCACCTCGTCGGTTGCAGGTCGATACCCCTAAAAATAGTCAGGTTATGGACGGTTTCGCATAACGTTTGAGATCGAGGCTTGCGCATCCCGAGGGACACCGCTTCGCGTGGCGTGAGTCGTAATCGGCGAAGTCACTTAGCCGCAGTGGTAGGAGATATAGGCATAACGCCTGCATCGGATTTAGCAAAACCGTTCTATGAGACCTTGACACAAGGCAAGACCTGGGAGGGTTTAAATGGATGGAGGTATTTTAAGGCTGTGGCCAAATCGGTTTGGCAGGCCTGGAAATCGATGGAAGGGACAGGCTTGGGTCGCACCTGCAGACCGGGCCGGAATTACCATTGGCAGACGCGGCCTTTACCGGGGTGGTAACCGCCGGAGGTGTGCCCGCCTATCGACTGCCGGCGATCCATGTCAACCATTCAAACAACAAAGGGCCGACCCGAGGGAGCCGACCCTAATATCATCTAACGATTAGCGGATTGATCAGCGCTGCCGCAAAAGCTGTTTGAACCCTTCCAGGGTTCCCTTCCAAACAGCATCATCACCCGCCATCACGGCCACGATAACATCCTGCTCGACGCTGACCTCAACGGCAAGTTCCTGCTCACCAATGGTAAAGACGGCTTCACCCCATCGCTCCGCCGGCATACCCGTGGTTTCACAATCATAATCGGTTCGCATTTCAGTTGTCATTCGAATATCACCCATGAGGACACCCCTTCGTTCGTCGCATCATGTTGGCGAAAGCTGTTTGTCGTACCCGCCTTGGCAACGGTGGCGGGTTGCCGCCGGGCAATAAAACCGACCCTTATTATACCCTCTCGACCAGAGGGCAATTACATCTTTCAGCCACCCGTGGGGGCGCAGGCCGGCGGTTTAAATCCTCCTGCACCGGTCGGGATGCCCTGCGGACGGATACTACCCGCCGATATCAGCTTTTCGACACCCTTTTTATGACAGCAGGGGCATTCGGGGTCAGGCTCGTTCGGGGACAGCATCAGGCACTCGAACTCACTGCCGCAATGCCGGCAGCGATACTCATACAGCGGCATGAGCGCTTCCTCCTCATTTGGTTTTTCATGGCCTCTTGGCGGGTTAGGCGGGGCACATCCCGTTCCGCCACTCAGGGTTTCTTGGGTTTCGTGGATTGATACCCGTCCGAATACCAACCGCCGCCCTTCAGCTCAAACGTGCATTGGGACATGATTTTGTGGGCGCGCTTGTGACAACGCGGACATTCAATTGACTTGGTCCCCATTTTAACCAAGCGTTCGGTCACGGTTCCTTCGGGGCATTCAAATTCATAAACCGGCATGGCGATTCCTTTCGAGACGGCATAGCCGCCAACTTATTTCACAACCTTTTTAGATAACCTTGTTGGATCAACCTGTCAAATGAATAAATTCGCCCCCTGCTCCCCGATACCGGCCGGCATCCACCCGAAGCCGGGCATGATATTTGCTGGCAACTCTGAACAACGCATCCTCCGAAAAGCCCCTGTGACAATAAGAGGAACGCGTTGCCAGGCGCATGCTTCAAAAGACGCAACCGCATTGGAGACTATTTTATGATCGAGTCGAAGTACCTGGAAGAAAACGACAAATTGGTTAACTCACTCAAACGAATCCCCTCTTTGAATCAATTCAAGGAAAGCGAACTGCGCGTTCTCCTCCAAAAAAGCAAAATTCAGAAATACCGCCAGGGCGAGCGCATTATCAAAGAAGGCAGTTCCGGTGCATGGGTTTACATTCTGGTCTATGGCCGAATCGACATCGTCAAAAACGGACGTATCATCACAACGACCGACCGACGCGGTGAATTGATCGGCGAGATCGGCGCCATTGACGGTGCCGTGCGCTCGGCTTCGGTCATGGCTACCGAAGATACAGTCTGCCTGGCCACCGACACGCGACAAATCACCCGTATGTCAGGCGATGATCGGCTGGCGTTCGGCTACATCCTCTATCGTGTCTTTGCCGAAACCCTGGCCGAACGATTGCGGGTCACCACCCGCGAACTGATCAAACAGCAAAGCGGCTTCCGTCTGTCCGGATGGCTGTCAAAAGGGTGCCCCACCTGACCCCCCCCTATCGTTTTTTCGCGATACCCAAACGGCGCATGCGTGATACGAATGTCGATCGATTCACCTTGGCCATCTTGGCCGCCCGGGTAATGTTCCAGCCATACGTTTTCATGAGGTACAGCACATAATCCCGCTCAAGCTCTTCCCAGGAACGCCGACCGAATGAAAACGATTGGGAAGCATCCCGCTCCTCCTCTGAAAATGGCCGACCAGGCGGAAGGCGCCGATCCGAACGGCGGCGGCGTTGACCGACGTCGGTCATCGGTGGCGGCAAATCCTTACCCTCAACCACCTCTTTTTCGCTGGTCACGAGGATATAGCGCACGAAATTTTCAAGCTCACGAATATTCCCGCCCCAACCGTAAGTGGTCAGCAAGTCCATCGCCACACTGCTCAGGCGCTTGGGGGGCACCTGCATCTTGCCCGCCTCCTGATTCATGAAGTGTCTCAGAAGCAGCGGAATATCTTCGGGCCGTTCACGCAGGGAGGGCAGCGGGAGGGGCAATACGGAAAGCCGGTAAAACAAATCCTCCCGAAAACGATCCTCCGCAACCATCTGGGTCAGGTTGCGGTGGGTGGCCGACACAATCCGCACATCCACCTGACGGGCCTGGTTGGATCCCAGGGGCTTGACCTCACCATCCTGGATAACCCTTAAAATTCTGGCCTGCAAATTGAGCGGCATATCCCCGATTTCATCGAGAAAAAGCGTTCCGCCGGTGGCCGCTTCAAACAAACCGACACGATTCTTGACAGCGCCCGTGAAGGCACCCTTCGCATAACCGAACAGTTCGCTTTCCAAAAGCGTTTCCGGGATGGCACTGCAGTTCTGCACGAGAAACGGCGCTTCCCGCCGAAGGCTCAATTGATGAATCTGCCGGGCAAACAATTCCTTGCCGGTACCGCTCTCGCCCGTGATGAGCACCGGATATTCGGTCATCGCATAGCTTTCCATCAGTTCACGCGCTTTCTGAAAAGCCGGCCCCTGCCCGATGAGCCGCCTCCCCCCCCGAATCTGTTCAAGGGTGTGCTTGAGGCTCTCGGTCTCTTCAAGCTTTTGCCGGTAGCGCAGGGCATTGCTGAGCGAGATGGAACCGACATCAATCAATTCCTGGATATTGTCCAGATAGCCGCTATTCAGATTCAAGCGTGATTTTCTCAGGGATGTATCGATAATCTGGACAGCACCATAGACGGTGCCATCCCTGAGAAACAGCGGAAAACATAGAATTTTGCTGCTTTTGACATCCAATCCGTCTTCCGCAGCCCCATAATGACGGCCGTCGACACCCGGCTCCGCCACGGTCATTTGGCGGTGTTCAATAACCCAGCCCACGATACTGGGCTCATCAACGCGGACTTGAAGCCCCATAATCGAAGCGCTTTGCTGGCCGAGAGCTTCGACACATTGATAGCCTTCACCCGTCTTAATCCAAATCGACCCGCGGCTGACGCCCTGCATTTCCAGCAACGCCCGCAGGAATTTGCGCTGCAACCGTTTGGGGTCCAGTTCTTCGGACAGTGATCGGAACAAATCGAAATAGGTTGGCATGATTACATATCACCTTTTTATTTAAATATAGCCATATAACGATTAAATATCAACATATATTCAAACTGCTATTCGCCTATCCCTTGCCGGCTATTTCTATTTGTCATTAATTCCGCCAGTTGGGAAAACCGCCGGCATGTGGCACATAATTTGATAATAATGTTGGCCAGATCATGCACTAAGGAAATTGAAATGAAGTTTCTAATCATCATGCTCATCATGGGAACATGTCTTTCGATAACGGGTTGCGGCAGTTTGGCCCACATCGTGCAGGGAAGTTATATTACACAACCCGGCAACGGAACATTTGATCAAGGGATAACAGATCTGTCGCCGAGTAGCATTCGGGTTTACCATAACAATCCGTATACCGTTCATCTGGAAATAGAGGAAACCGATTCGCAGGAAGAAATGCAACCGCTTAATGGGGATGGCGGGGCGTCTTTGAATGCCTATGCCGCCTGTCTGACACTGAAGGTCATTTTTTAATGCCGAACCCTGTGTCAAAATGACCTTCCCTCCAAGTGCCCCCCATCCCCACCCTTCCATAGCGAATCGGTAGCAATGTACAAGCCTCGCCTTACCGCCCTCCCTATCCACCGTCGTCAGCAAACCGCTAAAGATCCCCTTGATCGTGATCCAGCAAAAGGTATACGCTGATGTCATGCCACACTAGGCACCATTCCTTTTTTTTGCGAATCATAGACGGGTTTGATGACGAAAATTAGCCTAAAGACGAAAACCTGGAAACTGGCCGTCGGCGTATTGGGAACCGTGGCGATCATCATCGGTATCATTGTTGTCTGGGTCCCGGTACTCATCGAAGGCCACCTGAACCAGCAGGACTTCAACACCATTTTTAACAAGGCCACAGGCGGAAGCTTCTCCAGCAACAAACTGGAGCTCACGCTTTGGCCCACCCCCCACGTCATGATTCCTGAAGGGCGCATTGGAATTCCAGGCCGAATCAGCGGGACCTGGCGAAACGCACAGGTCTATCCGGCGTTTGCCTCCCTTCTCAAGGGCAAACTAAAGGTGGACGGCATTATTCTTGAACAACCCGATTTCACCCTTTCAGCCCCACCCTCTTCTTCAACCGACAGCCCAACCCCTGTTAAACCAAACGACATCAAGGCGGCCTTCCGGCACCATCTCCAGGCGGGCATGGCCCACATGGCGGCTACGCTGCCAAGGGCAACGATCGAAATTCGCAATGGCTGCATCCGCGCCAACGGCTTCCTTGCGGAACCGCTTCACCTCGATCAGGTCGACCTGGATTTAGAACTTCCCCCCGACCGCCTCAGCATTGAGCTGCGTTGTCATTCGAACTTGTGGTCCACATTGCACATCAGCGGATTTCTTGAAGCCGAGCCCTTCAGTGGCAAAATTCGCTGTGCGCTCAACCAATTCGACCCAATGGCGTTTGGCAAAAATTTCCCCGACGTAGGATTACATTGGACCAGCCGTCCATGGAATTTTAATGTCTCCATCAACCTGGATAACCCGGACCATGCCATCAGTACGCTTAGGGCCCACATCCCCGATTTAACGCTTCAGCGCAACGCGCAACCTGTCCAGCTGAAAGAACTTCATCTCGAAACATCCATCGACTTCTCGCCGGCAGGCTTCCGCATTGATCGGGTAAAAATCCTGGCCGATCAACCTCAAATGGCCATTGACGGCAACGCGGTTATCGACCTTAAAACCCCTCATTACCAGATCAATCTAACCGGTCACCGCCTCACCATTGATCCGCTACGCGATGCGGCGTTGGCCTTAGCTGGCGATGATGAAACGGTGGCAGGCATTTTCGACGTTCTGCGCGGCGGCAAGGTGCCATGGATCACCTTTCGCACCCAAGGGCCAAGCGCTGAGGAATTGGCCGTTTTCCACAACATGACGATAAACGGTGTCGTTGAAAACGGTCGACTTTTCATACCAGGTGCCGAGTTGGATCTGACCCAAGTCTACGGCCGAGCAGATATATCCAAAGGCATCCTGAAAGGAAGCAGGTTGAAAGCCGCCTACGGCCAAACGACCGGCAAAGACGGAGAGCTGTGGCTGGACCTCGACCAGGAAAATGAAGTGCCCTTTTCCCTTGGCATTGAAGTCGCTGCCGACCTGGCGCCATTACCGGCCCTTCTGGCCAAATGGGTGGATGACCCGTTGTTCAAGGGTGAAATGGAACGCATTCAGCCCGCAGCAGGAACCGCCCGAGGCATGCTGATCCTGGACGGCCGCACCCCGACCCTGGACGTCACCGTGGATGTCACCAGTTGCCGCTTCAATGCCGACTACGATCGTCTCCCGGCCTCATTGTCAATAAGTGAAGGCATGGTCCAATATACACCCGATCACATTCGGGTAATTGACATGAAAGGTGCCCTCGACGCCACAAGCTTCGCCAATCTGACAGGCCAGGTCGCCTTTGGCGACAACGCCATTCTCCAGATCGATAATGCCGCCGTCCAGATTGCCACGCATCAGATCCTCCCCTGGCTCAGGTCTTATGGGGTTTTTGACGACCTGCCGTTCGGGCTGGCATCCGAAAACGGTATGCTGGCCCTTACGCAATTGAAACTGGAAGGCCCTCTGCTGGCCCCCAAGCATTGGGCCTTTGCAGCTGAAGGCACGGCCCACCAGTTGGATATCCTTTCACCCAACCTTCCCGGCCCCGCCAAAATCGAAACGGCCCAGCTCCGCGCCAGCACCACCAAACTCGAATTCCCGAAAGCCCGCGTCCGGATGGCCGATGCCGATCTGGCCTTCACAGACACCCAGATTCTTTTAAAAAACTATCGGCCGACATCGGCGTCGATCACCATTGGCGGCACCGTCGGCCCGGTGTCCGAAAAATGGGCCAGCGACGCCATTGACCTTGGCAGGCGTTTCCGGATGAAGACACCCGTTACCATGTCGCCATCAACGATCACCTGGTCTTCAGAAAACGGTGAAAAAACCTTTCTCGGTCAGATGACATCCGGTGGCGGCACGTCCATCGCGCTGGATCTGAAACTGGAAGGCGATCAACTGCGCTACCAGAATACATCGATCGAGGACCAGGATTCGAAAGCCGAATTAGAAATGATTTTCGGACCCGAGCAGCTGGAAATCAGTTTTGACGGCAATGTCACCAGCGCCACCCTGAATCGCCTGATGCAGGACAGCCAGTATACAACCGGCAGTTTGGAAGGCCGCTTCAAGGCCCGCATCTATCCGGATCATCCCGGCAGTTCTTCGGTATCGGGTCAACTGCGGGCCCGGAACATCCATCAACCCCTGCGCATCGCGAAAACGCTCCATATCGACGAACTCAACCTCAATGCCCGTAACAATAGGGTGTTCCTCAAGCCGGCCGTGATCCAGGTTGACCATCAGACACACAAGGTAACCGGTTCGATCGGCATCGAAAATGACGGTTTTGTGCTCGACCTTGTGCATACGGCAACGGATCTGGCCCTTTCCCGACCGGAGACGTCAACCGCCGAAACAGCGGCGGGGGATGCAGATGACCTTGATCTTTGGGATTTGCCGTTGCGGGGCCGCATCATATCAAGGCTGGACCGCTTCACGCTGGGCGAGCTCCAGTGGGCCCCCTTTGATGCCGCCATCCGTATCGACGAAGGCCACTGGCATTGCCGTATCGAAGAAGCCGCCATTTGCGGCGTCGAAACCGGGGGGAATATTTGGATTGCCCCGGACAGCATGACCATTGCGCTGGTGCCTGAGGCCGATGAAGCAAACATAGACCACACCATGACCTGTCTCCTGGAAAAACCGGACTTGATCGACGGCCGCTTCGATTTGACCGGTCGTCTTAACACCCAGGGCCCTTCTGATAAACTGGCCCAGTCAATCCAGGGCGAAATGCAACTTAACGCCAGGGAAGGACGCATCTACCGCTTCAATCTGCTCAGCAAAACCCTCGCCGTGGTCAACGTCACGGAAATATTCCGGGGCAAACTGCCGGATTTGATGCAGGGCGGCCTGGCCTATGACCGCATCGACATCCAAGTAAGCATCAAGGATAGTGTGGTCACCATCGACCAGGCGGTCATCGACGGCGCGTCGGCCAACATTGCCGCTGAAGGCACGATTGATCTTGTATCCGGTGAAACGGATATGATCGTCCTCGTCGCCCCTTTCAAAACGATGGACGCCCTTGTACAGTATACCCCGGTAATCCGCGACTGGTTCGGTGGCACCCTGATATCAATCCCCGTCCGTGTCACCGGGGCGTTTTCCGACCCCACGGTAACCCCCCTCTCGCCGACGGCCGTCGGCAGCAGCCTCATGAACCTGATGAAAAAAACCATCAATCTGCCGGTCAAAATTGTCGAACCCCTGTGGAAAAAGAAAGAATAGCGGCCCGGACTTTCCTGCAGAGCCAACAGAGTATTGAAGTTCCGCTTAATTTATGGTTTGAATGGTCTTTAATTTACGGCGGTGATGATGCGATTGCGTCGGCAAACACCGACCGGGGAGGAACGATGGGAATCAAAGAGCGCAAACAGCGCGAAAGAGAAATGCGGCGCCAACAAATCATGGTGGCCGCCAAACGTGTATTTACCCAAAAAGGGTATGAAAAAAGCACCATGGAAGATATTGCCCGGGAAGCAGAACTAAGTCCCGGAACGCTGTATCTTTATTTTAAAAGCAAAGATGAATTATACGCATCCCTTTGCTTACGGGTCCTGCGTTTCATCAATGTAAAAGTGGACCACGTCATCAACGAAGAAAACACCACATACGAAGAAAAGCAAGAAGGTCTGCTGAGGGCGATGAGAGACGTATACGCCTACGACCCCCTGATTCTCAACAACATGTTTCATCTGCAGTCCAGTGACACCTTGCGCACCCTGTCTCCTGATCTGCTGGATGAAATCAACGATCTATCGCGCAAGGCCTTGCAATCCATGGCCGGCATGTTTGAGCACGGGATCAACACCGGCCACATTATCGATCGCAATCCGCTGGCACTGGCAGACATTGTCTGGGCTCTTTTTTCCGGCATTGTACTCTGGGAAGAAAGTAAAAAAATGATCAATCCAAATCGTAGCGATCTGGAAAAATCATTCGAGTTGGCTTTTGATATCTTTGGCCGGGGACTGGAAAAATTAAAAAAGGAGGGAAGGAATGGGGATGACATTCAAGCGTGATGATGGGGAAGAAGCCTATGAAGATTATGACGCTTATACCGCCCTCAACCGAAAAGGCCTTCTCCGCAAGCCTTTTGTCCCCTATATTGCCGCAGGCGTTGTCGCACTCGTGGCCATTCTGGGATTTACCATGTACGGCACGAATTCCCAGAACGATGCCCTGTCCGAAGAAGTTGCCAACCTGACGAAACATCTGGAAGATATTGAATTCCGACTCGGCAATCTGGAGCAATTGAGTTCCGGGGAAGGGAGCCTTGACGCCCTCCGCAAACAGGCCGAAAATCTCGGCCAGCAGTTTCAAGCCCTGGAAACCAAATTGGGCCAAAACCTGAACCAAATCAACACCAAGCTGGCCGCGATTGAAAAAAGCCGTCCAAAAACAACCCCATCGGCACCTTCAACAGCAGCAAAAGCAAAGGCGAAATCCCCTAAAATCCACGTGGTCAAAGCAGGTGAAACCCTATACCAGATCAGCCGCACATACGGTTTGACGGTTGATCAGCTCAAGCAACTCAACAAAATGGGCAAGGATATAACAATTCGCCCTGGCCAGAAACTCGTTGTCAGCCGAAACTGAAAACTGACGCGCCACCACAGCCGTTGGACGAAGGCGATGGAAATAACCGGCAATGAACCCCCTCCTTGAGATCTGCCTTGACGCCACAGCGATACTCACCATCGTTTGGGGCATCACCGGATTGCTGCTATCTCTGGGGTTGATTTTTTTCCCGGAACGCATTCGGTCCATCGACAAATTTTTCAGCCGCAATTATCAACTTAAAGAGCGCCTGACCTACTTCGACCAATCCATCCAAAACGAACCGTTTATCTACCGACGGCCAATGCTCTTCGGCATTCTATTTGCCGCCGGCTCCGTTGTCACGCTGCTATTTTTATTTTCCCAACTCGACATCGACCATCTGATGGCGGTGCTGCACATCAAAACTTCTCACCGTCTGCTATGGCAAATGGCACTCGAAACACTGGTGCTGGCAGGGAAATTGGCCGGTATCATCGGCGTCATCATCGGCGTTTTTCTTATCATCGCGCCCAAACGGCTCCAGCGCATCGAAGGTCGGCTAAATGCCTGGGTGGCCACACAGCCCTTGGTCGACCGACTGGACGGTTTCAACCAGGTTGTCAATATTTTTTCGTTTCGCCATCCCCTGCTGATCGGCGCCATCGGTACCATTCTTTCCCTGACGCTGATCACCCTGTCGATCATCAGTTTTTTCTAACCCAAAAATTATTACGCTGCGGGCGCGCCCGAGATGCCCCTTGGCAGCGTTATCATACGCTTGCGGTAGCAGGCGTACAGCGGCGCCCCGGATGCCGTCCAATGAACATCCCAAACGCGTGAAATATCCGGGCTGATTCAGTAAAACGCCAACCTTCCATTCTACTTTTTCACCCATCGCGCTGACTGAGATAGATTCCGATAAAAACAAGGCCTGACGCCATGTACTGATAAAAGGAAAACCGTTCCCCCAGGATCAAGGCCCCCATAATGACCGTAAACACCGGAATCAAATTGATAAAAACAGATGCACGGCTGACCGGAATCCGGCTGACGCCATAGTTGTACAACCCGTAGGCGCCCAGAGTGACCATAGCGCCCAAATAGACAATCGCCATGGCCGGAATGAGGTCGAATTTTTCCGGCATCACGGTTGCCGGCAGGAAAAGAAATGGGAAAAAAAACACGCCTCCCACAAATGCTTGAACGGCTGTCAGGAAAAAGGGCGAATAGCGGGCGGAAAGACGTTTGAGGCTGATGATATATCCGGTAGCACAGACCATGGCTAAAAATTCGAGGAAATTGCCCAGGGCAGGATTGGGGGCTTCTACGGAGGGCCGCCCCGCAATGCTCAACCAACACGCCCCGGCAATGGCGACCCCGAAGCCGACCATGGTTTGAGCGGACAGCACCTCGCCCAGAACGACACGGGCCCCAATGGCAACCGTCAAAGGCAAAATGGCGCTGATCATGCCGGCCTGGGAGGCGCTCGTCAGTTCCAGTGCCCGGGCTTCAAAAATAAAATAGAGGCACGGCTCACAAAGGGCCATGAATAGAAGGGGCCGGAGATCCTTGCGAAGCAAAGACGTGGATGTTCGAAATCGCGGGACAAAAGGCGCAAAACAAATGCTGGCCACAAGCATGCGCCCGAAAATCACGACCATGGGATCGTATCCCCGGAATGCCAGTTTCAGGGCCACAAAGGAGCTGGCCCAAATCAACATGGCCAGAACCAGCCCCGCATAAGCCCATGCCAGCGACGACATCCTTGTGGACATTCCCTGCAATTCCTTCGCTGTTGAATCCTGATGAATGCTAACCGTCCCCGTGACCCGGATAAGCTTTCCCGCCATTTCTACAGTCGTCTGGTCATGGAAATGTCCCGGTCATTCTGGACATCCTGAAAAAGACGGCATAGATTGTCAGAATGTGTCGAAAATCGCAATCTGAAAAACACATCTCCGATCGCCCCTTAACCGGCAACCAACCGCTTTACCTGGCGCCGTTACGGGGCATCACCGATGCCATTTATCGCACCACCTATGCCGAGCATTTTGATGGAATCGATCTGGCTGTAGCGCCTTTTATCACCACCCATGCGGGGCGCCGCATCAAGCCCTCGCATGTACGTGACCTGCACCCCGAAGCAAACCCGACCATGCCGGTCATCCCCCAAATACTGACGAAGAATGCGGATGATTGTATCATCCTGGCCGAGCACCTTTTCGATATGGGCTATGCCACCATTAACCTGAATTGTGGATGCCCTTTTCCCCAGGTGGCCAAGAAAGGACGCGGTTCCGGTCTGCTCTGCAACCCGGACGGCCTTGACCGTCTGCTGGAACGCATGCTTTCCCAAATACCCAACAAACTGTCGGTTAAAACACGTCTGGGTCGTCATCATCCCGACGAAATTCATGCCGTCATGACAATATTCAATCGCTATCCGCTGGCGTCCGTCATCGTCCACCCCCGCACCGGGGTTCAAATGTACGGCGGCGCACCGGATCTGGAGGCCTTTTCCTGGTGCCTGCAAAACTGCCGGCATCCCGTCATCTATAATGGCGATATCACCGACCGCTCTGGTTTTCGGGAACTGGAAAGGCGATTTGAGGGTGTTGCCGGATGGATGATTGGCCGGGGGATGCTGGCCAATCCTTTTTTGCCGGGCCTGTTGAAAGGTGCCCACGCTGCTGATAACAGGACAATGACCTCGCGCTTCCGGGAATTTCATGACGCCCTGTTGGAACGCTACTGCAATCGTCTAAGCGGTCCCAGCCATCTGCTGGACCGCATGAAGGGATTGTGGAAGTATTTCGCACAGGGATTCCGGAACAGCGAAACCGCCCGCAAACGCATTCACAAAGCACGATCCATCGATCAGTACCAGTCGGCTGTCAACGCATTCCTGGGAAACGAACCGGTTTGGTTTTGGTAAAATCCGACCCTTAAGGACTATTTTACGATAGGGTTCGGCGATCGGACCGTAAAAATCCCCAGAGTTGGGACAAAAGCATCCCCGCAAGCATCAGCCCGCAACCCAGCATGGCCCTTGCGGTCAAAAGCTCGTTGAGCAACCACCACCCTCCTATAGCGGCAAACACGGCCTCCATGCTGAGGAAAATGGCGGCATGCGCAGGATGGGCATCTTTCTGGGCCACCACCTGCAGGGTGTAAGCAACCCCCACCGATCCCAGGCCGCCATAAAGGATCGGGATGGCGGCCTGCCGCAGACCGTCCCACGTCAGGGTCTCCACCGCCAGGGCGGTCAGCAGGCTCAGCAGGGAACAGACGGCGAACTGAGTGATGGCCAGTTTCAACGCATCCATGCGCGGCGACAGACGGCCGATGATCAACACATGAGCGGCCCAGAAAAACGCCCCGATGAGTTCCAGCAAATCACCCCAGGCAATGGTCATGTGCTCGGTGATACTGAGAAAATAAAGCCCCAGGGCTGCCAGGATGGCCCCCAGCCAGGTTCCCGTGGTGGTGCGCTGGCGAAGGAAAAGACCCATAAGGGGAACAATCACGACATAGAGACCGGTGATGAAACCGGCGTTGCCGGCTGTCGTGTAGACCAGTCCGACCTGTTGCAGCGATGCTCCGGAGAAGAGAAAAAGACCGGCCAACCCGCCACCCCACAGAATCGTCCGCCGGCTGGCACGCGGCACCCGCAACCGTGCCGGTGAATCCTTGGGTTTCAGCACGACAAGCAGCGGCACAAGAGAAAGGCTGCCCAGCGCAAACCGCACGCCGTTGAAAGTGAACGGCCCGACATACGCCATGCCGACCCGCTGGGCCACAAAGGCAAATCCCCATATGGTGGCCGTCAGCAGTAAAAGGGCATCGGCGCGGTAGGTCCTGAGATTCATGCGTGGTTTCCTCTTCCCATCGGTTCCGTCATAAAAATGCGGACCATACACGGCCGACTATCCCTCGTCAACCGCCCCGGCGAATTCACCCGACGGGGGGGGCTACATATGACGCCTGAGGGGAAACACGGTCATGCCGCCCGGTGGCTTGCAATGCACCACCAGAATTCCCACAACGATGCAGATCAATGCCAACCAGAGATTGGGCCCCAGGGGTTCATGCAAAAACCAGCCGGAAAGCACCACGCCTACCAGGGGCATGATGAAAACGAAGGAGTGCAGCGCTACCGCGCCATATGTTTTGAGCAGATGGTTCCAGGCGATGAAACCAAAGGAGGCCGTCACAAAGGTCTGGTAGAAAAGTGCGCTCACCCCCCGCAGGGAAAGCGTCCTGATGGCCGTTTCATCCAGCCAGCAGGCCCCCATAAAAAAAAACGGCAAGCCGAACAGCATGGAGTAGAGGACAATGTGGAGCGGACTGAAGGTGTTGATGACCCGCTTGAGGAAAACCGTGTTGCAGGCCCAGATAAACGTTGCCAGGAGAACCAGCCCGTCCCCGGAGCGGATACTGCCGGAAAGGCCTTCGGTTCCAACCAACACGCAGACAACACCGCCAAAACCAAACATCAGTCCCACCAGTTTACGTCGGGTGATACCATCGCCGGGGATAAAAAAATGGGCCAGGAGCAGTATCAGGAAGGGCAGCAAATTGATAATCAAGGTCCCCCGTGACGCATAGGTCCGGTTCAACCCGATGTAAAAAAGGGACAATTGCGCTGTGAAAAGAACAGAGTAGACCAAAAGATGTTTCCACTGCCCCGCCTGCAGGCGAAACGACTTGCCGCTCAATAGCGCCCACAGGGCGATGACGATCGCCGCACTGCTGAAACGGATGGCGGCCGCACTGAACACACCGAAACTTTCAAACGCCACCTTTACGGCCACCGCATTGGCGCCGAAAAGCATGCAAAGGATGGTGATGTTGACCGCGGCCCCAAAGCCTATCTGAGGGTTGGAGGGTACGGTGGCCAGGGTTTGCGTGGGTGGGGGGCCGTCAGGTCTCATGGCGCTCCGTCATTCCAAGGCGATCCCAAGGGCTGGTAGCCCAAAAGAAACCGCAAAAACGCCCCACCGTCATGGGCCACGGCGTGGGTCCCGGTACGTTCGGCAAAATCAGGATCATAGCGATAAGCCGCCCCCCCGGCAATCAAGGTCGTCCGCGGCGGCAGCGCCGCCGTAATCGCCTGGATGTCTTCATCGGAATCAAACTGCAGCACCGTCAGGCCCAAAAGATCCGGCTGCTCATCCCGGCAGGCCGTTACAATGGCGGTCGCCGGCCGCAGCACCCCCAGGGCATGAATCCTGACACCGACCGCCGCCGCCAGCGATTCGATGACCGCAATACCGTGTCCCCAGCCATCATCCAGTGTGGCCGTCACCATCAGGGGCGCCTGCGCCCACAAGCCGTTTCCTTCGGTTCGGCGGCGAAGCGCATCCAGTTGGCTGGCCCCCTTCAGATAGTCCTCCCGGGTGGGCTTCCCCATTCGATCCCAAGACCGCAACAAGTCATTAACCGAATCACGCATGGCCGCTTTCAATCCAATTGTTGAGTTCGCTTGCCGTTTGCCCCTTCAACCCCTATTGCACGGCACCGACCGCCTCCTCGACAGCATCCAGAATCACCCCGCTGCGAATCAATTCGGTAATGCGCTTCACGTCTGCCGACAATATGCGATCGTCTTCCAAATGGGGCACGACCTTGCGAATTTCGGTGTAAGCGGCCTTGGTACCGGCCCCCGGTTGCATGTTGGTGAAAAGGTCGAGGGCCTGGGCCGCACAAAGCAGTTCGATGGCAATCACGTTTTCCGCATTTAGGACGACCTCCCGGCTTTTGCGGGCCGATATCGTCCCCATGGAGACATGATCCTCCTTGTTGGCCGAAGTGGGGATGGAATCCACGACCGCCGGATGGCTCATGACCTTGTTCTCCGACACCAGCGCCGCCGCCACATACTGGGCGATCATAAACCCGGAGTTCAAACCGCCGTCCTTGACAAGAAAAGCCGGCAACCCGCTGAGCTTGGGGTTGACCAGCCGTTCGATACGACGCTCGGATATATTGGCCAGTTCCGCAACGGCCATGCACATGAAATCCATGGCCATGGCCACGGGCTGGCCGTGAAAATTGCCGCCCAACAGAAAATCCCCGCTTTGCGGATGGATCAGGGGGTTGCCGGTGGAGGCATTCATTTCAGTTTCCACTACAGTGCGGGCATAAGCGATGGCATCGCGGCTGGCGCCATGCACCTGGGGTGAACACCGCAGCGTGTAGGCATCCTGCACCCGTTTGCAATCCCGGTGGGAGGAGATAATTTCGCTGGCGTGCGTTAGACGATCCATGTTTTCAGCCGCAATGGCCTGGCCGGGGTGGGGCCGCATGCGGTGGATACGGGCATCGAATTCCGTTTTGCTCCCCATCAGGACTTCGAGACTCATGGCGGCCGCAATATCGGTATGACGCGCCAACCGCACCGCATCGAACACCGCCAAGCCTCCGATGGCCGTCATGACCTGGGTACCGTTGATCAGGGCCAGCCCCTCACCGGCGCCCAGCCTCAACGGACTCAGGCCGCAGGCATCCAGGGCGTCCCGGCCGGAGACACGGCTGTTGTCGACGTACGCCTCCCCTTCACCGATCAGGACGAGGCCCACGTGGGCCAGGGGCACAAGGTCGCCGCTGGCGCCCACCGAGCCCTTCTCCGGCACCAGGGGTATGACACCGGCGTTCAGCACGCGCATGAGCGCGGTCACCGTTTCCCGCCGCACCCCGGCATTGCCGCGGGCAAAATCCTTGATCCGCAGCGCCATGATAGCCCGGACAACCTCGGGGGGCAACGGCCTCCCGACACCCACGGCATGGCTTTTGAGGATGTTATACTGCAATTTCCGGGTATCTTTTTTGGATATGGCCACATCACTCAAGGCACCAAAACCGGTGGTGACGCCATACACCGTGCGCTCTTCATCCACCCAACGCGTCACCAGATCCCAGGCCCGATCGATTCGCCCTTCGGATCCTGCCGTCAGGCTCACGGCCGCTTTGTGACGGGCAATGCGCTCAAGATCGTCCAGGGTCAAGCCGTCCATGCCCAGCGCTATCGTTTCCATCACACCTCCTGATCGGATCGCATGCAACCACGTTTACCAAGGAAGGCCGCATCAAGGTCATCATGATAATGCCGGCCCGGGCGACAGGCTGTCAGCCGGATCGCTTGGCGCGTCCTCATTCGTTCCGGCACCCGTTCTCCGGGTAAAGCACTTGACACTGCCATTGAGCTTATATATACAAGTATATACAGACACAAAGCATTTTCTTTGTCAATATCATACAATCGTCTGTTATTCGGTTTTGGCAGGCTGGTTGTATAATAAGCATCACCCGCCCGTCACCATGGTTGAAACGACGCTGTCTCCTATGCCGTTAAAATCCTGCCTCCCCTTCGACACGGTCTATCTGGTGGGCGGCACCCACGGCAACGAGCGCACCGGCGTATCCCTGGTGCAGCACTGGGGGCAAAGCCCATCGGAAATCCAGCGGGAAACGTTTGCCACCCATTTACTTTTGTCCAATCCCCAGGCCATTGAAAAAAACATCCGCTTTATCGACCGCGACCTGAACCGCAGTTTTCTTCCCCGCCTCCTTGAAGACCGCCGCAACATAGATTATGAAGTCGGCCGCGCGCGTGAAATTGTGAAAACGTTTTCAGCAGAGCACCCGGGCAAGCGGACCTTTGCAATCGACCTGCACACGACAACGGCGCGGATGGGCACCACCCTTATCACCAATACCGTCCCGGCCAACCTGGCCATCGCCGCCCAGGTCCGTCAAAAAATGGCCGAGGTCCGGATTTACAGTTTTGATGCCAGCGATCGAATCAACTCTTGCCTGCGGGCAGCCGCTGATGGCGGCATCGGCGTGGAAATCGGGCCGATTCCCCAAGGCGTGGTCCGCCACGACACCTTGGCCATCGCCCGCCAGGTCGTCCGGCAAATCCTCGATGCAATCGATGCTCATAACCGGAAAACGCTAGCGCTTCCCGACGAAGAAACCGCCGTCTATCTCCATGATCGGCATGTTTTCTATCCCCAACAACCCTCCAGTGCGGCGCCGGTTTTCGTCCACCAGGCCCTCCAGGGGCAGGATTATCATCCCCTTTCCGCCGGCCACCCGATCTTTCAAAACCTTGACGGACGCATTTGGCCATACGAGGGTCCAAGTCCCCGGTATCCGGTCTTCATCAACGAGGCCGCCTACTATCGCGAAAACATCGCGTTCTCCCTGACACGCCGAATTACGTTGGCATCCCTTTTGTCCATCTGATAAGATTCGGCGCACCGGCAGGTTGAATGGGGAATAAGCGATGCAGAAAACACTGATTACAATAGGGGTTGTCCTTCTGATCGCCGGCCTGCTCTGGCCCTGGCTGGGCCGAATCCCCATCGGGCGCCTGCCAGGTGATATCATCATCAACCGCCCCCACCTTAAAATTTACATCCCCATCACCACCATGATTCTGGTCAGTTTGGTGGTGTCCATCATCCTGTGGTGGATGAAAAAATAAGTGGCCTTAAAATTTTCATGAAATGTTCGGGCGCATCCAAGGGAAGGTGGCCTTGATGGAAGGGCAAATAGCCTGAGGCGGTCAGCCGGAGCGCACCTGGGCGACACGCCGCCCCCGGTAAAACGCGATGCTCCAACCCATAAAGAGCAAGAGCGCATTGCGACCCAGCATCCAGGCGGGCTCATTCTGCCAAACAACCTTTTCGGCGGCGGTAAAACAGCCACAATCAAATACATGCCCGCGCAATGCATTGATAGCGATGGCCACCGTGAAGCCCAGCAGGAGGGTGCTCAGGATAACGGCCGCCGCCCGGGGATAAAATCCGGCCAGCAGAGCCAGGCCGGCCGTCAATTCTATGAAAGGGAGAATGATGGCTATCAGATTGATGGCGGCGGCAGGAAAGAGATCGTAACCGTAAATAATTTTGGCAAAAACCGCCGGATCTTCAATTTTGTGCATGCTGGCCAGAACAAAAAGCCCGCCCAGCAGCCAACGCAGGCCCAAGTCGACCCATCCACTGGTCCACCAGCCTGAATCAGGGTGTTGCGACAGGGTAACCATTTTCAATCCATCCTGGGAATCCGTCGATAAAGACAAGCACGTTTTCAAACCCCCGCTCCATCAGCAGTTGGGCGGCCGTGTGACTGTCCTGGCAAAGACGTCCGGAACAGTAGGTGATAATCGGCCTTTGCCGCGGCACATCGTCTAAAATCGCCTCCAGGCGGCTCTCCAGGTCGCCGAGTGGCAGTGAAACCGCACCGGGGATATGGCCCGCGTCATATATGCCCTGGCTGCGCACATCGACAAAAAGTGCCTTGCCCGAATCAAAAACCCGTTTGGCCGTAGCCACGTCCGGGACTTCAAATTCAGCCCAGAGGGCGGCAAGATCGGTGTCCGCCGTAACGACCCCCGTATCCGTATCCCACTGGCCGATGAGAGGGATGCCGTGGGGGGAAAAACGATTTATCGCTAAAGCCAAAACAATGGCAATTGCCAGAAGTAAAATAACTTTTTGAAACAAATCCATCATTACGGGGATAAAATGGCAGTTCGTTTTCGTAAAAAGGGCGTCTTTTACAAGACTATGACTGCTCAATATACCGAATCAGTCTTGCCAGGAACATTTTGGGCTTCATAAAGCCGGGCATGGGACCAATCCGATCGCCATCACGTGTCACGAGAACTGTGGCCGGCAAACCGCGAATACCGAAGACACGGGATAGTTCCTTTTCCTGGTCTACGTCAACTTTTATGGCGACCACATCATTGTTCATAAAATTGATGACCGAATCATGCGCAAAGGTTTCCTTCTGCATGCGCACGCAATAGGTGCACCAGTCCGCATAGAAATAGAACACCATGCCTTTGCCGGATTCCTTCGCCTTGATCATTCCTTTGTCATATGCATGCCAGTTGATCTGATTGCCGGACCGGGCCTTATCGTTTGGCCAAGCCCACATCAATGCCGTGACGGTGAGCATCGTCAGGCAAACAATGGTTTTCCACTTCATTCGATTCATCCCCCTGAATTTTTCCGCTGGCCCGGCGATCCCCCCATGGCAAACCACCAGCGATGGCCGTCTGACGGTAGGCGTTTCTGCCAGCTAAGTAGTGTTCGTCCAGAGATGGTAGATTTTGGCTCCGAGCAAGGTCTGAGCGATTTTGAAACCGCAGGAATAGTAAACTATTTCGAGGATTTCAAAAGAGCGAAAACGCCGCTCGGGGCCAAAAGATGCCATTTATGGATGGACACTAAATAACAGCTCACAATATAACACGCATGGTGTAAAAAGGAAGGGTCAGGTCAAGATTTGCCTCTCGGTCAAATTTCGAGGGCCATGGCCTGAGGTTGAAATGATGTTTCAGGCAAGCACGGATGCCGGCGTCCTGCCCGTGGCGCCGGCACCCGCTGACGAATAGCGCCAAATCCGCATTGAGACCACAATTCAAGCATCCACCGTGATCTTTTCGCTGTCCATGGCCTCCAGGCGTTCCTGGGCGGCCAAACGCACCATCTCGTCGTCGTCTTTTTCGATGATCTGGCGCAGCAATGCCGGATCTTTCAGACGTGTCACGGCTTTCTGACGCACGTCCGGGTTGGAATGCTGCCACCGTGGAACAAAAAAGTCCTGAAATCTCATGGTCGGCCTCCTTGTCGAAAACTGAAGTGACGCGGCACCGAGTGTTCAAAGGGGTCACACGCCTTCCGTCCCGCACCACATAGATGGCAAACCTAAGGTCAACGATCGTCCCCGGGTCCATGGGGAGGGCCCCGGAGACGCGCCTATCGGCATCTTGATGCGTCCCGTATGGTAGATTCCGGCCATCGATTGTCCTTCCCCTGAAAACTATCCATCGGCAACGGCAAACCGCCTGTCGCTTGATGGCATCTTAACAGACCAGAATGAGAGGAACTGTCGAATCGTTGGGGTGGTGTTCGAAGGGAAAACAACAAGCGAAGATAATGTCCGAATCGTTAGGCCAACAGCTAGGTCTGGGGCAAATTGCGCACAGCATTTCGGAGAAAATGCGCCCAAGCGTATGACACCAGATATAACTCAAAATAGGGACAGATCCTACCACGTCAAGTTGGCTGGCGCCTGAACGAGTGCGGGACGCAGGTTCTTCATGGAGGGGTGAGGTTCGCCGGGATCTGTCCCGGCGAACCTCGGTATTCGACGGTTGGAGGATTAATTGTTATCGACGGACACGGTTTGGCCCGCTTCGGGAACAAAGGCATCATATCCTTTTTGGCCGAGGAAATCGGCAAACGCCAGGGATTGATCTTCTTCACCGTGCACCACGGCGATGCGTTTCACGTCCAGGTTGGACGCCTGCAGGAAGTGCATCATCTCGTCACGATCCGCGTGGGCGCTGAACCCCCCGATTTTCTTCACATGCGCGGCCAGGGGATATTCCTTGTTAAAAATTTTAACCATTGGCGGCTGCCCCTTGCGCCCGTCGGCTTCGTAGGCTTGTCCAAGTTCAAGGATACGGCGCCCAAGCGTGTGCTGCGCCATAAATCCGACGATCAGAATCGTGTTCCGGGGGTTATGAATCCTGTAACGCAAATGGTGCAGAATGCGGCCGGCTTCACACATACCCGATGCAGATATGACGATATGGGATTTTTTGTCCCTTGTCAGGGCGATCGATTCATCCACGGACTGGACAAAATGCATCTGGTCGGAGGTGAAGGGGTTGCGACCGTTCTGCAAAAAAGTCTCATGGGTGTCGCGGTCATAGACTTCCGGGTGTTCACCAAAGACTTTGGTCAGTTTGACCGCCAGGGGGCTGTCCACGTAGATGGGCAATCGGGGCACGGCGCCTTCCATATACAATTCGTGAAGCACATAAAGCAGTTCCTGGGTGCGGCCGAAAGCAAAGGACGGAATTAAAATGGAACCGCCGCGCTCGACCGCCTCTTCCATGACCGCCTTAAGCCGTGGCTTCAGATCGATCACCGGCTCGTGCAGACGGTCGCCATAGGTGCTCTCCATGATCATCAGATCGATGTGGCGATGCTCCTCGGGGAACGCCGTCACCGGATCCCGCAGAATCGGCTTGCCGAACCGCCCGATATCCCCGGTAAAACAAATGGTGCGGTCCCGGCCGTTTTGGCGCGCGCGAATCATGCTGATGGCCGATCCCAGAATGTGCCCGGCATCGTAAAAGGTGCAGGTCATATCTTTCCCAATGGTAACGGGATGACGGTAGGGATAGCCGCTAAACAGGGAAAGGGCATCCTCGGCATCCGACGCGGTATAGAGGGGCGTTACCGGATCGAGGCGATAGGTCTGGATGATCTCGTTGATGTTCTCGATATTAAGTTCATGGCGCCCCTTTTTTAAAAACTTACGAATTTCACTGTTGGACTTTGCCGGATGCTTTTTGCCAGACGGGTTGTCCTTCAGGTGGGATAAATGGGAACGGGCCATTTTATAGTTCAGATAATTGGCATCCGACTCTTGGATATGCGCGGCGTCCATCAGCAGATACTCGCAGGCATCCCGGGTGACACGGGTTGCAATGACACGTCCGCTGAAACCATTGCGGGCCAGCAGGGGGATCCGCCCGGAATGGTCGATATGGGCATGGGACAGAATCACATTGGTGATAGCGCTACCGTCAAAGGGCATATGCCGGTTTTTTTCAGCACTCTCCTTACGGCGCCCCTGAAACATGCCGCAATCCAGCAAAATGCGATCCTTGCCGTTGGCCAGCAAATGGGCGGATCCGGTCACTTCCCGTACTGCTCCGTGGAATGTTACGTTCATAAAGTTTCCTTTCACTGCCTGTCAGGTCCGTATGGTCATCGTCGGCCGGGCCATCCGGTTCATGATTGACCAAACAATGCTTTTACTGCGTTGCGATCCGTCGTGCCGTCCGCCTGTTTAGGCAGCCGATCGACCAATTCAACGTAGCGGGGTTTTTTATAGCGCGCGATGCGCACCGCTACGAATTCGGCCAGGTCATCCGGAGCAATCGTTTCTCCGGGATGAAGGACACAAACGGCTTTGACGCCCTCACCGAACTTCGGGTCCGGCACGCCGATCACGGCGACGTCCGCAACGGCCTCGTGGGTCATAATGACCGCCTCCACCTCGGCCGGATAGACGTTTTCCCCCCCGGGCTTGATCAATTCTTTTTCAGGCTTGCGCCCCTTGAACCAGAGGACTCCGCTGGCATCCACGCTGCCAAGATCACCGGTGTGGTGCCAGCCATTGCGAAAGATGCGCGCATTATAGTCCGCCTGCCGCCAAAACCCCTGGAACACCAGCGGGCCCCGGACGACAATTTCCCCCGTCGCACCCGTCGGCACAGGACGATCCTGCTCGTCAACGATCCGGTATTTCGTCAACAGCCCCTGCCGGCCGGCGGCTCCGGGGTTATCAGAAACCGGCGACAGGGTCACGAATCCGGAAGTTTCCGTCTGTCCGTAGAGGGTCCAGAAGCGACAATCCGCCCGCGCTTCAAAAGCCGCGATGGTGTCCGGGTGATCCAGTCCCAAAACGTTTTTCAAAGAACTGAGATCCCGTGGTTGCTGATCGAGCGCTTCCATGAGCTTGCTGAGGATGGGCGGGAAGCTTCCCAGCAGGGACACACCGGCTTTTTCCGTCCAGTCCAGCGCGCGTTCGGGATCGAAGCGGTCCATGATGACATTCAGTCCACCGGCATGCATGACGGAAAAAGCCAGATTCAATCCGGTGATGTGAAACAACGGCAGCATGTTGAGGTAGGTGTCGTCAGCGGACAACCCAAGGGTGGCCATGGTCTGGATGTTGCTATAGATAAAATTGTGGTGACTCAAAATGGCACCCCGTGAACGCCCTTCGACGGCGGCCGTGTAGATCAAACAATAGGGGTCGTCGCCGCCGACAGCGCCATCGGCGGCATCGTCCGGCACGGTTTCCGTTCCCGGCTCCATGATGTCGCCCAATGCTGTCAAGAGAAATTGTTGGTCAGGAAAACCGGGAGACCCCGCAAGACGTTCAACCGTGTCGGCATTATCCGCATCAAAAAAAAACCAGGACGGCTCCGCGTCGGCAATGACATGACGGAGTTCATCCACCGCAAGGCGCCAGTTCATGGGAACCAATATCGCCCCCAGGCAGGCCGCTGCGCCCATGACAAGAAAATACGCCGCGCTGTTGTTCGCCAGGATGGCCACCCGGTCCCCTTTGGCCAAACCCCGTTGCGCCAATCCCCGGGCCAATGCCATGGTTTGGTCGGCCAGTTCGCGGTAGGAAATCTGCCCGTCATGTGACCTCAAAGCCGGGCGATCGCCGTGCAGAGAAGCATTGCGATAAAAAAGGTCATACAGCGTAAAATCGTGCATGGACAGCCTCCTTCCTTTACCCTGCTCAGATGGGATGACGCATATGGCTGGCTTTACGGGAGCCCGCCACTTCAAGGCCTGTGGCATAGATGCGGCGTGATTATCGAACTATACCCATAAGCCCTAAAAGCTTGCAAGCCCCATACAATCCGCATAGCTGGAATTCGGGGCTTTCGCACGGTAGGATTGCATCCGATAGGGGCGATACCCCTTCCGGGGTTTTGACACGAAGTGAGATTTCTGGTACGTTTGATAAGCAAAATGACCGTAACCATTTGATCGGGGACAGCTGTCCCGCCTTATGGCAACGAATCAAGTATTTGGCGGCAATAAACTCCCGCCGTGGGTGATATCCTAATCCAGTGGCGGTACTCGTATTGGCGATACCGCACATTGAATACAGGCCGGCAGTGGTACGAATTGAGCCGCGTTCGAATGAGGCTGTTCGGAGTTTGCCATGAAATGTCCGAGATGTGATTATCCCCGCAAGCCGGGAGATCGCGAATGCCCGCAATGCGGTATCGATTACGCTTACGTTGAGAAGAAAATGGCGCAGGGGGGACTTGAAAACGAGGCCGATTCACCCGCCGGCGCCTCCGACGCAGCAGCAGTATCCGTCGCCAACAATAAGGTGAAAACAATGCCTGAAATGGATCTGCCGTCTTCTGACATCCAGCAGCCCCAATCTCCGCCGGCGCCCAAAGTTGCCTGCCCGAAATGTGGCTTTGACAATCCCGAGCAAAGCAAGGAATGCCTGCGGTGCGGGATCATTTTTGAAAAATATGAAGCCTACCTCGAAAAAAAACGACAGGTAGAAGAAGAAACCAACCAGACCACCGATGGTCTCCTTGACCCCGAAACTATTCGGGCTGCCGCGGAGAGCAGCCAGCCCGTTGCTGCCGCCGCCGAACTGGCCAAAACGGCCTGTCCCCATTGTGGACAACGCTACAAAATCCGTGACGACCAGATCGGCATCACCACCCGCTGTAAAAAATGCAGTTCCATCTTTAAAATCGAAGTTATCCCGAGCATATAGCCGGCACTACGTTTAACGGCGCCTTTCGGCCGAATCCCAATGCACCGCCAAGCCGTTTGTGGTGATGGCAACCAGATGATCGTCCAGGATGCGCTGTTGAATCTCCCAGGACGTGCCCCGATAGACAAGCGTCAGGGTATCGCCACTGTCGATCGACACGACACGGCAGTTGGACAGCCCCTTCATCCCGACCCCCACAGCCTTCAGGACCGCCTCCTTGGCCGTCCAAAAACGGTAGAAAAGGTGCCATTCATCTTCACCGCCGAGCTGCCATTCCTGTTGATTGGCGATCTTTCTAAAAAGATTGCGGGAACGCGGGCGTATGCGTTCGATGTCGATGCCCAGCGGCTTGCGGCCGGTGACACCGGCCACATAGGTGGGTTTGTGGGTCACAGTCCAATACCATCCGTTTGACGGCAGCGGTACCCCTTCCCTGTCCTTCTGCAAACGGCCTAGGACACCGCCGGATCTGCGGGCCGACTGACGGGCCGCCGCCCGGGCCAGACGGCTTAGGGCAATGACATGGCGTCGCCCCCTCCAGGCACGAATGGTATCGGGCACCTTCAGAATGACCGGAAATAGCGCCGGCTTTTCGACCAGTCCTTCCATTCTGGAAGACACCTCCTGAAACATCTCTTTTACGACTGGGCTTGGTCCTCAGCCGTTTGGAGAATCATACGGCAATCGGCCACAGTTACCCCCTCTCCTTGGGGATGCGCCAGCATCGGATTGATGTCCAGTTCGACGATCTCAGGGTGATGCATGGCCAAGTCGGAAAGGCGCACCAGGGCCTGCTCAATGGCCTCCGTATCGGCCGCCGGTGTCCCGCGAAACCCCTTGAGCAGTTTGACGGCACGGACAGCATTGAGCATGCGGCGGGCCTCGTTCCGGCCAATGGGTGCCAGGCGAAAGGTTACATCTTTGAAGACTTCCACAAAAATCCCGCCGAAACCAAACATGAGCAAAGGCCCAAAGCCCGGATAGCGGTTCATTCCCAGGATAACTTCCTGTCCGGCCGGCGCCATTTTGACCACCAGTACGCCATTGATGTCGGCGTCCGGATCGTAGTGGCGGGCATTGGCAATAATCCGGTCATAAGCCGCCCGGGCAGCCTCGCGATCCTCTATGCCCACCACAACGCCGCCCGCATCGGATTTGTGCAAAATTTGGGGCGAAACGATCTTCATCACCACGGGAAACCCCATGGTTTCCGCCAGGTCAGCCGCGCCTTCGGCATCGCGGGCCAAACGGGTCGGCGAGACATCAAAGCCGTAGCATTCCAGAATCTGGGCCCCCTCAAGCTCGCCTATGGCCGTCTGCCCCGCCTTCAAACAGTCCTCGATAATGCCCCGGGCTTTGTCCACGTCGTAGGTAAAGCGCAAGGGCGCCATTTTCTGGCGATTCAGCCATTGGGAATAACGATAGAGCGCTCCGAACGATTTGGCGGCATTCTCGGGAAAGCGATAAACCGGATAGCCCTGCCCCTGAAGATACTGGACACCGGCGGAGACATCGACGATGCCCATAAAGCTGCTCAAAATCGGCTTGTGGGAATGGCGGGCCACCTTGGTGATGGCCTTGGCCGTTTCCAGGGCGTTGGTCATGGACTGCGGCGTCAGGATGACCAGGGCCCCGTCCACGCCCTGGTCCTTGATGACAGCGGCCAAAGCATTTTCATAACGGTCCTGGGTCGCATCCCCGATCACATCCACCGGATTGTGGATATTGGCAGTGGACGGCAGGTGGCTTGCCAGCACTTCCACGGTCTCCGGCGCCAGCTGCGCCAACTGAAGACCTGAGGATACCGTCATATCGGTTGCCACGATGCCCGGCCCCCCGGCGTTGGTCACAATGGCCACCCGATTGCCATTGGGGATTCGCCGGGTAATCTTCCCGAGGCGGCTTTCCGATTTAAACGCAAACGCATTGGCGAAATCGAAAAGCTCATCGATGGTATCCACCCGTATGACGCCGGCCTGTTCAAAGATGGCGTCGTAGACCGCTTCGGTTCCGGCCAGTGCGCCGGTGTGGGAGGCGGCTGCTTCGGCACCGGCCGAAGTACGGCCGGACTTGATTACCAGAACCGGGGTGGGACGATCACCGGACGTAATTTCTTTAACCGTCTTAACAAAGGAGGATCCCCGCCGAAGCTCTTCCACATAGAGCATGATCACATCCGTATCCAGATCCTGGTGGAGATACTGCAAAAGATCCAGTTCGTCCACATCGGCTTTGTTGCCGATGGATATAAATTTGGAGAACCCGAAGTCACGGGCCGCCGCGAAATCCAAAACAGCCGTGCACAAGGCCCCGCTTTGGGAAATAAAGGAAATATTCCCCGGGTTGGGCATGCGGGCGGAAAAGCTGGCATTCAGGCGAACGGAAGCATGGGGATTGATCACGCCCAGGCAGTTGGGGCCCACCATGCGCACACCGGCCTCACGGCACATGGCCACCAGACGGTCTTCGATGGCCCGGCCCTCGGCGCCGACTTCCCGGAACCCGGCCGAAACGACGACAACCCCTTTGACCCCTTTACGAATGGCCTCTTCGATGGCGCCCACCGCACGATTCGGCGGCAGGATGATCATGGCCAGGTCGACCGTATCGGGGATTTCGGTAATGGAAGCGTAGGCCCGGACACTGAGCACCGACCTTGCGGTCGGATTGACGGGATAAAGCGTGCCCTGGTAGCGGCCTCGCAGGATATTGGCAAAAATATCATGCCCGACCTTGCCGGGAGTGGTCGATGCCCCGACCACCGCCACCGATTGCGGAGAAAAGATCGCATCAATTCTTTCCATTCTCGACTCCTTGGAAAAGTTGTAAAAACTGAATGTCCATCGGCACAGGCGCCGGTCCTGCGCGAATCTTTAGGTGTCTTGCCCTTCTTCAGAGTGCGCGGCGTCATCCGCCCCGCGCTGGGATAGGATCAGGTCGTAGGCTTCCCGCCGGGTGAGGCCGAAACTGGCCGCCACTTCCTTGGCCAAAGCGGAATGGCTCTTACGGCCATCACGCAGGGCCCGGGCAATCACTTCCTGGATCGACTGCGCATTCTCAGGCTTGGTGCGGTCGCAGCCGGCCACCAGCAACGTAATTTCCCCTTTGATTTCACTGCGCTGGTTCAGCTCCTCGGCCAGGTCCGACAGGGAACCGCGCATAAACTCTTCGTAACGTTTGGTGATTTCCCGGCCGATGACGGCAAAACGCTCGCCGAGGGCCTCGTGGACCTCCCTGGTAAAACGGGCGATGCGATGGGGCGATTCATACCAGATGAGGGTACGCCTCTCTTCCGCCAGGGACAGCAGTTCCTGCTTCCGCCGACCGGCTTTGCGGGGGGGGAACCCCAGAAACAGGAACGCATCGGTTGGCAAGCCCGCGGCCGAGAGGGCGGCAATAGCCGCCGAAGGGCCCGGAATGGGTGAAACCGCAATGCCCTGGCACACGGCCTCATGCACCAGGACATAACCCGGATCGGAAATGGCCGGCGTACCGGCATCGGACACCAGGGCAATGGACTCTCCTCCGGTCAACCGCTGCAACAACTCGCCGGTGCGCTGCCGTTCATTATGCTCATGGTAGGACACCAGCGGTGTTTTGATGCCATGGTGGGCCAGGAGGCGGCCGGTCCGGCGGGTATCTTCCGCCGCGATCCGCTGGACCGCCCGCAAGATCTTCAACGCCCGCAGGGTGATGTCGTCCATATTGCCGATCGGTGTTGCCACGACGTACAAAGTGCCTGGCGCTGGGGTGACGTGTTCAGCCATTGCGCAAACCAAATGCATTGCGGATCAGATCGATAGTGTGTTTGCCTTCACGACGCGTGACCGTCACCACGTCAAAACGGGCCTTCACATGCGACTGATCGGTCATTTTCAAATAGCCCAGGGCCACCTTGGCAACCTGTCTTTGCTTGTGGGGCGTCACCGCTGCTTTGGCACTGCCATAGCGTGAAGACGTTCGGGCTTTGACCTCGACGAAAACCAGCGTCTCACCCTCACGGGCGATAATGTCGATTTCGCCGCTGCGGGTGCGGTGATTGCGGGTGATGATCTTGTAGCCGCGCCGCTTCAAAAAGCGTGCGGCCATGGCCTCCGCCTTTTGGCCAAAACGTTGTGGCTTATTGAGCATCCCCCCGCCCTTCTCCCAAGTTGATCTTGTCTGCGGAATGATAAAGCACGGTTTTGCCGCGCAACCAGTTATTCACGGTCGTTGCCACCAGCTTCGGGGCAGAATTCTTTCACACCTTTGAAACCGCGGCGATGAATGGGGCAGCATCCATGTTGTTTCACCGCCTCCCGGTGCGCCCGGGTCGGGTAGCCCTTATGACGGTCGAATCCGTATTCGGGGTAGCACGCGTGGTAACGCTCCATCAGGCCGTCACGGGTCACTTTGGCCACAATCGAAGCCGCGGCAATCGAAGCACTGCGCGCATCCCCTTTGGGAATGGCCATTTGGGGCAGGGGCACGGCCGTCGGATAGGTGCCGTCGATCAGCAGATAGTCCGGCCGGAAAGGAAGATGATCCACCGCTACCGCCATGGCACGCAGCGAGGATTGAAGAATGTTGATGCGGTCGATGACGTCGGCATCGATAACGCCGACACCGATGGCCAGCGCGTTTCGACAGATTCGGCGATAGGCGGCCAGGCGCTTTTTGGGCGTCAGTTGTTTGGAATCCCTGATACCCTCCAGGGGCAGGGTATCGCCCAGGACAACAGCCGCGGCAACCACCGGTCCCGCCAAGGGCCCCCGTCCGGCCTCATCGACGCCGGCCACCCGGCGGTATCCCTGGACACGGGCCTCATTTTCGAATTGCTGCAGATCCTGGTTCACACCCCGTCGCCCTCCGCCATCGGCAGTTGCTAATCGTTCGGTTCAGGTCACAGCAAAGGGCCCCGCGCATCCATCCCAGTGAGCATGCAGCGGGGCCCGTCAACAGGTAAAAAAACCGGCGGTTTAGAAACGGCGTTCCTTGATGCGGGCCGCTTTACCGCGCAGTTTGCGGAGGTAGTAAATCTTGGCCCGGCGGACACGGCCGCGGGAGACCACCTCGACTTTGTCGATAATCGGTGAATGGGTCGGGAAGACGCGTTCCACGCCGACGCCATAGGACACCTTGCGGACAGTAAAGGTTGCGTTCGTGGTGCCTTTGCGCTTGCTGATAACCACGCCCTGGAAGACCTGAATACGTTCCTTCTCGCCTTCTTTAATTTTGACGTGCACCTTGACCGTATCCCCGGGAGCGAACTCCGGCAGATCAAGCCGCATCATTTCTCTTTCCAGTTGTTTTAGCTTTTCCATGGTTTACCCCTATCCTTCTTCCAACAGTTTGATATTCATGACCGGGACATCAGCAGGCGATCCATCACAATTGCCGCCGCACAGCGAACCGACAGGTGGTTATAGCCCTGATGATCGCCAATCGGCTCTAAGATAATCTCCGATGCTTCGATCAGGTCCGGGTGCAATCCCCAGGCCGTTCCAAATATAATTAAATGCGGCGACCCCGTCTCCAAGCGCTCCGCCAATTGGTCAAATCCGTATGCATCCGGATAGCGCCGGGCGCAGGTGGCAACAACCGCAGGTGGCTCGCCATTCTCCCCCGCGATAAGTGCCCGGGTTTCGTCCAGGGAAGCCGTTATCTTGACCAGTTCCAGGGCTTCGCGTCGCTTCGGGTTGTGGTCGCCACCGGCCCCGCCGGTCCAGTGCCCGACAATCTTGGCGGCCAGCCCCCGCTGATCTTCCAGCGGGGTGATCACATGAAAAGACCTTATCCCGTAGGTCCGGGCAGCCCTGGCAATATCATGCAAATCCAGATTGGTGACCGCCGAGGCGACCGTATCGCCTTTTTTGTCAATGACCGGATAGTGAATCAGGGCGACATGCAGATTGAACCTGGATAAGGTTTTCAAGTTCCTGGGACCACTTCTTCAGTATGGCAATTTCCTGTGCCGTGAATTCACGTTTTTCAAGCAAATCCGGTCGTTTTAAAAACGTTCGCACCAGCGCCGCCTCGAGACGCCATTGCGCAATGGCCGCATGGTTCCCCGACAGCAGCACATCCGGTACTTCCCGCCCCTCAAAATCCCGTGGACGGGTATAGTGCGCATGTTCCAACAGCCCATCCGCAAACGAATCGTTGGCCGCCGAGTCAAGGCCGCCGAGAACACCTGGAATCAAGCGCACCACGGCATCCACAACCACCATGGCCGGTAATTCACCGCCGGTCAAAACATAATCGCCGATGGAGATCTCGGCATCGACGAACTGCTGCACGATGCGCTCATCCACCCCTTCATAGCGACCACAAATAAAAATCAGCCCCTGCCGGCCGGCCAGTTCGGCCGCCGTCTGCTGGCTGAAGGGACGGCCCTGGGGGGTCATGAGCAAGGTGGCCGCCTCCGGCATCCGTTCCCGCTCCGCGCGAAGTGCTTTCGCCAGTGGTTCCGGCTTCATTACCATGCCGCACCCACCACCGTATGGTCGATCGTCGGTCACCTTGTGGCGATCTTCCGCGAAAGCACGGATATCCACAGCACTGCCGTTGAGATGGCCTTGTTCGATGGCCCGCCTGACAATGCCGTGCGTCCAGAAACGATCGAACATCTCAGGAAAAATTGTCAGGACGGCCACATCCATTATCTTGCAATCCTTCCCGATGCCATCACGTGTGCGCTACAACCCCTCGGGAAGGACAACCTCCATCCGTCGCCGATCCGTATCGATTACCTGGACGACCGACGCCAATGCCGGCACCAATATCTCTTCCTCGCCCTTGCGAACGACATAAACATCATTGCTGCCTGTCGGCAGAATGGTTTCCAATGTACCCAAAAACTGTTCTTCAGCCGTATAGACCGCCATGCCGATCAACTCAAACCAGTAGTAGCTTCCGTCTTCCAGTTCCGGAAGCATCGCCTTGTCCACCAGAATGCGGCTGCCCACAAGCGCCAGGGCGCCATCCCTGTCATCCACCCCCTCGATTGCCAGCAGCATCCCCCTTCCATGGGGTTTGGCCCAAGCCACTGTGCAAGGCTGAATGCGGCCGTCAAGATATTCCAACTGCAGTATGCGGCCCGCATCGAACATTGTCGGCGAATCGGCATGGGAACGAACCTTGACAGCCCCCTTTAGGCCGTGCACGCCCACGATCTCACCAATGAACAGGGTATCATCGGCCGTATGCCTGTCATTCGATGATCTCAAGTACCGTCCGTTTTTTCACCTTGGCCGAAGCCGCACTCAAAATGGTTCGCATGGCACGCGCGGTCCGACCCTGCTTGCCGATTACTTTACCCAAATCCTCTTTGGCCACCTTAAGCTCGAGAACCGATGTCTGGTTACCTTCAACCTCGGAAACCGAGACCTCGTCAGGATTGTCAACCAGCGCCCGTGCGATGTAATCAATCAGGTCTCTCATAGCTCCATCTCCTTTGTTGGTGGGTGAGAATATGGGGCAGAGGTGCTATGCCGTCCCTTGCGGAGTCGCCTCCTTTTTCAACAGACTTCTGACCGTATCGGTCGGGACGGCACCTTGCTCTATCCAATATTGGACGCGTTCCTGTTTCAACGTAATCTCTGCCGGGTCGCGCAATGGATTATATGTTCCCACCGCTTCCAGATATCGACCGTCACGAGGGGACTCACTGTCGGCAACGACAATGCGGTAGTAGGGTTTCTTTTTAGCACCATGTCGGGCCAGTCTGATTTTTACTGCCATTCTCTTCTCTCCTTTAGAAAGGTAGCATGCCCCGGCCAAGGCCGCGCATACCGCTTTTATTCATCTTCTTCATCATTTTCATGACCTGGGTATAATTTTTCAACAGGCTGTTGACGTCCTGCACACGGGTACCGCTGCCTTTGGCGATCCGCTTGCGCCGGCTGCCGTTGATAATGGCGTGGTTGCGTCGCTCTTTGGCGGTCATGGAATTGATAATCGCCTCGATTTTCACGAGTTCACCATCGTCCACATCCAGATGCTTCATCTGCTTCATCTTGCCCATGCCCGGTATCATTTGCAGCAGATCGGACAGGGAACCCATTTTACGGACTTGCACCAGCTGGTCGCGAAAGTCTTCCAGCGTGAACTGGCTTTTCCGTAATTTTTTTTCCAGCTCGACCGCTTTTTTCTCATCGACAACCGACTGGGCCTTTTCGATGAGGGTAAGAACGTCGCCCATCCCCAGAATGGTAGACGCCATTCGGTCGGGATGGAACTGTTCCAGCTGCGTCAGTTTCTCCCCGGTGCCGACAAACTTGATTGGCTTGCCCGTGACCGCTTTGACGGAAAGCGCCGCACCCCCACGGGCATCGCCATCGGTCTTGGTCAGGACAATCCCGCCGATATTCAACGCATCGTTGAAGGACTGGGCAATGTTGACCGCATCCTGGCCGGTCATGGCGTCGGCCACCAGCAAGGTGTCCGACGGTTTGACGGCCTCTTTGATGCGTCCCAGCTCCGCCATCAACGTTTCATCGATGTGCAGGCGGCCGGCCGTATCAAGCAGCAGCACGTCGCAACCGGCCATCTGGGCGGCAACCCGGGCTTCCAGGCAGATATCCACAGGATCCATGTCCGCCTGGGACGCATACACCGGCACCGACAACTGTCCGCCGAGCTTGGTCAGCTGGTCGATGGCCGCCGGCCGGTAGACGTCCGCCGGAACCAGGTATGGTTTGTGCCCGTTGTCGCGCAGGTGCACGGCCAGCTTACCGGCGGTGGTCGTTTTCCCGGAGCCCTGGAGCCCCACCAGCATGACCGCCACCGGCCTGGGGCCCTTGAGGTCGAGCTGTTCATGCCGGGAGCCCATCAGCTCGGTGAGCTGCTCATTGACGATCTTGATGATCTGCTGCCCAGGGGTCAGGCTGGTCAGCACATCCTGCCCCAGGGCCCGCTCCTTGATCTCGGCAATGAACTTCTTGACAACCCGAAAATGGACATCCGCTTCCAGCAGTGCCAAACGCACCTCGCGGAGGCCCTCTTCGATGTTGCTTTCCGTTAGCTTGCCGTGCCCTTTGAGCTTTTTAAATACCGACTCAAGCTTATCGGACAGGTTTTCAAACATAACCTTTCCCCAATCAGCCTTCTATTGTCATAAATCCTTGAATTTAGATTTTTAACAATGGTATGTCAAGAATAAAAGGAAGGCTCGCAACAGACGGTTTCCCCTTCCACGAGGGGGTGTGCTGACCACACGATAAGAAACGAAGGCGGGTGGAATGCATTCGAGACGACTTCCATTTCACAATTAGCCTAACCTTCTAAAAATTGCAAATAAAATGATCATAGAGACCCCCCGCAGAGACATCAAGGATTTGGATCGGGACGCCCTCCAGCAGTGGCTTGCCCAGCAGGGCGAAGCACCCTACCGGGCTGACCAGATCTGGCGCTGGATTTATCGCGATCAGGCCGATACCTTCGACGAAATGAGCAACTTGGGTAAATCGCTGCGCCAAACCCTGGCGGCGAGCTTCGCGATCGACCGCCTGCTCCTGGCCAAACATGAGAAAGCCCGTGACGGCGCTGAAAAATTTCTTTTCGAACTTCAAGACGGCCGCCATATCGAAAGCGTGCTCATCCCGGAACGGAACCACGCCACCCTGTGCATCTCGAGCCAGGTAGGATGCGCCCAGAACTGCCGTTTCTGCTTCACGGCCACCGGCGGGTGGGAACGCAATCTGACCCGTGGAGAGATCCTCGGCCAGGTGCGGGACGTCAAACACCGTCTACGCCATCCGGAAGTCCTGACCAATATCGTGTTCATGGGCATGGGGGAACCGCTGGCCAACTACCGCAACGTGGTGGATGCCATCCACTTGTTGCTGGACAATAAAGCCGGTTTCGGCTTCTCCCAGCGCAAGATCACGGTTTCCACCGCCGGCCTGGTGCCCCAGATGGAAAAACTGGGCCGCGAGACCGCAATCAGCCTGGCCGTTTCCCTCAACGCTACGGACAACGCCACCAGGAGTCGCCTGATGCCCATCAATCAGCGCTATCCGCTCGAAACGCTGCTGGAAGCCTGCCGCCGCTACCCCTTGCGCCCCCACCGGCGGATTACCTTCGAGTACATCCTGATCCAGGGCGTCAACGACCGACGGGAGGATGCCCGGCGGCTGGCAAAGCTCCTCCGCCCCATACGATCCAAAATCAACCTCATTCCTTTCAATGAGCATGAAGGGTGCCGCTTCCGGTGCCCGACCGAAACGGTTATCCTGCAATTTCAAAAACGTCTTATCGACCTGGGATACACGGCCATCATCCGCAACAGCAAAGGAAGGGATATTTCGGCGGCCTGCGGCCAACTCCGGGCCCGAACCGAGGGCATTCCCATAACCTGACAGGCATTTTTCCAGGCACCACCCGTTCAAACCAGTAAGGCGCTGACCTTTTCAGGGGGCAACGGCCGCACCTGGAGGCATTCCTTCTGGTTGGCCCGCATCACCAGGATATCCACATCCCGGTCCGGGGGCGCCTTGCTGTAACCGGCGCAGATGGCCCCCGCCCGTTCCACTGCGGTCCGGTCCGCATGACGGGAGACCAGGACCGTCGGCCCCGGGTAGGACTTTAGCTTCAGCATGACGTCCCAGGCCGGATCGAAATTCCGGGTCAGTTCCTGATTCTCGGCCTTGGTGCGCCCCACGACAATTTTGGTGCCATCCTCCAACCGGAAGTGGCGGCCAACCTTCAACAATTCCAGTTCCGCCTCCCGCACCGCCTCCTGATGGTCGAACAAATCTTTCAGGCGGCGGGAATAATTGGCATCGGTCAGCAGGCAGCCGCCGGCCGGCGCCGGATAGTCCCGGATACCGAACGTTTCGGCCAATTCCATCTGCCGTTTGCGGGATCGTCCGCTGATGTCCAGCAGGCGCTCCCGGTCCACCAGGCCCCGGGTTTCCGGGATGGTCGCGGGCAGCAGCCGGGCGCTGAGAGGCCTCAGGATATACCCGTCATGGCCGGAATGCTTTTCCACATAGCGCAGGGAGGTTTTGTTCTGGCTCATGGGCCGCTGGCCCAGCACTTCACCGCTGAAAAGAAAGTCGAAGCCCTCCGTTTGCAGGCGTTCCCCGGCCAGGCGGAACATGAGGGCGTGACAGTCCATGCAGGGGTTCATGTTCTTGCCGTATCCGCAGGCGGGTTGACGCAGCATGGGCAGGTAGACGTCCGTGATGCGCTGAACGGTCAGCGGAATTCCCGTATGACGTGATGCGGCACGGGCTTTGTCGGCCGAGAAAAAAGGGGTTTCAAATGAAATCCAGGCAACGTCTATGCCCTGCTGGCGAAGCACCAGGGCGGCCAGCATGCTGTCCAGGCCACCCGAACATAGTCCCAACGCACGCACGGCTTTATTTTTGGTATCGCTCATGATAGGTTCCCAAACCGTTTATCCGTTCGCGAAAATCGTCACCGAATTCACATGTGAGCAACGACCGGCCATGGATCCGCTTCGCAAAAAAACGGACAAGATCAGAAAAATCCTAAGAAAGGCCTATCCGGATGTCAAGACGGCCCTGACCCATCGCAACCCCTACGAGTTGCTGGTGGCCACCATCCTTTCGGCCCAGACCACCGACCGCCAGGTCAATGGGGTAACCGGCAAACTGTTTGAACGCTTCCCCCGACCGATGGACCTGGCCGCCGCACCCCTCGACGAAATCGAGGCAATCATTCGTCCAACCGGTTTTTTTCACAACAAAGCCCGCAATATCCGGGCCTGCGCCCGTACCCTGGCGGACCGGCACGCGGGGCAAGTACCCGACCGCCTGGAAGACCTCACCCGCCTGCCCGGCGTGGGCCGAAAGACCGCCAATGTGGTGCGGGGGGCCGCCTTCGGGAAACCGGGTATGGTCGTGGATACCCACGTCAAACGCATTTCCGGACGGCTCGGGCTGACCGCACACGCCGATCCGGTCAAAATTGAATTCGACCTCATGGCCATTGTTCCCCAAAGGGCCTGGAACGCTTTTGGTTTGCAACTGATTCATTTCGGGCGGGATGTCTGCCACGCCCGCAAACCCGCCTGCCCGGGCTGCCCGCTCCGGCGCCTGTGCCCCTTCCCGGAAAAAACGGCATCCTGAAGACGGCCCTCAAATGGTGTCGTTGTCGTCCAACTTGAACAGTTTGCGGATGGCGGCCAGCAGTTGGGCCTTGTTGCCATGCCCTTCCTCGCGTTTGAGGATGGTGGTTGGATCGTGCAGGATTTTATTGACGAGGGCGTTGACCATCTTGTCCAGGGCTTCCGGCGCGACCTCCGGTAACGAACCCCCTGAAAAGGTGCGAGCCACCTCCGCCCGGGTAACACCTTCGAATTTGCGGCGCAGGCCCACGATGGTCGGCACGACATCGAGATTTTCATACCACTGGTGAAAACGGATTACGGCTTCGTCCACGAGGCGTTCACCCTTTACCGCGGCCCGCTGGCGATCCTCGATGTTTTCTTCGATAACCCCTTTAAGGTCATCGATGTCATAGGCATAAATATTGTTCAGGCGATTGATCTCGGGGTCGATATCCCGCGGCACGGCAATGTCGATAAAAAACAACGGGCGATTGCGGCGGCGGCGCATCACCCCCCGGACCTGTTCCCGCCGGATGACGTAATCGGAAGCCCCGGTGGAACTAATGACGATATCCACCGACTCCAGGCCAGTGGCGATTTCCTCGAAACGGATCGCCCGGCCATTGAACCGCCGGGCCAGTTCCACCCCTCTTTCGAAGGTCCGGTTGGCTACCAGGATCTGGTCGGCATGATTTCGGATCAGGTGTTCGACGGCAAGCTCGGCCATCTCCCCCGCCCCGACCAGCATGACCTTGCGGCCTTCCAGATCCCCAAAGATTTTCCGGGCCAGTTCAATCGCGGCATAGCTGATGGATACGGCATGGTCGCCAATGCCGGTTTCGGTGCGGACCCGTTTGGCCACGAGGAATGTCTTGTGCAACAGACGGTTTAATATGACGCCCGAGGTTTTTTTGGTGGCCGCCTTGCGGTAAGCTTCTTTGATTTGCCCCAGAATCTGGGGCTCGCCCACCACCATGGAATCCAGGCTGGAGGCCACACGGAAAATGTGGCGCACGGCCTCGTCATTCACATGCCGGTAGAGTTTGTCTTCAAAATCATCCGCCGGGATGCCGTTCATCTCGGCCAGCAAGGTAACAATCTGACGAACCGCATCGTCTTTGGACGATGTCGTCACCAATGCCTCCACCCGGTTGCAGGTGGACACCAAAAGAACTTCATGAACCGCTTCCAGAGCATGCAGATCAAGCAGCGCCTGGTCACTTTCATCGCCGGAGAATCCAATGCACTCCCGGATTTCAACTGGAGCGGTTTTATGGTTCAAACCAATTAGAAGAATATCGTGTTTATTGATCATGGATCGCCATCGTCACGCATCGGACGATTGTTTTTCAGTTTACCCCATCGATGCAAGGAACACCCCGGCATTCAGCGGCCGCCTACCGGCCTGTAAACTCACCGTGGTGCCCGGACAGGAACAAATTGACCCCTAAAAATGTAAACAGCACGGTGGCAAAGCCAATGATGGCCATGACGGCCGTTCGCCGGCCCCGCCAGCCCACCGACAGCCGCATGTGGATCATGACGGCATACAGGAGCCAGGTGATGCCGGACCAGACCTCCTTGGGGTCCCAGCTCCAAAAGCGTCCCCAGACCGATTTGGCGTAAACCAGCCCCATGATCAGCCCCAGTGTCATCATTAAAAACCCACCCAGAATGCACCCATAGCCTGCGGAATCCAACTGGTCCAGCGACGGCAGGCGGCGAAAAAAGAATCCCGGTTTTTTCGATTTGATCGCCCGTTCCTGGGTCAGGTAGAGCACGCCCAGGCCGCAAGCCAGGGCCATACCGGCCTCACCGATAAAAATGAACGTGACGTGCGAAACCAGCCACAGGCTTTTAAGCACCGGCTTGGCGGCCATGGTGGTGGCCGGCAGGGTGGCCACTACCGCCACGACGGCCGTGGCCAGAGGCGCGGCAAAAATCCCCATAACCTTCAGCCGATAGCGGTAGTGAAAAAGAAGAAACACCCCGGTGAGGGCCCATCCGGCAAAAGACAGGGTATCCCTCAGGGTGTTGACCGGGAGATGCCCTGACGCCACGGTGCGGTAGCCGATCCAGAGGGTATGAATAAGGCACCCGGCGGAGAGCAGCCATACGCCATAGTGATGCAGCTTTTTTTTCTGCGTAAAAAGAAAAGCGACATACGCCACGGTGCTTAACGCATACAGCCCCAATGTCCCGAGGATTCCGATATCCATGACTACTTAATGCGCCTCCTGCCGCATGGGCGATTATGGGTAGGCCATCAGACGCTCAGCGTCAAAGCCGTCCCCCAGTTCGGATTGCAGCAGCGTATTGATGCCGTCCCTGTCGCCGTCTTTGACCAATGCCAGCAACCCGCCGTCGATCAAGCGGCCCAGGACCTTCCGGTGTTCATCCGGGGCATGCTCCCGTTCTACCAATCGTTGGCGGATGGCCCCCAGCAACTGCAGAAAGGGGGCATACTCTTCGCCGAAATAGGCTTCCAGTTCCTGGCGCAGGCGCCGGGCCACGGCCGGGCTCTTGCCGGAGGTGGAGATGCTGATCAGCAAATCCCCCCGTTCGACGAGGGACGGCAGAATGAAGTGTCCCCTGTCCGGCTGGTCCGCAAAATTGCATAGCACGTGATGCCGGGCCGCATCCGCCCCGATACGGCTGTTCAGGTCGGGATCGTCCGTGGCGCTGAACACCAGAAACATAGATGTCATATCCGAAGAACGATAAGGCCGATCGTGCCAGGTCAAACGCCCTGCGCCGGCCAGGTCACGAATGACCTCCGTCGCCCGGGGGCTGACCACCGTCACCCGGGCGCCGGCCCGCAGAAGAGTCTGTGCTTTGCGGCTGCCGACCGCTCCGCCGCCCACCACCAGGGCCTGGCGCCCCTTCATGTCGAGATAGACCGGATAGTATTGCATCGGCTTAGTCCACCACCACCGTCATCAAATCTTCCGCGATCAGCAAAGGGCCCTGGTAGGCCCGCCGGCATTGCGCGGCAATGTCGATCGCGTCGCAGGCCGGATAGAAGTGGGTCAGCATCAGTCGTTGGACTTCGGCCTGGGCCGCCATCCTGCCGGCCAGAACCGGCGTAAGGTGCCCGGGGATTTTCTCTTCGTCCGGCACGGCCGACTCACATATCAACAGTCCGGTCTTGTGCGCCAAGTTCACCAGATTCTCCGTGTAATCCGTATCGCCGGAATACACAACCGACCGTCCGGAAGGCGTTTCGATACGAAAGGCCACGCTTTCGGGATTATGGGCCATGGGCGCAGCCGCGACGGTGAACCCCTCCTCCGTCAGTCCCGGTTGACGGCTTCCATCCAGCTCCACCAAATCGACCTTGCCTTCCGCCAGTTGAATCCAGTGGCCATATACCGATTCAAGTCCGGAAATAAATTCTTTCAGCCCGGGACCGCCCACAATGGTCAGAGGTTTGGTGCGCCGGGTGGCATCCGGATACTTGTTGGCAAACAGAAGCGGCACCAGTTCAGCCGTGTGATCCGGATGAAAATGGCTGTAAAACAGGTAGTCGATCTGAAAAATATCGGTGCCCGCCTCCAGCAAGCGCCGCATGGTGCCCGGGCCGGAGTCAAACACCAGCTGCCGGTCACCGATGTGCAACAGGATCGAACAGGCACTGCGGTCCAGGCGCGGCACACAGGTTCCGGAGCCGAGAACGGTGACCTGCATGCTATTTTTGCGGCTTGCCGTCACGGCTTGTCCAAGTTCGCTGCTCGACACGGTTAATCAGCCAATCCGTCAAACGTTTGCCATTGCTGAAGTCCACGGCTTCACTCACGGCCGACAGGGCCAGTTCGGCACGTGCCATGGTCTTACGGCCGCCGGCGGAACCAAATTCGCCGAAGCTGCTGCGCGCCAGATTACCCGCGTTTTTGCGTATCCCGTCATTACGCAGGATCACCACCAGCTGCTGGTCATATATTCCGGATACGATGCTCCAGGTCACGGTTTCCACCCGCATGAGAAAGTCGGCGACCAGGACGCATACATCCGGATTGGGAACCTGCCCCAGATGGGCAAACATCCGACCCTTGCGAAAGCGGCGGGCCTGGATGGCCTTGCGAAAAAACGCCAGGAAACCAAGCTTTAAATCAGCCTGCTCGATACGGCGGGCCAAAGGGATATTCGCATACCGGAAAAGATACTGAAAAGCAACGATATCTTCGATCTGGGTCCCGCGCTCGAAATTGCGGGTATCGGTCTTGATGGCATAGAAAAGGCCCGTGGCCAGTTTGGCGCTCGGCTTGATTTGGGCCGCACGCAGATATTCCGTCAACATGCTGGCCGTGGCCCCGTAGCCCGGGCGTATATCGACAAATCCTGCCCGGGGGCGGCTGTCGGGGTGGTGATCGATGATGACATCATAGCGGAAAGGTCCGAAAGCGTCATTGTGCTCCGGCTGAGAGTCGATAAGGACCTTGCGCTGGAAACGATCCGGATCGATGGTATCCAGATGAACGGCACGAACCCCCAGCAGGCGCATCATGGTCAGGTTGTCCGGCCGATGGATGATATTGATATGGCTGATGGTAATACCGGCCACCTTGCGCCACAGCAGTCTTTTCACGGCCATGGCACTGGCGATGGCATCCGGATCGGCATTGATCAGGATCAACACCTGATCACCGCTATCAAACTGTTCCCAAAACCGACGCAGCCGCTCCTTGGTTTTCGTTCGCATGGCATCGTTTCCAAATGAAGGTGCCCGTCGCCAGGCCGCAATTCCTGGCGCCGTGCCGCTATATAAGGGCGCTCCCCTGCTGGCAACAGACTATAGAATCTAATCCCACGTAATTCAACCTTGCCCAGGGACAGGCCCGCCATAGACACTCCTCCATCAGATGAATGCATGTTATTCTTTGAATTTTGATCGAATAATAACGGTTGCCACAATGACATGGCCCGCCTTATATGTTCGCCGCGATAAAATAATCCTCATGGTCCCCAATTTAATAAGGAGCCGAAAGCAATGGAAGGGGCACTATTACCCATCATTATATTCCTATTGGTCTACGTGGCCCTCACGTTTGAACTGGTCAACAAGGCTGTCGCCGCCCTCTTTGGCGTTATGGTGCTGTTGATCATGCATGTGGTGGATGAACATGAAGCCGTGTCATTCATCGACACCGAGACCATCATGCTGCTGCTCGGCATGATGACCATTGTGGCCATTCTGCGACGCACCGGGGTTTTTACGCTGCTCTCCGTGCGCATCGCCGCCCTGACCAAGGGCAGCCCCCTTAAAATCCTGATCTTTTTTTCCGTCATTACAGCGGTTTTATCGGCCTTTCTCGACAACGTGACCACGGTGCTGATCATCATCCCCATCGTTATCGAACTGACCACCGGCATGGGGCTCGACCCCAAGCTTTATGTCATCAGCCAGGCGGTCATCTCCAACATCGGCGGCACCGCTACCTTGATCGGCGACCCCCCCAACATCATCATCGGTTCCAAGGTGGGCCTGACCTTCAACACCTTTATCATCAACCTGTCCCTGCCGGTGGTGATTTGTTTCTGTGTCGGCCTGTTCTACTTATGGCTGACCAACCGTGAAAAATTCCGCCCCATCGATACCAACCTGGCGAAGCTGTTCAGCGTGCAGTTGCTGCTGGAAAAAATCCGCAACGAATTTCTGAACATCAAGATCGACCGGACATTCCTGGCCAAAGGGCTCTCCTGCCTGGCCCTGGCCCTCCTGTTGTTCGTCACCCAAACCGTAACCGGCATGTCGCCGGGTGTGGTGGCGCTGACAGTGGCTATGCTGCTGATCATCATCACGAAAGTCGATGTGGAAGACCTGATGGAGGAAATTGAATGGACCACCCTCCTGTTCTTTTCAGGGTTGTTTATTCTGGTCGGTGTTCTGGAAGAGAAAAATGTGCTGGAATGGATTGCCCACAACGTCTTTCTGAGGGTCGGCGACAACCCCTATGTCATCGTCCTGATGGTCCTGTGGGTCTCCGGCATCATTTCGGGCTTTCTGGATAACATCCCGTTTACGATCACCATGATCCCAATCGTCAAACTGATGCTGGAATCCCACCCCATACCCAACGACATTCTCTGGTGGGCCTTGTCTTTAGGCGCCTGTCTGGGCGGCAACCTGACCATGATCGGGGCTTCCGCCAACATTGTCTCCGTGGGCATCGCCAAACGGCACAATGTCAATATCAGTTTTCTGGAATTCATGAAGCTGAGCGCCGTGATCACACTGATCACCCTCGTCATCGCTTCCCTTTTCCTATCCGTCTATTTATGGGTGTCATTATGAAAGAAGAAGACCGTCAGAACCTGTTCAAGATATTCCGGGACCACGGCGATGTCCTGGGAGCCCATGGAACGTCACTGGTCGCCCTGAAATCGTTTATCCGGTCCATTCAGGATGTCAAGTGCCGGGCCGACCAGCTCCAGCCGTTGGTGGACGAGCTGATCCAGTCCATCAAGAACACCGAGCCCCAGATTACGCCCCTGGTGCATCTGATGGAGCAGTTCGAGGGGGAAATGGCCGGCCAATTCGGTGAGAACCTCGAGGCGACGAAGCAAAAGATTATCGCCCTCTTGAACGACAAGCGGGGCCTGCTCGAGCGCGTCGGCGAACAGATGGTGGCCAGCGGGTTGACCTGTATCGATCGTTACGACGTCATTATCGTTTACTCCACCAGTGCCTCCATTCGCGATACCCTGGTCAAGGCCCGCAAGATCGGCAAACCCTTTGAAGTTCTGATCCTGAAGCAGGATTTTACCAAAACCCGCAAATTGATCTGGACGGCCTCCGGCGAAGATATCGACCATGAAGTCATCCCGGAATACAACTTGAGCAATTTTATTACCAAAGCCAACAAGTTTTTCCTGGGAACCATGTCCATTACGCCGGACAACAAAGCCGTATGCCCTTTAGGGGCAGCCGAAGTCGTCAGCCTGTGCCACCTGAACAAAATACCGGTCTATCTTTTTGCCAACAGCCTGAAATTCTCGCACAAACCCAGCCAAGACCACCGCATTCACGAAAAGAACGAGTGCCGTCTGGAAGGCCATACCAGCTACAATATGACCATCCACTCCCATTGCCTGGTGGATCTGGCCCATGTGGATTTCATCGTGCGGGAGGAAGGCGCCATTCCCCGTGCGGAGTTCCAGACGCTTTTGGCGTGCTGAACCAAACGCCTCCGTATGGCCGGATCAAGGGCGCCTGACAAAGGACAAGCGCTGGAAAGCGCCGCTTTGCGGTCCACGAGGCCGGTGATCGTCGGCTCCGCTTGTTTTTTAGCGCACCAGAGGGTAGAGAGGATTAGCCTGTGAATCACCTTACCCTGCCGCGCGGACCAGCCGCTCCCTTGGCCCCCTGTCTATGGCATCGCGCGCGCGTGGAGAAGCCGTGGCCGCTCGTCCCTCCAAATGGCGCCTGATTGGGTTTGGCCTTGGCGTTCTGCTGCTCGTCCTCATGGCCGTCGCCCAGCTGTTCAAACACGACCTGATCCGCTTGCAGTTTGTCCTCACCCTTTGCGAACCCCGAACCATCGCCACCAATTTCAGGAACATCACCAGGGTCCTGGATTATCATACGGTACGCCGAAGCGGACCGACCTACCGGATTCCCTATGCCAAAGCACCGCTTCCCGCAACCTACACCTACGCCGGTGACCGCCGCGAGTTGGCCCAGTGGCTTGAAAAAACCGCCACCGCCGGCATCATCGTCATCCGCGACGGAAAAATCGCCTTCGAGCGCTATTACCTGGCCAATGATGCCCGGACCCACTGGATCGCCTGTTCGGCGAGCCACCCCTTCATTTCCATCCTCGTTGGATTTGCCCAGGAAGAAGGCCTGATCCGCAGTGTATCCGATATGGTCACCGATTATGTTCCCGGACTGAAATACTCCGGCTATGACGGTGTCACCCTCAAGGATGCGCTGCAGATGTCTTCGGGCGTTACCTTTGACGGGAACCGTGCCGATTTCTTTTCGGACATCAACCGATTGAAGCGGCACCTGGCCCTGGGCAACACCGCGGCCAGCTTCATTGAAAAACTGGACCGAACCCGCCCGCCGGGCACCTACAACCGCATCGTCGGAATGGACACCCAGGTGCTGGCCATGGTGCTGCGCGCGGCCACCGGACGGAGCCTGGCGGCCTACATGGAAGAAAAACTCTGGTCCCGGCTGGGCGTCGAGGGGGATGCCCTTTGGCTTGTCGACGCCGGCGGAACGGCGCTGGCCTTCTGCGGGCTCAATGCACGCCTCCGGGATTACGCCCGCTTCGGCCTGCTCTGTTTGAACCAAGGCCGCAATTTCAGGGATCAGCAGATTCTGCCGGCGCGATGGTTCCGGGATTCCATAACACCCGACCGCCCCCACCTCATGCCGGGGGCCGACAACCCGGCATCCTCCCATCCCCATGGCTACGGCTACCAATGGTGGCTGCCGGCCCCCCCCGATGGCGACCACTGCGCCATCGGTCTATACGGCCAGTTTATTTATCTCCATCCCCGCTTCCGCGTGGTGATCGCCAAAATATCCGCCGACAGCACCCACGACCGACACGGAACCGAAGGGGAAAGGGAGTCGCTATCGGTCTTCCGCACCATCGCGGCCCACATGGGCCAATATCCCTAATCGGAGGCCCCCCCGGGGGATGCACGCACTTTCCCCCCCGTTGTCACCTGTCTGTTTCAAACGCGTCTCCCAAGTGGTGACACCGCCACCTTCCGCCCCCCTTCCAGCCGATCCCTGTTATACGCCAAACCTTTGATAATCCATCCAATTTTAAAAAATGGAACAGGGCCCCGACCAGGCACACCCTTTGCTTTAGGAGTTTCCTAACACAAAACGCCTATCATCTTTTCAGCATAGGGGGTAACCATGTCACTTGGATTTCTAGGCGATATTCAATTCAATGCACAGTTTTTTTCAGCGCTGATCAGCATCGTGATCATCGATCTGGTGCTGGCCGGTGACAATGCGGTGGTCATTGCCATGGCCGTTAAAAAGCTCCAAGGCCGCCAGCGGACGTTGGGCATCGCGGCCGGGGCCGGCGGGGCTGTTTTGGTCCGGGTCGTGTGCACCTTTTTCGTGGCCAAACTCCTGATGATTTCCTTCGTCAAACTGCTGGGGGGTGCCGTGATTTTATGGATCGCCGTCAAATTGCTGGTGGAGGGGGCGGAAGATGAAAGCGTCCGCGAGGCAGGCAGCTTGTGGCAGGCCGTATGGATCATCATCGTGGCGGACATGAGCATGGGCATCGACAACATGCTGGCCGTGGGAGGGGCCTCGCATGGAAACTTTTTCCTGCTCATGTTCGGCCTGATGCTGAGCATCCCCTTCGTGGTCTTCATGAGCTCGCTCCTGGCCAAACTCATGGACCGCTACCCCATCATCCTCTATATCGGCTCCGCTATCTTGGGCAAGGTGGGGGGCGAAATGATGATCACGGACCCGGTGGTCCACGGCTGGCTGCATCCCTCCAAAGCGGTTGAATACACCGTGATGGCCGTATTTACGGTCGGCGTCATCGCCCTGGGGCGATGGCTGCTGGCCCGGCGTCGCCAGGCTGAAATGGCGCCCTCCGGTGCGGTGGGGCTGGCCACCGCCCAGAATGCCCCGGTGGCCGGCGACCGGCCCTGACAACAGTTAGAGCAAGTGCCCCTGGATGGCGTTGCGCCGCCATCCTCCCCGCAGAACCCGTCCGACCGGCAGCCCCCCGGGAGGACGGGTTCTTGTTTAAAAAGCTTTCAATCCCGGCCCTTTTTCTTCTCTCCGCCAAGGATCGTTTGGTGCCGCACGTTCTTCCACCGCCAGGCAAACAGGCCCTTGGAGAGAGGCCCCTTCATGTCTTCCCTTGAAAGACACCCGCCTCGCAAGTTGTCCACTGTCAGTATTCAATGGATGTCGACAAGTTTCGAAGTTCGCATTCAAGAATAATTATTACACATAAATTCAAATGTTTATAATTTTTTTTATCTTCTCTTACGTTGGCATGGCGCTTGAAAAGAGAGGGCTCAGAAAATGGGATCTTTAAATCTGCATCGACACGCGAATGCTTCTTCCAAATTGAGAATTGAATTCAAAGGAGGCTCACATGACAAACGGAACCAATGAGAGAGTCGCAGGGTGGGAAGTCGCCCGGAACCTCGAAGGCACGAAAACAACCATCTGGGAGCGACTCATTCCGGAATGGCGGCAGATGAGGGCTGCCCTGGGTGGTGTTTTCGTTTTTTTCCTCGTCTTTCTGCTGGGATGCTGGCTGGCGGGCAACCCCTTCGAACCGACAGTGCGGATTCAGTCGCCCTACTCGGTGGCCCATGGTTTACAAGGCAACGATTGGCACATCGTGTGGAGCGTCGTCCTGCTGGCCGCCTTTTTCGAATTTATGGATGCGTCCGCCGGCATGGGGTTCGGCACCGCCCTGACCCCGATTTTGCTGGTGATCGGCTTCGATCCCAAACAGATCGTGCCCGTGGTGATGATCCAGCAGGGCGTCGCCGGTCTGGTGGGGGCTTTTCTGCACCGGGAGTTCGAAAATGTGGAATGGAAATTCAAACCCATGTCCGAAACCGTCAAGTTGTGGTTCATCATCGGCGTGGTGGGGTGTATCGCCGTTTCGGTCTCCATTGTCGGCATCTATAAAATTCTGCACGTCGACAAGGTATGGATCAAGCTTTATGTAGCCGCTCTGCTGCTGGTCATGGGCGGTGCCTCCATTTTCCAGGGCCGTAAAGACAGGCCCTACAAACCGGGCAAGATGATCGGCTTCGCTGCCCTGGCCGGCTTCAACAAAGGCGTGGGCGGCGGCGGCTACGGACCGGTGGTGACCATCGGCGGTCTGCTGTCGGGTGTCCCGGTGAAAAGCATGCTGGCCGTAACCGCCATCAGCGAGGGTACGGTGAGCGCCTTTTCGATCATTGTCTGGCTGGCCCTGCTCACCAGCGGGGTGCAGATCGATTATCTGCTCCTGCCGTCTTTTATGATCGCCACCATGTTTTCCGCCATTGCCGCACCCTATATGACGCGGGTGTTTCCCGAAAAGCTTTGGAAAATAGTGGTCCCCGCCTACTGTCTTGTCGTGGCGGCCATCTGCTTCTGGAAAATCGCCCCTGGTGTGCTGGCCAAACTGGCTGGCGGCTGATGCCGTCCGCCGTATCTCCCCGGACCCCTTATCGGGGTCCGGGGTTTGATTTCGCCATCGCCGATGGAAATCCCACAGGAGGCATCACCAATGGCCGTACCCCATAACGTTTCGGCGCGCAACCGACTGCAGTCTTTCGGGCTGACCATGATCGTCATGGGCGCCTGCTTCATCTTCTACTACCTGGGTCTTTTCGGCACGGTGGAAGGACCGCTTACCCCGGCCAGGATTGGCACGGCCCTGTCAGCGCTGGGGATGACCCAGTGTCATGTGATCGTTATCCTGCTCTCGATCCTTATCGCCGCGGTTTCCTGGAACTGGATCTTCAACCTGACCAGTCTCCTTGCCGGCCACCGCATGACCTGCACGGCCAGGCCCGAAGGAGCCGACCGGGTCTGCGGCGCTCCTGTCAAGCGCACCAGCCATGTATCCAAACGCAGCGGTCGCAGGGTGGTGTTCTATGTCTGCGCCTGCGGGCATAAACGTCCCGAAGCCCATTTTCATCCGCTCAAAAAGGGCACGGTCAGCAACACCATCTGGCTGGCCTGCCTCATCTTTATGATCATTGCCGTTTTGGGTGCTTAACCCGGATATTTCATGAATTATTCGGTTTAAATCGCCCCAATAGACGGAACAGGCTGCGCAGGCACGCCATGATGGGCCTGCCGACGGATGGAACCGTAGCGGGTCCGGCAAACCCTGCCCCCATTGCCCGAATTTACAAATGGTAAAAAAAGCTGACAGGCGATGAAGACAATCAGGGGCAACCCAATGCCGGCGTCTCCCTTCCGGCCCCGATTTTCTTCGATAAAAGCCTATGGCCGCGCCTACGCCGGCATGGCACATGATTTGCTCACCATCAGCATGCCATGGACGAGATCGCAAATGCCAAGCCCCGGAACGGAATTGGATGGGTCATCGTGGCCGCGGCGACACTGGTTTTACTGGTGGCTGTCATCCTGCATATCCGCTTTGGTCGACAAATGGCCCGACTGGTCAGCAATCAGTTCAACCAGGAACAGCTCTCCGTGGCCCGCGGCATCGAAAAACTGGTGGAACTATCCCTTGGCAACATCGAAAAAGACCTGCTGCAGCTTGCCGGGCGGATCGCCTCCTCCCATGTCGACCCCGGCGATTGGGCGGCCCGTCTGCAGCCCGATCTCGAACGCATGGGAATGGCCGGTGTGGCGGAGATTCGAATTTGGGACCGTGCCGCCGGCACGGCGGCGGTTTATGCCCGCGGGATTCCTTTCCAAACCGCTACCGAGAGAACACCCATAGGCGTGGAGAGCCTGCTGCCGGTGCCGGGAGAAATCGCACTGACGTCACCGCAGGTGGATGGTGCCCGCATCACCATGTTCATGCTCACCCCCATAGGCCCTGGGAACACCCTGTTTCTCGGGTACAACATCAATCTTGTCTGGTTTCTCACCCCGCTTCTCAAAGACATTCGCTCCGGCATCAGCGGGTATGCCTGGATTATCGATGACCAGGGCCGCTTTCTGTACCACCCCTTTAAGAATTTTATCGGCCGAAGTGCCTTCGAGGCGCGCAAGTCCGCCTACCCCGATCTCAATTTCGTCGCCATCGATCACATCCAGAAGAGAGAAATGCTCCAGGGCCGGGAAGGCACCGGCATGTATCAATCGGCTTGGCACCGGGGCCTCACCGGCGAAATCACCAAATTGATCGCCTTTTGCCCCGTCCACATCGCCCAGCGGCCCCGCCAGTTCTGGAGCATCGCCGTGGTGGCGCCAACCGATGAAATCGCCCATGCCGTCAACCTGATCGGCCGTGGTCAGCTGGTGTTGCAAGGGTTGATGATCCTGGTGGTGGTGACCGCCGCCACGGCCCTCTACGTGTTCGAAGCCCGTTTTTCCCAACGGCTCGAGAAATTGGTTACGGCGCGTACCCGGGCCCTGAAACGTTCTGAAGAAAAATACCGTCTGCTCATTGAAAGCGCCGAAGATTTTATCTTTACCCTGGACACCGCCGCCCGCCTGAAATCGGTCAACAGCTACACGGCCAATTTCTTCGGCAGCGATGCCGAACATCTCCTGGACCGCCATTTGTGCGAACTGTTCAGCGAGGATGTGGGGCAGCGCAACAGTAAAGCCGTCGAGAAAGTCTTCACCACCCAGCGCAGCGTCCGTGAAGAAATTGAAATTCGCTCGGTGGACCCGCCGGTCTGGCTCAATGCCAACTACATGCCGCTCAAAAATGACGCCGGGGAAATCCACACCGTGCTCTGTATCGCGCGGGATATTACGGAAACCAAGAATCTCCAGCAAAATCTGGTGGCCGCCGAAAAACTGGCCGCCCTGGGAACCCTGGCCGCCGGCGTCGCCCACGAGATCAACAACCCCCTGGGGGTCATCCTGGGATTCTGCGATTTGCTGATCCGCAAGCAGCCGCCGGACAGCCAGGGCTATCAGGATCTGAAAATCATCGAGCGTCAGGGCCTGCACTGCAAGGCCATCGTGGACAATCTGCTCAGTTTCGCCCGGAAACGGGAGGTTTCCGAAGAGAGCACGGACCTGAAACAATGCCTGGAGGAAATCATTCAGGTGGCCCGACATGGTTTCGAACGCCGCATGGTGACCGTCCGGACAGAATTGGCCCGCCGCATCCCCCCGGTCCAGGGCGATTGCCGGCAACTGCAGCAGGTCTTTCTCAATCTGATGAACAACGCCGTGGCGGCCATGCCCGAGGGGGGCGAACTGTATGTTGGCATGACCCTCGAAAAAGGATCCCGGCGCGCCGCGGTCAAGGTGTCGGACACGGGCGTTGGTATTCCCGAACATCATCTGGATCGCATATACGAGCCCTTTTTTACGACCAAACCCGAAGGTGAGGGCACCGGCCTGGGGCTGTTCGTGAGTTACGGCATTGTCAGCCGTTTCGGCGGGACGCTCTCCTGCGAAAGCCGGGTGGCCCAGAAATACGCCGAAAAAAGCGGCACCACATTTACGGTGAAATTGCCGCTGAGTTCTTAGGAGGCCATATGAAGGGATGCATTCTGGTGGTAGACGATGAACAGGACATGCTCTTGTTGCTGAAACGCATCATTGGCGAGGAAACGGACCACAAGGTGGTCACCACCACGGATCCGCTGGAGGCCCTGGAGCAGATCAAAACCGGCGGATTCGATTTGATGATAACGGATCTGAAAATGCCGAAAATGAACGGCATCCGCCTGCTCGGAAAAGTAAAGGAAATGGATCCGACCATTTCGGTGATCGTGATGACCGCCTTCGGCACCATCGAAACAGCGGTGGAGGCCACCCGCAAGGGTGCCTTTGATTACATCACCAAACCCTTTCGTCGGGAGCGCATCCTGGTCACCATTGAAAACGTCATGAGTTATCAATCCGTCGCGCGGGAAAACCGCGCGTTGCGGGAAGCACTTGGCCGGGGCAACGGGTTCGCGTCCCTGTTGGGGGTCACTCCGGTGATGCAGGACATCTTCGACCGCATCCGCCAGGTGGCGCCCACCCAGGGCACCGTATTGATTACCGGTCCCAGCGGAACCGGAAAGGAATTGGTGGCCAGGGCCCTGCATGCCCACAGCCATCGCCGGGAAAAACGCCTGATCACCTTGAATTGTACGGTCATTCCGGAAAACGTGCTGGAAAGCGAACTGTTCGGCCATGTGAAAGGCGCTTTTACCGGCGCATGGAAAGATAAGCGCGGTCTGGTCGAGGATGCCCATGGGGGCACCCTGTTCCTGGATGAAATCGGTGATCTGAGTCCGGTCTTGCAGACCAAGATGCTGCGCCTGCTGCAAGAAGGCGAGTACCGGCCGGTGGGGGGCAATGCCACCCGCCAGGCGGATATCCGCTTCATCGCGGCGACCAACCGGCGCCTCAAGGAAGAAATCGCCCAGGGGCGTTTTCGTGAAGACCTTTATTACCGGCTCAATGTGATCAACTTCGACCTGCCGCCCCTTGCGGACAGACGCGGTGACATTCCTTTGCTCAGCCATCACTTCCTTAAAAAATATGCCGCCATCAACCACAAGACCATTGCCGAAATCGGCCCGCACGCCATGCAGCGCCTTTTGGCGCTGGACTACCCGGGCAATATCCGTGAACTGGAAAACATCATCGAACGCGGCGTCATTTTTTGTCGGTCCGAAGCGCTTGCAGTGGAAGATCTGTTCCTTGACCGGGAGCCTGTCGCCCCGGCCGAACCCTATGCCTTGCCGGCGTCCCTGAGCCAGCTGTCCTTCAAAGATGCCAAGGAACAAATGATGGCCATCTTTCATCGTCAATTCATCGACCATCTCCTGCGGGAAAACGGCGGGAATGTGAGCCGGGCAGCGCAAAAGGCCGGTATTCAGCGTCAGTATCTGCACCGCCTCATGAAAGACGCCGGGTTGATGACGGAACACTACAAGGAAGCGGCGGAACCGAAAGAAGATACCATGAATCCGGAGAGAGCAGTGGCATCGCCGGAGGGCTAAGCCACGTTGCCAACCCGCGGGGACCTTGACCCCGGCGTTCAGGGCATTCGGAGACCGACGATGGCAAAAGCATCTTCGAGGCGTACCTGCCCCACCGGACGTGTGTCACGCAGAACGGGAAGACAATACAGGTTGTGCTTGACCATAACCTCGATGGCCTTGAAAATCGGATCATCGATATGCACCGACGGCGTCAGGGGCAGCTCTCCGGAGAACGGCAGCAAAATTTCTCTGACATTGAAGAGGGTCCGGGTATCCATCGATCATTTCCGGGCAAGGGTGACGGGAATGGTGGCCCCCGGCGGGACACGCATGATGCCCCCATCGGCCGGGGTTGCGAAAGCGTTGCCACCGCAAGCTGCCAATCATTCTTTGCAAACCGAATGCCACACCGGGGAAACGGGCATTTTTTGAAGAACCCCTTATGGTTGCAGGGCCGAAAGCCCTTGAGGCCTTCGACACCCCTTTGGCGATGGCGGCTTGCGTCAACCGGTGTCCTGTCACAGGTGACAATGCAACGCCGGATTGTCAACGACTGGTTTGCGATCCAGGCATTCAGGCCGAATCTTACATGCAAACCAGGATACAAATTCCTTTTGATGCAGCGGGACACGGAAGGTTGAAGCCTGTCACGCCGTTTTCATGAAAGGTCTTGACCATGGCAACAATAGCGGCACAAAACGCACCGTCCGGTCGGCGCGTGCTGTTGGTGGATGATGAAGACCGCTTTATCACCCAGCTGGGCAGGCTTTTGGAACGACGGCATTTCCATGTGGTCACGGCCGGCGACGGTCAGCAAGCCTTGGGCTTGATCGCGAACCAGCGCTTCGATGTCGTGGTATTGGACATCCGCATGCCGGTAATGGACGGCATGACGGCCTTGCGCCACCTGCAAGCGAACCCATCGGCACCGCCGGTCATCATGCTGACCGGACACGCCACTTTGGAAAGCGGCGTCGATGCCATCCGGCAAGGCGCTTTCGACTATCTGATGAAACCCTGCAGCACCGATGATCTGGTGGCCAAATTGAACGCCGCCTGCACCATCGGGCAAATGCGCCGCCGCCCGATCTTGTGGCCCCGATCCACGGCCGGCGAATTGATCCTGGACGCCTTTCGCCGCATCGAAAACACCGCCCCCCTGTTGGAGGCCCTTTCCGTTATCAACCATCGGCTGCCCCGGATGGCCGGTGAAACGCTTTTCATTGTCGATGCCGACAACCACCTGGTCGGACATTTGAACAAGCAGGATATCATCCAACTCGCGACCCGCCCCGAATCGCCGGAAATACTGACCTGGGAAGAACTGTCCGCCAACCCCCAGTGGCTGCCCGATATCGATGTCGAAGCGGCCATGCAGAAGCAAACCATTACGGTTGCCCCTGGAACCCCCCTGCGACAGGTGGCGGAAATCATGATGGCCAGCCGTATCCGGACCTTGCCGGTAACCGCTAAGGATCGCAAAGTGCTTGGCGTGATTCGCCTCAAGGATGTCCTGTTCTACATCAACAGTGCCGGTCCGCCGGTCGATGAACGGTCCGCGGAATAGGCATCATGATCACACGCGACCACCTGCAATCCGCCATCGCTGCTGTTCACGCCGTCAACCCGGACGCCGGTTTGGGGCTTAAAGGACTGTTGGCGGCCGCCCGGATCACCGTCCCGACGGCCCGGGACACGCAGGAGGACGCGGGCCAACGGTCATTCCCCTATTATTTCGATGGACAGCGGGTGGACATCCCCAAGACGGCCTTCGTGGCCCACGGCATCCCGGCCCTTGAGCAATCCCTGGTCTTCAAATTAGGCGAACTCCGGGAAAAGCAAGCCCGCGCCGCCGGCTGGATATCCGGCGAGGTAAGGCAGTTGGCGGGCGCTATTCGCCAAGCAGGCGCCGCCGCCCTCGTTGACCATGAGTTGCGGCGCATATCCAGAACGCCGACCGGACTGGATACCCCCTTGCAACTGCCGGCACCCCACACCGCCGGGCCGCATTTCAGCGGTCATCTGGCCGGCGGTCAGACGGCCCGATTCACGCGCTTGCCGCTCAATCGCGACATACTGGCGCAAATCGCCGGACAGCGATTTGAGTTCTTCGATGTCCGGTCGATTCTCCAGAGCTGGTCCGATGGCACGCTGCCCTGGATCTACGCCTGCATCGCGCGGGGCCAACTTCTGGGCATGGTCTGGCTGAAACGCCACCGCCAGATAGGCGCCACCCGGCTCGAAATCCGCTATATCGCCCGTCGCATGCCGGCACACGACGATACGGAAACGTCTCCCAGGGGGGTGGGAACTTTCCTGGTGGCGGGGGTATGGATGTTGTGGCAAACGCTTTACCCCGAAGCTCGCCATGTTTTTCTGGATGGCGAAATCGGCGCACGGCGATTCTACCGGGGATGCGGTTTCATCGAAGAGCGGCTGTGCCGGTATGTCCTCAAAACCCCTCGCGGGTATTTGTTGACCGCCATCGCCGACATGGCCGACGAAGTGCGTCCTTCCGCCACGACGGTCCGCCACCGCCTGGGAGCCCTCATCAAAGCGACGGTCAAAACGCTGGATAAGAGGCGAAATGAGCGCGAGCGTCCATCCCAACTGGCCTTCATCAAACGCTGTCTCATGGCCCGCCATCAACCCTATCCGGCGACCACGGCCCTGTCCCTGCTGTTGAAATACCACCATCGGATTCCCGAAGCGCCCGTCCTCATCGATTACGCCAACCGGACATGCCGGGTACGCATTGCCGGCGAGCCGTGCGACAGGCGCACGGCTATCCTGGTCGTCGACGATCCGCGCTTTGGGCTGCACCTGAAAGATGTCTTTCACCTGGAAAGTCCCCGACGTTTCGAGGCCTTTCAGCGGGCGCTGGCCCATCCCAGCCTTGACGGCCGCTGGCAATCATTGCCGATCGAACCGGCCGAACGCCGACAGCTGAAGTGGGTGCATACCACCGACTACCTGGATCGGCTGGAACAAACATCCGGTCGACGGCTGGCCACGCTGGATATGGACACCCAAACCAGCGCGCAGTCCTGGGAGGTGGCTTGCCTGGCGGTTGGCGGCGTGTTTCGCCTGGTGGAGGCGATTTGGGGCGGCCGGGCCGTGCGGGGCGTTGCCGCCGTACGCCCCCCCGGGCACCACGCCGAGCCCGATCGGGCCATGGGCTTCTGCCTGCTCAACAATGTCGCCCTGGCGGCCCGCTTTCTGCAAAACATCCACGGCGCAGGACGCATCATGATTGTCGATCTGGACGCCCACCATGGCAACGGCACCCAAACCATTTTCTATGAAGACGACGCGGTGCTCTATGTTTCGGCCCATGGTTTTCCCGCTTACCCGGGAACCGGCAATTTTGGTGAAATCGGCCGGGGGCCGGGCCGGGGCTTTACCGTCAATATTCCCCTTCCGCGGGGCAGCGGCAACCGGGAATATACCTGTATCACCCGGCGCATCATCGCCCCTCTGGCCTGCCAGTTCAAGCCCGACATCATCCTTGTCTCCCTGGGGTTCGACCTGTATCAACATGACCGCTTGGGGGGCATGCAAGTAACCCCGGAGGGCTACGGCACCCTTACCGCCATGTTGATTCAAATCGCGGAATCGGAATGCGGCGGCCGCATCGCCTTTATTCTGGAAGGCGGTTACAGTGTCAAAGGCATCGAAGTCTGCGGACTCCGATTCCTCCAACAGCTCTGCGCCCCCACCCCGGAAGATCGCGATCCGTCCGATCGCCGGCGGCAAAGCGCCGCTTTTACGCCTTCCGCTGTCAGCAAAGTCATTGAAGTCCAGAGACCCTTCTGGCCCCGGCTGGCCTGACCCGAACATTGCATGAACGATCCCCTCTGGGCTTTTTCCCCGGCTTGTGCCGTGAGCGGCAGCCCCCTATACCCCGCACAAGGCAGCCGGGAGACACTTTTGTCCACCGGCAGTGGACAGTCTCCCCCTGCCGCGAGACCCTTCGAAGGCTAAAGAACCATATAACACATTGATATCTTGTTAATTTTAAACCCCGCCAGCGCAAGCGTCTTTGGCATGCTTCTTGATTTGACAATCTGCATGGCCGTGGCGGCGCGAGGTTTTTTCGGCCACGCCCACGCCAGTCTGCTCACCGCATCGGCAATCGCCGGCAGTCGTTATACACCAGGGCCGCCACGGCCAAACGGCCTTTGATGATGATCGACAACCCCGTACAGGCGTCTCGGAGGGAGACAACATGCCGAATTTAAAACCCATCGAATCGGAACCGGCCATGGCCGGGGACTTCTCCAGCAACCACGAGCTGCGGTACAAGCGCCTATTCCAGCGATTCGTCCTGCTGACGCTGGTGTGTTCCGTGGCCCCCTTGCTGGTGGTGGGATGGGCTATTCGCCATCAATATCAGCGCTCGGCCGAGACCCGGGTCATGACGGCTTTTCGCAACGAAGTACAGCATCATCGCAAGGTCATCGAACTGTTTCTGGAAGAACACCGCTCCAAACTCGAGCTGATTGCCCGGACTAACAACCGGCAGGCTTTCCTCCAACCCGGCAAGCTGCGGGGCGTTTTCGATACCTTCAACCGGGACCACTGGACATTGACGGACATCGGCGTGATCGACGGGGACGGCAACCACCTGGCCTATGTGGGGCCTTACGACCTCCTGGACAAAAACTATTCCCAGGCGCATTGGTTCCAGATGGTCATGGACAAGGGGATCTACATCAGTGACATGTTCATGGGATTCCGCCGAGAGCCGCATTTTATCATCGCGGTCCAGGGAAACGATGCTCAAGGCGCCTGGATTCTGCGCGCCACGGTGGACACGGAAGCCTTTCGGGCGCTGGTTGAAAATGTCATGATCGGCCGTACCGGTGAAGTGTTCCTCGTCAACCAGAAGGGCGTCTATCAGACCACATCGCGCTACAGCGGGCGGATCATGGAAAAAGCGGCCATGACGGTGGGTGACGTTCATCCCGGTATTCTGGTGCGCCAGGAGGCGGCGGATGCCGGGTTCAACGGCGAGCGCACCGTGCGACAAATCGTCAGCACCACCTGGCTGGAGACCCCCCAATGGATGCTCGTGGTGCGGCAGGACCGCGACGAAGCCTTTGCGTCGGAAAACCGGGCCGACCTGTCCGTCCTGGTTTTCCTGCTGGTGAGCGCCGGCACCATTCTGATCGTCACGGTCCTGGTCACCCGTCACATGCTCAACCTTGTCAAACGCCGGGACGCCAAGGCGGAAACCCTGAACCGCCAGCTCATGCAGGCCAGCAAAATGGCCTCCATCGGGGAACTCTCGGTGGGGGTGGCCCATGAGATCAACAACCCCCTGGCCATCATATCGACGGAACGGGAAATTTTATTGGATGCCTTCCAGCAGGCCAACGGCATCCCACCGGACTTCAGCACCCAGATGGAAGACTCCATGAACCAGATCGACGTCCAGATCAGCCGGTGCAAACGCATTACCCACAATCTGCTGCGTTTCTCCCGTCGAACCCAATCGGTCATTGACACCGTGGACATCAACGCCTTTATCAGCGAAGTCATCGATCTGATGGAGCGGGAAGCCAAGTCTTCCGGGATCACCTTTTTTAAGGATCTCTCCCCGACGCTGCCCCCGATCCTGTCCGACCTGTCCCAGCTGCAGCAGGTGTTCCTGAACCTGATCACCAACGCCATCGATGCCCACGACAACAAGCAGTACGGCTCTGTCGCCATCAGTTCAACCTATCGGGAAGCGGAAGAAATCGTGGAAATCGTCGTATCGGACACGGGCTGCGGCATGTCGGAGGAGACCTTGGCCAAAGTATTCGACCCCTTTTTCACGACCAAACCCATGGGTCGTGGCACCGGATTGGGCCTCTCCATCTGCTACAGCATCATCAAGGGGCTGGGGGGACGGATTCAGGTCGAGAGCGTCCGTAACCAGGGAACTGATTTTACCATCCGGCTGCCCCTGCGGTCGCCGGAGTCCAAAGAAGATGCAGGCCATGGCAATGGTCCGGTGGCGCAGGCCGCATAAACGCCTTGCACGCCGAACGGCCTGATCGTTGCAGTAGCACAACGCCCTTTTTGAAAGGAGGTTAGCATGATCGGATCAAAAATACTGCTGGTGGACGACGAGGTCATTTTCACCAAAAACATGAATCGCCTGCTGGATGCCCGCGGCTATCGCGCCACAGCTGTCAACAGCGGGGCGGAGGCCATTCGAGCCCTGCAGAGCGAGGACTTTGATGTGGTCGTGCTGGATCTGAAAATGCCGGGCATGGACGGATTGACCACCCTGAAGGAAATCAAGAAACTGGGGCTCTTCACGCAAACCCTGATTCTTACCGGCCACGGTTCCATCGATTCGGCCCTGGAAGCGATCAAACTGGGCGCCTACGACTACCTGACCAAGCCCTGCCAGATCAGCGAACTGGTGGAAAAAATCGAGGGGGCCTGGGAAACCAAGGACGAGCTCAAAAAGAAGGATATCCAGGACAAAATCCAGCGTGTGGTGGAATCACCCCGGGACGCCAAGCACCTCTTTGTGCGCTTGCCCTGAATGCCGGAAAAAACGAATCGACCGGCGGGTCCGGTGCCACTTTCCCCGGATGAAAAGGTCCATGTGATGATCCGTAATGCCCGTTGGCGAGAACGTTGGAAAGCCCGCGCAAGGGCTTTAAAGACCGAGGTGCACGCCCTCCTTCTGGCCTGCCGGGATCCCCGGGTTCCCTGGCGGGCCAAAATCGTGGCATCCCTCGTGGTGGCCTACGCCCTCAGCCCCATCGACCTGATTCCGGATTTCATCCCGGTTTTGGGTTATCTGGATGATTTGATCCTCCTCCCGCTGGGTCTCCTCCTGGCCCTGAAGATGATGCCCCCCGAGGTCTTGCGCGAGTGTCGCCTGAAGGCGGCGGCATCACCCGGTTCAAACAACGCTCAATAGGGATTCCAAGCACCGGCAAATGGGTGTTTGCCATCGGTCAGTCCCACGGTTCCCTGACCATTGTCGAAAAACGAGCGGAAGGCTGCCGTCGCCAGGCATTGCCCCCCTCACCACCGATAAAATCTTTGGTTCTTCTCCCAATTAGTTGGGAGAAAGGGTCCAAGGGGTCTAGGATTCAAGTGGCCAAGGGTTTGTTCTCTGGAGATTTAATCAGAGCTTTCAGCATTCGCTCGATTGACCCAATTTTCACTGCTAATTTTGGAAAACGTTTCGATACATTATATGGATGCAAACAAAGCGCATATGCTTTTTGCCACACTTGCCATTCTTTGTAACTTTTTAGTATTTCACTTGGATCCTTGACCCCTTGACGCCTGGAACCCTTATGATCCCGAGATGCCCAAGCGGTAATACCCTGTGACCCAATTACTCATTTGCACCAACTATTCGGGAGAAGACCCACATTTTTTTTGAACCTTTTGCGCCTCCCAAGCCACTTCACAACAAGTGCGCATTTTTTTGATGGAATCGTGAACCCATGCGGACGCAACCCAACCGACAAAAGGAGAAACCACCGTGACACATCAGACCACAGGCCACCGACCACTGAAACTGCTTCTTCTCATGATCCTGTTGTTGACCGCGCTTCCCGGCCTTGCATTGGCTGCCAATGTCCAGGTACCTAAAACACCGGCTTTGAAAACGGTTAAACCGGTAAACCCGGCCGCCGCCAAGCTGCCCGTCGATAAAACCAAGCTGCAATTGAAACGGGAAGCGAAAATCCTATCCATCGATTTCCGCACGGAACCCAGCGGCCAATGGTTGTATACCTACGACATCCGGAACACCGGGGCGGCCAAGCTCGACCTCCGCAAAGCCCAGTTTAAAACCACCCAGATGCTCAGCAACAATCAACATATTCCTGTCCATACCATCACCCTCCCTTCCGGCACCCCACTCAACCCAGGCCAGACGGTCTCCGGATGTTATGCCTGGAATCGCTGCGGTAATGCCGCCCGATTGAAGCTGGAAATGGTTTATGAAGGCGCCCTGCTGGACACCAAGGTCGTCAACGTCCCCCCCCTTGATGTCAAAATCACCAAGGCCGCACTTGACACGCAAAATAATCTTTGGGGGGCTTCGCTCAAAAACAATACCGGCAACGCTGTCAAGGTGACCGTACGGCTGATCTCCGACATGGCGAAAGCCGGTCAGGAAATCACCAAAGTCGTGCCGGCCAATGGAACCGCCCAATGCAAAGCGCCTTCCGATCTCAAGACGGCCAAGGGCGTCCAGGTGATTTTCAGGGATGAAAAGCCGGGCAACCGGCCGGGCTATGTGGTGCTGGATACCCACAGCCTGTCGACGGGAATGGCCATCGGCCATAGCCCAAACTCCAAAGCAATCGTAGAAAGCATTGCCTGGTATCGTGCAACCAAGCAGTGGGTGGCGACAGTAAGAAACCTTACCGCCCAGCCGCTGCCGGTAGGCATTGCGGGATGGCCTATGGAAAACGGCACCCAGGGCATGACCACCTGGTCTACCCAGACCATACCGGCCGGCAACACGGTCCAGTTGATCGGCGATTGGTCCGATTACGCCGTCCCGCCGGGAACCCGATTGAAAGTCCACGTGCTGCTGAAGCCGTCGAACACCAAAGTCCACGAAAAAATCATTGTGCTGAACTGACAGATTGGGCGCCCGGCCGATTGACAAGCCCGAGCCGGAAGCCCAACCTGGATGAGCACAGCCACAGGGGTCAGGATCATTTGCGATGGGACCTGGCCCCCAGCCTTTTGCAGTACCAGAAGGGAGCGCACCGATTCACCCCACCCCAAAAACCTTTCAACCCGCTTTTTTCAGAAGTCCCTTACGATAATCCACCAGGTCCTCGATGGTGAGCACCGGCATGCCGTGCGCGTCCGAAAATCGCAGAATTTCGGGAAGACGGGCCATGGTGCCGTCCGGGTTGGTCAACTCGCAGAGCACACCGAAAGGCTTGAGGCCGGCCAGGGTCATGAGATCCACACAGGCCTCGGTATGCCCGGGCCGTTCCAGGACACCGCCGGCACGGGCCTTGAGCGGAAAAATATGGCCGGGGCAATGGAGACTTTCCGGCCCGGCGTCATCGGCAATGGCGGCACGCACGGTGGTGACTCGGTCTTGGGCCGACACACCGGTGGTCACCCCTTCCGCCGCTTCGATGGACACGGTAAAGGCCGTCTGGAAACGGCTCGAATTGTTCTTCACCATCATGGACAGCCCCAGCCTGGCCACCCGGTCTTCGGTCAGGCACAGGCATACGATCCCGCTGCATTCGCGAATCAACAGGGCCATCTGGGCTGTGGAGACGGTCTCGGCCGGGAAGAACAAGTCGCCCTCGTTTTCCCGGTTTTCATCATCGGTAACAATCACCCCGGAGCCGTTGCAAAGGGCTGACAGGGCCGTCGCCACTCTCTCCCGGGGATTTCCGAAACGCGTCAATAACGTCTGAGTCATGGGCATCGACCTCCTGGTACAGTTTGAAGTGTCAATCGGGTCAGGGCGCAGGAAAGGAGGCCGGCGACACACGGGCAGCCCCCACGGCAGACCGTGACGGCAAAAGGAAGGTGGGCCGTCTGGCTTATTCTCTCCCATCCGGACTGTGACCGTCGGCCCTGGCCTCTCACCAGGTCTGCTGACCTCCCTTCGCGTCGAAAGGAGCGCTCGCGGGCTCCCCGGAAAACCGGGATACCGCCGGTGGGGAATTCCACCCCGCCCTGAGAATAAGTGCTATGTCGATGCCGTCGTAACCGAAGCGACAGGCTTTGTCAATCGTTTGATTTTTCCCTGAACCTTTTCAGGTGCCCCGGGTACTGAACATATGAGGCCATCAAAAAACGTTAATACGTCTAGCACGCATTTATCTCAATCAAAGGAGAAAAATCATGAAATCCAAATCCATCCGTTCCCTGGCCCTGACCTGTTCCACCCTGGCACTGCTGGTTGCCGCCGGCGGCGCCTATGCCGCCCAGCCCGTTGCCCAGTCGGTCAAGAAAATGGCACCGGCAACCGTGAAGGAGATCTCTCCCCAACGGATCAATTTGCCTTGCGACGTTTCCATCAGCTACATCCAGTATTTCAATTGCCCCTGCAATATCAACCTGGATGCCTATTATGTGGATCAGTACATGTCCGTGAAACTCTTCAATCCTTCCAATCTCAGCCCCACCGTCCGACTGACGGTCAAATACTTCGATATCCAGCAGAATCGATTGCAGACCATCACCAAAAACATCACTTTTTCCGGTCGCGGGAGTAAAAATGTGGCCATCCATCAAAACCACCCCATGCTGATCAAAAAATCCTACGGCGTGCAGGCCAGTGTCCAATTGACAAGCAGCAATATGCATGATCCGGACATGACCAACAACCAGAAGACCCAGTACACCTGTGGACCGGTGGTGGAATAACGCATTTAAAAAAAAACAGCGGCTAAGGTCCGGAGGCCTGGCCGCTGTTTTTCTTTCAAAGGGTGTTGAAAAACAAAATTGCGCGTTTCAGCTATCAATTCCGTTTGTATCGTAAAGCATCACCCCCTATCGGCCACGCGCCGGCCACGGGGATGATCCGCATTGAAACGGGCCAGGCGGCGGGCCAGCAGATCGAATTTGTCCTCCGGCGTCAGGGAGACGCAAGCCCGGATGCCCTCTTGCCGACGGCTGCCCGTGGTTACCAGAGAAATGGCGCTGATGCCATAGTATAAGAGTTCTTCGACCAACGCGACGCCGTTGAGCCCCGGGTAGGCCACCGTGAAGTAGAATCCGTCGGCCAGGGAGGCCCCGTTGTCATTGTCGTAAACGAGGTGGAAGCCATTTTCCAGGAAAAGGCGCTTCATGGCGGCGGCCCGCCGTTCGTATTCCCTAACAGCAGCTACAAAATCGAATTCTCCGCGGTTGACCGCCCCCAGCACGCCGGTCAGCCCCCACTGGGCGCTGTGGCTGACCCCGGCGCTCAGCCCGTACATGCCGCCGTAAATCAACGCATAGCCGAATTGACTGCTGCCGAAGTAGGGGCCGAGGCCGTCGCCGGTGGAATGAAAAAGCACATCCTTGACGGCCATCATGCCGATCCGCTGGCCGGCCAGACTGAAGGCTTTGGAGGAAGACATGAGCAGGATGGCATGGTCCGTGTACCGGGCGACGGTGGGAATGTAGGGCGGCTGCCCCGGCCGGCTGTAATCGTGCCGAAAATCCATGCCGAAATAGGCCTGATCTTCCAGGGCGATGACGTCGTAACGGGTGCACAGGCGACCGATGGTTTCAAGCTCCTGGGGCGACAGGCAAATCCAGGACGGGTTGTTGGGGGTGGAATATAGCACGGCCGCCACATCGCCGGCCTGCAGATAAGATTCGAGCTTGGATCCCAGACGTTCCCCGCGGTAATCATAGAGGTCGAATCCGTCGTGGGGCAGCCCGAGGAGTTTAACCTGCCGTTTGTTGACGGGAAATCCGGGATCGATAAACAGGATGCGATCTTTGCCTTTCTTGCGACGGCCGGCGGCCATCAGGGCCAGGTAGGTGCCCTGCATGCTGCCCACCGTAGGCAGGCAGCCGACCGGGTCGATGGCAACATTCATAAACTTTTGGATGAAGCACGCGATTTCCCGTTTGAGTTCGGGGATACCGTCGAAGGGGGGATAGATGGAACCGACATTTCGACGGAGCGCTTCGATTTCCGCTTCGGCGGCCTGCCGGGGCGGCGGCAGGCCGGGGATGCCCATTTCCATGCGGATGAATTCCGTCCCTGTTTCGGCCTGGATGGTGCTGACCAGGATATTCAACTCCCGTATGGTGGCCAGGCCCACCGGCTTCAATCCGCTCTGGACGATATGCCTGCGGACAACATCTGGGTCTATCGGTGTTTTTTGCATGGCCACCTCGCTTCCGAACGGTCAATCGTTTTCAAAGGCCCTTTGCTTGGACGGCGTGCGGCTTCCCGCTCGGAGGGAGAGGGTTTACGCTTCCGGCACGAACCAATCCTGTTTGCGATAGACGAGATCCTTACTGATGGCAACCAGTTTTCCGGTCCGGTCGTTTTTGAGTGTGATATCGCAAATAGCACTTACGCGTTGCATGTTGTTTCCTTGCACGCGTTATCCAAAGAACGGAAAGTTGACGAAGGACTGTCACGGATCCGGCGCATCGAGATGCCGACCCCATCCCTTAAATGAATCATCTTTATAGCGCGTCTTTCCCTCATCAACATATCGTTTAACCGTGCGGCGGTCGACTTTCGTTCGGCGAGCTACAGCCTCATAGGTGCCTAATCGTTCATAAAGGCTGTAACAATAACCGGAAATCAGGCCTTGCATGTCCAAGCGCCCCTGTTTAACGCCTTTCGCCAGCCAGCCCCCCAAATCTGTGACCGCCTGCGGTTCCGTGCTGTAGGACTCATTGAGCAAAAGGCGCCGCACACATTGCTCGAGTTCACGGACGTTCCCCGGCCATTCGTAGTCGCGCCCCAGCTCCTTTGAAATCAATCTGCCCAGCTGCGCTGTAAGTTCGGCAGAGGATTTGCCCAGGATTCGGGTGAGCGTGTGTGCCAGGAGATCTTCTAATTCCTGGGGGGCTTCACGGATGCGCTGGGCAAGACTGGGCACGATAATGACATCCGAACACAGGCGATAGAAAAAGTCGTTGCGCAGGATGCCATCACCTCGGATCTCCTCCAGAGGTCGGTTGGTTGCCGCAATCACCCTTCCGGAAAAGCGATGGGTCCGATGACTTCCAACCGGCGAAAACGTACGCTCCTGCAGGACCTGAAGCAGTTTGATTTGTAAGGTGGGATCGACCTCGCCGATTTCATCCAGAAACACAGCCCCGTGGGGGCTACAGCGATCAAAGCTCCCCATGTAATCTTCAACGGCGCCTGTGAAGGCCCCTTTCTTGTGGCCAAACAGCTCCGATTCTATCAGGGCGGGCGAATATTGGGAAAGATTCAGCGCTGTAAAGGAACGGGTAAAACTCTCCACAAACGCCCCTGATTTCGCATCAAAGGGAATATAACCCGACCGCCCGATGGCCACTGCGGCGGTTCCTTTCCCGGCACCGGTCGGGCCAAGGATCAAGGTGGAAAAATCTTCCATACGATTCCACAGATAGCGTTCGTACCATTTGAGATTATGGGTAAAAACATTGTTCCATAACCGTTCGCGCAATTTTCGCATACAGGCACTGCAACCGATCAAGTTCTTTTGAATAAAAAAATAGGCGCGCCGCAATTGAAAGCATAGTTCAAAATAGCGTTGGGCTGTTTCCCGGGAGAATCCCCGTTTCCGTAGAAGTGCGAGAGCTTGAGGCGCAAAGGGGACTTTCAGGCTCTTTTCCCCCGCTGCCAATTGATCGGCGATCAGGCCATCAAGTTGTGGGATATAGCGATGAAATACATCATACAAAAAAGTGCGCTCCAACAAGGCACGGTCCTTGCCTTTGAACAACTGAATATTGGCTTGTTTGCGCTTTTCAAGTGCTTTAACACGGTTGCGGACTTCTTGCACGGCCATTTCAACATCTTCCGGCCGGTGGTCGTTTCCCTGGCGGCCGGCAATACTCAAATCCAGAGCCTTGCGCGCATCACTGAAAGGATTGGCCAAAACAGATTGCCGCACCAACGTGAAAAATTGCCGATCTCCGGTCGTCAATCTGGGCATTTGATCCTCCTTGGAAGCATTTTGGTTCCTCAATCACCCTACAATTTCTGGCAACCTCTGATACAAATTTTGGATATTGAAGTATACAATATTTGTATATAGCATTCCAGAAACAATTTCCTCCAAAAAGCTATCGACATAAATATTATATATAAAAACAAGCTATTATGGGAAAATGAGCCATTTGGCACAATTCTTGGTTTTCCGGCTTTCTGGTATCGACGCTGAAACTGTCGCCATTGTCAGTGTAGGTACTCGAACGGATTAGTCCTGACGAACAAACAAGCCAAGGAGATGAACCATGCGAATCCATGTTTGTGCCATCCGAAAGCGGAGCTCACTCCCGTTGCTGATCCTGGCGGGTATATTGCTGCTATGCGTCCCGATGCTCCCCAATAGTGCTCGCGGCGCCGGACTCCTCATTGCCGACGGCGGCTTTGGCGGCGTACTGGAAATCGAGGAGCACGACGTCCGGACAACGATTAACAACGGCATCGCCGTAACCCATGTGACGCAGGTTTTTCGAAACACCGAGAATCGACAGGTCGAGGCTTTGTACACCTTTCCGGTGCCCAAACACGCATCGGTTTCTAATTTCAGCATGTGGATCAATGGAAAAGAAATGGTGGGAGAGGTTCTGGAGAAAGAGCGCGCCCGAAAAATCTACAACAGCTATAAGCAGCAGCGCCGCCCGAAAGATCCAGGGCTGCTGGAGCAAAAAGATTTCAAAACCTTTGAAATGCGCATATTTCCGATCAATCCGGGCGCTAAGCAAAAGGTTCAGATCACCTATTATCAGGAACTGGATATCGACCACGATCAAGTCACTTATGTTTATCCGCTGGCTACCGTAACTCGGCGTGATATAAACACCCGCACCATCGGCCGGTTCGCATTCCAGTTAGAAATTAAATCCGCCATACCGATCGCTTCTATCGGGAGCCCCAGCCACCCCAGCGACTTCGTCGTGGCGAATCATACCGACACCTACAAAATGGCCAGCCTGGAACAGCGGAGCGGCTCTCTTTCCTCAGACATTGTCCTTCACTACGATTTAAGACGGCCCAACTCCGGAATCGACCTGGTAACGTCCCGCGCCAAAGGGCAAGATGGTTTTTTTCTGATGACGATCACCGCCGGGGATGAATTGTCCCGAGCAGACTTTGGCATGGATTACGTCTTTTTGCTGGATATATCCGGCAGCATGGCAGACGATGCCAAGTTGGCCATCTCCCGTCAATCCCTGTTTGCCTTTATCGACGAACTCGACGCCCGGGACCGTTTCGACGTGATGACGTTTAATGTGGAGCCCAACATGGTCTTCAGCACTTTGCGTTCCTCAGATTCGGAATCCAAGGCCACGGCCCGAACATTTCTCGGCTCGCAGTCGGCAAAGGGCGGAACCATTTTGGCCCCCGCCCTGACGACAGCCTACAAGTACGGCAATCCGGATCGTCCCTTGAACGTTGTGATCTTAAGCGACGGGATGACCGAACAACGGGAGCGACAGGAACTGGTGCGTCTCATCAGCCAACGCCCCAAACACGCCAGGGTTTTCTGTATTGGTATCGGCAACGAAGTCAATCGTCCCCTGCTGGAGCAAATGGCCGAAGACTCCGGAGGTTTGGCAGCATTTATTTCCCGGGGAGACGATTTCAAACGTCAGGCCAAGGCGTTTCGAAGAAAACTGTTGCGGCCGGCAGCCACCGAACTGGGCCTCAAGTTCAACAACGTTGATGTCTATGACGTAGTGCCCGAAAAATTGCCAAATCTTTACCATGGTGCTCCGGTTAAGGTATACGGCCGCTACCGGGGACAAGGCCAAATTCCGGTCACCCTTCACGGCCATGTCCAGGGCCGGTTCATGGAACAAAATGTAGTGCTCGACTTCCCTGACCTTGATACCGACAACCCGGAGATCGAGCGCATGTGGGCGTTGAAGCGCATCGATAATCTGCTCAGGCAGAATAGAAAGGGCCACAATCAAAAAAATGTTGTTGACGAAGTCATCCGTCTAGGCGAACTCTACGCGATCGTGACAGAATACACCTCATTCTTGGTGTTGGAAAACGATGCAGAATATAAGCGCTGGAAGATTGATCGCCGCAACCTTACGCGACTCGACCGTGATCGTGCGGCCCAGGCCAAACGGCAAACGCAATTGGATACCATTCGAAACAAAGCGATGGTGAACATCGGGCCGCAGTCCATCGCCATGCATAAAGCCTCCCAGACAAAATCCGGTACGGCACCCAAAAAGAACCAGTCCAATACGCAACCGGCAGCGCCGCCGTCTTTATCCTCCCGGCCCAGCAGCCAAAGTCAAAATTTCAATTTCGCTGGCGGCAGTGGTTCTGCCCCTGTGGGTCCCCTATTTGTCGGACTTGCCTATTATTTGACACGCCGCCGAAAAAAGCAATGACGGTTGATCGAAGGTCGGCCGCTGGGGCCGGCCTTACGCTTTTCAAACCTTCAGGCCAGGAAGATACTGAATGCATAAAACCGTGTTTATCCAAGGCCACAGGCCTGCGCAATCAGGTGCATCCACCGTCGTGCAGCTGCTTCGCCAGCATTGGGATATAGTGGTGATTTCGCTCCTTCTGGCACTGTCGAACCGGTCCCTGCTAAATGGCTGTGCCAACAGTGAATTAATTTACCACCCCCTTGCCGTAGGGGCTGGCGAATGGTGGCGCCTGTTGAGCTATCCATTGGCGCACCTTTCCTGGTATCATCTTTTGCTTGATGCCGGGGCTTTTTATCTTCTGTACACCGGTTTGGGGGAAATGCCTAAACTGCGAAAAATCCTGATTTTGATGATATGCAGTTCCGCCAGCCTGGTGTTCGCTGTATACTTAGGGACGGCTCAGGCGTTTGGACTGGCAGGCCTTTCCGGATTGGATCACGGATTGATGGCATTTTCCGCTTTGGAAATGATTCGCTCAGATCGAAACCGTAAGCTTGGCCTGTCCTGCATCGCCTTGGTCCTAGCCAAAAGTATCTTCGAGTTGGTGACCGGAGAAGTATTTTTTGTGGCTCTGCATCGTGATCTCTGTGGAATACCGGTAGCGGCCTCCCACTTGGGAGGTGTTCTGGCCGGCATGGTATCATTTTGGGTGCTGGGTAGAGAAATTCCGGTTAAAGCCTGGACATAAAGTCTCAGGGAAGGATCCTCCACTTATACCCGTAAACCAGGAAGAAGAATAGAAAATGCCGAAAATGGATCATTCGAATAAAGACGCAACGGATAGGCGCAATACCCCCCACAACAACAATGGCGGACTATGGGCCCGAGCAGCTCGGCTGGCCGAACAAACACCCCCTTCCCGCAACCGGTATGTTGATTTTCTCCGAGCGGTTTCCATACTGGCGGTAGTGGTGGGGCACTGGATTATGGCCGCGCCGTACTATGAGCATGGCAAGCCGCAAATGTGGCACTTGCTGGCGGTTTCACCATGGTCCCAGTGGCTCACCTGGTTTTTTCAGGTTATGCCGGTTTTCTTTTTTGTAGGCGGCTACGCCAATTTAACGTCATGGGAAGCTTGCCAGCGTCGCGGTCAAGGGTATGGGCACTGGCTGGCTGGTCGCCTGCAACGGCTCCTGCAACCGGTCTTACCGCTATTGGGGATTTGGCTTTTCCTGGCTTTGTTCGCCAAAGGGTTGGGGGTGCCACAGGGCTTTTTGCAGGTCGGTTCACGCATCGCTCTGGTACCCACCTGGTTTCTGGCTGTCTATATTCTCGTGGTGCTCTTCGTTCCGGTTACGGTAGCGGCATGGAATCAATTCGGGATTTGGAGTGCAATTGTCCTGATGGCCGCGGCCGCGATGGTGGACGTAGCATTTTTCACCGCAGATCTGAAGCTTCTGGGTTGGCTCAATTATTTATTCGTTTGGTTAGCCGTGCACCAGCTTGGATTTGCATGGCGCAAGGGCATGTTTGCATCGGCCTGGAAAAGCTTTTTACTGTTCCCCACCGGCATTCTTGCACTTCTCGCTATGGTCTCCTGGGGGCCTTATCCCTTAAGTCTCGTTGGAGTTCCCACGGATGCCATCAGCAACACCCTTCCGCCCAAGCTGCCTTTATTGGCGCTGGGTATCGCCCAAATCGGCCTCCTGATGAGTTTACAGAAACCAGCCCGCAGATGGCTTGACCGCCCGCTGCCATGGACTGGCACCGTCGTGATAAACGGCATGATCATGACGTTATTCCTGTGGCACAGTACGGCCATGATACTTTTGATCGGCTTGGGGTTTCTAGTCCAACCAGCCGTTTTCGGCACGACTCCCGGGTCGGTGGCCTGGTGGATACTGCGACCCGCTTGGGGGATGGCCTTCGCTGCGGCAACACTGCCATTTCTCTCGGCCTTCAGCCGTTTTGAAAACGCGGGGAGCGCTTCAGCACAACCGGCCCGGAGCGTCTGGCGTCTTTATTTCTGCTGCACGCTCACTTGCGGAGGGTTGGGCTACCTTGCACTAAAGGGAATCGGGAGCGGGTCTCACTGGTCTTTTGAAGCCTTTTCTATTGCTTTACCCTTTATCGCGACAACCTTTGCGGGCTTTGGGCCGCTGAGCCATCGCAAATTCAGATAGGCGTTGGCTCCTGGAGTCTTGGTCACAGCCGTCTGCCCATAGGAGCTGCTCGCCGCGGCAAGGGCCATGTCGCCTGGGGTAAAAATCAGGCCGCCGTGTTCATCCCGTGAAAATTGGTCATATCGTCGGTCACGATAAACGTTACCCGTCTGTGCCCGGGTTGAACGATCGTGGCTTCAGCCCCGTAAAACGGGCAAAGGGGTCGCGCCAAATGTACGCGCGAAGGGCTTTTCCCGGTCCATGTCATTTCCTTAAAAGAAGCAGCCCCAATACGCCTATCCCTAAAAAGAGCATTCCGACCAGCAGGCCGCCGATAAATGTAATAATCGGAAAACCAGGCATCAGGACGGCAACCCGGGGGTTGGACGGATGATGATAAACCCGGACTTTTTGACCGGGTTTAAATTTGGCCGCGACTTCCTGTTTGCTGGTTCGGGGATAAAAAACATTGTCCAGAAATTGTGCCTTGTCATTGCGATAGCTGGTCCCGTCCACACGGTATCGATAGTGGATAACCAGATGGTGCTTCTTTTTATCGTTTTCACCCTCCTGGGTCATGATGCGGGATTCGTCAATGATGCCTTCTGTCGCGGGCCAGGATCGTGAATCAAACCCATAATAGGCCCCCTCGGCAATAATGAACACCATTACCCCGCCGAAACCGGCAACGGCGCCAAAAAACAGGACCATAACCAATAGCGCACCAATGCTTCTAGACCGAGCCATATGAATCACCTTGTCAGGCCATTATTTCCACTTTGATGGGGGGGACTTCTAACCCATTAAAGCGAGCCACACCGCCAGGGCCGAAACCAAGGCGCAAAGCGGCGTATAAAGGCGGGTGTCGTTTCTTGCAAACGCGGTTCCTTTGATGCGCTTGAAGAACCCGCAGTAACGAAAATCGCCAATGGCGCGAAGCGCAAAAACCACGGCAAGCAACCCCATGCCCGCCCGGGGCAGCCATACGGGCCCTATGGTAAAAAGACCCGCGCGCCACAAGGGCACAACTGCAGCCCCGAGCAATGCCAGCGCAACCAGTGCGGTGGCCAAGCTTCCGGGCGTGAATATGGGAACGCCATTCTCCTGCGGAATCGCACTTGCCAGGCCCCAGCGCCCCCCGAAGGCCCAATGGAAATGCAGACCGGAAAGCAGGAAGAAAATGACGAGCAGAATGGTGGCGGGTATTACGATCACGAGGAGCTCTTTTTCCGTTGTCCAAAAATAATCTTGTGACGGGGTATCAATCTTCTATTGCGATTTGATTGTCACGGCGCCATTCCTTCAAGGCCTGTTTCTGCCGTTTGTTCTCAAACTCATCAAAAGAAACGACCATGATCGTCTCCTTGTGGTCTGGGATGGCGATCAGTGCTCTCAACCGAGCGTGCATGACATCAACCTGAATAAAGCGCTTTGGCCTGATGGGTTTGCCTTTCACTCGGCCCCTTGAACCCCTGGATCCTTTCCAAGGATATTGGCGAAAACCCTATTATTTAATACATTCTCCCCGTTGGGATGCTTCCAGCAGTTTGGCATACAGCCCGCTTTCTCTGAGCTTCTCAAGTCCCCGGTTGAAAATTAGCAGCAGTTCGCGGCCCTTTGCAGGATTTTTTTTGGTGAAAATAACGCAGGTGTAGACTTCCTGGATCGGTTTTTCGTGATGGGTAAAAAGGCCGGCTTCTTCCGGAGTGAAATGGGTCCTGATCAAATCGTATCCGGCATCGATATCGGATGGAAAAATATGGATTCGGTGCGTAAGCAACTTTTTCAGATTCTGAATTTCACCGGTCGTATATTCGACATGGATCTTTCCGGACCGGGCCGCCCGGTCAAATTCCTCACCATAAGTGTATTCACGGATGGCGCCAATTTTGAACACTTTTAAATCCGCAATCGTACGCCAATCAAACGGAAAACTTTTCAAGTGGAAAATCACTTTTTTATGGAAAAAGACCGGGTCGCTGAAAAACACATATTTCTTTTTATCCGGCGTTGGTGCCCACGTCAGGGATCCGTCCCAAGTGCCCTCTTTGACATTATGATAGCTTCTGGCCCAGGGGAAAAATTGATACTCGACCTCGAATCCTTCCAGGGCAAACGCCTCGGTCACAATATGTGAATAGACGCCATAATGGTTTAATTTTTCGGATGTGAACGGCGGCCACTCCCCATTTGCCAGCCGAACCTTTTCGCCTGCATCTGCGTCTGGAATCAACAAAAAGAGCACGATCGCAAAGGCCAGCCATGAAATTCTGACGAAGTATCGCATTGATTTCCACTCTCATTATTCATTTGCCGTCATGGAATTTTCGTTCGAGATACGGCGTGACCGAAATATCTCGCAGAGCGGGACTTCCCATCGGATTTTGTCCGTTTGCACGGTAGAGGCGGGGGCCGGCGAAGGGGAACTTATGGGTCAAAGTGACTATCAGATGATCGATCAATTGACAACATCGTTCGTATGTAAAAAGGGCCAAGCTCAACGCGTCAAGCTGAAAGGGGAGGAAGGCTTCCCAGCGACATTGAATCGATAAGCCAAACCGACCCTATGGCGACGAGACGGCCATTTCACGATGGGTTTAACCCTGCCAAGCCGGCGGCATTACGGAAAACCAAAAGGCCCCCAAAAATCCCCCCCAACTGAACCAAAATCATAAAATAATATTTGCACCGAGGGCAATGACGCGCTATAGAGGCCTATTTTACGAGATCAATCTCAATACTTTATGCCCCGATTGAATGGATTTGCCTGGATCGCAACAGCGATCTACGGCAGCCGGTCAAGAAAAGGAGCAGTGGATGGTGTTTATTTCAGCTTTTCGCCGACGGTACACCCTCCACGGTATTTTTGCGGTTAACCATGACAACTACCAGGTCAATGAATACGGCATGACTGTAGACCGGGCCGGATGCCATGACACACACCATCGATTATAAAGGGTTCTACCTCGCCTTTCGCGATATCAGCCGCCTGGTGCATTCCAGCACCAGCGTCCAGGAGGTCATTGACCTGGCCGTCCAAAAAACCACGGAACTGCTCAACGCCCGTGGCGCGCTGCTCCGCATCCACAACCGCGAAACCGACCATTTTGAAGTCGCCGCCGCCTGCGGCTTCGCTGAACAGTATCTCGGGAAAGGACCCGTCTCCCGCGAGCAACTCAAGCTCGACTTGAACCACCGCGACGACGTCTGTATCTTCAAGGACATCTGGCAGGCCCCCCGGGTGGACTCGCCCCAGCGCGCCTGGGATGCCGGCGTGCGCATGATCCTCGATTATCCCCTGCACCACGACGATGCGATTCTCGGCGTGATCCGGGTCTACCTGGCCGAAGCGCAGGAATTTTCCCAGGCTCAACTGGATTTCACCATTTCCATCGGCGAGCAGTGCGCCTGCGCCCTCAACAAGGCCCGCCTCATTGAAAACCAGCAGAGCCAGTACAACCACCTGGTCCTGCAAACCGAAAAACTCTCGGCCCTGGGTCGCATGGCCGCCGGAATCGCCCATGAAATCAACAATCCCCTCGGGGGGATTCTGCTCTACAGCTCCAATATGTTCAAAAAAGCCGGGGACGGCGACCCCTGTAAAAAAGGGCTGGAAATCATCATGCGGGAAACAACCCGCTGCAAGGGCATCATCCAGGAATTGCTGGAATTTTCACGGCACAAGGCCCCGGACAAGATCCGGCTGAGCCTCAATGACATCATTTGCAAGGCCCTCAGCATTCTGGACAACGAATTCATGCTGCGGCACATCAAGGTGACCAAAACACTGGCCGACGATCTGGAAGATATCCTGCTGGACGGCAACCAGATGGAGCAGGTTTTCATCAACCTGTTGCTCAACGCGGCCCAGGCCATCGAAAAGCGGGGACACATCCGCATCGAGACGCGCCTGGATGCCGACCACGGCCTGGAAATCGTCGAAATCGCCGACGACGGCTGCGGCATCGCGCCCGAAGACGCCGGCAAGCTCTTTGAACCGTTCTACTCGACCAAAAGCACCGGCACCGGCCTCGGGCTGGCGGTCAGCTATGGGATCGTGCGCAACCACGAAGGCCAGATCCGGGTGGCCAGCCAGTTGAATGAAGGCACCTGCATGACCATCGAACTGCCCCTCGATCGGCCCGCGCCCTCCGAGCTCAGAAATCAAGGAAACGCGTGATGGAACCGCTGCACATCCTCATCATCGATGACGAGCCGGTGGTCTGCGACGGGTGCCGACTGGTGCTCACCGACCAGGGCCACACCGTGGACAGTTATACGGCCGGCACCGAAGGCCTGGAAGCCTTCTACGCCAGGCCTTACGATCTGGTCCTGCTGGACCTCAAGATGCCCGATGCCGAAGGCATGGAAATTCTAGCGGCCTGCCAGGCCCACAACCCCAATGCCTACGTCATTGTCATGACCGGTTATTCCACCGTCAAGACGGCCGTGCAGGCCATGAAGGCCGGCGCCTTCGACTTTCTTTCCAAACCCTTCGGAGACGAGGAACTGACCATCACGGTCCAGCGGGTGCAGGAAAACCGCAAACTGGTGCAGGAAAACCAGTCCTTGCGGCAACAATTGCTGGAGCGTTTTCATTTCGAGAACATTATCGGTGAAAACCCTCGCATTCTGAAGATTTTCGAAAAAATCAAAAAGGTGGCCCCCACCGACAGCACCGTGCTGCTGGACGGCGAAAGCGGCACGGGCAAGGAACTGTTTGCCCGCGCCATCCATGCCCACAGCCAGCGGGCCGCCAGCCAGTTCATGCCCATCGACTGCAGCACCCTGGCCCCGGGGATTCTGGAAAGCGAGTTGTTCGGTCATGTGCGCGGAGCCTTCTCCGGGGCGGTGGCCGACAAACCCGGCATCTTCGAAGTGGCCAGCGAAGGCACGCTTTTCATGGACGAAGTGGCCAGTTTGAGCCTGGAGACCCAGGGCAAGCTGCTGCGGGTCATGGAAAGTGGAGAATTCAAACGGGTCGGGTCCAACCGGGTGCAGCAAACCCGGGCACGCATCATTGCCGCCACCAATCGGGATCTGCAGGCCATGGTGGCCGACGGCCGTTTTCGTGAGGATCTTTACTACCGGATCAACGTCTTTCCGATCTTCCTGCCGCCCCTGCGGGAGCGCCGGGACGATATTCCGCGCCTGGCGGACCATTTTCTCAGGCTCTTCAACAAAAAGGCGAGCAAACGCATCGACGGGTTTACCGACGAGGCCATGGAAATGCTGGTCCGGCAGGAATGGCCCGGCAATGTGCGCCAATTGAAAAATGTCATCGAACGGCTGGTCATCATGTCGGACCGGCGTTTCCTGGACATAGTCTACCTGCTCGACAACCTGCAGGTACCACGCTCCGGAGACCATGAAGCGGTCCCCGAAACCCTGGCCGATCTCAAAGCATTGAAGCAGCAGATTATGACCGAGAGTTTCGGGCAGATTGAAAAAGCTTTTTTGATCAAGGCCCTGCGGGCGGCCGACGGCAATATCAGCCAGGCCGCGACCGAGGTGGGCATGCAGCGGCCCAATTTTCATGCCTTGATGAAAAAGCACGGCATCACCCGGGAGGCTTTATGAGACCGGCCGCGCGTATCGCCGGCAGTGTATATTGGTCTATACAGTCTGATTTCTTTGGGTTTTTATGCCATTTGGCGGGCATCCGTCCGGTGGAGCGTATAACCGCTTATACGATTCAACGGACCGGCGGCATTCGGGTGGCCCCTCAAAGAAAGGAGAATTTTTGACATAATATCAATAGTTTGATTCCAATGAGCCCTTATCGGCCGTGGTCGCGTCACCTTTGGTATGCCCCTTGCTACGGTAGGCATCCATCACAACAACGCGAAGCCAAGCGCGCATCGGGATGATGCCGCCACAAACCGCGCAACCGAACCATTGGGAGGGTCTCATGTCTGCACAATTGGAAGCTATTGACCGTTCAGAGGATCACGCTGCTCAGATTCTGTTGATGGAAGACGAAATCGTCGTCGCCGAAGGGCTGCAGATGATTCTGTCGGAAGAGGGGCATCAGGTGGAAATTGCCAATACCGGCACCCGCGCCCTAGAGCAGCTGCACCACAAACCCTACGATCTGCTGGTCGCCGACCTGCGGCTGCCGGACATCAACGGCATGGACGTGATCAAACAGATCAAGGCGGACGGCGCCGATACCGGCATTATCGTCATTACGGGCTATTCCACGGTGGACACGGCGGTCGACGCCATGCGCATCGGCGCCAACGACTATCTGGCCAAACCGTTCACCGACGACCAGATTCGCGAAGCCGTGGACAAGGTCCTGGGCAACCGGGTCGTGCCGGCCAAACGGGCGGCCACCCCGGCGGAGCAGCAGGCCCAGGCCCTGATCGAAAAGCGGGAGGTCATGCGGGTGCTCAACCGCACCAGTGAAGATCCGGAATTCTGGACCGCCCTCATGGAACAGGGCGGCAGCGTCCTGGGCGACTATCAGCTTTCCTCCGCCGCCAAGGCCGCGATTGCATCCGGCGACCTGGGGTGGATCAACGCCAACATCGGCGAGCTGACCCAGAAGCAGCTCATGTTTATCTACAAGCGATTGGAACGCGAAGCCTGGTAGCAGCACCAGGGCCGCGGAAACAACATAATACGGGCCGACCGGCGGCCGGCCACTGATTCTGATCACGAAAGATGCGGAGTGAACAATGACGTGTAACACAACACCCGGCGCCCGACCCGTGGGCGCGGTACTCGTAGTGGGAGGCGGTATCGCCGGCATGCAGGCGGCCTTGGATATGGCCGATGCCGGTTTTTACGTCTACTTGGTCGAACGCTCGCCGTCCATCGGCGGCGTCATGGCCCAACTGGACAAGACGTTCCCGACCAACGACTGCTCGATGTGAATCCTGGCCCCCAAACTGGTCGAGGTCGGCCGGCACAGCAACATCGAGTTACTCACCCTGGCGGAAGTGGAAGCCATCGAAGGCCAGCAGGGCGACTTTCAGGCGCAAGTCCTGCTGCACCCCCGCTATGTCGATATGGACAAGTGCATTGCCTGCGGGCAGTGCGCCGCCAAATGCCCCAAGAAAGTCGATGACGGCTACAATGCCGGGCTGGGCAAACGCAAGGCCATCTACGTGCCCTATGCCCAGGCCGTGCCCCTGAAATACGCCATCGATCCCCAGCAGTGCCTGCAGTTGACCAAGGGGCGCTGCGGGGCCTGCGCCAAGGTCTGCCCCACCGGCGCCATCAATTATGAGGATACGGAAGAGCACCGCACCCTGAATGTCGGCTCCGTGATCCTGGCGCCCGGTTTCCGCAGCTTCGATCCTTCGGGAATGGATATCTACGGCTACGACCAATTCCCCAATGTGGTGACCTCGCTGGAGTTCGAGCGCATTCTCTCCGCCACCGGGCCTTTCAGCGGCCACCTGGTCAAGCCTTCGGCCGCCAAAAAGGGCACCGCCCCCCGCAAGATCGCGTGGTTGCAGTGCATCGGCTCCCGTGACCAGAACCGCACCGGCAACAGCTACTGCTCGTCGGTCTGCTGCATGTATGCCGTCAAGCAGGCGGTCATGGCCCGCGAGCACAGCGAAGACGACCTGGACTGCGCCATCTTCTACATGGACATGCGCACCCAGGGCAAAGACTTCGACCGCTACAGTGAAAACGCGGCCCGGTCCGGTATCCGCTTCGAGGCCGCCCGGATCCACTCCCTGACGCCGGCACCGGAGGACGGGTTGAGCATGCGCTATGCGCAGGCGGACGGCACCATCGTCAACGAGGATTTCGACCTGGTGGTGCTCTCCACCGGCCTGGAGATCGCGCCCGAAGTGGCGGAGCTGGCCGGCAAGCTGGACGTGGACCTCTCCCCGCAGCGCTTCGTGACCACGGGCAGTTTCACCCCGGTGGCCACCTCCCGGCCGGGCATCTTTGCCTGCGGCGCCTTTACCGGGCCGAAGGACATCCCCCAATCCGTCATGGAGGCCAGCGCGGCGGCGTCCGCCGCCACCGAACCCCTGGCAGCGGCCCGCAACGATCTGACCCAGACCGTGGCCCTGCCGGCGGAAACCGACGTCCGCGGCGAGCTTCCCCGCATCGGGGTGTTCGTCTGCAACTGCGGCATCAACATCGGCGGCGTGGTCCGCGTGCCCGAGGTGGCGGAATACGCCCGCACCCTGCCCCACGTGGTCTATGTGGAAGAAAATCTCTTCACCTGCTCCCAGGACACCCAGGACAAGATGGCCGAAATCATCCGGTCCGAACGCCTGAACCGGGTGGTGGTGGCGGCCTGCACCCCCCGTACCCACGAGGAGCTCTTCCAGGCCACCCTGATGAACGCCGGTCTGAACCGCTACCTGTTCGAAATGGCCAACATCCGCAACCACGATGCCTGGGTGCACGGGGATGATCCGGATGCGGCCACGGAAAAGGCCAAGGACCTGGTCCACATGGCCGTGGCCAAGGCGGCCCTGCTGCGTCCGCTGCAGCGCACCGAACTGCCCATGACCCGCAGCGCGCTGGTGGTGGGCGGCGGCATCGCCGGGCTGACCGCGGCCCGCGGGTTGGCCCGCCAGGGCTACCCGGTCCACCTGGTGGAACGCGATGCGGCCCTGGGCGGCAACGCCCGCCGGCTGCGGGCCACCTGGCGGGGCGAGTCGGTGACCGACCATCTGGCCGACCTGATCCAGGCGGTGGAAGCCGATGACAATATCACCGTGCACACCGGGGCTGCAGTTTCCGGGGTGGACGGATTTGTGGGCAACTTCCAGACCACCCTCCAGGCCGCCGACGGTCAAAGCGAAACCATCGACCATGGCGTGGCCATCCTGGCCACCGGGGCCGAAGAATCCAAACCCCGGGCCTACCTCTACGGCGAACACCCGGCCGTCTGCACCCAGCTGGAGCTGGACGAACGCCTGGAGGCCGAAACCCCGGACCTGGACGGCATCCGCAATGCGGTCTTCATCCAGTGTGTCGGCTCGCGCAACGACGAACGGCCCTACTGCTCCAAAGTGTGCTGCAGCCATTCCCTGCGCAACGCCGTCACCCTCAAGACCCTGCACCCGGAAATGAATGTCTACGTTCTCTACCGGGATATCCGCACCTACGGACTGCGGGAACAGCTTTACCAGGAAGCCCGCGCCCGCGGCGTGCGCTTTATCCGCTACACCCCGGAAGCGCCGCCGGAGGCCCGCGCCAACGGCGACCAGGTCACGGTCACCTTCCGCGACCACGTGCTGGATCGTCCGCTGGCCGTCAAGGCCGACCTGCTTTGCCTGGCCGCGGCCATCGTTCCCCGTGGGGACGCGGCCCTGGCCCAGTTCTTCAAGGTGCCCGTCGACAATGACGGCTGGCTTCTGGAAGCCCACCAGAAACTGCGCCCGGTGGATTTCGCCACAGACGGCGTCTTCCTGTGCGGCCTGGCCCACTACCCCAAACCCGTCGACGAAAGCATTGCCCAGGCCAAGGCCGCCGCGGCCCGGGCGGTCACCTTCCTGGCCATGGATACGATCCAGGTGGGCGGCGTGGTATCGGTCATCGATGCCGAGCGCTGCGTGGGCTGCGGGGGGTGCGTCCAGGTCTGTCCCTACAACGCGATTCAGCTTTCCGAGGAAACCGGTATCGCCGAAGTCAACCCGGCCCTGTGCAAGGGCTGCGGCGCCTGCGCGGCGACCTGTCCGTCCGAGGCCCCGACCCTTATGGGATTCAACAACCAGCAGCTTTACGCGCAGATCAACAGCGCGCTGGCTGCCTGAAGCCAACGGGCCGCGCCGCCTCCGGTCCAACCGGATGCCGGCGCCGGCCCTGCAGGAGTGACCATTGGAACCAGATCGTTTTGAACCGAAAATCATCGCCTTTTTCTGCAACTGGTGCACCTATGGCGCGGCGGACCTGGCCGGCGTCAGCCGCCTGAGCTATCCGCCCAACATCCGGCCCATCCGGATCATGTGCTCGGGCACGGTCTCCCCCCACCATATCCTCAAGGCGTTTCAGCAGGGCGCCGACGGGGTGCTGGTGGGCGGCTGACACATCGGCGACTGCCATTACCTGTACGGTAATCACATGACGCTGAAACGGATCGCCTTCATGCAACAACTGCTCACGTTCATGGGACTGGAGGGGCGGCTGCACCTGGAATGGATATCGTCGGCCGAAGCCCAGAAGTTCGTGCGCGTGGTCACCGATTTTACCGAAACCATCCGCCGGCTGGGGCCCAGCCCGCTGCAGCCCGCCCGTCACCGGCAGGCGGCCAATGTCATGGTCTCGCCCCCGGGCATCGCCCGGTCGGCCGCCCCTGACGAAACCGCCGCGGTTGCCAAGTCGGCCTGAGGGAGGTCTTATGCAAAAACAAGTCAGAGCCTGGCTGGAAGACGGCAAGGTGGATGTCTTCCTGGCCTATAAAATGGACTGCGGGCACCCGTTGCCCCACGCCTTTACCCGGGAGCGGATCGACGAAACCGAAGATCTCGTGACCGGGCCGGCACGCTATTCCCTGGAAAAATTCGCCACCCAGATCGCGGCCCGTCACCCGGAGAAGAAAATCGGGCTGCTTGCCCGCGACTGCACCCAGCGGGCCTTGAACGTGCTGGCCGTCTGGAACCAGCTGCCGGCCGAGCAGGTGGAACCCCTGCCGGTCAACTGCTGCCCCTCGGCCCTGAAGCCCCACGCGGACTGCACCTACCTGGAGGCCCCGGCCACCGGCGAGGTCAAGATCCAGTGCGGCCAGGACCCGCGTCAGAGCATCGAGGCCGTCGACGCCCAGGAGGGGCCCGAACGCTTCGCGCGCTGGATGTACGAATTCCAGAAGTGCATCAAGTGCTACGGCTGCCGCAACATCTGCCCGGTGTGCTTCTGCAAGGATTGCAGCCTGGAGCACCCGGACCTTATCGGCACCGGCAACCTGCCCCCGGACATTCCCATCTTTCACCTGGTCCGGGCCGTGCACATGGCCGGACGCTGCATCGACTGCGGCCTGTGCGAAGATGCCTGCCCGGCCGAGATACCCCTGCGGCTGCTCTATGGCAAGGTCAACGCTATCGTGAAGGATCTCTTCGACTACGACACCGGCGCCAGCGACGCCTTGTCGCCCTTCAGCATCCTGGGCGACAAACCGACGCTCACACCGGCACCGCTGCTGGCGGTTTCACAGGAGTAACGGCATGACGCTAAAATTTGTTCCTTCAATCTGTTCCTACTGCGGCACGGGCTGCGGCGTTCTCTTCCAGGTAATGGATGGCCAGCTCGTCGGCACCCTGCCCATGAAAACCCATCCGGTCAACCAGGGCAAGCTCTGCATCAAGGGCTGGAACCTGCATGAGCACATCACCAGCGAACTGCGCCTCAAGCACCCGCTGCTGAACACCTTCGGCCGCATGACCAAGGTCGGTTGGGATGACGCCATCGGCTTTGCCGCCGACCGCCTCAAAACGATCGTGGCCGAGCACGGGCCGGACAGCGTCGGTGTGCTGGTGTCCGCCAAAATCACCAACGAGGAAAACTATCTGGCCCAGAAGTTCGCCCGCGCCGCCGTCGGCACCAACAACGTGGACCATTGCGCCCGCCTCTGACATGCCTCCACGGTGGCCGGTCTGGCCGCCGCCTTCGGCAGTGGGGCAATGACCAATTCCTACGACGATCTGGAAACCGCGGGCTGCTTTTTCGTGATCGGCTCCAACACCACCGCCTGCCACCCCCTGATCGCCCGGCGCATCTACCGGGCCAAGGAGCGGGGCGCCAAGCTGATCGTGGCCGATCCCCGGGGCATCCAGCTCAGCAGCATGGCCGATCTGGCCGTCAACCACCGGCTGGGCAGCGATGTGGCCCTGCTGAACGGCATGATGCACTGCATCCTGCGCAACGGCTGGGAAGCCCGGGACTACATCGACAGCCGCACCGAGGGCTTCGCGGAACTGGAAGCCGCGGTGGCCGACTACCCGCCCGAGCGGGTGCAGGCCATCACCGGCGTGGCCGTACGCGACATCGAGGCAATGGCCGATCTGTATGCCAATCACGGCCCGAGCGCCCTCCTCTACGCCATGGGCATCACCCAGCACACCACCGGCGTGGACAACGTCAAATCCTGCTGCAACCTGGCCCTGCTCTGCGGCTACGTGGGCGCGGCCGGCGGGGGCGTCAATCCGCTGCGGGGGCAGAACAATGTCCAGGGCGCCTGCGACATGGGCGGCCTGCCCAATGTCTTCACCGGCTACCAGCCCGTGACCGTTCCGGAAAACGTGGAGAAGTTCTCCCAGGCCTGGGGCCGTCCCCTGTCGGACAAGCCCGGCCTGACCATCACCGACATGGTGGGCGCCATGCTGGACGGCCGTCTCCGGGCCCTCTACGTGATCGGCGAAAACCCCAAGCTCAGCGACCCGGACTGGAACCACCTGCACCACGCCCTGAAGAAGCTCGACCTGCTGATCGTCCAGGACCTGTTCCTCTCCGAGACCGCCCAGATCGCCGACGTGATTCTGCCGGCGGCCGCGGTGGCCGAGAAGGACGGCACCTTTACCAGCTCCGAGCGCCGCTGCGCCCGCATCCACAAAGCGGTGGAGCCGGTGGGCCAGGCCCTGTCCGACTGGGAGATCATCAGCCGCCTGTCCACGGCCATGGGCTATCCCATGGAATATGCGGGCCCCAGCGACATCTTCGATGAAATGGCGTCCCTGACGCCCAAGAGCTATGCCGGCATGTCCTACGAGCGCCTGGGGCTAGACGGCCTGCAGTGGCCCTGTCCGGACAGCGATCACCCCGGCACGCCCATCCTGCATACCCAGAGCTGCGCCCGCGGCCTCGGCAAGTTCCACGCCATCGCCTACCAGGATCCGGCGGAGATGCCCGACCAGGAATACCCCTACTTCCTGACCACGGGCCGCATGTTCGCCCACTACCATACCGGTACGATGACGCGCATCTCGCCCCACCTGGATGCCGAGCAGCGCCGGGGCTATGTCAGCATTCACCCCGCCGATGCCAGCAAACTGGACATCGCCGACGGCGACCTGCTGGTGCTGGCCTCCCGCCGCGGGGAGATGGAAGCCCCGGCCCGGGTGAACGCCAACGTCCAGCCGGGCTGCCTGTTCATGCCGATTCACTTCGGCGAAAACCCGGCCAATGTGCTCACCAACGCGGAAGCCTATGACCCCCTGGCCAAGATCCCCGAGTTCAAGGTCAGCGCCGTGCGCGTGGCCAAGGCCCCGGAAGCCCGTCCCTGAAAACAAATCCGGCCGGACGCTCACAGCGTCCGGCCGGAAAGTAAAATACCTGCGTGCTAAAACGTAGACTTCCCACCCGACAGGTTTTATCTAAGTCACTTAATTTTTTAGCTTTATTTTAAATCGGCACGCATCATCCCCCGACAGGATGGATTTGAGCATGTCAATCTCAAAATCCTGATTAAGACCGATCTCAAATTTATGCTGAAGATTGCCGAGTGTGCAGAAGCAGAGCGTCTTCGATGCACCATCTGTGTCTTCATTAACTAACGGGCAATAGCACCGGTCGAACACCACATAGTATTGACCGTCTTCGTTCACCACTCGCCATTGGCTGATGAGGTTATCGAGAAAATCCAAGTCGTTTCTTGAGTTCTTCTTAATTTCAAGAAGCTTTTCATCCGGGAGATGCGTGAAGGGACATTTTGCACCACACCCACCTAAAATGCGTTTTCTTGTTGGCTCATCAACATTTTCATCGAGCTGGTTCAGCAATTCCTTTATCCAGATTGTCATGGGTTTTCTTCCACTATCAATTAATGAAATTTTCGGGCTAAGCGGTTGTTTTGCCGCACATAATCTGTAAATTCTTGAGACCACGGCAAATCAATTGTCATTTCTTGCGGATCATTTAGTTCAAGTTTGCCGTATGCATAATCAGATAATTGTGTGTTTTTTGATGCGGATGGCGAGTTCAGAGCGCCGTCAATTGATTGTGTCGTATCGGACAGGGTAATTTTCAAGATTTTTTCCCAGGGTATCAATGCTGAGGATGTAAACCAACTCAGTGGTATTGTATCTGAAAAAACAAGTCCCTTTGAAGAAAGCGATACTTTTTTTGTTCGAATGTCACAGGCATCTTTGATCGTAAGCCGGCATTTACCGATTATATATTTGGGGAAGCCAAATTCAAATTTCATTTGGAATTGGGAAGAGAGCTGATATCGACTTTTAAGAGTTGCCCAGATATTCATAATGAACGCTTTTTCTTGGTAGAAAAGTAGGTGATTAATTTGAAAGTTGCCCGGATATTTAACGCAAAGGTTACCTGTGTAGCATGTCTGCGTTCGGTGCACCGTTTAATTGGCCGTTTTTTTCCTCATTGAGATCCAACACCCAGTACACGACACCGGGAAGCGGATTTTTATAATATGGTTCCGTTCTGCGAAAGCCGAGTTTCTTATAAAGATTCATGGCTTCTGTGAGCCTGTCGAGTGTATCGAGCCGCATCAATGAGTAGCCAAGTTCCCGTGCGACCACAATAATCTCCCGGGCAAGTCGTCTGCCCAAGCCTATCCCTCTGGCCTCTGGTATGACAAAAAGACGCTTCATCTCGCATATACCATCGTCCAGTCTGCGAACAGCAACACACCCGACTATTCTTTCTCCTTCAAGACCTACGAGGAGATCACCACCAGGAGGCGAATACTTTCCAGGCAAACTGGCCAGTTCCTCCTCGTAACTTTGGAAACATAGATCGACATCCAGGAATGCTTCGTATTTCCGGAAGAGCAAACGTACCTCTTCAATCTCTGTTTTCGTCTGTGCTTGTTTTATTCTCATTTCTCAGGCCAACGACTAAGCTGAGACGCGCGGCAGTTTGCGCGTCGATTTCTCAAGCGCCAGGTTATGCATGGTTTGTATTCAGATAATACAATTCATTTAACCTGTGTTTATCTAAATATTGCTGAACAATTGTCACATTTTTTTGGGGTACCGAATTTAATGCTTTTGGCAATGGAATATCCGCAATTAGGGCAACCAATCTTCATGAATCTGGCAATCTGGTAACAATAAATTATCCCCAAAGACAATATGGCCAAAAGGGCAAGCCATGATGGTGCATTAAGGTGATCAATAAGGTATCCAACTGCCGCAAAAATCAAAAACGTAATGAGAGCATTTCTTAAACGGCGGTTGATTTCTGGTTTTATTGATTCTTTGAACTCATTTGTTAGGTCAACTCTCGCCAAACTCAAAATCCTACCTTGCTGCATAACGTTTAATCTGTGTGGGCGGAGCGGTATTCTTCGTCCCAACTCAAGCGACAGGTTAGCAATATCTACTGAATTCTGTGAAAAACAACCTTAAGGGGGTTTTCATCCAAATTCATAAGGACGACCATCTTTGTTTTTGATAATTCCAATATCTTTGCTCTGTCCTCACCATTATCCGTATGATCTACATTTTTTACAAAGTCGATAAGCTCTTTATCTCCATTATAATTATAAAATTTGTAATCGATTGTATTCTCTATTATATATAATCCATCGATTCGCCAGGTACTAATATCTCTGTAATGCCAAGTAGCCTTTTTATCACCAACTTTAAAAGCGTACTCACCTTCCACCAGACATTTACCTGATTCCTCATAGGATACCATCGCATTAATTAATACTGTTGAAGACGAGTCACCTAATTGATTTGTGAATTTCCAAGTTCCGACTAAATCCGATGGAGAATAGGTTCTTTGATAACTACAACTGCAAATAAAAATAATAATTATAAGCCATATTGATCGAAAAGGATTCATACTATTTATGTCACTTGCTAACGCCGCGTGTTAGGGGCGGCATGGTTTTCGCCGTCCCCTACAAACGCATGTTATGTTTTCGTTCTATTTTTAATTCCGGGTGTCTTTCATAAAAGCCATCCAGTTCATAAAGACTCACTTTACATTTTGGGCAACTATTATTTTTAGTTTCAGAGCGAATGTAGGTCGTTAAACATTCTTTGCAGATTAGATAGTCACTAACAGACTTCCATTTTCTTTTTCTTATGACAGTAATAAATAAAAATATGCCGAAAATGATTAAAAGAATTCCTGCAAATTTCGGGACTGGGACATCATATGTAGAAAACCAACCTGTTGAATAAAAGATATATCCACAAGCTATCATTAAAGCAGCAAATATTATTTCAGATATAAATTTCATAAAACATAACTATAATATTATACTGCTGCGGTTTTTATACGAAAAATTGTTTCATGAAACATTCAATACAGCCTGTGCCATAGATGACACGGCACTTACAATATTCAATATAAAACAAAAACTTATGTGAAAGTAAACATTATTTGGAGAATTTTCTTTAGACCATAATTGCAGGTTTTTCCTCTAATTCACGTTATTATCCTGCTGCAGGATAATAACAGATATAAATTATACCCAGACATTTCTAATCCAATGGGCTAACAACACCATGCTTGTTTTTGTTGACCACATGCGTATAGATCATCGTCGTTCGCAAGTCCGTATGCCCCAATAAGTCTTGAATTGTACGAATGTCATAGCCGTTTTCAAGCAGATGAGTGGCAAAACTGTGTCGCAACGTATGGACGGTTACCTGCTTATTGATAGCGGCTTTTGCGCGCGCGGACTTGATCGCCCTTCTTAAATTGTCAGGATAGAGATGATGCCGACGAAAAATTTCGGTTCTTGGATCACGCGAATCTTTGTGCGATGGAAAAATCCAGAATCATCCCCATTCTTTTCCTGCATTCGGATACTTTTTCTCAAGAGCCAAAGGCATCATGACGCCATTAGCATCTTTTTCGCGATCTCTTTCATAAAGCAAGCGCACCGTCTCCAGATGATCTTTTAAATTTTCTCTTAAACTCGACGGGAGCACAGTTTCCCGATCCTTGTCGCCTTTTCCAGATCGCACAGTTACCGCCTCACGTTCAAAATCGATATCTTTAACCCTAAGATTCACACACTCGGCCAAACGCAGTCCACATCCATAGATCAGTCGAGCCATCAATAGATTTGTTCCTCGCATTGCCTTAAAGAGCCGATCGATTTCCGAGCGCGTCAATACCACTGGCAGCCGTTTCGTCCTCCTGGCCCTGATAGCATCGGCAATATCGCCGAGATCCTTGTTTAGCGTGTGCCTGAACAAGAAAAGAATTGCATTGATAAAAGGTAAGTTTTGAAATTCTGCATAACCTTGGCAGCTATCAAAAACCATACCAGCTAATCGAGACAGTAAATTCAGATGGTTATCACGGCATAAATCGTCCGATAGCACTATTAACGGTGCACTGTGCCCTGATTTTTGTGCAAACTGCCGCATTGTTGAGTTGCGGAATGCCCGGCCACAAATAACGATGTGCATAGGCCTTTTTCGGACCTGCGAGGGAATGCAACTGTGACGACAACGAAGCCACTGCATCCCGCGGTCCGTATTTAAGTGGCAAGACTTGCACCACGGTTTCCCGCATTGCACGGGTAAGGCGGGGGCCGGCGAAGGGGTTTATGCTCAAAACGCTTATCAGGTTTTTTACATGATGACAAGGACTTGCCAGGGAGAACGGTTCCTCTGCAGGACACTGAAATTTTGGGGAAAAGCGGGGTCTGTCGGAAAGCGCTAAAGCGGGGAATTCGGTTTCCTGATCACCTCTTGAATGGTGGGAAAGCGTACTGGATTCCGGATCGCGTCCGGAATGACCGATTAAGATCCTTTCCAATTCAGAAATGAGCGTATTTTGGCACGGGGACGGCTATACAAGGGTATTTGAATCCGACCTTTGGCCCTGGAATCCTCGAATCCTTGAATCCTCTTCCCCCTTAACAAGAGAAACCCACCTAAAAATCAGCCCTCCTCACGGCAGCCGATAAATCACGCCCCCCCACGTAAGCCCGGCCCCCAGCCCGATAAAGAGGACATTGTCCCCGGGCTTGAGCATTTTCTTTTCCATCAACTCGTCCATGGCGATGGGAATGGTGGCGCTGGTGGTGTTGCCGTATTCCTGGATGTTGTTGTAGATCTTTTCTTCGGGCAGTTTCAGGCGGTCCCGGAATGCTTCGTTGATCCGCAGGTTGGCCTGGTGGGGCACCACCATGTCGATGTCCGCCAGCTCCAATCCGGCTTTGGCCAGCACCTCGCCGGCCACCTCCGGCAGGCGGGTGACGGCCATCTTGAAAACGGTGCGCCCATCCATGTAGGGGAAGTATTCCCTGTTGGCCAGCATGTCGGGATCCATGGCGTAACCGCTCTTGCGGGCCGGAATCCCCACCTGCAAGGCATTGGCATGCTTGCCGTCCGCATGAAAGACGGATGCCAGGATACCGACCGCTGCATCCGTTTCTTCCGCTGCAATGCAGACCGCCCCGGCGCCGTCGGCAAAGATAACAGCCGTATCGCGGTTGGCGGTGGTCTTCTCCATGAACCGGCTCTGGTAATCCGCGCCGACCAGCAGGACCTTGCGGACGAGACCGCTGCGGATGTAGGCATCGCAAACCTCCAGCCCATGCAGAAAGCCGGTGCACTGCTGGCGGATATCCAGGGCCGGCTTATAGCCGCCGCCCAGTTTGTCCTGCAGGTGCGCCCCCGCACCGGGGATGTAGGTGTCCGACGTCATGGTGGCCATGACAATCAGGTCCGGGTCGGAAGGTGCCCACCCGGCGCGGCCCAGGGCGACCCGGGAGGCTTCCAGGGCAAGGTCCGAGGTGCCCACGTCATCCCCGTCCGGCACCCAGTAGCGGGCTTCGATCCCGGTGCGCTGCCGGATCCATTCGTCCGTGGTGTCCATCATGTGGGTCAGGTCCTCGTTGGTGACCCGGTTGGCCGGAAGATATCTGGCGGTGCTTTTGATAATGGCGCGTTTCATCAGCGTTATCCTCTTCTTGCCGCCCATTGGCCGGGGCAGTGCTTTTATGGGCAAGTTGGCGATACGTCGGCTGGCTCGAAAGGATGACGCCGTGCTGGCAATGCGATCAGGTGGAGTTGTGGCTTCAGGCGCTGTGACAGGATGAGAAGGCCGGCCTTCTGAACATCATAAGGCGGCGGACCTCAAGGTCAAGTTAATCTCTGAAATGCCATTGACTTGTGGGGACTGTTTTTTTGTGAAAGGCGTGATTGCTTCCTTTTCTGATAGGCCTGTAAAAAGTCTTTTATCTGTCATTCCGGATTTCGGATCGGCGTCCGGGACAGGCTTTGATCCGGAATCTCTAACTTCCTGATATCAATGGATTCCGGCTTTCGCCGGAATGACGTCTAAACGGGGAATTCGACTTTTTACGGTTCCATTTTTTCTTTTTCGGAAAAGAAACGGAATAGGCACGGCCGCCCCCTTGAATCCTTGACCCCTCGGCCCCTTATCCCTTCCCCATTCCCCGCCTCAATGCCCGCAGTGGCAGTACTGGAGGCAGTCCGTGAGATAAGCGATGCCCGAAACCGTCACCCCGTAGAACACCAGAGGGCGATCGCCGATCACGGTGTGGTAGGTGTTGTTCACCAGGGTGCTGCCGGTGGCAAAAATGACATCGCCCCATTCGATCATGTCGCGATTGTGGGCCACGTCTTCGATGGGGACGCCGTAGCGGACCTGGTTCCGGTTGTCCGGATCCATGTCCGTCACCCGGATTTCATAATGCCGGGCCAGATGATCCACCATGGCCGGCTGGAGCCCGGCAAAGGCGATGCGGGGTTTGCCAAAGGACTCGCGCACATAGTTTACGATATTTTCGGCACACGCCTCCGGCTCCTTGTCCTTGCAGTGAACCGTGCAGTCGATGCAGCCCAGGTGCCGCAGCACCGCATTCAGGCTGGAAACGAACACCGCCCGCTCGAAATTGTCCGCCAGGGGCAGCGCCAGGACATCTTCCAGGGTCCCGCTGTAATTCCCGGGCAAATCCGTAAAGGCCTGGCCTTTGTCACCTGCGAAATCCGCCTCCACCATGACTTCCCGTCCCTTGACCAGGGGAAAGTCCTTGCGTTCGGGGTTGCCGATGGATTCTTCCGGCTTGAGGGTGCGGGCGGCCACCACGTTGACGGCTTGGGCCAGCAGGTCGTTTTCCCTGGCGATCTTGTGCAGTTGGGCCCGGAGCTGGTCATAGGTGAGGTCGGCAATGGTCAGGGCGCCCCGGTAACGATCCCGGCGGCTTTCATTTTGTGTGGGCACGTGTTTTCTCCTGAACGGGTTGTTGGCTGGGGTGTTGGGCAGCAACGATTTTGACATGCTGCCTGGGGATCAGGGCGTACATGGGGTCCCCCTCGCGGCTTGGCAGCCGCTGCAAGGTGTCGTGGGAGACCAGGGCCTGCAGGCCGGCGCCGTTGACGTGCATGTCCACCAGGAAAGCCGGGCCTTCCGGCATCACATGGCCGAGCACCGCCGGCACCACATTGAAGCCGTTGGCGGACACGGGCCGTTCCTTTTGCAGGGTGATGACCTCGTGGCGGATGGCCACGTCCACCTCATCCCCCGGCGCAGCGGCGTCCAGGCTGGCAAGCTGCACGCCGCCGATATCGATCCGGGTGTCATCCTTCGCCGTCGACACCACGGTGCCCCGGATCAGGCAGGCCCCCACGAAATCGGCGATAAACTGCGACCGGGGCCGGGCCAGGACATCATGCAACGATCCGAACTGCAGCATGCGGCCGCCCTTGAAAACGGCCAGCTTGTCGGCAAAGGCCCAGGCGTCGTCCAGATCGTGGGTAATGTGCACCACCGTGGTGCCGCGTTCGCGCACCGCGTTTTTGAGCAGGACGCGGGCCTCGCGGCGGGTTTGCCGGTCCAGGGCGGAGAAAGGCTCGTCCATGAGCAAAAGCCGGGGTTCGGCAATCAGGGCCCGGGCCAGGGCAACCCGCTGCTGTTCGCCCCCGGAAAGGGTTGCCGGTTTGCGGTGCAGCAAGTGATCGATGTGCAGGGAGGCCGCCATCTGCCGCACGTTATCCTCCAAATCAGGCCCTTTGTGCTTCTTCAATCCGTAGGCAATGTTGCGAAAAACCGTCATGTGGGGCATCAGGGCATAGTCCTGGTAGACGATCCCGATGTGCCGACGCTCCGGCAGTTCATGGGTAATGTCCCGGCCGTCAAGCCGAACGCGCCCCTGATCCGGCTCCCAGAACCCCACCAGGGCTTCGATGAAGATGGTCTTGCCGGCCCCGGTGGGACCGATGATGGTCAGGTAGTCGCTCCTGTCGAGGGACAGGGAAACCCCCGCCAGCTGGAACTCCGCCAGACGGACATGCAGATCGGACACCTCCAGGAAGCTCATAACCCCACCTCAGCCCGTTCAAAAAAATAGATCGCCACAAAGGAAACCACCGTCAGCACGATGCCGCTGGTCAGCGCCATGCCCATGTTGCCGTAGGAGATATTCAAATAGAGGGTCATGGGCAGCACTTCGGTTTTCATGTAGGTGCCCCCCGCCAGGATCAGGACGGTCCCGAAGGTGCCGATACAGCGGGCAAATGAAATCACGGTGGCCGCCAAAATGCCGTTTTTGGCCAACGGCAGGGACACATTGCGAAAGGTTTCCCAGATGGAATAGCCCAGGGAGCGGGACACGAATTCCAGCTTGGGGTCGATATAGTCGAAGGTGGACTTGAGAATCCGGCTGGCATAAGGCAGGGCCGTGAAAAACTGGGCCACCACGATGCCCTGCTTGGTGAAAACGAACTGCAGGCCCAGGGCCTTGAACAGGGAACCCACGAAAGTGCTGCCGAACAGCAGCAGCAGGCAGAGGCCCAGCACCAGTTCGGGGAAGGCGATGGGCAGATCGAGTATGGTTTTGACCAGGCCTTTGAAGGGGAAATCAAAGCGGGAAAGGGCGAAGCCGATGGGCATGGCAAACACCATCACCAGCAGGGTGGACAAAATCCCGGTCACCAGGGAGAGCTTGAGGGAATAGCGCATCTCCGCACTCAGCAGATTCGCGCGCACATCGCTGATATCCGGCACCAGGAAAAGGGCGGCGATGGCCGCCACCAGCAGAAACGTCACCAGCAGCGCGCCCCCGATGGTGCAGATCCGAAAACTGTCGGCGGCTAGGGAGCGCACGGCTCAAACCCCCATTTTTCCCAAATTGCCAGGCCTTCCGGGGAGGCCACGTAGGCATTGAAGGCCTGGGCCAGCTCCCGGTGGGGCGCTTTGGTGCAGACCGCCGTGGGAATGGTTTTGATGATGTTGCGCGGGGCATCGATGGGCACGACGTCGATTTTGCCCTTGCCCTCGGCCCAACTGGTCAGGTCGCGCCAAATGATGGCGGCGTCCACCTGCTCCAGCGCCACGTAGATCAGCAACTGGTTGACCGTGGGGGCATACACCTGGATATTGGGCTGCACGGTTTCCCACAGGTTCGCCTTGACCAGGATTTTTTTGGCCACCCGGCCGATGGCCGGCGCCTTGGGGTCGCCGATGGAAACCCGCACACCTTCGCGGGTCAGGTCGTCCAGTCCGGCCACCTTGGCGGGGTTGCCCCTGGGAACGGCGATTACGGGCTTGTGCAGCACGAGGTTGCGGATGGAGTCTTTCTCCACCCAGCCGTTTTTGAGGGCATCCATGGTGTATTTGGCGGCCCCCGGAATCAAAACGTCGCAGGGCTGGCCCGCGCCCAGCATCCCGAAAATTTCACCGGATCCGCCGTAATGAATGTCCACCTCGACCTTGTGCTGAGCCTGAAAATTGGCCCGCATCTCTTCCAGGGGCTTGATCAGCCCCGCACCGCTGAACACCGTCAAATCCGCGGCGGACACGCTCAACGCCGTCAATAAAACCAGCAACCATCCCAATCCGATCGATTTCATTTGGAACCTCCGTTTGAAGTACGTCACAACTGCCCCGTCCCGATACCACAGTTGTAAGCATATGTCCATAAACATACCGATTAATTTTGTCACGGGCGCAAAACAACCATTTCAAACCAATACTCTGTCATTTTAACAGCGGGAGGGGTTGTGCGGATCATAAAGCGGTGCCCGGTCGACACCAGGGGGATAGACCTATTGTGCCGGATTCCGGATCAAGTCCGGCATCTTGTTGGCTATCGGAATGGAAATGGGGAAGATTCCGGATGCGTCCGGAATGACGTTGAAACAGGGAATCCTGTTTCGAGGAAGTCTACCGAGAGGAAAATCCCCGAGGGTAAAATGTTATCGGGCAAACAAGGGCGATTGTTTGGGATGGTCGAAAAATAATCCGGCCCTTCGGCTGCCGGTACCCGAAAGTACCGACCGCCGATCAGCAGAACGTATATTGGGAAACCGATCAATCCTGTTCAAAAACGATGCGATCCCCCTCCCGGTCGGCACGAATCCGCGAGCCCTCCCCGACGCTGCCCTTGAGCAGTTCCATGGCCAGAGGGTTTTCGATATACTGCTGAATGGCCCGTTTCAGGGGGCGGGCGCCGTAGACCCGGTCGTAGCCCTTTTCGGCCAGGAGGTCCCGGGCCGCGTCGCTGAGCTCCAGGGTGATGTGGCGTTCGCCCAGGCGCCTGGCCAGGTGCCCCATCTGGATATCCACGATGGCCGCGATTTGCTCGGGCCGCAGCCCCAGGAAAATAATGGTCTCGTCGATGCGGTTTAAAAACTCCGGCTTGAAGCTGGCCCGCAGGGCCTCCATCACCCGCCGCTCCATTTCGCCGCGGTCGTTTGCCGCCAGGTTATGGATCATCTGGCTGCCCACATTGGAGGTCATGATAATGATGGTGTTCTTGAAGTCCACGGTGCGGCCCTTGCCGTCGGTCATGCGGCCGTCGTCCAGAATCTGCAGCAAAACGTTGAAGACTTCCGGGTGGGCCTTTTCGATCTCGTCGAAAAGCACCACGGCGTAGGGCCGGCGGCGCACAGCCTCGGTGAGGTAGCCGCCCTCGTCGTAGCCCACATAGCCCGGAGGGGCACCGATCAGGCGGGCCACGGAATGCTTCTCCATGTATTCGGACATGTCCACCCGCACGATGGCCTGCTCGCTGTCGAAGATGAACTCCGCCAGGGCCTTGGCCAGTTCGGTCTTGCCCACGCCGGTGGGTCCCATGAAAATGAAGGAGCCGATGGGACGATCCGGATCCTGCAGTCCGGAACGGGCCCGGCGCACGGCATTGGAAACGGCCGCGATGGCCTCTTCCTGGCCGATGACCCGACGGCCCAGGCGCGCTTCCATACGCACCAGTTTTTCGCGCTCGCCTTCCAGCATCTTGCTGACCGGAATACCGGTCCAGCGGGAAACCACCTCGGCGATGTCCTCGTCGTCCACCTCTTCCTTGAGCATCTTCTTCTCGCCCTGCAGCTCGGCCAGTTTGGTGCGCACCGCCTCCATGCGGCGCTCCAGTTCGGTGGCCTTGCCGTAGCGGATTTCCGCCACCCGGGCCAGGTCGCCGTCACGCTGGGCCAGTTCCGCCTCGGTGCCCAGCTGCTCCTGCTGCTCCTTGATCTCCCGGAGTTGCTGGATCAACTGTTTTTCATGCTGCCAGTGGGCTTTCATGCCCCGCATGGCCTCACCCAGGCTTTCCACCTCTTCATCCAGTTTTTGCAGGCGGTTCCGGGAATCCGGATCGGACTCCTTCTTGAGGGCCTGGCGCTCGATTTCAGCCTGGGTGATGCGGCGCTGGATCTCGTCGATCTCGCTGGGCATGCTGTCGATCTCGATGCGCAGCTTGGAGGCGCACTCGTCCACCAGGTCGATGGCCTTGTCCGGCAAAAAACGGTCGGCAATATAGCGGTCCGACAGGGTGGCGGCCGCCACGATGGCGGAATCCTTGATGCGCACCCCGTGGTGCACCTCGTATTTTTCCTTGAGTCCCCGCAGGATGGAGATGGTGTCTTCGATGGTGGGCTCGGGCACCAGCACCGGCTGGAAACGGCGTTCGAAAGCGGCGTCCTTTTCGATGTACTTGCGGTATTCCTTCAAGGTGGTGGCCCCCACGCAGCGCAGGGTGCCGCGGGCCAGGGCCGGTTTGAGCATGTTGGAGGCGTCCATGGCGCCCTCGGCCGCGCCGGCCCCCACCAGGGTGTGGAGTTCGTCGATAAACAGGATGATGTCGCCTTCGGCGTTTTCCACCTCTTTTAAAACCGCCTTGAGGCGGTCTTCGAATTCCCCCCGGTATTTGGCCCCGGCGATGAGGGCCCCCATGTCGAGGGCCACCAGGCGCCGGTTCTTGAGGGATTCGGACACGTCCCCCTCGGCAATGCGGCGGGCCAGGCCCTCCACGATGGCGGTCTTGCCCACGCCGGGCTCGCCGATCAAAACCGGATTGTTCTTGGTCCGGCGGGAGAGCACCTGGACGATGCGGCGGATTTCTTCGTCACGGCCGATCACCGGGTCCAGCTTGCCCTGGCGGGCCAGTTCGGTGAGATCCCGGCTGAACTTCTCCAGGGCCTGGTATTTCTCTTCCGGGTTGGGGTCGGTAATGCGCTGGGAGCCACGGATTTCCATGAGCACCTTGAGCAGGTTGCTCCGGGTCAGGCCGTGGCGCCGGAGAATCGATGCCGCCTCGCCGCCCTTGGCGTCCGCCAGCACCAGCAGGATGTGCTCGATGCTGACGTATTCGTCTTTCATCTTGGCGGCCTCGTCAAAGGCCTTTTCCAGCACGGCCCGGGTGTCGAGCGCCATATAGATCTCCTGGGCGCCGCTGACCTTGGGCAGGCGGTCCACCGCCGCCTGGACCTCGTCGCGCACCGTATCCGGGGACACCCCCAGCTTGCGCAGCACCGTGCGGGCCATGCCCTCCTTCTCCTCCAGCATGGCCAGCAGCACGTGTTCGTTCACGATCTGCTGGTTGCCAAAGCGCGATGCCAGCGACTGGGCGTTCTGGACCATCTCCTGGGATTTAATGGTCAACTTGTCAAACCGCATCCATGCCTCCTGAAATTGATTGATGACCGCAAAGGTCTGAAATTAACACGCACAAAGTAGACATTATCGATAGACTGTCAACCAAATTCATTGCATTACTTTTAATACTAAATAGATTTTAATAATGGATTACCACGCATGCCAGTCAGAAGCCGCCCGCAAGCTCTCGTACAACACGATGCCCACCGTGGTGGAGAGGTTGAGGCTGCGGATCGCCCGGCTGATGGGGACGTGGTAATGGGCCTCGGGATAACGCTTCAGGATGGCTTCCGGCAGGCCCCGGGTCTCGGAGCCGAAGACCAGAAACAGGCGTTCGGGCAGGGGCATGTGGTGGTGCGGCCGGGCAGCCAGCTTGGTGAACAGGCAGACCTCGTCCGGCCCGGGCGCCATGCCGGCCTGGAAATGATCGAAATCGTTCCACACCGACAGATTCACCCGGGGCCAGTAATCCAGCCCGGCCCGTTTCACCTGGCGGCTGTCCAGGGAAAACCCCAGGGGCCGCACCAGGTGCAAGGCCGCGTTGGCCCCCAGGCAGGTACGCCCCACGTTGCCGGTGTTCCAGTGCACCTCCGGCGCCACCAGCACCACGTGGCGTTCGGGGGAGGGAGGCGGTTCGCTTGTTGAAATGCTGGGATCGGATGGTTTCATGGGGGAATTGTACCGGTTAAGGATTCAAGGGGTCAAGGATTCGAGGGGTCGGAGGACAATCAGAATCCCGTTGGATCATTAAAAAGATGGGCCCGTAAAAAGTCTCTCATCTGTCATTCCGGATCCCGGATCGACGTCCGGGACAGGCTTTGATCCGGAATCTTTGACTTGCTGATATCAATAGATTCCGGCTTTCGCCGGAATGACCTCTAAACGGGGAATTCGACTTTTTACGGTTCCATCCTATAAGAGACACATATGGCCGTTTTTCACGTCTTTGTTCTTTCCATAAAATGGGAGTCTCCTCCCCGCAGGAGGCAGGCAAAACCTTGAATGGCTCCTTTGGACGAAGCTTACCACCTTTTGACCTTATGGTTTTGGCTTTCCCATTGTCCCGCGCCGAGCATCGACGGGGCGGACGGATTAAAGCGCGCGGACTGTCTGAGCCCGCCGTAGCCAAGGCGAAGGTGAGCGAGTTTCCGCGTGCTCCGGCCGCACCGGCGACGCGCAGGGAAACCCCGTAGGGGTCGCGGGACACGGGCGTGCTCTTTTGCTTCGTTTTCTGGCACGGGACAGAAAATGAAGAAATCTTTTTAGAAAAGCACGCCAGGCTGGACGAACCTTTCCGGAAGATCCATCAGAGTGGCGGGCATGTATCCGACCTTAATTCGTTTCGACCCATCAGGTCCAAATAGGACCTTTTCAGATTAGAATTTACGCGGCTTGCAGACAACCTCCCTCACCCGCAGATCGAAAAACGACGATTGATGCGCCGGCTTGACCACCAGAGCCGTATCCGCCCCTTGGGAAGAGCCGCCAATGGCGATGATGTCCCGGCCGGACAGGGCCCCGGCATCCGCCGCCATGATGGCCACCTCGACGGCCACCTTGGCACCCTGGCCGAAAATCTTGAGGGTGTCCGCCATGAGCAGCACCGGGCAGACCCCGCCCTGCTTCTTGGCCACGCTGCGCTCCACCCCGGAAAGGGCGTGGGTGGCGGTTACCACCCGTACGCCTTTCTGGGTCAGCTCCTGCTGCACCGTTTCAGGCATGACCGGCTGGAAAGGCTCCTTGAACCCATAGTGATAGGTCACCGCCGTGATCCGAAAGCCGGGGCAGTGGGCCAGGGCTTGGAAGGCGGTTTCCCCGCTGGTGGTGGCCAGGACGATTTCATCCAATCCCAACTCCCGGCCGCGCCGGGCCGCCTGGGTCAGGGTGGGTACCGTGTTGACTTTTCCGGGTTGATCGAAATACATTCATCCTTCTCCTAAAGGTTTGCCGTTTTGGGTTTTCCCTTTGTCCCGCGCCGAGCATTGGCGGAACAGACGGATATAAGCCCGCTGTTATTCGCCAGGACTTCCTGACATTCGACCACCAACGACCCCTGGAGCCTACACCATGATCATCGACATCCACACCCACATCTTTCCGCCGGAAATCCGTCAGGACCGCAACGCCTGCTTTCCCTCCGAAGACGCCTTCTACCGCCTTTACAGCGATCCGCGCGCCTGCATGATCGGCGCCCGGGAGCTGGTCGACACCATGGATGCGGAGGGCGTGGACCGCTCGGTGGTCTTTGGCTTTCCCTGGCGATCGGCCGACCGGTTCCGCCAGCAGAATGACTACATCATGGAAGCCGTAGCCCGTTACCCGGACCGCCTGATCGGCCTGGCCTGTTTCGATGCCGACCATCCCGCCGCCGCCGAGGAAACCTTACGCTGCCTGGAAGGCGGGCTTTCCGGGGTCGGTGAACTGGCCTATTACGAAGGCGGTATCACCGAAGAAAACCTGGACCGCCTGACGCCGGTGATGGATGTCTGCCGGGAAAAAGACGTCCCCGTGCTGATCCACACCAACGAACCCATCGGCCACAACTACCCGGGGAAATCCCCCAACACCCTGAGCCAAATCTACAGCCTGGCCCAACGGTTCCCGGACAACCGCCTCATCCTGGCCCACTGGGGCGGCGGGGTGTTTTTCTACGCCCTGCTCAAAAAAGAAGTGCGGGAAGCCCTCCAAAACGTCTGGTACGACACAGCGGCCTCGCCCTTCCTCTATGACGCCGCTATCTGGGAAACCGCCGCCCGCATCATCGGCGCGGACAAAATTCTCTTCGGCACGGATTGCCCTTTGTTGAAACCGACCCGCTACTTCCGGGAGATCGACGCCAGTCCCCTGAGCGCCGAAGACCGGGCGCTGATCAAAGGCGGCAATGCGGCGCGGGTGCTCGGCCTGACGGTGTGAAGAGACCCCAAGGGGTCAAGGATCCAAGGATTCGAGGGTTCCAGGGGAACAACATCAGGAGTCAGGAGTCAGGAGTCAGGAGTCAGAATAAAATCTTTGTGGGCACCGTTGTAAACTCCCGGGCTGTAATTCTCTGTGCCTTTCTCGTCCTCAATATTCGGCGACCCTGTTTTTGAAGTCCCTTTCAGCTTGACGCTTTGAGCTTGGGGCGCTTCCAAGGGCGGCCCCTACCCCGTCATCCCCCGCTGCATCTCCTCCCAAATGGGCCGGATCCCTTCCTGATGCTCCGGCGGGACCATGAGAACAGGCGCCGGCTGGTTGGGGATCAGGCCGGGCGCCTCGGTCGGGGCACGACCTTCCCGGTAGGCCGTACAGCGATCTTCGCTGCCCAGGGCTTGGAGCACATCCTGCATATTGCCGAAGCACCCCGGGCGGTCGATATGTTCGATGGTCTGGAGAAAGACCGTGTTGACCGTCAGGACCCAGTCGTCCACGTCCGCATAGCCATTCACGCCGCAGGCCTGCCGGGAGAGCATGCAGCGGCAGCCGAATGGCCGTAACGGGTAGAGGGTACAGGCGGCATCGGCCAGCAGGGGGCAGCGGGAACCGTCATGGACCGCGTCGTCTTCCGGCGGATCCAGGCCGTCCCGGCAGCGGGCGGCAATCTGGTTGGTGGTCCAGCGGGGCCTGAAGATAGGCTGATCATCGACGCCCGCCAGGGCGGCCAGGCACTTGTCCTGCGCTTCCGTGTCCAGACCCCGGAGCAGGTGCAACCCCTCCAGGGTGGTCATGGTCACGTTCCGGGAGCAGCAGTCCGCACAGTACTTGCGGCAGGCCAGGTCCCCGAGGGAAAGACAGAACCGGTCGTAGACCGCATAGAGGTGATCGAGAAGGGCAAGTCGGCGGTCGATGGTCACGGTGTCGGCCCCCTGGCGCCGGCGTTTCCCATGGCCAGTTGCGGCGCTTGGTCCGGAAGCCGCCCCAGGGCCTTCTGCATGTAGTCCAGAAACAGCATGGCCTCGAGCTGCGGACGGGTCAGCTGCTCCAGATAGCCGTTGTCAGCCATGGCCCGGGCGTACCATTCGTCCGGGAAATCCTTTTCATCGCCGTAGCGCGCCTGGAGGGTCTCCAACTGCTGGCGGCCGCGCGCCTGCAACTGGGCGCGGCTCAGTTGGCCGATGGCGGCGGCCGCCGCGGCAATCCGGGACGGCTCGGGCAGCTGGGGGGCTTCCAGAATGTCCCGGTACGTCTCGGCATAACGCTCCAGGCCGCGCCGGATATGGCTGCGGCGGACAAAATTCATGTCGTTCCACCCCGCCCGCAGCCACTTGAAGACACCACAGCGGACCAGGGGGCGGTCGTCGTCCGCCTGGACATAGACAATCGCGGAGAAGGCCGCGTACATGTAGGATTCCACCCACCCGAGGCCCATCTTGTTGATGCCCTTCTCCCCGCTGTAGATAAAATCCCAGCTGGTGTCGGGCCCCAGCACGAAGCCCTTGCGCCCGACATCGGAAATGTCGCGCTGGCGGGCCAGGGAAATCCAGACCACGCGCCCGTCGACCCGGCACATGACCAGGGTGCGCTCCAGGTCATAGCTGTAGTAAGCGCCGGTAAACAGATCCGGCGCAATCTCCTCGTGTTCGATGCCATGGATGACAAAAGGCGTGCGCAGATCGCCCAACCGGTCCGCAATATCTTCGGGTAAGGGCCGGGGCCGGCCGTTGACTTCTTTCCAGTGGGAATGACGCACCGAGGACAGGGCTAAGACATGGGACGGAATCACCGGATGAAAGGCATATTGCAGGATGGTCGCCAGGGATCGCTGCAAATCGAATTCATGATAGACCAGGGGATCCGGAAGCGCGTCTCCTGCGGCATAGTAGTGATCGCCGTCCGGCTTGTCTTGGAGGATAAAATCAATCAACGGCCCCAGTTCGCGGGTGTCCACGGTGTCGGGCCGGGCCGCGTCGCTCAATTCCAGGAGATAGTTCAACCCCGGGTGGATGGTGTCCGGCAGCGGACTTTCGGCGGCCAATGCCAATGGCGCTGAAACGAAAGGTGCGCATAAGACTGCCACAAGACAATGAATAACAAGCATACGGCGGCCAATGCCGCCCCCCGATATCATCATGTGTTCTTCATCCTGCTATCCCCGTGCATCCGGGGATGGTTTTATTTCAAAGTATAGAAAATCTCGCATTGACAATCGCGGGAGTGTCAACGATAGTTTCATGGAGCCGTTCACCGCCCGCGCCGCCAATCTTCCCTTGCAAGGAGCTTCTCAGGACATGATCACCACCGCGCCCATTGAATGGAAAAAACAAACCGTGACCCCGGAACAGGCCCTGGCCCGTATCGAGCCGGGAATGAACATCTTTATAGGTACGGGTGTAGCAGAACCGCTGACCACGGTCAAAGCCCTCATGGCTTCCGGCGCCCCCAACCTGCAGGACCTGCAGCTGACCCAGATTGTCAGCTTCGGCGATGCCATTTCCCTCAAGGAGCTGCAGTCCCACAAATACCGGCTCAGAACCTTTTTCTCCGGCTGGGTCGCCAGCGAAGCCATCGACACCGGCCGGGTGGACCTGATCCCCAGCCGCTTTGCCCGGATACCGGAACTCATCGAATCCGGCCAGATCGGTTTCGATGTCGCCATCCTGCAGATAACGCCCCCCAACGAAGCCGGCTATTGCAGCCTCGGGGTGGCCGTGGATGCGGCCCGCCAGGCTTTGGAAGCTTCCGACCTGGTCATCGGTGAGATCAACCCACGGACCCCCTACACCTACGGCGATACCTTCGTGCACCTTTCCGAGTTCGACCTGCTGGTGGAGGCCACCGAGCCCCCCATCTACTTTTCCCGCTGGCCGGTGGACGAGGTTTTCGACCAGATCGCCGCCAACGTGGCCTCCCTCATCGAGGACGGCAGCTGCCTGGCCTATTCCATCGGGCCGGTCTACGAGGCATTAAGTAAGCACCTCTGCCACAAACGCAACCTGGGGATTCACACCCCCTTCCTGACGGATGCCACCATGGACCTGATCAAAAGCGGGGCCGTCACCAACCGGCGCAAGGGAATATTTCGCGGCAAATCGGTAACGTCCTATGCCTTCGGCACTCCGGAACTCATGAAATGGCTGGACCGCAACCCCCTGATCGAATTCCAGAGCACCGACCGGGTCCTGAACCCCATGCGCATCGGCAGCAACCCGCGCTTTGTCAGCCTGCTGCCGGCCCGCAAGGTCGACCTGTCCGGCCGCATCGCCCTGCACGTGGGCCGCGGCAACGTGGTGGCCGGCCCGGCTGAAGCCGGGGACATGGTGGGCGGGGCGGAGTTGTCCGCCGACGGCAAATCGATTTTTGCCCTGCCCAGCCGCAACCGCAAGGGGGAGGCCAACATCCGGCTGAGCGTCGAGCAGTTCCCCAACCAGTTCAACCTGCGTGAATCGGTGGATATGGTGGTCACCGAGTGCGGGGTGGCCCACCTCAGGGGGCGCACGGTGCGGGAGCGGGCCCTGGCCCTGATCGAAATCGCCCACCCGGACGACCGGGAAGATCTGGTGGCCCAGGCCAAGGCCGAAAACATTCTCTACCCGGACCAGATCTACCTGGCGGACAATGCCCGCCTGTACCCCGCCGACATTGCCACCCGGCATGCGTTCAAGGGGGACTTGACCGTCGATTTCCGGGCCATCAAACCCTCGGATGCGGAAGATATGCGCCGGCTGTTCTACCGGTTTTCGGACACCTCGGTCTACTACCGCTATTTCAGCCCCATCAAGACCATGCCCCATGCCAAAATGCAGCAATACGTGAACGTGGACTTCAGCCAGACCTTGTCCATCGTGGGCCTCGTCCGCGAGATGGGGGAAGGCCGCATCATTGCCGAGGGGCGTTTTGTCCGGGAGCCCCATGGGCCGGTGGCCGACGTGGCCTTTGTCGTGGATGAAAAGTTCCAGGGGCACGGCATTGCCACGTTTATGCTGAAGATGCTGATCCGGCTGGCCAAGGAACGCGGCCTCAAAGGGTTCAAGGCCGACGTCTTAAGTTCCAACAAATCCATGCTGAAGGTTTTCGAAAAAAGCGGCCTGGCCGTCGAGGCCCGCGTGGTGGACGGCGTCTACGAACTGAACCTGCCCTTCAGCGGCCCGGTCAGGGCCGGCAGCCGCTAACCCGAACATTTCACGTAAGTTTTCACCCTGCGGACGCGCCCGGGGCATCCATTGCCGGCGTTATCAGGAGCTTGCCGTAGCATGCGACCAGCGGTGCTCCTGACCGCCATACCAATGAACGCCTCAAACGCTTGGAATATAAGGGATAAATCTGCTTCGCGCTATTTTTCTTTTTGGGCCTTCAGGGCGGCTTGCAGTTTATCGGCCAGGGACCCCATGGACTGCCCGCCGGACGGCGCAAAGGACTGCCAGTTGCCGCCGCCGTCGGCCCGTTCGCCCGGCCCCAGGCCCAGCCGCCGTTGTTCCAGATCGATGGATTCGATGGTCACGGGGAGCGCATCGCCGGGTTTGGCCTTTTCCAGACGGCCGGCATCGGCGGCATCTTGCCAGCGGGCTTTGGGCAGCAGACCGGTGACCCCCGGCTCGATGGCGACAAACAAGCCAAAAGGCGCTTTTTTCTCCACGGTTCCCGTCACAACCTGCCCCTGGCGGTATTTGTCCGGCAGGCGCTGCCAGGGGTCGCCCCCCACATCCCGCAGGCTCAGGGAAAGTTTGCGTTCCTTGCGGTCCACGGATTTGATCATGACAGAGACCGTCTCGCCCGGTGTAACGATATCCTCCGGCTTGCGCACCCGTTTAATAAAGCTCAGTTCACTGATGTGGATCAACCCCTCGATGCCCGGGGTGAGCTCGGCAAAGGCCCCGAAGGGCGCACAGCGGGTGATCTTGGCGGGCACCACATCGCCGGCCTTGAACCGCTCGATGTCGGATTCCCAGGGATTGGCCCCCACCTGCTTGAGAGAGAGGGCGATTTTGGGCAACTGCTTGTCCTCGCCGGGTTTGATTTCCAGCACCTTGACCGTCAGACGATCCCCCTCACGGACCACGTCGCCGGCGTTCTCCACCCGGGACCAACTCAATTCGGATATATGGCACAACCCCTCCACACCGGGGGCCAACTCCACAAAAGCGCCAAAGGGAACCAGGCGCACCACCTGGCCTTCGTGCAGAGTGTCCGGTTTCAGGTCCGCCATAAACGCTTCCCGGGAGGCTTCCCGCTCCTTTTCCAGCAGACGGCGCCGGGAAACCACGATGTTGCGGCCCCGTGCTTCGAACTGGGTCACCAGAAAGGAAAAGGTCTGCCCCACGAAGTCCTCCGGGGTTTCCACGTAGCGGATGTCGATCTGGCTGACCGGACAAAACGCCCGCTGCTGGAGCAGCCGGACGTCGAAGCCCCCCTTGCAGGTGGCCTGCACCTTGCCTTCCACCGGTATCTGGCTCTCGTGGGCCTCCTGGAGCATCTGCAGTCCGCCGAAACCGCTCAAAGCTTTGGAAAGCCGGATTTCGCCCTCCTCCCGGGCCACCACGAATAAATCCAGCGTATCGCCGACTTCACAGGTCAGCTGGCCGTCGTCATCCAGGAGTTCGGCCCGTTCCACCGATCCGTCGATTTTGGTCCCCGTGTCCACGAAAACCGCATCCTTGCCAATGGCAATGACCCGCACCGCGACTTTGTCGCCCACCTGCAGCGCATCCGCAGATCGTCCTTCATAAGCATCCAACAGTTCGGCAAAACTGGGTTCTTCTTCCGGGATATCGTTTTCGTTGTCTTCGGTCATGGTTTCCACCTTGTTGACATGGTTGTTCAAACGCCGTCTCCGCGCCCCTGTTTGCGTTCACGGCCGACAGGACCGCCCGGCATCGCTTTTCTCTGAAGGGGTGGCATGCCGCAATGGGGCTCCGGAGAACGGGACAATGTTAACGCTTGAGTTTTTCCTGCCACCGTTTATATCGACACGGCGCGCAAACACAATCCTAAACTTGCACTCGGCCAGAAAATCCATAAATTATGGGCCACTCGGATCTACCCGCATACCACCCCTAACAGGAGGAACATCATCGATGGGCAACCAATTCAAAACGGCCGTGCTCCTTGCGGCCCTGACCGCTTTCATTATCATGATCGGCGGCATGATGGGCGGCCGCCAGGGCATGATCATCGCCTTTATCCTGGCCGGCGGCATGAACTTCTTCAGCTACTGGTATTCCGATCGGCTGGTGCTGCGCATGTACCGCGCCCAGGAAGTGAATGCATCCCAGGCGCCGGAATTGTACGGCATGGTGACGCGCTTGAGCCGCAATGCCGGTTTGCCCATGCCCCGGGTCTATGTCATTCCCCAGGACACGCCCAATGCCTTCGCCACCGGCCGCAACCCCGAGCATGCGGTCGTGGCCGTCACCGAAGGCCTGATGAAGCTGATGGACCCCGGGGAAATCGAGGGCGTCCTGGCCCATGAACTGGGGCACATCAAAAACCGCGACATCCTGATCGGCACGATTGCCGCCACCATGGCCGGGGCCATCATGATGCTGGCGTCCATGGCGCGCTGGGCCGCCATTTTCGGCGGCGGACGGGGAGACGACGACGAAGGCGGCATGGGCGGTCTGGGCCTGATCGTCATGTCGCTGCTGGCCCCGGTGGCCGCCATGATCATCCAGATGGCCATTTCCCGCTCCCGGGAATACCTGGCGGACGCCACCGGCGCGGCCATTGCCGGACGGCCGGACGGCCTGGCCGACGCCCTCGAAAAACTGGGCGCCTACAGCCAGCGGCGTCCCATGCAGGCCAATCCGTCCACCGCCCATATGTTCATCGTCAACCCGCTTTCCGGCCGCAGCTTCCAGAGCCTCTTTTCCACCCATCCGCCCATCGAGGAACGCGTATCCCGGCTGCGGGGCGCCCCAGCGTCCCCGTCATCGCCGCCGCCCCCGCCGTCCCGGGGTGGTTCGGGATCCGTGGACAGCGGCAAAGCCTTCTGGGACCGCATGTCCGGCCGGTAGTGCCCGCCTGCACATCCCCAAACGCCGACACCCGGGAGCCAGCCCGGGTGTCGCATCGCTAGAATCGTTTCAATTCTTTGGAAGAGGGTATCAACGGCAGGAGCAGTGCTTGCACCCTGTGGGTCGCTTAGGGCGTCCCGACCTGGGAACCGAGGTCCCGGCCGGTTGGGCAGGGGAATCCCTCCTGCAGACACGGCAGCGGTCGTCGCTGCACTGCTGGCAGGCAAAACAGTCCGGGCAGGGGTGTTTACGGGTTCGAATATCCTCATCGGGCACGAACACCCGGCCCTTGATGCCGGGGTGGGATTGAAATGCCATGGTTGCCGTCCCTGGGGTTTAGCCCGGATGTTTCATGAAATATTCGGGTTAGACCGGTTAATGCCCTAACCTGCCGGCGCAATTGCCGGTGCCGAAACGCTTGAAAACCACTTGCAGCGGATCGATGGTCAGAAAGCCATCGATTTCCGGCTCCCGCCGTCCCGCCACCAGGGGTTCCATCGTCTCGCCGAAAAGGCTGGCCAGCATCAGGTTGAGGCATTCGCGCAGGCGGCTGTAAGCATAGTGCTGGGATGCGATGCTGTAATTGGTTTCGACCATCTGCGCCCGCCGCTCCGGCGACGCGAGGATCTCCCGCACGACCTGAACGGTCTGCTTGGAAAGGTAGCCATCCATGACCGCCAAATCAAATCCCAGGGGTTCGATGTCGCGCACAAAGGTGGCGTAACGGTTGACCAGCAGGGGTTTGCGGAAATAGATGGCCTCCAGGAAGGCGTTGCCAAAGCCTTCGTAAAGACTCGGGTAGGTAATGAAATCGGCGTGGGGATAGATATCCCAGAGGGTATGGGCGGCCGCGCGGGATTCGCCGGCATACCAGGGATCGGAAAGCCGCGTGGTCACCAGCCGTAAATCCACCATGTTCTCGCAGGCATAATCCTTGAGCCACTCGGCGTAATCGAAACCCTCGTCGCCGGCTTCGTGGGAGATGACCAGCTTGCAGCGCGGTTCATTCAGCGCTTTGACCAGTTCGATGGCATGCTCGATGCCCTTGCGCCGCACGATTCGGGTGGGCTGCAGGATCATGATATCGTCAGGGGCCAGGTCGATGGAGGCCCGGAAACGCCGGGTGCCCTCTTCGTCGATCTGCGGGGGCGTTTTGAAATCGAGCACATTGGGCACGATAATGGACGCAATCCCTGTGCGCAGGGCCAGTTGTTCCCGGGCTTCGGAATTGATGACCGCATGCTGGATATTCGGCAAATGGGGCGGGAAAGCCATCCGCAGGTAATCGTTGATCGCATTGACCGAATACCGCACGCGCTCCCAGTAGAAATCATGATGGTGGCAGATGGTGGGAATCTGGGTTTCCGCCAGGGTTTCCGTCAGGGCCAGGCCCAGGGGCACATGCATGGGTATGGTCAGGGCATTCTGGACAATCAGCAGGTGGATATCGAATTGCCGGATAAAGGTGTGCAGGTGCTCCTTGAGGAGGGCCCGCTGGTCGTGAATCGCCCGGGTAACGGAGGGCTTGCGTTCCCGTCGCCCAATGACCTCCCGGTTGATCCAGTCATTGGTAGGGTCCTGGAAATGGGCTTCCTTGACCAGATAGCGGCTGCCGTTGCCGCGATCGAGGTCCCCGGCAAACCAGTAGCAGTGATGGCCGTTCTGCTGGAAAACCTCGGCCCATTTGCTGGATTCCAGGGTAACCCCATCCGTACCGGCGAACCGCGTGGATACAAAACCGACATTCAGGTGCTTCACCGCTCCACTCCGCATTCATCCAGGATCATCATGCATTCTTGGTTGTGTGTATCGGTTTTCCAAAAACCCAGGGGGTGAACATAAGACGCGCGTAAGGTTTGACAAGCTTCGCATGGCGGGTGGACGGAGATCGCGGTGATAACGGCTGGCAGGTGAAGGCGGGCATGACCAACAACGGCCCTGATGACAACCAGGCCTCTTCGGGCAGATCCAGGCTATCCGTGCAAAAAGGATCTATGATAATTCCCATGGCATCGCCAACGCTCGCAAAACATGAAAGGGGACTTCACTTCGTCACTGAGCCATATAGGGCGCGATTACACCATATATAGTGCCTTGTCAATGGAAACATCAATATATAGCATATTTTTAAGGAGACATTAGCGAACCTCATTTTTCCGCGGCAGGCCCAGAGACAGGATGGCGTCGCCGATGAGGGCGCACTCCAAACCGAAAGGCAGGTAACCGGCATAGCCCAGAAACGGCATCTCAAACAGGTGCAGGCGGTCCACCCACGGCACGGTGTAGGACCAGCGCGCCAGACTATAATAGTTCCACATTTCCCAGAACAGGCCACAAACCAAACCGGCCAGAGCGGCGGCCGCCGCCATGCCCCAAGTCCCCCGGCAGGCATCTTCCAATAACGGGCAGCACCCGCCCAGCACCTGAAATGCCAGCACGATGAGCAGCGGGGACAGCCACAAAAAGGGAAAACCAACGTCAGGGGCCGCCCCCGCCAGAATAAGGCCGAAACCGGCAACGGCCAACGCCCCCCCGACCGCCGGCCGGGACAAAACCGCCCCTGGCAGCCGCCGGCCCTGCAAGGCGCCGGAGACCCGTGGAAACGACGCCAGCCACTCCCGCACCGACAGGACGGCCGGCAGCACCGTGGCAAACGACAGCGTTGCAAGAATGAAATAGGTCAGGGGAGGATAGTCGGCACCGGAATAGTGCCAGTTCTGGACGAATCGGTTGAGGTATTCAAAAAACCACCAGAAAGCTGCGCTGACCGGAAACAGCGCACTGAACACCACGGGGCGCGCGGTCATCAGGCAAGTACCGGTGCGGCGTCGGGCGAGGCCGTTGACCACCAGGATAAAAGCGCCCCAGAGCATGGGGAAAGTGTGGGGTTGGAACGCGCCAAACCAGGAAAATCGGTTCCAGGCCAGGATCCAGGCGGCGCCCCCCAGGACGGCGCCGGCCCATCCCCACCAGGGAAACGCCTGACGGGTGACCGGCCGGGCCGGAGCGGTTGGCGGGCGCAGCAGGCTGATCACAAGCGGCGCCGTGCTCACCAGCACCAGTCCGCCGATCAAAATGAAGGCCGTCCAGGAAAAGGGGGCGTGTTCGATGAATCGCGACCGGGGGGGGAACTCGAAATAGCATGTCAGCGGCCCGCCCCGCCACAGCACCCCCAGGGGGGGCAGGGCCACCAGCATGAACCCCATTGCCATCCATCGGCCGGGATGCATGATCATGCCTTTCCTTAACGTATACCGAACGGGAATGAGACCTTCCGGCCGAAAGGTCAGGCCAGCAGGTCGGCCGGCATCTCGCAAACCTCGGCGCTGCCCTTGCGCAACTCCACGTGATGGGCCGAAGCCAGGGCCGCCACCGATCCGTCCGCCGCCGAAATCACGATCTGACGGAAGGTCTTCTCGCGCAAATCACCGATGGCGTAGATGCCGGCGATGGCCGTCTCGCAGTTCTCGTTGGTCATGACATACCCGTCGGCATTCATTTTGATGCCGGCCGGAACGATCTGGTTGTTGGGCACAAAACCGATAAAAACGAAAACGCCGTCCACATCCAGCGTGCGCTCTTCCGCGGTTTGGGTATCTTTGAGCCGGGTTCCCACCACTCCGGTTTCATCCGCCAGGATCTCGGTCAGGACCGTGTTCCACAACATCTCGATATTGCAGTCGTCCAAGACACGCTTTTGGAGAATTTTGCTGGCCCGCAGCTCGTCCCGCCGATGGGCGATGTAGACTTTCTTGGCCAGCTTGGCCAGATACAGGGCCTCTTCCGCCGCCGTGTCGCCGCCGCCCACGACAATGACCGTCTTGTCTTTGAAAAAGAACCCATCGCAGACCGCGCAATAGGACACACCCTTGCCGTAGTAGTCATCCTCTCCGGGAATACCGAGTTTGCGGGGGCTGCCGCCGGTCGCCATGACCACGGCATGGGTCTTTAAAACCTGGCCGTCATCCAGATGGACTTTGTGCCAGTCCATGCCCGGTTCGATCTCGGTCACTTCCTGGTTGCGCATTTCCAGGCCGTAGGATTCGGCATGCTGCACGAATTTCATGGACAGCTCGGCACCGCTGGTATGCTCGAACCCGGGATAGTTTTCCACCTCGTCCGACATGGTGACCTGCCCGCCGGACACCCCTTTTTCAATCAGGACGGTTTTAAGGGCGGCCCGCATGGCGTAAATGCCGGCCGAAAGACCGCCGGGCCCGCCACCCACGATAATAACGTCATAAGTCTGGTCATTGGACATGCTGTTCCTCCTGCTGCATGAAATGTATTTTAATGTGGTGCTCGTAACCGTATTGTCTTGCGGCGCCGGGCGTTCGTTGATCAGGCGGTATAGGTTGTCTGCGACGCATGATCGGCCGCACGCGCGCTCATGGCCTGCATGAGTTCCGAAGTCCGGCGGCCCGGCCGGCCGTTGCCGATCTGCTGGTCATCCACCTGGACCACCGGCACGACCCCTTTGTTGGTGCCGGTGATAAAGACTTCGTCGGCCCGGAGAAGTTCCGCCAGGGTCAGGTCCCGGACCTCGACCTCAAAAAGGCTCTGGGCCAATTCCAGGATAAACCCGCGGGTAATGCCCGATAAAATTTTCCGGCCGGGGGTCACCAGCCGATCACCGGTGAACATGAAAATGTTGCTGGTGGTGCACTCATAGACGCCGCCGTCACGATCGACATAAACAGATTCCACCGCCCCCTTGGCGCGGGCTTTTTGCATGGCCAGCGTGGCGGAAAGATAATTGATGCTCTTGGCGCCCGGCAGGATGCGGCGGCTTTTCATGGTGGTGATCTTGACCCCTTCGCTATACCAGGCCTCCGGCTGCCGGGGCATTTCCGAAACCAGCACCAGCAGACGCGGCTGCCCCTGGTGGGTCATGAAGTCCGGGCTCGTCCCCCCGGTGACAATGATGCGGATATTGGATTCCGAATGCGCACTGGTTTCGTTGCGCCGAAGTGTTTCCAGAATGATCCGGGTCAGTTCCGCGGTGGTCCAGGGCAGCAGCAGGCCCATCTTGTGCACCGAATGCTCCAGGCGTTGGAGATGCTGTTCCAGCGCAAACGGATGGCCGTTGTAGGTGCGCAACAGCTCGAAAGCCCCCAATCCCCTCAAAACCGCCAAATCGTTGACCGGAATAACCGCCCGGTCGGCCGGGACGAATTCACCGTCGACGTAATAGATGTCCATATGCCCCTGCGTTCTCCATTATCTCTGCGCCTCTCGCTTTCGCGCTCCGATTCAACCGCCATCGCCCTGATGGCCTCCCATATCAGGAAGCCCGGGGCTTTGCAATTCCCGTCTCGATAGCACTGGAAAGGGATCTAATTATCCGGTATAGTAGGGAATGATGATCAATTGTCAATCGCCTGACACATCCATTTCGCGATCTGGAAACGACCGCCGCCGTTAATGACAAAGGAGTTCGCCGATGCCTGATGATCAATTCTACCGCGTAACGAAAAAACCACCCATCGCCTGGGTTCACCTGAACCGCCCGGAGAAAAAAAATGCCATGAATCCCCCTGCCTGGCGTGAAGCGCCGGCCATATTCGAGGCCCTCGATCAGGATCCCGCTATTCGCGTCGTCATCCTGGCGGCCGAGGGCCCCTGCTTTTCGGTGGGTATCGATCTGGTGGAAATGGCAGGCGCACTGCCGGAAATCATGGAGAAAGAGCAAATGGGCGGTGTCAAGCTGCGCCTGCTGAAAAAAATCGCCGCGCTCCAGGAAACCATGACCTGTATCGAACGCTGCCGCAAACCGGTGATCGCCGCGATCCACGGCTATTGCATCGGGGCCGGTCTGGACATGGTGACGGCCTGTGACATCCGGCTCTGCTCCCGGGATGCGGTTTTCTCCCTCAAAGAAGCCGCCGTCGGGTTCGTGGCCGACGTAGGCGTCCTACAGCGGATCCCCCTGATCGTGGGGCAGGGTATCGCCCGGGAACTGGCCTACACGGCCAAAACCATCGATGCCGCTCGCGCCCGGGAGATTCTGCTGGTCAACGACATTCTGGATGACCACACGGCCCTGATGGCCGCGGCCGAAGCCATGGCCCGCGAGATTGCCGCCAATGCGCCCCTGGCTGTCGAAGCGACCAAAGACGTTCTCAACTTCGGTGTCGGCAAAAGTGTCGACGACGGCCTGCGCTACGTGGCCTCCATGAGCACGAATATCGTGCCGTCCAAGGACCTGATGGAAGCGTTTACGGCCTTCATGGAAAAACGCCCCCCCAAATTCACGGGGGAATAACGGACGGCCTGGCCGCCTACCACTTCCAGAGCACGGGGTTATCGTCCAATACCGCCGCCACCGGCCGGCCGATGCGATCCATTTCCGCCAGATCTTCCGGCGTCAGGCTGACATCCGCCGCCCGGGCGTTCTGGCGCACCTGGGTTTCGTTGCGGGCGCCGGCGATGGCGCAGGCGCCGGGCTGGGCGATGACCCAGGCCAGGGCCAGCTGGCCCAGGCTTATCGCGTACCGCGCGGCAATGGGCTTGAGCCCTTCGAGCGCTTCCTGAACCCGTGTAAATACCGGTTCCTGAAACAGACGGTTGGCGCGGCGATGATCCCCCCGTTTGAAGCGATGTCCGGGTCCGAACTTGCCGGTCAGAATTCCCTGGGCCATGGGGGAGTAGGCCAGGATCGTGAGACCTTTGTCCCGGCAAAGGGGCAGGGCGTCTTTTTCCACATGCCGCCAGAGAAGTGAATAGGGCGGCTGCAAACTTACGATATCACCGAATGCCAGTGCTTCGGCCAACTGGTCCCGGGAAAAATTGGACACCCCGATTGCCCGGATCTTGCCCTGGTCCTTTAAACCGTTCAGGGCTCGCATGGTTTCTTCGATGGGCACCACCGGGCTGCCGAAGGTGCCCGACGGCCAGTGGATCTGGAAAAGGTCGATGGTGTCGGTCCCAAGGTTTTTCAGGGAACGCTCACAGGCGGCCTGGATCTGGTCGTGCCGGAGCTCGTTGGCAAACACCTTGGTGGCAATCACCACCTCATGGCGCCGTTCCGCAACAGCCTTGCCGACAACCCTTTCGGAATGCCCCTTGCCGTAAACTGCCGCCGTATCGATGGTCGTAATCCCTTCGTCGACGGCCGCCTGGATGGCCCGGGTGGTTTCGCCATCGTCAACATCGGCCCACATGTCGCGCCCGGCCTGCCAGGTCCCCATGATAACCGGGGAAATCATGATGTCCGTATGGCCCAACTTACGCAGTTGCATAGCCCCCTCCTTATTTGGCAATTGACTGTATTGTGCATTCATTCATAAAATAGTGGTGTTCAGGCCCTGCTGTCGGTGGCCCTGAACCCGGTATCAGGGTGCTTCAAGCGTACTGCCCTTGATCCCGCCCGGTAATCCACTTGAATGAAAAAAGGCATAATCTGCAGCCATGGCCGTTTGCGCGAAGGATAACCTTTTTCGAATCCTCTTGCATCTGGGATGCGCCGCCCTCATCGCCCTGCCGGCCACCCCTGCTTTAGGCCGCCTGCCCGATACGCCCGGCCACGAAATCCTGATTCTCCACTCTTACCACAAAGGCATGCTGTGGACGGATGCCATCAGCCAGGAACTGACATGTACATTGCGCCGGGTCCAGCCGGCGGTGAAGATCCATGAAGAATACATGGATACCAAGCGGTATGACACGGCATCGTATCACGACCTCGTGGCCGATCTTTTGTATTTCAAATATGCCGCCTGCCATCTGAGTGCCGTCGTCACCTCGGACGACAATGCCTTCCGCTTTGCGCTGCAACACCGCCACAACCTTTTCCCCGGGACACCGATCGTATTTTGCGGTGTGAACAACCTCGCGATTTATCGCCAAAATGTCAACCAACCGCTCGACAACGTCACCGGGGTAGTGGAGTCCTTTGATATACGCTCGACACTGGAAACAGCGTTGCGCCTGCACCCGAAAACACAAACCGTTTTTATCATCAACGACCGCACCACCACCGGCAACAGCAATCGCCCCATTCTGGAGCGTCTAACCCGGGAATTCGCCCCGCGCGTGCACTTCGAGTGGCTCGAGGATCTCTCCATGTCCGCCTTATTGGATGCGGTCGCCCATCTTCCCGCAGACAGCCTGATCCTGCTGATGTCTTTCAACCGTGACAGGGACGGACAAGCTTTCAGTTACCTTGAAAGCATCCAGCTGATCAGTGCCAGCGCCAATCGCCCGATTTACGGTGTCTGGGGGTTTTACATCGGCCGGGGCATCGTCGGCGGTATCGTGACGAGCGGAACGTCCCAGGGAAAGACCGCCGCCGAACTCGTCAAACGAATCCTCAGGGGGGAGCCGGCGGATATGATCCCCATCGTCACGTCCAGTCCCAATCGCCCCATGTTCGATCATCGGTTGCTGGAGCGCTATGGAATTCCGTCCGAACGGCTGCCAACCGGCAGCATCATCGTCAATCAACCCTTCAGCTTTTACGCACGCTACAAATGGTATCTGTGGGGTGGGGCTCTGGTTGGCGCCGTGGAGCTGATCATCATCCTGCTGCTGATGATGAATATCCGCAAACGCCATCGGGTCGAAGGGCGTCTCAAGCAAAGCAGGGAACGGTATCAGCGCATCTTCGAGAACATCCAGGATGCCTATTACGAAGTCAATATGGACGGCGTTATTCTGGAAGCCAGTCCGTCCATTGAAAATGTTTTAGGTTTTCCGCGCAGGGCCTTCATCGGCATGCCGATCCAGGAACTGTATCACAACCCCGCCGATCGCCGCCCGATGCTCGATCTGATCATGCAAGAACGGCGGGTGGTGGATCGCGAAGTGACCCTGCTGAGCGCCGGTGGAACACCGGTGGACATCGCCATAAGCGCCCTGGTGATTTGTGATGCCGACGGCCGACCGTCTAAAATCGTCGGCAGCTTACGGGATATTTCCAGGCGCAAGGAGGCCGAACGCAACCGGCAAACCCTCCAGCAGGCGCTGGAACGCTCCAAGCGCATGGAGGCCTTGGGGCTGATGGCCGGGGGAGTCGCCCATGACCTGAACAATATCTTGTCGGGGCTGGTGACCTATCCCGAATTGCTGCTCATGGACGACAATCTGCCTCCGGGTGTTCGAAACGCGGTCGAAACCATACAAAAATCCGGCCAGCGGGCCGCGGCCGTCGTCGATGATCTGGTCACGATTTCACGGGGGTTTGCCGGCCCCCACGCACCGTTGGACCTGAACGCGGTGGTCGAAGAATTTCTGGCCTCCCCTGAATGTCATGCCATCCGCCAACGGTACCCGGATTGCCGCGTAACCCAAGCGCTGACGGATCGCCTCCCGGCCCTTGCCGGATCGCGAATTCACATCATGAAATCCCTTATGAATCTGGTAATCAACGGGTTCGAGGCCATCGACGAAGCAGGGTCCAAAGGAGAGGTGAACCTGTCCACCGATCATCGCCATATCACTGCACCGGTCCAAGGTTATGCCACCATTCCGCACGGCGACTATGTGGTGCTTACCGTCGCCGACACGGGCAAGGGTATCGGCGCTGAAGACATGGAACGCATCTTCGAACCGTTTTACAGCAAAAAAATTCTTGGCCGCAGCGGCACCGGACTGGGGCTGACCGTTGTCTGGAACACCCTCCAGGATCATCGGGGCTACGTCGATGTGCAATCGGACCGCCGCGGCACGGTTTTTTCGCTCTATTTCCCCACCACGCAGGCTTCACCGGCCGCCGAGGCCGCACCATCACCGCAACCGGTCCACCGGGGACAGGGAGAAACCGTTTTGATTGTCGACGATGAGGTCCTGCAATGCCAAATTGCATCCGAACTGTTGTCCACTCTGGGATACTGTCCGGTAGCGGTGAACAGCGGCGAAACGGCCATTGAATATGTCCGGGAAAACACTGTCGACCTGGTCCTGCTGGATATGGTAATGGATCCTGGCATCAATGGCCACAAAACCTATATTGAGATAAACCGGCTCCAGCCGGGCATCAAAGCCATCATTACCAGCGGCTTCGCCGAGAATGAAGATGTCCGCAAAGCCCAGGAAGCGGGTGCCGGCCTTTTTCTCCACAAGCCCTATACGATTGAATCCCTGGCCGACGCCGTACACGCAACGCTTCGGGGCGCAGGCCCGGCCATACCGTCGCCGTCTCACATCAAACCCAGGGGGGAAGCATCATGAAAGACCCTATCACGCACTATTGGAACCTGAAAATCGAAGCCCTGCAAGGTGTATTGGAGAAGAATAACTTCGAAGTCCACCTGGCCCCGCAACCCGAGGATGCGGTCCGGATCGTCACCGAAACCATTCTGCCGGCGGTCAAGCCCACCAGCATGTCCTGGGGCGGGTCGCGCACCTTTGTGGAATGCGGTCTCTACCGGCAGCTGAAGGATATGGATGGCATCAAGGTCATTGACACCTACGACACCTCGATTTCCGATGAGGAAAAGGGGGAACGACGGCGGCAGGCCCTGCTGGTGGACCTGTTTTTCACCAGCACCAACGCCGTGACCGAAAGCGGCCATCTGGTCAATCTGGACATGATCGGCAACCGTATCGCGGCGCTGACCTTCGGGCCCAAGTCTGTGGTGGTCCTGATTGGCCGCAACAAAATCGTGCCGGACCTTGAAAACGCCTGGGATCGAATCAAAAATTATGCCGCCCCGGTGAATACGATGCGACTCGGGAAAAAAACGCCCTGTCGTGAAACGGGTTTCTGTCAGGACTGCAAGAGCCCGGATCGCATCTGCAACACATGGACGATTACGGAAAAAGCCTTTCCCCCCAAACGGGTCAAAATCATTCTGATCAATGCCGACCTCGGCTTCTAAAGGGATGGCGCGACACCCACGGCGGGGCCGCCCTCCGCAACGCCAACCTGACCAGCGGAACCACTCGTGATGAACCGCATGCCCAAACTGATCGGTCTCGATCTGGGATTCGGGTTTACCAAATGCACCGATGGCCAGCGATCGATAATTTTCCAGTCCCATATGCGCGGAGGGATAGCGGATGGCCAAGGCAGGGGGGAACCCACCAAGGGTATTCATGCCATTCAGGTCGATGGTAAGGATTATACCGTCGGGGATGACGCCGGCGGTTCTTCGCTGTTTGAAGACTTCGCCCGGCGCCCCAAGCGGCTTTTCGAAACCTATGGCCGTCACCTGGTGCTGGCGGCACTGGCCCCCTTTTCCAATTTTGAAACGCCCATATGTGCGGTCGTCGGCCTTCCGGTGGCCTTCTTCCGCCAGTGGGAGACCCAACTGCAGGAAAAACTGACCGGATATCACAAAATTAGGATCTACCAGGCAGACCGCACCTGCACCCGAAAAAACATTTACCTCCCGAAAGTCCATATGGTGCCGCACCCCCTCGGGACCTTCACGAACCTGATTATGGATGGCGACGGTGGTTTCCGGTCGTCCGACTATGCCCGCCAGAAAGTGGCACTGGTGGATGTCGGTTTCCGAACCACGGACGTCATCGTTATGGATGCCGGTCGGTTATGCAACCGGGGCAACCGCACCATCGAAATCGGCATGGCCAACGGGTTTGAGTCGATCGCCCAACGACTTCGTCGCGAAACAGATCTTATTCCGGATCTGGACCGACTCTACAAGGCCATTCGCATGGGGTTTCTCCGGATTGAGGACCAGGAATACAATTTGAACAACCTGCGTGCAGAAACCTATCAGTGGCTGGCCACTGCTTTGGCGGACCGCATCAACGATACCCTGAAGGACGATTGGGACTTGGAACGCGTGGTCCTGACCGGCGGCGGGGCCACGGATATCGGGGAGGATCTGGCGCCCCGGCTCGATGGGGATGTCGTCATGATCGAGCATGCCGAAGACATGCGTCTGAGCAATGCCCAGGGCCAGTTGTCACTCGCGCGGCACATGTGGGGCGTTACCGGTCTGTGCGAAAACGACCGGCAATAAGCATCCCCCCAAAACCGAAGCCGCAGGCAGCGCCCAAAGAAGGCTTTAACAAGGAACGGGGCCTTGACCATCCCCGGTATATAGGCCCATGCCCCTGTCCCAGGACCCAAATAAAGACAGCAACTTAACCTTTTCAGAAGCACTGCCGCAGCTGCTGCTCCTATCGGCCATCTTTTTCACCACTTTCCTGGCCCGCATTATCATAGCGCCCCTGCTACCTGCCATCCAGGCGGAACTCAACCTCGACCACCACAGTGCCGGCAATCTTTTCCTGGTGCTTTCCACCGGATATTTCGTATCGCTGGTGAGCACCGGTTATCTGAGCAGTCGGTTTCAACACCGCACCCTGATCATCACCTCTTGTCTCGGCCTGTGGATTGCCCTCTCAACCGTCGCATTGACCCCCACCCTGACCCATCTTAAAGTGGCAACTTTTCTCATAGGACTGGCCGCAGGACTTTACCTGCCGTCCGGCATCAGTGCGGTCACCGGCCTGACCCGTCCGGCCCATTGGGGACGGGCTTTGGCCGTTCACGAGCTGGCGCCCAACCTGGCTTTCATCCTGGCACCCCTGACCGCCGAGCTGGCCCTTGTCCATACCACCTGGCGCACGGGAATGGTCCTGGTGGGCGTCGTGGCCCTGCTGTTGGGGTTACTCTACATCGCCCGCGGAAGCGGGACCGCTTTGCGGGGGGATATTCCGGATCGGCAGGCGATTCAGAACCTGCTTCGCCAACCCTTCCTGTGGTTGCTGATCGCCTTGTTCAGCCTGGGGATTTCATCCACCCTGGGTATCTACACCATGCTCCCCCTGTACCTGGTCAGCCATCATGGAATGGATCATGCGAGCGCCAATACGCTTCTGGCGACGAGCCGCATCGCCGCCCTCCCCATGGCCTTTGCGGGTGGATGGGTGGCCGATCGTTTCGGTCCCCTGGTGACCATCCGGCTCGTGTTTCTAGCGGCCGGATTTCTCACCGTCATGCTGGGATTGACGAGGGGACCCTGGCTGCAGGGCGCCGTTTTCTGCCAACCCGCTCTGGCCGTCTGTTTTTTCCCCGCCGGTTTCAGTGCGCTATCGTCCCTCAGCCCGCCGCAATATCGCAGTATCGCGGTTTCACTGGTGATTCCCTCGGCTTTTCTGATCGGGGGCGGCGCTGTTCCCTATTCCATCGGATGGCTCGGCGATATTCATCTTTTCCGGCAGGCATTCGTCCTGATCGGCCTGCTGATCACCTTGGGCGGCTGCCTCACAGCGCTGTTGCCGCCCCTTGATCGATGAGTTTCAGTTGACACCCTTTAAGGGGTTGCTTAGAATTCCGATAAACAAGACGCCCTTACCCAGAGGAGGAATTGCCATGTACGTCGGAACCGTGATGCGGACCGAATTGGTCACCATTCCACCGGACACCACACTTCTCGCCGCCCAGGACACTTTGGACAAAAAGCAGATCAACCATCTCCTGGTGGTCGACGGGGATGGTGAGTTGCTCGGCATCGTTTCGGATCGGGACTTGAAGAAAAGCTGGGCTTCATCCGCCACCACCCTCAGCAAAAATGAACTGATGTACTTGCTGGACCAGGTAACGGTCGCATCGATCATGGCCAAAAACACCATGACAATCGCCCCCGGCACCACCATTGAGCGCGCCGCCCTGCTCATGAACCAAAATCGCATCAACGCGCTGCCGGTTCTGGATGGGGAGGAGCTGGTGGGCATTATCACTTCAAGTGATGTCATCACGGTTCTTCTGGAGGCCATCGGCATCGAAAAAGACAGCGCACGGCTCACCGTCCTGGTGAAAGACCGTGTCGGCGTCATTTCGGATATCTCCCAAACGCTTCGCGAGCAGGGCATCAATATCCGCAGCCTGTTCACCTGGCCCGAAAAAGGCCACCCCGGTGTTTACTACCTGGTGGTGCGCGTCCCGGCGGCGGATGGCGAAAAAGCCGCCAGCAGCCTTAAAACGGCCGGGTTCAAAATCCTGTCACAGTACGCCAAAAATCTTGACCCCTACCTGCCCGGCAACTGAGTCGTGGAATCTCAAGCGCCACCGATCTGGCGGGAGGTCTATCCGGTGCGTTCCTATGACGTGGACGCCCGCGGGCGGCTGGGTATCGCATCCATCTGCAATTTCATGCAGGATGCCGCAGGCTGCCATGCGCACGCCTTGAACTTATCCGTTGAACATTTACACGCGATTCACCTCACCTGGGTACTGGTGCGCATGCGTGTCGAGATAGATCGCCACCTGGGATGGCAGGATCGCATGCATATTGAAACCTGGCCGTCGCACCAGGACAAACTCTTCAGCCACCGGGATTTTATCCTGCGCGACGACGAAGGCGAAACGATAGGGCGAAGTGTCACGGTTTGGGTACTGATGGATTTACAGCGCTGGCGGCCCCAACGCCTGGGTGCGCTTCCCCATCCCTTGCCCATAGGGGAGCGCCCCCGTGCCATGGCAGCCATACCGGATAAAATCGACGTGCCCGAAACGTTTGCCACCGAGCAGATGTTTCGGGTCGGGGATGGCGACCTGGACCGCAACGGCCACGTCAACAATGTTCGCTACATTGAATGGGCCCTGGAGACGGTGCCGGTGCCGATTCTCAACACCTGCTGCCTGGACACTTTGGAAATCAATTTCACCGGAGAAGCATTTCATGGCGAAACCATCCGGGCCGCCAGCCAACCCCTGGACGATCCCCGGCCGTCCTTTCAGCACGGCATCCAGCGTCAACCGGCCGGAGCAGAGCTTGCACGGGCCCGGACACAGTGGCAACGCATGGATTAGCAGACCGCTATCGCGAAAGGCCATTTGTCATGAATGACACAGCTTCCCCCAAAGTGCTGGTACCCATTGCCGATGGCACGGAAGAAATCGAAGCCGTCTGCATCATCGATGTCCTGCGCCGGGCCGGCGCCGATGTCACCGTAGCGTCGGTGAAGGACCATGAAATCACGGCATCCCGCGGCGTTCGGATCGTGGCCGACTGTTTGATCGAAGACTGCCGGGACAACGATTACACGTTGATTGTCCTGCCCGGCGGGATTCCCGGCGCGGAGCACTTGCGCGATTCGCCCACTCTGATCCAAATGCTGCACCGCCACAAGGCGGCAGGCGGTCTCTACGGCGCCATCTGTGCCGCCCCGGCTGTTGTGCTGTCCCATCATGGATTGCTCGACGGTTGTCCCGTCACAGGGCATCCCGCCTTTGCAGACCAGTTAAGGGATGGCCAGCCTGTTGCGGACCGCGTGGTCACCGGAGACCGCTGCATCACCAGCCAGGGGCCCGGGACCGCCCTGGAGTTCGCCCTTGCTTTGGTTGCCCGACTATTCGGTCCCGACAGGGCAGCGGAAGTTGCCGCCCCCATGCTCGTCGGCTGAACGGACTCTTTCCTGCGCCCGCACAGAAGATGAAAACGGGAAGGATTGTAGAAAAAACATCTTTATGTCATAATACGCCGACAGTTGATCCAAGCGACACGCCACCACAACGGGAAGCCCGATACATGGAAGAGCCAGCCTCATTCAGCCAGGTCTCACGATCCGCAAAACCGTTATATGGACCGCGCAAGCTCCTGATCTGCGGTTTTACGCCTGAAGGCCAGGCAGCGATTGACGATGTTATCACCGCCGCGGCCATCGATAAACTTCCTTTGGTTTACGCGGGCAGCGACGATCTGGAAATGTCCCTGAGCGACCTTTTGGCACGCCAGGACAAGACGGGCCATGGAAAACCGTCTCGCATGCCGGCGGCCATTATCATGGCAGGAATCAGCGAAAACGAACTTCACCAACTGATGTCGAGCTACCGAAATGTCGGCATGCCCCAACCCATGTGGGCCACACTGACGCCCACCTCGGAAAACTGGACGCTGCGTCAGCTGCTGAAAGAGTTGTCGGCCGAACGAGCCGCATTGGCAAAACAATCGTCTCCGCGCCCTTAAAACCAATGACCGGTTTCACCGATGCCACACGGTAATGAAAGTGGCCCAATGCGCATCAATCGAATTCAGTGTTATCATTACAACAGAGCGTTCACAGTTCCCTTTGACTCCCTTCAAACGCAAAGAAGACATGCCGACTCCGTCATCGTCCGCATGTGGTGCGACAACGGCGTTTCCGGTTTCGGTGAAGGTGCGCCGCGCCCTTATGTCACCGGAGAAGATGTTGCTTCAGTCGTTGAATGCATCAATTCCATTTTCGCCCCCATCCTGTTTTCCTCCGGAATAAAAGATCTGGATACGGCCGCCGGGCTCCTGACACAATGCGAAGCCGCCTGCCAAAACAACGCTATCAGGGCCTATCACGCGGCGCTGGCCGCCATTGACCTGGCGCTCATGGATATCCTGGAAAATGCCGATCGGTTGTCGGCAGGGTCTCTTTACGGCCGTCAGCTGCGGCAGCAGTTGCCGTTTTCGGCCTCCGTCCCGTTTTTACCACTGAACCTGATCAAAGACTTTTTCCCACTTCTGAATGCCAAACTCGATATCAAGATTATCAAAATCCTCATTGACGACAATCCCCAGCGCAACCGCGAGCGGGTCCAGTTGATCCATAGTTTGGCCAACGCCGACCAGGAGTTAAGGCTTGAAGCCAATGGCAAATTGAGTTTTGACCAAATCCAAAATCAACTTGACCATCTCCAGCCTTTTGGCATTGCTGCGATTGAGCAACCCCTGCCGCCCGCCGACAATGCCCGCCTGCCCGAGCTTCGACAGTCGAGCGGTATGGCGATCATTGCCGATGAATCGCTGGTCAGTATCGCCGATGCCCGAGCATTGATTGAACTCGAAGGGTGCGATGTTTTCAACATCAAGGTATCCAAATGCGGTGGGATTCTTCGGGCCCGGTCCATTGCGAACCTGGCGGCAGCGCATGGCATTGACTGTCACGTCGGAACCCATGTCGGTGAAACCGAACTTCTGGGCGCTGCGGGGCGTCATCTGGCCTGCGCATTACCGAATTTCGATGCTTATGGAGGGGGATCTCCCGTTTTGTTTTCGCGCCTTTTTGCCGCAGATTCCGATCCACAGCCCAAGACGTCAACTGTTCCCGAAAAAGAAAACGTGATCGCGCCCTCAGCCAGGGAAGACCTTTTGCGCCAAAGCCCACTGATCAGTGACACCGGCAAGCCTTCCGGTGCAAAGCGGATCGATCCATCTGGGCTTCAGCCGCAGGTAAATCGCCCTCGCGGCGATACGGAAAACTGTACGACCGCAAACCACGCATTAAATCAAAGGGACAAGTAATGCCAAAACTTGTACTGATAAACCCTGTCGGGAAAAAAAGCGGCTACCTCATGAGCAGTATTTCCCGGTTTGCCCCGCTCGGATTAGCCTATATTGCCGCCGTAACACCGGGACACTGGGATATCGAAATCATCGACGAAAATTTTGACACCTTCGAATATACGGCCGCCGACCTTGTGGGCATAACGGCCTTCACCAGCAACATTAACCGGGCCTACGACATTGCCGATACGTACCGCCGAAAAGGTACGAAAGTCATTATCGGCGGCATTCATGCATCGATGGCCCCGGACGAAACCGCCAAGTTTGCCGATACCGTCGTTGTCGGTGAAGCCGAAAACATCTGGCCGCAAATCATCGCGGACTTTGAACAGGGCCGTCTCGCCCCGTTGTATCAAGGGCCCCGAATCGACCTGTCCCAGGGGAACCTGCGCCCCCGGCGGGACTTGCTGCACCCGGGCTATTTTTGGCAATCGGTGCAAACGTCCCGTGGCTGCCCATTTGACTGTTATTTCTGTTCGGTCAGCCGCTATTTAGGGCGGCGCTACCGCCAGCGTCCGGTGGAAGATGTCCTGGAAGAACTCGAATCCATCGAAAGCCCCAATATCGCCTTTGTCGACGACAACCTTATCGGCTACGGCGACGACAGCCGCGCACGGGCCAAAGCACTTTTCCGCGGCATGATCGACCGCAAACTCAATAAAAAATGGTGGATGCAGACCTCCATCAATGCCGCCGAGGACGAATCCGTCATCAGGCTTGCGGCGGAAGCCGGCTGTCTCTTTGTATTCATCGGCTTTGAAACCATTGACCAGGGATCGCTCAAGAAAATGAAGAAGGGGGTCAACCTCAGGGCGGGTGTGGAAAGCTACCAGGCGACGGCACGAATTTATCACCGTTACGGCATTGGTGTATTGGGTGCATTCATCCTGGGGAATGATCATGAGTCGGCCAACTATTACAAGCGTCTGGCCGATTTTCTTCTCAAATCCGGAATCGATGCCTTTCAAATCAGCATTCTGACACCCCTTCCGGGCACACGCCTCATGGATGATCAAATCGCCGCCAGCAACTTGATTTATGACAATTTCCCCGATGACTGGGAGAAATACCGTTTTTCTTACATGGTGCACTATCCCCAAGGGATTGACCGCGAGACGGTCTACATCGGGGACAACTACATCAAAAACCGTTTGTACGCTTTTCCCTTTTTTCACTATCGAATGTTGCGTTCATTCTTTCAACTCAAGAACCCCTATAATTTCATGGTAACGGTAAAACTGAACCAAGCGCTAAAACGCAGTTGGAAGAACTCGCACTACTATCAAAAATATCCCAAACGATTTGACGTCAACTGACGCATCGGGATGACGCGATGGAGGGGGAGATGTCCAAATGGTTGGTGGTTTGTATAAAAATTTGGATAAGGCTGTTTAAGCGGACACCACGCGCAGCCATGGCTTACGCGGTGCTTTATGCTTGAAATACGCGAGAAAAGCGTCGACCACCCGCCTGTCGAAATGGGTGCCTGCTTTTGACTGCAGGAGTAAAATGGCGTTCTCTTCCGTCATGGGGTCGCGGTAATGACGCATGGAGGTAATCGCCTCGAAAAAGTCGGCCACGGCGATGATTCGGGCCCCCAGAGGAATCGACTCGCCTTTCAATCCATCGGGATAACCGTTGCCATCGTAGCGTTCATGATGCCCTCCGGCAATATCCGGAACCTGGGCAAAAACACCTTCGAAATGCACCTGCTCCAGAATCTCCCTGGTTTTTTGGGCATGCATCCGAACGATTTTGGTTTCCTCTTCTGTTAGGACACCCGGTTTTTTCAAAACGGCATCCGGGACACCAATTTTACCGTAATCGTGCAGCAGTGCGGCGACACGAACCGCCTCCTTGTATTCCCGATCCACAGCCAGTTCGTCGCAAATCCCCATGGCATAGAGGGTAACATTTTCCGAATGTCCCTTGGTCAGCGGGTCCCGCGCATCGATTGAGGCGCCCAGTACGCGCAACAGTGAGTTCATCTGGCGTTCGCGTGCTTCAATCAACTGGGCATTCTTGATGCTGATGCCGAGGACCGATGCGACACCATTGAGCAGCCGCAGATCCGTCTCGACCAACGGGCGATTGGTATTTAAGTTGTCCACCGCCAAAATACCCAGCGCGTCTCCGTCACTGACAATCGGGCAGCAAATAAAGGCTTTGGATCCAACCTTCTTGGCGAACTCAAGGCTACGCGGCGACAATTCGTCCTGTATATCGTCAAGATCATCGATTAAAAATGGCTTTTGCTCACGATAGGAAACGACAAAAACCCCGCGAGACCCAGGTTTGTCCAAGCTAAAATACAGATGCTCAAGCCATTTGCGGTGCAGATGAGAATAGCCGAAACCCGCCTTGAATTCCAAACGTGTCTTTTCCGGATTGGCTAACAGAATCATGCCGCGGTCAAAATCCAAGCGATTTTGAATTGTTTGAATAATGCTTTTCAAAACAGCCGCAACCGTGGTTTTGCCGCTGATGGCCAACCCGATCTCATTGGTTACAATGGAATTGTTATAGTTGATATTAATCTGGTCCAACAATTTCTCAGTGGAATCCATCAAGTGCGTGTGGCTTCGCTTTAAATCACTTTTTTCAATTTCCTGGCACACCAGCGAAACCAGCAGTGAGATTACCAGGGCCGCCGTCATTGATGTCACGACGGGAAAACCCGGCATGATCATCGCTGCCGTAACCAGGCCACCACCGATCAATGCCAGAACGATCGGGCTGAGTCGGCGCCAAACCAGAAGGGGTGATTTCTCCCAGGTAATGATGTAGCGGCAACAGCTGTCTCCCCGAAAAACACACTCGGGGTGGTCGACACGGGGGAATTTGTTCAAAAAGCCCGCGCCGATAGACTCTAAAAACCCTATTCGGTTCTCACACTGGAATGGTTGCTCCTGGACTCCGCCCCGGGGTGTAACGCGAATCTCGACTCTGTTGCCACTCAACCTTAGCGGCTCGAAAGTCGTCGAGCGTGTAAACTTGCTCGATGCCAAACCCACCATGCTGTAAGCTTTAGCAGGATCGACCATGCCAAGAATATAGGGCCGAATCAGCCCGACAGCGTCTGGTGATGCGGCGTAGCGCCCGGCCTCTCTGGAGATATGGGGATTGTTCGTTATCTGGGAGAGCCGCTTATGGAAACGGTTGATTTGGTTTTGACTGAACCAGTGCCCGGGGTCCTTGACCTCATACATTTCCATGTCGGCATAGGAAAGCAGGTCATGTACATTAACGTCGGCATAGCGCACACGAATAAGCCGGATATATGTGTCAATTATCCTGCTGTTGTAAAGAGGTGCGTCGTTGTCGTAATTAAGAGGGGGCATGCCGGCTTTTTCATCTACTGTAAGATTAATGCTTGGCCATTCGAAACATACGATCGATAAACTTAAAGTATTTGTCTGAATAGCGCGTATTCAATATCCAGAGACAATATGTTTTCTCAATGGGGATCTTCATCGCTTCGACAGCCTCGACAGGATACATCAACAGCGGCATGTCAATACTGAGCTGGTAATCGCGGAAAATCCGACACAGCCCATTTTCGATGATGGTGCGATCCACTTCATGCTTGTCGATGATGAGCACCTTGACACAATTGGTAAGATCCGAAAGGTTCAATCCGATATTGGATCGATGGATGATAATGCAGGCGCACAGCCTTCCGCGCCGCCTCAAGGCCAAAAGAGTCCGATCTTTGGCAAACCCGTGATGACGATATTCATCCATCAAATCCTGTGAGTCAAAGGTGTGCAGATCCAAATCCAGGCAGTCAAGCATCAGACCACCGGAGTAATGCTGGTACCAGTGCCCCAGTTCCTGCATATCCGATTCGTCACACTCGGCCAGTTCCCACTCGGGTGGCAGCACTTCGAATACCTCTGAGTCTCCGCCCATGTGGCAATAAGCGAATTCATCGATCGAGCAGCCATTCTGGTCTTTGGCATAGCGGTTGAAGCCACCGAAAACACTGCTAGGGAAATGATTCTCAGGGCGAAAATAGCACATCAGATATTTCATGTGCATCGAATACAAACGGTGTGAATCGTAGGTAAAGCAGCCGATCTGATTTAATACGGTGAGTCCGGCGCGAACCATAAAGCGTTTGCGGGCAGCGTGATGGTGAATCAACCAGGCATTTTCATAAAGCCGTACCATGGCCATATGGGCCAGAATGCGGCCTTTGTTCTGATAGATAAAATGCCGGGCGATGGTTGGGTTCTGGGTGTAGAGCTTCCAGTACGTTTCTTTGATCTTCTCTTTATTCGCCTGGATATAGGCATACTTTTTAGGATAAATGAACCCCGTTTCGAAGAAGAAATCCCAGAGCGCATCCATCTCAACGCGGGTATTAATATAAGAATTTTGGTTATCGGCCTGGTGTAACAAGGACAACAGCTTCAAATGCTCATTGCTGTCCATGTCGATAATGGCCAGCCCATTGACGATTTCACAGGACTCGTCATCACAGTCCGTCATGTTGCGATAGAGCACTTGGGCTTTGAAACGAATGGTCAGGCTATCCGCAAAAATTAATTCGACATCCGGAAGCATCATACCCGGCAGCAGCAATGAGTTGCCGACGCCTTCTACTACGGACAACCCCGAACCGGAGAGATCTTGTACTTTCAAGTTGACCGTTTGCCGCGTAAGCGGGTGTTGGAAAACAATATTCGGCGTTGGTTTCAGTTTTAGGCGTTTGCTGCGATAGGCTTTAGGGTTGTAACGATGAATCGACTGGGCCTGCGGCTCTAATACAAACCGGCGCCGCTGTCTGCCATTGTCGTGCTTGAGGATCGTAAAATCACCGGAGTAGATCAAATCACCACCGTCATAGACGATAAGATTCAGCAACTGATCATCATCGATACACTGAAATGTTTGCGGTGGGTTGATGTCGAGTTCCACAAGGAATGAACCGGTGCTGAACTCCACGAGTTCCCCTCGAAATAGCATGCTGTTTTGAATAACCTGCACCGGTACGCCATCGCATGCGATACGGGTTTCGCGCCGATTGGAAATCTCCCAGCAATGCTCCGGCAGTTCAACGGACAACCCCTCCGCATCCAGCTTTAAAATTTGTGGTTCTACCATCAGGGCCGTTGCCCCATCGTCCACAAAGAAGGAAGTAAACTGATAATTATCGACGAGTGGGGCGACTTTTTCAGACTCCAGCCAAACGCAATCCAGCCGTTCCCCACAGCAAGGCAAAGGGCGTGCCTTGGTCGTCAGCGTACGCTCAAAACGCTTATGGGACATAACAACTTGAATGGTCCCATTCTGGAAATTGATATAATTGAGTTTATTGATAAGATATTCGCGTTTGAGACGCGATCGATGGATGTCTTGTGCCGTGTCCGGTTCGATGGCAGGAGGAAGTTTTTTTTGACTTCCTTCAATATCCGATTCGGCATTAGGTGTGGTGGGTTCGCTCTGGCGGCAGGCCCTTCTCATTATCTACGACCTTTCATTCCCGAAATAGATCAGCCTTAAAATAGCCGGAAGGTAGTGTCTTGGCCATTTCATTGGGCAGCGGCAAGAGGATTCGCTCTTGATTGAATTAGCACATAAAATAAGGGAGTTCAACTGCTTGCGGTTTGTGACTCACTGATATTTCAGCATAAAATAGTGTATGATTTATCCTTCATCGCTTCTGTTGTAGGTTTTTTATTCTTCCGGCACAAGATATGGTGAGATGTGAAAAATAATCTATAGAAAAAAATATTGTTGTGTTCGGGTTTTTTATCCAGGCTCCGTTATCACGGGGCTTTGGCTAATTGGGGTCAGCAATTTAAGGGAATACAAGATATAGTAGGAGGAATTCAGAGCTTCAGGATGGGTCCGGAGCGATCCTGCCTGGCGACCGAGATGGCGATACCGCCTTCACCGATAGCCTGTTTGACGGTCTTCAATGCCTGGGAAGACGTATTATTGGTTTCACTCAAATGGCCTAGAACGACGTGTTTTAAACCAGGATGCATAATTTCACGCAATAGGGCTTCCGCGTCCTCATTGGAAAGATGGCCGTTACGGCTTTTAATGCGTTGTTTCAGGGGCCAGGGGTAAGGACCGTTATGCAACATTTCCACATCGTGATTTGCTTCAATCACCAGAAGATGACACGCCTTTAGATATTGTTTTACAAGTCCCGTGGCAACACCGAGATCCGTGGCGATACCGATTTGGCTGCCATTCATACTAATGGTGAACCCTACAGGGTCAACGGCATCGTGGGAAACGTTAAACGGGTGGATCCGAAAGGGCGGAATGTCAAACGGGATTCCCGGCTGAAAAGGGCATAAGCGCGGAATCTTCCCCATGGCCGAGAGAGCGGCGTTCGCCGTTTCACTTGACATGAAAACCGGCAGATTAAAGCGGCGGGCCAAAACGCCCACCCCACGAATGTGGTCCGCGTGCTCGTGGGAAACAACGATAGCCTGAAGATGATCGGGAGCTAAAGAACGTTCACCCATGCGCCGTTCGATTTCACGTCCGCTCAGGCCCGCATCCACCAGGATGGACCTAATTCCCGATCCAACGTGGATGCAATTGCCTTTGCTGCCGCTTGCCAGCATGCATAAGGTAAGATCTTCCCGGTCTTCACTTGAGTCGCCAGTTTTAGCGAAATCCGTTCTGGGGCGCATCCATTCTGATCCTGATCGGAGGGGGTCTCGTCTAAAATGAAACACAAGAAGACGTCATGGGAACATGTACCGGGATCGGACGCCATAGCCAGCCACAGATCGCCCCATTCGCTTTTGTCTCAACCACGAATCCCGGTATGGCCAAACCCCCCGTCATCACGGTCTGTCGTGGCCAGGTCTTCCACGACCGCCACCTGAACGCGGCATACACGCTGAACTACCATCTGGGCAATACGGTCGGCCCGTTGAATCGTAAACGCTTTGTCGCCTAAATTGATCAAAGCGATTTTGACTTCCCCGCGGTAATCGGCGTCAATTGTCCCGGGAGAATTGATAAGCCCAATCCCATGTTTCACGGCCAACCCGCTGCGCGGGCGGATCTGCGCTTCGTAACCTTCCGGCAGGGCCATGGCGAAACCGGTGGGCACAAGGGCGATGTCTCGTGGTGAAAGGGCCAGGGGCGCATCGACCGCAGCATAAATATCCATCCCGGCGGCTTGGGGGGTCATATAGCGCGGCAGGGGGATATCGTCATCAATCTCCGGGCGAAGACGCAAAAAAGACAGCGTTGGGTTGTCAGCTACACCCATGGGAGTTGCTCCTGGCAAGGGCCTCTGTTGTCCCCACAGCCATTTCGAATCCGGACATCTCGTTTTCCGAAAGAAGTTCGCTAGGATAACCGGATGACGTTCTTGAATTGTGCATCGTCCGATAGCGGCCCCAGTACTGTCAGCACAAGCTGATCGTTACCGAAAAGCCGGCCGGCAAGCATTTGAATATCTTCCGCCGTTACCGTCTCGATATGGTCGACGGCTTCCCTTAAAGGAATATAGCGCTTAAAATTGATTTCGCCCTGGGCCAGGCGAACCATCTGGTTGTCAGTGCTTTCACTGGCCAAGAGCATATTCCCCTTGGTGAACTCTTTCGCATCCCGGAGTTCACTCGGGCTTACCGGAGAGGAAGTCAAATGACGGACTGTCTCCCCGATAAGGGACGTCACTTCCACCGCCCGCGAAGGTTCGACACCGGCATAGACCCCGAACATGCCCGTATCTTCATATGAAATAAGGTAGGAATAGACGGCATAAGCCAATCCGCGTTTTTCTCTGATTTCCTGAAAAAGCCGGGAGCTCATATTCCCGCCAAGAATGGAATTCATCAGGGAAAAGGCAAAGCGATCTGGATCCGTGGTTGCCAATCCGGGGGCAGAAAGACAGATGTGTACCTGCTCGAGTTTGCGATGGCATACGTCAACATGTCGACTGCCACTCGGCGTCGAACGTTGGGGAAAGCCATTGCCGGGCTGGATATTTTCGAAGGCCGGCGCAATCCGGTCGACAAAAGCCTGATGCTGGAGCTTCCCGGCGGCCGCAATGATGATACGCTCCGGTTGATAACAGCGATGAAAAAAGTCACGAACGGCCGTGGCATCAAATCGAAGAACGTTTTCGGGGGATCCCAAGATAGATCGCCCCAACGCATTGTCACCCCAGTAGTTTTTCCCGGAGAGAACATGAATATACTCTTCCGGATTATCCTCCACCATGCCGATTTCCTGAAGGATGACAGGACGCTCGCGTTCAATTTCGGTGGCTTCGAAAACGGAATTCAAAAAAATGTCGGTAAGGATGTCGACCATGGTATCCATATGGGATTCCAATACCCGCGCATGATAGCAGGTGTTTTCCATGGCCGTGAAAGCATTGGTCTGACCGCCGATGGCATCAAACTCTTTGGCAATCTGGTAGGCGGTCCGCTTCCGTGTCCCTTTGAAGATCATGTGTTCAATGAAGTGGGAAAGCCCGTTTTCTTCCGGGCTTTCATCGCGTGCCCCCACATTGACCCACACCCCCATTGACACGGAGCGGACATACGGCATTTGCTTGGTAAGAATCGTAACGCCGTTGGATAAAACGGTTTTATTTACGACCTGACCCATCAGGACGTCCACCTTCTTCTTCGAGAATCGCCTTATGGCTCAGGCGGATTTTTCCGTCACGATTAATTTCAAGCACTTTGACCTTAAGCGTGTCGCCTTCTTTCACGATATCCGAAACGCTGGACACACGGTGGGTTGCCAGCTGGGATATATGACAAAGGCCATCGGTGCCGGGCAAAATCTGAACAAAGGCACCAAAGTCCATTATACGAACAACTTTTCCATCATAGACTTGGCCCACTTCCGGCTCCATGGTGATGTCGCCAATCATTTTCAATGCGGCATCGCCATCCTCTTTCGAAACGGCCGCGACCTTCACCAATCCGGAGTCATCGATCTCGATGCGGGTATTGGTTTCCGACTGAATCATCCGAATGGTCTTACCGCCGGGGCCGATGATTTCTCGAATTTTATCCGGTTTGATTTCGACCGTCATGATGGCCGGTGCATAAGGCGATATATTCTCCCTCGGCGCTTCGATTGCTTCCGTCATTTTGGAGAGAATATGCAGGCGCCCCTGTCGGGCCTGCTCAAGCGCTTTGGCCAAAATATCCTTGGAAAGCTCGTGGATCTTGATATCCATTTGCAGGGCTGTGATACCCTCACTTGTTCCGGCGACCTTGAAATCCATATCGCCGGTATGGTCTTCATCGCCCAGAATATCCGAAAGAACGACGACATTGTCGTCATCTTTGACCAGCCCCATGGCAATGCCGGCCACCGGCGCCTTGATCGGAACACCCCCATCCATCAAAGCCATGATACCGGAACATACGGTGCCCATAGAAGAAGACCCGTTGGACTCCAAAACCTCGGATACCAAACGAATCGTGTAATCGAAATCTTCCTTGTCCGGAAGAACTTTTTCAATCGCCCGTGTCGAAAGGCCACCGTGTCCGATGTCTCGACGGCTGGGTCCCCCGATACGGCGCGTCTCACCAACCGAATAGGGCGGGAAGTTGTAGTGCAGCATGAAAGGCCGGAACTCCTCCCCGCTGAGGGTTTCGACACGCTGTTCATCCTGACCGGACCCCAGTGTCAGGACCCCCAGAACCTGGGTTTCCCCGCGGGTAAAAAGGGCGCTTCCATGGGGGCGGGGCAGTGTACCGACTTCACAGGTAATGGGCCGAATTTCATCGAACCGGCGGTTGTCGATGCGGCGCGCCTCTTTGAGAATGAGATCCCGGCAGACCGCCTTCTGAAGTTCATCAAAAATAGCATAAACTTCATCCCGGCGATCGGCATAATCCTCGCCGAGGGATTCAAAGATCTCCATTTTCAAATTTCGCAGGGCGTTGTTCCGGGCGACCTTGGCCGGCGTCACCACAGCAGCTCGAAACGGTTCTCTGGCCTTATCTTCGATAAGTCGAACCAGTTCCGGGTCCTTTTCCGGAGGATCAAAGGCGCGTTTCGGCACCCCGCAGGCCTCTTTCAGTTCCAGCTGCAGATCGATAATGGGCTGGATGGCCTGGTGGCCGAAATAAATCGCCTCCAGCATATCCTCCTCGCCGACTACGTCGGAGCCGCCTTCGACCATCACCACCCCTGTGCGTGAACCTGCCACGATGATGTTGATATCGCAGTTTTCGCAATCGCAAATGGGCGGGTTGGCAACAAACTCCCCATTGATCCGGCCGACACGCACACTGGCGATTGGCCCGGCAAAGGGAATATCCGACAATTCCAGTGCCGTCGATGCCCCGATCATCGCCAAAATATCCGGATCATTTTCCATATCCATGGACAATACCGTGGCAATGACCTGTATTTCAGAACGGTACCCCTTGGGGAATAACGGTCGAATCGGCCGGTCAATCAAACGTGCGGTCAGTGTTTCTTTCTCGCTCGGCCGACCGATTTCCCGGCGAAAATAGTTTCCGGGAATCCGCCCGGCGGCATAAATTTTCTCCTGATATTCTACCGTAAGCGGCAAGAAATCCCCTGGTCGTTCATCCTTGGAGGAAACGACGGTTACCAGGACCATGGTTTCCCCATACTGAACCAGAACCGCGCCGGAAGCCTGTTTGGCCAATTTGCCGGTCTGGATGCTCAGGGTGCGGCCCCCGATTTCTGTTTTTACTGTTTTTTCCATTTTGCCTCCTGCAGATTACAGATCTCGGAAACCGCCTAGGGGTTCCCATCGCTATAATCATGCTGGATACGAGCTAATTCGGGCCGTCGCCACATACGACGGCCATCATACCTCATGATAATTAACTGCAGGGGGTACCGATCGACAGGTGATCTTTCCTCAAATGCCGCAAGAAACCACAAAGAACAGGGATAGCTGCGTTGGCAGGAAGACACACCTTGACGGCATTAGCGCCGTAATCCAAGATTTTCAATAATCGAACGATACCGGTTCACATCTTTGTTTTTGACATAATTGAGCAGACGGCGGCGACGGCCAACCAACATGAGCAACCCTCTTCGAGAATGATGATCCTTTTTGTGCACCTTCAAATGCTCGGTAAGATAGGTGATACGATGGGTTAACAGAGCAGCCTGAACTTCCGGTGACCCTGTATCCGTATCATGCAATTTGTACTGTTCAATCAGCCGTTTTTTATCTTCGGTTGTAAATACCACTGTCTTCAAGCCTCCTCTTAATTAAATGATGCTCACGTAAAATAGGCAACCTTCTGTTATCACCGTCGTTCCATCTTACACATAGACTCCGCAATAGGTCATCCGATCCCCCTGAAGCGGGGCCGAAACGACGGCCATCAAGTCCCCGTTGTGGTCGAGAACCTTGAAATAGGCGCCTTTATCACCATTCGTCATTACCGTTGCATCCGGCGGTAAGTCGGTGAAGTCCCTTACTAGTATAACACCGCCACATCGAATCTTGGCGGCCGTTGCTCGACTGGCCACAAGGGCGGGCATGCCCCGTAAAGCGGCCCCCGGCGGAATCAGCGCAACCGGTGTTTGGGGGTCCTCCGCCCAGTCGTTTAACATCTTCAGGCTGACGGTTTCGCCGATGTCGAACCCGCTGCTCATGGTGCGCCTCAAGGCATTGAGGTGTCCGCCACAGCCTAGCGCATGACCGATATCGGCACAAAGCGTCCGGATATATGTCCCGGCCGAGCACGTCACAGAAAATCGCACTTTGGGAAGCGCAACGGCCCGGATGTGCATCGCTTCGATAAAAACCCTGCGTGCGGGTTTTTGAACCGGTCGGCCTTTGCGTGCCAATTTATAAAGTGCCACGCCATGATGTTTCAGGGCGGAATACGCCGGCGGCACCTGTTCAACAACCCCGCTGAAGCGCTCGAAAACCTGTTGCAAATCACCTTCCGAAAACGCCGGCACCGCCCGTCGGTTGGTGACTTGCCCGGTGGGGTCCTGCGTATCGGTTTCAACACCGAGACAAAGTTCAGCCTCGTATTGTTTCCTGCCTGCCAGGAAAAACTGCGCCAGACGGGTCGCCTGACCCACCAGGCAGACCAGCACACCCGTTGCAAATGGATCAAGTGTGCCGGCGTGCCCCACCTTCTTGGCTCCCAAAAGCTTTTTGACTTTCCCGACCACTTGTGCGGAAGAAATACCAGCCGGTTTGTCAATGATCAGAACACCGCCGCGCATAGCCTGCTCAAAGGTTCTCCGCAATGGCGTTGATTGTTTTCTTGAGATCCTTTAGGGAGGACTCCACGCCAAAGCCAGCTGCGTTAAAATGACCGCCACCGCCGAAAGATGCTGCGATCTCAGCGACATCGACCGTGCCATCGGAACGTAGACTGACATGAAAACGTTTTTGATCGGCGCCATTTGCATTTTCCATGATCAGCGCCGCCACTCTCACATCCTCGATGCGCTTGGCATAGTTGATCATACCATCGACATCTTCGGGATTGGTATCGGTCTCGGCAAACATATCGTGTGTCACGGTCATCAGCGACAGCTTGCCGTTGGGAGATATTTCAATTGAATCCAGCGCCATATTGAGCAGTTTAATGCGGCCAAGCGAATAGGTCCCATAAACATGCTGCGCCACGGTGTAGGGGTCCACCCCGCACTGAACCATTTCGGCACAAATCACATACGCGGCACTGTTCGTATTGGCAAACCGGAATGACCCCGTGTCGGTTAAAATGCCGGTATAAATCGATGTGGCGATGGCCTCATCAATATCGATATGCATTTGCTTCAACAGCCGATAGACAATTTCCGTCGACGAACAAGCCGTCGGATCGACCAGACGGTAATGCCCAAAACCCGTATTGGTCACATGATGATCGATATTGATAATCTGCGGTGACCGGTGGACCTGATCCGCCGCCTCGCCAATGCGTTCCATATCGCCACAATCCAATATGACCGCCGTATCCCATTCGCGCTTGGGCGGCAGGGTCTGCTTGACCAACTCTACACCCGGCAGGAATCGGTAAACGGCCGGGATGGGGCTCTCGTTATAAAAATAGACGCGCTTTCCGTACTGCTGTAGTCCCAATCCCAGCGATATTAAAGATCCAATGGCGTCTCCATCGGGATTGATATGTGTGGCCACAAATAGGGTCCGACTTTTAATCAGTCGGTCGATGACGGTGTTCATCTGTCTCCTCTATCGACCGGAAGAGCTCTTCCATACGGGCGCCGTAATCAAGCGAATCATCGTAATAAAATCGAATATCAGGCATATAGCGAAGCCCCAGTGCGCGCCCCAGCAGTTTTTTGATATAGGGCCGTGCCTTTTTAAAGCCTTCCAGGACATTCTTTACCTTTACGTCGTCACCAGTGGTGGCAAAATAGATCCGGGCCGAACGAAGATCCGGTGATACGTCAACACTTGTAATACTGACCCGCTTCAAACGGGGGTCGCTGACGTGGCGACGCAATATATCGGCCAGGGTATTGCGAATATGCCGGCCAACCCGTTCCGATCTTGAAAAGGTCGTCATAGACTAATGATCTCCATTTCCATATCAATGACTTCGGCCAATCCAAGATCTTCGGCCATATTGAAAAATTTATCCACCTTGGAATTGATCACGGCCCGATCATTCCCCACCATACTGAAACCGATCTCGGCTCTCTGGTGGATATCGTTGGCCCCCACCTCCGCGACCGAAGCATTGAAATGATTCCGCAACCGCATGATGATGGCTTTGACGATCTTCCGCTTACCTTTCAAAGAACGGCAGTCATGAATTCGATAAACAACACGACCGACACCGACGACCATGGTTTGCCCGCCAACTTACAATTCAGTGCACTTAGCGTTTACACAAGAATGCGGTTTGCCGTGTAAAAAATTCTCATTGGACTTCAGGTCGAATCTCTTCAAGATAGTAGCATTCGATCACATCACCGACCTTGATGTCATTGTAGTTTTCAATACCAATGCCGCATTCGTAACCCGTCTGAACTTCTTTGACATCGTCCTTGAAACGGCGCAGGGACGAATTTTTACCTTCGTAGTACACGACACCGTCCCGAATCAGTCGCATCAACTGACGCCGTTCGATTTTGCCATCCGTGACATGACATCCCGCAATGGCGCCAATTTTGGGTATCTGGAAAACTTCCCGCACCTCAGCCCGCCCGAGGACGCGTTCCTCGAAAATAGACTCCATCATTCCGGCAATGGCATCTTTGATCTCTTTGATGACATCGTAAATGACATTGTGGAAGCGCATATCCACGCTTTCTTCAAGAGCAATGGCCTGCACTTTGGGCGTCGGGCGCACGTTGAAACCGATAATAATCGCATTGGAGACGGCTGCCAGGGAAACATCGGATTCGGTAATGGTACCCGATGCGGAATGCACCACATTGATTTTGACTTCCTCGTTGGACAGCTTGACCAAAGAGTCCTTCAGCGCTTCCATCGAGCCGTCAACATCGGTCTTGATGATCAGGTTAAGATCCTTGACCTCACCTTCTTTCATTTTTTCGAACAGATTCTCAAGACTCATCCGGTTCGATTTGGCCAGTTCCTTGGTGCGTTGTTTCTGGGTTCGATGGATACTGACCTGCTTGGCATCCTTCTCATCCTTCAAAGCAATCAGCTCATCACCGGCAACCGGAACACCGGACAAGCCCAAGACTTCCACCGGGATGGAAGGACCGGCCTCCGTGACGGGATTGCCCTTGTCATTCAGCATGGCCCGCACTTTACCAAAATGAACACCACAAACCACAGGGTCACCGGTCCGCAATGTGCCTTCTTTTACAAGCACGGTGGCCACCGCACCTCGGCCGGAATCGAGTTTGGCCTCCACGACGTGGCCGAAGGCCTGTTTGTCCGGGTTGGCCTTCAATTCCATAACTTCCGATTGAAGCAAGATCATTTCCAGCAATTCATCGATACCGGTTTTCTGCTTGGCGGAGACATTGACGAATATCGTATCGCCACCCCAGGCTTCCGGCGTCAAACCCTTCTCAGACAACTCACGGTAAACCCGGTCGGGGTCAGCGCCGGCTTTGTCCATTTTATTGACGGCCACAACCAACGGGACCTCTGAGGCCCGGGCATGATTGATCGCCTCTACCGTTTGAGGCATTACACCGTCGTCGGCCGCGACAACAAGAATGACGAGGTCCGTAACCTGCGCCCCACGTGATCGCATGGCCGTAAAGGCCTCATGCCCAGGGGTATCCAGAAAGGTGATCTGGCCTTTTTCCGTGGTCACGCTGTAAGCACCAATATGCTGGGTGATCCCGCCCGCTTCCAGGTCCGTGACATGGGTCTTGCGGATAACATCCAGCAGCGAAGTCTTGCCGTGGTCCACATGCCCCATGATCGTGACCACCGGCGGACGCTCAGACAGGGCCTCGGGCGCGTCCTGTTCGATTTTGATCAGATCGTCCTCCTCAAAAGCCGCCTTCTCGACTTCATAATCGAATTCTGCCGCGACAAGACAGGCTGTTTCATAATCGATGCTCTGGTTCATGGTCGCCATAATGCCTTGCGTCATCAGCATTTTGATGATCTCGCTGGCTTTGATCCCCATTCGTTTGGCCAACTCTGAGAGCACGATAGCTTCATCCACTTTAATTCTCCGCTTGATCGCTTTGGCCGTCGTGATTTGCGTTTTTTGGCCGACAGCAGCTTTCCCGCGGCCATCCTTGCGTCCTTTTCTGGATCGGCCCCGACCGGAATAGAGATCGGCCCCCTCGATGACCGATTTTTTCCTGAAGGCAATCTTTTTCTTGAAAAACTTGCGGTCCAGATCTTCTTCGGTTCGTTTTTTCCGCCTCTTTTTCTTGGAGGCCACTGTATCGACGCCGGTTCGATCCTGGGAGGGCTCTGTTGCAGGCGTTTTGGGCCGAAGTGAAGGCGGTTCGACAGGCTTTGTGGGGAGCTTGATAATTTTGGCGGCAGGTTCGGTTTTCTTTTCCTTCTTTGGTTTGGGCTCCTGCTTTTTCGCCTTTTCAGGCTTGGGTGCTTCCGCGGGCTTCTCCTCCGGTTGTTCCACAGCGGTCGGCGCTTCTTGAGGAGTCACGTCTTCAACCGCCTCCTCTGCAATGGCCTCCTCGGCGACCGGTTCCGGCGGGGCAGCTTCGGAAGGAGCAACTTCCGGCGCCGCTTCAATTTTCTCCTCAGGGGGCTTAGCGATAATCTTGGCCGGTGGTTCGGGCTCGGGAACCGGCTGGGAAGGCACCACTTCAGGTTCCATCTCCGACACTGCCGGAGCTTCCTTTTCAGCGGCCTCGACAGCCGCCTCAACTTCCTCGGCCGCCTCCGTCTCCTTGGCGGCAAGATCTTCACCTGCTTCCTCCGCTTCCGGTTCGGCAACTTTTTTACGACGTCGGCGGATAACCGTGGGTTTGATCCGTGTCTCTTCGACCTTCTCAGCCGGCTTACCAAAAAGATTGCTTTTCACTTGAGCGACGGTCTCATCCTCAAGAGAACTCATGTGACTTTTCACCGTAATGCCCAACTGGCTCATTTTTTCAATAAGCACTTTGTTCGTCATGTTGAGTTCCCGGGCAAGTTCATATACCCTGATTTTTGCCATGCTTTCCCCCTACAATTTGGCTACCAGGCGTGTCATCGATAGCCACCGCTCGAGCTGCAATTTCCGGCCAGTATAATACGGTCCCTATTCTTTCGCTTCCAAATCCTTCGCATCTTCGACAGGGCTTTCAGGTTCAGCCAGTGCGGCACCTTCCGCTTCGGCTTCCGATTGCGGCTCCTCCTGCTCGGGTTGGGCCTCACCATCCTCAAGAGCTTCTTCGTCGGAAGCGTCTGCCGCCCCTTCACTTTCGGATTGCTTTAGTTCCCCTGTCGCCTGCGATTCGACCTCTTCACTTTCGTCTTCGGCATCCAATACAGCCTGTCGTGCAGCAGAAATAAGGGCTTGCGCCTTTTCTTCACTGACACCGCGCACCTGCATCAGGTCTTCGACCGTAGCGATGCTTAGTTCATCAATGGAGAAAAATCCGGCTTCATATAACGCATCCACCAGGCTAACACTTACATCCGGAAGCGCAGCGAGAGACTCATAACCGCTTTTCATGGTTTCATTGTAACGGGATTCGCTTTGGACATCGAGATGCCACCCCGTCAACTTTGAAGCCAACCGCACGTTCTGGCCGCGTTTACCAATCGCAATGGAAAGAAAATCGTCCGGCACGATGACTTCCATAGAACGATTGGATTCATCTATAATAACCCTTGAGATTTCTGCCGGTGCAAGGGCATTGCAAACGAATTTGGCCGCGTCCACATGCCAGGGAATAATATCAATCTTCTCGCCACGCAGTTCCTGAACCACATTTTGGACACGGCTGCCCTTCATTCCGACACAGGCGCCGACAGGATCGATATCCGAATTATTGGAGGAGACGGCAATCTTTGCGCGTACGCCCGGTTCGCGGGCAGCGCCCATAATGGATACGATCCCTTCGCTTATTTCCGGAACTTCCGTTTTAAAAAGATCAATCAAAAATTCCTTGTGCCCGCGCGACAGGATAATCTGCGGGCCCCGTGATTCATGCAAAACATCAAGAATGTAGGCCCGGATGCGATCACCGCGCCGATAGGATTCCCGGGGTACCTGCTCGCGAACCGGCACCACACCTTCTGTTTGCCCCAAATTAACGATAATGTCCCCACGATCCATGCGTTGAACAATGCCGTTGATTATTTCCCCCTTGCGATCGATAAAACTCGCATAGATGGCATCCTTTTCGGCATCCTTCATCTTCTGAATGATGACCTGCTTCGCGGATTGCGCGGCGATGCGTCCGAAAGTCGATGTATCCATCTTGGTGCCAAGGCTGTCGCCGATTTCGCAATCGGCATCCAATTTACGCCCCTCTTCCAAGGTGACCTCGAGTGCCGGATCTTCCACCGTCTCTACAACATCTTTAAATTGGAAAACTTCTATTTCGCCGGAATCATCACTGTACTGAACTTCAATGTCGATTCGACTTCCAAATTTTTTACGAGCGGCCGATTTAAGCGCTTCTTCAAGCGCGCTGATTAATATCTCGCGATCAATCCCCTTATCTCGGCTAACTTGGTCGACGACTCGCTTTATATCCGCTACGAACATTAGTTTTCTCCATTAAAATTGACAAGCCGTGCAATGGATATCTCTTCCAGAGACAAATATATATCCTTATTGTCGCACGATAAGGCGACAAGGTCATTCTCAATTCCGCGAAGAATGCCTCTAAAATTTTTTCGGCCATCAATGGGATGCCGCGTCTTGACATGGACCTTATTGCCCTTGAATCGCTTATAATCTTCTTTTCGACCTAGCGGCCGGTTGCTTCCGGGGGAAGAAACTTCCAGGCTATAGGGCCCGATATCATCCATGGTGGCATCTATAATATCCCCCATCTGGCGGCTGACGCGGGCACAGTCATCCACCGTCACCCCACCATGCTTATCAATATATACCCGCAAAACACGCCCTTGAGATTCACGGCGAAACTGAACATAAACCAGCTCCATGCCCTCATCGCTGCAGAGCGGTTCCGCAATCGCCCATACCTGGGCAACAACCTGCGTCTCCTTTGGTCGCACCAAAGTCTTCTCTACGCCGTCTGCATTTTTCTCTTTGGCCTTGTCCTGACTCATTTCCTCTACCACCATAAAAAACAAAAAACGGGCTTCCGCCCGTTTCCAAAAACCAGGTACACCGTTAAAGATGGCGTGAGACGTTATGTACTCATGCAAGGCACCATAATCAGTAGGTTACATTCCCGGTTCCATACATAACGCTTCCCTTAAACGACCTTTTGAAAAAAAGGCGGAAATTGGAGCGGGCAACGAGATTCGAACTCGCGACACCAAGCTTGGGAAGCTTGTACTCTACCAACTGAGCTATGCCCGCTTCCGAGCATCTCTATTTAGGACAAAAACAGTTCTTTGTCAACACGTTTAACCGGCCAGGTTTCCCATAGCGATTGCCACCAATGGCCTTCTCCGGTTAACGCACCCGCCCGGTCAGGAAAGCAGCTTTCGAATCGCCAGGAGTTCCTTGCGCAGAAAGGCCAATTCAGCGTGCAAATCCGTCTCAGTCGGCGCCTCACGTTGACGTAAAAATTGTCTGGCGCCCTGGATGGTAAATTTCTGGCGGTGCAACAGGTCCTTGATTTCGCGGATACGTTCCACATCCACAGGGCGGTACAGGCGCTGGCCGGACTCGGTTCGCCGGGGTTTGATACTCGGGAATTCCCCTTCCCAAAACCGCAGCACATAGGAAGGCACCCCGGTCAGCGTGCTGACTTCCCCGATGCGGTAATAGAGCTTATCCGGTCGTTTCACCTCGGAAGACATTCTTCCTCCGGTATGAATTCCCGTGTTAACCCATCGATGCTCAGGACGGCAGGTCCGCCTTGTGCGCCTCCAGCAGTTGCTGTGTTAAATCCCGATGAATGGTGTTCACCGCTTCATCTTCAAGCGTTCCGCTCGCGGAACGGTAGACCACCCGCAACGAAAGGCTCTTTTTGCCGGCAGGAATCGGACGCCCCTTGAATACATCAAAAATGCTGACGGTTTCAACCAGATCCTCTTCCATCTGGTGGATGCCCAACACAACCGCCTGGGCGTCCAGGTCATCATCCACGATCAAGGTAATATCCCGTGAAGTAGACGGATAACGCGGCAAAGGATCGGCTTGGATTCTATCGGGAATGATGGGGGACAAGCGATCAAGATCGATTTCGAACAGGTAAGCCGGTTGTTTTAAATTGAACCGGGCAAGGACCTCGCCGTGGATTTCGCCGACACAGCCGACCCTTTGGTCGGCAATAACGACATCCGCGCCCGCACCCGGCCTTAGATAGGGGGTCCGGCGCTTATCGATGCGGCTAAAACGAATATCGTCAAGCCTCAATCCGCACAGCAGCCCTTCCAGAGCGCCTTTGATGTCGTAAAAATCACAGGCCACCGTTTTTTGATTCCAGGAGCCTTCATACCGGGCTCCGGTCCACAGCGCCGCCAGAAAATCCGTTTCGATCGGTTGGCAGTCCTTGCCCTGACTGACAAATGTTTTTCCGATTTCAAATATTTTCAGGTCTTTGGTTTGCTGAGCAATATTGCGGACAGCTGTATCCACCAAGCCCGGAACCAGGGATGTCCGCATAACATTCTGGTCCTCGGTAAGCGGATTCAGGATCTCAACGATTTTACGGCGCGGATCGTCTTCGGCCAGGCGCATTTGATCACAGGCGCGCTGACTGATAAAACTATAATTAATCGCCTCCGCGAATCCCATACCGTTCATCAACGATTGTACCGACCGCTTAAGTTCAAGGCGGCCATTCAGCTGGGCACTACCGGCAGCCACATGGGGCATACGCGTTGCGATGCGATTGTACCCCCATAAGCGGGCAATTTCCTCCAGCACATCTTCCGGCTGGCGGATATCCACCCGAAAAGACGGTGGCCAAGCATCAATACCGGCCCCATCCTGGGCCAGCTGGACTTTGATCTCAATGGCTTCCAGCAGCCGTCCCATTTCCCCGGCAGATAGCGATGTCCCCAGAAGGCGGTTGGTCCGGTCCACGTCAATGCGAATGGGGGCCATTTCCCCGGCGCCCGGGTGAACGTCGATATGGCCGTCAACGAGTGCTCCCTGGCCAAGTTCGGCAATAAGCTTGGCCGCCCGATTCAAAGCCGCCACGGTTCCTTTTGGATCGACGCCGCGCTCAAACCGGTGGGATGCTTCCGAATTCAGATTTAATCGTTTGGCCGTCCGCCGAATACTGACCGGATTGAAGCAGGCACTTTCCAGCAGGATGCGGCGGGTCGACACTTCGACCTCAGAGTTCAGCCCTCCCATAACACCACCGATGCCGACCGGTTTTTCCCCGTCGCAGATCATCAGCATTTCGCCGTCCAGAACACGGTCCTTGTTGTCCAAAGAGGTGAAGTGCTCACCGTCGCGGGCGCGCCGTACCACGATGCGATGGCCTGCTAAGCGATCGAAATCAAAAGCATGCAACGGTTGACCAAGTTCCATCATGACAAAATTGGTGATATCCACGACGTTGTTGATGGGCCGCATACCGACCGACCGAATACGGTCTTGGAGCCAGGCGGGCGACGGTCCGATCGTAACGCCTTCAATCAGTCGGGCCGTATAACGTGGGCAAAGGTCAGGGGCTTCGATCGTAACACTGGTGATATCGGCAATGGCCTGGTTTTCATCCGCCTGTTCGGTATCAGGATACCGCAATGAATTTCCCTGGAGAGCCGCGGTTTCACGGGCCACACCGATCACGCTCAGGCAATCCGGCCGATTAGGCGTCAGATCGATATCCAGAACGATATCAGACAGACTGAGGGCCTCCGCCAAAGGCGTCCCGACCGGCAAATCTTCCGGCAGGGACCAAATACCGTCCTGGTCGGAACCGAGCTCCAACTCAGCCTCACTGCAAAGCATGCCCTGGGAAGCGACGCCGCGAATCTTGGACTCTGTCAGAATTCGTCCGTCGGGAAAAGCCGTGCCAGGCAACGCCAGCGGGGTCAGCATGCCTTCTTTAACATTGGGCGCGCCGCAAACAACGGAAAAATGCTGGTCGCCGGTGGTCACATCACACAATTTCAACTTATCGGCATTCGGATGAGCGCTGACCGCTTGGATTTGTGCGACTTTAACACTTTCAAGGTAAGCGAAGCGGTCATAGATAGCATCCACTTCAAGTCCTGCCATGGTCAGTGCTTCAGCCAGGCGATCGGCATCCCACTCGAGCGGGACATACTCTTTCAGCCAACTCAAACTGACTTTCATGCTAAAATTGCCTCAAAAACCTTAGATCATTGTTGAAGAATTTACGGATGTCGTCAATTCCGTATTTCAGCATGGCAATCCGCTCGACCCCCATCCCGAAAGCGAAGCCGGAATACTTTGTGGTGTCATAGCCGACGCTTTTGAAAACATTAGGATGCACCATTCCGGAACCCAATATTTCCAGCCATCCGGAATGGGAGCAAACGCGGCACCCCTTGCCCCGACACATCACACACAGGATGTCAACTTCCGCACTCGGTTCGGTAAAGGGGAAAAAGCTTGGACGAAAGCGTAAACTCGTCTGAGCGTCAAACATGGCGTGGATGAAAGTCGTCAGGATCCCTTTCAGGTCGGCGAAGGAAACATCACCGTCAACCATCAACCCTTCAACCTGATGAAACATGGGGGTGTGGGTCAAATCGGAATCACAGCGATAGACCTTCCCAGGGGCAATAACCGCGACCGGAGGTGCTTGTTTCTCCATCACCCGGATTTGCATCGGAGATGTTTGGGTGCGCAGGACAATATTGTCCGAAAGATAAAACGTATCCTGCATATCACGCGCAGGATGGTATTTGGGGACATTGAGCGCCTCAAAATTATAATAATCCAGCTCCACTTCAGGGCCTTCGGCTATACTGAATCCCATCCGGGCAAAAATATCGCAGATTTCGCGTGTAATGCGCGTTATCGGGTGCAGTGATCCCGGTGTCGCTGGCCGTCCGGGAAGGGAAATGTCAAGTTGCTCGCCCGCGTTCCCCTTGCCGGATTTAAGACTTTCACCGCATTGCCGGATCGCCTCTTCCAGCTTTTTTTTGGCAATGTTGGCTTTTTTCCCGGTGTCGGCCCGCTGCTCCGGGGGCAGGCTGGCAATATTGCGCAAAAAGGCCGTCAAACGCCCTTTGCGTCCCAGGTACCGAACCTGAACGGCCTCGAGGGCTTCGGGGGCCGACACACCATCCAATTCATCCAGCGCTTCTTGATATATGCTATCTATCGACTTATCCACGGTGTCGCTCGATCTTTGCTTAGGGATAGAATGTCATCGCAAGGGGGGCAGTGGCAGGCACCGGAAAAACGCGGCCTGCCACACATGCCCTTGTTGGCTTTAGCGTTGCTGCGAAGCCAGGGTGGCAATTTGGGTAAAACCGGCGGGATCTGATACGGCGAGATCAGCCAACACTTTCCGATCCAGCTCAATGCCTGCGCTTTTAAGTCCGTGCATGAATTTACTGTAGGACAAATCGTTCATGCGGGCCGCTGCATTGATGCGGACGATCCACAGCCGTCTGAAATCGCGCTTGCGAACACGCCGATCACGATAGGCGTACATGAGCGCCTTGTCCACCGCGTCCGCCGCGGTACGGAACAATTTACTATGGCCGCCGCGAAACCCTTTGGCCAGTTTCAACACTTTTTTTCGTCGTCTTCGGGCTTTGAACCCTCTTTTAACACGCATGGTATTTTCTCCTTCACCCCTGAATCCCGTCAGGAATTCATCAGCGTATGGCGTGCCAGACGCTTTCCCTTTGAGATCCCGGCTTTTAAACTTCTCGCCGGGCATTCAACCCGGCGGGATTGCAGCACGCTACCCGTTGGGCATCAGTAGCCGCAATTCGCGCATATCGGATTTATCGATGATCTGGCTTTGTCGCAGAGACCGTTTCCGTTTCCGCGATTTTTTCGTCAAAATATGGCTGGCGTGGGACTTGTTGTAAACAAATTTTCCCGAGCCCGTTTTTTTGAACCGCTTGGCTGCGGCTCGGTTCGTTTTAATTTTCGGCATCCTTTGGTCTCCTTATCCTACTGTGTCGCGAAGAAAGGCGGCCAGACCAGCCACCTTCTGCATATTAAGCTTCTGTATTCCGGCCACGCCAAAACAGCTTTGGCGCGGCCGGATTATCACAGGCCCACGCCAACTCTGTTGCAATATGCGCAACATCAAGCTGGAACATCCGTTCATGGAACGAATGTTCACCATCGGCTATTCAAATCAGAGGGTCGCTCCTGGCTATTTGGGCGACAACACCATCATCATGGTACGGCCTTCAAATTTGGGATACTGCTCGACCACGGCGATTTCTTCCAGCTCGGTGGCAATCCTCTGCAGGAGCTCACGGCCGCGGTCGGAAAGCGTTATTTCACGCCCCCGGAAAAGAACCGTAACCTTGACCTTATCTTTCCTCCCAAGAAACTTGCGGATATGACCAACTTTCACCTGGAGGTCATGATCCCCGGTCTTCGGCCGGACCTTGATCTCTTTAACCTGGAAGGTACTCTGTTTCTTTTTGGCTTCCTGTTTCTTTTTGGTCTGTTCGTATTTGTACCGCCCGTAGTCCATAATTTTACAGACCGGCGGGGCGGCATTGGGGGAAACCTCCACCAGATCAAGGCCGAAATCGGCCGCCGCTTTCAACGCTTCTTCAATTGGCACAACACCCAACTGGTTGCCTTCGGGATCAATGACCCTCACTTCGCGGGCGCGAATATTGCGGTTGATATTGACGCGATTCGACCTGTTTTGATGAAATGTCTTTCGTGGTTGAGCTATGCTTCCACCTCCCAAATAATATAAGGTTCCCGGTGATCGGCGGTTGGCGCTCTTTTACGGATCCACACACCCGGCCTGATCATCCGATTAAAATCGGCCTTCATGGCAAAAATATAGAAAACTGCCTATATAAGACAACCTTAGGAAATGCAAGTAAAAAATGCAAGGGAAATCCCCTCGCCCGTCTGCCAGGCAAGGAAGCCTTGCATCAACATCCTTGTTGGGCCAGCGTATAATCAGCCAACAAGCTGCCCTGCCAGTAAGCGTTTGCTTCATTGCTAAAAAAAGCCCGAAACAGTGCCAGGCTTTCACCGCGCAGGACACCACCAACAATCTCCGGTTTCAGTGAACCGTACAACGGTGGAAGCGATGTCAGATCGCAACCGGTTCCGCCCCCCATGACATCTTCGTAGGCGTAGACCACTTTACCGATTCGGCTAAGCGTCAATGCCGCGAAGCACATCAAACAGGGCTCCATGGTGCAATACAGAACCAATTCCTCATGGGGGATGGACTCCTCCAGGGTATTCAGGCGTCTGAGGGCAACCATTTCGGCATGATCGATTTCATTGGGGTGTTGCGAGCGTGTACCCGAGCGCACCCCGCTGACAACAACGCGCCCCCGGTGAACCAAAATGCATCCCACTGGAAATTCACCGGCAGCCAACGCCCGACGCGCCTCCGCCAATGCGAATCGCATAAAATATGGATCATCCATTCTGGATACCCCAGCCGGAAACAGGCTCAACTGCGCTCCCATTCGCACACAGAATCGTCACAGGGGCAACGGTCGTCCACTTCGTAGGCATACAGGATCTTGGCTGCCATCTCGCGGTGGTGGTCGGCAACCAATACCCGGTCATGGGACCTGAGATGGTCCTGAAGGTCCTTTCGCGACAAGATGCCCGGCAGCCCCCTCCCTATCACAGAACCTGCAATATTATCTAAAGTATCAGCATCTTCACCATTGGTGACGACACTGAAGGGCACCTGGTACGGTGCGAGCAGTCGCGAGAAGGCCAGGGCCACCTGGTGGCGCGTCGTCAATGACCCTGGACCGTATTTGATCAGCAGCACGACCTGTCCGTCAAGGCAAATCATCAAATCAAGGCGCAGGCGTGCTTTTTTACCGGTCGCAACAATATCGACGGACACACGGGGAATCAGGTCTTCACGTCGGAATCCCTTTTCCTCCACAAGCAAACGGGCCAGCTTCTGACGGTAGCGTTCATCGTGGGTATCCACAAGTGTTTCGCCGGTCACAAAATCAGGTATCTTGCCTAAGATAAGGTGGTGTCCACCCACGCGCCCATCTCCTACACGATTTGCCTCGGGACGATTAAACCTTTACAAGCCCCCTCGAGGGCGGATAGAATGCAAATATTACACGTTGTAATTGGTTTCAAAATAGCGCCCGATAACGCCTGTGTAAAGCCATGAACTTAAACCCCGCAACCGCCAACGCATCATCGACAGCGGCCCTCCGTCATCCTGGAAACTCCCTCCGTGAACAGTTCGAAGCCCGTGAGCAGCGTTTCATTTCGCCCTATGGCTGCCTGAGCGCCAGTGCCCGGCGAAGGGCGACCGAAGCCGCCCCCTGCCCCGTTCGAACCGCTTTCCAGCAGGACCGTGATCGCATCGTCTATTCCAACGCCTTTCGCCGCTTGAAATATAAAACCCAGGTGTTTCTTAACCCTTTGGGCGATGAATACCGTACGCGGTTGACCCATACCTTTGAAGTGGCGCAGATCGCACGCACCATTGCACGCGCCATGTTCCTGAATGAAGACTTGGCCGAGGCCATCGCTCTGGGGCACGATCTCGGGCACACGCCTTTCGGCCATGGCGGCGAAACCACGCTCAAAGAAATATATTCCCCCCATTTTACCCACAACAAACAGAGCCTGCGCGTCGTCGACTGCCTTGAAAACAACGGCCAGGGCCTCAATCTGACCATGGAAGTGCGCGATGGCATCCTGAAGCACTCAAAAGGGTTTGGGCACGTCCTGCCGAAAAACCAGGCCGAGCTGCCGATTACGACGGAAGGCCGGATCGTCCGCTTTGCCGATATTATGGCCTATCTGAACCACGACTTGGACGACGCCATTCGCAGCGGGGTTATCAAACCCAGCCAGATTCCGGATTCCTGTTTGCGGATGCTCGGACGAACCCATTCCGAGCGGGCCATCCACATGATCCGCGACTTGATCACGAATAGCGAACCGACCGGCAGCGGCCTTGTCCTGCAGTTGAGTGCGCCGGTGGATGCGGCGATGCAGGAACTTCGCCACTTTTTATATGAAAATGTCTATCGTTCGGAAAAAGTTCACAAGGAGTTTGTTAAAGCCAAGAAAATCCTGTCCGACCTCTATGCCCATTTCCTCAGCCATCCCGCCGATCTGGATAAAAAGTTGCGGGCCATGGAAATGCATGGCTGCAACGACGGCCACCAGCCCCCGGAACGACTGGTATGCGATTTGCTGGCCAGTATGACCGACCGGTATGCCATGAGCCTGTACAAACGCCTTTTCTTCCCGACGTCCACCGTTTGAGGCCCGCGATCCGATGACACTCACACCCGACCACCTTTATGCAATATGCAATCGGCATGCTGACAGCCTTCAGCAGCTTCAGACAATCTATCAGGACATGGACGACGCCTACGCCACAGCCGCCCGTAGTTACGGGTTCGAATGCCGGGGCTGTGATGAAAACTGCTGCCGGACGCGATTTTATCATCACACACTGGCCGAAACCGCCGGTCTGTTCTCAGGATATCGCGCCTTGCCTCAAGACGACCGCCGCCGTATTTTACAAAAGGCGCGGGCATACGATCAGGCCATGCAGACAGCGAGGCCAGAAAATCGAGCGCAACAGCCCATGTGCCCTCTAAACATCGACACAAAATGCCTTCTTTACCGGGAGCGCCCCATGATCTGCCGGTTGCACGGCATCCCCCATGTCATGCGGCATCCGATGAAGGGGGTGATCACCGGCACGGGCTGCCACATCTTCGAGGCGTCGTATCGGCAAAACGGGGGCCAGCCCCTGGACCGCACCCCGATTTACAAGGCCATGGCCCAATTGGAGCAGGGGCTGCGCCGCCATTCGGGCCTTGAAACCCCTGTGCGCCTGACCGTGGCCCAGATGATTCTGTGCTTCGAAGATAACGCCCAACCTGATGAAAACGCCGTTGGCTAAACCATACGGCCCGGCGGGAGAACAGCCATAGAATGAGAGTAATTCGAAGCGAGACAGCGGACCAGTTGTCAGGAAAAAGCATTGGTGATGGCGACCGGTTTCGGTTTCGCTGCCACCCGGGCATCGGCTGTTTCAACCGCTGCTGTCGCAACCTGAACCTGTTCCTCTATCCCTATGATGTTGTTCGCCTGAAGCAATGCCTGGGCATCGGATCAGATCAATTTATCGATCAGTATGTGGATATCGTCCTGCGGGATGGCAATTTTTTCCCCGATGTCCTGTTGCGCATGTCGGACGACAAGGAGCAAACCTGCCCCTTCCTGACCGATGCGGGCTGTTCCGTCTACCCGGACCGGCCGGATACCTGCCGCACCTTTCCCATCGAGCATGGCTTGCGCTACGGCAAGCCGGGCGAACCGCCCCGGGAAATCAGCTTTTTCCGCCCTCCTGATTTTTGTCTGGGGCCGCATGAATCGCAAGAGTGGACCCTGGAGACCTGGGCGCAGGACCAGGATGCGAAGACGCATAACAAAATGACCCGCAAGTGGGCCGCATTAAAGGGAATGTTTGTCACGGATCCCTGGCAGGGCCAAGGCCCAAACGGTCCCAAGGGGCGCATGGCCTTTATGGCCACCTACAATGTCGACGCCTTCCGGGAATTCCTGCTGACGAGCAGTTTCTTAAAGCGTTACAAGGTCAAAAAAGACCGGTTGGCCCGGTTGCGCAAGGACGACACCGCGCTCCTCCTGTTCGGCATGGAATGGGTCAAGCTGTTCGTGTGGGGCCTGCCGTCCAAAAAAATCCGCCCGCGCTGACAGATCGACGCCCCGGGGAAGGAAGGGGCCGCGCTACAAGACACCGGATGGCATGGGAAGCACCTTGTCGCCCCCGAGCACGTAGCCGCCATCCAGCCGAATGACACTGCCCGACATGAAAGGCGCCTCCTCGACGACAAACCGAACCGCGCGCACGACATCGTCAATGGTTCCGGTGCGCCCGAGAAGCGTATGGTCCAGCAGCGCCGCCTTGTGTTCCGGCGCCAAAAGCCCCCACCCGCGGGTTCCTTCCGCATGACGAGTGGCCACCAGGCCCAGCATGATTTCATTGACCCTGACTTCCGGTGCCGCCACCCGCGCCCAGGATTCCGTCAACGACGAGATCGCCCGGTTGGCGGCGGCGTAACCATCATTGAAAATCAGACTGGCCGGGCCGCTGCGGCCGACCATACCGGCGATGGAAGAAAGGTTGACGACGCATCCGTTTCCGCCGGCCCTGAGATGGGGCAGCGCGGTTTCGAACACCCAGCGCTTGGCGCGCAGGGTGGTTTCCATCTCGAGATCCCATTGATCTTCAACATAAGGGCCATGGACCACAGGCCACCCGCCGCGCTCGATATTGTTGATGAGGAGGTCCAGACGCCCGAAATGGGCCAGCACGTCCCCCACCAGCCGGGATATGCCGTCGCCGTCGCGCAGGTTCACCCTGAAAATGCGACAGGCGTCACCAAAAACGGCAAAGGTTTCCTGCATTGCCGGAAGCGCCTCGGGCCAATCGTAATGGGTCAGAGCCACCCGGTAACCCCGCCGGGCCAGATCAAGGCCGATCCCCATCCCAATCCCCTTGACGGCACCCAGCACCAGGGCGACCCGCGGCGTTGCCGGTGGGAAGGCGGGATTCATGGGATCGGCACCTCACCGAAAAGCGTCCACTTGATCCATACATGGCCGAAAGCGAGCAGCTTGACATCATCGGCCAGGAGGGTTTCCGGCGTTTCTCCCGACATTGGCACACCGTCTGGTATCCCATGGGCTTTGACATGCTCGCGGAAACCATCCAGATCGTAGAGCGCCAAACGAAACATACGTTGCTCGCGCAAGTCCAATGGTGCCGGATGGTATTGATTTTTCAGACTAATAATTTCCATCAGCATATCATTGAAGTGGTTGTACGGTTCCAATCCCTGGTCTTCGATCCATTCCGCCACCGTCTGGGTGCGGGTTTCCCGACATCCCAGGCAATGATCTTCGCGCATCAGGGCAAAATGCTCGGTAAGCGCGCCGGTTTCCCGTGATCGTGTGACCGCCCGGGCCAGCGGATAGATCCGGCAGGATGACGGCCGATGCGCGTAGACCTGACACCCCGTAGTGGACACAAACGGACATTGCAGGTCTTCAGGGTCTCCTTTCAGGCTGATGACGGGCAGTCCGGTCTGGGGCCCCAGGTGCTCAACCGTATAACGGCTCAGGAAATCCTGGGACGATAGCGCCAGGTGGCTTTTCAACCGATAGATATCATAGGGGGTTAAGAACTGATTGAGATCGCGGCAGCAGGCATTGAAACAGGGGACCGCCGGGTTGCACGCAAACTGGAACCGGTCGTCACGTGCCAGGGGTAGCATATCATTTTCCATCATTCGATTCTCCATAAGTCGCTAATGCGAATGCGGGCCAAATTAAGACGAATTCCATACCATATGTGGTATCAAAATGGTATCGGATTCCAACATCTGGATCTACCGTTCAGAAACCCCGCAAATGGCCAGCAGGACTGCGTTTCTTTCATCGAAAATTCTTGACAAGCCTAGGGGCGAATGATATTTAAACTATCTCGTTAAAACTATATCCTCTTGAAATTTTTAATATTTTTGATATCAGTAGCCACCAATGAACTATCGGGGGAAGCACCCCCTGATAATAGCGAATCACCTACAGGAACGACCGGAAAGTTTCCCTGACCGGATCACGAAAATGAAGGGAGGTGTTACAGGCTTTACGCAGGACGCGACAGTACCGGGGAAATCCCCACGGTAAAACTTTTATCGATCAAATTCTAGGAGGATCTTAAATGCCAAGCTTTGTAATTCAGGAAAAATGTGACGGCTGCAAGGGCGGTGACAAGACAGCTTGCATGTACATCTGCCCCAACGACCTGATGGTCCTGGATCCTGACGCCATGAAAGCTTACAATCAGGAACCGGATCAGTGCTGGGAATGCTTTTCCTGTGTCAAAATCTGCCCGACCCAGGCCATTGAAGTCCGTGGTTATGCTGATTTCGTGCCCTTGGGAAGCAGCATCATGCCCATGATGGGCACCGAAGATGTCATGTGGACCTGCAAGTTCCGCAACGGCGTTGTCAAACGCTTCAAGTTCCCCATCCGCACCACCCCTGAAGGCGCGGCCAATGCCTATGAAGACCTCAAGGGCAAAGACCTCGAAAGCGGCCTGCTGAGCACGGAAGAGGCCGACGGCTACACGATTCCGACGCCGAAGGTTTAAGCCATTTGAGGCTATTGTTCCCTAGTACAAGAAAATTCTGAAAATACCTATTTTTAAGGAGGAAGCAATATGGCATTACCGAATGCACCCAAAGGCGAACTCAAGGCCGTACGGGATCCGGAAGTCGAGGAGCGTGAAGTTGATGTTCTGATCGTAGGCGGTGGAATGGCAGCCTGCGGTACGGCGTTTGAAATTAAAAAATGGCTGGGCGACGACCAGACCGTTCTCCTGTGCGACAAAGCCGCCATGGAACGCTCCGGTGCCGTGGCCCAGGGCCTCTCCGCCATCAACACCTATGTTGGCGAAAATGCCCCTGAAGACTACGTCCGCATGGTCCGCAACGACCTGATGGGCCTGGTGCGTGAAGACCTGATCTTCGATCTGGGCTGCCACGTGGACGACTCGGTCCATCTGTTCGAAGAATGGGGTCTGCCGGTCTGGAAAAAAACCGACGACGGGAAAAACCTCGACGGTAAAAAAGGCCAGAAAATGGGCACCTTGAAAGCCGGTGCCACCCCGGTTCGCACGGGTAAATGGCAGATCATGATCAACGGTGAATCCTACAAACGGATCGTGGCCGAAGCCGCCAAAAAAGCCCTCGGCGATGACAACATCATCGAGCGCTGCTTCATCGTCGAACTGCTGCTGGACGCCAACGTCGACAATCAGATCGCCGGCGCTGTTGGCTTCTCCGTCCGTGAGAACAAAGTCTACATCATCAAGTGCAAAACCATGATGGTCGCCTGCGGCGGCGCGGTCAATATCTATCAGCCGCGTTCGGTGGGTGAAGGTAAAGGCCGTGCCTGGTATCCGGTCTGGAACGCTGGTTCCACCTACACCATGGCCATGAAAGTCGGCGCCGAACTGACCATGATGGAAAACCGTTTCACCCCGGCTCGCTTCAAAGACGGTTACGGTCCTGTGGGTGCTTGGTTCCTGCTGTTCAAGGCCAAAACCCTCAATGGTCTGGGCGAACCCTATGCCGGCAGTGATGCCGCCAAGGCCGAACTCGAAAAATACGCGCCTTACGGCACGGCCGCCATCACCCCGACCTGTCTGCGTAACCACCTGATGCTGTTCGAGATGAAGGAAGGCCGCGGCCCCATCATCATGGACACCGTCACCGCGCTGGCCGAACTCGGCAAGACCATGGACAAGAAAGAACTCAAGCACCTCGAATCCGAAGCTTGGGAAGACTTCCTCGACATGACCTGTGGCCAGGCCAACCTGTGGTGTGCCCAGAACTGCGAACCGGAGAAAAAGAACTCCGAAATCATGCCCACCGAACCTTACCTGCTGGGTTCCCACTCCGGCTGCTGCGGCCTGTGGGCTTCCGGACCGGATTACGACTGGGTCCCGGATGCTTACAAAATCAAAGCACGCAATGGCAAGGTCTACAAACAGATGACCACGGTAGAGGGTCTGTTTACCTCCGGTGACGGCGTGGGTGGCTCAGGCCACAAATTCTCCTCCGGCTCCCATGCGGAAGGCCGCATCGCCGCCAAACAGATGGTCCGTTATGCCAAGGATTTCGCGGATTTCACCCCGACCTTGGCCCAAACCAAGGAAGAGCTGGTCGACTTGGTCTACAAACCGGTTCGCACCTTCCTGGACAACAAGGACTACACCACGGCCATCGACATCAACCCGGCCTACATCAAACCGGAAGGCATGATGTACCGCCTGATGAAGGCCACCCATGAGTATGGTGCCGGTACGGCCACCTTCTACATGACCACCACCAAGTCTCTCGAAGTGGTTATGGATCTGCTCCAGACCATGCGCGAAGACTGCGAGAAACTGGCCGCCGGCGACCTGCATGAACTGATGCGCGCCTGGGAAATCGAACACCGCATCTGGACGGTGGAATCCCACCTGCGCCACATTTCGTACCGCAAAGAAACCCGTTACCCCGGTTTCTACTACCAGGCGGACTACCCGGGACAGGACGACGAGAATTGGTTCTGCTTCACCAATTCCAAGTACGATCCCAAAGAGCAGAAATGGGATGTCTTCAAGAAAGACTATATCAAGATCATCCCGGATTAATCGGTATGAAGACTCGGCATTAGCTTAGTCGTATAAATGGCCTCCAGGTGCCCGGCAACGGGTGTCTGGAGGTTTTTATTAATATCTTCTAGAACTTACCATGTTTCAAGGCGGTATCCGCCGTTTGCTATATGGCTCTGGACAGACGCCGGCGCGTTGTCCCCGGCATCGACCCGCGCCGACGTGTGTGCATAGACCAAAACGGATATCGCCTGGGACGCTAAGAGGAAACCGTTACGCTTTAGATTCTTAAGGTAACAACCATCTTGAAGCACGGAGGGACAGGATGACAGAAAACAAAGCGCCTGCTAGTGGAAGCATTCTCGTCGTAGGCGGTGGCATCAGCGGTTTAACGACGGCGCTGGAAGCTGCCGAGGTGGGATACGAGGTGTTTCTCGTCGAAAAAAACCCATACCTGGGAGGACGCGTGGCACAGCTCAATCAATATTTTCCCAAGCTGTGTCCCCCGACCTGCGGACTGGAAATCAATTTTCGCCGCATCAAGGACAATCCTTTGATCAAAGTCATGACCATGGCCGAAGTCACCAAGGTCGACGGAACGCCTGGTAATTATGATGTGCAGGTCAAAATCAGCCCCCGCTACGTCAACGAAAACTGCACGGCCTGCGGCGAATGCGCCAAAGTCTGCCAAACCGAAATCGACAGCACCTTTGACTTTGGGATGAAAAAAATCAAAGGGGCCTATCTCCCATTTGAAATGGCTTTCCCGGCCCGGTATGTCCTGGCTCCCGAAATAATCGGAACGGAAGACGCTACCCGCTGCAAGGAAGCCTGTGCATACGACGCCATCGATCTGGACATGCAGGCCAAAACCTTGGACCTCAAGGTCGGCGCCGTGGTATTTGCCACGGGCTGGCAGCCCTACGATGCCACCAAGATCGACAATTTGGGTTTTGGACAGGTTCCCAACGTCATCACCAATATGATGATGGAACGGTTGGCCGCCCCCAATGGCCCCACCCAGGGACAAATTCTCCGGCCGGCAGATCAAAAGGCGCCGGAAACCGTCGCCTTCGTCCAGTGTGCCGGATCCCGGGATGAAAATCATCTGCCTTATTGCTCCTATATTTGCTGTATGGCATCGCTCAAACAGGCGTTATATATCCGTGAACAATACCCTGAGGCGACCATTTACATTTTTTATATCGACATCCGTTCGCCCGGCCAGCGTTACGAAAAATTCTACCAGAAGGTCAAGGACGACGATAAAATCATCTTCGTTAAGGGCAAAGTGGCCGCTGTGGAAGCCGCAGCTGGCGGAGCCGTTTCCGTAACGGCGGAAAACGCCGTTACAGGCGAGAAATCCAGCCAAACAGTCGACATGGCCGTCTTGGCCACCGGCATGCAGCCCACCGCGGCAGACGCCAAACTTCCAGGTGTCATCAACTATACGGAAGATGGTTTCATTATCAATGACTTCAGCAAAGGCGGTATCTTTGCCACAGGTTGTGCCAACAAGCCGGCGGATGTTGTCTCGTCCAATCAGAATGCAACCGGTATGGCCCTGAAAGCGATTCAAACTCTGGCAGCGAAGTAGGAGGTTATCCATGGATAAAAAATATGGTGTATATATCTGCACAGGCTGCGGTATCGGGGATGCTCTGGATATCGAGGCGCTGAGCGGCGTGGCCGAGGAGGAAGGGCTTCCCGTCCAGACCCACTCTTTCCTTTGCAGCCAGGCCGGTGTCGATATCATAAAAAAAGATGCCGAAGAAAAAGGCATCAATACAATGGTCATCGCGGCCTGTTCACGCCGTGTCAATTTCGACACCTTCCGTTTTCCCGGCAGCATTATTGAACGTGTCAATCTGCGTGAAGGTGTGGCCTGGTGCCATCCCAGAGACCAGTTCCCGGCTCTGACCGACGAGGAAAAAGAAGACGAAGACAACTTCGACCGCGTCCAGATGATGGCCGAAGACTATTTGCGCATGGGCATGGCCCGGGTCGAGAAAGTCGATCTGCCGGAGCCGTATCAGTTGGAAACCCTCAGCCGTAAGATTCTCGTCATCGGCGGGGGTATTACCGGCATGTCCGCGGCCATTGATGCTGCCAAAGCGGGCTATGACGTCACGATCGTGGAAAAGGAACCGCAACTGGGTGGCCAGGCCAACAACTGGCGCAAACAGCTGCCGTTGAGTTACCCTTACGACACCGTCGTTGCGCCGACGATCGGCGATAAGATCAAGGAACTGGACAGCTACAGCAACATTACCGTGAGCACGAATACCGTGGTGGCCCGATTGGCCGGTGAACCTGGGAACTTTACGGTTACGCTGAAGAAGCCCGGCGAAAAGATCGAATTCGACGTTCCCTATCCTTTGCCTGAAGAAATGAAAGTGGATGAAAGCGGCAAGGAACTCAATGCCGAGCAGCAGCATGAGAAATACCTCGAATACAACGAAGGCCGGGCCGATATTTTAACCTTCGACCCTGAGGGCCAAAAATTCGGCGCGGTGGTCCTGGCGGCGGGTTACCAACCCTACGAACCCGAAGATGACGAGTTCGCCCATCTGGGTTTCGGCCAATTACCGGATGTTGTGACCAACGCCACATTTGAAGCCATGGCCAAAGACGGCAAGATCACACGGCCTTCAGACGGCAAAAGCGCCGAATCGGTCGTCTTTATCCAAAGCCCGGGCCAGGACAATGACACCGACTTTGAATACGCCGGCGCGGTCACCAGCATGGTGGCCTTGAAACAGGCCACTTATGTGCGGGAAGACTATCCGGATACCGGCAAGGCCTATGTCTTTTATCAGCATATGCGCACCCCGGGTCTGCAGGAAAATTTTTACAAGAGTGTCCAGCAGGATCCCGGCATCTTCCTGACCAAGGGCGAGGTTACCGAGGTTTCCCAGAATGGCTCCGGCCTCATCGTGGAGGCCCAGAACACCCTTCTGGGAGAAAAGGTCAAGGTCAAGGCAGATCTCGTTGTTCTGGGCACCGGCATGGTGCCGGCCACCAAGGATGATCCCGTGGTCAACATGGCCTACCGCCAGGGACCGTCCTTCCGTGATATCGACCTTTTTAAAGGCTATTGCGATTCCAACTTCATCTGTTTTCCCTATGAAACCCAGCGTACCGGCATTTATGCCGCCGGTGCCGTCCGACGCAGCATGACCACCGAGGAATCCATCGAAGACGCCTCCGGCGCAGCCCTCAAGGCCATTCAGTGCCTCGAATCGGTCAACCGTGGCATGTCCGTGCACCCCCGCTCGGGTGACCTGACCTACCCGGACTTCTTCTTTCAACGCTGTACCCAGTGTAAACGCTGCACCGAAGAATGCCCCTTCGGAGCCCTGGATGACGATGAAAAAGGGACCCCCAAACCCAATCCGGCCCGCTGCCGCCGTTGCGGCACCTGCATGGGGGCCTGCCCCGAACGCATCATCGGGTTTGCGGACTACAACATCGACAGCATCGGATCACAGGTCAAATCCGTTGCCGTGCCATCCGAAGACGATTACTCGGAACCGCCCATGCGGATCCTCGGCCTGGTCTGCGAAAACGACGCCTATCCGGCCCTGGACATGCTGGCGTTAAAAGGCTTGTCCTATTCGGCGGATGTGCGCTTGATTCCAGTGCGCTGTCTGGGTTCGGTCAACGTTATCTGGATCAAGGATGCGCTTTCTCAGGGAATGGACGGTGTCTTCCTCCTGGGCTGCAAGCATGGCGATGACTACCAGTGCCATTTCGTCAAGGGCAGTGAACTTGCCAGCATCCGGATGAAAAAGATCGGCGATGCCTTGGCCAGCCTGGCCCTGGAAGAAGAGCGCGTGGCCCAGTTTGAGGTCGCCATCGACGAATACGACAAGATCCCCAAGATCATTAACGACTTCGTCGAATCCATCGAAGAAATGGGCCCGAACCCCTTCAAGGGCTTCTAAACAAAAGATCCGGGCTGTCACCGCAACATGAACGGACAGCCCGGCGTCCTAAAGCACTATTTCGTATCGGGCGGACTTTCTTGAAAGTAACCAGCCCCATCCGAACAAGGAGGTATACACATGTCGGAAGCGATCATGCTTGATCCTGATGTCGGTTTTATCAAGGAGGTGTGTGCGCTGGGCGGCGGCGACCTGAAAAAATGCTACCAGTGTGCCACATGTTCTGTGATTTGTCCCATCGCCCCGGAGAATAAGCCTTTTCCCCGCAAGGAAATGATTGCCGCATCCTGGGGACTTAAAGATAAATTGGTGAGCAACGCCGATATCTGGCTGTGTCATAACTGCGGCGATTGTACCACCTATTGCCCGCGCGGCGCCAAACCAGGTGACGTCCTGGGGGCCATTCGGGCCTATGCGGTTCAGGAATACGCCGGGCCTAAAGCCCTTGGCAAACTGGTCAGTGACAAGGGCAAACTGCCGATCCTGATGGCCCTTCCCGTTGCCATCTTTCTTGTCGTGGGCCTGCTTTCCAATCTGGTGGGGCTCAACTGGCTGAACTTCGCTCCGGCCGGGGGCCATGAAATCTGGCAGAGCAGCTATATTAACAACTACCTGGTGGACATCATTATGATACCCACCTTCTTCTTTGCGGTTGGCACCTTCGCCCTGGGGCTCAAACGCTTCATTGCCGACATGCACGCCAATGCGCTGGCAGACGGCAAAACCACCAAGGAAAAAATCGATCCGGCCGGTTTTGTCCAGGCCCTGATCAAAATCGTTCCAACGATCTTCAAGCACCAGAAATTCAATGAGTGCACGGAAAACAAGGAACGCTCCACAGCCCATATGATGGTGCTCTTCAGCTTCATCGGCCTGTTCATCGTCACCAATTGCTTTTTCTTTGCCGAGTGGATCCTGCACATCGAAGGTCCCTATTCCCAGATCAACCCGGTTAAATGGCTGGGCAATATTGCGGGTATCGCCCTGATCGTCGGCGGTCTCCTGCTGCTCAAAAACCGCCTGGCCAAAACAGACAGCGTATCGAGCTACTGGGACTGGTATCTTGTGGGCCTCGTCCTGGCTTTAGGCATTACCGGTATGGGAACGGAAATCCTCCGTTTGGCAGGCTTCTACAACCTGATGGCAATTGTTTACGTATTGCACCTCATCGCCATCTGGTGCCTGTTTGCCTTTACCCCCTTCTCCAAACTGGCGCATCTGGTTTACCGCACTGTCGCCATGGCCTACGCCGAATACTCCGGACGGGGGTTCTAGATTGATCGTTTGATCAATCTCCTGAGAAAGAAAAAGGGGGCCCCGGTGGGCTCCCTTTTTTTGATGTTATTCCAGTCTGTTTGCCAAACATTGGGCAGACTATCATGGTCAATTATGGCGGATAACGCCTTCCGGAACCAATGCTGGTTCTTTGCTTTGCCATCTCGCCGCGTTGCCTCGCAAACCCCATCCATCATCCCCTATGATGCGTCACCGGCCCTAAAAAAAAGTGGGGAATGCCCTTTTGATCCGGCATTCCCCACTTGATAGGCTCGCAATTAACCCGGCTTTGGAAACCGGTTGTTGCAGATGCCTGACCGCCGGTTAGTTACCGGTGGCGGCCTTGTGCGTCTTGATTTCGACCTTTTCGGTCAGGCCTTCATAGTACTCGCGCAGGATGGCCACGACTTCATCACGGCCGAAGTGATCCGGCAGCTCGCCGCCTTCGGACAGCATCTTGCGCAGCATGGTGCCGGACAGCAGGACGCGGTCTTCCTTGGCATGCGGGCAGGTCCGCAGGGAGGCCATACCGTCGCACTTGTAGCAGTAGAAGGTCCAGTCAATCTTCAGGGGCTGGCAGAGCAGTCCTTTACCGCCTTCCGGAGTCGGAATCTTGTCAAAGATCGTCTGGGCTTCAAACATGCCGTAGAAGTCACCCACGCCGGCGTGGTCGCGTCCGATGATCATTCGGGAGCAGCCATAGTTCTGACGGAAAACAGCGTGCAACAGGCCTTCGCGCGGACCGGCATAGCGCATATCCAGCGGGTAGCCACCCTGGACGACATTGTCTTCTACGAAGTAGTTTTTCACCAGGCTATCGATGCATTTCACGCGGACTTCCGCCGGAATGTCACCCGGTTTCAGGTTGCCGACCAGGGAGTGAATGTAAACGCCGTCGCATACTTCCACGGCAATCTTACACAGATATTCATGGGAACGGTGCATTGGGTTGCGCAGCTGCAGGGCAGCCACTTCGGACCAGCCGCGATCTTCGAAAATCTTGCGTGATTCAGACGGGCGGTGATAGACACCGGCGTATTTGGTGGGGTATTCCCCTTCGCTGAGCACTTTTACCGGGCCGGCCAGGTTAACCTCTTTCTGGCCCATGACCATCTGAACGCCGGGGTGGTCTTCTTCGGCGATTTTCCAGAATTCTTCAGCCGTAGGCGTGCCTTCGCCCATGAAAACCTTTTCACATTCCCATTTTTTCTCGTCGGCGCTCTGTTCCCATTTTTCGGTAACCTTCATGGTGGCCATGATTTCGTCACCTTCGGGATCGTACAGGGCGATTTCATCGCCTTCGCTGATGGCGGCGGCATCGTCACTGGACACATCCAGGTTCACCGGTACAGGCCAGAAGGTCCCGTCGGCGGTCAGAAAATTTTCACAGACACCCTTCCAGTCGGCCTTGGTCATGAAGCCGGTCAACGGGCTGAAGCCGCCATTGCCGATCATGATGAGATCACCCTTAACCCGGGGGGAAATGGTAACCTTTTTTAGACCGGCGGCTTTGGCTTTTTCCGCTTCCAGTTCCGCGCCTTCCAACAAACAGATTGTAAGGCCTTTACCACCATGAGGTTCGATTAACTTTGCCATTTGTTCTCCTCTCCTAGCTGAATGATTTTCTATCCCTGACAGGTCGTCGAAACGACTTACGGTCGTAGGTTAAAGGCTGATGATTAATAGGGAATCCATCATTTGTCAAGCAGAATGAAAGCCCCCATGCAAGGGCCGTAAGAGGGCATGCACACACCCCAAAGGGCGGCCGCGACCAATCCAAAGACCGGGAATCCGCATGACCCCCGGCGGCGGAAAAAGACTTGATTCATATCCTGAATTGTTATAAGCATGATACACATCATATAGTCATCCAATTGCTCCAAACCGCAACATATTGATGATAGGCTTTAACTTGATTACTGAACGCCGCATCTCCCAACGACTTCGCGCCCACGATGGGGCTTTGGCGGCGCTTTCGCCGGAATCCGGCCGTGTCGGTCAAATCCAGAATATCAGTCTCTCCGGCCTGGCCTTTCGCTATATTGCCGAGGATTCCCCTGAGGCCGATCTGCAGCAAACCGTCACGCTTCAAATCCTGTTTGCCGGTGAGGGGGTTTGGCTGGAGGGCGTTCCGGCCAAATGGATCGCGGATGTCGATATTCCCCCGGAGACATCCTTTTCCGGGTTGCCCCTTCGCCAGACCTCCCTCCAGTTTCTGTCCCTGACGAAAGAGCAACAATCCCGCCTGAAAGAATTCATACGCCGCTACACCAATGCCAGCAGCGCCCCCCCCCTGGCCCCATAGGCCCCAGAGCACCTGATAGCCTGCCGTTCCCTTTTCGATGGATATCGTTCTAAAGTTGCAGACCTTTTCTGCCGATAGACCCTTCAGGAATTAAACAGGTAGTGGAGGATGCTATGGGAACGCTAATTCTCATTCTATTTCATATCGTCATTGTCACCGTTGTATTTATTACAGCCTACCGGACGGGCTATCGTACCTGCCGGCAGGAATCACGTCGCAACGTGGAGGCGTATACAGCCCCCCTCACGGAGATCCTCGAGCAACTGAATCTCGATATCGATAAAATTCTTGATGACAAAAAGGACCGCTGAAGCGCCTGGCAAACAGAAGAGCCCGGCCGAAATCGACCGGGCTCCGATAAAGCCGTGGCGGAGAGAATGGGATTCGAACCCATGGTGGAGTTTTACCCCCACACTCGCTTAGCAGGCGAGCACCTTCAGCCAGCTCGGTCATCTCTCCACAATAAATTTTCGGATGGCGGAGGGAGTAGGATTCGAACCCACGGAGGTGTTACCCTCAACGGTTTTCAAGACCGCCGCTTTCGACCACTCAGCCATCCCTCCCTGCAATGAAATTTGCTTTTTATCAAGACAGGCGGACGGGGTCAATAATTTTTCATACCCCCATGCGTTTTGAAGTTGACATGCCATTTTGAATATGGTTTCCAAGGGCCAAAAAGCGTCTCAATCCCCGTAGAACCCGCCGACAAAACATTCATAGCGCTGTCGGCCCAAGGAGTTTTATATGAAACAAAAATTCCATATTCGCAAAAATGATGCTGAACAAATTCTCGTTATCAGGGAAAGCGCCGAACTGGATAAAGATGTCATGTCCCTTTTGTGCGAAGTCACCTTGCCCGCGGAAGCAATTCAAAATGCCATTGAAAACGGTCGCGAGGCGCTGATTGCCGCCCTGCGAACCCGCAACATGTATCCGCCCCGGGCATACGCCGAAATGATTGCGGATGCGGTGCAAAATCTTTACCAGTCCCCGGACAGTGACACAGCGGAATTGATGTTTGACGATCTCGACCTTCTCAATCACGAGCGGGCCGCTGCGACGGTGCTTGATGACATTGAGGAAGAGGCCGGTGAAATTGACGAGCTTCTCGATGACGGTTTCGATTCCGATTATGAGCAAAACGGCAATATCAAGAAAATCAACTCGCCCATAAAAATCGATGACGAAAACGCCTCGGATGTTGACGAAGGATTGTGATTCCGCAGGCGCCTGTATTCTATAGGATTATCCACAACGGACTTTGCCGGCAAGCAGCTAGCGTGCGGATCTCTGCACCACCGGCCCCGTTGTGGCTGACTGAAATTTAGCGCTGACCGGCGCCACAAAAGCGCCCCGAATATTCTGGCGGCCTCCTCCGTTTATAAATCCAAACGGCCTCAGGGTCATTGCCACCCGCATAAGCCGTTTCGCCATGTTCCTTTTCGCCCCCCCGCTTAGGCCATAATATATCGATATTTTATATGATTCAGGGATGCTAAACGCCGTCTCCCGAAGATAACTATTGACTTGCGGGATGCTATCTTTTAACCATAGTCAGTTTATTTTATTTCCTTTTTTTCAGAAAAATGGCAATCAAGCATCCTTGGGACATATGCCGGCAGATCGAGCCGGAATTATGTGATAGGCGTTATCCGGACCAGTTTTCTTTTATTCTCGCGCGAGGTATCAGGCGTTTTTAACCGCATCAAGGAGGTGCTGATGGAAAAGGAGAAGGAGTTCTACGAACGTTTGAATTCAAAAGGAGTCTCTCGCCGGGACTTCATGAAGTTCTGTACGTTCCTCACGGCAACCATGGGTTTGTCGTCGTCCTTCGTGCCCAAAGTGGCCGAAGTCTTCGCCGCCCCGAAACAGCGACCACCGGTCGTCTGGCTGCATTTTGGTGAATGCACGGGGTGCTCAGAGGGCCTTTTGCGATCCATGTATCCCTGGATAGACGAACTGGTTCTCGAAATTTTGTCGGTGGAGTACCATGAAACCATCATGGCCGCGGCCGGTCATCAGGCCGAAGAAAACCTGCACAACGCGGTTGAAAAATACGCCGGCAAATTCATCTGCGTTGTCGAAGGTGCCATTGCAACCAAGTTCAACGGCGGATATGGCAAAGTGGCAGGCAAAAGCTTCCTTGAAATTGCTCAGGAAGTGGTGCCCAAAGCCGCTGCCACCGTCTGTATCGGATCATGCTCCAGTTTTGGTGGTATTCCCGCAGCCAAACCCAATCCCGGCGGCTACAAGGGTGTCGGTGATGCCTTGGGTATCAAAACCCTCAACCTGCCCGGATGCCCCCCCAATCCGATCAACCTGGTGGGAACCATTGTCAACTATCTCCTCCTGGGCAAACTGCCCGCCCTGGATGAACTGGGACGTCCCCTGTTTGCCTATGGCAAAACCATCCACGACACCTGCCCACGGCGTGCGCACTTTGAAAATGACGAATTCGTCGAAGAATTCGGCTCCGAAGAAGCGGCCCTGGGTTACTGTTTGTACAAAATGGGCTGCCGGGGACCGGAGACCTACAACAACTGCGCCGTCGCCAAATTCAACGATGGTACCAGTTGGCCGGTGGAAGCAGGCCATCCCTGTATTGGCTGCAGCCAACCGGATTTCTGGGACAGCATGACGCCATTCTATGAAGAACTGTAGGATCCGAAATTTAAGGGAATGACAATCAGCCCTTTTCAGGAAGGAAAGGAGAACATATGGGCAAGAGAATTGTAGTTGACCCAATCACCCGAATCGAAGGGCATCTTCGCATCGAGGTGGAAATCGCGGGAGGCAAAGTCGTCAACGCCTGGAGCTCCGGGCAGATGTTCCGCGGGATTGAAATGATACTTCAGGGACGCGACCCTCGCGATGCCCATCATTTTGTACAGCGCTCCTGCGGTGTATGTACCTACGTCCATGCGGTTTCTTCCGTCCGGGCCGTGGAAAATGCGGTCGGCGTCAAGATCCCGGCCAATGCACGCCTGCTCCGGAACCTGCTGCACGGTGCCCAGTATCAACACGACCATATCGTCCACTTCTATCATCTGCATGCCCTCGACTGGGTGGACATCGTCAGCGCCCTCAGCGCTGATCCCAAGAAAACCGCTGCGCTGGCCGACAACGTCAGTGAAGCCCCCTGGGGCGGAACCGCCTACTACAAAAGCGTCCAAAATCGCATTAAATCCTTCGTGGACAGCGGCCAACTCGGCCCGTTTGCCAACGCCTACTGGGGCCATTCCGCTTACAAGCTGCCGCCTGAAGCCAACCTGATGGCCACGGCCCACTATATCGAAGCGCTGCGCCTCCAGGCCAAAGCCGCCCGTATGCACGCCATCTTCGGCGGCAAGAACCCCCATCCCCAGTCCCTGGTCGTCGGCGGCATCACAGCCATCCGCGACCTGAGTCCTGACCGCATCGCCGAATTCCTGTACCTCACCCGTGAGACCCAGGACTTTGTGAAAAAAGTCTATATTCCGGACTTGCTGGCCGTGGCCTCCTTCTACAAAGACTGGGGCGGCATCGGTGGCACCACCAACTTCCTGGCTTATGGCGATTTCCCGGAAACCGACGCCGAGCCGGAAAGCCTTTACATGCCGCGCGGCCTGATCGCCAACCGCGATGTGGGCGCTTTGAAACCGGTGGATCAGGCCAGTGTCACCGAAGACGTCACCTACGGCTGGTATGAAAAGGGAGATGCCAAACATCCCTGGAGCGGTGAGACCAAACCCATTCAGGAAGATCCCGAGTATCGCCCGGGCAGCGGCCAGTACACCTGGCTCAAGGCCCCGCGCTACGAGGATCTTTCCTCCGAAGTGGGTCCCCTGGCCCGGGTCCTGGTGGCCTACGGCAAGGGGCACAAGGATATCAAACCCCTGGTGGACAGCACCCTGCAAAAACTGGACGTTCCCGTTACGGCCCTGTTCTCCACTCTCGGCCGTACGGCCGCCCGCGGGCTGGAAACGATCGCCATTGGCAACCGCATGGAAACCTGGATGGGTGAACTGCTGGCCAATGTCAAAGCCGGCGATACCAGCACCTACGAACCCTGGGAAATGCCGGACAAAGCCCAGGGCTTCGGGCTGAACGACGTGCCGCGCGGCGCCCTGGGACACTGGATCGATATCGAGGGCGGCAAAATCAAAAACTACCAGTATGTCGTTCCCTCAACCTGGAACTTTGGCCCCCGGGACAGCAAAGGGGTTTTGGGCCCTGTGGAGGAATCCCTTATCGGTACCCCCATCGCGGATCCGAAAAAACCGCTTGAAATCCTGCGGACCGTGCACTCCTTCGACCCCTGCATCGCCTGTGCGGTGCATGTGATCGATCCGGATTCCAACGAAGTGATTAAAGTCAACGTTCTGTAATCAACTATGTGATGGAAGCAGCCGCTCTGCCCTTGTAGAGCGGCTGCTTGTTTTCGGGCTTCCCTCCATTGCCGCCCAATGGCTCTTCCCGCTGCATATACAAGCAACCCCGCCTCATCCATGACTTGCATGCCACGGCAAACCGTACTATAGGGTGCCGGGGGTATGACCATTACGAGGATCTATTTATGACGGATGAATCAAAAACCAAACCCAACATCACCGTGCTCGGTATCGGCAACATTCTTTTAACCGATGAAGGCTTCGGGATACGGGTGGTCGAAAAGCTTCAAGAGCGCTATGAATTCCCGGATAATGTTATCCTGGTTGACGGCGGCGTTTTGGGGATCAACCTTTTAGGCGTTCTTGCCGATGCCCAGCATTTGGTCGTCGTGGATGCCGTGAAAAACAAACAGCCGCCGGGCACCCTCTATCGGCTGGAGAAAGATGAACTGCCCGAGCGCATTCTGCTGAAAAACTCATTGCACCAGACCGATTTTCTGGAAACCCTGACCCTGTGCCAGGCCATCGACAAGGTGCCCCAAACCACCGTTGTTCTCGGGGTGGAGCCGGAAGATATTCTGACCCTCAGCGTGGAAATGACCCCCACCGTGGCCGCCCGCCTCGATGACATGATGGATCTCGTGATCCAGGAATTGAATCAGCTGGGCGTCACCTGCCGGGAAAGGAGTGCGTGACCATGTGCCTTGCCATTCCATCGAAAATCATTGAAGTCAATGACAGCATGGGGGTTATCGATGTCGCCGGCGTGCGGCGCGAGGCCAGCCTCCTGCTGATCGAGGAGCCTCAAGTGGGGGACTGGGTCATCGTGCACGCCGGCTTTGCCATTCAGAAAATCGACGATGACGCCGCCCAGGAATCCCTGCGCTACCTGCGGGAAGCCGCCCAGTTGCTCGTTGATGACGACGACCCCGGCGCCGCTGCCAACGGTTGACGGAGAAAAACGCGCCGGCCGGCCCGGCACCATTATGACGACATCGCTTGCGGCCAAACAGATCAGCGTTAAAGGCATCGTCCAGGGCGTCGGTTTCCGCCCCTATATCTACCAGCTGGCCGATCGCCATAACCTGAACGGCCGCGTTGCCAATACCGCCTCCGGCGTTCACATCCACGTGGAAGGCCCCCCGGCGGCCATCGAGGCCTTTGCCGCCAGCATTTCAGCGGAAGCCCCCCCTCTGGCCCAAATTACCGGCGTCACCATCTCCGACGCGCCCCCCGAGCAACTGGACACGTTTACGATCGTCTCCAGCCGGAATGATACCGGCAAGTCGGCCCTGATATCCCCGGATGTGGCCATTTGCAGCGACTGCCTGGCGGAAATGCGGTCGTCGGACGACCGCCGTTTCCGCTATCCGTTTATCAATTGCACCAACTGCGGGCCGCGCTACACCCTTATTGACGATGTGCCCTATGACCGCCCCCAGACCGCCATGCGCCATTTCCGCATGTGCGCCCGCTGCCAGGCCGAATATGACGATCCCGCCAACCGTCGTTTTCATGCCCAGCCCAACGCCTGCCCGCTCTGCGGGCCGCATGTCCGCCTGCTCGATGGCAGGGGCCGGGCGTTGCCCTCCGCCGATCCGGTGCGTACCGCGGTTGACCTGCTCAAGGCAGGGCATATTGTGGCCATCAAGGGGCTTGGCGGGTTTCATCTGGCCGTGGATGCCGAAAACGAGGCGGCCGTGGTTCGCCTGCGCCAGCGTAAACATCGCGAGGAAAAACCGCTGGCCCTGATGGCGGCCGACCTGGAACAGGTCCGCCGCTTCGCTTGCGTGGACAGCGAAGAGGCCGCCGTGTTGTCCAGCCCCCAGCGCCCCATTCTCCTTCTGGTCAAGCAACGCCAGCATACCATCGCGCCCTCCGTGGCCCCCCGCAACCGCTATTTCGGCGTCATGCTGCCCTACGCCCCCCTGCACTATCTGCTTCTGGAAAATGATTTGGCCGCCCTGGTCATGACGAGTGCCAACCTCAGCGAAGAGCCCCTCGTGATTGCCAACGACGAAGCGGTCCAACGCCTGGCCGGCATCGCCGATTATTTCCTGGTGCACAACCGCGATATCCGCCTGCGCTGCGACGACTCGATCGTTCGCAAGACGGCCGGCGCCACGCGCTTTATGCGCCGTGCCCGGGGCTATGTGCCCACCCCTGTTTTTCTGAGCCATGCCCCGCCGCCGGTCCTGGCCTGCGGGGCCGAGCTGAAAAACACCATCTGCCTCACCAAAGAGGACCGGGCTTTTGTCAGCCAGCATATCGGGGATCTGGAAAACCTGGCCACCTATGATGCCTTCCGCGAGACCATCGCCCACTTGCAGCGCATTCTCGATATCCGGCCCCAGGCGGTGGCCTGCGACCTGCACCCGGACTATTTCAGCACGCGCTACGCCCAGGCGCAGGATGGGCTGCCAATTATCCCGGTCCAGCACCATCACGCCCATATCGTCAGCGGAATGGCCGAAAACCATCTGGACGACCGGGTCATCGGCCTGGCCTTCGACGGCACCGGCTACGGACCCGACGGTACGCTCTGGGGCGGTGAAGTCCTCCTGGCGGACAAAGCCGGCTATGAACGCGCCGCCCATTTCAAACCCCTGCCCATGCCGGGAGGGGCCGCAGCCATCAAAGCCCCCTGGCGCATGGCCGTCAGCTATCTTTATCAGGCCTTTGAAGGGCGGTTCCGCCAACTGGATATCCCCTTCAATGCCGCCATCGATCAAAAGCAGGCGGATATCCTGGTGACGATGGTTCGGCAGGGGCTTAACGCGCCCCTGACATCGAGCATGGGACGGCTTTTCGACAGTGTGGCCGCCCTGATCGGCCTGCGGCATACGGTGGCGTTTGAGGGCCAGGCCGCCATGGAACTGGAAATGATCGCTGCACCGGAGGCCGCCGGCCATTATGCCATCGAATGGGTGGAAGGCGACAGCCTCCAGATCCCCACAGTACCCATCATCCAGGGCGTCGTATCCGATCTCGAGCGCGGGTACAGTGCTGCCCGCATCAGCCGCCGGTTTCACACCACCCTGGTTCGCCTGTTCACCGATCTTTGCGGCTGTTTACACCGCCGTACAGGATTGCATCAGGTGGTCCTGAGCGGAGGCGTGTTCCAGAATGCCATTTTGCTCCGCGAGTTGTCCTCGTCGCTAAAGAGAATAGGCTTGACCGTCTACACGCACCGCCTTGTCCCGCCCAACGATGGCGGGATTGCCCTGGGTCAGGCGGTGGCGGCCGGCGCCATGCTGAACCGCAACCCATAACCGGAAATTTACCGCTTGTGGCCCCCCGGCTTTTTGGCTATAGAGGCTAAGTTCTTTACATTCGCGGTTTTAACAGGAAGTGTTGAAAAATGACGCTGCAACACCAGGAAGAATACCGGGACCCCCAACTTTCCCGACGGCTGATCGATGCCATCCGCCGCACCAGCACCCGCCCGATCAATCTGATGGAAGTTTGCGGCACCCATACCATGTCCATCTTCCGCCACGGTATCCGGGACGTCCTCCCGGATACCATTCGCCTGCTTTCCGGCCCCGGATGCCCGGTATGCGTCACCGCGCAGCCGGAAATCGATACCTTTATCGCCTATGCACGGGTGGACGATGCCATCGTCACCACCTTTGGCGATCTGCTGAGGGTTCCCGGAACGGCATCGAGTCTCCAGAAGGAAAAGGCGGCCGGCCGGGACATCCGAATCGTGTATTCCGCCTTCGACGCCCTCAAAATCGCCCAGGCCAATCCGGATAGACAGGTCGTCTTTCTGGGGGTCGGTTTTGAAACCACGGCCCCCACCATTGCCGCCTCCGTGCTGTCGGCCCGGGAAATGAATGTCACCAATTTCCTGGTGGCCTGCGCCCATAAAACAGTGCCGACCGCCCTCGAAGCCCTGATGCAGAGCGACCAGGTCCAGATCAACGGATTTCTGCTGCCGGGACATGTTTCGGTCATCCTGGGTCTTCAGGCCTACCGGCCCTTTTTTGACCAATACCAGGTCCCCAGCGTTGTGGCCGGGTTCGAGCCGGCCGACATTCTCGAAGCCGTGCGCCGACTGGTGGAACAGATCGAACAGGGGGCGCCCCGGTTGGACAATGCCTATGGCCGGGCGGTCGGCGAGGACGGCAACCCCAAAGCCCGGAGCGTGATGGCAACGGTATTTGAACCGGTGGATGCCGTATTTCGCGGCATCGGTACGATACCCGGCAGCGGGCTGCGCATCCGCCCCGCATTTGCGGCCCATGATGCGGCGATCCAACTCCCGGTGCAGGTCCCGGAGTCCCGGGAGCCGGCGGGCTGCGCCTGCGGCGAAATCCTGATCGGCGCGAAGACGCCGCCCGAGTGCCCGCTTTTCCGCAAGGCCTGCACCCCCGAGAATCCCATCGGCCCCTGCATGGTTTCCAGTGAGGGAACCTGTGCGGCCTATTACCGGTTTCACCATTAAACCATCGAAGGCAAACCAATGACACCCGAATTGATATCCCTGGATCATGGCAGTGGCGGCAAAATCGCCCACCGCTTGACCGCCGAGTTGCTTCTGCCCCTTTTCGACAACCCAATTCTATCCGACCTGCATGATGGCGCTGTGTTGACGCTGAACGGGAACACCCGCGTGGCCTTTTCCACGGACACGTTTACGGTAACGCCCCTGTTCTTCCCGGGCGGGGATATCGGCGAGCTGGCCGTCAACGGCACGGTCAACGATGTGGCCATGTGCGGGGCCACGCCCCTGTTCATCAGCCTGGCCCTGATCATCGAAGAAGGCTTTCCCATGGCGGAGTTGACCCGTATCCTGGAAAGCATCAACCGGGCGGCAAACGCAGCGGGCGTCACCGTGGTGACAGGCGATACCAAAGTGGTGCCCAAAGGCGCTGCCGACGGCCTGTTTATCAACACCTCCGGCATCGGGCTCATCCCTGAGGATGTCCGCATCGGCAGCACCGGCGCCCAACCCGGTGACAAAATCATCCTCAGCGGCACCATGGCGGACCACGGCATGACGATCATGACCCAGCGGGAAGGCCTGACTTTTGACAGCGCCATTGAAAGCGACTCGGCCCCGTTGAACCATATGGTGGCCAAGATCCTGGCGGCCAGTTCCAATGTCCATGTGCTGCGCGATCCGACCCGCGGCGGGGTCGGCACGACCCTGAACGAAATCGCCGAATCGTCCCAGGCCGGTATCGTTCTGCAGGAAAGCTGGCTGCCGATGCACGACGCCGTGGCCGGTGTCTGCGAACTGCTGGGGTTTGATCCCCTGTATGTGGCCAACGAAGGCAAACTGCTGGCCTTTGTCGCGGCCGAAGACGCGGAGGCCGTGTTGGCCGCCATTCGCTCGGACACCTACGGCCGGGAAGCCTGTATCATCGGAGAAGTTACGGCCGAGCACCCCAACCAGGTGGTACTGGAAACCCGCATCGGCGGCCGTCGGATCGTGGACATGCTCACCGGCGAACAGCTGCCGCGCATTTGTTGATGCTTACGACCTTAACCGAAATCGCCGTATAGTCATGACCCTGTTTACGCCAACACCACCCAATCAGGCGGATATGTTTCCTCGGACCGCACGATCCGTAGGCGGGTGCCTGCTTGCCCTGGCCGCCCTGCTCATTCTGGCCGGCTGCTCCGGTCAACGGGAAATCAAACTGGCCGGCAAGACCATGGGCACCACCTATCACATCACCGTCATCGGGGGGTATTTCACGGCGGTCGGCCCCTTGCAGAAAGCCATCGACGCGCGACTGGACGCCATCAATGCCAGCATGTCCACCTATCGCCCCGACAGTGAAATCAGCCGGTTCAATCAGTTGACGGCCAGCGACCAGCCGCTGCCCATCGGACAGGACTTCCAGGCTGTCATGGCGATTTCGCAGGAACTGTTTCGCCTCACCCAGGGGGCCTGGGACGGCACCCTCGACCCCCTCATCGATCTGTGGGGCTTCGGGCGATCAGCACCGGGGGAGAACCGCATCCCGGCGGCCGAAGAAATCCAGGCCCGGCTGAAGACGATCGGCTTTCACAACATCGTCGTGCACCCGGATGGCCGTTTGAGCAAACGCCGGCCATCGGTCTCGCTGGACCTGGCTTCGGTCGCCAAGGGCTATGGCGTGGATGCGGTTGCCGCCCTGCTTGCGGATGAAGGGTTTACCGACTATCTGGTGGAGATCGGCGGCGAAGTCTATGCCGGGGGTGTGCGTATCGATGGTCAGCCCTGGCGTATCGGTATCAACAAACCCGAAGCCGGTGCGCCTTTTGACCAGGTTTACCGGGTGGTCCATCTAGAGGATCGGGCCTTTGCCACCAGCGGCGACTATCGCATCTTTTTTGAAAACCAGGGGCGGCGCTACAGCCACATTATCGATCCCCGTACGGGCTACCCGGTGGCCAACGATGTCGTCAGCGCATCGGTCACAGCCGACACCTGCGCCCTGGCCGACGGCCTGGCAACCGCCCTGATGGTCATGGGGGCCGAGGCCGGTGTGCAATTGATCAACAAGCTGGAAGGCGTGGAAGGCCTGATCATCACCCGCGATGACCGGGATCGTCTGCACGATCATGCCTCCCGGGGATTCCAAGCCGTCAAGTAAACCCTAAACGGGAGGCGGTTGCCGACCTCCCGCAAGAAGCGACAAACCCATTATGCATATTCATCTGATCAACCTCGGCTGTGCCCGCAACCAAGTGGACAGCGAAATCATGACCGGCCGCCTTAAGCAGGCCGGGCATCGGATCACGAACGATCCGGAAAAAGCCGAGACCATTATTATCAATACCTGCTGCTTTATCGAGGATGCGGCCGATGAATCCATCGATACCATCCTGGCGGCGGCAGCGTACAAAGAAACCGGACGTTGTCAGCGGCTGATCGTGGCCGGCTGCCTGCCGGAACGCTACCGCGAAGACGTCCAGCAGGCCTTGCCGGAGGCTGATTTTTTCCTGGGCACCGGTGCCTACGACCGTATCGTCGCCGCTGTGGATGGCACGCCCGAAGCACCGCTGAAGTGCCTGCTGCCCCATCCGGACACCCTGCCGCCCCAGACGGTGGACACCCCCCGGGCCCTGCCCCAGGGCCCCATGGCCTATCTCAAAATCAGCGAGGGCTGTGACCGGCATTGCACCTTCTGCATCATTCCCCGTCTGCGGGGTCATCAGAAGAGCCGTCCCATGGCCGACATTCTCCAGGAGGCCCGGGCCATGGCCGCGGCAGGGATCAAAGAGCTGGTTCTCGTGGGTCAGGAAACCACGCGCTACGGCCATGACCGCCAGGATGGCGGACCGCAACTGGCCGACCTTTTGACGGAGCTCAGCGCCATCGATGAAGCCCTTTGGATTCGTTTCATGTACGGGCACCCCGAGAGTCTCAGCGACGCCATCCTGGAGACGGTTGCGTCCCGTCCGAATCTGTGCGCATATTTCGACATCCCGATCCAGCACGCCAATATTGAAATCTTGCGGCGTATGGGGCGCCCCGATGACCCGCAGCACATCCACACGCTGGTCAAACGCATCCGGACCAGGATGCCCGCGGCAGCGCTGCGAACCACCGTCATCGTCGGTTTTCCCGGGGAAACCGAGGCCCATTTCGCAGAATTGCAAGAATTCATCGATGCCATAGCCTTCGACCACCTCGGCGTTTTCACCTATTCGGACGCCGAAGACCTGGCCTCGCACCGGCTCGAAGGCCATGTGCCGGCGGAAATTGCCCGGGAGCGACGTGACATTCTCATGGCCCAGCAACGCAGGATTTCCGAAGCGCGGATGGAACGCTATCTCGGGCAAACCGTTGATGTCCTGCTGGAGGAATGCCCTGAACCCGGGCTGTATCTCGGGCGCACCATGTTCCAGGCGCCGGAAGTGGACGGCCTGACTTATGTGCGGCCCCGGGAATCCCAACCGGCCCTTGCGGTGGGACAGTTTGTCCGCACCCGCATTACCGATACCCTGGAATACGATCTGGTGGGAGAACCGGAATGAATGACCTCAAGGCCCGCATTCTCGGTCTGGTGGAAAAGGATTTGACCGCCATTGAAGCCGAATTGGAACATCACCTGAATCCCCACCTGGATCTTGTCCGGGAGGTGGCCGGCCATATCCTCTTCAGCGGCGGCAAGCGGCTGCGCCCCC